>CESF01109218.1_pt1 | contig 226802 bp, 194 predicted proteins | sample 356331 | NCBI WGS metagenome assembly CESF01 (sample SAMEA2621779, study PRJEB7988) | marine metagenome | biome: marine biome (ENVO:00000447); feature: surface water layer (ENVO:00002042); material: "saline water (ENVO:00002010), including plankton (ENVO:xxxxxxxx)" | depth 5 m
TTTTTTTTTTGCGCCTTATCGAAAGTAGCATATTTTACTCATTTTGTGTTGTGGTTAAAACCACACATAATCAAATATTTAGCAAAATACAGTGCATAAACTATTGTTTAGTAGATACAATTAGTCTTGACTTAACAAAAAAATGTTCGTAAATAAAAATAACCATGCTGTATATGGATTTTATTGTTGAAAATCCTAAGCCTTTTTTATACACCCAATAGTTATGCTTTAATAACTCTAATTTATTAGAAGAGATAGAGTTTGCTCTGACACGATAATATGCTAATGGCTCTTGGATGCCTAGAGCAGGTTTACCGGACTTTTTGATAGCAGACAACCATAATAACCAATCCTGTCTTTTACGCAGGTTAGGCGCTTTTATTTTGCCTAAAGTTTTAGCATTATACATTCCGGTAAGATTACCTATGTAATTGGTTTTTAAATATTTTTTGTAACTGAGTTGTGGTAATGCTTTTACTAACTTGTTTAATGATTGTCCTGCCTCATTAATCTGTTTGTAACTACTAAAACTTACATCACAATTTTGGGTTAGCATAACATTAACTTGAACTTCCAATTTATTAGGCATCCAAAAATCATCTGCATCTAAAAACGCAATAAAATCGCCTTGTGAAGCTTCAATACCTTTATTTCTGGATATTGCAACGCCTGCATTAGTGGCATTTGTTAGTAATTGAATATTGTCATGCATAGCAACATATTTTTTTACTAATGCAATGGTATTATCTGTTGAGCAGTCGTCTATTAGCCATAACTCCCAATTAGTATACGTCTGACACAAAATACTTTTTATAGTCTGATCTATAAAAGCTTCTGAGTTATACATTGGTGTTATTATAGAGACTAATGGTTTCATGTTTAGTAGGCTTCTTTTTGACCTTTAAAAACGTTTATCATGGTTTGAAATATGATTCTAATATCTAAGACTAGTGACCAATTTTCGATATAAAAATTATCATATTTAATACGGTTAATTATATCTTCGTCATTTTTAATTTCACCTCTATAACCTTTAACTTGGGCTAATCCTGTAACGCCAGGCTTAACGTTGTGTCTAAATATAAAATTGTACTTGTCAATTTTTTTTGAATAATCATCTGTATAAGATAGCATGTGTGGTCTGGGTCCAACAACACTCATGTCACCTTTTAAAACATTGTAAAATTGCGGAAACTCGTCCAAACTAGTTTTACGTAAAAACTTACCAATTTTAGTTACTCGTTTATCATTTTGGGTGATATAGGTTCCTGCAATAGTTTTATTGGTTTTTAATGATCTAAACTTATAACAATCAAACTCTTTATAATTAATTCCGTTACGTGTGTGTTTATAAAACAAAGGTCCTTTAGATTCTAATTTTATAACAATAAACAATAATGGGACTAGCCATGATAAAATAAAAATTATAATAAGTGATGAAAAAACAACATCAAAAATGCGTTTAATAAATTTATTAAAATCATTATTTAATGTTACCTCTGGCATTGATAATACAGGTAGGTAATTATAATAATCTGTTTTTAATCTACTAGTAAGTAATTTACTGGATCTTGGAATAAACTTTATATTACAATGATTAATCTCAGCATACTTTACATAATCATTGACTTGCTTCTCAGTTAGTTCATCAATTGCGCAATAAATCTCGTCAATACTTTTATCGTTAGATAAAAATTGAAAACTATCTGAAATATTTCCTGTAAACCCTTTAGCATCTGTATTTGCAAAGATCGCTTTAATGGTATACCCTAATTCTTTACGTTTAGTAAATAATTGTTTTAACTCTTGTGCTCCTTCATCCTTTCCAATAATAACAACACGTCTAACATTACCTTTTAAAAAGGAACGATACGATTTTAAAATATAATAGCTAACTAGTTTTGCAGTACTTATAATTAAAAATGAAAGTAGTAAGTATTTAAGTGTTGTAAATGCAGGTGTATCTATGCTTCTAAAAGCACCTATAAAGGCATATACGATAATACCAAAAGCTAAAAATTGCTTTATAATTAATGATATAATATTGATACTTGAGGTGTAACGATAGACCTCGTAAAACCGCAATAAAGACGTCGATATCATCCAGAAAAATATTGAATACACCACATACAAAAAGTGTTTGTTATTCAATATATCTATATCAAAATAGTAAAGACTTGATTGATTAAAGTTAAAAAAATAAAACGCAAGTACATTGATGACAACTAGGTCAAAAATGATTAATGCAGGTCTAAGTAACCAAGAGTACCTTCCGCGTTTATACTCCATAAAAAATTACTTGTTATAATTTGAAAAGTCTTTGTGTTCGCTTTTATGAAGCTCTGCTTGCGTTAAGTTTTTAAAGTAGTCATAGGTTTTTTTCATTCCTTCAGCACGACCTACTTTAGGCTCCCAACCTAACAACTTTTTAGCCAATGCTATGTCTGGTTGACGTTGCATGGGATCGTCCACAGGTAAATCTTTATAAATTACTTTTTGCGTTGTGCCTGTTAATTTAATAATCTCTTCTGCAAAATCTTTAATGGTAATTTCATGTGGATTACCAATATTAACTGGGTTTGCGTAATCGCTTAAAAGTAGTCTATAAATTCCTTCTACTTGGTCTGTAACATAACAAAATGAGCGCGTTTGCACACCATCACCAAATACGGTCAAGTCTTCACCACGCAGTGCTTGTCCCATAAAAGCAGGAATTACACGTCCATCGTTAAGTCGCATTCTTGGTCCATAAGTGTTAAAAATACGGACAATACGTGTCTCTAATCCATGAAACCTATGATACGCCATAGTTATAGATTCTTGAAAACGTTTAGCCTCGTCATACACGCCTCTTGGTCCAATGGTATTAACATTACCATAGTAATCCTCTGTCTGTGGATGCACTAATGGGTCACCATAAACCTCTGATGTAGAAGCAATAAGCAGCCTTGCCTTTTTAGCTTTAGCTAAACCTAATAAATTATGTGTCCCTAAACTCCCTACTTTTAAAGTCTGAATAGGTATTTTAAGATAATCTATTGGACTTGCAGGAGAAGCAAAATGTAAAATATAATCTAGGTCACCTTCTATATTTATAAAATTGGTAACGTCATGTTGTATAAAAAGAAAATTAGCGTTTGAAGACAGGTGTGCTATATTTTTAGGATCTCCTGTTATAAAGTTATCCATACCAATAACAAAATAACCTTCATTTATAAAACGGTCACATAAGTGTGATCCTAAAAATCCTGCTGCTCCAGTAATTAAAACTCTTTTTTGACTCATTTATCTTCCTATTGACACATATTTAAATCCTTCATTTTCTACATCTTTTACGTCATATAGATTACGACCATCAAAAATTGAAAACGAGGACATTAATTGTTTCATTTTACTAAAATCTGGTGTTCTAAAAATACTCCATTCTGTAGAAATAATTAATGCATCTGCATTGTTTAATGCTTCATACATACTATCTGCAAAGTTAATTTTATCACCTAATTTACGTTTAACATTTGCCATAGCCTCTGGATCAAAAGCTGTAATATTACATCCTGCTTCTAACAATACGTCTATCATATATAATGCTGGAGCTTCTCTAATATCATCCGTTTCTGGTTTAAATGCTAATCCCCAAACAGCTATATTTTTCCCTTTTAAATCATTATTAAAATGAGATTCTACCTTAGGAATTAATACTAGTTTTTGTCTAGCATTAACATTAATAACTGCGTCTAAAATTTTAAAATCGTAATTATTATCTAATCCCGACTTATGTAATGCTTTTACATCTTTAGGAAAGCATGAACCACCATAACCAATCCCTGGAAATAAAAATCGTTTTCCTATACGAGAGTCTGTTCCCATACCAATTCTAACTTTATCTACGTCTGCTCCTACTTTTTCGCAAAAGTTAGCAATCTCATTCATAAAGGTTATTTTGGCAGCTAAAAACGAATTGGAAGCGTATTTTGTAAGTTCGGCAGACTTTTCATCCATTATAATAATTGGATTTCCAGATCTTACATATGGTTTATATAGTTTTTCCATAAGCTTAGTTGCACGATCGCTACTTGAACCAACAACGATACGCTCTGGCTTTAAAAAGTCGTCTACAGCAAATCCTTCGCGTAAAAACTCTGGATTAGAAACAACATCAAAATTTACTTTTGCATTTTTAGATATGGCTGCTTTTACTTTATCAGATGTACCTACTGGTACTGTACTTTTGTCAACGATGACTTTATAGTCCTTTATTAACTTTCCAATATTATCTGCTACACCTAATATATATTTAAGGTCTGCAGATCCATCTTCATCTTCTGGCGTTGGTAATGCAAGAAAAATGATATCTCCATGCTCCAATCCTTCTTCTAAACTAGTAGAAAATTTAAGCCTATTAGCTTTAATGTTTCTTTCAAATAATACATCTAAATGAGGCTCGTAAATAGGCACCTTTCCAGACTGCATTTGTTTTACTTTTTCCTGATCTATATCTATGCAAAGTACTTCGTTTCCTGTTTCGGCTAGACAAGTTCCTGTTACTAAACCAACGTAACCAGTACCAATTACTGCTATTTTCATTTGTTTTTTTTCTTTTAAACTATCTTTTTATCAAAAACCTCATAATCAGAATTCATACTTAAAAATTCAGGTACAATATCCTTCATTTTTTTTACGATTTCATTTTTATTGTCTTCTTTAGCTAAAATAAATAACTCATTTACATCTTTGTTAATTTCTGTATGAGTACAGTTATCTACTTTGGCAATCATGATTTTGCTATTGTAAGTAGGCAATGTTGTAGATTTATCGCTTAGCAGCTCTTCATACAACTTTTCTCCTGGTCGTAATCCAACAACTTTAATATCAATATCTTTATAAGGTACAAAACCTGCTAAACGGATAATTTTTTTAGCCAAGTCAATTATCTTAACAGCTTCTCCCATATCAAAGATAAAAATCTCTCCACCATTACCCATTGCACCTGCTTCCAAAACTAATTGGCAAGCCTCTGGTATGGTCATAAAATATCTAATAATATCTGGATGCGTTATTGTTAAAGGTCCACCTTCTTCAATTTGTCTTTTAAATAATGGTACAACAGAGCCATTACTACCCAAAACATTTCCAAATCTAGTGGTTACAAAGTTAGTTTTGTTTTTAGGGTCTGCCATAGCTTTAACCTGTAAGGCTTGGACATAAATCTCGGCAATACGTTTTGAGGCTCCCATTACGTTACTTGGGTTAACAGCCTTATCTGTAGAGACCATGACAAATTTTTCTGATTTAAATTTATAAGATAAATCCGCTACATTTTTTGATCCCATTATGTTAGCAAAAATAGCTTCCGAAGGGTGTTTTTCCATTAATGGTACATGCTTGTATGCTGCTGCATGATAAACTACTTGTGGGTTATATTTTTTAAAAACATCTTCTAAAACATCTACTTTTCTTACATCTCCTATAATTGCTTCGAAGTTTAGATCTGGAAAATCATGTTTAATTTCTTGCTGAATTTCGTATAAAGGCGATTCTGCTTGATCAAAAATCAATAGTTTACTAGGCTTATAGCTAGCAACTTGTCTAACAATTTCGCTTCCAATAGAACCTGCTCCACCTGTAACTAGAATACATTTATTAAAAATTTCTTTTGCAACTAACTTGTTATCTAACTGTATTGGCTCTCTCTCTAAAATGTCTTCAATTTGTATTTTTTGAATTTGATTAGAAAGTGTAGTGTTTTTTTCTATATCGGAAATTAAAGGCGCTCTAAAAACCTTGTAGTTAAACTCTAAACAGCTATCAACAATTTTAATACTTTCCTCTTTTGTTAAGGAGCTATCTGCTATAATAAGTGCTTGTGCATTATATATCCTAAGTAATACTGCGGTTTTACGTTTTAAATAAATAATTGGTAGACCTAATATTTCTTTACTTTTATTTTTACCATCCTTATCAATAAATCCTAAAACCTTGTATCGCGAAGGTTTTTCCGATTTTAATGCACTCGCTATTGCTATTGCATTTTCACTGGTACCATAAATTAAAACATTTAGTCTTGCTTCTTCATCATTGTAACGTTGGTAAACTTCAAAGACTTGTTTAACCAAAATCCTGAATAAAAATAAACCACAAAAAGATACGATGGAATATATAAACAGTTGAGGAATTGAAAACAACTCGTCACCAACCAAATAAAAATAACCGTAGTATAATGCTAAGGATGAAAGCAATGTAGCTAAAGACGCTAGGAAAAACTTAGCAGCATCAATAAAAGTTGAGTGCCTAATAAGCCCAGCATAAGTCCTAAATAGTATAAAAAATAAGACATTAATTACAACTATTAAAAGCTCCTCTTTTGAAAATCCTAAATTAAAAAAAGCTGCATTTTTAATTTTGCTTACAATAATCTTAGTAAAAAATAAAGAAATTACTAAAATGAAACTATCAAAACAAAGTATTGCCCACCTTGGTAAGTAATTTACATTTTTAAAATCTATCTTTTTCTGACTAGATTCTAAAACTTGAAATAAAGCTTGTTTTAATTGTTTAAACATTATGTGTAGCTATAAAAGAGTGTAAATATCTTAAATTAATCTATAATAGAGAAATATATCAATCTATTACTAGAATCAAAACCGAAAATAACTTTTAAAAATTATTATATTTTTTTTCGCTACTGTTGCTAAGAAGAATAAGTGATATCATTGCATAAGGCATAAACATTACCCTCATTCGACTTGCCAAACCTAGGTTATACATATAAATACTGTAAAAAGCTACAACACTAATTGCATAGATAATTAAGAATTTAAAAATCATACTCTTAAACACGGTAGGTTTGTTTTTTAAAAGTAAAATAAATATAACAAAAAGAATTATCCAAATTGCATTTTCAAATGAAACTAAATACTGTAGTATAGTTTGAGCATCATAAAAAAGAGGTCTAAATAAAACAAGAAACACCCTCTCAAAATAATTATTATCTAATAAATTAATTGAGCTACTTCCGTTTTCTTTAGCAAACAATATGACTTTTAGATAGTTTGACTTTAAGCTTTCAAGACTAGAGATTCTTAGAAAATTTAAAATTACTGGTACTGATACTGCTAAGATACTAGTGATTATTATTTTATATTTAAAAGAGAAATTTTTAAAATTTAAAATAATTAATGGAAACATAAGAATAGCTGCCAAATATGGTCTAATAAATAATATAATTACAATGCTAGCAATTATATTTAAGTTGCTAAACTTAAGATTATTTATTTTTTCAAAAACCAAAGCCATTAATAAAAAAATAATAGCTTCTTTACTTATAGATACTGTCCAAAAATGTAGAGAAGGTATTATAAAAAAAAGGGCAATCAAAGTCTTTTCTAATAGGGTTTTATTAGATATGTTTTTTGTAAGTATCTTAAAATAAATCAAATAACCCATAAAACTTAAAATGCTAAATAACAGAGAGAGACTAAAATAACTTATTCCTGTTTTTACAAATGGGTATAACAAAAATGGCATAGACTTGTTCCCTATTCCAAATAGGCTAAACCAATCAGTAGATTGGCTTGCTACATCATAAAATCTTCTAGAGTCTCCAGCATCTATATTAAGGTAAAAAAAACGATAAACAAATATAAAAAAGTGAACTATACTTACTCCAAATAGCAATATATTGGTATACAAACCATTTGATTTTTTTGCGAAAAATCTAAAAATCGCAACACACAGAACTACTAAAAGCAGTATAAATATTATATTAATTATCACTTTAGTTTGTTTTTGTTATAGTGATTAAAAACAGAGTTGTTAAGCGTTTATTTAATTACAAAAACAATGTAAAACTATTTTAAAGCATTAAAATACCGTTACTTAATAAGAGATGCTATACTATGTTTAATTCTGTTTTTTTCTTCTATTGTAAGATTTGATCCTGAAGGCAAACACAGACCCTTTACAAATAAACTCTCTGAAAACCCATCTCCATAATAAGGATTATCCACACAAACAGGTTGTAAATGCATTGGTTTCCATAAGGGTCTAGTTTCAATATTATCAGCCTCCATAGCTTCCTGAAATTGAGTTTTTGTAAACGCAGCGTTTTCATGTATTAAAATACAACTTAACCAAAAATTTGAATAAAAATCTGAACTAGGTTGTTTTTGTACCTCTACTCCTTTGATATCTTTAAACAAATCAACATAAAAATCATGCATATCTCTTCTTAAAGCAATGTGTTTATCTAAAACTTCCATTTGACCTCTTCCTATTCCTGCACTAATATTACTCATCCTGTAATTGTATCCAATTTTAGAATGCTCGTAATGTGGTGCGTTATCTCTAGCTTGTGTAGCATAAAAAACCGTTTGAATCTTATCCTCATCCGTATTACACACCATTGCTCCACCTCCTGAAGTCGTAATTATTTTGTTACCATTAAAGGATAATATAGAAAAATCTCCAAATGTACCACACTTCCTTCCTTTATAAGTTGACCCCAAAGCTTCTGCAGCATCTTCAATAACTGGGATTTTATACTTTGAAGCTACTTGCAATAATTCGTCAATTTTTGAAGGCATTCCATATAAATGAACTATAATAATTGCTTTTGGTTTTTTACCTTTAGCTATTCTATCTTCTATGGCTATTTCAAGTTGTTTAGGGCACATATTCCAAGTTTCAGACTCACTATCTACAAACACAGGTGTTGCTCCTTGATATGCTATTGGGTTAGATGAACCACAAAAAGTAAAGGTTTGACAAATAACCTCATCATTTATTTGAACTCCCAATTGAACTAACGCTAAGTGTATAGCTGCAGTACCAGATGATAAACATGCTACTTTTTTATCTTCACCTAAATAAGTTTCTAAATCTTTTTCAAAACCATTCACGTTTGGTCCTAGTGGTGCTATCCAGTTAGCCTCAAAAGCTTCTTTTACATAATCTTGTTCAGTTCCTCCCATATGCGGAGAGGATAGCCATATTTTAGTATTCATAGTCTAATGGAATTTTATTGGTTTTGCTGGTATACCAACTGCTGTACAATTGGCTGGTAATGTTTTTGCAACGACTGCTCCCGCGCCAACAATAGTATTTTCTCCAATACTTAATTGATTTATTATTTTTGCACCTGTACCAACATAAACAGACTGATTAATATCTACCTCACCAGAAATATTTACACTAGGCATAAATGAGCTATAATCACCAATTTTAGTATCATGTCCCACTGTACAACATAAATTAAGAGTGATAAAGTTTTTTATTATTATATTACATGTTAAGATGTTTCCTGCACAAATGATATTACCTTTTCCTAATGTTACATCATCACCAGATAGTATAACAGAAGGATGAATTAAATTAGGGAAATTAATGTTTGAATTTGTTATACTGGATATTAATCTTTGTTTAACATCAGGAACACCAATGCCTAAAGCTACATTTAGTTTATAATCAATTTTATTTAAATCAGTTAATCCTCCTAATACCATTAATCCATTAACTATGGTACCACGATCAATATTATCATCAAAGAAACCTATTAAATCATACCTTTTTTCTAATTGATTAATGCTATCTATTAAAGTTTTAACTTCTCGCCCAAAACCTCCAGCTCCAATTATTGCGATTTTTTCCATAATATATTAACTACCTTTAAATTTAGTGGTTGTTGCTTGGTTTTCAGTATTGATATCTTCTGATTTTATTACTTTAAAAATTGTTTTTATGAAGATTTTAATATCCAATTTAAAACTAATGTTTTCAACATACCAAACATCTAATTCAAACTTTTTCTCCCAACTAATAGCATTTCTGCCATTTACTTGTGCCCAACCAGTTATTCCTGGTTTAACTAGATGTCTCTTATTTTGTTCCTTTGAATATAGTGGTAAATACTCTACCAATAAAGGTCTAGGACCAATTAAACTCATATCTCCTTTAATTACGTTAATTAATTGAGGGATTTCGTCTAAGGATAATTTTCTAATAATTTTTCCAGTTTTAGACAACCTTTGTTCATCTGATAATAAATTTCCATGAACATCTTTTTTGTCATTCATGGTTTTAAATTTTATTATTGAAAATATTTTACAGTTTTCACCTGGTCTTTTTTGAAAAAAAAATGGAGAGCCTTGATTATAAAACCACAAATAAATTAATACAATTAAAAATATAGGGCATAAAAAGATCATACCAGTTATTGATATGAGAAGGTCAATTAAGCGTTTAAAAATAGTTTTATACACAAGCAATTAATATAACAATGAGTCTAATGCTTTTTTAGAAAGCGCAATAATAGGAATGTGCCTATCTTTAACCTTAAAAGTTGTTAAAGTATTGTTTTGTTTATTTAACTGTACAAATTCATTTACATTAACAAATTCATCAAAATTATCTGAAGATATATCTATTAAATTACCGTCTCCAGATAGTTGGAATTTTTTTAAGCTAATTTGTTTTGGCTGTTCTCCTCCTAGAATAAGTCTTACTATCTTTGGTGAGCCAAATTTGTTTAAATCAAACTTAGCTTCAATAGTTTGAACTTCTTCTCCTTTATTTATTTTAAAATATCTTTTTTCCCATTGACTTGGGTCCTGCTGTAAGTTATATAGTACTTGAAACAACCCTTCTTCACTTGAGCTAAAATCAATTTTAACAATAAAATTTTCATCATCAATTTTGTTTTTATTCTCAGTTAATTTTTCCGTGTTGGTTTCATCTATTTCTAAATTTTGCTCATCTGTATCCGACTGATCGCTTTTGTCTGATTTACAGGCATTAACTGATATGATTAATAAAAATAGGATAACTAATTTAATGTTGATTTTCATAGTTCAAACTTTACAATTCAAATTTATAATTTTTTATATTCTTGTAGCAATTCTTCCCAAATATATTTTTGGTTATAATTAACGACTATTTTTTGTCTCGAATTTGCACTCATTTTCTTGCATAGATCGGAATTTTTTAAAATTAGTTCCATTTTCTCTTTTAACAAACCACTATCTTTAGTTGGTATAATTAAACCATTAAAGTTGTTTTCAATTATTTCGTTACAACCATTAATGTTGCTAACAATAGCAGGCAATCCCATTGCTCCTGCTTGCATAACTACATTTGGAAACCCTTCTCTGTAACTGGGAAAAACTAAAGCATTTGATATGGCCAAATAAGGTCTTACGTCCTTTTGAAAACCAACAGATATGATTTGATTGTTAGTTTCTATTTGGTTTAAAGTAAAGCTTTGCAAAGGGTCTAAATCACTCTCTAGAGGTCCTACAAGTAATAATTTGACACAACTGTTGTCTTTACTTATAGTTGAAAAAGCCTCTACCATCTCATTAATGCCTTTATCTGTAACCAGTCGACCTACAAAAATATATACAAAATCATTTGAAGTAACTTTTAGAGTTTCTTTGAGGTTTAATAAGTCAGATTCATTAAAATTAGATTTATTAAAATAATTTGTATCAATACCATTAGAACTACCTTTTCCAATAATACGTAACTTAGTCTTTGTGATTAACTTTTGTTCTAAAACAAAATCCTGCAATCCCTTAGAATTTGGATAAACTTTAGTAGCACAAGCGTAGGTTATTTTTTCTACAGCTAATAGAATATGCCTTTTTAGGCCTTTTGCCTCCATAACAGGTAAACCTGCAATTGTATGTAATCTATTAGGAACTTTTGCAAGGTAAGACGCTATCATACCTAATAATCCGGCTTTTGGCGTATGAGTATGAACGATATAAGGTTTTTCGGATTTTAAAATTTTATATAGCTTATATAATGCGACAAAATCCTTAATTGGAGTAATTTGTCTAGTCATATTTACTGATAAAGTTCTTACCCCTTCATTTTTCTCGACTTCTTGTAACAAAGCACTTTTGGAAGAAATGCCTATTACATCAAAATGTTGTTTCATAAACCCTAGTTGCCCTTTTAAAAGTATGGCTAAGGATTGAGGAACTGTTGTTATCCGTATTAATTTGGGTTTTGACATTTGGTTATTGTTCTTCTATTAAATGCTTAATATTATTTTTTACTATTCTAAATTTTCCGCTATTCTCTTTTGGTATATCATTTACCGTATGAATGTTTAGCTTCATTTTTTCTCCTACACGATCAATCCAATTTTGTTTAAAAATTAATCGATTATTTTCATTAAAACTGGGTTTATCTATAACAATATTAATATCTAATTGATCTAAATTATCTTGTATTACTTGAAATTTAATAACGCCTTCTACACCTTTAAGTGTGTTTGATATGTTTCCTAAATTAATTTTTCCAGTTTCAGGAGAATACACAAAATCATTTATTCTACCCAATATCTCCAAAACAAGCGGATTATTATTACCACAATTACAAGTTTTATCTTGTGCTAATTTAAGTCTATCACCAATATCATACCTAATTAATGGCGTTCCATGAGTACTAAAAGACGTTAATATTAGTCTACCTGTATTTGCTGGTTTGTCGTCGTCGTCTAACACCTCAAATATACCACTTGAAAGCTCTAAATGTAGGTTTTTATTTACACATTCAAAAATAAATGGTGCTCCTTCTGAAGAAGCGTATTGATCATATATAGGAGCTTTAAAATAAGACTCAATTACTTCTCTGTCATTATCATTTATACTTTCAGCTGTTGGAAAAATAGCTTTTAAGTTATCACTGCTATATGGTAGGTTGTTTTTTAATCCATATTTTGCTATCTCAAGTAATGTGGAAGGGAATCCAACAAAATATTCTGGTTGATATTGAAGTAAATCTTTAATATAAAATTCTAAATATTTTTGATTAATATGAAATGTTGAATAAAATCTTACTTTATTAATAAAATCGTGCTTCCAAAACCTGTTTTTATTAACATCTCTATCTGAAAGCAATTTTTTACCACTAAACCATGCTGTTTTTTTACCTAATTTGTAACCAAATCGTCCCCTAAAGTTATCTAAATAGGCAAATCTTATTTGTATATCGTCTTTGGTATATATGACCTCTAAAGGTTTTCCTGTTGTACCTCCAGTTTTAGAGATAACTCCCTTATTTTTTGGAATAGTATAAACCAAATCAATATGTTTTCTTAACTCTTCTTTTTTTAAAATAGGAAGTATTTTAAAAGCTGAAATTGTTTCTATTTTATTGACATCAATATGCTTGTATTTTTCTTGATAAAATTTAGAGTTTAAAATAGTATAGTTTAAAAAACTTAAAGCTTTCTCTTCTTGAATTTGATTAATTTTTGATAATTTTAAATCTTCTTTTTTATTTATTTCAGCTCTATATTTTTTATAATTCCCTCCGTATCGCTTTTTATATTGCAAAGAATTAATCACGGATATTACTAAGTTTTGAAATCCGTTTGGTAATAAAAAAAACAGCTTAAGCATAATAAATTCTAAAAATATTGTGACACATTATCGTGTTGTTTTTTAATATTAGATTTTGCGTCGTAAATCCTTACAATCGACTGGTAGCTTAATCTTTTAAGGTACCAATTAAAATCTCGCATTTGTTTTCTGCTATTAACAAACTTACTTATTTGTTTATTTCTAGCTTCTGTGTAATCAGACTCATTAATTTTCAGTTTTTCTGAATACTCCTTTATGTTTTTCTCAATAAGTTTTGATCCAACTACTAATTCTTTCTCATCACAATAAATAGGTATTGATTTATAGTTAACTATTTTATTATCTATAATTTCAACTTCTAATATTATTGATGATTTATTATTTTCATTTTGAACAACTAATGGTTCTTTAGATTTTGTTGTATATATATCATCAAAACAAAAATTACCCAAACTATATGCTATAAGAGCGTTATTAACCGTTTCTATTCCTTGTAATACATGAGGATGATGACCATAGTAAACATAAGGAGCTGTTTCTGATAAACACCTTGCCATTTTTATATCTTCAAAGCTAGGAACGTTTATATGTTCTTGCCCACTATGCATACTTAATATATTAAAATAACCTTGACTATCAAACTTTTTAAAATTTTCTAATACATTTGGAAAATTTAAAACATTAACTCCGTACCCTTTTCTTTTACTATACATTCCTGCAGGACTAGTATTGTAGGCGCAGTAACCATGAAATGCAATTTTATTGTTATTTTTTTCAAAACAATATGCTTTATCTTCTATTCCAAAATAATTAATATTGTTTTCCTTTAATAACTTTAAAGTCAAATTGTAACCATCGATACCATAATCCAATAAATGGTTATTAGCTAGGTTAACACAACTTATGTTTAAGTATTTTAATAGTTGTACATTTTCATTAAGAGAACCTATACAAGCTGATTTTATTAAAGTTGGTTTTAAATCACCTACAAAAGGAGTCTCTAAATTACCAACTACTAAGTCGTACTTACTTAAAACCTCGGAAACAGATTTAAAATATTGCTTAATATCGGTATTGTTTTCTAAGGTATATTTTCCAAAAAAGCCAATATCACCTAACAATGCAATTTTCATAATGTAATATTTATATATATGCTTATAAATCAGACAAGACTAATATCTTTTCTTTTTTTTAAGTGCACAAATATAACCAAATATAGATAAGGGATGTACATATATTTATGTCGTGTTGAAACACCTAAATTGTACAAAGTAAAGCTCATTATAAACCAAGTTATTAAAGTATACACTATCGTAACTTTTATTAATGGAATTGATGTGCTAAACAATTTAAATTTACCACTACTTAATAGAAACTTAAAAAAAATAAAAAGCAGAAAGAAATTTTCAACTGATGTAAGGTGCTTTAAAAGAGAATTAGATTCAAGAATTAATGGTAAATACGAAAAAGCAAACATCCTATATAAAACGGACATATTTGAAGCATCGATTATTCCTCCTCCTAGTCTGTCATTTGTACCATAAGATTGTACCCTTTCTAAAAATTGAGCAACACTATCTAATGAGAAAATCTCGATGTTTAATTTTGAAGATATAATTGGCTCCATTATAAACAATGCTAATAAACCTAAAAGAATAATGGAAACCCTAATTATGACTTTAATTTTACTTAAAAAAAGAATATAAATTAGATACGAAACAAATAAGAAAATTAGTAAATAAGATCTTACAAAAAAGATTAACAATAGGATTACAAAATATTTCCAAATTTTTCGCTCCTTAAAGTAGAGGTAAGTCATTAGTGTTGTTACTAAAAAAAAAAGAAAGTTGTCCTTACTTATACCTGATGTATAAAAATGAAAAGTAGGCAGCAAGAACAATACATTAGCTCCCCAATAAATCTTACTATTATCTTTATGTGCAATTTTAATTAAAAGGTAGTATAAATTATAAAACCCAAAAAGCCCAAAAATTGAAAATAATAAATTAATATTAAAATAGGAAAATTGGAGTTTTACAAATGGGTAAGTTATAAATCTCATAAAATCAGCTCCCATTCCAAATAATGTAAACCAGCTCTTGGACCATGATGCCACTTTATAATATGCGCCTGCGTCCGAAGTTGAGTTTACCGACAATAAATAAAAAGCAAAGGTGAACAATAAGTGAAACAACAGTAAAAGCCAAATGAATTTTTTCTGCCAAACATTTGACATCTTTAATGTGACTTTTTTTGTCCCATAAAGATAAACGGTAATAATTGTAGCGAAAACTAGTACATTAAATATTAAATAAATAAAATATGTCATTTGTAGGATTGCAATTTTATTCTAATTTGTTCTTAAGTATTTTTGTAAAAAAATGCTATTAAAAATGGTGAAATACAATATTCCGTAAATTCTAAATAGAGAGTTTTCAAACAACAAGGTTATAAAAAAGCCTATTAAAAACAACAAATATAACTTATCGTTATTTTGCAACGCTATATTAATATTATAATATGCCATTATTAAAAATAAGATCAGTCCTAATATTCCTCCAGACAAATAAATATAAAAATAATAATTATGAGTGTTTTGATTTAATTGTAATGGAAACTTAAAATTTGGATTTGTTTTTAATTTTTCTGTATAACAATCCTTCATTATTCTTTTAACACTACCAAAGCCATATCCAAGAATAGGACTTTCATTTATTAGTGCCACAGAACACTCATTAATATTATTTCTACTTATAAAACTACTCCCTAGATAGTCTGCATTTTTATTAGCTCCATAATATCCAAAAGCTGCTGTAATCATACTTACTATTATAATTATTTTTTTATGTTTAATTGTTGATAAGTCAATCTTACTAAGATAAAACAAAAGTGAAATTACACAGAAAAAAACAAGTAGTAATACATGAACTTTTGATAAATGAACAAACATCATAAGTACAAAAACTAATAAAAGCGGTATAAAATAAAATTTATACTTAGGCTTTTTAAAAGTGCTATAAACCAAAAAGCATATACAAAACAATAAGCTCAAAGAATAATAGGACTTGTGATAAAATAGCAAAAAACTAGAGTCTGAATCACTACCATAAAGATATAATCTACTAACTTTTAAATGAAATTTAATGTAATGGAATAAATCAAACTCATTTCCTTTTAGGTATAAAGAATAGTAATGAACTTTAAAGTAATTAATGATATAAACATAGCTATAAATAGTAAAACACAGAATAGCTATTGCAAAAGTTAAAAACAATATAAATTTTTTCCGACTAGATATTCTATCGGTAAAAAAAAAGATTATTAGAGGAACTATTATTATAGAAATAATCCGCTCAAATTCTTTTAAGCCAACCAAAACATCACTAGAATAAATTAAGGTAGCAAGAAGCCAAATAACCCAACCAATGTTTATAAAGTATAGGACTAAATTTTCTCTAACAAATTTTTTGCCAGATTTTTTTACCATAAAAATTAGAGACAACAATGCCCAAACAATTATTACTTTGGACTGTATATGAAAAACCATTAATGGAAAAGCACAAAGTAGAATTAACAAATAATATGTTATTTTACTTTTAAATAAATCCCAAAACCTAAACTTGCTAACTTCCATTACTTTCAGAATTTAAATTTGCTTAGTAAATTTAAATTGTAATTTTTCGCTATTATTAGAAATGATATAAAGATTGACATTAAAACAAATAATAAACGATATAAAAAATCAAAATCATAAAGTAAATTTATAAACACAACTATTACTGCGATAAGTAATGTATAACTTAATACAGAAGCTTTAAATGAAAATATCTTGATTTTTTTCATATAAATAAAACTAATAACTAAACTGGTTATTGTAGCTAAAATTAAAGCAATAACGACACCTAGCAATTCAAGTTTGTTTATAAGCACAAATAAAAATAAAATATTAATAAACAATGTAGCCAAATACTGATATGTAATATAGATTGTTTTCTTTTGAATAAGTATACTGCTGTCTAAAATATACTTGATAATTCTGTAAAAAAAGCAAAGTGACATAGCTGCTACTAAATAAAAAGAATCATGATAAGCAGTGTTTTTAATTAAAAAAGGAAGCAAATCCTCAACAAAACATGATATTATTATAATAACAATCATTATTAAAAAGCAAGCTAAATAGTATATATCATAAATAAGTTTTTTCCCTTGCGTATTATCATAATTTTTATACATAAATGGATACCATACCAAAGAGAATGCTCCGACAATAATATTTACACCACTACCTATATTTAATGCGATAGAATAAACACCAATACTGGCGTATGTTAAAAAATAAAGTATTACAAATTTGTTTATATGCATATTAAATACCGCCAAAATTGCTGCTGGAAAGGAGGGAAATGCAAATTTTAAAGATCTATTAAAAATATCTTTATAAAAGGTAAATCGGATGTATTTCCTGCACAGTATCATAAACAAGCAGGCTGTTGTACCAAAACCTAGAATTTGACCATATAAGATACCTATAAGACCTATTTTTAAATAATAAACTAAATATAATGATAGTAATCCATTTAAAAAGACGCCTAAAAAAGTAATTACAGTAAAATATATAGGCATATTTAAATACCGACATACTATTGAAAAATAGGAATTAACATTCATTAAAAAAACTACAATAGCAGCCATTTTAATTAATAAACTATAATCAGGATTCTCAAAAATAAGTATAGATAATTGATATGAAAACAAGAATGCAATCGCACCTAGAACTAACGAAAACAATGTAATTGCCCAAAAGATCGTAGATACTAATTTAGATTGATTGTTTTCTTCGTAAAAAAAACGCTGTAATGAAGTATCCAATTGTACACGACCTAAAACTGCTAGAATTAAAATAATTGTATTTATTATTTCTAAAATCCCATACTCTGACGGAACTAAAACTTCTGTAAAAAAAGGTAATAATAAAAAAGGTACAAGTTTTGAAAACGCATCACCTATACCGTATACTAAAAATGATTTTATTAAATCTTTTTTCACAATTAATTAAATATAAAATCGGCTAGTAATTTTGATTTTGCTTTATAAGCAAACTCATTTATAGCTAATTGTTGACCTGCTCTTGCAACTTGTTTTGCTTTATCGTAATCTTTTAAAATAATTGCAATATTTTTAGCAAACAGCTCAGGGTTACTAGGCTCTGATAAAAAACCATTTATATTGTGTTTTATATATAAAGGGATTTCGCCAACTTTAGTTACTAATGTTGGTGTACCTGTAGATAAATACTCTGCTAATTTAGAAGGAAAACCACCTTCAGCCTGTTTATTATCTGGTCTAGCTAAAGCAACAAGTTTTGCATGAAATAAATATGTAGGCATTTCACTATGCGGTATTCTACCCGTAAAATGAACCCTATCCACTATGTCTAAATCCTTAACAGTTGCCTGAATTTTAGCTAGTTCAGTTTTAGAAGCACTTCCAATTAAACAAAGTGATATTGACGAAAATTGTTTAGAAATTAAAGCAAAAGCCTTTAATAAATCATAAATCCCATCTTTATTGTTATTCATATCGCCACAATAAGCTATATATTCTCTTTCACCTAATGGTGAAGTCATGTCTGTTTTAGAAAATTTGTTATAATCCACAACAGCTGGTACTTTAATAAACTCACAACTATCATGAGTGTAACCTTTATAGTAATTAATCAATGCATCTGAGCATGAAATAAATTTAGATGCATATTTATAGTTATTTAAGTCCTCTTTCTTATTGCTGTCAGATTGTATTAACTGTAAGGGATACTCTGTTCTTTCAAAAATAAGGTTATTGCTTTTAATTAGTTTAAGCACAAAACTTGGTTTGTGCCCATAAACCCATATTTTCCGATTCTTTAAAAAAAGAAGTTTAATACACTGAACAAAAAAATTAGCAAGCTGAAAAACCTTATATTTTAAATTTTTATCCAACAGATAAATCCATTGCACTTCTATACCTAGTTCTTCAAAGCCTTTAGCACATAATCTTATCCTATTTAAACCTGCACCTTCAGTATTAGAGTTTAATAAAATCGTTATTCTTTTGACCATACGACCCTATTTACATAATCAGTATAAGAAAGTATAATTCTTACTATTTTTTCGCTAACATTTGGCATAGAATAATCATATACTTCTCTAAAATTTCTTTTAGGACTTCTTTCTTGAACATTTAACGCTGCTAATCCTTGCATAATACGTTCTGGATTTAGTCCTACCATCATCACAGAAGCCTCTTCCATAGCTTCTGGACGCTCATGTGCATCACGAATATTAAGTGCGTGAAAATTAAGGATAGAAGACTCTTCCGATATTGTACCAGAATCTGATAACACAGCAAAAGAATACATTTGTAATGCGTTATAATCTGAAAATCCTAATGGTTTTAAAAACTGAATGTTTTTATGTGTTTTCATATCTTTACTATCCAACATATTTCGTGTTCTTGGATGGGTAGATACTATTATAGGATAATCGTAAGTTTCTGCTATTAAATTTAAAGAATCTATTAGGCCTTTAAAGTTTTTAGGATTGCTTATGTTTTCTTCTCTATGAGAGGATACTACAAAGAATTTGTTTTTTTCTAAACCTAATTTTTCTAAAACATTAGAATTCTTGATTTTAGTTAAAAACTTGTTTAAAACTTCATACATTGGACTTCCTGTTTTAATAACTCTATCTGGAGAAAGTCCTTCTTTAAGTAAATATTCTCGTGCAATACTACTATAAGTTAGATTAATATCTGATACGTGATCAACTATTTTACGATTAGTTTCTTCTGGGACACGTTGATCAAAACAACGGTTTCCAGCTTCCATATGAAAAATTGGGATTTGACGTTTTTTAGCTGGAATAGCACATAAACAAGAATTAGTATCTCCAAGTACTAAAAAGGCATCTGGATTTTCTTTTTCTAAAATTGGATCTATTTTAATCAAAATATTCCCAACTGTTTCTGTTGCGTTTTTTCCTGCAGCTTCAAGAAAATAATCTGGTTTTCTTAGTCCTAAATCATCAAAGAAAATTTCGTTTAACTCATAATCATAATTCTGTCCTGTGTGAACTAAAATATGCTCAATAGCATCACTTTGGTCTAATGCTATTAATGTGCACGATAGTCTTATTATTTCAGGTCGTGTTCCAACGACCGTTACTACTTTTAGTTTTTTCATTGTAATTTTTATTATACTTCTACAAAATATGTGTCTGCGTCTTCCGGATTGTAAGGTTCATTTATCCAGAATAATGTTATTAATTCTGTTTCACCAATATTTGTAATATTGTGTGTGTACCAAATTGGCATGTCTACATATGCTGGATTGTCTCCATCTAATATGTAATCTATCACTTCTTCTGAGTCAATTTTTCTGAGTTTAATAGAGGCTTTACCGCTTATTACAGCAAAACGTTCTACTTTGCGTGTGTGATAATGGTTACCACGTGTAATTCCAGGAACAGTTGTTGAGTATGATGATTGCCCTGCGCTACCTGCACGCATGATTTCTACAAACGCTCCTCTATTATCGGTATGTTTTATGAATTTTCTTGGAAAATAATCTTTAGGAATAAAACTAGTAAACGTATTAAAAAGATCTAATTCAAAAGAATTTAAATCCACTTTTGGAACTTGCCCATTATCCAAATAATGTTTTTTATAATCATATAACAATTCTAAAATTTCTGATACTTTTTTAGAGGATGTATGTGGTACTACATATGATGTAATATTTTCGCCAGCTTGCTTTATGATTTCAGTATAAAAAGCCTGAGATAATTGGTTTATGTATATTAAATTTACTGTACTATCATTTATTACTGTTGGTTGTTCTCCTTTTATAATTTGATGAGAAAATGTAGCTATAAAAGAGTTGTAAAACGGTTTTCCAAAAGGTCCAAAAACATTAGGAATTATTAATGATGCTACTTTACCATTATTGATTTGTGCCCAGTTTTCTAGAAGTTGTCTTCCATCTCGTTTAGATTTACCGTATAGATTATCTTTTTCTTCTTGGGTTGACGATGAAAAAATAATTTTAGGTGTAGCGTTTGTTACTTCACAAGCAGAAATAATTTTTTTTACTAATTCAACATTAGTATTATAAATTACTTGTTGATCTTCATGTCGGTTCATAGCTGCTATGTGAACGATCACGTCACATGACTTTACAAAATCTTGAAGTAAGTTTTGGTTTTCAAAATAATTTCTTTCAAAATTTATTCGTTCAATTTTTTCTTCCTTGGTACCCAGAAAATTATATAGGTGCTTGCCCATAAAACCTCCTTGCCCTGTAACTCCTACTTTTATTAATTGTCCCATTTAACCCATTTATTTTTATCAAATCTTACTTGATCGTTTTCTATTTCATTAAATCCGTAATTAGACATAACCATTAGTTTAGAGTTTGTTTTTAATGCTTTAAACCCATTTACGTAACCGTTTGGAATATAGAGTACTTCTTGTTTTTCTGAAGATAATTCATATTCATATTCTTTTAAATTATCTGATGGGTTATCCCAATCATCAATCTGAATAAGTTTTATTATAAAACTACCACTTACACAAGTAAACCAACGACTTTCTATAATATGTCCTTGCCAAGCTCTAACAGTTTCAATATCAAAATGCGTAGTAAAATAAACGCGTTTGATAGGACCCATATCAAATTCATTAAAGAATTCTATTTGTCCTCTTTGATCGGTGTGCTGTCCTCCTAAAATTAATTTAGGTTCGTCTGTATTCATTTAGATATTTAGTTAATGTCTTCTTTAATAAAGTCTAACTTTAATAACAATTTTTTCATTCCTTCAACATCCAAACGTTCTGTGTTATGAGAATGATAGTCTTCTATTGTATTCATATCTATTTCACCTTCAGAAAAATAGTTAGCATAGTTTAAGTCTCTATTGTCAGCCGGAATTCTATAATAGTCTCCCATGTCTTCAGCTTTAACTTTTTCTTCTCTTGTTAATAGAGACTCAAAAAGTTTTTCTCCGTGACGTGTACCAATGACTTTAATTTCGCTTTCGCTTTTATACATACTTAATAATGCTTGAGCTAAAGTCTCTACGGTTGCAGCTGGTGCTTTTTGTACAAACATATCTCCTGGGTTTGCATGCTCAAATGCGTATAATACTAAGTCTACAGCATCTTCTAATGTCATCATAAATCGAGTCATACTAGGATCTGTAAGAGTTAAATCTTGATTTGACTTAATTTGATCAACAAACAATGGTATCACAGAACCTCTTGAAGCCATTACGTTTCCATAACGTGTTCCGGAAATAATTGTATTACCTGCATTTCTAGATTTTGCAACTAGTACTTTTTCCATCATTGCTTTTGAAATACCCATTGCATTAATAGGGTAAACAGCTTTATCCGTACTTAATACCACAACATTTTTTACGTTATTTCTAATAGCTGCTTCTAAAACATTTTCTGTCCCTAAAACATTTGTTTTAACTGCTTCTACAGGAAAAAACTCACATGAAGGTACTTGTTTTAATGCAGCAGCGTGAAATATATAATCCACACCTCTTACAGCTGTTTCTACAGATTGTGGATCTCTAACATCACCAATGTAAAACTTTACTTTAGGGTGTGATAATCTTCTTCTTTGATCTTCTTGTTTTTTCTCATCTCTTGAGAATACACGAATTTCACTGAAGTGATCTGTATCCAAAAATCTGTTTAATACAGCGTTTCCAAATGACCCAGTACCACCAGTTATCAATAATATTTTATTCTTAAAAACCATATTATAATTTTTATGTTTTAGAGCTAAAAAATATTAGCTGTTTGTTTCTTGCTAGATACTTTTTTCCTTGTAATACTTTACTGTTAGTTTAATTCCTTCCGAAAAAGAGTATTTAGGATTGTATCCAAAGTTATCTTTTGCTTTGGTTATGTCTGCTAACGAGTGTTTAACATCTCCAGCTCTATCAGAACCGTGAATTACTTTGGAAGATGTAGATTTATCCAAAGCTGTTAATCCATCTTTAATAGCCTCTACAAGCTGTAACAGATTAGTGTTTTCTCCATAGGCCACGTTGTAAACTTGATTTACATTTGGTTTGTTAGGCGTTAAGGCAGACTTTATATTAGCTTGTACTACGTTTTCAATAAAGGTAAAATCTCTTGAGTGTTTTCCATCTCCATTGATTGTTAAATCTTCATTATTAAGAAACTGACCAATAAATTTTGGTATAACAGCTGCATAAGCACCATTTGGATCTTGTCTTTGTCCAAATACGTTAAAATAACGTAAACCAACAGTTTCTAATCCATAGGTCTTATTAAAGACATCAGCGTAAAGCTCATTAACATATTTAGTAACTGCATAAGGTGACAATGGTTTTCCTATTTGGTCTTCAATTTTAGGCAAACCTGGATGATCTCCATAAGTTGAAGAACTTGCAGCGTACACCATTTTCTTAACAGTCTCTGAGTCCTTAGACGCTACTAACATATTTAAAAAACCACCTACATTAACTTCGTTTGATGTAATTGGATTGTTAATTGATCGTGGTACTGATCCTAATGCTGCTTGATGTAAAACATAATCCACACCCAACATTGCTTTTTTACATGTTTCTAAGTCTCTGATATCCCCATTTATAAATTCGCAATTAGGCTGTTCTAAAAACGGTTTAATATTTTCTAGATGACCAGTTGCGAGATTGTCTAAAATAACAACTCTCTTAGCATCATACTTTAAAAGATATTCAACTAAATTAGAACCAATAAAACCTGCTCCTCCTGTTACTAGAAATGTAAATTTTGATAAGTCTTGATTATGATATTTGTTTTGATACAGCATTTTATAATCTTTTATTTATTTTATTTATATCTAAGCTACCTTTAACATCATACACTATTGAGTTACTATGCTTTAAGCTGTCTAAATTAATATCTGAAAACTCTTTATGTGCTACAACATGGACTATAGCATCATATTCTCCTGAAAGTGTTTCTATGGTATTAATTCCGTACTCGCTTTTTACTTCATTTGTATTTGCCCATGGATCATAGACATCAACATTCATATTAAAGTTTGTTAAAGCGTTATAAACATCAATTGCTTTTGTATTTCTAATATCTGGGCAATTCTCCTTAAAGGTTATACCCAACATTAAAACTTTTGCGTTTTTGATAGTAATATCATTAGTTACCATTAGTTTTAAAACTTCAGTAGCCACATATTCTCCCATACTATCGTTTAATCGTCTTCCTGCTAAAATAATCTCAGGATGGTAACCAACTTCTTGTGCTTTTTGAGCTAAATAAAAAGGATCAACACCAATACAATGTCCTCCTACTAAACCTGGTTTAAATGGTAAAAAGTTCCATTTTGTACCTGCTGCTTCTAAAACAGCGTGTGTATCAATATCTAATTTATTAAAAATCTTAGCTAGTTCGTTTACAAATGCAATATTTATATCTCTTTGTGCATTTTCAATTACTTTAGCTGCTTCCGCAACTTTAATTGTTGGTGCTAAATGTGTTCCTGCTGTTATAATTGATGCATATAGGTCATTAACTTTAATACCTATTTCTGGAGTAGACCCAGAGGTAACTTTTAAAATATTTGCTACCGTATGTTGCTTATCTCCTGGATTAATACGCTCTGGCGAGTAACCACAGAAAAAATCTTTATTAAATTTTAATCCACTTTCTTTTTCAAGAATAGGGACACACTCGTCTTCTGTTACTCCTGGATAAACGGTTGACTCATAAATTACGATATCATCCTTTTTTAATAATTTTCCTACAGTTTCTGAAGATTTGATTAATGGTGTTAAAATAGGTCTATTGTTTTTATCAACAGGTGTTGGAACTGTCACTATATAAATATTACAATCGGCTATTGCATTATAGTCAAAACTTAACTCTAAACCCTTATCTGAATCTGATTTAAGAACATGTTTTAGGTTGTCATCACTAACCTCTAAAGTGGAATCATGTCCATTATTTAGACTATTGACTCTGTCTTTATTTATGTCAAATCCTACAACTTTATATTTTTTAGCAAACTCTACTGCTAATGGAAGACCAACGTATCCTAAACCTATAATTGCGATTTTATTATTCATGTTACTTTTTATTAAGGACTCTAAATAGAGTTAATTTATTTATCTATTATTTTCAAATTTAGGACACAAATATAGCTTATTGATATATCTTACGTAATTAAATTCCTATAATTAAAGTTTTTCAAACTTTAAGACCCATGGTTATTTAAATGATTTTTTAAACTTTTTTCCCAATCTAAAACCTGTAAATCAAAGGTGTCTATTATTTTTGTTTTATCCATTACACTGTACTTTGGTCTGAGTGCTTTGGTTACATATTCCGAAGAATTTACTGGTATAAGTTTGATTTTGGTATTAGTTAATTCAAATATCTTATTCGCAAAATTAAACCACGTTGTTTCACCTAAGTTACTAAAATGATATAGCCCAAATGCTTTTTTATTGCTATTAATTACCTTTACAATAGCTTCTGATAAATCGTTTGCATTTGTAGGAGTCCCTTTTTGATCATTAACAATACTTAATTCACTTCTTTTTGATGCTAGATTTAGCATCGTTTTTACAAAATTATTTTTAAATTCAGAATATAACCAAGAAGTTCTAATTATATAATAGTCGCTTAATATAGATTGAATTTCATGTTCTCCTTGCAATTTAGTAGATCCGTAAACACCTAAAGGGTTTGTGGTATCTGTTTCTTTGTATGGCGTTTCCGCTTTACCGTTAAAAACAAAATCTGTTGAAATATGAATTAAAATTACTTTAAATTTTTTAGAGGCTTTAGCTAAATTTTTAGCTCCTAAAGTATTTATATTATAAGCTATATCACTCTCGTCTTCCGCTTGGTCAACTGCTGTATATGCAGCACAATTAATACAGTAATCAAAGTTGTTTTCACTAAAAACTTTATTAATCTGGTTGACATTAGTAACATCTAACCCTTTACTATCTAAAAAAACAAAATCTAAAGTGTCTTGTTCTTTAGATTTTATTTTTAAACATGATCCTAGTTGTCCGTTTGAACCTGTTACAAGGATTTTTTTCATTTGTAAAGTGTTTTTATAGTTGGAAGAATCTTATCTTTTTCTGAAACTATAAATTGATCAGGACTAAGTTTCCAATCTATATTTAAGTCTTTATCATTGTATATTACACCGTTTTCAGAGTCTTTATTATAAACATTATCACATTTATAATTAAATACTGCTGTCTGACTAAGTACTATATAACCATGTGCAAATCCTCTGGGTACAAAAAGTTGTTTTTTATTATCCGAAGATAACTCAACAGCTATATGTTGTAAAAAGGTTTCAGAATCTGGTCGTAAATCTACTGCTACGTCCAATACTAAGCCTTGTGTTACCCTAACTAATTTAGCTTGGGCATATTTACCTTCTTGAAAATGAAGCCCTCTTAACGCTCCTTTATTAGAAAAAGCCTCATTGTCTTGAATAAAATCAATTGCTTTACCAATTAAAGATTCAAATTTACTTTTATTATAGCTTTCAAAAAAATAGCCTCGAGTATCACCAAAAATGGTTGGTTCAAAAATGAAACAATCTTTAAGTTTTGTTTTAACAATATTCATTTATTATTGATTTACTAAACTAATTAAATGCTCACCATAACCACTTTTTAGTAATGGTGTTGCTAAATCTATTAATTGTTGTTTAGAAATAAAACCACTGCTATATGCAGCCTCTTCTATTGCTCCTATTTTTAAACCTTGACGTTCTTCTATCACTTGAACAAACTGCGATGCTTGCATCAACGAGTTAAATGTACCTGTATCCAACCAAGCGGTACCTTTATCCAGAATAGATACTTGTAATTTACCCTGTTCTAGATATGCTTTATTTACATCTGTAATTTCCAATTCACCTCTATGACTTGGTTTAATGTTTTCTGCAATTTGGATTACATTGTTATCGTAAAAATAAATTCCAGGAACTGCGTAATTTGATTTTGGTTTTTCTGGTTTCTCCTCAATGGATAATGCTTTACCTTCTTGATCAAAGTTTACAACTCCGTAACGCTCAGGATCTGTAACATGATAAGCATACACAATACCACCATCTGGATTAATATTTGATTTTAATAAATCCGATAGACCTGTTCCATAAAATATATTATCTCCTAATATTAATGCTACTTTATCTTTTCCGATAAAATTTTTCCCTATAATAAAAGCTTCGGCTAATCCGTTAGGAGCCTTTTGCACTTCATACTCAAAATTACATCCTAATTGGCTACCATCTCCTAACAATTGTTTAAATAAGGGTAAATGATCTGGTGTAGATATAATTAAAATTTCTCTTATACCTGCATGGATTAATGTGGATAAAGGATAATATATCATTGGTTTATCATAAATAGGCATTAATTGCTTACTTAATACTTTGGTTAAAGGATGTAACCTTGTACCTGATCCACCTGCTAATATAATTCCTTTCATTAATGATAATTTATTAACTATTATATTTTTTTAAATACCAGTCAATGGTTTTTCTAATTCCAGACTCAAAATTCTCGTCTGCTTTCCAGCCTAGATCGTTTTCAATTTTTGTAGCATCAATAGCATATCTTAAATCGTGACCTGGTCTATCTTTTACAAAGGTAATTTGCTCTTTATAAGATTTATTTGCTGGCTTAATATTGTCCAAAATTGAACATATAGTATCCACAATAGTTAAATTGTTACGCTCATTTCTACCTCCTATATTGTAAGTCTCACCAGATTTACCTTGTGTAAAAACTAAAGCAATACCTTTGCAGTGGTCTAGAACATACAACCAGTCTCTAATATTTTTACCATCTCCATAGATAGGAATATTTTCTCCTGAAAGCGCTTTTCTAATTATTGTTGGAATTAATTTTTCATTGTGTTGTTTAGGTCCATAATTATTAGAACAATTTGTTGTAACAACATTAAGACCATATGTATGAAAATAGCTTCTAACTATAAAATCTGAGGCTGCTTTTGAAGCACTATATGGACTATTAGGTGCGTATGGTGTATCCTCTTTAAATAAACCTGTATCACCCAAAGAGCCATAAACCTCATCCGTAGATATATGATGAAATCTATTATTTTCTTTTCCTTTTTTAAATTGAAAAGGAGCTGACATCCAATAAGATTTTGCTACATCTATTAAATTAAAAGTTCCTGTAATATTAGTATCTATAAAAGCACCTGGATTAGTAATTGAATTATCCACATGAGATTCTGCTGCAAAATGTATAACACCATCAAATTGATGCTTATTAAACAACTGCTCAATTAAACCTCTATCGCAAATGTCACCTTTTACAAAAGTATAATTGGAATTATTTTCAACTTCATATAAATTAGACAAATCACCAGCATAGGTTAAGTTGTCTAAATTTACCAGATTTACGTTAGGGTTTTCATTTAAATAATACGATATAAAATTAGAACCAATAAAACCTGCTCCTCCAGTAACAAGTATGGTTTTATTCTTCATAATTTAAAGTATATACAATTATTTTTCTAATCATAAAAAATAATATTAGTATTACTAATGACACTATTGGGAAAATAATTGAATATTTTTCTTTCCAATGACTTGATATGTTACCAACTTCCTGAAAGCTGGATATTACCTCAAATACAACATCTTCTTCTATTTTTTGTTCCTCTAACTTTTTTAACTCGTTTCTTATTCTTTGTTCTTCTTGTAATAGCTCGTATTCTCTAGTTTTTTGACCATCACTACCTGATATAGATATGTCGCCAATTTTAAAGCTTTTTTCTTTATTATTAGATTCTCTTTCTATTACATTAATATAAATATTTTGTAAATCTTTTACTTGTTGTAATTGATCTTCAAGATTTTCTTTTTGAATATTAATTAAATCATCACGCCTTTTCATGGCTTTGTTTGAATAATTATTTACAAAAGACGTCAATATTCCATCTTCCAAATCTTTAAATACGTTAGCTCTTGAAGCATATGCCTTAATTAAAAAGAACTTTCCTGCATACTCACTTCTATTACTAATAAAGTCCTCATAAGAATATTCTTGAGCTCTAACACTATCTAACTGCGCAATAAATTTCTCATATTGCAACAATTTGTCATTTTCTGTTTCAGGTCCAGGCTCTATACTAAACCCATTAATAGCACCTACTGTTTCTTTATCAATCTTAAATATTTTTTGTAATGATTGCGTGTCACCACTAGCTATTAATGCGTTGAAATAATCAATATTATTAACCAATTGAAATTTAGAATTAAAATAAGGCTCTACCAACATCTCTGCTTGAAAAGCAGTAGGTTTAGTTTTCTCTAAAGCATATCCAATGACAGCTGCTAATAGCACTATGCCTAAAATAATTTTCCATCTATTAATAAAAAACCTAAGCGTAAAAATTAATACTGAAAATATATATTTAAATATCCTAAATATATTGTTTAGTAATTTATTAAAAGTGTTGCCTATTAGGTTAAAAAAAACAACTAAATCTACTTCTTCGTTGTTTGATTTTATTTCTTTATTATTTTCACTCATTGTAAAATATTGTACTATTTAATACCTATTTATAATTGACTACATGCTTATAAAACTTTATAAAAGAGCCTACCAAAGCTAGTAAAACTAATGCTATAAGCGGGAATATTATTTTATATTTTTTATACCAAATGTTTTCTAAAAGCCCTTTTTCTTTAAATGAAGAAATTTTTTCAAATATTTCGTCATTAACTACCAGCTCTTTTTTAAGTCCATTTAACTGTTTTAAGATGTCCAATTCTTTTGTTAATAATTGGTCCTCTTTTGTTTCTGTTTTCTCTACTTGAAATCCTAAAGAGCTGCCTAGATTAGAAGATACTATATTTTTTTCTGATTCTTTTTGTAATACATCTAAGTAAGCGTCTTTCATCTTTCTAACTTCAACTAAAGATAACTCTAAGTTTTCTTTTTCTAAAATTAAAACAGAGTCTCTTTTTTTCTTTTCTATATCAGAAAACACGTTGTTTATAGATTTAGACAAACCACCTTCCAACTTTTTAAATATCTTATAATTGTGGGAACGCGCTCTTAACAAAAATACATTGGCAGTATAAATATTTCTATTATCTATATAGTCTTCAAAAGTAATTTTAGTCTTTGTTGTACTATCTAAGGTTTTTAAAAACCCATTAAAGCTTTCTAATTGTTCGTTTTTTGACTCTGGACCTATTTCTACTTCAAAACCCATCAGAGATTTTGCTTCTGTTTCATTTATTCCAAACTGAGATGTTAATTCTTCTGTGTCTCCAACTGCAATCAACGAGTTATAATATTTTATACTGTTTATCAATTCATATTTTGATTGAAATTTAGGTACTACAAACATTTCAGAATAATACACCTTTTCTTTTTGTGTATCTAATACATAACCTACAATTATTGCCACAACAGCAACTGCAAGTATAATTTTAATATTAATAAATATAGCTCTAATTAATGCTATAAACAGACCATAAATACCAACAAAAATTGATTTTATAAAAACCAGAAATTTATTAAACGTATTTCCAATTAAATTGAAAAAAACAATTAAATCCACGTCGTCCTTATTGTTTTTTTCAGGTTGTAATTCTGTACTCATACTTTTTATATATTTAATTGAATATTTGTTGTAAAATTTTCCTAGTAATTAAATAGGTTGGTTTTACACCTGAAGTTCCTAGTCCTCCAGAAGCTAATGTTCCACCAGATTCCAATGGATTATCACTAGCATAGTATGCGTATCTTACTTTTACGTTTGGATTTATACTACCTCTAACTTTAGATGCTGCTTGTATTGCTTTTTGATAATGCGCACCTTCCATTTCAAGTCCAATTACATTCCAAGTAGAATTATAAAAAAACTTTAATATATCCTTATTTTGAAGTGATGTTCCTAAAACGGTAATCATACTTCCTTCATATACTGCAACACCTTGATTTTCTAAATCAGACTTGTTTAACTCATTTTCAAAAGGATAATTATCTGCTGTTCCTTCAAAAATATGTGCCGAAGGTATCATTATATCTCCTTTTGCGCCTTCTAATATACCTGCTTTACCCATTATTGATATAGACTCAATATTTAAATGTGTTTTAGTGTCTCCTTCTCTAAACGGTTTTAAAAACTCGTCAATTGTTTCATACGCTTGTTCTCCAAAAGCATAATCCATAACAAAAAGCACAGGTGCTTCAGAATTTTTATCTTGTTTTGATAAGTTTAAGTCTGTCTTTGATAAGTCAAGCTTAGCAGTATCAAAAATCTGAACATCTATATTTGTTCCAGAAGTGTCTGGAATAAAAATCATACCTTGTTGCAACGCCTTTTGGGTGACCTTATTACGCAAAGCTTTATTATCGCTTTGGCTTAAGGCTTCGTACACTTTAAAAATTTCGGCTTTAGAGGTTTCGGCTTTTAATGCAATTGGAGAGTATAGTGTATTCATGACACTATGTAAATTGGCACTAATAATATGGATTGGTCTTTCTAAAAGACCTTCTTTTTTAAGTGTATTTTTTATCGTGTTAGCCCAGATTTCACCATGGATATGGTGACCTAATCGTTCTCTTAACACTGGACTAAAAGTTACAGTACGTTTGTTATTATTAACAACCTCATCAATTGCTAATTTACCTAACCAATATACAATATGTAATAAACGCTCTGGTTTATTTGGCAATGCAAAAACGTTATAAACGGTAGACAGCTCTTTAAACGTGCGTCCTAAAATATTTGCGGTATGCGTGATCGCAATTTCACGTTCTTTTTGCGTTAATTTTTTCTTGTTTAATACTGCTGCTTCTAGCTTTTGCCAATCTCTTGTTGTTGCGCCATTTTCATCAATAATAACTCGCTTACTAATTTTATGAGATTCGACAAATAAAAAGGTTAAATGCGTTAATATATCATAAATCTCAGAGCGACCTCTAGTGATTTCAATATTCATTTGCTCATCATCAATACGATAGCAGTTTCTTCTTCGTTTTGGAGGAATTATAGCTTCAAAATGAGAATCCTTATAGCCTTCATCACTAGTTAGATTAATAAATCGACACTCTTCAATACCATGAGGCAATCTATCAATTACGTAAAGTAACCCTTCAAGCTCCGCTTTTTCTTCAGATATAGACCCATAAATTTCTGGTCTAAGCACTAATAATGCTTCACGAAGTGTCTCTCCAGACACACCCATTGGCTTATAAAACCCTCTATTAAACAAGTGACGCATAGTAATATACATACGTTCTATTGCATTTGAGCTTTCTTGAGCTCTCGTTCTTTCATGTTGTTTTATCATACTACTCATGTAATGTGTTTAATGGCCAAAGATAATATTATTTAGCTAAAATGTGTGGTTTTAAAGCGTCTGCTATTTTGCGGTCATTAGCTAGACGTGGTATTTTATTTTGACCTCCTAATTTACCAATAGATTTCATGTAATTTTGAAATCCATTTTTATTAACCTTACTAATTTTTAAAGGTTGTAATACTTTTCCCTCTATCAAATCTAAGTAATAACTATTTTGTTTTTGCAACGAAGCGTCTATTTTTTTTGCTAAAGCAGAAATGTCTTTTGGTGCGTTTTCAAATTCTATAAACCATTCATGATATGGTAATCCTACTTCCGGATTAATTTGTGGCGCAACTGTAAACTCATTTATTCTTATATCTGTCCCTTGTGTAGCCTCTTTCATGGCTTGTTCGACCTCTTTACCAATAACATGTTCGCCAAAAGCCGAAATAAAATGTTTTATTCTACCAGATACAATTACTCTATAGGGTTTTGTGTCTGTAAACATTATAGTATCTCCAATATTATAAGCCCATAAACCAGCATTAGTAGATATAATCATGACATAATTAACGCCAACCTCCACATCTTTAATTGTAATACGTTTTGGATTGTTATCAAAAAACTGATCAGCTTTTACAAACTCGTAAAACATTCCAGAATCAAGTTGCAATAACATTCCTTTTACATTTTGTTTGTCCTGAAAAGCAAAAAATCCTTCACTTGCTGGATACAACTCAATACTATCCACTTTTCGACCTATTAAGTTTTCAAATTTTGCACGATAAGGTTCATAGTTAACACCTCCAAAAATAAATAGGTTGAAATTTTTAAATATGTCTCCTACTTTTTTACCTGTTTTTTGTTGCAGTTTTTCAAAATACATTTGTACCCACGAAGGAATTCCGGATATTATTGACATGTCTTGATTAACTGTCTCCTCGACTATCGCTTCTACTTTAGTTTCCCAATCCTCAATACAATTAGTTTCCCATGATGGCATTCTATTTTTTTGAAGATATTTAGGGACAAAGTGCGCTACAATACCAGATAGTCGACCTAGTTGTATTCCATTTTGTTCTTTTAAAACTGGGCTTCCTTGTAAAAAAATCATTTTTCCGTCTACAAACTTGGCGTTTCCTGTTTCATGTATGTAAAGTAAAATAGCATTTCTAGCTGCGTTTACATGGTTTGGCATACTGTCTTTAGTTAACGGAATATATTTTGCGCCTGAAGTTGTACCTGACGTTTTTGCAAAATATAATGGTTTTCCTGGCCACAAAATATTCTCTTGACCAGCCACAACCTTGTCCACATAAGGTTTAAGGTCTTCATAATCCCTAATTGGTACACGTTTTATAAAGTCTTGATAATTATTAATACTAATAAAATCGTGATCAATACCAAAGGTTGTACTTGAGGCTTGGCTAATAAGATCTTTAAACACTTTATCTTGTGTTTGAATTGGGTTATTGGCCCATTTTTGCACTTTTTTATAAATGCGTTTTGCAAATGGTTTAGCTAAAGCTGCTTTAATTGATGGCATTATTTAAAATCTATAAAATTAGTTGGGTTTACTGGATAACCGTCACTCCATAATTCAAAATGAAGGTGTGGACCTGTAGATAACTCGCCTGTATTTCCTGCAGTAGCAATCACTTCTCCTGCTTTAACCAAATCACCTTGCGCTTTAGTTAAAGAAGCGTTGTGTTTGTATACAGATATTAGACCTTGACTATGTTCGATTATAATAACGTGACCAGTTTGAGCAGTCCACTCGGCAAAAATTACAGTTCCATCTGCAGTAGATTTTATAGGCGTGTCTTTAGCAACGACAACATCCACAGCGTAGTGTTTAGTTTTAACGTTATAGTTTTCGCTAATTGTACCATTTACTGGCGGAAATAAAACAAAGTTTGCTTTGGATGTAGCAGTTTCAAACAAGCTATATTTATCTTCTTTATCTACTTTTTGTCTAAGGATCGAATCTTCTTTAATTGGATTTAAATCAACTTGACTAGCTTCTAATTTAGCAGCCTGTATGATAGAATCTTTATTAAACTTAACCGTACTTACTTCACCTTGTAATACTTGTTTTATAGACGCAAAATATTTTTCGTTTAAATCAATAGTACGTTGTAAAGAATCTGTTTGAAAACTTAATTTAACAGCTTTCTTTTTAAGTGTTGTGGATGAATATCCTGGAATATATTCCTTTAAGGGTGTAAAAGCTATTAAAATGGTGGTTAAAACAATTAATAAAATAGCAGATATTGTTCCAAGTATAAATACGTTTAAACGCGTTAAATTAAGTGAAAGACGTTCTTCAAAAGTATCATCGTTTAAAATAACTAAACGGTACTTGTGAAGTAGTTTCTTCTTAATTTTTTTAGATTTTTTTTCAGATTTTACCATATTAAAAACAAAAGTAAATAAAAAATTGTGCTAACATCTTTAGCTAAAGCTAAAGTTAGTGTTTTAACGTTATTATTAAAGTTTAATTATTAACTTTGTGGTCTAAATTTTTAGTTATGATTTCAGCAAGTATATTTTTAGGTATGCCAGGACCAACATCAATGATAATAATAGTGGTAGCGATATTACTTTTATTTGGTGGAAAGAAAATTCCAGAATTAATGCGTGGACTAGGTAGCGGAATTAAAGAGTTTAAAGACGCTAGTAAAGACGAAGAAGACAATAAAGATAAAAAGTAATCTTACTTTATTATAAAAAAACCCAATGCAATGTATTGGGTTTTTTTATGACTTAAAACTGCTTTAGTTAATTTTCAAGGATTTAATAATAGATTCTAGCTCTAATATATAATCACGCTTATTAACTGATGGTGCAAAGGTAAAACCTTCTAATACTACATAACGGTTATTAATTTTATCTTCTACCATGTAGTTAACAAATGGTCCTGCATTATATGTGCCTTCAATATCCCAAGTGCTTCTTACTTCATAAGTTGGTTTATTATCAATTATAGTTGTGAATAGAAAGGGTGTGTAAGCTTCTTCGGTTTTCATGTATGAGCCATCTATTGGTCCAGGAATATACTTTTTACCAACACTATCTCTAATAGTTATAATTTGCTGTGTAATATCTCCTTCTTTATCTATAGCATCTAATGGTACTTGGTACACCATAAAATTATTAGTTCCTGTTGTTAAATTTTTTCTAACCCAGAAAAAATCACCATCCTCTTTAGCTATTCTATAGATAGATGGAAACTTAACCGAGATTCCTAATTTTTTTTCTATGTTATTATTTGTATGCAGTGAGTTGTTTGTCAACGTTTGACGTGCTTCAATTTCTTGGTTTTTAAACGTATCTAAAATTTTATCTTTATTAGACTTTAAAACCTCAATAATTTTGCTGTCATTTGGTCCTGATACAACTACTACCTTTTGAGGTTGTGCATACGCATCTGTAGCTATTTTAATCTCAGACTTGTCGCTTTGTTCTATTTTTAAAACAATTCTATTTTTTGCAGCAAATCCAGAAAAAACTTGTGGCGGAATTTGATTAATATCAAACATAGGCTCTGGTTGTGGTAATCCAGGTACTACAGTAGTTAATACGTCTCTAATAGCGTCTCCAACATTACCTTTCCATAACTCGTTATCTACAACAACACTAACGTTATATAAGTTTCCTGAAGATTTTGGGACCATACGCTGGTTTTGTTTTGTCCCTTCGTTGCACGATAATATTGTGCATACTAATACAATTAATACAGCTAATTTTTTCATTTTATTATGCTATTTAAATGATTACTTACCCTTTAGAAACTAAAAGTTTCATTCCTGGTTTTAATTTAGTACCACTAATATCGTTCCAATCTTTAATATTTTGGACAGAAATACCAGAAAACTTTTGAGAGATACTCCATAGACTATCGCCTTGTTGCACAGTATATGTTTTTCCATTTACTGGCTTAGTACTTTTTTTAACCGAAGCTACAGCTTTAGATTGGCTTACTGGCACTCCGTTTCTAGGATATATGGTTAATCGCTGACCTATTTTAAGGTTATTATTGCGCATCCCATTCCATTGCTTAATTTGACTTACTCTAACGCCAAATTTCCTGGCTATTTTACCTAGATAATCTCCTTGTTTTACCCTATACCTTGTTTTGGTATCAGAATCCTGAAATTGAGGTAATGGTTTTTCTCGTTTATCCAATTCTGCTTTTGCATGAGCATACAATTGGTCCTCGTTGTTTACAAAAGCTCCAATAATATTTCGTGGTAGACGTAGTGTGTAATTTTTACCTTTTATATAAGGTATAACGTCTAATTTGTATGCTGGATTTAAAAACTGAAGCGTCTCTATCTCTACACCTGTATACTCTGACACTTGGTCTAGAGTAATCATTTGTTTAACGTGAATTGTATCTGTTTCTATTAAATGAAACTCTGGTTTATGTTGTACAAAGCCATGCTCCTTTGCATATTCAAAAATATACATAGTGGCTAAAAAAGCTGGCACATAACCAGCAGTTTCTCTAGGTAAATTAGGTCTAATATTCCAATAGTTTTGATAACCACCAGAGCGTCTAATAGCCTTGCTAACATTACCTGGACCAGAATTATATGCAGCTAATGCTAAATCCCAATCTCCAAATAATTTATATAATTTTGATAAATATTGTGAAGCAGCAATAGTCGCTTTAATCGGATCACTGCGCTCATCCACATAACTACTTACATCCAAACCATATTCCTTACCTGTTGCAAACATAAACTGCCATAAACCGGTTGCTCCAACTCTAGATCTAGCTCTTGGTTTTAAAGCAGACTCTACAATTGCTAAATATTTCATTTCTAAAGGAATGTCGTAATTATCAAGTTCGCGCTCAAACATAGGGAAGTAATAGTTACTTAAACCCATTAAACGCTCAAATGAATGATGACGATTTTTTAAAAAGGACTTAATAACGCTTTCTAAACCAGGGTTATATTCAACATTAAAAGGTGTTCTTGCGTTTAAGCGAGAAAGTCTAGCTTTTAAAGTATCTGTAGTTAACTCTGGATAATAAACTGCATCATATTTTAATCCTGAAACGTCTCTGTAAATGGTATCATAAAGTGTGTTACTATATAACTCTTCAAGCCATTTTTCATCAATTTTAGAAGCAAATTCGTGATCTTCTAAAACTTGTGGTAAAGGTTGTAATCCCTCTACTGTTTTTTTAAAGTAAGCTTGACCATCAATTATTGTATCAATAACGTAGTTTTCTCCTTCTATCAGTTTATCCTGAGTTAATCTTGTTTGCGCTTGTAATGTGTCTTGAGCCACACTAAATGTAAAGCCAAATAGGACTAATAAAAAGGAGATATATGTTTTTAAATGCTGCATTTATTATTTGTTTGATTTTATGCTGTAACGTTTACTTTTAGTCTAAAATTGCAGCAATTCCTGGAAGGGTTTTACCTTCTAAACTTTCTAGCATTGCTCCTCCTCCTGTACTTACGTAACTTACTTTGTTTTCAAAACCAAATTGCTTAACTGCAGCAACAGAGTCACCACCTCCAACTAATGAGAATGCTCCATTTTTAGTAGCTTCTGCAATGGAGTTACCTAACTCTATCGTTCCGTTTGCAAAATTTTCCATTTCAAAAACACCTAAAGGACCATTCCAAAGTATTGTTTTGCATTGCATTACAACATCATGGAATATAGCTTTGGATTTTGGACCAGCATCTAAACCTTGCCATCCGTCAGGTATTTTATTAACATCCACAACTTGGGTGTCTGCATCGTTGCTAAACGCATTTGCTGCCAAAACATCTACTGGTAAATGTATCTGTACGTTTTTTGCTTTAGCTTGTTTTAAAATGTCTAATGCTAAGTCCATTTTATCATCTTCGCAAATAGAATCTCCAACACTACCTCCTTGTGCTTTAACAAAGGTAAAGGTCATACCTCCTCCAATAATTAAGTGATCTACTTTGTCTAAAATGTTTTCTATTATAGTAATTTTAGAGGATACTTTTGCACCTCCAAGCACTGCTAATACCGGTTTTTCGCCAGTTTTCATTACTTTATCAATACTTTTAATTTCTTGCTCTAAAAGGTAACCAAAACATTTTTTTTCTGGAAAAAACTGTGCGATTATTGTTGTAGACGCATGCGCTCTGTGTGCTGTACCAAACGCATCATTTACATAAATGTCTCCTAGTTTGGCTAGTTTTTCCGCGAAAGCGACATCGCCTTTAGACTCTTCTTCATGAAAACGTAAATTTTCTAAAATAAGTATTTTTCCTGGTTCAAGGTTAGCTGCTGCTTTTTCTGCAGCTTCACCTACACAGTCCGAAACAAACTGAGTCTCCACACCAATAATATCTTCTACTTTATTTGCTATGTGTTTTAACGAAAACTCCTCTTGAGCACCTTTTGGTCTTCCTAAATGAGACATTAAAATACAACTTCCACCATCTTCTAATATTTTGATTATGGTTGGTTTTGCTGCTTGAATTCTGGTAGCATCTGTAACATTAAAGTCCGCGTCTAAAGGAACATTAAAGTCTACACGAATTAAAGCTTTTTTGTTTTTAAAATTAAAGTCGTTAAGTGTTTTCATTTATTTGCTATGTTTTTAGTTTAGGTTTGCTTTTAAAACCCAAGTATCTCTATATCTGTAATTTGTTTTTAAATCTTCTGCCATTTTAAAGGCTTCTTCTGCGGTATCTCCTCTAAATAAATAGACGTAATTCCAACTGTTTTTAGGGTTAATAAACGCTTTTGCTGTATACCCTTTGTTATTTAAATAATCTGTCCATTTTCTTGCTCTCATGTTTTCTGCAAAGACACCTGCTATAACATAATAGCCACCTTCTATTCCTGCAATAGTTGTCGCTTTTTTATTTTTTAAATATTTAAATGCTTTGGACTTTAATCCACGTTTTGTGTAACTATATGGTTGACGTTTCTTTTTAGTATTATAGCTTGGTACTGTTTCTGGTTGTGATCTTACAATCTCTGGAGATACATTAGCTGTTTGGCTTGCACTTGGGTTATTATCTTGTACAATGTCGTCAAAATAATTTTGAGCTATTTCTGTTTGAAATGCTGTAAAATACAGGTAAAATCTATCTGCTTGTGTCTTTAATCTAAGCGTTGTTTGACTTGTACTATTATTAATTATTGCATTATTATAATTAGGAATATCAAGTTGTGCAATATCAAATCCAAGCGTATTCTCACTATTAGGTAGTCGATCCCTATTTTTTATACTATTATTAGTAATAGAACTATTGAAAAAGTTTTGTTGATAGCGTGCTCCATTACTTAATGATTGAAAACTACCATCACGCTGCTTTATTATTGCAAAATCATCACCTTCTAATGCGGAATCTCCTTCCAAAGCAGATAGTATTACCGATGTTTTTACATTTCCTTTTTCTACGGATTTAAAATTTTTAAATTCTAAATCCAAAGGTTCTTGCTTATTAATTAAAGCAAAACCATGATACGTTGATATGTATCTTGGATTGTCTGTAGGTGATTGGTATACTACGTATAACATCCAACCTGCTGCACTACCACCAGACAAATAGCCTTCTGTAGCTTTTACATTAGCAACGACATAATCGCCTGATTTATTTTCTGCTTGTTTTAATAACGATGTTACGTCTGCATAACACACATAAGGTGCATTAATGGCGTGTGTTGGATCTGTAGACCCATCATATATTACTTCTCCTGTTACATCCAAATACTCTTGATTAGGTAATTTAAATTTAATCTGATTAATTACTGCAGATCGCTCTCCACTGCCTCGATAATCGTAATTACCTTTTTGCTCTTTACGTGTTCCTTTTTCATAAGCATAGGTTGCTGACCAATATAAGCCTGCATATGCTATCTTTTTAAAGTCCTCTGGTAAGGTTAGCGTTGCTTGGCTAGAGCTAAAAGTTTCGGTGTCTCTGTCAATATCAACATAACGCATTTTAGTATCGTCGTTATTAACCGTTAAATCATTAAAAGCATCTTTATCATCCTCACTTAAAATGTTATTACCAATTACTGCAGTATCTCCAAAAATGTAGAATTCGTTTAAAGATTTAAATTCAAGACCTCCATTGGTGACTGAATTTACTTGTTCAGTTTCTTGCGCAATAACATGGTAAGATCCTGTTATAATAAAAAGTAAGCCAAATAACTTTTTCATTTTAAAGATGTAGAACAATTAATAATCCTCAAATATATACAAATACTGCCATACTTTAAATTTGTTAAGCTAAAATCAATTTTTAATAAAAATAGTTTTTCAATAATAGGAAAACTATATTTGCCTATGCTTTTCAGTGATATTTTAGGATTAAATCATATTAAAAAACACTTAACAACAAGTGCTAATAATGGTCGTATACCACATGCCCAACTTTTTGTTGGACCTGAGGGTTCCGGAACCTTGCCTATGGCTATTGCTTATGCGCAATATATTTTGTGTAAAAACACTTTGGGTGAAAACACAGGAGAAAACGAAGTTTGTAATTTAAAATTTAATAATTTTTCTCACCCAGATTTACACTTTGCGTTTCCTGTTACCACTACAGATAAGGTTAAGAAACATCCAGTTTCTTCTTATTTTTTAGAAGAATGGAGGCAATTACTTAAAGAACAACCTTACGGAAACTTATTTGATTGGTACAGACTATTAGGCGTTGACAATAAACAAGGTCAAATAGGTGTAGATGAAGCTTTAGATATTGTAAAAGCGTTAAGTTTAAAATCTTACGAAGGTGGTTATAAAGTCATGCTAATTTGGATGGCTGAAAAAATGAATACACAAGCTGCTAACAAGCTGCTTAAATTAATTGAAGAGCCACCAAACAATACCGTTTTTATTTTAATTGCAGAAGAGGAAGAACAGATAATTAACACCATAAGATCGCGTTGTCAAATTTTACATTTTCCTCCATTAGCCGAAGACGATATTAAATCGGGAATTATTAAACAATTTAATCTGGATGATGCTACTGCTACAAAAATAGCACACCAAGCGGATGGAAATTATAATAAAGCGTGTGATTTAGTCTATCATGATAGTGAAGATGACCAATTTGAGCAGTGGTTTATTTTTTGGATTCGTGCTGCTTTTAAAGCTAAAGGAAATAAAGGTGCAATCCATGATTTAATTGGATGGAGCGAAGACATTGCTAAAACTGGACGAGAAACACAAAAACAGTTTTTAAATTTTTGCTTAGATTTTTTCCGACAAGCCATGTTACTAAATTATGGTGCTGAAGAATTAGTTTACTTTGAAACTAAAAGCAAAAATTTTGATATAGCTAAGTTTGCTCCTTTTATTCACAATAATAATATAATGGATATTTCTAACGAGTTAAACGATGCTATTTACCATATAGAACGTAACGGAAATTCTAAAATAATACTAACTGACTTAAGTATTAAGCTAACGCGATTACTACACGCTAAACAAGATTAAATTGACAGCAAAACGTAATTTTTTTGTGATCATTAATCCTGTTTCTGGAAACGGACATGGTAAAAAGGTTTGGCTAGCTATACAGTCCAAATTAAATCTTTATTTTAATATTGAGTATAGTTTTACAACTCATCCCAATCACGAAATTGAAATTACACATACAGCTATTAAAAAAGGCCATAAACAATTTATAATTATTGGTGGTGACGGTACATTAAACAATTTTATTAATGGTGTATTTAGTCAGGATAATAGTAATTACAAGAGCATCATTTTTGGCGTTATACCTGTTGGAACTGGTAATGATTGGGTAAAGACACATGGTATATCAAAAAACGTAAATAAGGCTTTAGATACTATTTTAAACGGAACAATTAATACTCAAGATGTTGGTTGTATTAATTACTTAGATCAAAACATTTCAAATAAATATTTTTTAAACCTAACCGGAATTGGCTTTGATGGTTTAGTGGTAAACATTGTTAATAACAACAGGACTTTTGGTCAATTTACCTACATTTTAGGCGCTTTAAAAGGCCTTTTTAAATATCGTTTTTTTGAAACCAAAATAACTACAAAATCTGAGGTTATAAACATAAAGTCTTGCTTTATGATACAGATAGGGATTTGTAAATACACTGGTTCTGGTATGCAATTAACGCATAAAGCAAATCCTAAAGATGGCCTATTTGATATAACCATTGCTAACCGTTTTTACAAATGGGATATTATAAAAAATATCTTTAAATTATTTAATGGTAAAATAGTGTTTCATGACAAAGTAAAAACCTTTAAGACAAATAATCTTTTAATAGAAAATAACAATACTAATACATACTTTCAAGCCGATGGAGAACAAATTGCTCCTGGTAAAATCACGATATCCATTATCAATAATGGAATCCAATTTTATTGCTAAAAGTGACTAACTAATTTTAAAAACCAACTTTTATGAATAACGTACTTAATAACATTACAGAGCTAATTTTACTACTGTTTTTAGCTATAACTTTTTTACAATCAGGATACGATAAAATAACCGATTGGAAAGGTAATATTGAATGGCTAAAAGGTCATTTTTCAAAAACATTTATGGCTAATATGGTACCTTTAAATGTCGCTATAATATTAATTTTAGAAACCATTGCAGGCGTATTTGCTGTAATAGGTTGCTTTACTTTAATAATTGATAGTAATACCAGTTTTGGTTTTTATGCTGCAATTTTAAGTGCTATAACACTACTGCTTTTATTGTTTGGTCAACGTGTTGCAAAAGACTATGATGGCGCAAGAACTATTGTAATTTACTTAATTCCAACCTTAATGGCCTTGTATATACTTAAGTAGTTAATAGTCAATCATATTAACTTTAAATACCCAATTTTGACTAAAAAGAGCGTTATTCAGTAATGTTTTATGCTGCATGTAAGCATCATAAAAATTTTGGGTATGAAAGACGTAAACATAAAATAACTGTTCAGTTTCATCAATAAGTATCTGACTATCGTAACCTTTTTCTTTTAAATATTTTTGCCAATTAATTGCATTTTGGGATTCGGAAAAAAACTTATTTATAACATAATAGCCTTCTTTTGCACCTTCTATAAGTGCTGCGTTTTTTTCTAATAACAACTTAAATGCTTGTGTTTCTAAAGGTTTGTCTTCTATTTTTAATGCGCGCACATAATTAGTAGATGAAATTAAAACATCTCCTTTAGCTAGCGCTTCATTTTGGGACTTAGACGATATTATCTCACTAGACATAGGCACAACCAATTCTTGCTTTAGCTCCTTTTTAATAATTACTGGTTGTTTTAAAGCAAAGGATTGTGTAGTAATGTTATAATTTTCGGCTTGACCGATAGTTTTAATATCCGTTTTAGAAATAGTCTTTATTGTTTCTATTTCAGACTTAAACACCTCATTATCAGGTATTAAAATAGTATTTGAATTAAGTTTTTCTGACGTTAAAACAATAGCATTTACAGGTGTATTTGATTGAATTTCTTTAAAAAATGACTCACTAATTTCAGTATTAAAAGCAGTAAAAAACAAGTAAAAACGATCCTGTTTAGTATTAAAAATAAGGTCAACTTTTTCTGTTCCATTGACTATTACTGCCTCATCATTATTTGGTAAAGTAACTGTTGCCAAATCAAATCCTAAAGTATTGCTACTGTTTGGATATCTAACAGTATTAGCTGTGGATACTGAAGTTATTTGACTACTAAAAAAATTATCTTTATCCCTGTTAAGAGCTTGTAATTGCCACGCTTTGTTAGTTACTGGGTTAGCGACAATGCATTGATCTCCAGACAATGCAGAATCCCCTTCTAAAGTTGCTAATACAATTGCTGTACTAGTCGCTCCTTTATCTGGTGTTTTAAAATCGTCCAATGAAATGATTTCTGGTTGATTACCAATATGAGAAAAACCATTAAAAGTAGTGATATACTTAGGTTTACTAGTTGGTGCCTCGTAAACAACATACAACATCCAGCCAGCTGCACTTCCACCAGCTACATATCCTTGGGTTGCATTAATATTAGCTACTGTGTATTCTCCATTTACTTGTTTAACCTCTTGTAATTGTTTAGTAACATCTGCAAAGCAAACGTAAGGCGCATTTAAAGCAAACGCTGGATTTTTTGCTCCATCAAACAACACATTACCTGTAATATTTTGATAATTTTCTCCAGGTAATTTAAGTTTTACCTTGTTAATTAAAGACCTGTTTTTTTGTCGATTTCCTTGAAAATAAAATTGAGCATCCTCTTCTCTTCTTGTTCCTTTTATATAACTGTATGTTGCGGACCAATACAAGACTGCATATGCAATTTTAGACTGATTATCAGGTAATTTAAGATTGGCAGAACTAGATGAAAACGTCGTTTTATCCTGATCAATATCCACATAGACCATATCAATATCATCGTTGGTTAACAGATAATCATTGTACGGTTCTTGTTTATCTTTACTTAATATGTTATTACCTATTACTGCAGCATCACCATAAATATAAAACGCTTTTTGCGTTGTAAATGGTACTGTTTGCTGAGCATAAGTAAACGAAAACATAGAAATGAAGATAGCAAAGCGCAAAAGCAAGCCTCTCATAATCTTTATTGAAAATAATTAATAGCGCAATAAATATAGCTATTTATATCAAAAAGACTGATATTTAAAGTATTATAAGTCAAAAAAGGCGATTAACAGTAGTTAATCGCCTTTTTTAAAAAATCTGTAAAAATCTTACTTTTTATATGCAGCATTTAAGTCTTCAATGATTTTTTGAGTCAAATCATTCTCCTCTTTTCCATACATTACACTTGGAGAATTCTCTACAGTCCCTAAAATGTAATCATAATTATTAGTTTTTCCGTAATCCTTTACAAAACCTTTAACTTTAGATATTAAAGAATCTATTTCTACTTGATATTCATTTTGAAAGTTTTGCTGTTCTGCTTGCCAAGTTTGTTGTAAGCCTTGTGCTTTTTGGTTTAAAGCTTGTAATTCTGATTCTTGTTGACTTTTAGAAAGCGTTGCTACTTTTTGGTATTCAACTTGAAATACCTGACGGAAACTATCTACCTTTTTTTTAAAGGCTTCATCCTTTTCATTATATCTTGCTTCTAAATCTACTTTCTCTTTAATTTCATTAATTACAAGACCATTATCAACGTAAGCAATTTTTTGCTTTTGACAAGATGTAAATACTAATGCAACAATTGCTAAACCTATTATTTTTTTCATTTTAATTTATTTTGATTTTGAGCAAATGTAAATAATTAAATATGTCAAATTTTATTTTTTTTAACAGATTTTAAAAGAATAAGAATTTTTTATAATAATTTTAATTCTAAATAAGAAATAGTTATTAAAAATGACCTCATATAAGCGCGTTTAAGGCATTTTTTAATAAAAGCAATATATTTATATATTAAGACTTGAAATCTTTTAATCCTGATTATTAAATTACTTTTTAGCTGTTTTAAGCGTATAAATCAATGAAGAATATTGCCCAGAAGACCTTGCTTTAAAATTTGAAACACAACCAATCCAAAAAGCTTTAAATATATTCATTCGTCCAGATTTATATTTTTCAGATAATAGACTAACATAATATGAATCAAAAAGCATAGGCTTAGTAAATTGAACATTTAAATTAACTGTCTTAAATAAATTTGAAATTGAAGTTTGATTAAAATGCCATAAATGTCTTGGCACATCAAAAGCTGCCCAAAATTGTTTATAATGTTTAGCGTCGTAACTATTGTAATTTGGTACCGCAATAATTAAAACACCGTTTGGTTTAAGTAACGTTTTAAGTAGTGTGATTTGTTCTTCTAAATTTGGGATATGTTCTAAAACATGCCACAAGGTGATAACATCAAAACTTTGAGTTTTTAAAGTTTTTATTTGTGACAGATCTAATACTGCGTTTTTAGTTTTTTGATTTGCTATTAATCTTGCTTCCTCATTTGGTTCAATTCCGGAAACATGCCATCCATTATTTAATGCAGTTTTTAAAAAATCTCCTGTACCACAACCATAATCTAAAACGTATTTATCGTTAGTTTGAAATGAATCAATCAACTTTAGTTTTCGCTTTAATGCTATCTCCCTTACTGCATGATACACGTTTTCTAATAGATTTCTTTTAGAATCTGTATGAGAAATATAATCCTCGGTTTTATAATATTCTGGTAATTTATCTAAAGTTGGTTTAGGAATCGTTTCCAAATAACCATAAGTTTTGTTTTCAATTAATTTAAAAACCTCTCCAGAAACTGAGTGATCTTTTACTTCTATAAACACATTTTGATTATTTTGACTAGCCACAATTACTTATATTTTGATTCATTTTTTGATAAGAATACAATTATGTTATCCATCAATAAATAAAAAAACAGAACGTTCCACGTGGAACGTTCTGTTTTTTTTATCCAATTTATCTACCCATATACACCAACAAAACAGAAATATCTGATGGTGATACACCACTAATTCTTGATGCTTGAGAGATGGTTACAGGCTGTATTTTTTTAAGTTTTTCTCTTGCTTCAAAACTCATAGACTGCAGTTTTGAATAATCAAAATTAGGTGGAATTTTTATATTTTCTAGACGCGTAAGCTTATCTGCATTATTCTTTTCTTTTGCAATATAGCCTGAATATTTCACTTGAATTTCGGCTTGTTCAATAACCTCACTATCCAAATTATTATCATTAATATAACCTGAAACAGATTCAATTTGCTTCATATCTTCAATACCAATATTTGGTCTAGCAAACATTTTAAACATCTTATCTTGCTGTCTAATTGCAGCAGAATCTTTTGCTTCTAACACAGGATTAATTTCGTCAGGTGTAACACTTGTGTCTCTAAAAAATTGCACAAATTTTTCAGCTGCATCATGCTTCTCCTCCATTCTTCTTAAACGTTTTTCGCTAGCTAAACCTAAATCAAATCCTTTTGGTGTTAATCTTATATCTGCATTATCTTGACGTAATAACGTTCTATATTCCGCTCTAGAAGTAAACATTCTGTATGGCTCTTCAGTTCCTTTAGTTATTAAATCATCAACCAAAACACCTATATAAGCTTCGTCTCTTTGTAGTATAAAAGGATCGCGTTCTTGCACTTTTAATGCTGCGTTTATTCCTGCCATTAAACCTTGAGACGCTGCTTCTTCATAACCTGTTGTACCGTTAATTTGACCTGCAAAATATAAGCCATCTACTAACTTAGTTTCTAAAGTGTGCTTTAATTGTGTTGGTGGAAAATAATCGTATTCTATAGCATAACCTGGTCTAAAAAACTTAACGTTTTCAAAACCAACTACAGAACGTAATGCTTTAAATTGAACATCTTCTGGAAGCGAAGTTGAGAAGCCATTTATATAATATTCGCAAGTATTCCAACCTTCAGGTTCCACAAATAATTGATGTCTATTTTTATCCGCAAAACGATTAATTTTATCCTCTATAGAAGGACAATATCTAGGTCCTAAACTTTTAATACGACCATTAAACATTGGCGAACGATCAAAACCTTCGCGCAATAAATCATGAACCTTTTCACTTGTATAAGACATGTGACAAGAACGTTGATAAGTTAATGGTTTTGTAGTGTCTAAATATGAAAATTTTTCTGGATTAACATCTCCAGGTTGCTCGACCATTTTAGAAAAATCCAGAGATCGACCATCCACTCTTGGTGGTGTTCCGGTTTTCATTCTACCAGATTCAAAACCCAAATTAACTAACTGCTCAGTAATTCCAGTTGCAGCTCTTTCTCCTGCTCTACCTCCACCAAAATTTTTATCTCCAATATGGATTAAACCATTTAAAAAAGTACCATTAGTTAAGACAACACTTTTAGCTTTTACCTTAACTCCAAGTGATGTTGTCACACCCGTAACTTTTCCATTTTCCACAATTAACCCAGAAACCATTTCTTGATAAAAATCAAGGTTTTTAGTTTGCTCTAAAATCAAACGCCAATCTTCAGCAAAACGCATTCTGTCACTTTGGACCCTTGGACTCCACATTGCAGGTCCTTTAGATTTGTTTAGCATTTTAAATTGAATAGCAGAGGTATCACTTACAATACCAGAGTAACCTCCAAGCGCATCAATCTCTCTTACAATTTGTCCTTTAGCAATTCCACCCATTGCAGGATTACAAGACATTTGAGCAATGTTTTGTAAATTCATGGTAATTAGCAAAGTCTTGCTTCCCATATTAGCTGCAGATGCTGCTGCTTCACTTCCTGCATGACCAGCTCCAACTACAATTACATCATATACTTCGTTAAACATAATTTTAATTTGAATTAATACCAAGCAAAACTCAGTATCATTATATTGATTGTTCCACGTGGAACGTTTTTATTATTTTACTTTTAAAAGCGTGCAAATATACAACAAACAATTACATTGCTTTTAATAACGCTAATGCTTCGTTTTCTTTAGTACGCATTAAGCTAGCATCAGCTTCAGTCTTATCTTTATATCCACAATAATGTAAAATACCATGAATTATAACACGATGTAATTCTGCATCGAATGAAACATCAAAATCTTTCGCATTATCCGCAACACGTTCTACAGAAATAAAAATATCTCCTTGTAGTGTTTTTCCTACCGAGTAATCAAAACTAATAACATCGGTCAGTGTGTCGTGTTGTAGAAATTCTACATTCAATTTATGTAGATACTCGTCATCACAAAACACATAGTTTATCTCGTCCTCCTTGCAGTTTTCTTTTAAAATAATAGAAGATATCCATTTAGAGATTTTAGCCTCATCTTGAAGCTTAAAATCGGTTTCGTTATTAAAACTAATCATTTTGTTGTTTAAAATACTGTTGTGCTTTTTGCTTATAAATTTGCTGCAAAGGTAAGGTTTGCTTATTCAATATCTCAGTTGTATTAAAATATTGTTTAGCCTTATCTATTTGGTTGTTAGTTGTATTTTTAAACGCTGTTGTATTAGTTTCAGATTGTCGCTTTTGTTCTTGACCTTGTTGTAATACTGCATTTTCGAGTTTTAATAACTGATGCTGAATATTCAGCATTTTACTAAGCGTTTGATTGGTAAAACCTTTGTTAATTAAATCCAACTCAACCTGCTCCATGTCTTTTAATAATTGCTTTGCTTCTCTACTTTCGCCTAAACCTTCTTTATCCAATCGCTCTTCTAAAGCTTGACGCAACATTTGCTGTTCTTGATAAATTTTAAATAATTCAGCATTACCTTCTTCATTTAATCCATTATCACCTTGTTGACTTCCGCCTTGACCTTGACCATTTTCTCCTGGTTTACCACCTTTACCCTTACCTTCACCTTGTCCTTCTCCATCGCCATTTTCTCCTGATTTACCGTCTTTTCCGTCCTTTCCACTTTCGCCAGCTTTTCCGTTTTCACCAGATTCACCTTTAACACCTTCTTCTCCCTTTTTACCTTCTTTACCTTTTTTCATGGCTTCACCCATTTTTTTAGCTAACTCTTCTTGGCTAATAATAATATCTGGCATTGGCATACCTCCTTCACCTTGTCCTGGAGATGGCATACCCATTTGGTTTTGCATATTATCTAAAGCACCACTTAAAAAATCAGCCAAATTATTGGCAGAAGTAACTACATATTGTTGTGACGATACACCTTGATAAATCTTATTTTCAGAAAACTCGTCTAACGCCATATCTATATTATAATATACTTCGTTAATCTCTCTATTTATATCTTCAGAAAACTTAGGCTGTCTTAATGATATAGCAAAAAGACTATCATCAACATGCTCAAAATGTGTACGAAGTTCTTTTTGTTTTTTAAGGTAAGTCGCATACTCATTATGATTAATTTCTATGCTTTTAAATTGTTTCATTAAAGCTTCTTCATCCATAGAAAAAATTACCAAATTATCCAAGATCTGACGTAACATCGCAATATCTTCCTCTAGTTGCTCTTGCGCAGCACCAGCCATTTGCATCTGCATACTTTGGCTCATTTTTTTCATTTTTTGAGCTGCACTTTTTTGCTTTTGTTTTGCTGACTGTTGTTTATCTTTTTTTTGTTTCTCATCCTTAGCAGTTTCTTTTTCCTGTAACTGATCACTTGCCTCTTGCTGCTCTTCCTTAATGTTTTCCTCATTATTTTTGTCTCGAGGTACATCCATCGGATTTTTTAAATCTTGATTATCCTTTTCTAAATCCTCTAATTGTTTTTGTAAATCTTCAAATTTTTTATTGATCTCGTCTTGTTTGTCACTAGTATTTTCTTCCGCTTTACTATTAGCTAATTTATCTTGTTCTTTTGCCAATTTATCAAGCTCGTCACTAATTTTTTCCATTTTTTTAGTCACATAATAACGTTTAGTAAGCTCTACCAATTGTTCTAAACTTCGTTTTTGACTTTTAGCCTTTTTAGCAAGATTGTCCAACTTTTTTGTAAACTGCTCTTTACTAAATTTGTCTTTTAGTTTTTCTAATTCTTCAAGCAATTTTTCATCTTGCTTAAGTTGCTCTTCATTATCCTTAAGACGTTGTTTTAAATCTTCCTTAAACTGATCGTCTTCCTTTTTATCTTTTTGAAATTCGTCTAAATTATCCTTCAACTTTTTGTTGAATTGCTTCATCATTTGTTCTTGTTCTTTCTGACGTTTTAAAAAGTTTTCAAATTTTTTCTTATCATTAAAGTTTAATTCAGCTTTTTCTTTTTGCGTTTTAGATAACTCTTGTAACTCCTTTTGCTGTTTGTCAAATTTTTCTAAAGACTTATTTAAATCCTTAACGGTTTGATTTTGCTCTTGTAATTGCTTTTCTTCTTCCTCATCCTGTGTACGTTTTCTAAAATTAAACACAGAACTTTTAGTACTTTTAATACTATTAACAGCGTCGTTATCAAATACCTCAAAATACAAATCATAAGACACACCTGCATCTACTGATAAGTTATTAGGAAAGCTGCTTATAAATTGATCAAAATTAGATTTTGCGACTGGAATGTTTAACGTTTTTTTACCAGTTGGAATATCTCTTGGATAATATACCAATTGCAGCTTACTTAATCCATAATCATCACTTACTTGTCCTTTAAAATAAAGGGTTTGATTATCTAAACTATCTACCTTAACTTCTAACTTTAAATCAGGATATTGATCTTTGATAATAGTAATACCGTAAGCTAAGTTTTCGTAATTTTTAATAGACTTATTACTGGTGCTAATGTTGTAATCAAAATTAGAATATACCTTTTTTGAGATCTCAAAATAACCAGATTTTATACTAGAAAAAGCAATAGTATCTGTACTTATTAAATCAACCTTTTCCGTCGCTTTAGTATTAAGTTGCCATGTAATTTTGCTTCCTTGTGGTACAATTGCATTACCAATACCTTTTAAAGTTTCGTTACGTTTGTTGGTATAGTTTGGATACTCCAAATGCATATCAAACCCAACCAATGTAGGTACTTCTACAACTTTTAAAGTGTATGGTTTACTAGTAACACCATTAGCAGTAAAATTAAATGTTATGTCTGTATTGGGTTGTTCAAAAACGTATTCAAAAGTTCCGGATTGACGTTGTTGCAAAAAATAAGTTTCGTTATTGTAAGTAATTTTAACATTATCAGGTACTACGTCGCCTTGGGTTGTTGCTAATAATCTAAATTCTTTATTTTGGGTAGTTTGTAAGTTTTCATTTAACACAAAAAAAGCAAAAGGAGCAGGAGGCTCATAAGCAGTTTGATAATTAACAACCCTTTTGTAGCTGTCGCTAAACCAATTTAACTTACCAGAAATAGCAGCAATTACAAATATTAAAATAGGTATAGCTGCATATTTTAAATACTTTATGTTTTGTTTAAAATTAACTGCTAACTTAAACGGTATTGGGCTTAATTCTTCTGATTTTTGATCAATACTTGCCAATAATAATTCCGATTGACTACCAGCTTCCTTTAATTGTAAAACATTAAGTAACTTATCGTTAACTTCTGGAAAATGATTACCAATAATTGAAGATGCTTTTTTATAATCAATACCTTTTTTAAGTTTAAATAATCTAGCTAATGGTAGAACAATAAATCTAACAAACAGCGTTAATTCGACAATTATAAACAACCAAAACAAAACGGTTCTAGCGGTTGGACTTAGCCATAAAAAATGTTCGATTAACAGTGTAAAAATAAAATACAGCAAGCCAATACTAAAAAATAATAGCGCACCTTTAATCAACTCATTAGTATAATATTTTCTAATAAATTGCTCTAATTTGGTCTGTATTGTGTTAAAATTATTCAAGTAATTGCTATTTAACTGACTAAAATACATTTTTATTTTTACACCTAAATATTTAGGATTATAAGTTATTGTTAAAGGTAATCGCTTACGCGGAAAAAAAGCCTGTGTATAAAGCTGTTCTTTATCCTTATTTTTTTGCTGTTTCTACTACTCTATTCTATCTTTGTACACTCAAACAAAACAAGATGTCAAAACAAGTCAGAGTGCGTTTTGCACCAAGTCCAACAGGACCTTTACATATTGGAGGTGTACGTACAGCTCTTTTTAACTATTTATTTGCCAAAAAACATAACGGAACTTTTGTATTACGTATTGAGGATACAGATCAAAATCGTTATGTAGAAGGTGCAGAGCAATACATTGTGGACGCCTTAAATTGGTGTAATATCCCTTTTGATGAAGGACCAGGTAAAAATGAAAAATTTGGACCTTACAGACAAAGTGAACGTAAAGCTTTATATAAACAATATGCTGACCAATTAATTGCTAGCGGAAATGCTTACTATGCTTTTGATACGTCAGAGGAATTAGATTTTCATAGAACTCAAGACGAGTCTAATGGTAAAACGTTTATTTATAATTGGCATAATCGCTTAAATTTAAGCAACTCGTTAGCACTTACAGAAACGCAAGTTAAAGCTAAATTAGATGCTGGAGACGATTACGTAATTAGATTTAAAAGTCCACAAGATCAAACACTACATTTAAAAGATATTATTCGTGGTGATATTAAAATAGATACTAACGTTTTAGATGATAAAGTATTATTTAAAAGCGATGGTATGCCTACGTACCACTTAGCAAATATTGTAGATGACCATTTAATGGAAATTACGCATGTTATAAGAGGTGAAGAATGGTTACCAAGTTTAGCATTACACTTTCAATTATACCAAGCTTTTGGATGGGAACAACCAGAATTTGCACATTTACCATTAATATTAAAGCCAACAGGAAAAGGAAAATTAAGTAAGCGTGATGGTGATAAGTTAGGTTTTCCAGTGTTTCCTTTAGCATGGAATCCAGAATTTGGTGATAGCGCTACTGGTTATAAAGAAGAAGGCTACTTTGCAGAGGCAGTTATTAACTTTTTAGCCTTTTTAGGTTGGAATCCTGGTACAGAACAAGAGATTTTTGAGTTAGAAGAATTAATTGCTGCTTTTGATTTAAACAGAGTGAATAAAGCAGGAGCACGTTTTGATCCTGATAAAATTAAATGGTTTAATCACCATTACATGCAAGAGCAATCTAACGACGATTTAGCAGAAGCTTTTCAAAAAAACCACAAACAATTAGAAGCAATTGATGTAAATTATATAGCATTAGTTGTTGGATTAATTAAAGAACGTGCCACATTTGTCAATGACTTTTGGGATTTAAGTAGTTACTTTTTTGTTGCTCCGGAAAGTTATGATGAAAAAGCTTCTAAAAAAGCCTTTAAAGAGGATACTAAAGCTATAATGACAGATGTTTTAGCTGTTGTATCTAACATTGAAGATTTTGAAGTGGAAACCCTTCAAAAAGACATAAAAGGATGGATTACTTCAAATGATGTCGGTTTTGGTAAAGTAATGATGCCTTTACGTTTGGCTTTAGTTGGTGCTTTACAAGGACCTGATGTTTTTGATATTATGTATATGATTGGTAAAAACGAAAGTATCAAACGCATAGAACAACTTATTAAAAGTATATAAAACAAAAAAGCCATCTAAATTAGATGGCTTTTTTAATGTCTTTTATGTAGTATAAAACCTAAAAAGTCAACATTCCTGTAAAGGCAAACATGCTTTGGTTTCCTTTAAAATCTCTACCTAATGCTTGATTAAAATCTGAGTCATTTAAAGCACCTAAAATATTAGTAAACCCATAAATGTATTGAGCTCTTAATTTAAAAAAGCCAATACCTAAAGTTGCACCAACAGTACCATTAACATTAAAGTTATTTAAATCCTTTACAGCTTTAGCCTGAACTGTATCAAAATCTGCTAATATAAAGTCTTCTTGTTGGTCATCACTTAACTCTAAATCACTATTATATTGTAACATAGGACCAAAATCTATAGTAAAATGAGAGCTTCTAAAAGGTTTAGCATGCCATAAAAATTGTACTTGAGCAGTAAAAATTTTATACTCCACATCTTGGGCCAATAAAGTGGATGCTAAATCAAATCCAGTAGTACTAATCGTGTTTTCAGACAATTGCATACCGTAACTAACATTAAACCATTTTTGAGGAATATCCACTGTAGCAGTCATGTTAGCAATCCAACCGTCTCCTTTTTTAGTTTCAAAATTGTCTGTAATGATATCAAATTGAGTGATTCCTCCACCCAAAGAAAATCCGTTTTTAATTTTATAACTTGTATGTTGACCAAAGTTTTTTGTAACAAAACCTATAGTTAGTGCTACTAATAAGATGAATTGAATTTTTTTCATAGTAAATTAAGGGGTTTGTCCGCAAATATAACTTAATTTAGTAACCATAGTAGTATAACCATTAAAATCCATTTTTCATGAATCCAACACTTATTATCCTAATAGTCCTTGTACTATTTGTCTTTTTATCCTCATTTTTTGTTGTAAAACAACAAACAGCTGTTATTGTAGAGCGTTTTGGTAAATTCCATAGCATACGCCAATCAGGATTACATCTAAAGATTCCTGTAGTAGATAAAATAGCAGGTAGATTAAGCTTAAAAATCCAACAATTAGATGTCATTATTGAAACTAAAACCTTAGATGATGTATTTGTACGTCTTAAAGTATCTGTACAATATCGTGTAATTAGTCAAAAAGTTTATGATGCTTTTTACAAATTAGATTACCCACATGAACAAATTACAAGTTATGTGTTTGATGTGGTACGTGCCGAAGTACCTAAAATGAAATTAGATGATGTTTTTGTTAGAAAAGATGATATTGCAATTGCAGTAAAAACTGAATTAAATGATGCCATGTCAGACTATGGTTTTGATATTATTAAAACCTTAGTAACAGATATAGATCCAGATGCTCAAGTAAAAGCTGCAATGAACCGTATTAATGCTGCAGACAGAGAAAAAACTGCTGCTCAATTTGAAGGAGATGCTGCACGTATCTTAATAGTTGAAAAAGCAAAAGCTGAAGCAGAAAGTAAGCGTTTACAAGGTCAAGGTATTGCGGACCAAAGACGTGAGATTGCTAGAGGTCTAGAAGAGTCTGTAGATGTATTAAATCGTGTTGGTATTAACAGTCAAGAAGCATCTGCTTTAATTGTAGTTACACAACATTATGATACATTACAAGCTATTGGTAGTGAGACTAACAGTAACTTAATATTATTACCAAACTCGCCTCAAGCAGGTAGTACAATGCTAAACGATATGGTTGCAAGTTTTACAGCAAGTAATCAAATTGGAGAAGCTATGAAAAACGCAAAGAAAAAGGAAAACTAATCCTTTAATTTATACTAAAAAAGCCTCACAAAATGTGAGGTTTTTTTTATGAGTTAGATTTATATTTATCAACCATTTCATTTAAACTATTTAAATAATTTTGTAATGATTCCGTATCCACTTTAGCAGCACTATTATCACCATGTGGTAAGGTAATCCTGGTTTCATCTAGATACTTTTGAAGCTCTGGATAGTGTTCTTTAATTTCAATTGTTTTTTGAGATATTTTTGTTAATAGTTCTTGAGACGTATTCATAGCTGTATGATTTTAAGTTATTTACCTAAATTAATGTAAAGGCGTTTCAAAACAAAAAATATAATGCTAAAGATTTACTAAAGTCTTATTTAAATGGATGTCTTTCCTCCCATTTTGAAGTAGGATTTAATGTGTTTACAATGTACTTTAAAGTTGGATTTAAAATAAAATTGTCAGTATGCTTAATATATATACTCATAGCATTAGGCTTAGCACCAACTGAGCTTTTAATCTCCATAGCAGTTCTAGCATAAACCACCTTTTTAAACCCATTTGTAATTGCAAAATCTAACATATCATACAACATATTTAAATACAATTGGTACTTGGATTGAAAATCCGGATTATAACCTAAAAAGTAAGTTTCTAACTGGTTATTGTTTAAAATTAAGGTATAAAACCCTATTAATTGATCATTTAGATAATACCCAAACAGCCTAAAATCTTGATCTAATTCTTTTTTTAAGTTGAAAAAATGCCTTTTATCCAATACAAAAGAATTAACCTTAGCATTATCCGAAACATTTTTATACAACATATATATAGCTTCCGAAGCTGTATTTATTTCATTTAAATCTAATTCCTTTTTAATAACATTAGTTGCTTTTTTTAAAGCAGATTTGTAACGACTTCTGTACTTTTTACTTAATACTAAAACGTAATCTTGACTACTACTCCAACTTGGTATTATATCCAAAACCATATTAGGCTGGACTTGTAATTTATACAACTTGTTTTTAGTAAATAAATGTTGATTTTGATGGATACTATCGGTTTCAAAATAGTCTTTAAAACATATCATTCTAACACGTTTATTGTCTTCCTTTTTAATTTGAATTGATAACGCGTCAATAACTTTAAAAATAGTATCCAAAAACAGGGTTTGAGAAATCATTTTAGTATTATAATACAGACCATGTTGACCAGTATGCATCAAATTACCAATAATTAAAGCATTACCTCTAACTACAGTAGCTATTAAAGCTTTTGTAAGACGTTTTAAGGTATTATCTGTAGGATTTCTAAAGACATCATCAAGATATAACTGCACGCGTTGTATAATAGCTATTCCTACCAAACTATTATCCTTAAAAATGCCAATATAATTAGTACTAATATTTTTTGGACAAGAGTGCTCTAAGGCTTTTAAAAAAGGTGTTTTTAAAAACAAATCATTAGTCGGTAAAGCATCCCAATAATCAGGAAGATCTGTAACCGATTTATAAATTTTAAAGTGTATCACTGGTTTAAATAAAAGACTAATAACTAATTAATTAGTCTGTATTAATATAAAACTTTACAAAATACAAGCTGTAAAAATCTCCTAAAGTATTACCAACTACCACTTGCACCTCCTCCAGAGGATCGTCCTCCTCCACCAGAATAACTACTGCTTGAAGATGATGACCTTGACGAAGAATAAGACGACGAGGAATAGCTTGAGGCACCTGATGAAGAATACCCTCTAGCAGAACCTGGATTTAATTTAGCAGATAATTTGGCATCGCGTTTAAAAAAAGCAAATCCAAACGACTTATTATATTCTCCTTTAATTTGATAGATAGCAAAATATATTGCTATAAAATGAAATAGTATAATAACAGATATAAAAAAGCCTAAAACATAAATAATCTGTACGTTAGCCATTACACTGTTAATATCTTTATTTAAAACAATATCAAGCATAAAAAAGAAACCCATTACAATTGGTAATGATCCAAACAAAAATCCTGCAACAAATAAAAATACTGTTGTTGGTATATAAAACAGATAAATAAAAACACCTAATTGTCCTGTAAATAAGCTTTTAAAAATAAGAATAGCTCTTGTAAAAGCTAATTTTAATAACACAAAATACCCAATAAAAACAAAGATGGATAAAAAGCCTGTTATCAATAAACCTAAAAATAATTTCAAGAAAATAACGTAAAAACTATTAATAACTAATAATGCTAACGTAGCATAGATTATAAACTTAGTCCTATGATTGTTATATAGTAATTTAAGTTTAAATGTTTTAAAACTTTGTTTAATTACTAGTCTGTAATACGCATAAATACCTATCCAGAAATAAACAAATAATAAAATAATGGATACAATAAGCTTGGTTATAACATGTACACCATCTGTAGACTTATCGTTTGTTGATACTGCTTCTTTATTTATAAAATTAGAAAACTCGTTAGCATAAATTGGATCATCAATTAATTTAATAAGCTCTGAGGTTGCATCATCAATACCTTCAAAAAAACGACCTTGTTTAAAAAGTGGTGTTATCCTATGTCTAATAACTCTTGATGCAAAAGCGTCTGTAATAATAGGCTCTAAACCGTCTCCTACTTCTATCCTAACCTTCTTGTCATTAACAGCTATTAAAATTAAAATACCATTGTCAACATCTACTTTACCAAAGTTATTACCTTCTTGATTAAATACAGAATACGCATAATACTCAATATTTTCACCATCCAAATCTGGTATGGTTAGTACAACAATTTCATGTGTTGTTCTGGCTTCAAAAGCAGTTAATTTATCTCTTAAAAGTTGGGCTTCATTGTTACTAAAAATATAGGCATTATCTGTTACCATGTCACTAATAACAGGATACTCTTGTGCGTTTGTATTATAGATACAAACAATAAGAAAAAACAGTACTATTTTTAGTTGTTTCAATATAAAAAAATAACCTATCAAATTTTTACATCTGATAGGTTTTTAAATTATTAGTTAAGCGCTTTTGCTTCGTTTACTAACAGCTCGTTTTTGTCTTCCAACGCTTTGTTAATAAAGTCTGTTATCGCTTCGTTTTTATCTAAACCATTATCAAGTAAAATACCTAAGGTTATCATAGTAATAACACGAGTTCCTACTTTTTTAACTGCTGTACCAAATAGTGGTTCTAAATCTTGATAAGCAACGTCTTTTGCTAGTGCTTGTATTTCGGCTTTAGCCTTATCTTGTTGTTCTGGCTTCATCCTATCATATTTTTTACCATATGATTTTATTTGCTCTATAGCAGGACGATTGTTTTGTTGTGGTTGTTTTTGTTGGTTATTTTGCGCATTGGCAGCTGGTTTTTGTTTTGCCCAACTATCACGTAAACCAACAGTTTTATTAAATACTAACGCCTCTGCTTTAGAGTCGTTATCCACATTAAAATATCCTAAACGTTGAAACTGAAACTGCTCTCCTACCTTAGCTTCTTTTAAACTAGGCTCCACAAAAGCGTCTATAATTTTTAAAGAGTTTGGATTAATAAACTCCATAAAATCTTTATCCTCGTGACTATCTGGTGCTTCGTCTAAAAATAATCTGTCGTATTCTCTAACTTCAGCTTTAATTGCATGCTTAATACTTACCCAATGTAAAGTCCCTTTAATACGACGTTCTGTGTCTTCAGAGTATGTACAATGTACTTCAGTTATATTTCCATTAGCATCTTTAACAACGCTATCTGCTTTAATGATATAAGCATTTTTAAGCCGTACTTCTCCGTCTAGTTTTAGTCTAAAAAACTTACTACTAGCTTCCTCTTTAAAATCTTCTTTTTCTATATAGATTTCTCTAGAAAAAGGTACTTTTCTAAAACCTGCTGCATCATCTTCTTGGTTATTTTCGGCTTCTAACCATTCCTCTTTATCTTCAGGATAATTTGTAATAACCACTTTTAAAGGGTCTAAAACTGCCATTACACGTGGTGCTTTTTTGTTTAAATCCTCACGTATACAAAACTCTAAAAGTGCAACGTCAATAATATTATCACGTTTAGCGACTCCAACAGTTTCTACAAATTTTCTAATAGCTGTTGGTGTAAAACCACGACGACGTAGTCCTGAAATTGTAGGCATACGTGGATCATCCCAACCGTTTACAATACCTTCTTCTACTAACTTAAGCAACTTACGTTTACTCATGATAGTATAACTAAGGTTTAAACGTGCAAACTCACGTTGTTTAGGTTGCATTGGATACTCTGATTTAGAATAATCATACACTTGCTCCTTAAACCAGTCGTAAAGCTCTCTGTGAGGCTTAAACTCTAGTGAGCATAAACTGTGTGATATTTGCTCTATATAATCACTTTCTCCATGCGTCCAGTCATACATTGGATAAATACACCAAGTATCACCTGTCCTGTGGTGTGCTTTCTTTAAAATACGATACATTAATGGATCACGCATTAACATGTTAGGATGTTGCATGTCTATTTTAGCACGTAAAATATGTTCGCCTTCATTAAACTCGCCATTTCTCATGCGCATAAAAAGGTCAAGATTTTCTTCAACAGATCTATTTCTAAATGGTCCATCAACTCCTGGTTGTGTTGGTGTCCCTTTTTGTTCAGCCATAGCGACAGAAGATTGAGAATCCACATACGCTTTACCATCTTTTATTAACTGTACAGCCCAATCAAATAGAATTTGAAAATAATCTGACGAGTATACCTCGTTTGCCCATTGATAGCCTAACCAAGAGATATCCTCTTTAATAGCATCTACATACTCCTGCTCTTCTTTAGCAGGATTAGTATCATCAAACCTAAGGTTAACTGGTGCATTATATTTTTCGCCTAAACCAAAACTAATACCAATTGCTTTAGTATGACCAATATGTAAATACCCATTTGGTTCTGGCGGAAATCTAAAACGTAGTTTACTTTGATCTAAACCATTGATTAAATCTTCTTCTATAATTTGCTCTAAAAAATTGAGTGACTTTTTATCTTCAGACATACGTGTTTTACTTTATTGTAATTGATTATTGCTATTACATCAACTTAATAATAAGCTGTAAAATTAGTTATTTTTTAGTTGAAATGAATTTAACCACACTTTAAAAATTTAGTAAACTACTATTTTAGGTACTTTTGCTCAAAATTTGAAGAAAATGGGAATAATTAAAGTTGAAAATATACGCGTTACTGCATATCATGGTTGTTTAAAAGAAGAAACTGCTATTGGAAGCGACTATTTAGTAAATTTAAAAGTGAAAGCAGATTTACAAAAAAGTACAACATCTGATAAATTAGAAGATACAGTAGATTACGTATTTTTAAACAAAGTTGTAGTTGAAGAAATGGCGACACCAAGTGCACTTTTAGAGCATGTTGCTAAGCGTATTTTAGATCGTATTTTTAAAGAAGATACATTAATTACTATTGCAACGGTTGCTGTAAGTAAAATAAATCCTCCAATTGGTGGTGATGTACAGATGGTTACAGTAGAATTAACAGAAAAAAGAAAAAACTAACAGAAATAGGGTAAAACGGTAATTATTTTTATATTTGCTGTCCTATTAAGGGTGTCGTGGCCGAGTGGCTAGGCAGTGGTCTGCAACACCATCTACAGCGGTTCGAATCCGCTCGACACCTCAAGAAAGCGTTACTTTATAAGTAGCGCTTTTTTTTATGTCTTTATTTTATATGAATTTTAAATGATTAAAAGCAGGTTACATAATAACAATCATGTAAGTATAAAACATTTATTTTTTCTAATTATGATTGAAAATTATGAAAAGATTGCTTCGTACCTCGCAATGACCACTAAAATTTTAATTAAACCAGACTGCATATTTTTTTCGACGTAAGTCTAAAGCTAATGCTTCTTCCATTTTTAAAGCTTCTGCTCTAGTTGCAATTGGTCCAATATGGTTGTATAAACTAGGTCTTAAATACATGCCATATTTCTGGACAATGTTAGACGATAACTTATGTCCCTTTTTGTTAACGTAGCCAGTTTTATGTTGTAAAAAACGCTCTTTAGGCGTTTTACTAGTCATACCAACATATAAACACTCTAAAACACCATTAAACTGTGGATTGGCAGCTCTAAACTTAGTATTTTGAGTAAATACTTTTTTTGACAATTCCACAACGTAAATATGATATTGCGTTTTAGACATATTCCGTTTTGCGTCTCACAAAATAGTCTACAATTACTAATATAGAAGCCAAAAAAACACCTAACGTAAATAAGACATTAGCGTAAGGCCAATGTTGAATTTTAAAAAGAGTTCCAAAAGCAATACTACCAATACTAATAGCTATAAAGCCGTAATATACTTTTTGTGCAATATTGGAAAGGACAAGTTGATTGCTATTAAAATAATTAGCGCTTTCTGTTAATAACCACCAACCAAATAGTATTATTAAAATACTAAAACCAAATACTTGATTAAATCCAAGAAGAAAGTTTAAACACCACAAAACAATCGTAATAACTTTAATATAATCCATGGTTTCTTTGTCTTGTTTAAAATAAAAACGAATGGGATATACTATCAAAATACCACTAATACTAAAGGTTAATAAATCATATGCATTTGGCCAATGCATAATTTTAAATAAGTTACCTAAAAGTAAAATTGAGATACAAATACGAAGAAGTAAGGTATTTTTTTTGGGTTGAAAAGTACTCATAAAACAAATTATAATGGATTAATTTGCTCAAGCTTTTCTTTAATTTTTTCTTTTTCTTCTGGAAAAAAACCTTGTGCTAACAGCAAAATACCAAATCCTAGAATAACTAAAGCAATAATTTTTTTAGTTTTAAAAATAAGACGTGGCGTTAATTTATTTTTAAGTCTTTTAGCTGCAATAATTTTTACTAGATCTGTTACAAAATAGGCAACCAACATGGTTGTAACAAAAACAATTACTCCGTTATGCGAAGTTGTAATTTTACTAGCCAAAACTATAAAACCTAACCAACCTAATAAGACACCAATGTTAATAAAGTTAAGTAAAAACCCTTTAACAAATAGTTTACCATAGCCTTTTTTAAATTCTACTTTATGATACTCTTTAACAATAGATCTAAACGATCGCGATGTTTTAACAAACGAAATTATGCCATAAAACACCAATAATACACCACCAAATATTATAAAATTAGGGTCATTTTCAATTTTACCAAGTAACCTTTCAGTACTAAAAAAGGCGACTACAATAAATAAAATATCGGCCAAAATTACACCAGCATCAAATATTAATGCACTTCTTACCCCTTTAGTAGCACTAGTTTCTAACAATACAAAAAATACAGGTCCTACGGTAAAAGAAAGTATTATACCAAAAGGGATAGCTGCAAGTATATCGTCGAACATTGATTTTAATTGTGTTTACTACAAAGTAAAGAAAATATTTAATTAACACATAGTACTATAGCTACAAATAAAAAAAGCTTCAAATTAAATTTGAAGCCTTATTATAAATCTGGTTAAGTTATTTAATCATTTTTTACAGAAATAGAACCTCCAAACGTGTGCTTTTTAGTTACTATTTGTGGATCTCCATAGATATCAATGGTTCCACCTGCTGTAATACGTGCATCTACAGAATCGCTTGCTTTAACCTCTGCTTCACCAGCTGCTCTAACTTTTACTGTTGTATTTTTTGTTTCAAAATCACGACCTTCGTAAATACCTCCTGTATTAAGCGTTATGTCTTGCGTTTTGGCTTTACCTCTAGTTTCTACAATACCTCCAGAAACAGCTCTTACATTAACTGTATTAACGTCTAATCCAACAATTATAGAAGCACCTTCTTGCGCACGAAGCTCTATGCTGTCCTGAGTTATTAACTCGTTACCAACAACTATGGCTCCTTCATTAGCATCAATTACTTTTAAATCTGTGTAATGTACAGCTACAAAAGTTTTAGTACCATCAAAACTACGATCAAATTTCATGCGTACTTTTAAGGTATTGTTTTTAATTATAATCTCTACATCATCTACATCCTCTCCAGTAATCATAACTTTATTTTCGTCTGATTTTACAAGACTTACTTTAATTAAGTCAAAGACTTTAACTTCGTTAAAATCACCAACATTTTTGTTTTTTGGATTTTGAGCAAAAATTAAAGTTGTTGCTAAAAAGAAAACTGTAACTAATAAATTTTTCATTTTAAAAAAGGTTTTGTTTTAATAAAGAGGCTTCTTTTTTGCAAGTGTTACACTTTTAGTAATATTAGTTTTTATTTATAAACACACTAAAAAAATAAAAAGACTAACTATTTATTTTTGAGGTGCTACGCTTACTGCTGTTCCTGTTACTGAAACAAAAAAATAAGAGCCATTTACGGTTTCAAAATCAACATTTATGCCAACTACTGCATTTGCGTTTAAATTGCTAGCATTGGTTTGTAACTCTTGAAAAGCATGTTCCTTTGCTTCGTTAATAACGTCTGTTGTTAACTCTTTATTTTTTTCGGTCTTAAAAGAAAATTTTGTTTTAGTCTCAAAAGAGGTTCCGGTTATAATCCCTTTGTATTCAATTATTCTAAATCCTTCAATAGAATTTGTTGTTGTTAATATCATGGTTATTGGTTTTAAATATTAGTAGTTAAATGTAATAAAAAGTTACTGTTAATAACGAAAACTATATACTGGCTAAAAAAAAAATGTATCAAAAACTTAAAGTTAATTGATACATTTTTTAAAATTTTTAAGGGTTAAAAAAGATTAGTTACTATTAACCTTCGTGCTTACCAATTAGGTTGAAGTCAAGATGACGTTTTACTAAATCGGCTTGTTTTACTTTAACAATCACCTCATCTCCAAGTTGATATACTTTTTTAGTATTACGTCCAACTAATGCAAATTGCTCTTGATCAAAATCATAATGATCGTCATTAATATCTCTAATTCTAACCATACCTTCACATTTATTAGAGATAATCTCTACATAAATTCCCCAATCGGTTACACCAGAAATTACACCAACAAATTCCTCGTCTTGATGGTCTTGCATAAATCTAATTTGCATGTATTTAATCGAGTCACGTTCTGCTTTAGTTGCTAAATATTCCATGTTACTAGAATGTTTACACTTCTCTTCATATTCCTCTTGATTAGCACTTTTTTCGCCATCTAAATAACGTTGTAACAATCTATGTGCCATGACATCTGGATAACGTCTAATTGGTGAGGTAAAGTGAGAATAATCACCAAAAGCCAAACCGTAATGTCCTATATTTTTAGTGGTATACTCTGCTTTAGACATGGTTCTAATTGCTAAAGTATCTACTAAATTTTGTTCTTTTTTACCTTGAACATCTGTTAATAACTGGTTTAAAGATGATGCAATTCCGGCTTTACTTTTAAAGTTTAGTTTATGACCAAACTTAGCAACTACGCCTTGTAAAGCAGCTAGTTTACTTTCATCTGGCTCGTCATGAACACGGTAAACAAAAGTTTTTTCTGGTTTCATTTTAGAAACAAACTCTGATACTTTTTTGTTAGCCAGAAGCATAAATTCTTCTATTAACTTGTTAGCATCTTTACTAGTTTTAAAGTGAACACCAATAGGATTTGCATCTTGATCTAAAGAGAATTTAACTTCTACTTTATCAAAACTAATAGCTCCTGATTGCATACGTTTATTACGCATTTTTTTAGCTAGCTCGTCTAATTTTAAAACCGCTTGTGCTATTTCTGGAGTTGTATTATACTGTTTACCAGTTAATGATACTTCATTTGGAATGATTGTATCTATTTTTTCTGGATTAGAAATAATTTCGGCTTTGTTAAAAGTAATGTTATTTTCAATGATTGCCTGTGCTTCTTCATAAGCAAAACGAGCATCACTATACGTTACTGTACGACCAAACCATTGGTCTTTAATTTCGGCTTTATCATTAATTTTAAATACTGCTGAAAACGTATATTTCTCTTCATGAGGACGTAATGAACAAGCACCATTTGATAAAATTTCTGGTAACATAGGTACAACTCTATCTACTAAGTATACTGAAGTTGCACGCTCATAAGCTTCGTCATCTAAAACAGTATTTTCCTTAAGGTAGTGTGATACATCTGCAATATGGATTCCTATTTCATATAAACCATTATCTAAAACTGTAAATGATAACGCATCATCAAAATCTTTAGCATCTTTTGGATCTATAGTAAAGGTTAAATCTTTACGCATATCACGACGTTTTGCTATTTCTTCTGCAGTAATATTTAAGTCAATAGAATTTGCAAAATCCTCTACTTCGGTTGGAAACTCGTATGGTAAACCATATTCTGCTAGTATAGAATGTATTTCTGTATTATGCTCTCCAGCTTTACCTAAAACTTTAATTACACGACCATTAGGTGAATCTGCTTTATCTGGCCAATCCTCCATTGTAACCACAACTTTATCGCCATCTTGGGCTTTTAAAGTTTTATTAATTGGCACAAAAATGTCAGTTTTCATTTTATTACCATCTACAACAACAAAAGCAAAGTTTTTCTTTTCGTGTATTTGTATAATACCAACATACTCAGTTTTAGCACGTTTGATAATATTGGTAATCTCGCCTTCAAGCTTACCTTGTTTTCTTCGTTTATAAACGTATAATTCTACTTCGTCACCATTTAGTGCTTTATTAACATTGTTAGAAGCTATATAAATATCGTTCTCAAAAGCATTGCAAATAACGTAACCGTTACCACGTTGTGCTGCATCAAAAATACCAGTATGATACTCAGTGTTAACAACTGCTTTAAATTTTCCACGATCTGTTTCTATAATCTCCTCTTTAGCTTTAAGTTGCGCTAATTTTTTAATAATCTGATTACGACTACTAGCATCATTAACTCCTATTTTAGCTGCTATTTGCTTATAGTTAAAGCTTTGGTTTCTTTCTTTTTTTAAAATACTTAAGATTGTATTTGTAAGATTGGAAATCTTATTATTTGAAGGTTTCCTGTGTTTTTTTTTTGTCATTTAATTTGTAATCTATTGAATCTCTAAGATACTTGAAATTCTGTTATTTATAACTTAATACAAGGAGAAGATTGGTTATTAAGTTTATACAAAGCTACGTTATTATAATTAAATGAATATTAAACTAATATTAAATCTTGAATTTAGAGTTATTCACATATATACTATATATCATTTATTTTCTTTTAAATTTTAAAAAAAAAATAGTGATTATTATAGCTTGTTAATAGCGGTATAACTTTTTTAGATTTTGATTTGATTTGTTTAATAATAGAGTCTATTAACAAGTTATTAGCTATCTAAAGTATTTGGTTTTAAAGTAAATACTTATGTTATTAACAACTGTTAATAACGACTGTTGACAACAGATTTTTGATAAGTATTTTAAAAATTGATGTTGGTATCTGTAATTTTTATAATGATAAGTATGCAAAAAAAAAGGGCTAACTTTTTTGGTTGTTAATAACCAATTTTGGTTTGTAAAATTAACTGGATAATCCTAACAAAAGTTTTAAAAAACAATCACAAGATATTAACAAGTAATTAATACTTAATCCTGAGTAGTTAACAATTTAATAATAGTGATTGATTTTTAAATAATTACGAATTTAATTTTTATGAATAAGTTAATAGCTATTACTTATTAATACTTGTAATCAATTATTAACTTTGAAATCTAATAAACAATAACACAACTACTACTATGAAAATATCAATTGGTAACGATCATGCAGGCACAGACTATAAGTTTGCTATCGTTAAACATTTAGAAGTAAAAGGTTACACTGTTAATAACTATGGTACTGACCAAACAGACAGCGTAGATTATCCAGATTTTGTGCATCCTGTTGCAAATGATGTAGCAAACAATACTGTAGATTTTGGAATTTTAATTTGCGGTAGTGCAAATGGTGTAGCTATGACTGCTAATAAACACCAAAAAGTTAGAGCTGGTATATGCTGGACTAAAGAAATTACAGAGTTAACAAGACAACATAATGATGCTAATATTATTTGTATTCCTGCACGTTATACAGCTGTACAACAAGCTATAGCTATGGTAGACACATTTTTAGAAACTAAGTTTGAAGGTGGTCGTCATCAAAACCGTGTCGATAAAATACCAGTTAATTGTTAATAACCCTATATTAGACTATAACCTTATTAAGGTTGTAGTCTAATTTATAACTTTACTTTAATTATTTACTATTATGTTAAACATACAAACTAAAACTTTTGAGCAATTAACAACACAAGAGTTGTATGATATTTTACAATTACGAAGTGAAGTTTTTGTTGTTGAACAAGATTGTGTGTATCAGGATATTGATGGTAAAGATCAAAAAGCACTACATATTATAGGTTTTAAAAACAAAAAAGTAGTGGCTTACACACGTGCTTTTAAACCAGGTGATTATTTTGAATTTTCTAGTATTGGTAGAGTAGTTGTTGCTAGTAATGAGCGCCAACATAAATATGGTGTTGCTATAATGAAAGCCTCAATAGAAGCTATTGTAGCATATTACAACGAAACTAAAATTAAGATTTCTGCACAGTGTTATTTAAAACTTTTTTATAACAGTTTAGAATTTTTTGAAATAGGTGAGGAGTACCTAGAAGATGGTATACCACACGTAGCGATGATTAAAGATTAATTAATCTTCTTTACCTACATAAGTTACTAAAATTTCCACACGTCTGTCTAGTTCTGGAGCTCCACCAAGTGGAAATTTACGACGCATTCCTACGTATTTCATTCGTTTTTTGTCAACGCCTTTTCTAGCTAAATAATCATAAATATATTTAGCTCTGGCTACAGATAGATTGCGTTTTTTGGTTTTTTTATCTACCGCATCACGACTCATTTGCGTGCAACATACATGACCTTGTATGGTAAAATAGATGTTTTTTTTAGAGACTAAAATCTTAGCTAAATCTTCTAAAGTTTTTTTAGACTCTGAGGTTACGTAACTATAACTGGTTTTAAAATAAATTTTGTCTAGCGTTATTTTATCCCCTTTTTTTATTGTGCCTTTAGCTATGTCATCTGTAGTTTTTTTACTGTCATCTGTTTCATTTTCAGTGACTTCTTCAGGTTTAGTAATGGTCTTTTTTTCGGGAAGTTTTGGCGTAACAATAATTTCTACCTTGCGGTTTAAACCTCTTATTTGGTGGACTTCTTCTTCGTTTAAAACTTTTAGTAGTATTTCACCTTTTCCGTTTACATTGGTAATTAAATTTTCGTCAATTCCGTAACCGGAAAACAACTCTTTAATTGTATTTGCTCTGTTTTGTGATAACTCTAAATTATAGTCATTAGAGCCTCTATCATCGGTAAAACCATAGATAGATATTTTTTGAATTGCTATGGTATCTAAGTTAGAAATAAATAGTAAAATACGGTTTTCTTCAGTTAAAGGAACGTCGTATTCGTCTGTATTAAAATACACATCATGTGTTAATTCGCTTTGCGAAAAACCTAATGTTGTGCTTAATAATATTAATAAAAATAAATGCTTCATGATTATAAACTAGCATTAAATATACCAAAAATTTAATATGTTAAAATGTGTTAGCTTATTTAGTTTAAATATCTGTTGTATTTAGAGGTATTTGATAAAATATCTGTTGCAGTTTTAATCTCTTCATTATGAGTTTTGTAGTACTCATATAACCCTTCTCTGTAGACGTAACGTTTAACGATTTCGTCTGTTAATAAGTTAATTAATTGTTTTTTATTATTCTCTACAGCTTTAGCTTTAGAGTTGTCTAGATTAGTTATTAAGGTTTTATAATCCTTACTAATATCGTCATCTAAATTTTCAGATTTTGAAACTTCCATTGCTTTTTTAAGTGCTTTTTCAGTTTCCGTTTCAAACTCAAAACCTGATGTATTTAGGTAGTTTTTAAAGGTATTAAAGTCGGTATCTGTTAATCTAAATTTAGAGATATCTTCTATCTTATTGTTATAGTAATAGGTTGTTGCAAAATCAAATATGCTTTGACTATTTAAAATAGCGTCTGTTATTGCTGTATTTTTAGTCACCTCTAAAGCTTCGTCAGGAAAGACACCACCACCATCAAATACTTTACGACCATTTTTAGTTTTAAAGACATTGTAATTTTCTTGTTTAACTCTTACAGCGTTACCGTTGTCATCTCTGTTCCAATAATCTAAAGCCTGTATACATCTTCCAGAAGGTGTGTAATATCTTGATATTGTTACTTTTAATTGTGTACCATAAGTTAGTTTTTTAGGACGTTGTACTAGACCTTTACCAAAACTTCTAGACCCAACTATAACTGCACGATCAATGTCTTGTAATGTCCCAGAAACAATCTCTGATGCAGATGCACTGCGACCATCTATTAATACTACAACTGGGATGGTTGTGTCTATAGGTTCTTTTGATGTGTAATAGGTTTTATTATATTTTTTTACTTTAGATTTTGTGGTAACTACTAATTGTCCCTTTGGTACAAATAGGTTAACCACATTAACCGCTTCGTTTAGTAAGCCACCAGGATTACCTCTTAAATCTAAGATTATTTGTGTTGCACCTTGTGCTTTTAAATCTTTTAAAGCATAACCAGTTTGTAAAGACGCTTTTTCGTTAAATTTTTGAAGCACAATATAACCTGTTTTAGCGTCTATCATGGAAAAGTGAGGAACAGCATCAATTTCTATTTCAGATCGTGTAACAGTGGTTGTATTTGTTTTTCCTTGACGTTTATAGGTAATTTCTAATGTAGAGTTTGGTGTTCCTTTTAAAAGGTCTGAAGCATCACCATCAAAACCATCTAGTATTGTACCATCTACTGCTATAATTTCGTCACCAGCTTTTAATCCTGCTTTGTCTGCTGGATAGTCTTTGTAGGGCTCAATAACCAGTAATTTATCTTTTAGTGTCTTAATCCTTGCTCCAACTCCTGTGTAATCTCCTGTACGACGTATACGCTCTGCTTCTACATCTTGCTCGTTATAAAATTTTGTATATGGATCCAAGTCGTTAAGCATATTTTTAATGGCATTATCCATTAATTCTGCAGGATTAGTTTCATCCACATAGTTCATATTCAGCTCTTTAAAAAGGGTAGTGAATATTTCTATTTGTTTAGCTATTTCAAAAAAATCGCTTTTAAAAGCAGTACCTGTAAATAAAATGGTAACAGCTAATATTGGAATTATAAGACGTTTTTTTAATATGTTTTTCATGATATTTTTTTTGAACTAAATGCGATAAGAATTTTGAAAATAAAAGTCCTTATGGTTTAGAAATTTGGTCATTAAATTTAGATAGTAACGTTTTCATTTTTTGATTAATTACCTCAAAATCTGGCATTTCTTTACTAAGATATAAAATCATAAGCATGAAATGGTCATTATTATTGTCTATTAATAGATTTTTATTTAATCTGTAGCCTTCTCTAAGCAAGCGTTTAACACGAATCCTATCCACAGCTTTTTTAAAATTACGTTTACTTGCAGATACACCAACTTTTAAAGTAGTATCATTTTTTAAATATACCATACGTAATGGATAAGCAGACACTGATTTACCTTGTTCAAACAATTTTTCGATTGCTTTTTGGCTTTTAAGTTTTTCGTGTTTATTATAAGTAAGACGCATTATTAGTTAATTTTTAAGTCTTTTTTTAATACTGAATCTTGTAATTGTACTAATTTAGTTTCAAGTTCATGCAACCTATCGTAGACATCAACAGGTTGAGATATTTGTTTAGATGCAAACATTTTTACGTGCCAAATTTCCATAATATCTTCAACGTTTATTGAAAAATCTGGATAATTTCCGTCCTTGTTATCACTCTTTAAAATCAGTTTTTTATCCCTTTTAGTGGTATTAATAATACGCTTTAAAACAATACCATCGTTTTTACTAATTACAACATAAATTTGATCATTTTTTATATCCTCTAATTGTTCTACATATTTAGCAAATACTAAATCTCCATCAAAAAATGTACTAACCATTGAGTGACCTTGAACTTCAAAACACCTAAACGTACCATAGGCAAGATTAGGCATATAAAAAGAAGGTAAGGTCTGAATATACTGGGTGTCACCATAGCCATTTAGGTAGCCTGCTCTTGCTTTTATAGGTACATAAATTACATTTTCGTTATTATCACTTGTTACCGAAATTACCTGAGGCACACTAGAAAATATTGGACTACTGGGTAAATCTTGATTTAGCATGACTTTACTTTTTCCAAATAGATAATTTGGATTGATATAAAATACATTAATAATGGCGTTTAATACATCATAACCAGGCTTAGTTTTTTTACGTGTACCATCCTTTTGTAAACGTCCATTTATAATACTGTCAATAGTTGTACCAGTCACACCTATACGTTTTGAAAACGCATAATTATTAAGATTAAAATGGTTAATTATTGTGGTGATTTTTTGATCAATCTGCTGCATGGTTCAAGAAGTAATCCTGTTTAAAATCTAATTAAAGGCTAATATACAAATTAATAAAAGTTAAACATTTGTACTATTTAAAACAAGTATAAGATACGCTCTTGATTATCTGGTAATCCAATGATATTATTACAATAGTCATTTTGGTAAATTAAGTCCCCTTTTTTAATATAACCTTCTGCTTTTGGCATACAAGCATCCCAAGCATTTGATGGTTTACAGTCTTTTAAATTTAGTTTAATTATAGTGTGATTTGCAACTGTAATTACAGCATATGTATAATCTTTTGCTTGGTTTAATGCAGGAGCAACAGTGTCTTTATTTAAGCTTATTATTGCTTTCGCAGAAATTTTAGCAGTCTCCTGAAATGTTTCAATAGGATTGGTTGTTGTATCGTTTTTTAAACTTTTAATATCCTCTAAAAAAGGAATAGTTATAATCCCTGTAGTAGATTCTGTTTTTGAATTTGTTTGGGATGATACTACCTCATTTTCTTTGTTTACCGAAGGTGTATTAGTTCTGTTTTCATCCTTGCAGCTAAATATTAGTAACACAATTAAAAGTAAAGTAAATGGTTTCATTTTATAAATAGTATTAATTAACATGTTGAAATATAATGAACTAAAATTTTTAAGTCTAACTTCTATTTATTTTTTTATTTGGATTAATAAAAAACTTAATCAACAATTAAATGAAAAAATTATTAGTATTATCAGTTGCCTCTTTATTTTAAGCAACAAGTTGTGGAACAATAGGTGTTGTATCTACGCCATCTGAGTACAAAACTGCAGGAAAAGAACTAAGTGTTGTAAAAAAAGGTGTTAACATTTTTGGATTTACTCCAATGGATGTTCAAAAAGTAGCTGGTGCAGCTTTATCTGAATTAAATGGAAAATGTAGTAACGGTGTAACTAACATTAGAACTACTGTTTATGGTAAAGCGTTTATCGTTGGATTTGAAAAATTAGAAATTACAGGTAACTGTAACTAATTATTTATACAATTTAAGTACTTAAGGTGTAGATTTTTATCTGGACCTTATGTGTAAAACAAAAAAGCTACAACTTAAGTTGTAGCTTTTTTTAGTTTAATTAAAATCTATTTACTGTTTTACAGTATTATTAGTTTTATCTATATCTGCCATTAACTGATTTGGATCTATAGTAATAGATTTAATCATGCTTTTTGGCTTACTAATACTAAAGCTATAGTTTGGTATTGCCCAAGCCCAATCGTTTATGATTTTAGTTGTAGTTGCTACTGGCTTTTCACCACGCATCATTTGTAACGGGATGTAATATTGCTCTGTTGTACCATCATTATACGCTACCTCAATATCTAAAGGCATTGGCATTAATCCTATACGCTCTAAATTAACAGTTGTAATGCTATTATTCTCTTCGGTTGATGTAATAGCATAGTCGATAGTATTTGTGGTCTGTGTCCAGTCCATTAAGTACCAATCTAATTCTAAACCAGAAATCTTTTCAGCAGTTCTAATAATATCAAGTGGTCTAGGGTGTTTAAAAGAAAAATCATCAAAATATTTTTTAAGCGTTTTCTTTAGGTTATCCTCTCCAATAATATATCCTAATTGAGATAAAAATACTGACCCTTTATTGTAAGCAGTAATACCGTAAGCCATATTAGTTTCATAACGATCTGCATGTGTTGACTGTGGTTTTTCTTTACCTGATTTTACTAAATAGTAATAACCGTTATATGCTCCAGCAGCTGGGTTTTTTAGGTTAGTATTGTTAATAGCATCCATTGCATAATCACTAATGTAACTTGTAAAACCTTCGTCCATCCATTCATGTTTAGCTTCATTAGAAGCTAATAAAAATTGAAACCAAGTATGTGCCATTTCGTGTGCAGTAACACCAACTAAACTACCAAAACTACGTTTTCCTGTAATTAAAGTACACATAGCGTACTCCATTCCACCATCTCCACCTTGTATAACAGAGTATTGATCGTATGGATATTTTCCAACGGTTTCAGATAGATATTGCATTAATTGTACTGTTTTAGGCTGTAAATCTTTCCAAAACTGTAAATTTTCTGCTGGTAAATCGTTTTTGTAATAAAAGTTTAGCATTGGACCATTAGGTACTTGCATAGTATCGTGGATGTAATCTGGATCTGCAGCCCAAGTAAAGTCATGTACTTTAGGTGCTTTAAAACGTAACGTTTTTTTGTTTCCTTTTACTTCAGCTTCGCCTTGTTGGTAACCTGTACCACCAACAACGTAATTTTTATCAATAGTTAAATTTACTTCAAAATCTCCCCAAACACCATGAAACTCACGTCCAATGTATGGGTCAGCATGCCATCCTTCAAAATCATATTCTGCTAATTTAGGATACCATTGCGTCATTGATAAAGCAACACCTTCTGCATTATCACGACCAGAACGTCTAATTTGTTGTGGTACTTGTGCATCAAAATCCATTGTAAAAGTTACACTTTCTCCTGGTTGAATAGGTTTTGCTAAGTCAACTTCTAGAACTGTTCCAACAGTCTCATGGCTTAATGTTTTACCATCTTGCTTTAAGCTTTTTACTTTAATGTAACCAATCTCGTTTGGAGCCAATTTACTAATACGATCTCCAACACGCTTGTCTGGATCTGCTATTGTACGAGAACGCACATCCATTTCGCTACCTGGTTGGAAGGCATTAAAATATAAATGGTAATACACACGATTTAAAACGTCTGGTGAGTTGTTAGTATACACTAATGTTTGTTTACCATTGTATTGATACGTGGTTACATCCATATCAATATCCATTTTATAATCTACGTGTTGTTGCCAATAGGTAGATTTAGAATCTTTTGTGTTACTTGATGAATTGGCAACTTGTTTGGTAGAATTACATGAAGATAAAATACCAAAAGCGGAAATTAAAAGAAATAATTTTTTCATTGTTTTAAATTGAAATAAAAAAGCCTCAACATAATAGGTTGAGGCTTTTTTGAATTATTAATTGTTATTTAGAAATTTGTGAAGCCATAACCAAAGCGTTATAAGCATTTACAATTTTAGCCGATTGACTTAGGTCAGAAAATGGTTGAATGTTTTTAGCATCTCCACCAACAATAACTTTAGACGTTACTGCTAAACCAGAATCCATAATAATTTGTTTTACTTGTGCACCTGTTAGTTTTGGATATTGTGACCAAACTAAAGCAGCAACACCTGCAACAGCAGGAGCAGCCATACTTGTACCACCTTTAGTATCATATTCGTTTTCTGGAGTTGTAGAATATACTTGAGCTCCTGGAGCAAAAACATCTACATTTTTCTTACCGTAGTTAGAAAAACCAGCAACTAATTTTGTACCATAACTTGGTGCTAATGCACCAACACGAATGTAAGTGTTTGATAACTCTACATAATCAATATTGTCATCAGGGAAGTTAGCTTCAACATCTACATCTTTACTATCGTTACCAGCAGCATGTACAAAAATTACACCTTTATCACTTGCATATTTGATAGCATCTCTTACCCATTCTGGGTGCATAGAAAAGCTTTTACCAAAACTACCGTTAATTACTTTAGCTCCATTATCTACAGCATATCTAATTGCTTTTGCAATATCTTTATCGTACTCGTCACCATTTGGTACTGCACGAAGCGACATAATTTTTACGTTATTAGCAACACCATTTGCTCCTAAACCATTGTTACGCTCTGCAGCAATAATACCTGCAACGTGTGTTCCATGACTTTCAGATTTTTTTACTGGCATAACGTTTCCGTTTCCGTAACCTGGCTTATCGTTAAAATCGTTTGGATTATCTCCTGTTTTACGACCGTTAAAGTCTTTGTTTAAGTTAGCATTTAATTGGTCTGTAAAATACTCTACACCACCTTTAATTTGCTTTTCAGCTTCTGGAATAGACGTCATCCCGTTAGCATACATAAATTTAGCTGTAGCTACTGCTGTTGCTAATTCAGATCCTTCTTCTGCAGTAATTGCGTTAACTTCTGCAGGTGTATAATCTTCTTTTTTAAAGTGTGCAGTTAATACTTTATTTGCGCTGCTTACTTGACCATATATTTGGTCGTAACGTTGCTTACCACTTAAGGCTTGTTGGTAATCTTTTTCTAGTTTTTCTGCTGCTTCAGCATATCTTGGGATACTTGTATCACCAGTTGCTACGATACGCGTCATTTCTAACTGCTCGTCATAACCATCTCCTAAAAAGTTCCATCCATGGACATCATCGATGTAACCATTATTGTCATCATCTTTTCCGTTTCCTGCAATTTCTTTAGGGTTAGTCCAGATAACACCATCTAAATCTTCGTGTGTAATATCTATTCCAGAATCAATAACAGCAACAATAATTTGCTGTCCTTTTTTACCTTTAATAATTTCGGCGTAAGCCTTATCAACACTCATACCAGGAATTGTATCTTTTACTAAATCTAAGTGTCCCCAATTGTGTGCTTCTGCGTCTGTTAAAGCAGACTCTTTCATTGGTGTGTTATCAATATTTTCTATAGGTGTAGATAATATTGGAGCACTTCCACCGCAACTAGATAAAACTATCGCAGCAAAAGCCGAAAATAAAATTGGTTTATAGGTAATCTTCATTATAAATTGTTTTGAATTGTTAATTAAAAATATCGTTACAAGTAAAGGTGTCTTTTAATCGTACGCCTTTTTCTGTATGTTGCACAGTAATTATTTCGTTGTGTGCATCGTGTTCCAAAAATAAGTAATAATTGTTATCTGCTGCTAGATTCAGGAATTTTTCTTTTTCGTCTAACGTCAACAATGGTCTTGTATCATAACCCATTACAAAGGGTAAAGGTAAATGTCCAATGGTTGGTAATAAGTCTGCCATAAAACAAATGGTTTTACCTTTGTAATTAATCATTGGTATCATTTGTTTGTCTGTATGTCCATTGGCATAAAATATATCGAAACCTAAAGCTGAATTTTTTAAAATATCATCCTGTGGAAGGTCTGTAAATTTTAGTCGTCCACTTTGTTCCATTGGTAATATGTTTTCTTTTAAAAACGAAGCAACTTCACGTCTGTTAGGTTCTGTTGCCCATTTCCAATGGTCTTTATTGCTCCAAAAGTGAGCGTTTTTAAAGGCAGATTCTAATTTTGTACGGTCTTTATTATAATTAAAAGCACCTCCAGAATGGTCAAAATGTAAGTGCGTTAAAAACACATCTGTAATATCGTCTGTAGAGAAACCTACTGCTTTTAAAGATTTTTCAATTGTATCATCTCCATATAAGTTGTAATGACCATAAAACTTTTCGCTTTGTTTGGTTCCCATTCCTGTGTCAATTAGTGTCAAACGGTTTCCGTCTTCAATTAATAAACAACGTGCAGCGATATCTATTAAATTATTAGCATCTGCTGGATTGGTTCTGGTCCATAAAGTTTTTGGGACAACACCAAACATGGCACCTCCATCTAGTTTAAAATGACCAGCTTGTATTGGGTGTAATTTCATTATAAAGTATTAGTATTAAAACTACCTGCAAATTACTAAATAAGTGTTAAACACTTAAAATATTAAGGTTTTATTAAGAAATAACCGCTTTTAGACGTTTACCAAAATCGTAAAGTGCTTTAATTTCTTTTATACTAGCTAATCGCTCGCGACCAAAGACCAACAAATCTTGACCATTAGACTCGATATGGTAGTACGGATTACTTTCAAAAAAGTGCGTGATTTCATCTGTAAAAAACTGTTGTATAGCTTGCGTATCTTCACCTAATAAATAAAAGCGATTGGAAAAATCTGTGTGGTTTTTAATAGGAATATCTTTAAAACCTGCAAAAGCATAGACTTTTTCCAAAAAACCTTCTCTGTCTAGAGTAAACTCTGGAATTTGTTTGTTTAGTTTAATATGAAGCATTGTACTACGCACGACTTCTTTAGCAATAAATTCTCCTTCAGAAAACTCGATATCAAATAATTTTAAACCATTGTTTTTATTAATGGTTTGGTTATAGATGTAGTTGATTTGTTTTACCCTGAAAAATATGAAATTGTTTAAAAAGCCCGTTTGTTTTTCTTTTTTAGCATTGTAGTCTAAGTTATAATCGTTTGCTAACTCCTCCATGGTGGTTTGACGACGCGTCAAGCTATTTTTAATAACATTTGGTACGGGAAGTAAGCGACGCAATGCAAATGGATGTTCTGAGTCTGTATCGTGTAAATCTAAGCCTAAAACTTCAAAGTGTCCACCACGTTTTGCAAATAGCTCTTGATAGTTATTAAGGTTTTCCATAACAGTATGGTCCACAAATTGGCATAGCGAAAAATCAATAATAACGTCTTCGTTTTCTGGTACTGCGTCTAATTTAGCTTTTAATTTATAGAAATTTAAAAAGCTACAAAAATGCTTAACACTAATATAATAATGACCATCTTCTTGAAACATTAAAACGTTTGGTTTAAGCCAATTTCTGGCAAAAAGTGATATACTTTTATTTAAGACAATATGTATAATAAACGTGATTAATACACCTGATAAAATACCCGAAATTAAACCAATTTTTAATGTAACAATTAGGGTAACAAAAAAGATGATCAACTGTTCTTTTCCAATTCTAAAAATCTTTTTAATATTTTCTGGAGACGCTAGTTTATATCCTGTGTAAACTAAAATTGCCATTAATGCTGGTAATGGTATACGTGCTAATTGCGTACTAAATAAGACAATAAAAATAACTAAAAAGAAAGCATGAAAAAAGTTGGAAGACCTATTACTACCTCCATTATTAACGTTAACTGAGCTTCTTGCAATTACAGTTACGACATTAAGACCACCTAAAAATCCACTTCCTATGGTTGCTAATCCTAAGGCTTTAAGATCTTTGTTTACATTACTTCTTCTTTTTTCTGGATCTAATTTGTCTACAGCTTTGATGCTTAATAAGGACTCTATACTAGCAATTAATGTTAAAGCTAATACACTAGTCCAAAACGGAAATGTCCCGATTTTACTAAAATCCACAGTTGGTATTTGCGATATAATTTCTGAAAATTCTGGTATACCAGAAATCATGTAATTTATTGCAATTGGGTTGGCTTCATGCGCAACCAACTCAAAGTAATAACTAAACCCAATAGAAAGTATAACAATCCACATTGGAGCAGGTATAAGTTGTAAGTATTTGTTTCTTAGTTTAGAATAAAATATCATAATTAAAAAACTAATAACTCCAGCTAATGCAGCATAAATTAATCCTGTATTATCGTAATGTATAGCATCGTTTATAGTAAATGGGATTTCGAATAAATAATCAACCGTATCTTCCCTTTTAATCCTATGCGCTAACATAATATGAAACTGTTTTCCTAGTATAATAAGACCAATAGCAGCTAGCATACCTTGAATGGCAGAGGATGGAAAAAAATCTGCTAATTTGCCTAATCTTAAAAAGCCTAAAAGTAGTAACAAGGCTCCAGAGCAAATAATGGCAGCATAAGCACTTTCTATACCCAAGGTTAAAATAGTACCTAAAAGCACACCAACTAATCCGTTACCTGGACCAGAGATAGTAACGTGACTACCACCTAAAATAGAGACTAAAATTCCACCAATTACAGCAGCAATTACACCCGAAATTGGAGGTGCATCACTAGCCATAGCCAAGCCTAAACCTAAAGGTAAAGCAATAAGACTTACCACAAAACCAGAAAATATATTTTTAGGTAATGCTTTAAAAAAGACGGTTGTATTATTTTGTTTTGGACTCATTGAATAATTAAAACATCGGTTGGTAGCTCAGTTAAAATATGTTCAATATCATGCGGAAATAAACGATCCCAAAACGTCATTTTTGATGGCGCATTCATGACTAACAAATCTGCTCGAGATATTTGGGCATAATGACCAATGGAATACCCTTGGGTTCCAAAAATAGGTTGAGATTTTATTGCAATAGTATTAGTATGTTCTTGCGGTAAATCTTCAATTATATGATTAATTCTTGAGGTTTCACGATTACTAATACGTTCTCTGACAATATTAGCATGTCTTAAAGATTTGTCATCATCCACATTTACTGCAATTTCATTGGGCTTGATTTCTTCTACTATTGTTATTTTTTCGGCTTTAAGTTTTGATGCAACATAAAAGGCAGTCGCTATGGTTTGTTCGGTTTTTGGATCTTCTAATCCATTAACAACTATGTGTCTACAGACAATTCTGTCAATAGAAGGATTAATTAATAATAGTAGACTACACTTGGCTTGTCTAGTTATTTTTCTAGCAATAGAACCAACATAGTATTTTAATAAATTTTCACGTTTGGCTGCTCCAATAATTAAAAGGTCTATATCTTTTTTATTTGTAGTGTCTAATATAGCAGCAACTGGGTTTCCTGATTTAAAAACGACTTCATACTTTAGATTATCTTTTTTAAAGCTACTTAATATGCTATTTATGGTCTTTGACTTATCATCAGATTGTGCTCCAATATGAATCATAATAAGTTTAGCATCAAAAAATAAAGCGAGTCTAGCAGCTTCAAAAATATTAGCTTTAAGATTGGGCGAAAACGCGATACCAATTCCTATGGTTTTAAAGGGCTTTATTGTCAATTAGGTTAGTAGTTTTTTGATGAAAAATTGTAAGATACCATTTTTTTAAGTTTAAAAAAATTGAGTTAGATAGTGGTCTAGGCTTAAAAATTTAACTTTTTACTCTAAATTTGGGTTAAATTATAGAAGTAGAATTTTAGAATTAGTATTTTCACCAAAACGATAATTGAATGATAGAATTAGGAGGAATCATTATTTTAGGAATACTTGCACAATGGGTTGCTTGGAAATTAAAAATACCAGCAATTTTACCTTTAATATTAATTGGCTTGTTGGTTGGTCCAATTGCAGCCGAGTTTTTAAGTGAGGATGGAACCAAATGGATTGAACCAATATGGAATGGTGACGAAGGTTTATTTCCTGGCGAAAGCCTGTTTTATTTTGTATCCTTAGCCATTAGTATTATTCTTTTTGAAGGAGGTTTAACCTTAAAAATGAGCGAAATTAAAAATGTTGGACCTGTAATTACCAAGTTAATATCTGTAGGGTCTTTGGTTACCTTTTTTGGTGCTGGTATTGCAGCACATTACGTTTTTGGGTTAACATGGGAGATTTCATATTTATTTTCAGGATTAATTATTGTTACAGGACCAACAGTAATTACACCTATTTTAAGAAACATTCCGCTTAAAAAAGACATCTCTGCAGTTTTAAAATGGGAAGGGATTTTAATTGATCCAATCGGAGCATTAGTAGCAGTATTAGTATTTGAATTTATTAGTGTTGACGCAGGTGGAGAGTTTACTAAAACCGCATTAATAGAGTTTGGTAAAATTGTGTTATTTGGAGCTACCTTTGGATTTACTTTTGCACATGCTTTAAATTTTATTATTAATAAAAAGTGGGTACCTCATTATTTATTAAATGTCTTTGCATTAGCAGCTGTTTTAGGTGTTTTTGTATTGTCGGATGTCTTTGCGCACGAGTCTGGATTACTTGCAGTAGTGGTCATGGGAATGGTGTTAGGTAACTCAAACTCTCCATACCTAAAAGACTTATTATATTTTAAAGAATCTTTAAGCGTACTATTAATTTCAATATTATTTATTTTACTAGCAGCTAATATTAATTACAGCGAGCTATTATTAATTTATAACTGGAATACAGTAGCGCTTTTTGCTATAATAATATTAGTTATTAGACCTATTGGTGTCTTTTTAAGTACGTATGGATCTAAGCTCAAATTAAACGAAAAACTGTTTATTAGTTGGGTTGGACCACGTGGTATTGTAGCTGCAGGAATCGCTTCGCTTTTTGGTTTAAAATTAGCTAGTAAAGGTGTTGAAGGAGCCGAGTATATTACTCCTTTAGTATTTGTAATTGTTTTAGGTACTGTACTTTTAAATGCGACAACAGCTAGACTTTTTGCTAAGTTAGTTGGTGTGTTTTTAACCCAATCTAATGGAATACTAATAGTAGGAGCATCAAAAGTATCTAGGTTAATTGGGCACTACTTAGAGTCACATGGTAGACATGTGGTCCTAATTGATAGTAATCAAAATAACATTAACAAAGCTAAAGAGCTTGGTTTGGAAGCTATAAACACCAATATCTATTCTGAAACATTAACTGATAATATCGAGCTTAATGATGTTGGATATTTAATGGCTTTAACAGGAAACAACGAAATTAATAAATATGCTATCAATAAATTTTCAAAGCAATTTGGAGAAAATGGTGCGTTTAGATTAGTGTCTACAGAAGAGATGTTAGATGAAAATAATAATCCACATGAAGGTTTATTTTCTCATACAGATGACTTTAACACACTTTCAGATGTAACTAGAAAATTTCCTAGTATTCAAGAAATTGAAATTATAGATAAAGCACATCTAATGGATTTAATTAAAACCACAAATGAAGACCGTGAAATAGTTCCATTATTTATAAAGGATGACGAAGGAGAGTTACACATAATATCGTCTTACAACACTAATTTTGAAGACGTAAGTGAAGGTTATTATTTAGTCTATTTAGGAAAACCTTTAGACGTAGAAAAAGTAGACACAGTCTAACTAAAAGTATAAGGCATAAAAAAACCTTCATTTTAACAATGAAGGTTTTTTTTATATCTAATAGTTAACTTAATCGTTAAGCTTTAAAACAGCCATAAACGCTTGTTGAGGTATTTCTACATTACCTACTTGACGCATACGTTTTTTACCTTTTTTCTGTTTCTCTAAAAGTTTACGCTTACGCGAAATATCACCACCATAACATTTTGCGGTAACATCCTTACGTAAAGCCTTAACGGTTTCTCTAGCTATAATTTTTGCTCCAATTGCAGCTTGAATAGGAATATCAAATTGTTGACGTGGAATTAATTCTTTTAACTTCTCACACATTTTTTTACCTATGTTATGTGCGTTATCTGCGTGTATTAAAGCAGACAAAGCATCTACAGGTTGTGCGTTTAATAATACGTCTAATCGTACTAATTTAGACACCTTCATACCTATTGGGTGGTAGTCAAAAGATGCGTAACCTTTAGACACTGTTTTTAATCGGTCATAAAAGTCAAATACAATTTCGGCAAGAGGCATTTCAAAAGTTAATTCTACACGTTCTGGTGTTAAATACGTTTGATTAATAATCATCCCTCGTTTTTCTATACATAAGCTCATTACATTACCAACAAAGTCTGATTTTGTAATTATCGTTGCTTTAATATAAGGTTCCTCAACACGATTTACGGTTGAAGGATCTGGTAAATCCGAAGGGTTATTCACTATAAAAGCATCTTCAGGATTTTTATTTGTGTAAGCATGGTACGATACGTTAGGTACAGTAGTAATAACCGTCATGTCAAACTCACGCTCTAAACGCTCTTGGATAATTTCCATGTGTAACATTCCTAAAAATCCACAACGGAAACCAAAACCTAAAGCTGCAGAGCTTTCTGCCTGAAACACTAAGGATGCATCATTAAGTTGTAGCTTTTCCATACTGTTTCTCAGCTCTTCATAATCCTCTGTATCTACTGGATAAATACCAGCAAAAACCATTGGTTTTACGTCCTCAAAACCTTCGACAATATTAGTCGTTGGATTAGCAAAGTCCGTAATAGTATCTCCTACTTTTACCTCTTTAGCAGTTTTAATACCTGTAATTAGGTAACCTACATCTCCTGTTTTAACACTTTGTTTTGCAACCTGAGTTAGTTTTAAAGTACCAACTTCGTCTGCATTATACTCTTTATCTGTAGCAACAAATTTAATTTTTTGTCCTTTTTTAATTTCACCATTAAATACTCTAAAATAAGTTTCAATACCTCTAAAAGTATTATAAACTGAGTCAAATATTAAGGCTTGTAAAGGCGCATCAGGATCACCTTTTGGTGCAGGAATACGCTCAATAATTGCTTTTAAAATGTTTTCTACTCCAAAACCTGTTTTACCACTTGCATGGATAACATCTTCTGGTTTGCAACCTAATAAATCTACAATATCATCTGTAACTTCTTCTGGATTTGCACTTGGTAAATCTACTTTATTTAAAACAGGAATAATTTCTAAATCATTCTCTAAGGCTAAATAAAGGTTAGATATAGTTTGCGCTTGTATACTTTGGGCAGCATCTACAATTAGTAAAGCACCTTCACAAGCTGCAATAGATCTTGACACTTCATAAGAAAAATCTACGTGACCAGGTGTGTCAATTAAGTTTAAAACAAATTTTTCGCCTTCATAAATGTAGTCCATTTGGATAGCATGCGACTTAATGGTAATACCACGTTCGCGTTCTAAATCCATACTATCTAATAATTGGGCTTGTTGTTCTCTTGCTGTTACAGAGCCAGTAGCGTCTAGTAACCTATCGGCAAGTGTACTTTTTCCGTGATCAATATGTGCAATTATGCAAAAATTTCTGATGTTCTTCATAGTCAAATCTCTTTATAAATAAAGATATTGCAAATATATAGTAATTATTGGGCTTTTTTTCTTTTTTCTTAGGAATACAAATTCATATAAATTTGCGGTTTTTCCCACACTTTAATGTTAATTACAATTATTATATTGCAGGCTTAACCTATTATAAATGAATCGCTTTAATTTTATTATCGTTTTTTGTTTATCTATGACTACTTATGCTCAGGATTTAACCATTTCTGGGAACGTTGTAGATGACTCAAATCAACCCATTTTATTTGCTAACGCAATCATGTATACTTCTGATCAATCACAAGTTATATCAGGATCAAGTACTAATGAAGATGGTCAATTTAGTATTGACAACTTAACCTCTGGAGAGTATGTTTTAAAAATCTCGTTTTTAGGTTTTGAAACCGAAACTAAAAATATAACATTGACTAATGATGTTAATTTAGATACCATAATATTAAAAACACTACCAGAAACTTTAGGCGAAGTAACCGTTAATGCAAAAAAACCAACGTTTACAAAACAAGCAGATCGCATGATATTTAACGTTGCAAATACTGCTTTAGTGGAAGGTACAATGCTTGATGTTTTAAAAAGTACACCAGGTGTTTTGGTTTTGGACGATAATATTTTGGTTAAAAATAGTAGCCCAACAATTTATATAAACGATAAAAAAGTAAACTTATCAGCATCAGAGTTAGCTATGCTGTTAAATGCGTCTTCAGCAAATGCGGTCCAAAAAATAGAAGTTATTACCAGTCCATCTGCTAAATATGATGCTTCTAGTGGTGTTGTCTTAAAAATTGTGATGAGTAAAAACCTAATTATGGGTTACAGAGGTAGCGTTACAACGCATTACACACAAGGTGTATATCCTAGATATGATGGTGGATTAAATCAGTTTTATAAAACGGATAAAATAAACGTTAATCTTAATTACAGCTACAACCATACTAAGATAAATAGACACAATTTAGACGAAATTAATTACCAAGAAAACAATACTGCAACAGAATTTTGGAGAACAGATTTGGATCGAAATACAACGTCTAATACACACAATGCAAATCTAAATTTTGATTATTATATTAACGATAATAATACCCTTAGCTTGTCTTCAAACGTATTGTATTTACCATATTTTGATTATCAAACAAACGGAAGCACTTTTGTAAACGACTTACAAGGGTTAAATGACTACAATTTTAATTCTTATAACTCATCTAAAGATGACAAGTATAATATTGGTACAGATTTAGACTATAAGCTTAATTTAAAAAATGGTGCTAAATTTTTAGCAAATGCACATTATACGACCTATGATTTTAATAGAAGTCAACATGTCAATTCTGACTATTTTTTACAGAATAATGCTTCAAACTTTAGTACTGCTTTTAATACCAGAAATAATCAATCTACAGATATTTTTTCTTTAAAATTAGATTACGAACTACCAATCAATGATAGTTCTAACCTATCCTTTGGTGTTAAATCCTCTAACATAAATACAGACAGCGACATTGTGCAATTTGATGTGGACCAAACTACAGGTAACCAAGTATTAAATACAGCTAATACAAATGCTTTTAATTATGACGAGTCTGTTTATGCAGGATATTTAAGTTATGATAAAAGTTGGGATAAATGGAGCATGTCTACTGGTTTAAGATTAGAGCATACTGATCTAGAAGGGTTTTCTCCTGCGACTAATGTAAGTCAAACACAAGACTACTTGGAGCTGTTTCCAACACTAAATGTAACATGGCAAGCGTTTGAAAAAGCTAACCTTTATGTATCCTATAAAAGATATATACAACGTCCTAATTACACAAATTTAAATCCGTTTAACTTCTTTTTAAACGATAACATTATAGTTTCAGGTAATCCTAACTTACAACCATCGTTTACAACATACGCTACCATTGGGACTTCTATTAACAACACCTTTACTATAGAGGCATATTACAAAACAGTATCCAACCAAATTAACGAATTACCTATACAAGATAACGCCAATAATTTTTTGATTTATTCGCCTACCAATATTCAAAATGTTAGAGAATATGGACTTGATTTTATGGCAGATTTATATATCTCAAACAAGTATTCAGTCTTCTTTTTGACTAGTCTTTTTAATCACGATTTTGATATCGATTTTAATAATCAAACGTCTAATTTTAATCAGTGGTCAAACTACTCCGAAATTAATGCTGGGTTTAATATGCTAAAAGATAACAGTCTATCTGTTAACCTTTCCGTAGCTTATTATAGTCAATTTTTACAAGGTACTTTATTAGGAGAGTCGATAACATATTCTAATTTAAGTTTAAGTAAAAAGGCCTTAAAAAACAAGGCAGTAATTAGTTTAATGTTTGCCGATTTATTTAACCAACAAGACCTTGGGGCAAGATCTAAATTTGCTAACCAAAGCAATTACAGTTATCATAATATAGATAACCGTTACGTTAAATTAGGTTTTAGTTACAAGTTTGGAAACACTACGTTACAAACAAACGAGCGTACTAAATCGCTAAAAGAACGTGAACGCCTAGAGAAGTAGTATAATAGCTATTTTTTATTGTGTTTATGGTTTATAGGCATTTTATTTAATTGTTAGGGCAAATTAAAATATGACTGCAAAAAAATTAGCTGAAAAATATATAACGGATTTAAATATCCCTGAAATGAAACTAAGGGAAATTGAAGATACGTCTGAGTATTATTGTTTCAGTTATTTCCATCCAACTGAGACTTATGTAGGTCAAGGATGGATATTTATTAAAAAATCTGATGAAAGGTTTTTTATTTATGGTTCTGGAAATGAAGACCCTAAAACTGACTTCTTAGAAAAAATAGAACTTGAAAAAATAGCTCGGAAAATATTTCCTGAATTTGACATTCGAAAATCTTATGATATTGAAATAAATCGAATTTTGAGAAAAATGAGTTTGATTGAAAAGTTATTGGAATTAGATTTGGTTTATACTACTCCAGAAGTTTTGGGTAGCGATATTTTTAGAATTCCTAAACCATACACTCAAAAATTGTTTGAAAAGCGTTTGAGTCAATTACCTTGTGAATTTACTAATGTTACTGCTGAAAAAATCAGTGACATCTTATCTCTTAATAGAGAAAAAAAAGTAGTTGAATTTACTATATCTGAACATATTGAAATTATAAAAGTAAACAGAGTTGAAAGAGCAACAGATGCTGATTTACAAACTTCTTGGTAAAAAACAACTTGCCCTAACACTATATATAGCAAATAGGGCGATTAGTGTTTAATCGAAAGGTTGTTATCTATTTACAAAGTCGCCAAATCTTTTGATTTGGTATTTAAAGAGAAAAATTAAAACAAAATACAAAAGATTTGGCTTGTGGCTAAACCGAAAATAATCACTTGTTTTCTGCCCAACTTGCCATATATTTAACGTTGTAGCCAATTTGATAAAAATCGAAATGAAAAAAATATTAGTAGTTAATGGAGAAAAATATTGGCAAGATTTATTGCCTGACTTTGAAGTGATACAAAAATCAATTCAAGACACTTCTTGGATTTTGAAAAATGGAAAACTCTTTGTAGCTGATTCGAATGGAGTTGTTGAACCTGATGGTATATTATGGAGAGTTGGAGCAATAAAACCAACTGAAATTCAAATAACCGCTTTGAACTTGATTGAATTATGTGGTATTCCGTGTGTAAACTCGGCTGAAACTCTGAAAATAGGCTTTGATAGATTATCAATGTTATCTGCAATTAAGAAACAAGGATTACCAATTATAGATTTTAATGTAGTTACTAAATCCCACCATTTAAAGAATATTAGAATTGATTTTCCCTTTGTTGTTAAGGTTGGGAATTTTCACGGAGAATTTGGTAAAGTTCTAATAGAAAATGAAAAGAAATGGCAAGACATCAAAGATTTACTCTTTGTTACTGAGTATTATATAACTATTGAACCTTATATTAATTACAAAAGAGATATTAGATATATAGTAATTAATAACAAAGTCTGGGCAATGTCAAGAAAAGGTAGGTATTGGAAAGCAAATGTAGAAACCACTGATTTCACTGAATTTGAACCATTAAGCGATTTATCATACAAACTTAAAGAGTTACAGAAAGAAATTAAAGCAGATATTTTAGCTATTGATATTCTTGAAGAAGAAAATGGAAAATTACATATTGTTGAATACAATGATATTCCTGGACTTTCAGGATTCACAGACGAATTAAAATATGAATTAGCAGAAGTTCTGAAAAGAAAACTGGCTACAACATTGTATTAAAATAATAGAGGTTTAATCGCTAAAACTAAATGAATTTCATAAACCAAACATCAGTAATAATCGAAAAGTAAGTGCTTAAATCCGCTACTTTTCATATACTAACCGTTGGCATTTATTGGCGAACGCACTCAAACTGAAAATAAAAAGAAATGAAAAAAACGCTGAAAATAATTTCTACAGTATCAATCATAATCTTTGGAATTTTATGGATTTCAAGCAAATTTGATTTCTTGACTGAATATAATTCTTCCGATATAAGAGCGTTTTTTGTTCTTATTTACTTGTATACAAGTTTAAAGTATTTTCAAATGGAAGTTAAAGATAAAAACGCTGAAATTCAGGAATTAAAATTAAAATTGGAGAAAACAAAAAAGGAAATTTAAAACATGCTAGAATTGAAAAATTTTACGGAATAGAACGCTGACTGAATTCACTCGAACGTTGAAAAGTAGAAAAAGAAATTAGTCGAATAATTAGACACTTTAAAAAAACAACGAAATGGTAACTCCGTTTATAATTAGTGGCCTGGTTCTTTATTGCTTACGAAAATCCTCACGGATTTTCTATTTGGTTTTTATTTGTTAAATTAGTTGCTAAACCACGCATCCAATCATACACAATCAGGTTGTGAGTAATTGAAGAACACTATGAAAAAGAAATATACAGAAGATGATATTCAAGCTCTTGAAGCTGGAGAACACGTCAGAATGAGACCTAAAATGTATTTTGAAAAGTGTTTTTCAGAAAACTCACTTGATTCTCTACCTTTTGAAGTTTTATGTCACGCTTTCGATGAATATTTTGATGGAAATTGCAACGAAATAGAATTGACTATTTGGAAAAATTCCTTTTCCCTTAAATACAACGCAGGAATGCCTCTTTCCGTAAGATATGAAGACCTGACAAGCTCAGAAATAATAATGACAAAAATCGGTGCTTGTTCAAATCTGAAAAAGCATTTAGCTGTTGGTCAAGAATTTTGTAGTTTAGGAATGGCAATCATTAATTTTGCATCTGAAAAATGCAAATTAACAACTGTTTGGCAAAACCAAAAAGGAACTTTTGAATTTGAAAAAGGAAAGGTAAAAGTAAAGAATATTGAATCTTTTGAAAGTAAAAATTCTTGGACTGAAATAATTGTAGAACCTAACAAATCGCTTTTCGAAAATTTAGAGTTTACCTCAAAAAGGATTAAAGAAAAAGCTAACGAAATCAACAAAAGGTTGACTGATTTAAATTTAGTAATAATTGATAAAATTAAATAAAACAACTACTCACAACAATGGCTATAAGTAATTGCTTGTTCTCGCCTACTTTGGAAATTCCTGAGGAAATTCCAACTTGGTTTGTACTTGCAAAGTTTCGTGCTAACCCGCGCAACTACTCATATCCGAGACCGTTTCCATTCATTAGCAGAACGCACTCAAAAATGAATAAAATGATTTTAAAAATATTTGTCGGAATTATTTCTATCGTGTTTAGTTACGGATTAACATTAATGATTAAACCACATATTGGTGCTTATGTAAAATCTGAAATCATTCTTAATATTCTGCAATTCATATTTACAATTGTTGGTTTCGGAGTAATTTATGGAGTAATTGATAAAAATATATTGCAAAAAAATAATTAGAAACAACGAAAAGGCAACACCATGTATAATTAATGGCTAGCTCTACACTAATTACTAACATTCCTGCGCAATATTTTATTCGGTTTGTATTTACTAAATTAGATGCATAAACACAAAACAGTCCATCATGGAAATAGGAACAAAATTTATTAAAATCAATTGGAAATATCGAGTACTATTTGCTATAGGTACAGGTCTGTTATACGGTTTTACACTATGGCTTTTTGATTATTTTTCCGATGAAAATATTTACTCAACAAACAATATTATTTTTCAAGCCCTTTTCTTTGGTTTATTTTTTGGTATTGGATTTCCGTATATAAATCAAAAGCTTGCTGACAAGTTTTCTAATAAAATGGGACATACAATTAAACCTGATTTATCACCAGACGAAACTGTTGAAGTAGAAGGTCCTGCTAATCTATTTCGTGGTATGGAAGGTGTAGGCGGAAAAATATTTTTGACCAATAAAAAGCTAATCTTTAAATCGCACAAAATTAATATACAAACAGGACAAACGGATATTGCTTATTCAGATATTGATCAAATTATAAACCGTAAAACTGCAAAACTAATTAATAACGGAATTAGGATTGTGACTAAAGACGGTAAGCAATTTGATTTTGTAGTTAATGAAAGAGCAGTGTGGTTGCACCACTTTAACAATCACCTAAAATAAGATTTTAAGACATTTTAAATTGCCAATAATGTAAATGTGTACAAGCTACGTTATTAGCACCTAAAATCACCTTAAAAATTATCTTAATACCGTTTTAAATAAAGTAGATTAATCTACCCATTCAGCAATAAACAAATTAGTATCGCGTCCACCACCATTATTACGGTTAGACGAAAACGCTAACTTTTTACCATCGTTAGAAAACACCGGAAACGCATCAAACGTTTCGCCATGTGTAACACGCTCTAGGTTTTTACCATCAATATCAATTAAGTATAAATTAAACGGAAAACCACGTTCTGCTTCAAAATTGGAAGAGAATAACACCTTGTTACCACTTGGGTGAAAAAACGGACTCCAATTGGCATTTCCTAAATCCGTTAATTGGCGTAAATCACTACCATCTGCATTACAAATGTATAGTTCCATATCTGTTGGCTCAACTAAACCTTCGGCTAACAAATCTTTATAGTCTTTAATTTCTTGTTCTGTTTTTGGTCTAGACGATCGGAAAATTATTTTTGTTCCGTCAGGCGAGAAAAATGCACCTCCATCATAACCTAATTCATCTGTAATTTGTTTTACATCACTACCATCCAAATTCATGGTGTATAACTCTAAATCGCCACTTCTTGTAGACGTAAATACAATTTTATCTCCTTTTGGCGATACTGTTGGCTCAGCATCATAACCAACCTCATTAGTCAATTGCTTAACAATATTACCCTCTAAATCTGCAACAAAAATGTCAAACGTATCATAAACAGGCCAAATGTATTTACCGTTTTTGCGTAAAGGGGTTTCAGGACAGTCTTTATCTGCTAAATGTGTTGATGCATAAATAATATGCTTATTATCTGGCATAAAATAAGAGCATGTTGTACGTCCCATTCCTGTACTAACCATTGGTGGTGCAATACTATCAAAGGTTTGATTGGCATTCATTAAAAACATTTGGTCACAACCAACATTCCATTTTTTGTAATTAGATTGAAACACCAATTTACTATCATCAAAACTCCAATAGGCTTCAGCATTATCACCTCCAAAAGTCACTTGACGTAAATTTTTAAAATGAATTTCTTCAGGATAAATCAAAGGGTTTTTTACTTCAGTAACTTCAGGTTTTACGGTTGTATTAGTAACGTCAGTTTTAGTTTCATTTTTACATGAAAAAATAAAAGCTGTAACTAGTAAAATTCCGAATAAGCGTGTTTTCATAATAGGTTTTATTAAATGGCTTTAATTGCCTAATTTTGAGTAAATTTAATACTTCTTATCATGAAATTAATAAAACTACTTGTTTTTTTACTTGTTTTCACCTCATGCAAACACGAAATTTTAAATGAAATTACCATTCAAGAGGATGTTCAGTTTTTAGCTGACGATGCTTTGGAAGGTCGTCAAACAGGTACAAATGGCGAGCAAAAAGCTGCAAAATATATTGCAGAGCGTTTTAAAAATTTAGGCTTAACACCAAAAGGAACCGATGGTTATTTTCAGGTGTTTTCTTTTAAACCAAAAACAGATCCACATCAAGAAGTAAAGTATAATGTAAAAGATGGTGACAGTACAATTACTGGTACAAACGTGCTTGGTTTTATTGATAACAAAGCCGATAACACTGTAATTATTGGCGCACATTATGACCATTTAGGTTATGGAGCAGAAGGGAGTTTATTTAGAGGCGAAAAAAAAGAAATACATAATGGAGCAGATGATAACGCAAGTGGAGTAGCAGTGCTACTAAATTTAGCACAAAAGTTAAAGGCTAAAAACACAAATAATAACTATTTATTTATCACATTTTCTGGCGAAGAAATGGGCTTATTAGGGTCTAATTATTACACAAAAAATCCAACAATCGACAACAAAAAAGCCAATTATATGATTAACATGGATATGGTTGGTCGTTTAAAAGCAGATAGTACATTGGCTGTTTATGGTGTTGGTACGTCACCCATTTTTAAACAGACGTTACAAGCACACAATAACCGTTTTAAATTAGTGCAAAAAGAGTCTGGTGTTGGACCAAGTGATCATACTAGTTTTTATAATTCTGACATACCTGTATTGCACTTTTTTACAGGTCAGCATGAAGATTACCACAAACCATCAGACGATACAGAGCGTTTACATTTTAATGGTATGCAAATCATTTCTAATTATATTTTTGAAATCATAACAGATTTAGATAACAACGGGAAACTACCCTTTAGAAAAACTAAAAACGAAAGCGATGAAGTACCACGTTTTAAAGTAGGACTTGGTGTAATACCAGATTATTTATTTGACGGAAAAGGCATGCGTATTGACGGTATAAGCGAAGATAAACCAGCACAAAAAGCGAACCTTCAAAAAGGTGATATTGTTGTTAAACTTGGCGATAGTACAGTTTTTGATATGATGAGTTACATGAAGGTATTAGCAACTTTTAAAGAAGGTGATAAAACAAATATAACAGTAGACAGACAAGGCACAATGGTTGATGCTGTAATACAATTTTAAAGCTTCTTAATTAATCCATGAAAATCACCAACCAGGACATAATAACAAAAATACACTTAATCATATCAGTATGTATTGTTGTTCCGGTGTCTTTTTTTTATGGTTTTAATCCAAGCTCTCAGTTCGATATTCATTTAAACACCATTGACGAGCATAATTTTTTTAAAGCCATTATGGGTCTGTATTTAGGGTTTTCTATACTTTGGATTTTGGGAGTATTTAAAGCCAATTATCTAAAAATAGCATTAGTGACCAATATGATTTTTATGCTAGGCTTAGGTTTTGGAAGATTACTAAGTGTAACTTTAGACGGTGTTCCAACTTTTGGCTATAAATTTGGGACTATTGCAGAGTTATTTTTAGGGTTTTATGGATTGTGGGTATTACTAAGCCATCATACTACCACAAATACCTAAACTAACAATTACATAAACAGCAGCTAGTATAAATAATACTTTAGCTGCTTTTTTGTTTTTTTTAAGTAACGCCAAACCAATAATAGCTAATAAAATAGCTGGTCCAAACATGATAGCAGCAAAAAATAAGACTATTCCGTCATAATTTCCTCCTCCTCCTGTAGCTTCAATAAGTAATGATATCATAATTATATCTCGTTTCTAAGTGCTTCTAATCGGGCTTTTTTATCATCACGATAAAACAAATTCATGGTTTCAAAAGGGATAATTTTATTGTCTTTATCCACAATATGCACACACGATTTTTTTATGGCTCTAACATCAAAGTTATAAGCATCTATAAATTGCATGATAATGACTCTAAATAAGTTGTCATACCCTAATTCTGGAGCATCAATATTTGGTAAGCAACACATGATGGATTTTAGATTTTCTTCCGCCACTTCAACCGAGTTTCCTGTACTAAATAACTCCACCATTTTAACTTGCAGTGCTTCATCTTGCTCGTAAATAATAGTGTTTTTACTGTTGTCTAATAAATCGTTTGGATTAATATAACGCGTTAACGGAAACACTTCGTCACCTAATTTAAGTGCGTAACCCATCACCAAAGCATCTGGATTACAAGGTACAGGAAGTAAATCGTCAGCATTAAAAATAGTGGTTTGTTCCATTATTTTTCGTCGTACTTCAGTAATAGTCATTCGATCCGTTTCTGGATTAAAATTATCCAAACGTCCTGCAATTTGTGTTGGTTGTAATGTTACACCTCTAACACATTTTTGTTTTAAAGCGTAATCAATAATTTTACCAATCTCACCATCATTTAAGCCTTTTTGTAGGGTTACCACTAAAGTCGTTGACAGGTTTAGTTTATTAAGATTTTCGATAGCTTGTTTACGGATATCGTTTAAATCAGCACCACGAAGCTCGCGCAGCACACTGTTTTCAAACGAATCAAATTGTAAATAAATTTCAAAATCCGGAGCGTAGGTTTTTAATCTTTCCGCGAAAGCGAAATCTTTAGCAATTTTAATCCCATTAGTATTCAGCATTAAATGCCTAATTGGTAACGTTTTGGCATAGTCCATAATTTCCCAAAACTGAGGATGTATGGTTGGCTCTCCACCAGATATTTGCACCACATCAGGCTCCTTTTCATTTCTAACAATAGTATCCAACATAGCTTTAACTTCGTCCAAAGTACGATGTCTACCGTATGTTGGTGATGAGCCTGCATAACACGTCGGACAAGTCAAATTACAGCGATCTGTTACCTCAACAACCGTCAAGCAACTGTGCTGCTCGTGGTCAGGACACAAACCACAATCGTAAGGACAACCGTAATCCGTTTTGGTGTTAAAAGTATAGGGCGTTTCGCTAGGTTTATTGTAGTTACGGATGTTTTTGTAATACTCAATATCGTCAGCAATTAACACCTTACTATTACCGTGTTCCTTGCAACGTTTTAACATGTAAACATTCTCGTTTTCAAAAACAATTTTGGCATCCACACGTTTTAAACACTCAGGACACAGGCTTAAAGTAAAATCGTAATAGGTATAATTTCTAACTGGCATTTTCTGTTTTTTAAGTTGTTTGGGCGTTACCACAAGGGTCGCGCTATCCACTAAATCTTTTTCTCGTACCTCAAAAAAGGATACCGTTTCTATCGCTAACGCGCGTGTTTTCCAAGTAAAAGACTAGCAATAAATTTGCTGTAAAACATCCAACAAATTACACATAATATTTGGATACTACTTAAACCAAAAGTATAAAATACATTAGGTTTTAAAAACTCGATACAAAATCTAAAACCAAAATAACTTAGCATAAAAAGCTTGAATAAATCACCATTTTTTAATCGGAAGGTTTTGTGTATTGTTTTTAAAGCAATAAATAATATGGTTAAAAAGACAAGTTCATATAAAGACGTGGGATGGCGTAGTAAGCCATCACCTAAATCCATTCCAAAAGCAGATGCGGTTACTTTACCATAAGTAAACTCGTCAATACCAGATAAAAAACAACCAATACGACCAATAAAGATTCCTAAAATTATAGGGAAGACAAATAAATCTCCAGAAGATTGCTTTTCGCCAATTATTTTTTTTGCCAATTCCACGCCAAGTAAGCCACCAAACAAGCCACCCATTATGGTTTTAGTATTAAATAATTGGATTAGGTTGCTTGCGGATAAATCAATTAAAGGGTTTTCTAAAAACCCAACCAATCTAGAGCCAAATAAAGCACCCAAAGCTGCACCTAAAATAATGGATAATCTATTATTGCTATTAATAACATCAGTACTGCGTTTTCTTAAAAACACATAATAGCGATACGCTATAAAAAATGCTAGATATTCTAAAAGAAGGTGGATGTTTACATTAAAGCCAAAAAGCTCAAGGTTGAATGGTAGGTCCAAATAAAGATAGATTATTAGTTAAATATACACAATTACCTAAAAAACACTAATTTTGCATCAAAATTGTATTGTGGTAAAAATAGGTAATATAGAACTTCCAGACTTCCCGTTGTTGTTAGCACCAATGGAAGATGTGTCAGATCCACCATTTAGAGCATTGTGTAAAGAGCAAGGTGCGGATGTGGTTTATACAGAGTTTGTAAGTAGTGAAGGTTTAATACGTAACGCAGCAAAAAGCGTTATGAAATTAGATATTTACGAAAAAGAACGTCCCGTTGGTATCCAAATCTTTGGAGCTAATTTGGATAGTATGTTACAAACCATTGATATAGTTGCCGAGTCAAAACCAGATATTATTGATATCAATTTTGGGTGTCCTGTTAAAAAAGTTGTTAGTAAAGGTGCAGGAGCAGGAATCTTAAAAGATGTTTGCCTAATGGAACAACTAACAGCTGAAATGGTTAAACGCACTAACATCCCAATAACCGTAAAAACACGTTTAGGTTGGGATCATGATTCTATTAGAATTGTTGAGGTTGCCGAACGACTTCAAGATGTAGGCTGTAAAGCTATTGCAATACATGGTCGTACTAGAGCGCAAATGTATAAAGGTGATGCAGACTGGAAACCAATTGCACAAGTAAAAAATAATCCGCGTATGCATATTCCTGTTTTTGGAAATGGAGATGTGACTACACCAGAACGCGCAATGGAAATGCGTGATCAATATGGTTTAGATGGCTGTATGATTGGTCGTGCAACTATTGGTAACCCATGGTTTTTTAAGCAGGTAAAACACTTTTTTGAAACCGGAGAACATTACAGACCAATTACCATGCAAGAGCGTGTGGATGCTGCACGCAGACACTTACAAATGTCTATTGACTGGAAAGGAGAAACACTTGGTGTTTTTGAAACCAGACGTCATTATACAAATTACTTTAAAGGGATTCCGCATTTTAAAGAACACCGAATGAAAATGGTTACTAGTGATGCATCTGTAGATGTATTTGCTGCTTTTGATGAGGTTTTAGAATTGTTTGCAGATTTTCAATTTACAGAATAATCAGGCTAATACTTTGTTAAGCAAAGCGCCAACTATATACAACAGTAAGCGCAAGAAGGATGAAGCAATTTGTCTGAGCTCCTCGAAGAGAGCGAGTTGCGCGAGCCTGTTTGCCTGTTAAGGCAACTTGCCCAAATTTTAATTAGTCTTAACTAAATCGCGTGTAATACGTGAGGCTGCTATTTTTGAAGCTATTATCCCTAAAATTGAAATAGTTAGCATGACTATTACAAAGTTTTTAAAGTGTATTGCAACTGGATAAGGTAAGCTTGGTGTAATCATTATTAAGTCAAAACTAGCTTGTAATTGAACAACTATGTAGCCTATTACTAATCCTAAAAACCCACCAATAATAGTCATTAAAATGCCTTGATAAAAAAAGATGTTTCTTATGTCTTTTACTGTTGCTCCTATATTGTATAGGGTGCTTAAGGTTTTCTTTTTGTCTAAAATCATCATTATAATAGAACCTATGACGTTAAATAAGGCAATTATAAGTACTAATGTAAAAATTAAATAGACTGCTAAATTCTCTGTATTTAGCATTTTGTATATCGCATCGTTTAGTTGGTCCTTATTTTTTATAATAATGTTTTTACCTAAAATGCGTTTAATGTTGGTTATAACTGTTTCTTGGTTAGCATTGTCAGTCAATTTAAACTCTAGACTGGTAATTTGGTTTGGTTGGTAATTTAATAATTGACGAGCAGTTTCAATTGAAGCAAAAATGTACTTATTATTAAGTTCTTCGTTAATATCATAGATACCAACATTAATAGTATTGACTTGATTTATTGCTTGATTTTGAGAGGTAATTTGACCTTTTCCAGGTTTTGGAACAGATAGTGTAACGGTCTTACTATAATCGTTTACAAATACGGATAATCTGTTAGATATTGCCCAACCAACAACTATTTGTGGTGTATCTTGATATAACCAATTACCGTAAGGTATTACAGAGTCTATGGCTGTTATTTTGTTATAATTTTGGTCAACCCCTTTTATATAAGCAGGATGGTTATTACCATCTGAAGACGCGATAATACGTTCTTCTATTATTTTAGAAAAGTTGGCAACACCATCTATAGCAAGCAATTGTTGGTTCTGGCTTTCATCTAAAGTAAATGATTTACCAATATTGGTTTCTGCTTTTAAATCAGGATCTATAATACTTGAAAATTCTAGCGTAAAATCTCTTAAGCCAGCAAAACCAGACAATACGATAAACAGTGAAGCCGCACCTAAAACGATACCTACAATAGCTATTATTGTAATAAAGTTAATGGCATTATTACTGCTTTTACTGCGTATGTAGCGTTTTGCTATGTATAAAGAAAAATTCAATTAACCTTTGCTACGTTTATCTAATAAATCTGGGTTTTGTATTGGATTTTCATCCCCTTTTAAAGATTTTTCAATTTTATCGATATGCTCTAAACTGTCGTCAACGTAAAACTCTAATACAGGCATTCTGCGTAATTGGTTTTTGGTACGTTGTGCCAATTCATGTCTAATCATAGGTTTGTTAGCTCTAATTCCCTCTAAAAGCTCTTTAGCTTTATCATTCGGGAATATGCTTAAATAAACCTTAGCGTCTGTTAAATCTGCAGTTACTCTAACCTTAGATACAGATATAATTATACCACGCATTCCACCTTGTGTAGCAGCACCTTGAAGGATATCTACTAAATCACGTTGTAAAACCGAGGCTATTTTTTTTTGTCTTTGACTTTCTTCCATGTTGCAAAAATAGTTGTTATTACAATAATATATTACTTTTAAGCCATAATTAAGCAATTATTATACCCTAAATTATATAATTAATGGAAAAAATAGAACATATTGGTATAGCAGTCAAAAATTTACAGGAATCTAATGCGCTTTTTGCTAAACTTTTTGGCAAGCCACACTATAAAATTGAAACGGTAGAAAGTGAAGGGGTTAATACCTCTTTTTTTGAAGTTGGACCCAATAAGATAGAGTTATTGGAAGCAACAAAATCAGATAGCCCAATTGCAAAGTTTTTAGAGAAAAAAGGTGAAGGTATACATCACATTGCTTTTGCTGTAGATGATATAAAAGCAGAAATTTTGAGATTAAAATCTGAAGGTTTTATTGTCTTAAATGAAACACCTAAAAAGGGAGCAGACAATAAGTTAGTTGCTTTTTTACATCCAAAATCGTCCAATGGTGTATTAATAGAGTTATGTCAAGAGATTAAGTAATTAAAAAAAGTCTTGCAAGACTTTAAAATAAGTAGTAATATTGCAATCCGATTTCGGGTCCTATAACTCAGCTGGTTAGAGTATCTGACTCATAATCAGAAAGTCCCTGGTTCGAGCCCAGGTGGGACCACTACTAGAAATTGTAAAGCCTTGTAAACATTTAGTTTATGAGGCTTTTTTATTTAAAGGGTGTTTCACAGGGTGCTAATAACCTTTTATTAGAAAAATAACTACCTTTTTTGATAACCTAAATATAACTAAACCCTTTATTAAAAACAATTTAGGATTTGATTTTCTATTAAAAAAAGAGTAGGGGGTATAAAAAAAAAATCACATAATTATTTAATTAGGTCTATAGTGGTTATAGGGTGGGTACATTATCTTAAACCTGAGCATAATTAACAATAAGTCTGTTCAAGTCATTATATATGAAATAAAATGTTTTATTCGGCACTCTTTTTAATGTAAAATTTCAAACACTAAAAATTCAATGTTAATATAAAGTTAAATTTAATATTTAATTTATTGAAAATAAAGCACTTAAGTGTTGATGTGGTTTTAACCACAGTTGTTCTTTTAAAAAAATATATAAATTCAATCAGGATTTTTTTTAAAATATTTAGCTATTAATCAATACTTTACACATGTTTAAAAATTTTAATTATAACTTTTTTGTGTTTTTATGTTTTACAATGAACACTTGTTTTTCCTATGCTCAAAATTATCCTGGTGGTGTTACAGGAGCTGAAGTCTGGTATATAGGAAATTGGGATGATATGGGTAGTAATGAATTTATAAATTCAGCTCAAACCGATATTAAGATTAATAAATGTGGTGAATTTGAAATAGAGAAAAGTCTTTTCAATTTTAATCCATCAATTTTCACTGATAAACTTTGTTTGGAATATATGTCTCCTCTTGAAAATACAACAGGAAGGAATGTGTTTTTTGTAGGTGAACCTATGAAGCCTAAACCCTCCATATCGCATTTAGGGACTTTATGGAGACAAGAATTTGATTCAGCAATTCTGATTGATTCAATAATCAGAAACTTTTTTGATTTTAATAATAAAAATAGTTTTACAAAAAGAATTTATGATGATTATTCAAGTGAAAAAAATGCTAACGTAAATTTTTATCATACTAATAATTATAACATTGATAAAAAGTTTAAAAGTTATGGGCAAGAAGGTGAAACTAACTTTTATATTGGTAAACCTACAGAAATTGATTCTGATATAAGTTACGAAGATGATTTCTTTTATGGAAATTTTCCAGAATTTATTTCTTTTCCTCGAGAGTTAAGCGATAACGAACGGAATCGAGTTGAAAGTTATTTAGCTTTAAAATATGGATTGACTCTCTACAATAAGGAATCTTACATTAGTTCAAAAAATTTAGTTTTTTGGAGTAGTTCAAATAATAAGATTTTTTCTTCTAATATTTTCGGTTTTGGTAAAGATGATATATCTGGGCTTAATCAACTTCAAAGTCAAAGTACACACTTAAAAAAACATTTAATTTCAGCTATCGGTAATATTGTCGAAAATAACGATGACAAGCAAGAGCTTGTAAATATACCTAACAATCATTTTTTATTATTTGGTGATAATGGCGGAGAAACAGAAATAGTAAATCATAATAGTAAAGGAATAAAGTTTTGGAAAAAAACATGGTTATCTCAAAGAACAGGAAAAGGTACTAATGATTTTCCTATACATTTCAAATTGTATTTACCTGATGAAACAATAAATTATCTTAACAATAACCCTAGTGAAAAACTGTGGTTACTACAAGATAAAAATATTGGAAATGATGAGATTTCTAATTTCGATAGTGAATATATTAATTATCACTTAGGAGATGTTAATTTTGATAATGGTGAAGCTTATTTTAAGGATGTGCATTTTGATACAGATTTTAACGTCTATGATCAATTTACTTTTGGTGTTGGACCAGAAATGATTGTTCAGGCCCATGTCCTAGGCTGTAAAAAGGATAAATTAGAAGTAGTATTAGATATCACTGGAGGTCAACCAAAATATCATATTATAGTAGAAGGCGATTTTGAGGATTTTACAGAAGACACTTCCTATTCTTTTCCTGCTGAATTTGGAGATTCATATCATATTATAGTTCAAGACGAACAAGGATTGGTATCGCAAATTAATATTATTGTTGAAGGATGGGACTTTGATTTATATCTGGGGCCTGACCAATTTTTAAGTGATTCTGTGCAACAAATCACATTAGATGCTGGACAAAATATTTCAGACCCTGATGCAACTTATGAATGGTACTTTAACAATTCATTGCTGCCATTTACTGAAAACACTTTAGTGGTAACAGAACCAGGTGAATATGAGGTGTTAATAACAAGTGGTGATTTATCCTGTTCTATTTCTGATTCTATTATAATAGACACTCTACAATTTAATGCAAATATAACGACTATTAGCGCTTGTAACGAGGAATTTAATAGTATTTCAATAATTCTCGACCAAGGAGTCTCACCGTTTATTACTACAATAACAGGAACAACAGGAGCTTCAATAAATTATGCTCACAATGATTCAACAAATATATCAAATATAGCTTATGGTACTTATAGTCTAAACATAGTAGATAGCGCTGGTGCAACTTTTCAAAGTATAGTTACATTCGAACCACCTACAGAAATGGATATATATTCTCAGCTTTTAGCACTTTGTTATGGAAGTGATTGTTTGATAAACAATTCTGAGTATCCTGAAGGTCCTATGTTTATTTATGATGTTAATAATGGTGCTTTTTCAATTGATGCATCTATAGGGGTGTCCAATTCAAACATGACTTACGAGTGGTTTCAAAATGATATTTCATTAGGTATAATAGGCCCTATCATTACATTTGAATCTGGAGCTGATTGTTATAATGGTACAGATGGACTTCCAATATTTACAGTAGTTGCTACAGACGAAATCGCAAACTGTTCACAATCTCAATCTTTTGTAACTCGTTTTGTTTGTCCGAGAGGAAACAATCAAGCTATAACAAATGAATCTAACCATTTAAAAAATCAAGTTTTAAACTTGAATACAAAAGTGTATCCAAATCCATCTGAACCTTATTCAAACTTCACTTATCAAGCAGAGGCTTCAGTAAAATTTGATGGTTCTGTTGAGATTTTTACGGTAACAGGTGCATTGATTTATCAAACCAATGTAAAAGGTAATTCAAAGTATAAATTGTCAATGAGTTTAAAAACCGCAGGGATGTATCTTATTAAACTAACTTCCTCTACAGGTATAATAAAAACTGATAGAATCATAATTAAATAATCAAAAACGAGATAATAATAACGCTATGTATATCAATTTTTTTAAAACTATAAGAGAAAATTATTTTACGGGTACTTTTTTGACTTGTTTACTAAGTAATGTAATTGTTTTTGGACAACCTATTAATCAAATCTCTCAACGAGTTAATCAATTAGAAATTGTTGAGGGTTTTCATTTTACTTATGTTGATAATTCCAGTAGCAATATTAATGACTATAAATCGTCAGCTCTTCTACCAAAAAGTGAAAAAAGTCTTAAAAAAAATAATGCCATTACTTTTTACGCTATTGAAGATGAAGGTGTGATTGGCTCCCTAACATTAGAGGGAAAGGAAAATCCTCATGATAATTTTTTTACAATAATGTTACCAGAAACCATAAATTTAAACAAGTATGATGTTCTATTAAAATACAACCTTTTTGGTTTAGAAAATGCTAATCAAACAACGAAAAGTATAAATAACGCCTCAGTTTATGGTGGTCAATCTGTAAAAATTAATAAAGGTTGGAGTGAAGTCTCAGAATATATTCCCACTCGATATATAAATTCTGGTAAAAATGAAATTTTCTTTAATAGACGATCTGATGAAAATTATTGGTACAAAATTAAGGATCTAAGTATAGAGTTAATTCATAAAAGTCAAGCTAAACTTTTTTTGTTAAACTCAAAGCTTAAAAATTTTAATGGTAAAGTACATTTAGTTGGTTATGCATCAAAAGAAGTCAGTGAAGTTTCAGTTTATGGAAATAATCTTTTGATTAAAGATGGTGTGTTTGAACATACATTAGAAAATGTAACTAAAGAAACAAAATTTTTAAAATTTTCATATGAGAATAAAAATGGAAATATTGAAGAAAAGTTTTATGATATTGATTATTCTAAGGAAGATTTAGATTTTAAATTTCAAGAGTCAACTGAAATTAAAAATTTTAATCAATTAAATAATTCTACATACATTAATCATGAAGCCTTTAAGATAGAAATTACAACATCTAAGGGAATTGTAAATAAAAATAATTTATCGTCTAAAGGTTTATATTTTAAAGAGTTAAGGCCATTAAATATAGGTATGGAAAATGTTACTTTTGGTGATTATTTAGGGTATAGAATTAAAACTAATAAAAAAGAAGATAGTTTAAACGTTAAGTTACATTTAAAATTTGATGAAGCTAAAATACCTGATGGTTATTCAGTAAAAGATATTCGTACTTTTTCTTTTGATAAAGATAAAAGAGAATGGGTGGCATTACCTGTTGACAGTCTAGATTTTAAAAACAAATTAATAATTTCAAAATTTAATGGTGACACGGACTATATCAATGGAGTAATTAAAGTGCCAGAAATGGCTGAAACGTCAAGTTTTACTCCAACGACTATTGCCGATATTAAATATGCAGACCCTAGTGCAGGAGTTGTTAGCATAGCCCCTCCAAGCCCAACTAATAATGGTTCGACAACAACTAGTTTTCCAATTAAGTTACCAGCAGGAAGAGGTGGTATGCAACCAAGTTTAGATGTTAGTTACAACAGCGAGGCAGGTAATGGTTGGATGGGTGTAGGTTGGGACTTACAATTGCCTTCTATTACTTTAGATACAAGATGGGGTGTACCTCGTTTTGACCCAATTTATGAGAGTGAAATGTATCTTTTTAATGGAGAGCCATTAGTACAGAAAATAGGATCAGAATATACAAATCCACATAGATATGAAGGTGAAATCCTTAGAAATACTAGTGGTTATAAAAGGTTTTATTTGAGAAAAGAAGGTGGGTATCAAACAATTATAAGACATGGTAATAGTCCAAAAAATTATACATGGGTAGTTACTGATAAATTTGGTGATGAGCAAATTTATGGTTTAACAGCCTCTACTAGAATAAATAATAATAGTTCTTTAAATCGCACTCATTGGGCTCTTTATAAAACTATTGATCCTTTTGGGAACGCAATACAATATCATTATAATCAGGGCAGTGTTATGATAAACGGTGTTTTATCACAATTTTTCTATCCTACATGGATTTTGTATACTATTAAACAAGGTAATTCTATTGATATGCAAAATTATTACAGAGTAGATTTCAAAAGAAATACGTATTCTATTGACTCTATGCAAACACTTTCACGAGAAGACATAACTCTTACTGCTAGAACAGGAGTCGTAATGGCTATGAATGATCTATTGACGGAGATTCAAGTAAGTTATATAGATAATAATAATTCACAATCTAAGATTATAAGAACCTACCGTTTTAACTATAAGGAAACAGCATTTAAAAAAATGCAACTAAGCGAAGTTTCTGAATATGATACAAATGATGAGTTATTTTATACAAATTCAATGGATTATTATGATGATATTGGGAATTATAATAGTACTATAATAAATAGTAGTTCAATAAACTGGAATAGCTCTAAGACTAATCTAGAATCAACTTTACATACAATCACTCCTAGTAATACAATAACCGAAGGTTCGGCTCTTGGAACTAGTACTTCAAATGGATTTGCTTTTGGTCTTCGAGGAGCAGTAGGTATTGGAACAAACCCAACTAATGTTACTGGAACTGCAGGTGCTTCATTAAGTTATAGCCAAAGTACTGAAAAAAATAAAATCAGTTTATTAGATATTAATGGAGATGGTTTACCAGATAAAATTTACAAATCGGAGAGTGAAAATAAATTATTTTATAAACCTAATTTGGGTTTAAATAATAGTGGATCAGGTCAATTTGGTATAACAAAAGAGTTTTTAGTTATTGATGATTTGGATGAAACTAAAGTAAGAACTAACGGTAGTGGATTTGATGTAAATGTATCAATTATTGGGGCTGGAACTAGTAAAAGTAAAACAAGGACAAATACTGATGGGTATTTTTCTGATATAAATGGAGATGGGTTACCAGATATTATTAAAAATGGTGCGGTAAGCTTCAATACTATATCCCCATGGGAAGGGACAACAGCTCCAAATATAAGTAATAATAATAATTCTGGATTTACCGCAAATCCAATAACAAATGGAGCAATCAATTTAAATTTATTAAATTCTATAGATTTACCATCTCTACAAGATTTACAGGCAGATCATAACCAATTTGATCATTTAAAAGTTTGGAGGGCACCCTTTAAAGGTAAGATTGATATAACAGGTTTTGCACAGCTTGTCAACATGAATTTTTGTGGAAGCGGATCTAATGCCTTTAAACTTACAATTGAAAAGGCTAATAGTAATTTATCACCTGACACCGCTGCTTTGGCATCATTTGTTTTATCTAATAGTAGTTCTCCACCCACTCAAATTAATAAGTTTAATTTAAATGTTAACAAAGGGGACTATGTATTTTTTAGAAGCCATAATATTAATTATGGTTGTGGAGGAGAAGTGGAATGGAATCCAAATATTGAGTATAATTTTACTGATAATATTAGTTCTGAAGTGAATGATGAGCATGGATTAAATTTAAGGACATATAATGCTAAAAATGATTTTAGTATAAACAATGGAGGAGGGTTGCAAATTCCACAAAGCACTAATAATGTAGATGTTAGATTCAATCTTCCAACTGGAAATTTTTCTCCGAATCAATTTTCTGATGATATTAATTTTATAATTGAAAAAATTAAAACTACTTATGCTAGTGATGGTTCAGTTATAAGTGAAGAAGTTGATAATGCATGGACAAGAACTTATAATGTAGATGGCAACTTATCGGGTTCTTTGAATTTAATTACAGGTGAAAACACTAATTCTAGTGGAGGTACATTTATTTATACTTTTAGATGTTACGCAAATAGTGACTCAAATGTACAATGGAATCAAATTGATTGGCAGCCCACCATTGTATCAATAAGTGACAGCCAAACCTTATATCCTGGAGTTACTTATAAAATTTATGACAATAATATTAATGAGAGTGAATATTGGATAAATAATAATGTGTTTAATGGTTTTTATATAGATAGTACTTTACCAAATAATGCAAATGCTTTATTGTTATCTCACAATGCTTTTGATGATCTTGATTATACCCAGTTTAACGAACTTTTTGATGATGGACTACCAATTATTAAAATCAATTGGGTTGTTAAAGAAAAATATGGTGTTAATGATGCTAAGCTCTTGCATAAGAAGACCTTTTTTGTTAGTCGAGAGTTTAATGGGTGGACTTATAATTATATGTTTAGGACAGCTGAAAGTGATGGAGACATAATTAATCCAACAAATCCATATTTTGCAGAGTATTTTCAGCATAATTTAACAAAAGAGAAGGTTCTTGAGTTAAAAAATAATAATGGAAGATTGTTTTCCGCTTTCTACACTGATAGTTTTGATTTTGGTCTAAATAATCCAACAAATATTACTTTAGGACTTCATCCGGATCAAGAAAGCACTAACGTTTTTTCTCCTCAAATCTTAACATCTCCTTTTATTGTTTCAAATAATTTGTTCTATGGTGTGCCTTACAGAGGTTGGGGACAATTATTGTATAATGGAGGAATAACTTATAATTATGATTCAAGTGATACTTTAACTAGTATAGATAATTACGATGGCTTAATAACAACATCAATCTTTAACGAAATTTTGGATAGCTCTATTAGTTCATCATCAAATGCAATTAGGTATCTTTTTTACGAGCAAGATAATCAAAACCAAAGTTACACAAATAAAACCATAAAATTTTTGCAAGATACAAGTGTTAAATATGGATATAATGGAAGCTTATTAACTACTACTTTAGGTCGTTTTGCTGAAAATAATTTATATGATTTATACACCGATTTTAGTGATTTTGGAACAACAAGTCCTTCAATCTTTCCTGGCGTAAAACAATTTACTTTTTCTAAGGGAACTGCAAATACTGGTAATTTAGGGGTGGGGCCTGTTGGAGGTTCTGCAACTATAAGTAATGCTTCGTCAAAGATATTAAATCAATATATTGATTTAAATGGGGATAGGTATCCAGATTTAATAACAGATAGTAAAATACAATTTACTAATATGAAAGGTGGCTATATGGCAGTCCTAGAAGATAATGATTTTACTTCTGGATCGAAAAGTTATGATGAGACTTATGGTGCTAATATTTCTGGTATGTTTCCAAATTCAACCGCTGGTGATAACAATAAAGTTGTTAAAAACACTACAAGAACAAATATAAATTCTGGATTAAGCTCTAGTTTAGGTAACACTTTTGGTGTTAATCAATGGAATGATATTAATGGCGATGGATTAACTGATAAAGTACTATTTTTAAATGATCAAATAATTGTAAGGCTTAATACGGGTTATGGATTTACTTCGGACATAATTTGGGGCGAAGGTTATGGAACCCTGTTTTCTAGTAAACGGTCAAGCGACAATTTTAGTTTAGGTGGAGGTGTAAGTGTAACAACTAATTCTTCGTGGGCTGCAGGTTTGGGGACAAGTTCAAGCACTTCATATCTTGAAGCAGGATTGATTGATGTTAATGGTGATGGCCTTCCAGATTTAGTAAAAAAAATAGGTTTAAATTATGTGTATTTTATTAACAAAGGAAATCAATTTGTATCCACTAGTCAAATATTATCAAATGAGCCTATTGACCAAGACTATTCAGTTGCAGGAAACATTTTTGGTTCGGCAACAACTGGTGTAACTATTCCTATACCACCTTTGGGTATCCCATTCAAAATAATTGGCACATTAAGTTTTTCTCCTACAGCGGGTGTAAGTGAGAAAAGAATTTCATTTCAAGATATTAATGGAGATGGATTATCAGATATTATTAAAAAAGGAAGTAATAATGGAAATATAATTGCTAAGCTAAACAAAGTGGGAAGAACAAATCTTCTAAGGTCAGTTAATACACCATTAGGAGGTAGCTGGACCATTGATTATAAGCGAGAAGGAAACACTTATGATATGCCTAATAGTCAGTGGACATTGCATAAAATTTTCACTCACGATGGTTTTACTGGTGCTGATGCAGACTCATCTTTTGGTCCAGATGAGACTTTAATTACAATAAATTATGAAAACGGAAAATATGATCGTAGAGAACGTGAATTTTTAGGATTTGAAAAAATAAGAGTAGATGAAAAAGATATACTTACAGAAACTACTTATCGTTATTCTGTCATGGAATATTACACGGATAACATCTATTTAAAAGGATTGTCCAAACGTACTAGTAGCTATGATAGTTCTGATATAATGCTTAGTGAGAGTAAAACACTTTATAATATAATGAATCCAATTTCCCCGCAAACTAACTTAAACTCGACTGCTGCTAATCAATATTTACAGGTTGGAGTAAGTCCGATTAATTTGGATCAATCAAGATTATTCGTTGCACCAGTTAAAACTATTAATACGGTTTATGAAAACGGACAAAGTTTGAGTACAGAACAGCATTTTTTAAATTATGATAATTACGGTAATTTGCTTACATACAAAAATTTGGGAGACGTCTATGCTTCCGTTAATGATGCTTATAGAACTGAAATGGAATATTTTACATCAATAGCAGGAGTAGCCAATAGTAAAGGGTTTGTCAAAAAAATTAATATTTATCGTCATCATGATAACCAATTGTTAAGGCAACGTGAAATAGAATCTTACGATTTAGGTAAGCCAACAAAAATTAAAACTAAATTAAATAATACTGATACTAATTCCGTTTTGATAGAATATGATGATTATGGAAATGCTATTAAAACAACTTCTGAAAGTGGTTTTGTTACAAATATTACTTTCGAAAATAATCTAAATACATACCCTATTAACGTTTACAATTCCTTTGGATATACGTCTTCATCAGAGTATGATTATTTATTCGGAATTCCTATTTTGTCAACAGATACCAATGGACAAAAATTACGCACAAGAATTGATGATAGAGGTCGAATAATAGAAGTCACTGCACCAAATGAAATGCCTAATGGCTGGACGATTCGCATGGAATATGAGGGAGAAAGCGAAACAGTACCTACTTTTAATGACAATAATTATATGGTAAATGCTGTTGGTAGTTTTCAACCAGGTGCTATTGGAATAACGCAATTTAATGCTAAACACCATGCTGTAACACGTCATAATGTTTTAGGTGCAATTAATAACCAATTATTGACTGTAAGTTTAATTGATGGCTTAGGAAAGCCAATTCAACTTAAAAAGACTCTGTTTGAAAACCAAACAGGTTCTGGGCAATTAAAATGGTTAATCAGCGGTAAAGAAAAAAGAGATGACTTTGGACGTGTAATAAAGGCCTATCTACCCACAGTACAAATGGGATATCCGACAGATACCAGCTCACTCTCTTCAGCTTTTAATTACATAACAGATACACCTGTTAGTATTGGACCAACAGAAATGGCTTATGATGTTAGAGATCGTATGATAAGCGTCACACAACCAAACGAAAGTGAATCATCAACAGTAACTTTTGATATTGTAGACGGTATGTTTTTAACTACTTCAAACAATGAGCTTGATCAGACCTATGCTACATTTACAGATGTCAGAGGGAGACAGCGTAAAACGATTCAAAATGATGAACTTATTACTCAATTTTATTATAATGCCATAGGCGAAAAAATCAGAGTAAGAAATCACCAAGGTTATGAAACATTTTATAAATATGATTTAGCAGGAAGACGACTTGAAGAAAGACATCCTGATAGAGGTTTAACACAATTTGAATATGATAGTTCAAACAATCTAGTTAAACGATATACATCCAACCTTTTAAGTTCTGGGTCACTTCCTATTAACTATCAATATGACTATAATCGTTTAAAAGAAATTAATTACCCTTTAAACCCTGAAAACGATGTAAAATACATTTATGGTGATTCTCTAAATAATGCAGCGTCAGTAAATGCTATTGGAAGACTATTTATGCAAGAAGATGCGTCTGGTGTTCAGGGATTTGGTTATGATAAATTAGGGAATTTAAATAATCATTTACGTGGGGTAGCTGTAGCTGGTCGTCATACATTTTGGTATCATACCCAATGGGAATATGACAGTCATAACAGAGTTAATAAAATTACTTATCCAGATAAAGAAGAGGTGGTTTATAATTATAATAGTGGAGGTGCTTTGGATAATATATCAAGAAGCATATCGGCAACAACAAGTGTTCCTTTATCTCAATATATTGTTCAAAAAATTAGATATAACAATTTAGGAGAGCGTACCGAAGTTAAAAATGGTAACGGTACAAGCACTTTGTACACTTACGATAATAGAAGGCGCATTAAAGACTTAAGTCATAATTTTACTGGGTTTAATGTAAAAAACGCTTATTCGTATGATGTATTAAGCAATGTAACTCAACTTAATACTGTCGACCAGTCAAATACTTTGCCTGCCATAGGGCAAATTGGCGGACCAGTTTCTCATAATTATACTTATGACAATTATAACCGATTGGTTAGCGCAAATGGTCGTTACACAGGGCCAAATGATTTTACTACACCGTTATTAGCACAAGAATATACATTAAATATGGTTTATGATTTATCACATAATATTGTTAGTAAAACGCAAACTCATGTACAAGGTCCTGTCAATAATTATAACGACCCAATTAGTAGTCCAGAAACAATGATAAAAACCAATTATCATTTAGATTATGGTGGATATGCAGAGGGTCTAAATGTTGTAGAAGGATTAAGCGGAGAGTATGGATACGTACAACCTCATGCGCCAAGAGAAATTATTGAAACGCCAAATCAAACTACCGATAGTGATGATCCAACTTATAAAAAGAAAGTTATTGATTACGATGCAAACGGTAACCAGACAGTAACAAAGCAAATTTTATTTGAAGGCGAACAAGCACCAGCTTATGAGGGGATTGTTGAGACTAAATCCATGACCTTAAATAAAAATTTATGGGATGAAGAAAACAGACTAAGGGCTGTAGACTTAAATCCTGATGATGCATCAGAGCACCCATTGGCAGTATACACCTATGATGCAGGTGGACAACGTATAGTACGTTATATACCTGGACGCTTAGATGTGCGCAGTAATGCAACAAATGTCTCTAGCAATCAAAGAGATGAGGTAATGTTATATCCAAGCCCTTTAATAACAGCAAAAGCCTTAAGTAAGCCGGGAGTAGAACCTCAAGAGGGTGATTTGGTAAGTAATTATACTAAGCATTATTACATTGGATCTCAGCGCATAAATAGTACTATTGGTACAGCTAGAGACTTGGGTTTATTTCCAGAAAAATTAGATCAAAAATTCACTCAAATACGTGGTTTAGCTAATTTAAGTGTTTTACAAGCAACATCAGGTTTAAACCATGCTTATGAAGAATTGCAACAACCTATAACTTTGATACCCTCAGTAATAGAGGAAATTGTAAGCCGCTATACACATGACCCAACAAAATATGATGCTTACTGGTACCATAGTGATCATTTAGGATCTTCTTCGTATATTAGTAATCGTTTTGGTGTAGTATCACAACACATGGAGTATTTACCTTTTGGAGAAACCTTAGTGGACGAGCATTTAAACAGCTACAACACACCCTATAAATTTAATGGTAAAGAGCTGGATGACGAGACTGGTAACTACTATTATGGTGCTAGATACTACAACCCTAAAACTAGTATTTGGTTAGGTGTGGATCCATTAGCAGAGAAAATGCCTGAATGGTCTAGTTATAATTATGTGTTTAGTAATCCTGTAAGATTGACTGATCCTTCTGGGATGGCTCCAGAATGGAAACCAGTTGTTAATGATGATGGATCAACATCATATGTAGCAGAACAAGGAGACGATGTTCAATCATTTGTTAATCAATATGGTGTTACTTATGCTCAAGCTAAAGAATTACTTAATGGAAATGAACACAATATCCAAGCTGGTATAACAGAAGTATCTGGACAAGATGTTTTTGATATGAATCCGTATAATAGCAAAACTAGAAGCGAAGTTTTAAAATTAAAAAAAGGGACAAGTCAGCAAAAATTTGATCAACTTGTTTACTCTATGGATCACTCTCGATCTAAAGATAATATATCATTTGAATTAGATGATTATTTTGTGTCTACTACATCACTTTCTGGTAAAGTAAATTTTGATATTGATGGAGTTTCACATAGTCTTGTTATGGATATTGATATTGGACGACCTGCAACATTTGATGGATCAGGAAACTACCGCTTAGATAATTCACCTCTTACTACTAAACAGACATCTGGCACAACATATCCTAATGAGCAAGAAAATATTTTTATAAGGATGAATCATCCTACTACTGGTAACTATTCTGGACAAAATTCAGTTTTATATACTACTAGATCTAGTGCTAATGCTATATTTGATAGATTAAGTAAAGAGATTCCAGAATATAACTATATTAAATCACCAACTAATATTAAAGACTAAAAATGAAGAAAATTACAATTTTATTTAGCTGTTTTTTAATTCTGTCATCTTGTAAAAACGAAAAAGAAAAACAAATCTTAGATGATTTAAAAAAATGCATTGATAAGAATTTAAACGAAGATGTTTCTAAAAAGAATGGAAAAGAAAATTTTGATTATTTAAATTTTGTTACTCAATTTGAGGAAAAATTATTATCCTCAAATTTTTTAATTAACAACGACCAAGTGAATTATTATAATTTATTAAATTCAATTATTAATTCTGACAATGATTACCTTTTATTGTTTGACAAAATGAATATCTTAATTGATAATAATGGTTTTGATCCATTTTCAACTGAGTATCTTTTTAATCAGTGCCCATTTCTTGCTTCAAATAGTTCAAAAGAAAAAGAAGGGTTTTATCTATTCACTCAAGGTAAATTATTAAACCAAATGATAGAAGTTGGATTTAATGACGTGAATTTACTTAGTGAATTTATTAAAATAGTTGACAGAAAAAGATTTGAAAATATTATATATCGTTCTCCAACAATTTTACTAGTAATGATAAATCTAGATATTAAATATAATCAAGAAAAGTGGAAAAGTACTAAAATTGATAATGTAGTGAAATGATTATCGCCTTTAATACTTACTTCGGATAAGAAACAAAGACGGTTACGTATCATAACACATGGAAATCGAGGTGCGAGATTCGTGAATGCCTCTAAAAAAATAAAATGTATGAACAATATTTGCCTTTTGGCGAAACCTTGGTGGACGAGCATTTAAACAGCTACAACATACCATATAGATTAAATGGTTTGGAGCTGAATGACTAGAATGGTAATGAATTTTGATTTCATAATTTTCATATAGTGTTGGAAAACTCTCTTATTGTGTTTTGTACCTATAAATTTAGTATTATAATTTATTTGCGCCAAATAACAATAAAATAGCCCAATGTAATTTTGGGTTAATATAGGTTTTTGTTAGTCGTCTTTTGTTTATACTTTTAAATCAACATCCTATAAAAAGTGCATACGTACGCCTAAAAATCTAATTTCATATTTTACTCTGTTTATTTAAGAGTTATTTTTATGTAAAAATGAGCATATTATGAAGGGTAGTGACAGAATTTTTTATGGATTTTTAAGTTTTCAGCGTTCAACACCACTAATTGTAGTATTATAGCTATATTTTTTATGGATTTTATTCAATAATAGTGTTGTAATTAAATGTTTTTGTTATAATTATTTGTTAAATCTTATTTATTAAAGTTAATTTTTTAACACTCATTAATTGTTAATGTTTTGAATTTCAGTAGTTTAATTTTATTCTATCTAATTTGAATTTCAATTTAGATAGAATAAAATAACCTATTGTTTATCAGTATGTTACGGTATACCTTTGTATGGTCAATCGTAGCTACATTGAATTAAAACAAGTTTAATAAAACAGAAAAAACATGGAATCAATAATTCAATTACATAATATGGAACCGAAAAAATTAATCGGCATCATCAAAACTATCATTCATGAAGAATTAGAACTGCTTCAATTGTATTTCAAGAATTTGAACAATGATGAATACTTTACTAGAAAGCAGGCAGCGAAATTTCTTCATATATCTGAAACCACACTTTGGAATCTTGATAAAACCCAAATTTTACCTGCAAAACGTTTAAATGGTAAAGTCCTTTACTTAAAAAGTGATTTATTAAACTTTTGTAAATAGTCAAGCTTAATACTTTTAGGCTAATTCTTTAATCAATTTTAACAATAACAGGCGAAGCGATATCTTCATATTGCTAGGATTCGTTTTGCCTTTTTTTTACCTAAAAAAATGAAATTTAAAACAATATTTATAACTATCGAGAAAAATTTATTTAATCATTTAGAGAATACAATTGCTAGTCATAATCTACATTATTCTTCTGATGATAATAACAAAATTATGAGGGACAAAGTTGTTTACTTATTAGATCAAATAAATTATCAAAAATATATTAGAAAAGACGATGTTTCTGTAAATGGTTTTATTAACATACCATCAAAATATCTTAATCAGCCATTAAAGAAAGAATTGAAAAAGTACAGAGAGTTCTTGGTGCAATATAATTATATCAAAATAAAGTCATATAGTGAAAACACATCATATGGTTACAGAGTTTGTTATTTTGAAAACCCTAAAAGAACGTTTAAAAAAGAATATTTAGTATATGAATTTATCAGCAAATCATATGAGAAATTTTTAACGCATTCAATTGATAAATATGCTAAAATTGAATATAAAAAATCAGTTGCAGACAGAAATACAAGGCATCTTACAAAATGGATTAATCAAGAGAATATCCAAGTTGATTGGGAAACAGCTTTTAAATTTATTGAAGGAAACGAAGAATTAACTGTACAACAAAAAGAACAGTACTCTTATAGTTTAAATAGAATAAGATTTCATCAATGGTACTATTTAAGAAGTACAAATGATAATAGGTTGCATTCCAATTTAACTAATTTACCATCAAGACTAAGAACTTTTTTGAGTCATAAAAATCAAAAATTAGTGTCGCTAGATATTAAAACTTCTCAACCTTTTATATTAGCAGGTGTCTTTAACTTGCTATTAGAAAATAGACTAGATGAAATTGAAGTATTAAGAAAAGGAATTAGAAGTAAGAAGGTGAAAGATAAGTTTAGTACTGTAATGAATTCTATATCTCTTACTTCGACCGTAGTTGCTGACTTATTAGCGTACAAAAATTTAGTTTGCACTAAAGATATATATAATCATATCGCTATTAGTTTGGATACTTTATTTTTAGAAACAGTTAAGATTAATGGCGCTAAAACTAGTTATGTCGATAATATTTATAATTCTCATTTGGGATATAAAACAAAGAGGCATTTTAAAGAGCTTAGAGGTTACTGTAAATTTTTAGTATTAGAGTATATGTATTGTTCAATTGGCAACAATTCAAGGCGCTTAAAAGAGGTTAAAAAGATATATCCTCCTGCGGTGAATAAGTTTATTTATGATTTTAAGTTTTGTGAAGAGATTAAACTTAAAGGCGGAAAAGTCAAAAAGAAGAAAACTATTAAACAACAAGAACAGATAGATAGATCAAAAAAGTTGTTCTCTAAGTTTTTACAGCAATTAGAAGCCTTTATAATTCTAGATATTATTTCTAAAGAGTTGTCTAAACTATATCCCAAAATGTTTATGGCTACTATACATGATAGTTTAGTTGTACCTACAAGTTATGAGAATGTTGTGAAACAATTTTTAAAAATGAGACTGTTAGAACTTTTAGGTTTGAAAGCTAAAATTAGCACTGAATATTGGTAAGGTATATTATATTATTTGTAAAGATATTAAGCGGCAATATTATTTGAAAAATTGAACATCAAATGGTATATATTTAATTTTTCGTGATTAGAATCGGAATGTTTAGATTTATATGAGTATTTAAAATCTGAGTGTATTGACTTTTTTATTAATTCTTTATGCGTCACAATCGATTTAGAAAAATGATTTAATAATAAATTATTGATTTCTACAATATTGCTGTCAATGTCTTGTTTTTCTACAACAAAACCTATCATACAATTAACTCTATAATAGGATGAGTAAAAATTTGAAGTAAAACGTTTAATACCTGCCTTTATATATTCGCCATTTAATCCAGAAGAGCCTTTAATGTTTTTATTATCAATTCTTTTGCATTCAAGAATGTAGTAAGCCTCTTGAATTTGAAAAGTATTAGGTGATATTATTTTTATATCGGTCCGACCTAATGTTAAATCTTCTTGAACCTCTCGTTCAAAATGCCAATCGGTTAATCCAATAGAATTTCTAATATCATTATTTTTTAAATAATCAATAAGTATTTTGTCTCTTATTTTGTTTTCATCATTGACCAGTGAAATTCCACTTTTAATCATTAAGTTATAACAACAGATTATTTTTTGCAATAATGATTCAAATTGTTTTTCATAAAAAATAACAGAACCATCAAAATTTGATGCATCTAGACTATTGAACATATTCGCTGTTTTTTCTACCAGAGGTAATTATTGCGTCTGCAAATTCATTTAAGTCTAAATAAGCAATTGCCTTGTGCCATAAGCTGTATTCATTTGGTTTTATTATATAAAAACCATCTCTTTCAAATCCTCTAATGTCTTTTTGAATAAATAATTTATCAGTAACCTTTTGAATCCCTAAGGAGTGTATTTTAGCTAATAAATTATCATTGTCTATGCTATTCCATGAAATATCATTTAAATTAGCTTGAATAGGAGTTAACTTGAAAAACATACCTACAATTTGATTAGAATGCCTTATTTCAACACTCATTTTTTGATTAAACTCAATATACATGTTTTTAAATTTGTGTAAAAATAAATTAGCGAAATCATATAGAATTTTACCTTTAAAAGGTATCGATTTATATAAAAGTTCATATTGATTATGCTTCATTATAATTGGGATAGTGATATTGGTCGAATAATCGATAAGGGTCTTTTCAAGTTCGGAAAATGAAAAAGCAGATATTACAATGTTGTCTAATTTTTTTATTTGAATATCAATTTCTTTTTTTAATTTTTTATCCTCAAAAATAATTTCAGGTGATAATAATTTTGTTTTTAAATCACTTATCTTATGTACATAGTTTGATATTTCAGAGTCATAAACATAAGGAATTTGAAATTTCTCTCTATTATGTGCTTGTTCTCTTTCAATACCTGAAGAGCTAAAGGTGAGAAGATTTACATAAGAGAATATAGAAGAATTAAGTATTCCTACAATAGTTTTTAGAATATCAATTTTAGAATTATCAATAGCTTTTATTGAGGTCAACGCATCTGTGAAAACCACATCTTCATTACTATATGCAGAAACACATCTAAATGTGTTTTTAAAACCCTTAGAAATTAAAATTAATGGAGCTTTGAACAGACTATCAACCCTCGGTCTATGAGCAGTTTCAGAAGACCATTTATTCTTTGTGTTTGTATTTATCCAAAAGGAATCTATATCTGAGCGTGCATCAATAAACTTTTTTTTAAGATGTTTGGTTACATCATTTTTGTTCCCTCCTCCAATTTGAATTCCCTGGCCGAATATAAATTCTTTTTCATCATTAATTTTATCTGAAATTGAAGGATAGTCGCTTTTAAGTCTTTTAACCAAATTAAAATCTAGATAATTACCATAAACTAAAACTTTCCATAGATAATCGTATTCTTTTAATTGTTTTTGAGATATTTTTTTAAAATCATTTCTTGTGATTGTAAAAACTTTAAAAAGGCTAAAAAAACGACTTGGTTTTAAAGTAATGTGCTCAATTATATTTTTATCTGTATTTAATTTGTCACCAATGTATTTATAAAATAATACAGTTGCGGGCGCAATAGCTTTATCATTAGAATTATTGAAAACTTCTTTTCTAACAGGGGATAATTCAAAAACTTTTTGAATGGAGTATCTATCTAAGAAATATTGTCTAAAATTTATTCCATTTAAATTGTAAAGTAACTTACTAGTTACTATGAATCCAATTTTAGTGTTTTTAGACGAAAAATCACTTACTCTTAGAACAAAAGCTTGAGCGATTTCATTATTGCTAATTTCAAGATTAATCAAGGATTTACTTAATTCTTTTCTTCTTCTATTATCTATATAAGTTTTGAATAGTGGGTTTTTAGAATCCCCTCGACCTCTTTTCCAAGGTGGGTTTCCTAAAATAAAATCTAAATTTTTATTTTTTAATTTCTTGTTAAATGAAGCTTCTATATTGAAAAAATCCTCTACAAAAAAATTTTCTTCAGACAAAAGAGGGAATTCAAATGATTCGATATCTGATGGGTTCTGATAATCTAAAAGAGTTAAATAAATTGAAAATATAGCCACATTAATTGCGCTCTTATCTTTATCAATACCAAAAATATTATCTGAAGCTAGTTTTTTTAAAGTTTGTTTATATTCTCTACTTCCATATTGGAAATCAGGGTTGTTTAATTGGTATTGTTCAATTATTTTCCTTAGTGTTTCTACAAGAAATATGCCAGAACCACAAGCAGGATCAAGGACCTTACAAGAATTAGAGTTTTTGTCTAACTGGAATTTTTTATCGACAGTTTCAGTAAGTATGTAATCAACTAAAAAAAGTGGGGTATAATAAGCTCCTTCTTTAGCTTGTTGATTGTGACCTATAAAAAGCTCATAAACATTGCTAATAAATTCAACAGGGATTATTGAAAAATCATAAAGATCAAAAAGAGATAGTTGACCAGTGGAAATCTCTTCTCCTGATAACAACTTAATTATAACCTTCAAAGATTCGTCGTTAATGAGATTAAATTCGTTATCGTTGATAGGAAAAACATCTTCTTTAAATTTATCTTCTAAATATTTAAAGAATTGTTTTGTTAATTCTTTGTTTTTTAGGAGCTGACAAAATTCTGAATTACTCCATTTTCTTGAATTGCCTTGTTGTTCAAAATCGAAACTAACATTTCTGTCAATAAGGTATCTTACAAAAATTACTTTACCTAGTAAAGAATTCGCAAGTTCTTTTGTAAATGATACGCTAATCAGAGCCTCTCTAGTTGCTTTGATATTTTCTAAAAGATGATAGTCAATTCTATTTGTATGTGCAAAATCAGTGTAATATTTTTGCCACGTATTGCCTGTTACTAGCTCAAAATAACTAAAATCATTAAGTTTGTCTTCGTTCCCAAAATACTTTAATGAATCTTGACTTCTTATATATTCAAATCCATTATAAATTTCTAATTTTTCGTGATACGCAATTATTACGATTGGAGCTTCATTAAAATTCCAAATTTCTTTAAGTTTTTTTTTAATTTGACTAGGGTTTTCAAAAAACAATATAAAAGGCTTGTTGTCGATACAAAAAAAGGCGTCAGGCTTAACAACTTCAATTAATATTCTTTCAACTCTATTGGAAAACATGCGCTTCCACAACAGTTCATTTGTGATATAAAGCCCTTTTTCTTTAGTTAAGTTAAGCTTTTTAAATATTTGATTAAGGTTTTCCAATTAGAATTTTATATTGATGCTAAATTTGAAAGGCAAAAGTATAAAATAACGATATTTTTTATTAGAAACAATGGAATGAAATATCTTATTTTGAAATTGTGTCAAATGAATTGATTTTTATTTTTGTGGTTTACAAAAACAAGGATGATATATGTGTTTCTTAGTATAAGAAAATAAAGTAGAATTTTATTTTCTATTGTTTTAAAATGACTGAGGGACCTATAAAACGAAAACATGTTTATTATCTATTGGTTATAAGGTGATCTAGGTAAGTTTGAATAGGTTAATTACATAGCCATAATAACTTTCTTTCGGTTTATTCAATTTTTTGGAATCACAACTTAAAAAATGTCGCAATGTTCTACTATCAGCCACTTCAATTCTAATGTTAATGTAACCAATGCTTTAGTTTTGAAAATCGTTAGCAAAGTCAAAAATAGTATGTAAAATAGATTTAGAATTCCAAACCTTTTTTTGATTTCATACGAGTTCCTTTTACCAATTTACCAAATAATAAATCTTCTATATTAACGACTATACTTATAGGGTATCAAACAAAATATTTTACTTTAATTAAATAGCATCTATAATTTTTGCTAAAAAATTAAACTCTTCAGATTCTGGTAAATAACTTTTATTAAAGTCATCTATTTCTAAATATATTTCCTGTGTATTTTTATCAATATTATTGCGCCTATCAATGATTATCTCTTTTCCATTCCAATTGGTTTCATATCTGGTTTTACCCGTTAAACTCCAATTCAATTGTTGGTTTTTTTTAGCTTCAAAAAGCTCTTTGAATAATTCTATTATTGACTCAAAGTTCATTGTGTTTATATTTAGTTTAATAATTGATATATCTAATTTCTATTATTTGATTTTTTTAAGGAAAATAAATTTTTTGCTAATATAGAAAAACTTATCATGTTGCGATCATCTAAATCTGATTAAACATTTGGTTTGTTCAATCAAAGAAACCACTTTTTAAAACTGATAAAGCTTCTTGTTTTTTTTCAATGCGTACATATTTTAGAAATTCTCTCTCAGTTTTGTGTCCTGAAAAAAGCATGATATTTTGTAGCGGTTTGCCTGCGACATAATAGTTAGTGCAAAAACTCCTGCGAGCTGTGTGTGTTTTAACTAATTTATACTTTGGTATTTCTTGCTTAATTAGTTTGCCTGCTTTAGTTTGATAGACGCTTATAAGTTCTTTAAATCCAACGGTACTACACGCAGTTTTTATGTTTTCCCTTAGAATAGGTTCGCTTAATTTTGGAGGAAAATTATTATTATATCTAAGCAATATCTTTGCTATATCTTTAGTGACGGGAATAAGAACAGGTGTGTCTGTTTTTTGTTGTTTTATCTTAATAAATTTATTATTATCTATTATTTCAATATTCCTATCTGTTAGGCCATTATAATCGCTAACCCTTTGACCTGTATAACAACCAATTAAAAATATGTCTCTAGCTAGTTCTATCCTAGGTCTATTGCTAAAATCCTTTTCTGCTAAAGTTTTAATTTCTTCGTTTGTTAAATATATTTCAGTTGTTGTTTCACGTAGCACCTTGAAGTTTCTACTTTTGAAAATATGATTATTTGTTATTCCATTGGTTATGGCATCATTTAAAAAAATCTTTAAATTTTTAATGTGTTTACCTATACTGTTTAAACTGTAGTTTTCGTTTTCTAAAAGGATTACAAAACTGCGATAAAATTTTAAATCTATGTTGTCAAACTTTAAAATCTCATGGTGCTTTTTCTCATACTTTTCAAGCATCTTAATGGTTTGTTTGCATGCTCTGTAAGTTGTTATTTTTATATGCCTTTTCTTCCCTTCCAATAAGTTATTTGAATACTTAATTAGCTTTTGTTTTTCTTTTATTTCTTTGTCTTCATCTGAGCCATTTATTTTACAGCTAACACTATGAGATAAAAGTTCTAAATCAATTGTACCAGTTTCTTTTATCATTGAAGATAGAGCGTTTTCGGTATGTTCTTGAATATCATTCATTAGCGCATTAATTTTATATGCATTTGTCATCATACCTTTACCTGTTTTAATTCTTTGTTTTATTTTATCCCAATTACTCAAGGATGATTTAAAGCCTATGCTTTTTTTAAATCTTTTTCCTTTAGAAGCAAAATGAAGCATAATAAGGCTCTCTTTGTTAGGTGTTAATTCTAAGCTTCTGATAGACTCTTTTAAACTAAACCTGATAACTCCGTGTGTACTCTTAATTGTTGTTTTCATATTGAATTTTAATCGAATTATATGCCAAACAAGGGTGCTTTATTGGGTGTTTTTTGTTTGAATAATTCTGAATTATTATAAAACTTTTTTAATGACAAGGAGTCAATTTTATCATGACAATAGAGTTTATTAGCGTTTGACATTAAATAAGTTTCAGAATGACTCATCAACTTAGTACAGGTGGGACCACCATCAAAACCGATTCATTAATTTGAATCGGTTTTTTTGTTTCTTTTACTTCCCTAAATCCCTACACCCACTTTTTCAAAGTATTTAAATAAAAATAAGCGCCTTGGGTGTCATAATATCTTCTCCTTAAAGCATTGGTTATCAGTATTTTGATTAATTTTTTAACGACCTGACTTTAGTCTGTGTTTTAAAAATAGAATATCCATAAAAGGTCAAACCTCTACTTTAGATTATTATTTAAATAGAAGTAGACCATAAATGGAATTAAACAAATACAGTAAAACAGTCACTCAAGATCCAACGCAACCCGCTGCTCAAGCTATGTTGCACGCTATTGGATTAACTAAAGAAGATTTTTTTAAGCCAATTATTGGTATTGCAAGCACAGGTTACGAAGGTAACCCTTGTAATATGCATTTAAATGATTTGGCAAAATTGACAAAAAAAGGGACTAAAAACGAGGATATTATTGGTCTTATTTTTAATACTATTGGTGTAAGTGATGGTATTTCTATGGGTACGCCAGGCATGCGCTACTCATTACCATCTCGTGATATTATTGCAGATTCTATGGAAACCGTTGTGCAAGCCATGAGTTATGATGGTTTGATTACAGTTGTTGGATGCGATAAAAATATGCCAGGAGCTTTAATTGCTATGATTAGGCTAAACCGTCCATCCATTTTGGTTTATGGTGGTACCATTGATTCTGGTTGTCATAACGGAAAAAAATTAGACGTCGTTTCTGCTTTTGAAGCTTGGGGAAGCAAAGTTGCTGGAACCATGGAAGAAACAGAATACCAAAATATAGTCGAAAAAGCATGTCCAGGAGCTGGAGCTTGTGGTGGTATGTATACCGCAAATACTATGGCTTCGGCTATTGAAGCTTTAGGGATGACTTTACCATTTAATTCTTCAAACCCAGCATTAAGTGATGCCAAAAAAGAAGAGTCTGTTAAAGCTGGTGAAGCCATGCGTGTGTTGTTAGAAAAGGATATTAAGCCTTCAGATATTATTACGCGTAAATCTCTAGAAAACGCAGTACGATTAGTTACTATTTTAGGTGGTTCTACAAATGCAGTACTTCACTTTTTAGCAATTGCAAGAGCAGCAGATATAGATTTCACATTAAAAGATTTTCAAGATATAAGTGACAATACACCATTTTTAGCCGACTTAAAACCTAGCGGGAAATACCTAATGGAAGATGTACACGCTGTTGGCGGAATTCCTGCAGTGTTAAAATACCTTTTAAAGAAAGGCTTAATTCATGGCGATTGTTTAACCGTTACAGGAAAAACAATTGCAGAAAACTTATTGGATGTTGCAGATTTAACTGAAGGTCAAGATGTGATAAAGCCAATTGAAAAACCAATTAAAATTTCGGGACACTTACGTATGCTTTATGGTAATCTAGCAACCGAAGGAAGTGTTGCTAAAATTACAGGAAAAGAAGGCTTAAGTTTTATTGGTAAAGCAAAAGTGTTTGAAGGCGAATATGCTGCCAATGATGGCATAAGAGATGGATTAGTAGAAAAAGGAGATGTTGTCGTAATTCGTTACGAAGGACCAAAAGGAGGTCCAGGAATGCCAGAAATGTTAAAGCCAACTGCTGCAATTATGGGAGCAGGTTTAGGTAAAGATGTCGCACTAATTACAGATGGTCGTTTCTCTGGAGGTACACATGGTTTTGTTGTTGGACATATTACTCCTGAAGCGCAAGAAGGTGGGACTATTGCTTTTGTAAAAGATGGTGATATGATTACTATTGATGCTGAAACAAACAGCATTGTTTTGGAAGTGTCTGAAGAGGAATTACAAAAAAGAAGACAATCATGGAGAGCACCAGATTTAAAATTTAAAAGAGGGGTGTTGTATAAATATGCTAAAACCGTGTCATCAGCATCAAAAGGATGTGTTACTGACGAGTTTTAAACAAGAAATATAATAATCCTAACAAGATTAATATGGATACAAAAACAATAAAAAAAGAAACAAACACAACGCAAACTACGGAGCGTATTTCTGGTAGCGAAGCTATTATAAAATGTTTGTTAGCTGAAGGGGTTGATATTCTTTACGGTTATCCTGGAGGAGCAATCATGCCAGTTTATGACCAGCTTTATAAATACCAAGATAAAATTCATCATGTGTTAACACGTCATGAGCAAGGCGCAACCCATTCTGCTCAAGGTTATGCACGTATTTCTGGTAAAGTTGGTGTCGCAATTGCTACGTCGGGACCAGGAGCAACTAACTTAATTACAGGTATTGCAGATGCACAAATAGATAGCTCACCAATGGTCTGTATTACAGGTCAAGTGGCTTCGCATTTATTGGGTAGTGATGCGTTTCAGGAAACAGATATTGTAGGTATTTCTACACCAGTTACAAAATGGAATTGTCAGGTTACCAAAGCTTCACAAATTCCTGAGGCAATGGCTAAAGCTTTTTATATTGCTAAAAGTGGACGTCCAGGACCTGTTTTAATAGATATTACTAAGGATGCTCAGTTTGAAGAGTTCGATTTTAAATACGAAAAATGTAAAGGGGTCAGAAGTTATATTCCGATTCCAAAATTAGACCAGACTTCGGTAAAAGCTGCTGCAAAATTAATTAATGCTGCAAAAAAACCAATGATTGTTTGGGGTCAAGGCGTGTCTTTAGGTCAGGCTGAAGCCGAATTTAAAGCTGTAGTAGAAAAAGCAGGAATCCCATCTGCTTGGACTATTTTAGGTGCAGGAGCAATTCCAACATCTCATCCTTTAAATATTGGTATGGTTGGTATGCATGGTAATTATGCTCCAAATGTTTTAACTAATCAGTGTGACCTTTTAATAGCAATCGGTATGCGTTTTGACGATCGTGTTACTGGTAATTTGGCAACATATGCGAAACAGGCAAAAGTGATTCATTTTGAAATTGATCCAGCCGAAATTGATAAAAATGTAAAAACAGATGTGGCAGTTTTAGGTGATGCAAAAGAAAGTTTAACAGCTTTACTTCCGCTTTTAGAAGAAAAAACACATCTAGAATGGCATCAAAAATTCAAAGATTTATATGCTATTGAATATGAAAAAGTAATAAAACACGATTTGCATCCTACAAAGGAAGGCTTAACTATGGCTGAGGTATTAAAAGAAATTAATATTCAAACCAAAGGTGACGCAGCAATTGTAACAGACGTTGGTCAGCACCAAATGATTGCGTGTCGTTATGCCAATTTCAATAAAACCAGAAGTAACATTACATCTGGCGGATTAGGAACAATGGGCTTTGGTCTACCTGCTGCAATTGGAGCAAAAATGGCAGCTCCAGAGCGTGAAGTAATTTCAATTTCTGGAGATGGTGGTTACCAAATGACTATTCAAGAATTAGGTACCATTTTTCAGCAAAAAGCAGGTGTTAAAATAGTGGTTTTAAACAACGAGTTTTTAGGAATGGTACGCCAGTGGCAGCAACTGTTTTTTGATAAACGTTACGCGTCAACCGAAATGACAAACCCGGACTTTGTCGCTATTGCTAAAGGGTATTCTATTCCAGCAGAAAAAATAACAAAACGGGAAGATTTAAAGGGGGCAGTTGCCAAAATGATAAACACAGATGGACCTTATTTTTTAGAGGTTTGTGTAGAAAAGGAAGGAAATGTATTCCCAATGATACCAACAGGAGCGTCAGTTTCAGAAGTAAGATTAGAATAATATGAGCGCAGAAAAACAATTATATACAGTATCTATTTATACTGAAAACAATATAGGATTGTTGAATAGAATTTCAGCAATATTCCAAAGAAGGCATATCAATATCGAGAGTTTAAATACGTCTCCTTCAGAAATTGATGGCGTGTCTAGATTTACTATCGTAGTTAATATGTCCGAAGATAATATCAAAAAAATAATTGGTCAGATTGAAAAACAAGTGGAGGTTATTAAAGCCTATTACCACACAGAAGATGAGATTATTTATCAAGAGTCTTGCATTTTTAAAATGAGATCTGGTTTGTTATTTGACGAGCGTCAAATTCAGAATATTATTAAAGAAAGTAACGCAAGAATTGTAACGGTAAATCGTGATTTTTTTGTGATTGAAAAATCAGGACGTAAAGAAGAAATCGAATTATTACATAGAGAATTAAGTGCTTTTGGGATCATGCAATTTACACGTTCGGGACGTATTGCAGTATCTAAAGAAGAAATGAAAATATCAACAATGCTACAAGCATTCCAACATTAAAAAATAATACAATGTCAAATTACTTTAACACATTATCATTAAGAAATCAATTAGATCAATTAGGTAAATGTAGATTCATGGATGCTTCAGAGTTTGAAGATGGTGTAAATGCATTAAAAGGGAAAAAAATTGTAATTGTTGGTTGTGGCGCACAAGGTTTAAACCAAGGTTTAAACATGAGAGATTCTGGTTTAGATATTTCATACACATTAAGACAGGTTGCGATTGATGAGCAGCGAGAGTCTTTTAAAAACGCTAATTCTAACGGATTTACTGTTGGGACTTATGACGAGTTAATTCCTACTGCAGATTTGGTTTTGAATTTAACGCCAGATAAACAACATACAAACGTGGTAAAAGCAGTGATGCCTTTAATGAAAAAAGGTGCAACATTAAGTTATTCTCATGGATTTAATATTGTTGAAGAAGGCACTAAAGTAAGAGAAGATATTACCGTAATTATGGTTGCGCCAAAGTGCCCAGGAACAGAAGTTAGAGAAGAGTATAAACGTGGTTTTGGTGTGCCAACACTTATTGCTGTACATCCAGAAAACGATCCAGAAAATAAAGGTTGGGCTCAGGCAAAAGCTTATGCAGCTGCAACTGGTGGTCATCGTGCAGGAGTGTTAGAATCGTCTTTTGTTGCTGAGGTGAAAAGTGATTTAATGGGAGAGCAAACTATTTTATGTGGGTTGTTACAAACAGGTGCGATTTTGTCATTCGATAAAATGGTGGCAGAAGGTATTGAGCCTGGTTATGCTGGAAAATTGATTCAGTTTGGTTGGGAAACGATTACTGAAGCCTTAAAACATGGTGGAATTACAAATATGATGGATCGTTTATCCAATCCAGCAAAAATTAAAGCCTATCAATTGTCTGAAGAATTAAAAGAAATCATGCGACCTTTATTCGAAAAGCATATGGACGACATTATCTCAGGTCACTTCTCAAAAACTATGATGGAGGATTGGGCAAATGATGACGTAAATCTTTTAAAATGGAGAGCTGCAACTGGTGAAACTGCTTTTGAGAAAACAGCATTAACAACGGATCATATTTCTGAACAAGAGTATTTTGATCACGGGACATTATTAGTAGCATTTGTAAAGTCTGGTGTAGAACTGGCTTACGAGACTATGGTAAGTGCAGGAATTATTGAAGATTCTGCGTATTACGAGTCACTTCACGAGTTACCATTAATAGCGAATACAATTGCTAGAAAAAAACTATTTGAAATGAACAGAGTCATTTCTGATACGGCAGAATATGGTTGTTATTTATTTGACCACGCTTGCAAACCGTTATTAACCGATTTTATGAAAACGGTTGAAACTGATATAATTGGTAAATCATTTTCTGCTACAACAGGCGTTGATAATATCGAATTAATTGCAGTAAACGATGCGATTAGAAATCATCCAATCGAAGCAGTCGGAAAACGATTAAGAGCAGCAATGACAGCAATGAAGATTATAAAATCAGATGTTAAGACGGAAGCATCAGTTTTAGCGTAAAAGCTAATTAGCTTGTCACACTGAGCGCAGTCGAAGTGTTTCATTTACAAAATAAAATACTGTCATCCTGAACTTGATTCAGGATCTCATCAAAAATGGAAGAAACTAAAACAACATACAGGCCCACTTTAGAAGCTGTTGAGGCTGCTGCCGAAAAATTAAGAGGCGTTGCAACCGTAACGCCTTTAATTTCAAACATGCGATATTCCAAGCAATTTGAAGCAAATATCATGTTTAAACGCGAAGACTTGCAGCAAGTACGTTCCTATAAAATTAGAGGTGCTTATAATAAAATGTCGTCTTTAACTGAAGCTGAAGCAGAAAAAGGAATTGTATGTGCAAGTGCAGGAAACCATGCGCAAGGTGTGGCATTGTCCTGTAAATTATTAAAAATAAAAGGAACTATTTTTATGCCTTCTCCAACACCAAATCAAAAGGTGGAACAGGTAAAAATGTTTGGCGAAGAGTATATTGAAGTCGTTTTAATTGGCGACACGTTTGATGATGCGTATCATGCAGCAATGGAGGATTGCGAACGTTTAAATAAAGCGTTTATTCATCCATTTAACGATAAAAAAGTGATTGAAGGTCAAGCAACGGTTGGTCTAGAAATTATAGATCAAACGGAATCTCATCCAATAGATTACGTTTTTGTGCCTATTGGAGGTGGTGGTTTGTCTTCAGGGGTATCATCCGTTTTTAAGTTATTATCACCACAAACAAAAATTATAGGTGTCGAGCCAAAAGGTGCACCTTCCATGTTAACGTCTATAAGAAATAATAAAAACACGGAACTAGAAGAAATTGATAGCTTTGTAGATGGTGCTGCGGTTAAGCGTGTTGGTGATTTAAATTTCGCCATTTGTAAAGAGACGCTACATCGTGTGGTTACCGTAGATGAAGGTAAGATTTGTCAAACCATTTTAGATTTATACAATAAAGAAGCGATTGTAGCAGAGCCTGCGGGAGTTTTAAGCTTATCTGCTTTAGAGCATTTTAAAGAAGAAATTAAAGGTAAAAATATAGTTTGTGTTATTAGCGGAAGTAATAACGATATCACGCGTACTGCCGAAATTAAAGAGCGTGCATTATTGCATGCCGATTTAAAACACTATTTTATTGTTAAGTTTCCGCAACGCTCAGGAGCATTAAGAGATTTTGTTGTTGATATTTTAGGTGATACAGATGATATTACTCATTTTGAATACACAAAAAAAGCAAACCGTGAAAACGATGTTGCTGTAGTTGGAATTGAGTTAAAATCTCCAAACGATTTAGAGCCATTAATTACTAAAATGAAACGTCATAATTTTTATGGAGATTATCTAAATGATAAACCAGATTTATTTCAGTTTTTAGTGTGATTTTGACAATTATGACCTTAAATACACTCAAATTCGTAAAAATTCATCAAAAATGAAACAAAATCAACTTTTGTATCAAAATAAATTATACGTTTGCATCATGTTTACAACACTAAATAAAAACGAAAGACCCGCAAGTTTGCTATTACGCAGACGACGTCGCTAATACGCATACTTCAAGCTTTTAGTTAATAGTTTTTATTTTTTTTCAAACAGTGAACAATTCAATACAAATAGTTTCTTTTTTAAATACAGTTATTAGAAATAATAACAGGACAATCCTACGTCCAATTTTTCGTCGTCGCCCTTAGGGTGTACTTCTATTTATAGAACTAAGGTGAGTCCGGTTCTGCTTTCAAAAACAAAAATTATTACATTTTTTAATTTAAAATTCAATTACAATGGAAATTGTTATTGCTGATAAATCGCATAGTATTTACGCAGATATTATTTGTAACACTATTGCTGATGCTGCTCAAGTTAGAGGTACTGGGATTGCAAAACGTAAGCCAGAATACATCATTACCAAAATGGAAAATGGCAATGCTGTTATCGCATTAGATGACGATAAATTTGCTGGATTTTGTTATATCGAACAATGGGGTCATGGCAAATTTGTAGCTAATTCTGGTTTAATTGTACATCCAGATTTTAGAAACATTGGCTTAGCTAAACAGATCAAACAGAAAATATTTGTGCATTCTAGAACCAAGTTTCCGGATGCTAAAGTATTTAGTATTACTACAGGTTTAGCGGTTATGAAAATGAATAGCGACTTAGGTTATAAACCGGTTACGTTTTCCGAGTTAACAGACGATCAATCTTTTTGGAATGGTTGTCAAACCTGCAAAAACTTTGATGTTTTAACCAGAACAGAACAAAAAATGTGCTTGTGTACAGGGATGTTGTATGATCCTTCAAAAGAAGATTCAAAAACAACTAAAACAACACACAGTCATAATTATGATAAAAAAGTATGGACTAGATTGAAAAATATTAAGCAATCCATGTTCCTTAAAAAAGAAAAGAATGAAAAAAGCGAATAAATCCGATAATGCTTTCCCTTTTGGAAAGATGTCAGAAAGTGACAGAAAGAGAAAATTAGTCATAGCATATAGTGGTGGATTAGATACGTCCTATTGCGCAGTAAGTTTAAGTAAAGCGGGTTACGATGTGCACGCGGTAAGCGTAAATACGGGTGGTTTTTCTGATGAAGAAATTAAAACTATCGAAGCTAATGCTTATAAAATGGGTGTATCAACCTATAAAAATATTGACGCAATTGCATCGTATTATGATAAAGTGATTAAGCATTTAATCTTCGGAAATGTTTTGAGGAACAATACCTATCCTTTATCTGTAAGTGCAGAACGTATTATTCAAGCTATCGAAATTATCGAATATGCAAAAAGTATTGATGCGGAATATATCGCACACGGAAGCACAGGAGCAGGAAACGATCAAGTGCGTTTTGATATGATTTTTCAAACGTTGGCACCACATATTAAAATCATCACGCCAATTAGAGACGGAAGTTTAAGCAGACAACAAGAAATTGATTACTTAAAAGAAAACGGTATCGATGCGTCTTGGGAAAAGGCAAAATATTCTGTTAATAAAGGACTTTGGGGAACAAGTGTTGGTGGAGAAGAAACATTAACATCAGAAAAACCACTACCGGAAAGTGCCTATCCTTCGCAATTAAAACATGCGGAAGAAGAGAAAGTTACATTAACCTTTTTAAAAGGAGAATTGGTTGCTGTAAACGGAATTGAAAACGCATCTGACGTAAATATTAAAGTCTTAAACAATCTAGCATCAGCGTACGCAATTGGTAGAGATATACATGTGGGAGATACAATAGTTGGTATAAAAGGGCGTGTTGGTTTTGAAGCTGCAGCAGCTTTGGTGATTATAAAAGCACATCATTTATTAGAAAAGCACACGTTGACCAAATGGCAATTACAACACAAGGATTATATGTCAAATTTCTACGGAATGCATTTGCATGAAGGGCAATATTTAGATCCTGTAATGCGAGACATGGAAGCCTTTTTGCAAAGCAGCCAAGACAAAGTATCGGGAGATGTTTTTGTGACCTTAAAACCATATTATTTTACCGTAGACGGAATTAGCTCTAAACATGATTTAATGAATGCAAAGTTTGGAAGTTATGGCGAAGAAAATAAAGGTTGGACTGCTGAGGAGGCTAAAGGCTTTATTAAAATAGTTGGTAACCAAAATAAGATTTATCAACAAGTAAATTTTTGATTTTAGTCATGCTGAATGTGTTTCAGTATCTCAAAAATGATAATTAAAGCAAATTGTTGTTTTGTGTCACACTGAGCGCAGTCGAAGTGTTAAGCGAAGAATGGTAAAGTAAAAGAATCGAAATGAAAAAAATAGAAATAGGAATCATTGGAGGTGCAGGTTATACAGCTGGAGAACTTATTAGATTGTTGTTAAATCATCCAAAAGTAAATATCAATTTTATTTACAGTACGTCAAATGCTGGCAACAAAATATCTAAAGTACATCAAGATTTAATTGGCAGTACGGATTTGGAATTTTCAAGTCAAGTTAACTCAGAAGTAGAGGTGTTGTTTTTGTGTTTAGGTCACGGAAATTCTAAAGTATTTTTAGAGAACAATTCATTTTCTGCTGAAACTAAAATTATTGATTTAAGTAATGATTTCAGATTAACTAAAGACGCCATTTTTGAAGGTAAAACGTTTGTTTATGGTTTACCAGAATTAAATAAAGAAGCGATTAAAAAAGCGAATTATATTGCAAATCCAGGGTGTTTTGCATCTGCTATTCAGTTGGCTTTATTGCCTTTAGCTAAAGCTGAAGTTTTGCAAAACAATGTACATATTAATGCGGTTACAGGAGCAACGGGAGCAGGAACATCATTATCGACAACCACACATTTTACGTGGCGAGATAATAATTTTTCGCATTATAAGGCTTTTACGCATCAACATTTAGGAGAGATTAATCAATCTGTGAAACTGTTGCAGTCAGACTTTAATTCGGAGATTAACTTTATGCCAAATCGTGGTGATTTTTCTAGAGGAATTTTTGCAACCATGTACACTAAGTTTAAAGGAAGCTTGGAAGACGCAAAAGCATTGTATAACGCGTTTTATAAAGATGCTGCTTTTACTGTGGTTTCGGATGAGGAGATTCATTTAAAACAAGTAGTAAATACCAATAAGTGTATGCTTCATTTGCATAAACATGAAGACAAATTATTGGTCACTAGCATTATTGATAATTTATTAAAAGGCGCTTCGGGACAAGCTGTTCAAAACATGAATTTAATGTTTGGTTTTGATGAAACAGAAGGTTTAAAATTGAAAGCAACTTATTTTTAAAAGTACTGCAGCTGCGTTCGCGGTTGAAGTGGCATCCTTTTTTGACGTCAGTTCGAGTGAATTTGTGAAGCATGAGCAAATTTGTATCGAGAACAAGGCAAAAAAGATATAACGGAAAACGCGACCCTTGTGGTAACGCCCAAACAATAAAAGGATGTCACCTTGAGCGCAGTCGAAAGGTCTTAGTAAAAAGAACGTTTAATTAAAAAGATAATAGTCATAGCGAGCTTTACGAGTGAACGAAGTAAACCTTAAGCAATCTGTTTAAAAAGATTACTTCAGTCGTTCTTATTTCGTAATGACAAAAAAATCGAACAAATGAAAATAGCAATTATAGGAACAGGAAACTTAGGAAAGTCTATCGCAAAAGGGTTGATTACCAACAATGCGATTACTAGTTTGTATTTAACCAAACGGAATTTGGATGAGATTCAAGAATTTGATGGTTATAAAAATGTGCATTTAACAACGGATAATACCGAAGCTGTAAAACAATCTGATATTATAATTTTTGCAGTGCAACCAGCACATTTTGAGCAAATATTAAATGATATTAAGCCAGGATTAACAGAGAAGCACGTCTTGATTTCGACCATTACAGGTTTTCTAATTCCTAAGATTGAAGCGCAAGTTGGTGCAGATAAATTTATTATTCGTGCGATGCCAAATACCGCAATTGCAGTTGGTAAATCCATGACGTGTTTGTGTAGTAATGAGCAAGGCGCAAAACGCATTAAAATTGCTGAAGCTATTTTTAATCGTTTAGGACATTCGTTAAGTATTCCGGAAAGTCAAATGCAAGCTGCTACTGTAGTTTGCGCAAGTGGTGTGGCGTTTTGGATGCGTTTAATTAGAGCAACTACGCAGGCTGCTATTCAGTTAGGTTTTGATGCAAAAGAAGCACAAGAATTAGCGATGTATACCAGTGAAGGTGCAGCAAGTTTATTGATTACTAATGGCAATCACCCAGAAGAGGAAATAGACAGAGTAACGACTCCAAAAGGGTGTACCATTGAAGGTTTGAATGAGATGGAACACAAAGGATTGAGTTCGTCATTAATACAAGGTATGGTTGCCTCGTTTAACAAAATTAATACCATAAAAGAAGAGCAGATATGAGTTTATTTAACGTCTATCCATTATTTGATATCACACCTGTAAAGGCTGTAGATGTCTTTGTTTTTGATGAAAATAACACCAAATATTTAGATTTATATGGTGGACATGCTGTGATTTCTATTGGGCATTCTCATCCAAAATATGTGACTGCCATTTCTGATCAAGTTGCCAAATTAGGGTTTTATAGTAATTCGATTCAGAATCCATTACAAGTGCAATTAGCGAATAAATTAGAGCAATTATCAGGTTGTAAAGATTACGAGTTGTTTTTGTGTAATTCTGGAGCAGAAGCTAACGAGAATGCTTTAAAGTTGGCATCCTTCCATAATGGAAAGAAAAAAGTGATTGCTTTTAAAAATGGCTTCCATGGTCGTACTTCTGCAGCAGTTGCAGCAACAGATAATGCAAAAATCATTGCGCCAATTAATGCACAACAAGAAGTTGAAATTTTAGAATTAGGTGATTTAGAATCTTTAGAAAAAGCATTGGTTAAAAACGATGTTTGTGCAGTAATTATAGAATGTATTCAAGGCATTGGAGGTTTAGATGAAAGTACTGCAACTTTCTACGAAGGTTTGGATGTGCTATGTAAAAAATACAATACGTGTTTTATTGCAGATGAGGTGCAATCTGGTTTTGGAAGAACTGGCGATTTCTTTGCATTTCAGAAATATAGTGTGATGCCTGATATTATTTCTATAGCGAAGGGTATGGGAAATGGTTTTCCGATTGGTGGGATTTTAATTCATCCAAATATTAAAGCCTCTTTTGGTTTGTTAGGAACCACTTTTGGTGGAAACCACTTGGCTTGTATTGCATCTTCTACTGTTTTGGAAGTAATTGAAGAAGAAAATTTAATGCAAAATGCTAAAGATATCTCAGCTTATTTTATTGAGAAAGCAAAAGAAATTTCAGCAATAAAAAATATCAAAGGACGTGGATTAATGCTTGGTTTGGAATTTGATTTTCCGATTGCTGACCTTCGTAAAAAGCTAATTTTCGATCATAAGATATTTACAGGAAGCGCGAAGAACCCTAATTTATTACGAATTCTTCCGCCATTAACTATCAAAAAAGAACATGTCGATTTGCTTTTTGAGGCTTTAAAAAGTGAGTTACAAGGCTAGCTTGAGCAACGTCATTCTGAACTGGTTTCAGAATCACATAATAATGAGAAGCTGAAATAAATTCAGCTTGACGAGAGTTGTGAATATTTGAGAGTAGTTACTTTAAAATATGAGTTTTATTGAATACTAAAAGGTTGTAAAAAGACAATTAAAAACGTAACGTCATTCTGAACTAGTTTCAGAATCACATAACAGTGAGAAATTAAAACACATTCAGCGAGACGAGAATAATAAATACATGAAAAAATACACAAAAATAAAAGACATATCAAATCTTCAAGAAACTATAAAAGACACGATTTCACTAAAAAAGAATCCTTTTAAATTCGAAGATTTAGGAAAACATAAAACATTAGTCATGCTGTTTTTTAATTCCAGTTTACGAACGCGATTAAGCACAGAAAAAGCTGCGAAAAACTTAGGAATGGACGTGATGATTTTAAACGTAAACGACGCTTGGAACCTAGAATTTGAAGATGGCACAATCATGAATGCAAACACATCAGAACACATTAAAGAAGCAGCGCAGGTAATTTCGCAATATGGAGATGTGATTGCTGTGAGAGCATTCCCAAGTTTAACAGATAAGACAAAGGATGAAAGTGAGTTTGTGATGAACAGTTTTGTAAAATACGCAACAGTGCCAATTATAAATATGGAAAGTGCAACAGCGCACCCTTTACAAGCGTTGGCTGATGCAATTACGATTACCGAATTATCTAAAAAAACGAAACCTAAAGTAGTATTGTCTTGGGCGCCACATCCAAAAGCATTGCCACAAGCGGTTGCGAATTCGTTTGTAGAAATGATGCAAAATATGGATGTAGATTTAACCATTACACATCCTGAAGATTATGAATTAAGCGAAGCAATCACGAAAAACACACCAATAAATCACAATCAGGAAGAGACTTTAAAAGATGCCGATTTTGTATATGTTAAAAACTGGAGTAATTATAAAGACTACGGAAAAGTACTGAGTCAAGACAAGAATTGGATGATGACAAAAGCGAAGTTGGGTCATGCAAAATTTATGCATTGTTTGCCTGTAAGACGTAACGTGGTTGTGGAAGATGCGGTTTTGGATAGTGAGCAGTCTGTTGTAATTAAACAAGCTAATAATAGAACTTTTGCTGCGCAAATTATATTGAAACAGATTTTGGAGAAATTGTAAACGTCATTACGAATGAGGAACGATTGAAGCAATCTTTTAATTGAAACATATGACTTGGTCTTACTTCGTCATGCTGAATTCATTTCAGTATCACACAAGAAGCTAATAATGAGAAGCTGAAACAAGTTCAGCTTGACGACTGAAGGTTTTAAAGTAGGTAATAAGCTAGTGTTAACCCGTCACGTCATGCTGAATTCATTTCAGCATCACACAAGAAGCTAATAATGAGACCCTGAAACGAGTTCAGCTTGACGACTGAGGTTTTAAAATAAGAAAAGAGGTTACGTCAATACGATTGCGTCATCCTGAATTCATTTCAGTATCACAAAAGGAGCAAATAATGAGAAACTGAAACAAGTTCAGCTTGACGACTGAAGATTTAAAGTAGGTAATAAGCTAATGTTAACCCGTCACGTCATCCTGAATTCATTTCAGCATCACACAAAAAGCTAATAATGAGAAGCTGAAACAAGTTCAGCTTGACGACTGAGGTTTTAAAGTAGGTAATAAGCTAATGTTAACCGTCACGTCATACTGAATTAATTTCAGTATCACATCAAAAGAAGAATAAGCATGAAAACACTAAAAATCATAAAAATTGGAGGAAACATCATCGATGATGATAACGCTTTACAGCAGTTCCTAAAAGCATTCGCGACTATAGATACTCCTAAAATATTAGTGCATGGTGGAGGGAAATTAGCAACCAAATTAGCACAACAAATGCAAGTTGAGGTTAAAATGATTGACGGAAGACGCGTAACCGATCAAGTAACTTTAGATATTATTACAATGGTGTATGCAGGAAAAATTAATAAAACTATAGTCGCACAATTACAAGCCAATAATTGTAATGCTATTGGTTTTTCAGGAGCGGATGGCAACACGATAGTTTCGGATTTAAGACCATCAAAACCTATTGATTATGGTTTTGCTGGAGATGTTAAAAAGGTAAATACAGAAACGTTAGAAATTCTTTTAAACAATGCGATTACACCTGTGTTTTGTGCAATTACACATGATAAAAACGGACAATTATTAAATACAAATGCAGATACGATTGCTTCGGAATTAGCAATAGGTTTCGCAACAAAATATAAAACTGAATTATATTATTGCTTCGAAAAAAATGGTGTTTTAGAAGACGTAAATAATGACGATTCTATTATCCAAAACATCAACACTAAAACCTACCAACCGTTAATTGAAAATGGTATTATTTATGAAGGCATGTTGCCAAAATTAAATAACTGTTTTTATGCTGTAAATAATCAAGTTCAAAAAGTTTGTATTGGTAAATCAGAAATGCTTTTCGATAAAAATAATAAACATACAACCATTTCAAAATGATAGAAAAACTAACAACAAGAGCAATTGCTTTATTAAAACAATTGATAGAAACGCAGTCGTTTTCTTCAGAAGAAGGTCTAACAGCAGCGCATATCGAGCATTGGTTTGTGCAACAGGATATTCCTTTTAAAAGAACCAATCATAATGTTTGGGCAACCAATAAGTATTTTGACGATAGTAAATCAACGCTATTGTTAAACTCGCATCATGATACGGTAAAACCAAATAATGGTTATACCAAAGATCCGTTTAAAGCTATTGTTGAAAACGGAAAATTATATGGTTTAGGAAGCAATGATGCTGGAGGGTGTTTGGTGAGTTTGTTGGCAACGTTTGCCTATTTCTATGATAAAAAAGACCTAAATTATAATCTAGTTATTGTCGCTTCCGCAGAAGAAGAAAGCAGCGGAGAAAATGGGTTAAATAGTATGTTGTCGGTCATTCCAAAAGTGGATGTTGCTATTGTTGGAGAGCCGACTTTAATGAATTTGGCTGTTGCCGAAAAAGGCTTAGTTGTGTTTGATGCAATCGTAAAAGGAACGCCAAGTCACGCTGCGCATCCAAATCACGATAATGCGATTTATAAATCAATTCCGGTATTAGAATGGTTTAAAAATTACACGTTTGATAAGGCGTCGGAAGCTTTGGGAGCGGTAAAGTTAACAGTAACACAAATCAACGCAGGAAAGCAACATAATGCTGTTCCTGCAGATGTGAAATTGGTGGTTGATGTGCGTGTAAATGATAAATATTCTAACCAAGACATTGTTGATATTTTACAAAAGGAAGCGCCTTGTGATAGTATTATTCCTAGAGGTATAAAATTAAATTCGTCATCCATTCCAATCGATCATCCATTGGTAATTGCAGGAATAGAAATTGGTAGAAGCACTTATGGTTCGCCAACATTATCGGATCAGGCAGTATTGAGTTGTCCGTCTTTAAAGTTAGGACCAGGAGATAGCACGCGTTCACATTCTGCAGATGAGTTTATTTACTTGAATGAGATTGAAGAAGGGATTAAAATATATATTGAATTATTAGAAAAAGTACTGTAATGTCAGGTCGAGCGCAGTCGAGACCTATTAGTATTAAAGACCTCTCGACTGCGCTCGAGGAGACAAAAAAAATAAATTATGAAACTCTGGGACAAAGGAATAAGTATCGATAAAAAAATAGAGCAATTTACTGTTGGAAACGATAGAGAAATTGACCTACACATTGCAAAGTACGATGTGCAAGCATCTTTAGCGCACGCAATAATGTTGGAGTCTATTGGCATTGTTTCTTCGGAAGAATTAGGACAGCTTAAAAATGGTTTGCACGCTATTGCGGAAACTATAGAAAACGGAGCCTTTGTTATCGAAGCGTCCTTTGAAGATGTACATTCTAAAATTGAATATGAGCTGACTAAAACCTTAGGTGATGTCGGAAAGAAAATCCACACAGCACGATCTAGAAACGATCAAGTTTTAGTTGCGCTTCAGCTGTATTACAAAGAGAATTTAAAGGAAATCAATCAGAAAACAAAAACGTTTTTTGATACGCTTTTAGGTTTGGCTGAAATGCATAAAGACGCTTTGCTTCCTGGTTATACCCATTTACAAGTAGCTATGCCATCTTCTTTTGGATTGTGGTTTTCTGCTTATGCTGAGGTTTTAATTGATGATGTATACTTGTTAAATGCAGCCTTGAAGACCGTAGATCAAAATCCATTAGGTTCTGCAGCAGGTTATGGAAGTTCGTTTCCTATTGATAGAGAATTAACGACTAAAGAATTAAACTTTGCTACTTTAAAATACAACGTTGTTGCTGCGCAAATGAGCAGAGGAAAAAGTGAACGTACCATTGCTTTAGCTTTAGGTAGTGTGTGTAATACGTTAGCGCGTTTTGCAATGGATATTTGCGTGTATAATAGTCAGAATTTTGGCTTTATTGCTTTTCCTGATGAGTTAACGACTGGAAGCAGTATTATGCCGCACAAAAAGAATCCTGATGTGTTTGAGCTTATTAGAGGGAAAGCCAATAAGATTCAAGCATTGCATACCGAAATGGTTTTGATTACCAATAATTTACCAAGTGGTTATCATAGAGATTTTCAGTTGTTAAAGGAAAATATTATTGCAGCAATTGAAGATGTAAAAGACTTATTAGATATTATTAATTACGCTATTCAGCAAGTCATTGTTAAAGAAATAGACTTAAACGATGCAAAGTATCAATACCTATTTACAGTAGATAATATTAATACTTTAGTAGTAGAAGGCATGCCTTTTAGAGAAGCCTATAAAAAAATTGGAGGCGAAGTTGAAAGCGGAACTTATGTGCCAGATACATCTAAACAACACACGCATGTTGGTAGTGTTGGTAATTTGTGTTTAGATGGGATTCGTGGGAAGTATCCTGAGTAACGTTTTAGGTTTATAACTGTCAATTTGAGCGTAGTCGAAAATCTTATGATTTAGGCTTTATTAGCATTTCGACTGCGCTCAATGTGACATTAGTTTTTGTACTGATTCTTGAAATTGAAAAAACCCTACTTCTGTATGATTAAATTTAAGTTTATTCCCCTTTGTGAATAGTCGTTCAAAACAAGAAAGTATTTTAGCTATATCACTGTCAGTTTGAGCGCAGTCGAAAACCTTAAGGTTTAATTTTAGATAGCATTTTGACTGTGCTCAATATAACAAAGAGTTGTGTTTAGTTAAACTCGAGGCAAATCACTATCATCTTTTAAAGGTAAGCTAGATTCTCCCATTAAATACGTGTCAATATGATGTGCAGCTTGTCTTCCTTCAGAAATAGCCCAAACAATCAGCGATTGTCCACGACGCATGTCTCCAGCTGCAAAAACACCAGGGATATTTGTTTTGTAATCCTTTGTTGTAGCTTCAATATTGGTTCTAAAATCCATTTTTAAACCAAACTGATCAGCTAAAGTTTTTTCAGCGCCTGTAAATCCAAGTGCTAATAATGCGATGTCGCATTTCCATTCTTTTTCCGTGCCTTCCACCTCATTAAGTTGTGGTCGTTCTCCTGGAGTAAAAATCCATTCGACTTCAACTGTTTTTAAGCCTTTTAAGTTTCCTTTTTTGTCGCCAATAAACTCTTTAGTTGAAATGCTAAAAAAACGTTCGACACCTTCTTGGTGCGATGAGGTTGTTTTTAACTTCATAGGCCAGTAAGGCCAAGGTTGATTTGCTGGTCTGCCTTCAGAAGGTTTGCTTAAAATCTCAAAATTAGTCACAGAAGTTGCGCCATGACGATTAGAAGTTCCTATACAATCACTTCCTGTATCTCCACCACCAATTACGATAATGTCTTTTCCTTTAGCAGAAATCACGTCTTTAAAATCCACTAAACCATCCACGTATTGATTATTTATTTTTAAAAAATCCATCGCTTGAGTCACGCCTTTTAAGTCTGCTCCAGGAATGGGAATGCTTCGTCTTACTGTAGCGCCTCCACATAACACAACAGCATCAAAGTCATCTTTCAGTTTGTTTGCATCCACATTAACACCAACATGTACGTTGGTTTTAAAAATAATACCTTCTTCTTCTAAAACAGCAACACGTCTATCTATTACGTTTTTTTCCATTTTAAAATCTGGGATACCATAACGTAATAAGCCTCCTACTTTTTCGTCACGTTCAAAAACAGTAACAGTGTGTCCTGCACGATTTAATTGTTGCGCAGCAGCTAATCCTGCTGGTCCAGAGCCAATAACAGCAACGGTTTTTTCGGTTCTAACTTTTGGTGGCTGTGCAGTAATCCAACCTTCATTAAAGGCGGTTTCTACTATGTTTTTTTCAATATTTTCTATGGTTACTGGGTCTTCATTTATACCAAGTACGCAAGCTTCTTCGCAGGGTGCTGGGCACAAACGTCCTGTAAACTCTGGGAAGTTATTGGTTTTGTGTAAAATTTCAGCAGCTTCTTTCCATTTTCCTTGATAGACTTTATCGTTAAAATCTGGAATTAAATTCCCAAGCGGACAACCACTATGGCAAAACGGAATTCCGCAATCCATACATCGTGCGCCTTGGTCTTTCAAATGATTTTCTGGTAACGGAACCGTAAATTCTTTGTAATTTTCTATGCGTTTTTCTGGCGCGATATAACTTTCGTTCTCACGCTTAAACTCTAAAAATCCTGTTATCTTTCCCATAATTTACGCTAATTCTAGTTGTTCTTGTTCTAATCTTACTAAGGCTTGCCTGTACTCTTCTGGCAACACTTTTTTAAACTTAGGAAGGTAATTACTCCAGTCTTTTAAAATACGTGCTGCTAACGGGCTTCCTGTTGCTTCAAAATGATTTTCGATTAATTGTTTTAACTGAATCGTGTCAGCTTCGTTTTCAATTGGATCGATATTTAAATCTTCGGAATTGCAGTTTTGTTTGAAGGTTCCTTTTTCATCTAAAACATAAGCAACTCCTCCGCTCATTCCTGCTCCAAAGTTTCGACCTACAGTACCAAGAATAACAGCAACTCCACCAGTCATATACTCGCAGCCGTGATCTCCAATACCTTCAACTACTGCTTGTGCGCCAGAATTTCTAACACAAAAACGCTCACCAGCTTTACCGTTTATATAAACTTCTCCAGAGGTTGCACCATAAAGTGTTACGTTTCCTGTAATGATATTGTCTTCCGGAATAATGGTGCATTTTTCTGGTACTTTAATAATTAATTTGGCACCTGATAAACCTTTACCTAAGTAATCATTGGTATTACCGTGTACGGTGAATTTTAAACCTTTGGTTGCAAAAGCTCCAAAACTTTGTCCTGCAGAACCTGTAAAGTCAATATCTATAGTGTCTTTAGGTAAACCATCGGCACCATAAATTTTGGAAATTTCGTTACTTATTATCGCTCCAACTGCTCTATCTATATTTGTAATAGGCATGGCTAAGTTTGTTTTTTGTCTTCTAAATAAAGCTTGGTGTGCTTGTTTGATTATTTTAAAATCTAAGTGCACATTCAGGTTGTGGTCTTGACAATACGTGTTGTATAATTGTACATCTTCCGCGACTTCTACTTTGTGTAAGATTGGTGTTAAGTCAATTCCTGAAGATTTGTAATGATCTATAGCTTTATTTCTGTTTAGTTTTTGAGATTGTCCAACCATTTCATTAATAGTTCTGAATCCTAATTTTGCCATAATCTCGCGTAATTCTTGTGCTACAAAATACATGTAGTTAACGACGTGTTCTGGTTTTCCTTTAAATTTTTTACGTAAGTCAGGGTTTTGAGTTGCAATACCGACAGGGCATGTATTTAAATGGCATACACGCATCATGATACATCCTGAAGCTACTAAAGGTGCTGTTGCAAAACCAAATTCTTCTGCGCCAAGTAGGCAAGCAATTGCGACATCGCGACCTGTTTTTAGTTGTCCGTCACATTCTAAAACTACACGATTTCTAAGATCATTCATCACTAAGGTTTGCTGTGCTTCTGCAACGCCAAGTTCCCAAGGTAAACCAGTGTGTTTTTGTGAGGTTAAAGGTGTTGCACCTGTCCCGCCATCAAAACCAGCAATTAAAATAACGTCTGCTTTTGCTTTAGCAACTCCCGCTGCAACTGTACCAACACCAATTTCTGATACTAGTTTTACATTAATTCTGGCTTCTCTATTTGCTGATTTTACATCGTAAATTAATTGCGATAAATCTTCAATAGAATAAATGTCGTGATGTGGTGGTGGTGAGATTAAACCAACATAAGGTGTCGAGTTTCTTGTTTTTGCAATTTCTGGATTTACTTTTGGTCCGGGTAATTGACCGCCTTCTCCGGGTTTTGCACCTTGTGCTATTTTTATCTGAATTTCGCTTGCGCTTGTTAAGTAATTTGAAGTCACTCCAAAACGCCCAGAAGCGACTTGCTTGATTGCTGAGTTTCTCCAGTCTCCTTGTGAGCTTTTATAGAAACGTTCTTGGTCTTCTCCACCTTCACCAGAGTTAGATTTTCCTCCAATTCTGTTCATGGCAACCGCTAAGTTTTCGTGTGCTTCTTTACTAATCGAACCATAAGACATGGCTCCTGTTTTAAAACGTTTTACAATTTCTGTCCAAGGTTCTACTTCTTCTAATGGAATTGGGTCAAATTGATCAAATTCAAATAAGCCTCTAATAGTCATTAGGTTTTTAGATTGATTATTGACTAATTCTGAAAATTCCTTAAATGTAGAGGCTTTATTGGTTCTTACCGATTCCTGAAGTTTGGCAACTGTTAATGGGTTAAACATGTGCTTTTCTTGTCCGCGTCTCCATCTATAATCTCCTCCAACTTCAATTTGTGGTTCTGTGTTTTTATGAAAAGCCCTTCTGTGGCGTTTCACAATTTCTTGTTCTATTTCTCTTAAGCCAATACCTTGAATACGTGTTGGTGTGTTTGGAAAATATTTTTCGACTGTTGAGGTTTTAATTCCGATACATTCAAACAATTGAGATCCACGATAAGAGTTTAAGGTGGAGATTCCAATCTTGTTCATTACTTTTAAAATTCCTTTTCCAACTGCTTTGTTGTAGTTTTTAATGGCAGCTAAATATTCTAAATCTGTAAGATCTGCATTGTTGACTTGCTCTTGTACAATTTCGTTTACAATGTATGGATTTACAGCACTTGCACCATAACCAAATAGTAGTGCAAAGTGGTGTACTTCACGAGGTTCTGCAGATTCAATAATTAAACTAATTCTAGAACGTTTTTTTAATTTGTGTAACGCATGATTAACGTAAGAGCAAGCTAAAAGTGCTGGAATTGGTGCATGATTTTCGTCTACAAATCGATCTGATAAAATAATAATGTTTGCGCCATTATCAATAGCTTTAGAAGCTTTAGTGACTAAGTTTTCTAGTGCGACTTCAAGCTCATTTAATCCACGATTTACTTCGTATAACATCGAAATAGATTCGACTTTAAAATCAGGATTAGTATCATAATCTCTAATCTTATCTAAATCGTGTTTAGAGATAACTGGATTTTGGATTTTTAATTTTTTACAGTGTTCTGCATTGATGTCAAATATATTAACGTCACTACCTAGTGTTAAGCTTATATCTGTAATTAACTCTTCTCTAATACCATCTAAAGGTGGATTGGTAACTTGAGCAAATAACTGTTTGAAGTAGTTGTAAATTAATTGTGGTCTTTCTGATAAAATAGCAATTGGAGTATCGCTTCCCATGGATCCAATAGGCTCTTTTCCTAATTGTGCCATAGGACGAATAATGGTGTTTAAATCCTCTTCCGTATAGCCAAAAACGACTTCACGTTTTTTAAGTTCTATTTCGTCATATTTAATATGTCCTTCTTTAGCTTCAATATCTCTAAGATGTATTAGATTTTCGTTTAACCATTGTCTGTATGGGTGTTTTGCAGCTATTTCTTCTTTAATTTCTTCATCATTAACAATGCGCCCTTCGCTCATGTTAACTAAAAACATTTTTCCTGGTTCTAAGCGACCATGGAATTCTATGTTTTCTGGAGCAATATCTACAACGCCAGTTTCTGAAGACATAATAACATTTCCTTGTTTGGTAACTGTGTATCGTGATGGTCGTAATCCGTTACGGTCCAAAACAGCACCTATAAAATTACCGTCTGTAAATGGGATTGAAGCTGGTCCGTCCCAAGGTTCCATTAGGCAGGAGTTGTATTCGTAAAACGCTTTTTTAGAATCCGACATGTGTGGGTTTTTCTCCCAAGCTTCGGGTACTAACATCATCATGGCTTCTGGAAGCGAGCGTCCTGTCATTAATAGTAACTCAACCACCATGTCTAGGGTTGCAGAATCTGATTTCCCTCTTAAAATAGTAGGGATTATTTTTTTAATATCATCTCCAAATAATGGGCTTTCCATGATTTCTTCGCGAGAAAACATGCGTGATACATTACCTCTTACCGTATTTATTTCTCCATTATGACAGATATATCTAAAAGGTTGTGCTAAATCCCAAGTTGGAAATGTGTTAGTGGAAAAACGCTGGTGTACTAATGCTAGTCTAGTGTCTAAAGCCGAGTTGAATAAGTCTAAATAGTATTGGTTAATATGTTCTGGCATTAGTAAGCCTTTAAATATTATGATTTTAGTAGATAGACTTGGTAGGTAGAAGAATTTTGATTCGGATAATTTAGAATCATATATAGTGTGTTCTGCAATTTTTCGTGCAGCATATAATTTTATGTTAAATTCTCTTTCGGTTTGGGCATCGCTAGCCTTTCCTATAAAAATTTGTTTTACAAAAGGTTCTGTTACTTTTGCAATTTCACCTAAAACTTTACTGTTAACTGGTACGTCTCTCCAACCAATTAATTTAAGGCCTTGATTTTGTATTTCTTTTTCAAAAACATCAATACAATATTGACGTTGATTTTCCTTTCTTGGCAAGAAAACATTACTGACTGCGTACTCTCCAGCTTCAGGTAAATCAAACTCACAGAAAATCTTAAAGAATTTATGCGGAATATCAATTAAAATACCTGCACCATCTCCAGTTACTCCATCGGAACTTACAGCGCCACGATGCTCTAATTTTACTAATATTTCAAGCGCTTTATGGATAATATCGTTAGATCGTTTTCCGGTTAAACTACATATAAATCCTGCACCACAATTATCGTGTTCAAATTCCGGTAAATAAAGTCCTTGTTTTTTAAGCATAATAAGTAAAATTTAAAGGCTTTTTGTGCCTTATTACAACTGTAAGATACACGCTAGTAATGGAATTTGAAAAAAGTAGAAACACTTTTTCGATATTCTGATTTAGACTATTATATAATACACTTTAAACAATTTTATGCGGATTAAACTAATAAATCATCAAAGAGAAATATGTATTAAATAGATTGTTTTATTGCGAAAACGTTTGCGTAAAATATAAAAAACTAAATAAAACTCAAAAAAATATCAGTTTTTATGATAATTACTCAAATTTAACAATGCGGTATTATTAAAAAATAGAGGTGTAATTTATGATACCCTATAAAAAACAGGGTTAAAAATAAAATTATAATAAAAATGAAGCTATACCCCCTTGTTTTTTAGGGGCTAAATAAATTTTAACATAGATTTGGGATATTAACCAACCAATTTAATACCAATTTTTATGAAACAATTACTGACTTTATCGCTTCTTTTGGTTGCAACAACATTGTTTGCTCAAAAGGATTCTAATACACTAGAAAAAAAGTTTGCTTTTGAAGGTAGTGTGGATGCATACTACAGAACCAATTTTACAGCACCAAACGATGATAATCAAATTGCTCCAACAACGTCTTTTGCAAACACTGCGGGATTTTCATTAGGAATGGGAAATATAATTGCCTCTTATGAAAAAGGTAGGGTCGGTGCAGTTGCCGATTTGGTTTTTGGTCCAAGAGGAGAAGAGGCTAGTGCAACCGTATTAAATCAATTGTTTGCTTTTTATAATATTAGCGAAAACACAAAATTAACATTAGGTAAGTTTAATACCTTTTTAGGTTACGAAGTTATTGCACCCGCAGGAAACTTTAATTATAGTACCTCTTATTTATTTTCTAATGGACCATTTTCTCATACAGGTATAAAAGCAGATTTTACGTTGTCTGAAGATTTTAGCCTAATGCTTGGTGTGTTTAATCAAACGGATGTTACGGAGTTTAACCCAGATGGGAGTTATGCGGTAGGTGCGCAATTAGGATATAGTGGTCAGTTTTTAAACCTTTTATGTGATGATGCAGGTTTAGGTTTTGAAGTAGATTACACTGGAGGTTTTGATGCTTCAGACGACTTTTTTATAGGTATTAATGCAGCTTATGCAGACAATGATGGTGAAGGGTTTTACGGGGTAGACTTGTATCCTCAATATGGTCTTAGCGACACATTTACAATTGGATTAAGAGGAGAATATTTTCAAACGCAAAGCGAATCTGTGGATGACGACCCAAGTATTATTGGTTTGACATTAACAGGAAGCTTAGTTATTGACGAAGACTTAATTATTAAACCAGAATTTAGATTGGATAGTAGTTCTGAAGACGATTTTATTGATACAGATTTAATGGCAACAAAAAGCTTAGGTTCTTTTGTTTTGGCAGCGATATATAAATTCTAACAAAAACTAATTATGAAAAAAGTAGAAGCAATAATCAGAAAATCTAAATTTTCTGCAGTTAAAAATGCATTGCATGAAGTTGGCGTAAACTTCTTCTCTTATTGGGATGTTACAGGTTTAGGTAACGAAAAAGAAGGTCATGTATACAGAGGGGTTTCTTATAGTACAAGTGATATACAAAGACGCTATTTATCAATAGTTGTTAATGATGATTTTGAAGAAGTAACCATAAAAGCCATTTTAGAATCAGGGTCTACTGGAGAGGTTGGTGATGGTAAAATATTTGTCTCGCAAATTGATGAGGTTTATAGAATACGAACAGGAGCAAAAGGAGGAAACACTTTAAAATAAAAAACATGGAATTACTTACTACAAATAACGTATGGATGATGATCTGTACAGCACTCGTTTTCTTTATGCATTTAGGTTTTGCATTTCTGGAAATAGGGCTAACGAGACAAAAAAATACAATTAACATACTATTTAAAAACATATTTATAATCACGGTTGGACTATTGCTTTATTGTTTAGTAGGCTTCAACTTAATGTATCCAGGAGAATTTAATGGATTTATAGGTTTTGCAGGTTTTGGATTAGAATCTCCAACTGTAATTGATCCAGAAACAGGAAAAGCAATTTTAGACTTAGCTTATAACGAAGGCTATACATACTGGACAGACTTCTTGTTTCAAGGGATGTTTGCTGCAACAGCTGCAACTATAGTCTCTGGAGCAGTTGCTGAACGTATGAAAATAGGACCATTTATGGTTTTTACTATTATATATGTAGGTTTAGTATATCCAATTGCAGGTTCTTGGAAATGGGGAGGTGGATTTTTGGACAGTTTAGAAACGCCTTTTTATGACTTTGCAGGATCAACCTTAGTACACTCTGTTGGTGGATGGGCAGCATTAGTTGCTGTTTGTTTATTAGGTCCAAGAATTGGTAAATTTAAAGACGGAAAGATTCAAGCAATTCCAGGACACAATATACCATTAGCAACTGCGGGGGTTTTAATACTTTGGCTTGGGTGGTTTGGGTTTAATGGTGGGTCTGTGTTATCTGCTGATCCAAGTTTAACATCGCTAACACTTGTAACTACTTGTCTTGCAGCAGCAGCAGGAGGTGTTGTAGCAGCTTTGGTGTCTACAATGCTTTATAAAAACCTTGATTTAACCATGTTTTTAAATGGTATTTTGGGAGGTTTAGTTGGAATTACTGCAGGAGCAGATCAAATGAGTCCGACAGATGCTATATTAATTGGAGCAATTGCTGGAGCAATAATTGTTTTTGCAGTATCATTAATAGATAAATTAAAACTAGATGACCCGGTTGGGGCAATTGCTGTGCATTTGGCTTGTGGAATTTGGGGTACTTTAGCAGTTGGTATATTTGGAGATTTAGCTAGTGGGTCGCAATTTTTTAGCCAGTTAATTGGTGTTGGGTCTTACGCAGCAATATGTATTGTGTCTTCATTTTTAATTATTTTTATAATGAAGAAAACAGTTGGAATTAGAGTTTCTGAAAAAGAGGAATTAGAAGGACTTGATGCTCATGAGCATGGAATGGATGCTTATCCAGACTTTAGATTAAATGAACATTAAGCTTTAGTTAATTTGTTGAAAAAACCTGAAGACATTTTGTTTTTAGGTTTTTTTTTTGTGTCTAATTATAAATAATTTAAAGCAAAAAAAAGCTCAGCAATTAAATTGCCGAGCATGTTTTGGACTAATAAAAACAGTGTTAAATAATCGTAGATTGTCCTAAGTGAATATTGTTGAAATTAATATTCGTATCATTTGGGTTACTTATAAAATCGGCAATAAAATCTCCAACCTTAGCGGTGGAAACATTAGTGTAGGATGCGTTTAAATCTGGCGTTGTGATTTCTAATTTTAAAGATTTTTCTACACCTTCTTTTATTAAATTAGCTTCTTCGTGTAAGTCAAAATGTTCTAAAAGCATTGCCGCACTTAATATAGATGCAATTGGGTTTGCAATTCCTTTTCCGGTTGCTTGCGGGTAAGATCCGTGTATAGGTTCAAACATAGCGTATTTGTCTCCAATGGAGGCTGAAGCTAACAATCCAATAGAACCACCAATTACACTAGCTTCGTCACTTATAACGTCTCCAAATAAGTTTTCGGTCAAAATAACATCAAACTGTTTTGGGTTTAAAATCATTTGCATGGCAGCATTATCCACAAATAAAAAGTCTAAGGTCACATCTGGATAGTCTTTTGCTAGGTCGGTAACAACTTTGCGCCATAATCTAGAGGTTTCTAAAACATTAGCTTTATCAACTAGTGTTACCTTTTTCTTTCTGCTTTGTGCGTTTTTAAATGCTAAATGCGCGATGCGTTCTATTTCGTGTTTAGAATATTCGCATAAATCAGATGCTGTATTTCCGTCTTCGCTTAAGTGTTTTTTGCCAAAGTAAATTCCGCCTGTCAACTCTCTGTAGATACTAATATCTGTACCTTCTATAATGTGTTGTTTTAGAGGTGATTTGTCTAAAAGCATGTCGTATGCTTTTACAGGTCTTATGTTTGCGTATAAACCAAGTTCTTTTCTAAGTTTTAATAAGCCTTGTTCGGGTCTTATTTTTGCTGTTGGGTCGTTATCATATTTAGGATCTCCAATCGCCCCAAATAATATGGCATCACTAGACTTGCACAAATCCAAAGTGTTATCCGGTAGTGGGTTGTCGTGTTGGTCAATTGCAATTGCGCCAACAGGAGCTTCCTTAAATAAAAAGGTGTGATCAAATTCTAAAGCGATAGCTTTTAAAACTTTTATAGATTGATTAGTCACTTCTGGACCTATACCGTCACCAGGTAAAACTGCTATGTTTAATTTCATAGTATAATTATTAGTATGTTTTTTTTGGCTTCAAAAGCCGAAATTTTTTCTTTTTTACTCAATAAGTAGTCAATATCATCGTAACCATTAATCATACAGGTTTTTTTGTAAGCATCAATTTCAAATGATTCCTTAAAAGAAGTATCTTTTACGGAGATAATTTGTGCTTCAAGGTTAACCTCTAAAACAGTTTCTGGGCTATTAGTTGTAACGTCTAACAATACCTTTAGGAATTCTGCTGAAACTTGAACAGGTAATAGTCCGTTGTTTAATGCGTTACCCTTAAAGATGTCTGCAAAAAAGCTTGAAACTATTACTTTAAAACCGTAATCACTTAAAGCCCAAGCTGCGTGCTCGCGACTAGAACCGCAACCAAAATTATCTCCAGCGACTAAAATGCTTCCAGAGTATTTGGGATTGTTTAAAGAGAAAGCTTCATTTATAGAATTGTCTTTGTTAAATCTCCAGTCTTTAAAAAGGTTGTCTCCAAAGCCTTTGCGGTCTGTTGCTTTTAAAAATCGAGCAGGAATTATCTGATCTGTATCTATGTTTTCTATTGCTAACGGAATAGCTTGAGATTGTAATGTTGTAAACTTTTCCATCTTAATTTAGTTGTTTTGTTATGTCCACAATTTTGCCTTCAATAGCTGTTGCAGCTGCTACTAAAGGACTAGCTAAAATAGTTCTAGAACCTTGTCCTTGTCTTCCTTCAAAGTTTCGGTTTGAGGTTGAGACACAATATTCGCCTTGCGGAATTTTATCGTCGTTCATAGCTAAACAAGCGGAGCAGCCTGGTTGTCTTAATTCAAAACCAGCTGCGTCAAATACATCTTTAAGGCCTTCTTTTATAATTTGGGCTTCTACTTGTTTACTGCCAGGAACTAGCCATGCAGTAACATTATCTGCTTTTTGTTTTCCTTTTATATAATTTGCTGCAACTCTAAAATCTTCAATTCTAGAATTTGTACAGCTACCAATAAAGACATAGTTAATTGGTTTGTTAATTAAAGATTCTCCTTTTTTGAAATCCATGTATTTTAAGGATTTTTCAAAAGAAGCATCATTTATTGTAGGTATGTTTTCTGTAACCTTAATTCCCATTCCTGGGTTTGTACCATAGGTTACCATAGGCTCTATGTCTTGTGCGTCAAAAGCATATTCTTTGTCAAAAATAGCATCAGTATCCGTTGATAATGTTTTCCAATAGGCTACTTTTTTATCAAAAGCATCTCCTTTTGGCGCAAATTCTTTGTCCTTTACATAGTCAAAAGTGGTTTGGTCCGGTGCAATCATTCCGCCTCGAGCGCCCATTTCAATACTCATATTACAAACGGTCATTCGGCCTTCCATGGACATGTTTTCAAAAACATCTCCTGCGTATTCGCAAAAGTAACCAGTACCAGAATTTGTACCTAGTTTGGCAATAATGTATAAAATAACATCTTTAGGTAATACGCCATTTTTAAGTTTACCGTTAACGGTTACTCTCAAGCTTTTTGGCTTAGTTAAAAGCAAGCATTGACTTGCAAAAACTTGTGCGACTTGACTGGTTCCAATACCAAAAGCGATGGTCCCAAAAGCACCATGTGTTGAGGTGTGACTGTCACCGCAAACCATTGTCATTCCTGGTTGGGTAATCCCTAATTCTGGAGCCATAACATGAACAATCCCATTGTATTGGTGTCCTAATTGGTAAAGTGTAATGTTGTTTTTTTTACAGTTTTGAGATAATTGTTCTAATTGATTTCTAGACAATAGATCTTTAACGGGTAAGTGTTGATTTTGTGTAGGTGTATTATGGTCTGCAGTTGCAACAATTTGTTTTGGTCTAAAAACAGGTATATTTCGCTCTTCTAATTCATTAAAAGCTTGCGGACTTGTTACCTCGTGTATTAAGTGTTTGTCGATATATAATACTTGCGGTCCGTCTTTAACGGTTTCTACAACGTGAGCATCCCAAACTTTGTCAAATAATGTTTGTCCCATAATTAAGCCGAAATTATTTGTTGATACACTTTACTTGTTTCAATAATTTGGTGAATATCGCCATCATTTATTTCTTTTTTTCTATCAGCAAAACTTAAAAAGTTGGCATAAACATCATCTAATTGAAGTTTAGTTAATTCGTAACCTACGTTTTTTGCTCTGTATGCTAATGCAGCACGACCACTTCTGGCTGTTAATACAATTGCAGATTCTGTAACACCAACATCTTTAGGGTTGATTATTTCGTAAGTTTCACGGTTTTTTATCACACCGTCTTGATGTATGCCAGAGCTGTGTGCAAAAGCATTTGCACCAACAATAGCTTTATTTGGTTGTGTGTAAATCCCCATGCTGTCTGAAACTAATTGACTAAGACCGTAAAGCATTTCGGTTTTTATACTAGTATCTAGGTTTAGGTAAGGGTGTTGTTTTAATACCATGACTACTTCTTCAAGCGCAGTATTACCCGCACGCTCTCCAATTCCGTTTATGGTACATTCTATTTGTCTTGCTCCGTTAATAACGCCTTCAATAGAGTTGGCAGTTGCTAAACCTAAATCGTTATGGCAATGACAAGATAAAATGGCGTTTTCTATACCTTTTACATTCTCTTTTAAATATTTAATTTTTGCGCCATACTCGCTTGGTAGGCAGTATCCCGTTGTATCTGGGATATTTAATACTGTTGCTCCTGCCTTTATTGCAGCTTCGCACACTCTTGCTAAATATTCGTTATCTGTACGTCCAGCATCTTCAGCATAAAATTCGACATCTTCGACAAAGGATTTTGCATATTTTACAGCTTCGTAAGCGCGTTGTATGATATCTGCTTTGTTAGATTTAAATTTATGAATTATGTGGGAATCTGATGTGCCAATTCCTGTGTGAATTCTTGGGTGTTTAGCATGTGTTAATGCTTGGGCAGCTACTTTTATATCGTTTTCTACAGCTCTAGTTAGGCCACAAACGGTAGCGCTTTTTACGATTTTTGATATTTCTTCTACAGATTTGAAGTCACCTGGACTAGAGACGGGAAAACCTGCTTCGATTACGTTAACACCTAATTGATCTAATTGTGTAGCAATAATTACTTTTTGCTCTGTATTTAGCTTACAACCTGGTACTTGTTCGCCATCACGTAGCGTTGTATCAAATATTTGAATTGCGTTTTTTGACATTTTTAGAGAGAATTATTTTTCTTTTGAATTACTAATGTATACTTTGGTTAACTGTTTGATTTAGCATTGGAGGAGAAGCTACGATGTTCAAGACACGAAATATATTATAAAATACTAAAAATCAGTTACATAACAAAGTAATTAGTTGATGACTAAAGAGCAAAAAGATAATTTATTTTTATTAGTTAAGTCTTTAACTAAGTCTGAAAAGCGACAATTTAAATTGTACGTGGGTAGACTTGGAGTGAATTCTGATTCTAAATTTTTAAATCTTTTTAATCTTTTAGACAAAGCTTCAGTGTATAATGAAAACGCTATTTTAAAAAGTGGAGTGGTTAAAAAACAGCAGTTAGCTAATGTTAAAGCACACTTGTATAAGCAAATATTAATTAGTCTTAAATTAAACCCTTCTCATCAAAATATTCGCTCTCAAATAAGAGAACAATTGGATTTTGCATCTATATTATATCATAAAGGATTGTATAGACAGAGTCTTAAAATCTTAGATAAGGCCAAAGAGTTAGCAATAATTAATGAAGAAAAAAACCTTGCTTTTGAGATTGTCGAACTTGAAAAAATTATCGAAACACAGTATATAACTAGAAGTATTAGTAATAGGGCAGATCAATTAACTATTCAGGCAAAACAATTAAGTGAGTTAAATGTTGTTGCTAGTAAGTTATCTAATTTATCATTACAGCTTTATAGTATAATATTAAAAACGGGTTATGTAAAAAATGAAGAAGAAAGCAAAGCTGTTACGACGTATTTTAATGACAGATTGCCTAAAGTAGATTTATCTGCTTTGGGGTTTAGAGAAAAATTATGGTATTATAAAGCATATTTGTGGTATAGTTTTTTAACACAGGACTTTTTAAACTGTTATAAATATGCTTTAAAATGGGTGAATTTATTTTATGAAAACCCAAGTATGATTAGCTTAAATCCTGTGTTTTTTTTAAAAGGAAATAACTATTTGTTAGAGGCTTTATATTTTATAAAAAATAAAGAAAAATTTGAAACTAAGTTGGCTAGCTTTCATTCTGTTGTTAACCAATCTAATTTTCCGAAGGATGAAAATGTGGCTTCTTTAGTTTTTTTGTATGGTAATTTTCATAAAATAAATTTACACTTTATAGATGGTAGTTTTGATGATGGCTTAATATTGATTCCGGAAATTGAGACTGAATTAGTTCAATTTGATAATAAAATAGATGCGCATCATAAAATGATATTTTATTACAAGTTTGCAAGTTTACATTTTGGAGCTGGTAATAATAAGGAGTGTATTAAATACTTAGATAAAATTATTTCAAATAAATCATTGTCAATGCGTGAGGATTTATTGTGTTTTTCTAGAGTTTTAAATTTAGTAGCACATTATGAGGCAGGACTGGATTATCATTTAGAAACCTTATTAAAAAGCACTTACAAATTTTTAATTAAAATGAACGACTTACATGAAGTGCAAAAAGAGATGATAAAATTTATTAGAGGATTACAAGATATTTATCCTCAGGACATTAAAAAAGAGTTTAAAAAATTATTAGAAACTTTAAAACAATATGAAGACCATCCTTTTGAACGTCGTGCTTTTTTATATTTAGATATTATCTCGTGGTTAGAAAGTAAAATTGAAAATAAGCCAGTGGGTAAAATTGTACGAGACAAATATTTAGAACTATATGCTAAGTCATAATTTATAATATTGTTAAAAATAAATAGTTTACACGTAAAAAATAAAGTGATTTTTAAATATAAACTGATGTTATCAAATAGTCAAATAAATCAAAATTTACAGCTAAAAGCGCAGTTTACCGAAGAAAATAGTATTTAAAAGGTGTTTTTGTTTAAAAAAGAGAATCAAATGTTTTGATAGCATGCTTTTTTTATTACATTTACAATCTCAAATCGGCAATGAAGAAAAATAAAACATTAATAGCAACAGTCTTATTTTTAATAATAAGCATAGTTGGTGTAGCTCAGATAGTAACTCCACCACCTCCAGCACAACAAGTACCTCCAGTAGGGTTGCCAATAGATGGTAATATTATTGTGCTTGTAGTTATAGGTTTGTTATATGGTGTTTATAAGTTGATATCTAAGCGTAAGTCATCAAACATTTAATTCGTTTAGACGCTTTACATACTTTCCAATAACGTCAAATTCTAAGTTTATTTTAGTGCCAATTTTAAATTGTTTAAAATTTGTATGCTCATACGTATAAGGTATTATGGCTACGCTAAAACTATTTTTTTGAGAGTTTACAACAGTTAGACTTACGCCATTTACCGTAATAGATCCTTTTTCTATTGTAATATTGTTTAGCTCTTGATCGTATTTAAATGTATACAGCCAGCTTCCGTTAGTTTCTTTAGCTTCTATACATAGTGCTGTTTGGTCTACATGACCTTGTACAATATGACCATCCAACCTATCTCCAAGTTTCATAGCACGTTCTATATTTACAATATCATTTATTTGTAAATCTCCAATATTGGTTTTGTCTAAAGTTTCTTTAATTGCAGTAACTTTGTATTGGTCATCATTTATTTCAACTACAGTTAAACAGACACCATTGTGTGCCACACTTTGATCTATTTTTAACTGATTAGTAATGGTGCTTTCAATAGTAATATCTAAATTGTCCTTAACTGTTGTTAATTGTTTAACAGTACCTAGTGTTTCAATTATTCCGGTAAACATAAACTTAATCGTATTATTTGGTTAAATTTGCTTTGGTAAATTTACAAACAATAGTTATTAGTATTAATGAAGAAAGAAGAAAATATTAGACTAGGAATATCAATAGGAGACCTAAATGGTATTGGAGCCGAAGTGGTTTTAAGAATATTTGAAGATAATAGGATGTTAGATTTTTGTACGCCAATTATTTTTGCTTCGATCAAAACCATGAGTTTTGTAAAAAACCACCTAAAATTGGATATTAATTTAAATGGTATCCATAATATAAATCAAGCATTACCTGGACGTGTCAACGTTTTAAACTGCTGGAAAGAAAACGTAAACATAAATTTTGGTCAAGAGGATCTTAAAATAGGTGAATACGCAATTAAATCTCTAGTTCAAGCAACAAAAGCGCTAAAGGAAGATTTAATAGATGTATTAGTTACAGCTCCAATTAACAAGCATAATATACAGTCGGACACTTTTAAGTTTCCTGGTCACACAGATTATCTTAACCAGGAGCTGGAAGGTAATAGTTTAATGTTTATGGTAACTCAAGGATTAAGGGTTGGGTTATTAACAGATCACGTACCAGTAAAAGATATTGCTAATCATATTACCCCTAAACTTATCGAAGAAAAGATTGCGACAGTATATCAATCATTGGTTCAGGACTTTAAAATTAGTAAACCAAAAATTGCTGTTTTAGGCATTAATCCACATACAGGTGATAATGGTGTAATAGGAAGTGAAGACGATACCGTTTTAAGACCAACATTACAAAAAATTAAAGCGACAGGTAAGCTAGTTTTTGGTCCATATGCAGCCGATAGTTTTTTTGGATCAGACAATTACAAAAATTTTGACGCTATAATTGCATCATATCATGATCAAGGATTAATACCATTTAAAACGTTATCTTTTGGACAAGGTGTAAATTATACCGCAGGATTAAATCGTGTAAGAACATCTCCAGATCATGGAACAGCCTATGAAATAGCAGGAAAAGGAACCGCAGATATCAGTTCTTTTAAAGAAGCTATTTTTACAGGAATACAGATTTTTAACAACAGAAAAGAATACGAAGAGCTTACCAAAAACCCATTAGGATTTTCAAAAAGAAAGATATAAACAAAAAAATGTTTATAAGTCTTTTTAATAAAGAAAATTTTATATATTTGCAGGCTCAAAATAGATGTGGTAATGAAGCAATTAAAAGAATTTACAATACCATTTGTAGGTTTAAAAATAGGAAAACATCATTTTGATTATAGTATAGATCAAACGTTCTTTAATCATTTTGAATATGAAGACTTTAACTCTTGTAATATTAAAGTAGATTTAATTTTAGAAAAAAAATCAACTTTATTAGAGTTACATTTTGATATTTCAGGAACAGTAAACGTCAATTGTGATGTTACAAACGAACCATTTGACCTGCCAATAACAACAGAATTTGATTTGGTAGTAAAATTTGGAGACGAGTATAATGATGAGCATATAGACATATTAATCATTCCACATGGAGAATATGAACTAAATGTACAACAATATATATATGAGTCAGTTGTGTTAGCATTACCAAGTAAACGTATACATCCAGGTGTGGAAGACGGAACATTAGATTCTGAAATACTTGACAAATTAGATGAACTTAGCCCAAAGCTAAAAGATAAAAAAGAAGACAAAGAGGAAACAGACCCTCGTTGGAAAACATTAAAAAAACTATTAACGGATAAATAATAATATAAAATGGCACATCCTAAGAGAAAAATCTCGAAAACAAGAAGAGATAAGAGAAGAACACATTATAAAGCAGTTGCGCCACAAATTGCAACTTGCCCAACAACAGGTGAAGCTCATTTATACCACAGAGCGCACTGGAGTGAAGGTAAACTTTACTACAGAGGTCAAGTTTTAATTGACAACTCAGTTGAAGAAAACGTAGCATAATTACTATGCATGCATATAGAAAAACGCTCACTTGTGGGCGTTTTTTTTATGATTTGTTTTTCTTTACGTTAAAAAGCATTTACTTTGCATAGAATTAGTCTAAAAAAGAGTAATTTTATTATAATTAAGTCAATATGGGTCATTTTAGACCTTTTTTTGACTAAAATAGCTAAAAAATGAGCAAAATCTCTGCTGCAATTACTGCTGTTGGTGCCTATGTACCAGACTATGTTTTGTCTAACAAGGTACTAGAAACTCTTGTAGACACAAATGATGAATGGATAACATCAAGAACAGGAATAAAAGAGCGTAGAATACTTAAACTAGAAGGCGAAGGGACATCTTACCTAGCCATTAATGCAGCTAAAGACCTGCTTAAAAAACGCAATCTAGACCCTAAAGAAATAGACTTAGTTATTGTCGCAACTGCAACACCAGATTTACCTGTGGCTGCAACAGCGGTTTATACAGCAACCCAAATTGGTGCAACCAATGCTTTTGCATATGATCTGCAAGCAGCGTGTTCTAGCTTTCTTTACGGTTTGTCCACAGCAACCAGCTATATAGAGTCTGGACGTTACAAAAAAATATTACTTATTGGAGCAGATAAAATGTCGTCTATAATAGATTACACAGATCGTGCTACATGCATTATTTTTGGAGATGGTGCAGGAGCTGTTTTATTAGAGCCAAATACAGAAGGTCTAGGTTTTCAGGATGAATACCTTAGAAGTGATGGTTCTGGTAGAGAATTTTTAAAAATTGAAGCAGGTGGATCAATATTACCACCTTCACAGGAAACCATAGACAACAAACAACACTTCGTACACCAAGATGGACGTACAGTATTTAAGTTTGCGGTTTCTAATATGGCAGATGTTTGCGAAAAAATAATGGAACGTAACAACCTTAGTCATGATGATGTATCATGGTTGGTGCCACACCAAGCTAATATGCGTATTATTGACGCAACAGCTAACAGAATGAGCTTACAAGACGATAAAGTCTTAAAAAACATACACAGATATGGTAATACAACCTCTGCAACATTACCATTATTATTAAACGATTTTGAATCCAAGCTTAAAAAAGGAGATAATTTAATATTTGCTGCTTTTGGAGGTGGATTTACTTGGGGTTCTATTTATTTAAAATGGGCTTACAACTCTTAAACTAACTAAAATAAAGATTAATAACTTATAATTATGGATTTAAAAGACATTCAAAACTTAATTAAATTTGTTGCTAAATCAGGAGCAAGTGAAGTTAAATTAGAAACTGACGATGTAAAAATCACGATAAAAACGGGATCAGAAACAGAGACAACTTACGTTCAACAAATTCCTATGCAGGCTCAAATGCCAATGCAACAAGCAATGCAACAAGCTCCAGCAGCACCAGCCTCTACAGAGGCAGCAGCACCTGCAGCTGATGAAAATTCAAAATATATCACTGTTAAATCTCCTATTATTGGGACTTTTTACAGAAAACCATCTCCTGACAAACCATTATTTGTAGAGGTAGGACAAACAATTGCAGAAGGTGATGTACTTTGTATTATTGAAGCAATGAAATTATTTAACGAAATAGAATCTGAAGTATCAGGTAAAATCGTTAAAATATTAGTGGACGATTCTTCTCCTGTAGAGTTTGATCAACCATTATTTTTAGTAGACCCATCTTAATTTTAGATTATTAGTATTTTTTAGCTACTTATAAAGTAGTATAAAATCGAATAATCAAATCGTCTAATTATCTAATTTATACAAGATGTTTAAAAAAGTATTAATTGCCAATAGAGGAGAGATAGCATTACGTGTTATCAGAACCTGTAAAGAAATGGGCATAAAGACCGTTGCAGTATACTCTACTGCAGATGCTGAGAGTTTACACGTCAAATTTGCTGATGAAGCAGTTTGTATTGGACCTCCATCAAGTAGTGAGTCTTATTTAAAAATGTCAAATATTATTGCTGCAGCAGAAATTACAAATGCAGATGCCATCCATCCTGGTTATGGATTTTTATCTGAAAATGCTAAGTTTTCTAAAATCTGTGAAGAACACCAAATTAAATTTATTGGTGCATCTGAAGAGATGATTAACAGAATGGGAGACAAAGCAAACGCTAAAGCAACTATGATTGCTGCAGGTGTACCTGTAGTACCAGGAAGCGAAGGTGTAATAGCAGACTTTAAAGACTGCCTAAAAGTAGCTAAAGAAACAGGATATCCTGTAATGCTTAAAGCTTCTGCAGGTGGTGGTGGTAAAGGTATGCGTGCTGTTTGGAAAGAAGAAGATTTGCAAAACGCTTGGGAGTCTGCTCGTGCAGAATCTAAAGCAGCTTTTGGAAATGATGATATGTACATGGAAAAACTTATTGAAGAGCCACGTCACATCGAAATCCAAATTGTAGGAGATAGCACAGGAAAAGCATGTCACTTATCAGAAAGAGATTGCTCTATCCAACGTCGTCACCAAAAGTTAACAGAAGAAGTACCTTCTCCTTTTATGACAACAGCTTTACGTAAAAAAATGGGTGAAGCAGCTGTAAAAGCAGCAGAATATATTAAATACGAAGGTGCAGGAACAGTAGAGTTTTTAGTAGATAAGCATAGAAATTTCTACTTCATGGAAATGAATACGCGTATCCAAGTAGAGCATCCAATTACAGAGCAAGTTATTGATTTTGACTTAATCCGTGAGCAAATTTTAGTTGCAGCAGGTGTGCCAATTTCTGGAAAAAACTATACTCCAAATTTACATTCTATTGAGTGTCGTATTAATGCGGAAGACCCTTTTAATGACTTCCGTCCGTCACCAGGAAAAATTACAACATTACATGCTCCAGGTGGTCATGGTGTTAGACTAGACACGCATGTATATGCAGGTTATAGCATTCCGCCAAATTATGACTCAATGATTGCTAAGTTAATTACAACAGCTCAAACTAGAGAAGAAGCTATCAATAAAATGAAGCGTGCTTTAGACGAGTTTGTTATAGAAGGAATTAAAACAACCATTCCTTTTCATAGACAATTAATGGATCATCCAGATTATTTAGCTGGTAATTATACCACTAAATTTATGGAAGATTTTGTTATAGAAAAGCAAATAGAAGAATAAAACTAAGGCTCCGAAATTAATTTCGGAGTTTTTTTTTGATGCATATAACAAATAGCTTCAGTATATTTGAATACTAAAGCAATTTACATGAAAAGTCCTAGTTACCTAAAATACAGTCTTTTGTTATTGGTGTTTTTTTCAATAACATCTTGTTTTGAAATTATTGAAGAGATTGATCTAAATAGTGATGGTACAGGTACAATGACCTTTACATTAAACATGAGTAAAAGCAAATCAAAATTAGCTTCAATCATGTTGTTAGACTCTGTTAATGGTTATAAAGTGCCTTCAAAAGCAGATATACAAAAAGGATTAAACGATATGGTTTCGGAGCTTAAAAAAGCAGAAGGCATTACTAATATTGTTAAAACAGCAGATTACGAAAATTTTGTGTTTTCAGTAAAATGTGATTTCAATAAAATCGATAATATCAATAAGATTACTAACAAAATAACTAGTCAGCAAAAAAGTAACGCAGGATCCACTTCTTATCTTTTTGATGATAAAAATGGTGTTTTTAAAAGAAGATACACTTACTCTTCAGAAGTAAAAAAACAGTATAATAAATTAAAAACCGAGAATAAAAAGGTGTTTAATGATGCCTCTTATACAGTGATTTATAGATTTGATAACGAGGTAATCAGTCAAAATAATAAACAAGCTAAAGTTTCTAATTCCAAAAAAGCAGTTATGCAACGCGTAAGTGCAATGGATGTGATTAATGGTACTGGAGATTTTACCACTCATATCCAATTAAAAAAATAATCCTTAAACTAACACCCAACCAATGAAAAAATTATCATGTATAATCATGCTATGTGTATCTGTATTTTCTTTTGCACAAAATTCAACATCAAAAATCCCAAGTGATGCAGCTGTTGTTGCCACAATAAAAGGAAATAATTTGTTACAATTAATGTCAATAGATGAGTTAAATAACTCGTTTATGGGAACTGAGATTTTAAAAGAATTATCCAGAAAACAGACTAAATACAACTCGTTGGAAGATTTTGGTTTTGACTTAAATGGCTCTGCTCATTATTTTTTCCAAGCTAATGATAGTATTAATTACAATGCATTTATCGTTCCTTTAAAAAATGTAACTGCTTTTGAAAGTTTTTTAACAACTCAAAGCAAAAAAGAAATTGCAAACGTTAACGGAATAAGATCGTTTAAAGATCATAATCAAGGCGGTATTGTTTGGGATAGCTCAACATTAATTATGGTTGTAGGAAGCACTAACGAGGCGTATTTTCAAAACCCAGAAGTCATGGAGCGTTACGGACTAACAGAAGATGATTACTATGGATACGCAATAGATGATGCTGTTGTTGAAAGTGCAGAGGATTACGATGATGAAGTTATTGAGGCTGAAGAAGCATATGAGGAAGAAATAGAAGAAACGGTTATCGAGTCTACAGAAAGTGAAGAGGTTTATGAGGACGAGTATATTGAAGAGGAAGCTACTGAGGTTGTAGAGTATGATTACAATAATGATACATCTAACTACCAAATTAAAAATGCCATAAATAAAAATTGGGCTTTATTAAAGGCAGAGCAGCTTTTAAAGCAACAACCAAATCGTTCTATCTTAAAAAACAAATCATATTTAAGTAGCCTAGATAGTAAAGCAGAAGCTACATTATGGGTCAATGACTTTGGTCAACTATATTCTAATATGTTAGGGTCTATGTACTACAATCAATTAGTTGGTTTTGATTTATCAAGCATGTATGCTAATAATGGTTTAACAGCTAAATTGTTTTTAGAAAACGACAAAATGGTACTAAATACAAAGTATACTATGTCTGATCAAATGGCAGATAGTTATAAAAAAATGACCTCTAGAAAACTTAATAAAAAGTTTTTAGACTATGTAAATGAAGACAGAATGATTGGTTTTATGAGTTACTCTATAGACACAGAAGCCATGTTAGAAGAGTATCCTAAATTAATGAAGTCTATGTATAGCAACATGCCATACTACGGAGAAGAAGCTAGTTTGGGTATAGATTTATTTTCTTTATTATTAGATGAGGAAGCTGTTGGAGAAGTAATTAATGGAGATTTACTATTTTTATTATCAGGTATCTCTCAGCAAGAAGTTACCTATACTACATACCAATATAATGACGATTATGAGTATGTTGAAGTTGAAAAAACAAAAACAGAAACAGTTCCAGATTTTTTATTAATGGCATCTACGGATGAGCCTAGTATGCTTAATAAATTAATACAATATACTGTAAATAAAGAAATGGCAACTTTTGATAATGGTTATTACACATTTGAAGTCCCAAGAAGCCCACTGGCTATTCACTTTGTAATTAAAGACGGAATTGCTTTTTTAGGTACATCTCAAGTAGAAATGAATAAAATCGTCTCAGGTACATTTGATGCTAAAGTAACATCTAAAACTAAAAAAATGATGTTAGACAATTCTTATTCTGTATTTGTTAGCGCTAAACAATTAGCACAACAACTACCAATAGAAGAGATGGGAATTGACAGAAGTGGTAAGCTAGAATGGTTTTTGAATACTACAGAGGATGCTTATATCACTGCATCAAAAATTAAAGGAAATGCAGTTAAAAGCGAAATGGTTGTTGGTGTGCCTCCAACCGAAGAAAATGCTTTAAAATACATCTTTAATATCATCGAAAAATTTGCAAAATAATTATTAATGAAAATTAAGAAAATATTAAAAAAAGCAGCCATTAGTATTAGTGTGCTGCTTTTGGCTTTTAAAGGCTTTTTAATGTACCGTAATTACACGTCTTACCAAGATGTGATTCATTATAAGGCCAATCAAATAGTTAAGGTGAATATAGATGGTATCGCTCAATCACTAGTGTTAAATGCAATAGCAAATCCTTCATTTTATTTAAAATCAAAAAGAGAGAAAGACACTATTATTGATGAGGATGACAAACAAAAAAAAGGATTCAATATTCCAGCAAACATCTTTTTATACACTATTAAAGGACAACCTATAACCACATTATTTACATCCTTTAAAATTTCAGAACAAAACACCTTTAAGGACTACCTTAAAGCTAATTATAAAGCGGAAGATTTTAAAGACAGCCAAGACTATACTGTTGCAAGATTATTTAATAATAGTGTGATTATAGCATTTAACAAAACACAAGCAGTTATAGCTTACAATCCAAGTAAGGACGATGTAAATCAAGTGTTTGAAGATATATTGGTAGACCATAAAACATTAGAAAAGTCAGATGTAAAATGGAAGAAATTACAGGATGCAGATGGACATTTTAACTACCTCACAAAAACAGATCATTTGACTATTAATTTCCAATCTGGAAAAGCCATAATACAAGGTAATTTTGTGTTGCCTGTATTTTTGGATACACCAAAAATTTATAAAAGCACAAATTTTTCTAAAGATGCTAGTGTAACATTTAATCTTAATCTACTTTCAACATTAAAGTATGTCAGCTTTAAACACAAAAATCAAGCTATAGATACAGACAGTTTAGATACATATTATAAAGGTCATATGGCTCTAGAAATTGGTAAATCGACAACACAATTAGATTCAGTAATAACTTATGAGTATAATGACGATTTTGAAAAAGTAGAAACCTTAACAACGGTAACAAAACAAGTACCAGAAATTAATTTGCAATTAACATCTGACGCTTCAAAACTTTATAAATATTTAGAAAAAATAGCGATAGTAAAAGATGGTAAATTAAGTAAAGATATATTTCCTTTGTATCAAGTTAAAATAGATTCTTCTAACGCTAAAAGTTTGCAAGCAAGTACTAATTTATCCAATAAAGTAAAATCTAAATTAAACGAAACTTCGGAAGTTTTTGCTTTAAAAGTTAATTTTGAAAGGCTGCAAAAGCAGAATCATTTTCCGCTACTGAATAGTTATTTAGAAAAACTGACAACCTTAAAAATTGTTGGAAATAATTCTAAAAACGAAACGATAGCTATTGATGGTCAATTCAATTTAAAAAACGAAGACATAAATGCGCTCGTACAATTATTTATTAATCAAAAAGAATAAACAAATTTAGTATCTTATTAAAATGACATTAAGTTATTGGGAAATAAAATCATGGCTAACCAACGTAGATTACACTATTGTTGGTAGCGGAATTGTGGGTTTAAATTGCGCTTTACAATTAAGAAAAAGATTTCCAAAAGCTAACATTTTAATTTTAGAAAAAGGCACTTTACCTCAAGGAGCAAGTACTAAAAATGCAGGTTTTGCCTGTTTTGGTAGCTTGTCAGAAATTGTAGATGACCTTAAAACACATAGTGAACAAGAGGTTTTAGACTTGGTTAAAAAACGTGTCAAAGGATTACAAAAATTAAGAGAAAACCTAAGAGACAAAACAATCGATTATCAACAATTAGGAGGTTATGAGTTGTTTAATACTAACAGTAATTTATTTGAAATCTGTCTAGAACAAAAAACGTTGGTCAATAATTTATTGAAACCTGTTTTTGGTGACGACGTTTTTAGTTTAAAGGCAAACTCCTTTGGCTTTAATAATATTAAGAGTCAGTACTGTTTTAATCAATATGAAGGACAAATAGACACAGGTCGCATGATGGAAGGGTTGTTGCAAAAAGCGCTCTTAAAAGGCATTAAAATACTTAATAATGTTTCGGTGTCTAGTTTTTCAGAAGATGCCAATGCTGTTAAAGTTGAGACCAATCAATTTAGTTTTTCGACATCAAAATTATTAATAGCAACAAATGGCTTCGCTTCGGTGTTAAACATTCCTGAAGTTAAACCAGCAAGAGCACAGGTGTTAATTACAAAACCAATAAAAAACCTTCATATAAAAGGCACGTTTCATTTGGATGAAGGGTATTATTATTTCCGAAACATCGATAACAGAATACTATTTGGAGGTGGTCGTAATCTAGATTTTAAAGCAGAAGAAACTACGGATTTGGCACAAACGGACTTAATTCAAAATAAATTAGAATCACTTTTAAACACTACAATTTTACCAAACATACCATTTGAAGTAGAACACCGCTGGAGCGGAATTATGGGTGTAGGAGCTCAAAAAAAACCAATTGTAAAACAGCTTAGTAATAATGTGTTTTGTGGTGTGCGATTAGGCGGAATGGGAGTTGCAATTGGAAGTTTAATAGGAGAAGAATTAGCAAACTTAATAGAGTAATATGTTTAAAAAAATATTTAAATTTTTAGCTAAATGTTTACTTTGGTTTATTATTTCAACCGTTGGTGTGGTCATTTTATACAAGTGGATGCCTGTACCAATAACACCATTAATGGTCATTAGATATTTTGAAAAAGACAGTCCAAAACTTTTAAAACACGATTGGGAGCCAATAGAAAATATCTCTAAAAATTTACAGTTGGCAGTTATTTGTAGCGAAGATCAAAGCTTTTTAAAACATAACGGATTTGATTTGGATGCAATTGAAAAAGCTTACCAAAACAATAAAAAAGGAAAACGTATTAAAGGTGGAAGTACCATTAGCCAACAAACAGCAAAAAATGTGTTTTTGTGGCCAAGACGTAGTTGGTTACGTAAGGGGCTGGAAGCTTATTTTACATTTTTAATCGAGCTAACTTGGTCTAAGGAGCGGATCATGGAAGTTTATTTAAACAGTATAGAAATGGGTAATGGTGTTTATGGTGCAGAAGCAGCAGCACAATATTGGTTTAAAAAACCAGCGTTTAAATTATCAAAATTAGAAGCCTCTGCAATAGCAGCAATATTACCAAACCCTAGAAAATATAAAGCAAATCCGGTGACTAATTATATAGCCTCTAGAAAAAGTTGGATAATAAAACAGATGAATTTTTATGGTACTCTAAATTATAAAACGGAGGATGAATAGTACAGAAAAAATTAAACAAGCATTACATGATGGTTGCGCTTTGTTTACGCAAAATAGACTGGATACCATAAATAAAACTATTTCAGAATTGCAAGAATCCTTAACCTCAGAGACTAAAAGTAGCGCTGGAGATAAGCACGAAACTGGACGAGCTATGGTGCAGTTAGAGCGCGAAAAAGCAGGTCACCAATTGGCGCAAATCCAAAAAGTAAACCAATTATTAGCAAAAATTAGCACAGAAAAAACCTCTGAAATTATTGGCTTAGGTAGTGTGGTTTATACAACAAAAGCTAATTATTACATTGCTATTAGTGCAGGAGAGTTAGAGGTTGATGCTCAAAAATTTTATGCAATTGCGGCTAATACACCTATTGCACAATTACTTTTAGGTAAAACCATTGGAGATGACATTGTGTTTAGAGCGCAAAATTTTTCAATAACAAATGTTAACTAAAGTCTAAGTCAACAATTTTCGAGGTATCTTTAGTAAAATTGAATTAGAAAAAAGTTGAATATAATTCCCTCAAATTTTGATGTTATTATTATTGGTGGTGGTTTAGCCGGTTTAAGTAGCGCAATCCATTTGTCAAAAGATAAATTGAGCGTTTTGGTTATCGAAAAAAACGAGTACCCAAAACATAAGGTTTGTGGCGAGTATATTTCAAACGAAGTTTTGCCTTATTTGACTTTTTTAGGAATAGATGTCTTTAAACTAGGCGCAAAAAGGATTGATAAATTTGAATTGTCTACTCCTAAAAACAAGCTTGTAAAAGCCAATTTGCCACTTGGTGGATTTGGTATTAGTCGGTATTGTTTAGATAACAAATTATCAAAAGTTGCATTGACAAATCAAGCTGCAATTACTCAAGATACAGTAGAAAATGTAACGTTTGCAAATGATATGTTTTCGGTTGAAACTAAATCAAATAAGTATACTTCAAAAATAGTGATTGGTGCTTATGGCAAACGTGCTAATTTGGATGTTAAACTCAATCGTACATTCATTAAAAACAAGTCCCCTTTTTTAGCAATAAAAACACATTTAAAAGGCGATTTTCCTGAAAACTTAGTGGCGCTTCATAATTTTGAAGGTGGTTACTGTGGGATCTCAAAAGTAGAAGACGATAGTATAAATGTATGCTACATAACCAATTTTGAGGCTTTTAAAAAGTATAAAAATATTGATGACTTTCAGAAGAAAGTGCTTTATAAAAATACCGCTTTAAAATCAGTATTTGAAAGCACAACTTCAGTTTTTGAAAATCCGTTAACTATTAGTCAAATTTCTTTCGAAACTAAAAGCCCAATAGAAAATCATATGTTAATGTGTGGTGACACTGCAGGAATGATTCATCCTTTATGTGGCAACGGAATGAGTATGGCAATTCGGAGCGCACAAATGGCGTCACTATTAATTATTCAATTTTTTAATGGCACAATACAGGACAGAAAAGCATTAGAAAAACAGTATCTTAGAGAATGGAATACCGAGTTTAAATCGCGATTAACAACAGGTCATATTGTAGCAAAGCTTTTTAGCTACAACAAACTAGCAGAGGTTTTAATACGTGTTGTAAAATGGGCACCAAGTATTTTGCCTCTAATTATTAAGCGCACACACGGTAAAGCAATGACAATTAAATGAGTCTATTAGTCAATACAAAATATAGAAGTGAAGCAGAAGAAATCATGGACGACTTGGATTATAATGGTCCAATACTTCATGATGCATTAGATAAATTGGCAAAAATTAATCAATGGTTAGGCGGAAATATTGTAACTATTAATGGTTTAAAAAAAGCACTTAAAAACCATAATAAATCAGAAGCTATAACAATCATTGATTTGGGTTGTGGAGGAGGAGATATATTAAGAGAAATATCAGTTTTTGGAAAGATAAACAACTATAATTTTAAACTAATAGGGATTGATGCAAACCCACATACGGTTAACTATGCTAATTCTTTATCGTATAAATACGATAACGTAAGTTTTGAAGCAATAGATATATTTTCAGATCAGTTTGATAAATTAGAATATGATTTAGTTTTGACCACGTTATTCTTGCATCATTTTAAAGAAGATCAGTTAATTTCGTTTTTAAAACCAGTGTTACAAAAAGCAAAACTAGGTATTGTGGTTAATGATTTACACAGACATAAATTAGCTTATTATCTGTTTAAACTTTTATGTACAACGATCAAGAATAAAACCATAGTGGAAGATGGACTAACTTCTGTTTTAAGAGGGTTTAGAAGAGAGGAGTTAAAAACTATATCCAAGCAAATAAATGCAAATTATCAAATCCAATGGAAGTGGGCGTTTCGTTTTCAATGGATTTTGAAGCAAAAATAATATGAGCGTAAAAATAACAGCAGTAGCCAAACAATTGCCAAAATATACCAGAGAAACTAAGGATATTATTCCTTTTTTAAAACTTTGGATGACTGGTCAAGACGACCGTTTTCAGCGTAAAGTAATTAAACTTTTTGAAGGCGCAGGCGTTGATAAACGCTACTCAATAATGGATGCAGAAGAAGTTTTTACAAATACCTCTTTTCAAGAAAAAAATGATATTTACGCTCGTGAAGTCGTCAAGTTAGCAGAGCAATCTTTGATAAAGGCATTAGATAAAGCTGCGCTAAAACCAACTGATATTGATTATATTATTACAGTAAGTTGCACTGGAATTATGATTCCCTCAGTCGATGCTTACCTAATAAATAATCTAAAAATGAAACAGGATATTGTAAGATTACCTGTGACAGAAATGGGTTGTGCAGCAGGTGTTTCTGGTATTATTTATGCCAAAAACTTCTTGAAAGCAAATCCTAATAAACGAGCTGCAGTAATTGCGGTGGAGTCGCCAACTGCAACGTTTCAGTTGGATGATTTTTCAATGGTTAATATAGTCAGTGCTGCCATTTTTGGCGATGGTGCTGCAAGTGTTATTTTATCGTCTTATGAAGATGAAATCGGGCCAAAAATAGTAGACGAAGCTATGTATCATTTTTATGATGCTACAACCATGATGGGTTTTAAATTGGTAAATACAGGGTTACAAATGATTTTGGATAAGGCTGTTCCCGAAACCATTTCAGAACACTTTCCTAAGATTGTTCATCCATTTTTAGAACGAAACAACATTTCAATTGAAGCTATAGATCATCTTATTTTTCATCCAGGAGGAAAAAAAATAGTACAAACCGTTGAGGATTTATTTGGATCTTTAGGTAAGAATATAGATGACACAAAAGAAGTATTAAGACTTTACGGAAACATGAGTAGTGCTACTGTTTTATATGTTTTAGAACGTTTTATGGACAAACAATTACCAAAAGGTGACAAAGGATTAATGTTAAGTTTTGGACCTGGTTTTTCCGCACAACGTATATTATTAGAATGGTAATTATAAAGAAAAATGGTAGTTGCTATGTCATGCTGAGCTTGTCGAAGCTTCTTTATGCTATCAACGTAATTTAAAATATAACGTCACACTGAGCGCAGTCGAAGTGTCTTCTAAAAAAGATTTATTAGTTATGACAAAAGATTTTCAACATAAAAACTATTGGGCACTCATTTTAGGAGGTTCTAGCGGACTGGGATTAGCTACAGCAAAAAAGTTAGCTAAGCATGGCATGAATATTTGTATTATTCACAGAAATTCAAGAACTCAAGAATCTGAAATTAATACCGAATTTGATGTAATTAAAGCTGAAGGTGTTCAGTTTAAATCCTTTAATATTGATGCTTTTAAAGCAGAAAAAAGGACTCAAATTATTTCTGAATTAAAAGGAATTTTAGGCTCGGAAGGAAAAATAAGAACATTGGTACATAGCGTTGCTAAAGGGAATTTAAAACCAATGTTGGATGATGAAAAACCAACACTTAAAACTGACGATTTCAATTTAACAATAAACGCTATGGCTATTAGTTTGTTTGATTGGACAAGTGCCCTTTTTGATTCAGAACTATTTGCTTCGGACACCAGAATTATAAGTTTTACAAGTGAAGGTAATACAAAAGCATGGAAAAATTACGCAGCAGTTTCTGCAGCAAAAGTAACACTGGAAGCCATTACTAGAAATATTGCTTTAGAGTTTGCGCCTTTTGGGGTCAGAGCTAATTGTATCCAAGCAGGAGTAACAGATACAGCGTCTTTACGTATGATTCCTGGAAGTGATAAAATTAAAGAACACAGTTTACTTCGTAATCCATTTAACAGACTAACATTACCGGAAGATGTTGCAAATGCAGTATATTTATTAAGTAAGGATGAAGCTAGTTGGATTAATGGAACAATTATAAAAGTAGATGGAGGAGAAAGTTTGAGTTAGAGCAAAAGTGCTTACTATTTTTAGGAAGAAAATTATAATATGAAATACGAACCGCTTGTAGAAGATACGTATTACCACATTTATAACCGTGGTAATAATAAAGAAGACCTTTTTATTGAAGAGAGAAATTATAACTATTTTCTTCAATTAATGAAAAAACATATTACTTCCGTCTGTAGCGTACTATCTTATTGCTTATTGAAAAACCATTTTCACTTTGTTGTAAAAACAAAAGAAAATATTAAATCAAAAGAAATTTCACAAGCTTTTTCAAATTTGTTTAATGCATATTCTAAGAGTATAAATAAAAAGTACAATAGAACAGGAAGTCTATTTCAAGATCGATTTTCTAGGAAAAAAATTGAAGGCGAGACGTATTTAAAAAACTTAATTTTGTACGTGCATTTAAACCCTGTTCATCACGGATTTATAGCAGATTTTAGTCAGTATAAGTATTCATCCTATCAAGTAGTTCTTTCTAATAGTCCAACAAAATTGAATAGAACTTATGTCTTAAGTTTATTTGAAGACAGATTAAATTTTATTAAAACACATAGTTGTCATAAAATAAATAATTTAGAAGAGTATTACTTGGAGTAACAATATAGAGCGTAAATACCTCACAGGTTTTTAAAACCTGTGAGGTCTAATAAAACCTAATTAGCAATTGAATAATAACGATATTATTAAATTATTACCCTATCAGCACCCTTTTCTGTTTGTTGATATTTTAACTACGATTTCAAATAAAGGAATAACAGGAAGTTATACTTTTAAAAAAGACGAATATTTTTACAAAGGACATTTTAAAGACAATCCAATTACGCCAGGCGTTATCTTAACAGAGTGTATGGCACAAATTGGTCTAGTATGTTTGGGTATTTATATGTTGAAAGATGAAATTTTAGAAGACAATAAACCACAAATTGCCTTAACATCAAGTCAGGTAGATTTCTTTTTACCTGTTTTTCCAGGCGAAACAGTGACTGTAGTTTCCGAAAAAGAAGTCTTTAGATTCAATAAATTGAAATGTAAAGTAAAAATGTTTAATCAGAAAAATGAATTGGTTTGTAGAGGACAAATTTCAGGAATGCTAAAAGTGGAATAATGCCAATTGTAAATGATAGGTCACACTGAGTTTGTCGAAGTGTATTTTAATTAATAAAGGATGAAAAACAGAGTCGTAATAACAGGTTTAGGAGTCGTTGCACCAAATGGAGTGGGAGTCGATGCGTTTACTAAAGCCATAAAAAATGGCGTATCCGGAATTACGTTTCATCAGCAATTAGCAGACTTAAATTTTTCGTGTTGTATTGGTGGAATTCCTAATATTTCCGAAGAAAAAAAGCTAGAATACTTAACGCCTTTACAATTAAGAGGCTTTAATAGTTCGGGTATTTTATATGGCTGTGTTGCCGGAATGGATGCTTGGAAAGATGCAGGATTTGAAGTTGATTCTAATAGTGATTTAGACTTTGATTCGGGTACTGTTTTTGGAACAGGTACTTCTGGAGTAGAGAAATTTAGAGAGGCCATTTATAAGTTAGATGATAAACAGGTAAAACGATTAGGAAGTACCGTTGTGGTGCAGACTATGGCTAGCGGAATTAGTGCTTTTTTAGGCGGAATTTTAGGCTTAGGAAATCAAGTAACAACAAACTCCTCAGCATGCACCACAGGTACAGAAGCCATTTTAATGGGGTTTGAACGTATTAAAAACGGTCAAGCAAAACGTATGTTGGTTGGTAGTTGTAGTGACGACGGACCTTATATTTGGGGAGGATTTGATGCTATGCGAGTGATGACATATAAGCATAATGAAACTCCAAAAAAAGGCTCTAGACCAATGAGTGAAACTGCAACGGGTTTTGTGCCAGGTGCAGGTGCTGGTGCTTTAGTTTTAGAATCTTTAGATAGTGCATTAGAAAGAAACGCAACTATTTATGCAGAGGTTTTAGGTGGGAATATAAACTCTGGAGGGCAACGTGATGGCGGAACAATGACAGCTCCAAATGCCAAAGCTGTGCAACGTTGCATCCAAGATGCAATTAAAAATTCAGGAATTTTAGCTGAAGAAATTGACACTATAAATGGGCATTTAACTGCGACTTCAAAAGACAGTTTAGAAATAGAAAATTGGACAAAAGCTTTGGGTAGAAACGGAACGGATTTTCCGTGTATAAACTCGTTGAAAGGGATGGTTGGACATTGTTTGGCAGCTTCGGGTAGTATAGAAAGTGTTGCTACTGTATTGCAGTTAAAACATCAATTTGTGTTTCCTAATATTAATTGCGAGGACGTTCATCCAGAAATATCGGCATTAATTTCCGAAGAAAAGATTGTAAAACAAGCTATAAATATCAAGCTTAATATTGCTGCAAAAGCCAGTTTTGGTTTTGGCGATGTTAATGGGTGTGTTATTTTTAAGAAGTATAATTAGCAATCTTCGACAAGCTCAGACTGACATTAGTTTTTCATGTTTGTGATTGCAATAAACATTGTAGCTTTAATATTGTCAATTGTGATTATAAATGTCACACTGAGCTTGTCGAAGTGCAATCATTAATAAAAGAACCATAAATATGAAATTCTATTTTGTTTATATTTTATTATGTATTGATAATTCGTACTACACTGGTATGACTAATGACTTAGAAAGAAGAGTAGCTCAGCATAAATCTGGTCACAAAAAAGACTCGTATACTGCAACAAGGCTACCTGTTAAATTATTGTGGTATTTACAGTGTGAAAACCCTAAAGAAGCCATAACAATTGAAAAACAAATTAAAGGATGGTCTCGAAGAAAGAAAAAAGCTTTAATAGATGAAAACTGGCAAGATTTAATTGAATTCTCTAAAAATTATTCCGAGTATAATAATCGTATTTAGTCCGTGATTGGTCTTCGACAAGCTCAGCCTGACATTGGTTTTTTATGTTTGTGATTGTAATAAGTATTGTAGCTTTAATATTGCCAATTGTATTTATAAGTGTCACACTGAGCTTGTCGAAGTGCAATCGTATTTAACCCATTATTGGTCTTCGACAAGCTCAGACTGACATTGGTTTTTCATATTTGTAATTATAGTAAACATTATAACCACGGTACTGCCAATTGTGATTATAAGCGTCACTGAGGTTATCGAAGTGTAATTGTTTTTAATCCGTGATTGGTCTTCGACAAGCTCAGCCTGACATTGGTTTTTCATATTTGTAACTGTAGTAAACATTATAACCATGGTACTGCCAATGGTGATTATAAGCGTCACTGAGCTTGTCGAAGTGCAATCGTATTTAATCCGTGATTGGTCTTCCAAAAGTTCAGACTGACATTGGTTTTTCATATTAGTAATTGTAATAAACATTATAGCTTTAATATTGCCAATTGTGATTATAAATGTCTCACTGAGCTTGTCGAAGTGCTAAAAAAAAGAGATATTTAAAAATATATTTACGCTTACGCTGAAAAATAAAATAGAAAAATAGACTATGACTAAAGAAGAACTTATCGCGAAACTAAAAACCATTGTACAGCCTTATATTCAAAACGAAGATGCTTTTAATAACTTATCTGAATCGACTGATTTTATAAACGATCTTAAAATAAACTCAGCTAATTTAGTAGATGTTATTTTAGATGTAGAAGACGAATTTGATATTAGAATTGAAAATGATGACATGGAAAAAATGACATCTGTAAAGGCTGCAATGGATATTGTTAATGAGAAATTAGCAGCAAAATGATAGGCAATGATATTGTCGATTTAAAGCAAGCTGCTAAAGATAGTAATTGGAAGCGTCCACGTTTTTTAGATAAAATATATACACCAAATGAGCAGAAATTAATTTGGTCTGCTAAAAATCAAGACCAAATGGTTTGGCTACTTTGGAGTATGAAAGAAGCTGCTTATAAAGTGAATGTGCAGCAGTTTGGGAAACGCTTTTTTAATCCAAAACGGTTGGAATGTACTTTATTGTCTAATTTAAAAGGAGAGGTAATTATTGGAGACAATCGTTATATTACAGAGTCTATAATTACTGAAGCTTTTATTTATTCTATTGCGTTAATAGAGTCTGATAAAAGTTATAAAAGTGAATGGTTTTTTAATCAAAGTCAAGATTATATTACACGAAGTAAATGCCTTAAAAAACGCTTTTTAAAAACGTTGAATTTAGATGAAGTAACCATTGTAAAAAACAAGATTGGTGTCCCAAAATTACAGCATAACAGCGACATGTTAGATGTCTCTTTTTCTTTGACACATCATGGTGCTTTTAGTGGTTATGCTATGTTGTGATTTCTAAAAACTGAGTAGTGTTTTTTTCTAAGTTTATTTTACTCTCAAAAAACACAACATCATCATTTAATAAAGCTTCTATTAAGTAATAATGTCCTTTAAAATAAGAGTGTATTACTGTTGCCTTAAGCTCAGAATGGGTAACAATTTTTAATTGATGTGCGTATATTATAGTATCACCAATAATATTAAACTCGCCAAAAAAAGACGCTATTAATGGTGCTTCTGGATTTGTAAATAAATGTTCTGGACTATCATTAACAACAATTTTGTGGTCATATAAAACAATCATTCTGTCTGCAAAACCTAAAACATCTTCTCTGTCATGTGTTGCAACAATACAGGTGATATTTTTGTCTTTTAAATACCTAAATACGTTACGTCTAAGTGATTGTTTTTGGAAGTTATCAATATGACTAAAAGGCTCGTCTAATAAAATAATTTCTGGCTGTTTTGCTAACGCACGTGCTAATGCTACACGTTGTTTTTGACCACCACTTAATGTTTTCACTTTTGTTTTAGCAAGTTCAGTAAGCTCTACAACTTCTAGTAACTCTGCAGTACGTTCTTTTTTTTCTTCAGGAAAAAAGTTAGAAAGGTGTTTACCAATATTTTCTTCAACGGTTATAAAAGGCATCAAGTCAAATTCTTGACTTACGTATTTCATAAAGTCATAACCTACAACCAAATTATATTTTGGTCCCAAAATTTGTTCGTCTTTCCAAAAAATCTGACCTTGGTTTAAGTCGGATTCACCAAAAATAAGATTTAATAGTGTGCTTTTTCCTGAGCCACTTTCGCCAATAATGGCAACGTTTTCACCTTGATTAGCAGTAAAAGATAGGTCTTTTAAAACAGGTGTTTTATTATAAGAAAAGGTAAGATTTTTAACTGTCAGCATAACACAAAAATAATATAAAAAAACCGCTCGACTTTTAAGTTGAGCGGTTTTTAATAGTTTGAAATTATAAATATTTAATCTTTAAAGTCTTCGATTTCGGTTGGTAAAATTTCAAAACCCATATTGTATAATATAAATCCGTAAATGTCAGCATATTGCTCTATAGTTTTACTTACAGGTGTTCCAGCTCCATGTCCAGCATCAGTTTCTATTCTAATTAAAACTGGGTTGTTTCCGGTTTGTTTAGCTTGCAATTCTGCAGCAAATTTAAAACTGTGTGCAGGTACAACTCTATCATCATGGTCACCTGTTGTAACCATAGTAGCTGGATATTGTGTGCCTTCTTTTACATTATGTACAGGAGAGTAGCCTAATAAATAATCAAACATTTCTTTATTATTTTCTGCTGTTCCATAGTCATAAGCCCAACCTGCTCCAGCTGTAAAGGTGTGGTAACGTAACATATCTAAAACGCCTACTGCAGGTAATGCGACTTTCATTAAATCTGGACGTTGGGTCATGGTTGCTCCAACTAATAAACCACCGTTTGATCCACCTCTGATTGCTAAAAAGTCTGATGAAGTATATTTTTGGTCTATAAGGTATTCTGCAGCAGCAATAAAATCGTCAAAAACATTTTGTTTTTTTAATTGCGTTCCTGCATCATGCCATGCTTTTCCGTATTCTCCACCACCACGAAGGTTTGGCACTGCATAGATACCGCCTTGTTCCATCCAAACCGCATTAGCGATACTAAAACTAGGGGTTAAACTGACATTAAAACCACCATAACCGTAAAGGATTGTTGGGTTTTTACCATTAAGTGTTAACCCTTTTTTATGTGTAATAATCATAGGTACTTTTGTACCGTCTTTTGAGTTATAGAAGACTTGTTTGCTTTCGTAATTTTCAGGATTAAAATCAATATTTGGCTTTCGGAATAACTCTGAAGTTCCGGTTTCAATATCATATTTATAGATACTACCTGGAGTTACATAGTTTGTGAATGAATAGTATAATTCTTTTTCTTCTTTTTTAGAACCAAAACCACTAGCACTTCCAACACCAGGAAGTTTTACTTCTCTTACTAATTTACCATCGTAGTCGTACTGCATTACTTTAGATACTGCATCTACCATATACTCAGTAAAAAAGTATCCACCTGCTGTTGATGGGTTTAATACATTTTTAGTTTCTGGAATAAAATCTACCCAGTTTTCTGGTGTCGGATTTGAGGCATCAACGGTAACTATTTTTTTGTTAGGTGCATTAAGATTTGTAACCAAGAATAATTTTGAGTCTTCGTTTTCAATGACATAAGTGTCGCTATCTGTGTTGCCAATAATCTCTACTAATTTTGAGTTTGGTTGCGTTAAATCCTTAATGTATAATTTGTTTCCAGAGGTTGATACACGTGGCGATATTATTAAATATCGATCATCCTCTGTTACGCTTCCGTAGATATATCTGTGTTTTGCAGAAGCTGTTCCTCCAAAAATTAACTGATCTTCTTTTTGCGACGTCCCTAGTTTATGGTAATATACTTTGTGCTGATCTGTTTTTGCAGATAACTCGCTACCTTTTGGTTTGTCATAGCTTGAGTAATAAAAGCCTTCGTTTTTGTACCAAGACATTCCGCTAAATTTTATATCTACTAAGGTATCTTCGATAATTGTTTTAGACTGGGTATCCATTACTAAAATTTTTCGCCAATCACTTCCTCCTTCAGAAATTGCGTAGGCTAGTATCTTTCCGTTTTTAGAAAAGCTAGTACCTCCAAGCGATATAGTACCATCTTCCTTAAATGTATTTGGGTCTAAAAACACGGTTGCTGTACTTGGGTCTTCTTCGGTTTTATAACGGTAGATTACATACTGGTTTTGTAAGCCATCGTTTTTATAAAAATAGGTGTAGTCACCTTCTACAAAAGGCGCTCCAATTTTTTCATAATTCCATAACTTCTCTAAACGTTGCTTTAGTTTTTTTCTGTAAGGAATATTGTCTAAATAAGCATAAGTAGTTTTATTTTCTGCTTTTACCCATGCTTCTGTCTCTGGACTTCTGTCATCCTCTAACCATCTGTAAGGGTCTTTTACTTCGGTACCAAAATAGTTAGTTACAGTGTCAACCTTACTAGTTGTTGGGTAGTCTATTAAGATACTTTTTTCTTTTTTTGTTGCTTCTTTTTTACAAGACATAATAGTTATTACGGTTAAAATACCAATAGCTAGTTTTTTCATGTTGAAGGGATGGTTTAATTATGTGAATAAAATTAACCAAAAAAGCACATGTTAACTACTAACCTGTGCTTTTTAAGATTTTTTTAATGTTTTATAAATTTTTGAGCTTTTATACTTCCGTTACTATTTATTTGTAAAATGTAGTTACCTGATTGGATATTTGAAACATCAATAGTATTAGTTTTTAATTTACCTTTTAATACTTGTCTACCATTCATATCAAATACAAAATATGCTGAGTTATTTAAATGTTGATTTTCAATATTTAAATTTAAACTGTGAGTTGTTGGGTTAGGGTAAAGTATTAGATTAGACAATAAAAACTCATCAATACTTAATTGATTTTGACCTTCAATTATATTTAAAGTTTGATTAACTGTAGGATTTAAAATAACATCTACGATACCAGAAGGCCATTCTACGGTTAAGCTTGCAATCGTGGTTGCTGTACCTAACCCAAAATGAGTATTTAAGGTGTTCATGTATCTAAATCCGTCACCACTTCTAACATCTCTAATTTGACTGCCTAAGGTTGTTTCTATTGTTATTCTAGCTCCAATTCCATTTATATTACTAACGTTTCCAACGGTATTTAATGTTATCCAATTATTAATCGTGGTGTCATTCATGTAAATTGAACCATCACTGCTAAAAGCATCTATAAATCCATCTGTGTTTAAGTCTCCAAAAGATCCTGCTGTAGGTAATAGGCCTGTATAAAGATTAAAAGTCATGTCACCATTACCAATTAATATATTTCCATTTGAAGCTAAGTCTAAAATACCATCATTATCAAAATCGTAAGTTACGTTTTCAATACCTGTAGCAGTCATATCTAAGACTCCTGATCCAGCTGTAACATCTGTAAAGGTTACTATTCCAGTTGTTGTGTCTAAATCATTTCTCATTAATTTATGAGTTCCAGAACTAGCGCCAACAAACACATCCATATCACCATCGTTATCAAAATCTCCCCATGATGAAGACCATGTTTGCATTGGGTCTGATAATCCAATTTGATAGGCTACCTCTGTATAGTTGACTACTAATGTATTTGAAGCATCGTAATAAGAGTCGTTTCTATACATTTGGTTTTTTCTTCTAGCTTCTTCACCACCACATTTGGCGATAAACATATCACTATCTCCATCGTTATCATAATCAACGAAAATTGATCCATAATGTCCACCAGATGCGTAATCTCCTAAATTAAAAGGAGCAGTTCCTACGGTTGATTGATAGTATTGTAAATTACCATTACCATCGTTAATATAATACACAGTAGGCTCTACATCATGACAAACAAATGCATCTAAATGACCATCCATATTAAGGTCTGCAAAATTTGATCTTTGAGAAAAAACATATTCTGAGCCTGAAATTTCTGTAAATCCAGTTCCAGTATCGTTTGCTTTCATAAAGGTTACACCTTGTCCAGCTCCATATAATAAATCCGTATAACCATTCGCGTCATAATCTGCAGCAGCAAGACTCCAGTTTGGTGTAAAATCAGCAGAAGTGGTTGCAATATTGACAGTATTAAAACCACCTGTCGCTAATTGATAATTAATATTAATATTTGTAGCTGTAACAGCAACAACATCATCTAGAAAATCCCCATTCATATCAACAACAGCACGATTTGAACCGTTTGTAGATAGTGATTGTTGAGTAAATGTAACAGGAGCAGGAGGTGGTGGAATAACCACTGCACCTTCCGTTAATTCCCAATCAAACTCTGAGTCACTCCATTTATCATCAAAAGCAATGTAATATGTTGTACCAGCTATTACATTAAATGTCGCAACAGACAAGAAATTAGTTCCAGAATCATCATCTCCAGCAACACAAGTTAGGCTACCACAAGCTCCGGAATAGATATGTACACGTGTGTCTTTACCAGAATTTTGAGTTAAGTCTGTACTGATGGTTACAGAGTAGTCGTTAGTTGGTATATACCTGTACCATTCTCCATTTGTTGCTCCAGTTCCATTTGCTGCACAAATAGGAGAAGGTATTTCTGTACCATCAATAATTCCGTTAAGGGTAAATGTCCCAGGACCAACTATAGCTGTGTCTGTATTGGTATCCAAGCAGCTGTTGCTGTTGGTTTGTGCTTTAATTATAAATGTAACTAAGCAAATTAAAATAGTAAGTAGTGGTTTTTTCATGGTTAGACGGTTAGTTTATTGGCAGGTTTGTGTTAGTGAAGTAATCCATTGTTCTAAAAGAATAACACCTTCTTGGTGTATTAGTGTTCTACCTAATAAAGGCATTCTATATTCTTCTTGTGTATTATTTAATCTAAAGTGAATTAATGAGCGTGCTATGTTATTTGGTTCTACAATTTTAGAGTAAGGTGCTATTGGTGTATCTGGATCTACACAAACACCTAAACTAGTATCTCCTTGATAATCTCCAAATGCAAACCTTACAGGTCTGTAGTCACAATGTCTATCTTGACTGTGGCAGTGTGCACAATTAATATCTAAGTAACCTCTAATCCTGTCACTAAGTGTAGAGGTAACATCTTGCCAGTTAGAAACTGTATTGATAGTGTTAGGTAAGTTGTCTTTTAAATAACCAATTTCTATCCATTTTTGTAATTGATTTTTTACACCATCAGCGTAGGCTAAATCGTTATTTAGATTTTGTGGTTTTGGACCAATTGGAATGGAGTTAACTTCAGACTTGTGGCAAGTAAAGCATTCTGCAGCAGACGGAATTCTGTAAATGGTGTTTTTTGTTACTCCGTTTTCAATAAAACTAACATCTGTATAACTTCCGGTTAAATCAAAGTATGCTTCTGTTTGATCATCATTCCAGATATAATTTGCAAATTTCCAACCTTCAGAAGATTTATACATTAATCGTGTTTCAATAATCCTTGATAAATTACTAGGTAATGTATTTTGGTAATAAAAGTTTTTTATAAAAACAGTGCCATCAGGAAAATTTAAAATTGAATAATCATTAACATAAGTTGCCTTTTGGTTTTTAGGCATCCAAATAAATCTTTTTTTGCGCGCGTAATCTGTAAATAAGGAATTAATAGGTTGATATGGCAGGACGCCTACAACAGGAGTTAAGTCTTTAAGGTTGTCTTTAAAAAAATGGTATTCTGATAATGTATTAAAAGGTGTTGCTTCTGGATTAAAAATAACAGGAGAGGTCTCTGTACTTTCTTGGATTGGGATATACGTTTCTTCTGAGCTACAAGAAAATTGCAACAAAGTAAAAAAAGCAATAACTAATAAGCGCGTGTAGTTTTTGACCATATAAAAAATATATGGTCACTAATATATAAATTAATTGGCCTAAAAATGGTATTAACTTAATGAAATTTAGCTTGTTATATCTAAACTAAGTTGTGTTTTACTAAATATTCTGCAATCTGAACTGTGTTTGTAGCTGCTCCCTTACGCAGGTTGTCACTAACAATCCACATATTAATAGAGTTTGCCTGAGATAAGTCGCGTCTAATACGACCTACAAAAACGTCATCTTTACCATTGGCATATAAAGGCATTGGATAGGTGTTAGTGTCTAAATTATCTTGTACGACTACACCTTCAGTTTGACTTAAAATCGTTTTAACTTCATCAATATCAAAATCGTTTTCAAATGCAATATTAACTGACTCACTATGTCCTCCAGCAGTAGGTATTCTTACAGCAGTTGCTGTTACAGCAATAGTGTTATCGTTTAATATTTTCTGGGTTTCGTTAACCAACTTTAATTCTTCTTTGGTGTATCCATTGTCTTCAAATACGTCACAATGCGGAATTGCATTTTTAAAGATAGGATAGTGATATGCCATTTCTCCTGTAACGCCATTTAATTCGTTTTCTAATTGTTGCACAGCTTTTACTCCTGTACCAGAAATGGATTGGTAAGTTGAAACGACTATTCTTTTGATTTTATATTTTTTATGAAGAGGAGCCAAGCACATAACCATTTGTATGGTCGAGCAATTAGGATTGGCTATTATTTTGTCTTCTTTAGTAAGTTGATTTGCATTAATCTCCGGAACCACTAGTTTTTTGTCCTGATCCATTCTCCAAGCCGAAGAATTATCAATCACAGTTGTACCTACTTCTGCAAATTTTGGAGCCCATTCTAAAGATGTGCTTCCACCAGCCGAAAATAAAGCAATATCTGGTTTGGCATTTACCGCATCTTGTAAGCTTACAATTGTATAATCTTTACCGTTAAATGAAAGTGATTTACCTACTGATCTTTCTGAAGCTACAGGTATAAATTCTGATATAGGAAATTGTCTTTCTTCTAATACTTTACGCATAACTTCTCCAACCATTCCGGTTGCTCCAACTACAGCTACTCTCATTTTAAATACAAATTAAATTAAAGGCTAAAATTAGGGTATTTAACTAAAAAAATAATATAATTAGTATTAATTTTTTCGTAAAAATTTGAGCATAAAAAAACCGATTTTAAAACTAAAATCGGTTTTTTATGATAATACTAAAAATTAGATTACTTTTTTAAAGCATCTCTAATTTCCATTAATAATTCGTTATCAGATGGTCCTGCTGGTGCAGCTGGCTCAACTGGTTTTTTAGTTTTATTGTATGCTTTAACAATTAAGAACATGATAAATCCAACAATTATTAAGTTAATTATTGTATTAATCCAGCTACCATACATTATTGCGTTTTCTGGTTTTGTAACAACACCAGCTGCGTCTACTACTGCCTCATCAAGTACAAGTTTTTTTGCAGCAAAATCAATCCCTCCTGCAAAATGTCCTACAAATGGCATAGCAACGTTATTTACAAAGCCATTAATTACTTGGCCTAATGCTCCAGCCATAATTACAGCAACCGCAAATTCAATTACGTTTCCTGTCATGATAAAATTCTTAAATTCTTTAAGCATAATTTTAATTTTTAATGTTAGTTAATATTAATGATATTCGAATTTAGTTAAAATTTTAACATAATTGGTATTTATCAAATATATGTAAATGACATTTATCGACGAAATACACGTTTTACACGTTGAGAGATGGCAGTAATTAATTCGTAGGAAATAGATTGCACCTTTTCTGCTAAAGTTTCAGCAGTGTGTTGGTCATTAAAAACAATAACTTCGTCACCTTCATTACAGTTAATTGATGTAATATCTACCATAATCATATCCATGCAAACATTACCTAATATATATGCTTTTTGATTATTTATGGTTACAAATCCATTACTATTACCATATTGTCTTTTTATACCATCTGCGTGACCAATTGGTAACGTTGCAGTTTTTGTATCTGTTTGCGCTATAAAAGCTCTGTTATAACCTAAGCTTTCTCCTTTTTTTATATGATGAATTTGCGAGATGTTAGTTTTTAAAGCTGCTATTGGTTTTAGGTGTTTATTTACATTTGGATCGTTTCCAAAACCGTTTAATCCAATACCACTTCTAACCATATCAAAGTGTGCTTCTGGGTAGTTTATAATACCAGAGGTGTTACAAAGGTGTAAAAATGGCTTGTAGTCTAATTTGGCATAGACTTGTTTGTATATTGTTGTGAACAATTTTATTTGAGATTCAGTAAATACTTTATCGTCCAAGACTTCACTTTCTGCTAGATGAGAAAATAAACTGGTGATGTGTACCGCTTCGGTTTTAGATACTGTTTCAACTATTTTAGAAATATCTTCCAAGCCAAAACCTAATCTATTTAATCCAGTGTTAAATTTTAAATGTACAGGATAGTTGTGTTGCTTATGTGTTTCTGCGGAAGCGATAAAAAGGTCTAAAACTCTTTGTGAGTATAGGCTTGGTTCTAGGCAACGTGTAATAATGTCGTCAAAACTTACAGGTTGTGGATGTAATACTAGTATTGGTGTTGTAATTCCTGCATCCCGCAGTGCTACACCTTCATAGGTATAGGCTACAGCAAAATAGTCTACGTCTAATTGTTGCAGATATTTTGCAACTTCTACAGCGTCACTACCGTAGGCAAAGGCTTTTACAACCGCTAAAAATTTAGTGTTTCCGGAGAGTTTTGATTTTAAAAACTTAAAATTATGTTTTAGTGCTTTAAGGTCTATTTCTAAAACTGTTTCTTGAGCTTTATTCATTAGAGATTTTAGATTTAGTGTCAATCTCTTGGGCATCTTCTACCTTCATGTGTTTCACTTTTTCTCTAAGTGTTGCTTTATAATACGCAGCTCTGCTTAGTGGCTCATACTCTTCAGTTTCACCTAACAAAACAAGGTTGTCATTTGCAGATTTCCTGAAACTATATTGTGCTAGGTTTCCGGTTCTTGTACAAACAGCGTGTACTTTTGTAACATATTCTGCTGTTGCCATTAAATAAGGCATTGGTCCAAAAGGGTTACCTTTAAAGTCCATATCTAAACCTGCAACAATTACACGTATGCCTTTGTTAGCCAGGTCGTTACAAACACGAACGATTTCGTCATCAAAAAACTGAGCTTCGTCAATACCAACCACATCACAGCCATCTGCAAGAATTGGAATATTAGCTGCAGCAGGTACAGGAGTGGATCTAATCTCGTTAGCATCGTGCGATACTACCATTTCATCATCGTAACGAACATCAATAGCTGGTTTAAAGATTTCTACTTTTTGTTTAGCAAATTGAGCGCGTTTAAGTCTTCGGATTAACTCTTCAGTCTTTCCAGAAAACATTGATCCACAGATGACTTCAATCCATCCAAATTGTTCTTTTTGATTTACTGTATTTTCAAGAAACATTTTGTAAATTTAGCACTAAAACGTAAAGCATTTACGTTTTGTATAAAGGTGGGTCAAATTTATTAAAAATCAAAAGGCTAACTTGCAATTAATTCAAAAATTATAAAAAAAAATAAAACCATGAAGAAGAAATTAGAATCAGAATTAATGAGTATTGCACACAGGATTCTAAAACTAGTTGGTAAAGAAGACGTTAATAGGATGCATGCAGAAGTTGCTGTTTTGTATGAAAAGTTAACCGTTTTAAAATTTGCTAACGAAAACTTTGAAGATAGTTTACCGACTATTGGTAATGACTCTTCATTTTTTGATATGTTAGATTCTGCTTTTAATAACAAAGTAAGCGATAACATAGAGGTAGATGATAAAACCTATATCAATTTGGATGATGCAGATCAGGATGATATTATGGAGCCAGTCATGGAGAAAATAAAGGATATGGTAGCTCAAATGCCACAAGAAACTCACCAAGTGGATGACCTAATTGAAGCAGTTATACCAAAGCAAAACTATACTAAAAATGATTTTGAAGAGATAACAGCAGGCTTTGATGAGATTCCTGTTTTTGATCCTGTGTCAAAATCTGATATAAATGAAAAAAAGAGTTTAAATGATAAACTTAAATCTGGTTTAAACATTGGGTTAAACGATAAATTGGCATTTATTAAGCATTTATTTGATGGTGAACCTGACGATTATAATAGAGTGTTATCACAACTTAATACGACTACAACTTTAGACGAAGCGTTTAATTTAATTAATAATGTGGTTAAACCAGACTACAATAATTGGGTTGGTAAAGAAGACTACGAAGTTCGGTTTATGGAAATTATCGAAGCTAGATTTAAGTAGTTAGTAAACATTAATACTTAATTTAAATGAAACAAACGTCTATAAAGACTGTGTTGTATTGGATTGTTACAATTTTAGTTTGTGTGATTTTTTTATATTCAGCACAGATGTATTTTTTTAATATAGAGATGGTTGAAGGTTTTTTTAAAGCACTAAACTATCCAATCTACTTAGTAATCCCTTTAGCAATTGTTAAGGTGCTTGGTGTTATAATGATTTTATGGCGAAAAAGTAAATGGTTAACAGAATGGGCTTACGCTGGATTTTTCTTTGATGCTTTATTGGCAACAGTAGCGCATTATAATGCTGGACATGGACTTTTTGGCCTGTCTTTTTACACCATATTTATAGTGTTACTGTCTTACTATTTGGGATTGGCTGTCCGTGAAAAAAATAAATTAGTAGTTTAAATATATATAACCTACAAAAGGATTTTTTATAGTTGAAATATTTAAAACGTAATAATAAGTGCCAACTGGTAACACTTTATTTTGATTAAAAGGACCTTGATTTGGCATTCCCTTCCAATCATTAATATAGTTATTACTTTGGTATATTAATGTACCATATCGATTGTAAATTTTTAAATCATTATTGGGATAGTCTTCAATACATGGTATTACAAATGTATCATTTACCATATCACTACCAGGAGAAAACCCTTTAGGCATTTGTAAACAAGCATCAACAGTAACCACTGCCCAATCCTGATTATTTGTGTCATCTCTATCAATTTGTAAAACTTCAGTTAAAGTAGCAGTGTTGAGAAGATTATTGGAAGATATAACTTGAGCTGTTATTGTTAAACTCTCTGATTGATTTGGTAGTAAGTGGCTTATACTCCATAAAAACGAATTTACGTCATAATTTCCAAAGCTTGTGTTAGCAGTTATAAGCTGATAGCCAATTGGGAGTTTTTCAAAAATCATAATATTTGTAGCTTCGGTTGTTCCAATATTACTAGCGCTAATGGTAAAAGTAACCTCTTGACCAATAGAAGTTTGTGTTGGAGTTACAGATTTTAATACTTCAATATCAACATTAGTTGTATCCTCTAAAACAGTTAATGTTGCATTTGCTTGAGAGCTATCAATATTATTTTGATTGCTAAAATTGCTACTGTTATTATTGTATATACCTTCCATTGTAGAGGTGACCAAAACCGAAAAACTACAACTTCCCACACCTTCTGGAATAATTAAGTCAGATACGCCAACAAATGTTCCGCCTAATGAGCTAGTAAATGTTGCAGTACATCCATTACTATCTGTCCAAGATATTGGACCTGCTATAGTTAATCCAAGAGGCAAATTGTCTGTAAAGGTTATATTTGATTGCGCTACGTTACCAGAAACATTAAATACTGTAAACTCTAATATACTTTGTTGACCTACAATTATTTGGTCTGGAGTAAAGGTTTTTAAAACCGTTGGAGCAATAACTTGCATATTGCTAATAGACAGGTTGGTGTCTGGAGTTAGCTCATTATTTTCGTTAATGTTGGCTATGGCTTGTGCAGTATTTGTAAATGCACCACCATAGCTTGGAGCTGTTACCGGAATTGCTATTTGTATTGTAGAGCCTCCTTCCATATTTGTAATATTACCAGAAATAGTATTACCAGAAATATTAAATGCGGACATGCAGGATGCTATGCCTGAAGTCACAATACAAGTTGGTGTTCCGTTTATTGTAAATTCTGGACCTAATATATCTTCAAAAGCAATATTTGTTGCGTTTGAACTTGTGTTACTATTTGTGATGTCTATTATCCAATTAAATGTACTGTTTACACCAACAGTTGTATACTCAGAATATGTTTGAACTAAGATGTCAATGCATGGAGCCATGTAAGTTAAAACAAGTTCTGAATTGTCGCTTATATTACTCTCGTTAGTGTAGTTAACACTACCTATTATTGCATTGTTTCTAACAGTGATAGGATTTATTGTACATTCTGGTTGCCAATCTATAACGACTTCATACGTTATTGAGCTTTGTGCAGGAAGTATTACATTTTCTTCAGGAGTAATTTCCCAAAAAACATCGTTTTCTCCTGCTTCAGGAAAACCATCTTGAAATATACCAATATTAGCATTGACTATGTCATAACAGTTTGCAGAGCCTGTTGTGTCAATACAAGTTACAGACACTAATGTGCCAGGTGAGCCATCATTGATAAAATCACTTAAATAAATTATAGAATCTACGCTACCATAATTAATCGCTACAACGTGATAAGTGATTTCACCCCAACTTACAGTATTTGAATTATTACTTCCTGCTGGTAATTCTGGGCTTATTTGATCTTTTAAAATACTGAGTTTTACAAATGTTTCAGGATCACATGACTCTAAAGGAGGTAATAATAAGAAATCACTATCAGCATTATTTGCGATATTTGGATCGATAATAGTACTTTCTAATAAATTCACACCACTTCTAACGTTTACCAAAGTATCATCTTCTGCTTGTGTCGAGCAGTCTGGTTCAATAAATACTACAACTGTAGTTACTGTTATTGTAGTGTTAGTAGGTAGGATAAATTCGCTACTTTCCCAAAACTGATCCTGATCAATCAAAGTAAAGTCTGAGCAGGTAACAGGACCTGTGGTAGTGTCACAATTTATGGATATAATCTCCCAATCTGTATTAAAGGTTAGATTTTGAAGAAAAAAACGCATATAAGCATCTTGTGGACCCATATTACAAATTGTTGTTACAAAAGTTACTTCTTCATTCCAATTAATTTGTGCTAAAGGATCTGGATTAGTTTGTATGGTATTTATGCATAAATCTGCCATGCCACATAGATTTCCTTGTGGTAATGGATTAGTTATTGTGTTGGAATTGTCTGAAGATTGATTAATATTAGTTGGGTAAAGTGTTAACTCAATTAAACTTGATACTTCTAAATTTGCTAATTGAGCAGCACATGTTGGTTCTAAAAAAAGAACTTCCATTTCAAAAGTTAAGGATCCTCCAGGCGTAAACTCGATAGGTGTTCCAAAAGAGAATAAAGGTTGCGACGATGTAATACTTGTCATCGCACCAGTATAACTTGAGGTATCAGGACATGACATACCTGAGGTTGTATTTATACAAGTTAAATTATTAAGCTGTATTATAGGCACTCCAATTAAAGGACCATTAGCGTTATTAAACGTACTCGTAAAATATTGTAAAGGAAAAGGTACTGTACTGCTATTAGTAATAGTAAACTGGTAAGTTATGGCCTGATTCCAATCCGTTATTGACGTTCCAGCTATTGGCGTGATTTGACTATAATCTACAGTAAAGTTTATTGGCAACTCAACGATATCAATAGATATAACAGACGTGTTATTGGATAAATTATTATCCGTTGTGCCTTCAGGTGAAAAAACTGTGGCGTTGGTAGCAACACCTCCAGGCGTTAAAGAAGCTTTAACAACAACCTTTAATTGTACACTGCTATTTGAGGGTAGGCTTGCTATTGTACCAGATATTGTGTTTCCGCTTAAAGTGATTGGTGTAATCACGCTAGCTCCACCAGTTTGATTTTGACTATTAGTACTTAAAACCGTTAAGGAGGGATTTAATGTTTGTGTAAAAGTTGCATTAGTAACATTGCCTCCCGAATTAAAAATGGTAACAATATATTGAAAATCTTGATAAATATTAACTTGCGAAATTGAACTGCCAGATAAGTTTTGTGCAGCAACAACTATTGATAAATCTGTAGTTTGAGCTTTGCTTATTAAAAATGAAAAACAAAATATAATTAAGCAAAACGATTTTTTCATAGCTGGTTGGTTTATTGATAGATGTCTAAATTACTAAAAGGTTGCTTCAACTCTCTCAAAAAGATTGTAAATTTGAATTAGAATTCAGTTAAAACATGAGTAAATTATACATAGTTCCAACACCAATTGGTAATCTTAAAGACATGACATTTAGGGCTGTAGAGGTTTTGAAAGCAGTCGATTTAATTTTAGCAGAGGACACGCGTACCTCAGGCAAGTTATTAAAACATTACGAGATCGGTACACAAATGCAAAGCCACCATATGCATAATGAGCATAAGACGGTGGATAATTTGGTGCAAAAATTAAAGACAGGAACAACCATTGCGTTAATTAGTGATGCTGGTACACCAGCCATTTCTGATCCAGGATTTTTACTAACTAGAGCATGTATAGAGCATAATATTGAGGTGGACTGTTTACCTGGAGCAACTGCTTTTGTGCCTGCGTTAGTAAATAGTGGTTTTCCTAATGATAAATTTATTTTTGAAGGCTTTTTGCCAGTAAAAAAAGGGCGTCAAACAAGATTGAAATTATTAGCCGAAGAGACTAGAACCATCATCTTTTACGAAAGTCCACATAAGTTAATCAAAACCTTAGGTCATTTTTGCGATTATTTTGGAGAAGACAGACCTGTGTCTGTGTCTAGAGAATTAACTAAATTATACGAAGAAACCATTCGCGGAACCGCAAAAGAGGTTTTAGAACATTACACCAATAAGCCACCTAAAGGCGAAATTGTAATTGTGGTAGGCGGAAAAAGTAAATAAAATTAAAACAGAACGATGACTATAACAGCGTTTAAATTAAAATTAAAAAACACACCAAATACTATCGCTTTCGCGGAAACTATGCAAGTAGTGGACACATCTTTTGATTTTACACCAACAGCTTTTATAAATGGGTTGTTGCAAAATGCCGAAGGAGAAAATTCGGGATCATGTAAAGTGTTTGCTTTTGCAAAAGCAGAAGCGTTATCTAAAACCGAAACTTTGGCATGCTTTGGACAATATTATTTTGATGAGGTTTTAAACGATCCCAATGGAACAGGTCATCAAAATATAAGAAACTTTATTAAAACAGGTTTTGAAGGCTTAAGTTTTAATCAAAATCCATTAACTAAAAAATAGAGTACTATAACAATTAGTGGATAAGCTTCTAGATAAAATATCGCAATGCACTATTTGTAAAGCCCATTTACCATTAGGTCCACATCCCGTTGTTACAGCTAGTAAGGACTCTAAAATTATAATTATTGGTCAAGCACCAGGTACTAAAGTCCATAACTCAGGAGTCCCTTGGGATGATCAAAGTGGTAAAAAGTTAAGAGAATGGCTAAATGTAAGTGACTCGGATTTTTATGACACTAAAAATTTTGCTATTCTGCCTATGGGGTTTTGTTATCCTGGCAAAGGTAAAACAGGAGATTTGCCACCAAGAAAAGAATGTGCTCCAGAGTGGCATGATGCACTACTTAAACAGATGCCAAAAGTAGAGTTGGTGATACTTATCGGTGCCTATGCGCAAAAGTATTATTTAAAAGATAAAGCAAAACGCACGTTAACAGAAACTGTTGGCGATTATAAAACCTACTTACCATATTATTTTCCTGTGCCACATCCATCTCCCACCAATCGTTTTTGGCGTAGTAAAAATCCTTGGTTTGAATTAACTATTGTACCAGAATTGCAGCAGGTTGTAAAGCAAATTTTAAAATAAAAAACCTCACTATTTCTAGTAAGGTTTTTTGTTATATAATAATTATAAATAAGCTTTAATTATACGTGTTTTCCAACTTCAAAACCATGCTTTCCTAAATATTGGTTTCCGCTATCAATAGCATCTTCTTCTAAAGTTGTTCCCATACTATCATTCCATCTGTTTAGGTATCCAAACAAAGAAATTACACCAAGCATTTCTACAATTTCCCCTTCGTCCCAATGTTCGTGTAAACGTGTTTTAATGTCGCCATCAACAGCATTTGGTACTTGACTGGCAGCTAAACTAAAGTCTAAAGCAGCGCGTTCTGCGTCGCTAAAAGCAGCATGTGTACGGTATTCCCAAATGTTATCTAATTGTTCTTGTTCTGCTCCGTAACGCTCTGCAGCTCTAATGGCATGCGCTTGACAATATCTGCAACCTGTAGCATTACTGCTTACCCATGCAATCATTCGTTTTAAAGCGGAAGTTACACGACCTTCATTAGCCATTACTGCTTTGTTTAAATTGATAAAGGCTTTACTAATAGCAGGTCTACGTTGCATGGTTAAAACCGAATTTGGACAAAATCCAAGGGTCTCGTTAAAGAATGTTGCCAGTTCTTTAGTTTCTAAATCGTGATCTGCTGTTAAAGGTGTTATTAAAGGCATTGTTTTTTATTTTTAAGTAGTATTTTTGATTGATATCAATAAACGAAAAAATATTCAATTATGTCGCATAAAATTACAACCAATTGGAAAGGAAACATGTTATTCGATTCTGATAACCCAAGTGGTCATCATGTTTTAATGGATACAGATGTAGAAGGTAAAGAACGCGAAGGATTATCTCCAAAAGCATTAATGTTATCGTCCTTAGCAGGTTGTTCTGGATTAGATGTCGTATCTATTTTAGATAAAATGAAAATTGATACTTATGATTTAAAAATGGAAGTTGAAGGGTTGTTAACTGATGAGCATCCTAAATATTATCATACCGTAATTTTAGATTATCATTTTACTGGTACAGATTTAAATGAAGAAAAAATAAACAGAGCAGTACAATTATCTGTCGAAAAATACTGTGGTGTTATGGAGATGTTTAGACGTTTTGCCGAGGTTAAAACCAATGTGCATTTTCATAATAAGTAATTATAATTACTTAGAAAAAGTCTAATTTATATTCTAAATCCATTACATGCGCTGGACCTTAAAACCAAAACCAAATCCTGAAACCGTTAAGAATTTAGCGGATAGTTTGCAAATTGATGCACCCATTGCATCGCTTTTAGTACAACGTGGCATTGAAAATTTTGAGGACGCTAAATCTTTTTTTAGACCTAGTTTAGACCATTTGCATGATCCGTATTTAATGAAGGATATGGATAAAGCTGTAGTTAGAATAGAGCACGCTATTGCTAATAATGAAAATATATTGGTATATGGCGATTATGATGTAGATGGTACGACTTCTGTCGCGTTAATGTCTTCTTATTTAAAAACAAAAACACCATTAGTTGCGACTTATATTCCAGACAGATATGACGAAGGTTATGGCGTGTCTTATCAAGGTATTGACTTTGCAGAAGACAACGACTTTAGTCTAATAATAGCATTAGATTGTGGTGTAAAAGCGGTAGATAAAGTTGCTTACGCAAAACAAAAAAATATAGATTTTATAATCTGTGATCACCATAGACCAGGAGCTGTAATCCCAAATGCAGTCGCAGTTTTAGATCCAAAACAAACAGATTGTAATTATCCTTATAAAGAGTTATGTGGTTGCGGTGTTGGATTTAAATTAATTCAGGCTTTAGCCAAAAAGGATAGTGAAACTATTGATGATTTACTTCCGTATTTAGATTTAGTAGCGACTGCAATTGGTGCAGATATTGTTCCCATTACTGGGGAAAATAGGATTTTAGCTTACCATGGTTTAAAAGTGGTCAATCAAAAATCGAGAGCAGGATTTAAAGCGATTATCAATCAGCTTAAAAAAGACACGCTAACTATTACAGATGTTGTGTTTACTATTGCACCACGTATTAATGCTGCAGGACGCATGAAACATGGGCAGTATGCGGTAGACTTATTAACGGAAGTCGATTTTGCTACAGCGGTGACGTATGCTGAAGAAATTGAAGCATTTAATTCTGACCGACGTGAAACGGATAAAACAATTACAGTTGAAGCGTTAGAACAAATCATAGAAAACAAAGAAGAACAAAGACTAACCTCCGTAGTGTATCAAGAAGATTGGCACAAAGGTGTTATTGGTATTGTAGCCTCAAGATTAATAGAGACATATTACAGACCAACATTGGTGTTTACTAAAAGTGGAGACAAATTAGCTGCGTCTGCCAGATCAGTTTCTGGGTTTGATGTCTATAATGCTTTGGAGGCTTGTAGTGCCCATATCGAACAGTTTGGAGGTCATATGTATGCTGCAGGTTTAACGCTTAAAGAAGAAAACTACGAAGCCTTTAAACAAGCGTTTGAAGATGAGGTTTCTAAAACCATAGATAAAAATTTACTAACACCAGAAATTAAAATTGATACCACTTTAGAACTGAGTGCAATTGACGATAAATTTTGGCGTATTGTTAAACAGTTTGCACCTTTTGGACCAGGAAATATGACGCCTATTTTTATGACTGAAGAGTTGAAAGATACGGGTTACGGAAAATGTGTTGGAGAGGATGATAAACATATTAGATGCACGGTGACGCAATCTGGTAGAGAAAAATTTGTGTGTATTGGTTTTAATTTAGGAGATAAATTAGACCTAATAAAAAACAGAAAGCGTTTTAAGGCGGTCTATTCTGTGGATGAAAACCATTGGCAAGGCAATGTGTCTTTGCAATTAAAATTAAGAGATTTAAAAGAGTAATATGGCTAAAAATGATCCATACGCGGCATTAAGAATAAGAGAGTTTAATATCTTTTTATTATTAAGATTTGCTTTAGTTTTTGGTTGGTCCATGCAATTTATTGTAATTGAATGGGAAGTCTATACATTGACAAAAGATCCTTTGTATTTAGGGTTAATTGGACTAATGGAAATTATTCCAGCATTTTCTATGGCTTTATTTGCTGGTCATATTGTGGACCAAAAAGAAAAACGGAATTTGTTAGCACTATGTATTGCAGCATTTTCGTTAATTAGTTTGGGCTTGTTTTTATTGACTTGGGACAAAATTGTTGCCAACTGGGAAACCAGCAGTATTTTATATTGCATTTACGCTTTGGTCTTTTTTGGTGGTTTTTTGCGTTCGTTTTTTGGACCGACTATTTTTTCGTTAATAGCCTTATTGGTGCCTAAAAAGATTTATCCTAATGCAGCGACTTGGAGTAGTAGTACTTGGAAAGCAGCAACCGTTTTAGGAGCCTTATTTGGTGGTTTTTTTATTGGTTGGATTGGTGTGGCTAGTACATTGTGTATTGTATTTGTTTTAGTGGCATTGGCTTTTGTAATTACATTCCAGATACAGAAGAAGCCTATTTTAAATCCTAAGATTGGCGAGTCTGTAAAGGACAGCCTAAAAGTTGGACTTAAATTTGTGTTTAATAATAAAGCTATTTTAGGGGCATTATCTTTAGATATGATAGCAGTTTTATTTGGTGGTGCAGTTGCTTTATTGTCTGTGTTTGCACAGGATATATTACATGTTGGACCTAATGGTTTTGGTATACTTAATGCGTCTGTATCCATTGGTAGTATATTAACCATGTTTATTACAACCTATCTGCCAGTAAATAAAAATGCTGGTAAAAAATTATTAATTTCTATTTTTGGATTTGGTATTTGTATTATCATTTTTGGAATGTCAGAACTGTTTTGGCTTAGCGTTGCAGCTTTATTCTTCTCTGGTGTGACGGATGGTGTATCCATGGTAATACGTCAAACCATTTTACAATTAAAAACACCTGATCACATGCGTGGTCGTGTAGCCTCTGTAAATAGTATGTTTGTGGGATCGTCTAATGAGCTTGGTGCTTTTGAAAGTGGTATTGCTGCCAAGTACTTAGGTGGAGCTGCTAGAGCTGTAATTTTTGGAGGTGTTATGACACTTTTGACAGTAGTTGCTATTGGTGCAAAAAATAAAACCTTAAGAAACTTAGATTTAACTAAGGATATTGAAGAGCATGAAAAGGAAGATTAATACTCTTTTAACGCCATGTTTTCGCCATCAAAAACCCCATAAGTAAAGTACTGTATCCAATCGCCTAGATTAACGTATTTAGAGTTCTTACCTAAGTCTATGTTTAATGGTAAATGTCTGTGTCCAAAGACAAAGTAATCACGATGTTTAGTTTCTAATTTGCGTTTGCAGTATTGCACTAGCCACTCTTTATCGTTTCCTAAAAATTTAGCATCATCGTCACCAGAGATCATTTTATTTTTAACAGACATGTATTGTCCTAATCGTAAAGCAAAATCTGGGTGTAATAAACGTTGGAATAACCATTTAGCAACAGGATTGGTAAACACTTTTTTCATGCGTTTATACCCTTTGTCTTCTGGTCCTAAACCGTCTCCATGTCCTATAAAAAAGATCTTATTGTTAAAGGTAAATTCTTTTGGTTTGTGGTAAACGGGAATGTTTAATTCTTCTTCAAAATAGCCATCCATCCATAAGTCATGGTTACCTACAAAGTAATAGATTGGGATTCCGGAGTCACTAATTTCAGCAAGTTTACCTAATGTTCTGGTAAATCCTTTTGGTATTACACGTTTGTATTCCATCCAAAAATCAAACATATCTCCTAATAAGAAAATAGCTGCTGCATCTTCTTTTACCATGTCTAACCATGCGACAAACTTTTTTTCGCGAGGTAAGGATAGCTCTTTTGTTGGTGCGCCTAAATGATTGTCTGAGGCGAAATATATTTTTTTTCCTTTTGGAATTTGCATGTGGTAAAGATAACTATTTCTTGATAATGCCTATCGTTAGCAGGTGTGTGCGTTAGCGATTGATACGGTATCCTTTTTTGTGCGCGCTTATGCGCAAAAAAGATATAGTGGAAAGCGCGACCCTTGTGGTAACGCCCAAATTATTTATTGGTTATCGCTGGCGTACCATTGTGCGTAGCTGGTTGCGGTTTCGGATAGTTTTAAAGAGTGCAGTTTGATGTTGTTTGGTAGTCGGTCTTGTATTTTTTGTGCAAAATCGATGACCATCATTTCGCTGGTTGGTTGATAATCTACCAGTAACACGTTGTGATCTCTGTCTTGAAGCTCTTTGGCTAGTTGGACATGTGGTGTGTTTTTGTTAAATACTGTGGCGTGATCAAAAACGTCTACAATTTCTTCTTTTACTATTTTTTTTAGATCTGTAAAGTCTATTACCATTCCAAATTTTACATTGTTGCTATCAGAAATTGGTGTACCTATTACTGTTACATCTAGTTTGTAACTGTGTCCATGGACGTTTTTACACTTTCCGTCATAACCATAAAGTGCGTGTCCAGTCTCAAAAGTAAATTGTTTTGTAATACGAATATTGCTCATTAACCTAAGTTTTATTGCGCAAAGATATTGAATTTGTAAAAGCGAATGGTTATTAGGTTACATTTGCGCACTTTTTTAAATATAAAACAGGTTATGAATCAGATTTTTGAAGCTTTAGATTTTATTGAAAATCCATTGTATGAGCAAATTATAGAGGATATTGCAAAGCAAAAATTTACGATTATTGATAATTTTTTTTCTGAAGAAGAAGTTGTTGCTTTAAGAGGATCTATACTTGATAAGTATGAGGAGGATGCTTTTAAAAAGGCTGCTATTGGTAATAAATTTGATGAAGTAATAGTTAGATCTATTAGAGGTGACGTGATTTTATGGATTGAGGAAGCTAGAGCTAATGCAGCGGAATCTTTGTTTTTTAATAAGATTAATGATTTGGTTGGTTATTTAAATAAAACGTGTTTTTTGGGAATTTTACATAAAGAGTTTCATTATGCGATTTATCCAAAGTCAACGTTTTATAAACGACATTTAGATACCTTTAAAAATGATGATAGACGTAAGCTGTCTTTTGTGTGCTACTTAAATCATGAAGATTGGCAACCAGAAAATGGTGGCGAATTGGTATTGTATTTAGACGATAATGGCAAGGAGGTTGAGAAAGTGGTGTATCCTTTTCCTGGTCGTGTGGTAATATTTGAAAGTCAAATTTTAGAGCACGAAGTTAAACCAGTAAATACTAAAAGATTAAGCATTACTGGTTGGCTTAAAACGCGTTAATTAGCGTCTTCTGTTGCGCATTTTATTATAGAAATAAGCTATAATTACAAATAATGCTAGTAATGGAAAAATTAAATTGCTCATAATTTTAAGACTCTTTGTTACGATTTTTATTATATCTGTACAGCAAATAAGCTAGTACTACTAAGATAAAAAGTGGCAAATACGATCCAATTAAAATACCGATTTGATAATTATCATCTGGAGCATTTTTGATTTTGTCTTCAATATTGACTTGTAGTAAGCTTAATAACATACGATTTTATTATGTTGTAAAGTTAGTTGTTTTGTGCAAGAGGCAAAAATTGTTTTCTAAATTTTATAATTAACGGAAAACCACGTGCTATAATCCACAAAGTAAAGGCTATAAATATACCATGTAGTTTTAAATTGTAATAATCTGCAATAAAAAGGACTGGTAAAAAAACAAAAAAAGTGGACAATAAAAGTAAGTTACGTAGGTCTTTCATTTTTCCTAAACCTTTAAACATACCATCAAATATAAAGGCTAAAGCACATATGGGTTGCATGGCTAGTACCATCCAAAAAACACTATAAAAGGTTTTTAAAACTTCGGGTTCCTTGGTAAAAAGTCTGCCTATTGGATAGTAAAATACAGCTCCAATTAGTGCTACTAGGCTACCTAAGTAAATCCCATATTTTATTAGTTTTTTACTTAATTCTAATAGTTCTTTATAGTTTTTTTGACCATATAGTTTGCCAGACAAAATGTTTCCTGCGCTGGCATAACCGTCTATTATAAAGGCTCCTAAAAACCAAAGATTAATTGCAATGGTATAAGCTGCTATATAGTTTTTGCCATAGCCTGTGGCATATTTTGTTGCAAAATATAACGTGATATTTAAGGCTAGTGTACGTACAAACAAGTTTAATATCATGATAGCAAAATTGCTGATTTGTTTGTTTAATGGGAATTTAACCCGAAGCGGAATATTAGTTTTGGTTAAAAGTAAATAGCCAGATAGGATTGCCATTATTATTTGTGCTATTATGCTTGCATACGCAGCACCTTTTATATGCATAGGTTGTATAAATCCATTAATACCATAGACTAGCATAAAGTCTAAAATTACATTTAAAAAGGCTCCAATAATTGCAATTACCATGGGATAGTAAGTGTTTTGTAATCCTCTAAAGGTGCCAAAAACTGCGATAACAAATAAGGTAAACGGAAAACCAAATACTCTAATTTTATAATACTCTATACTATAATCCAAAATCAGTCCTGAGGCATTATAAAGTTTAAATATCTGCGATGTAAATGGATATGTTGTTGCTATTATAACTAAGCTTAACGAGGTAATTAATAAAATAGCTTGAGCAGGTAAGTCTTTAACCTGGTCTAACTTATTAGCGCCAACATGTTGTGATATTATAGAAGAAATAGCGCTTCTAGTTTGGCCTAATATCCAAATTAACATGGATAAAAATGTGGTAACTATACCAATTGCAGCTAAGGACTCGGTTGGGTTAAGCTGTACATTTCCAACAACAGCAGCATCTGTTAAAGATAAAATAGGTTCTGATATACCTGCTATAAGTGCAGGAATGGCTAGTTTATTTATATGTCTTAAGCTTATGGAGGTATTCAAAATTTGTATTCAAAATGATTTTGTAAAGGTCGTAAAAGATTATCGAAGTTTTTGTAAAGAAAAATCTGTATTTTTGATTTCTAAACACTCTTTATATGAAATCTATTTTAGTTCCTGTTGGGTCATCAAAAAACGCACAAAGTCATTTACAATACGCAGTAGATTTTGCTGAAGCTTTTGGCGCAAAATTATATGTTGTTCAAGTATATAATGTTTATACCAAATCAGGAACAATGATTAAGGTGGATCATATTTTAGAAAGAGAAAGTTTAGATTTTTTAAATAAGCACGTTGCTTCGGTTAATAAAAAAAATGTTGAGGTTATTGTAAAAACCTTTAAAGGAAAATTAGTAGACACGTTAGAGTTAGTTTCTAAATCGTTAGACATTGATTTAATTATTTTAGAGCCTAGAACAAATTCTATTAAAGATGAAGTTTATTTAGGTAAGACCTCTGGTAAAATCATTAAGCAAACTAATATTCCTGCACTTATTGTTCCTGAAGGTTATGTTTATAAACCAATAAATTCAATACTATTTGCATTAAAATCTGCAGTCATTAACAAAGTTGATGCTTTGTATCCTTTAATAAGTTTAAAAAATCATTTTAATGCTAAGTTAAATTTACTGCTAGTAAAAACACCTTTTCACTCACAAAGTGATTTTGTTATAGCAGAGGATTTAAAAGAACATTTATCATCTACAAAAGAATCTGAAAACGCTACTACGTTTCAAGGTGTCTTAGAGCATTATAAAGAATTTAATCCTGATATCCTTTGTGTTGTGCGTCGTAAAAGAGGATTTTTTACTAAAATGTGGGAAAAAAACAGCATCCTTAAAAAGGATTTTTATGTGACTACATTTCCTGTTTTAGTGTTAAGCGGACTAAAATAAGTTACTCGTGTTTTGTGCTTTTATCGGTAAAATCATTGGATTTAACTAATATAATAGCTGTTTGTCGTAAAGTCACTATTTGGTAAAACTCGACTTTGCCTTATTGCGTAAGTTTATAAAACTAACCAAATAATGAAACACTTATACCTGCTAATCTGTTTTATAAACTTTTCTGTATTTGCACAAAATACAACCTACAACCCAATCACTAGTTCTGGAGATTTATATGAATATAGTCAGTATGCATCGGTTGGGAATAAGGATTTAAGTATACAAGATATACTTTTAGAAAAAAATCTTGAATATCAAGATTTAAGCTCTGAAAATCAAAGTTTAGGATTTACTTCTCAAAATTATTGGGTGAAATTTAAATTAGAAAACACGTCTAATGATAAAGCGACCTATTATTTAGAAACTGCAAGACCTGTAACAGATAAAGCTAATATGTTTATTGTTACACAAGACAGTATACAAACGTTTAAAAGTGGTGATCAAATTCCTTTTGAAACCAGACAGGTGGCACACAGATCTACTGTATTTAAACTAGTTTTATTACCTAACACTGTTCAGGATGTTTATATGGAGTTTGGTAGTGATGGAGAAACAATCAACTTACCACTTAACCTATTTACAGAGTCTGAGTTTTGGATCATGAATTATAAGCAACAATTGTTTTTGGGCTTATTTTATGGTCTTTTATTTTTGGCTGGGATTATATACTTGTTTTTTTATACTAGTTTAAAAGAAAAAACATTTTTATATTATGGCTGTTATGTGTTTTCAATAGCTTTATTACAAGGTGCTTTGGATGGTTTTATTTTTGAATTTTTACTAACCAATGGTGGTTATTTAAATAGTAAAGCGGTTTTAATAGCAGCATTATTTTCTAATTTTTTTCTATTAAAATATTGTGAGTATTTTTTAAAAGTTTCTCAATATTTAAGCAGTTTTAAGATTGTATATAATGTTATCTATGTCGTCTTAGGTGTTTTATTTGTCATGGTATTTATTTCACCAAAAACAATGGAGTTTGTTTACCCATTATCTAATTTAAATGGATTGCTAAGCCTTATTTTGCTCTTGGCTACCATTTTTACAATGCGTTATAAAAAACTACGTGTCGATTTTTATTTTTCTATTGGAATTTTCTTTTTGATAATTGGTTTATTAGGCTTTGTAATGAATAACTTAAGTCTATTGCCTAATAATTTTTTTACTTTAAATAGCTCTAAATTTGGATCAGGAATGGAGGTTGTTTTCTTGTCTTTATCTATGACTAACTTGCTTAAAAAATTAAGAGAAGATAAGGAAGAGTCGCAAGAATTAGCGTTAAATAGGTCTCAGGAAATAAGTCAATTAAAGACTTTTTTTATGTCCAATATGAGTCATGAATTAAGAACACCTATTAACGCAATTATGGGTATTGCACAAACCGAATTGAAAAATAATGGCAATTCTGAAAGTAATAAAAATTACGAAATTATTAAAAATGCATCACTTAGTTTACTAAGTAATGTTAATGATATTTTAGATTTTGAGAAGATTGAAAAAAATGAATTAAAATTGGTCAACGAGGTATTTAATCCTTTTAATGCAGTTACTGAAATTAGTAATAATTGGAAGCTTGAAGCACAGCGTAAAGGCTTAAATTATCATTTTGAAATAGATGCAGATATACCAGATTTTATTGAAAGTGATTTAGAGCGTTTTGTGCAAATTATAAATAATGTTTTAAGTAACGCTGTTAAGTTTACAGCAGAAGGTAGTATTGGATTTAAATTAAAATGTTTTCCGCAACCTAATGATGTTAATCGGTTTTCACTTCAAGTCTCAGATTCTGGCGTTGGTATGACACCAGAAACCAAGAAAAACATTTTTGACAGTTTTAATCAAATGAGGAACAACCACAAAAGAAAATTTGGTGGTATCGGTTTAGGATTAACTATAGTCAACCGTTTAGTAGATTTATTTGATGGAGAAATAACGGTAGAGAGTCAGTTAGATAAAGGTACTGTTGTGTATATAGATTTGCCTTTAAAAGTTGTCAAAATAGCGACCCTTAGCGATCAAAAAGCAAACCCAAGCACACGTCATGCTGCTCCTTTAAATGTTTTAGTTGTAGAGGATAATATGCTAAACCAAATGGTTATTAAAAAACTACTTAGTACAGATAACAAGTTTACAATGGTTATTGCTAACAATGGTGAAGAGGCTTTAAAACTATTAACAAACTCTAGTTTTGACCTAATTTTGATGGATTTGCAAATGCCTATTATGGATGGTTACGAGGCTACGCAACATATTAGAAGTGGTATTTGTGGACCCAAAATACAATCAATACCAATTATAGCAGTAACCGCAGATGTTATGCAGGAAACTAAACAACGTGTTTTAAACATTGGTATGAATGATTACATGACAAAACCGATTAATAAAGAGCTTTTGTTTAAAAAAATAGAGCGTTGTATTTATGATACTACTAATTTAAAAATTGCTTAATTTATAAAAGCTATGCTTTTTTTGGTGACAACTTCTAATGTTTCTGGTAGATAATTTTCAGTCCAAGGATGTTTAGCATTAAATACATGATTGGTTTCTGGTAGTGCAATTAAGGTGTTTTTAGTACTCCAAAGTTTGAGGGATTTTGCTTCTTCAAAGCTTACCGAAGGATCTTTAGTACCATGAATTATTAAATGAGGAATAGTTAATCGTTTACAGCAATTTTCTATATCCAATCGGTCTTTATTATTTATATAATCTAAGTAAAACTGAAAATTATGAGGCATATTTTGTTTTGTCCGACTGTTTAAAACGTATTTAACACCATCTTGTTTCCATTGTTCTAAATCTCCTGTTGTGGAGGTGCGTTTGCCAAAAGCACAAACACTAGCCCAAGTTATTAGCTTTGTAATTCTGTGGTCTTCGCTTGCTTTAATTATTGAAATTCCACCACCTCTAGAATGTCCAATTAAAGTGATATTATTAGTGTCAATATTATTTTTGTATATACTTTGGTCTGACGTAAAATGATTTAGTATATCGTCTAAATCTTGTAATTCTTTAGTGTAGTTGTTTTCCGCGAAAGCGTCTAAATCCGGAAAATCTATAGGTTGATTTACAGTTCCTCCATTATGCGAAAAGTTGAATTTTACAAAAAATAAATCTTGTTTAGCAAAGTTATTTGCTACTAAATCCCACGTTCCCCAATCTTTAAAACCCTTATAGCCATGACAAAAAACCACTAAAGGTTTTTGCTTTTTGTTATCATTATAAAACGTATCATAAACAATTGGTTTTTGATTAATACGTGTTAATATTTGATTTTTTATCTTCATTTATAGCTCTTTTTCTATAAAATCTTGATCTGTATTAAAGATTTCTATGATTAAATTTTTAAGCTGAATTTCAAATTCATTTAAAGTGTCCTGCGTGATTAATGTATCCTTGTTCCTGTCGTGACTGCTTTCTTTTTTTATGAAGGGAATAAAACCTGCACTTAAATTTTTAAACGAAATAATACCTGCTTCTACAGGTAAATTTATTTTTTTATCCTTTAAAAGCATATAGACATACATCAAAACCTGAAAAGATTTGCTATACTTATTATAGTCCGTTAATAAGTCATCCCAATTAATAACTGACACTTTACTTTGGTCTACTTTTCCTGTTTTGTAATCTATTATTCTAACAACACCATTACATTGGTCTATTCTATCAACTGTACCTCTTAATTGTATTGTAAAAGGTAAGGTGTCTATATTTATTTTTACGTTTTCGACCTTAGCTTCTAATGCAATAATTTTTATGGAATCTCCTTTTTTTAAAGCTTCAATTTCTAAGTTTAAAAAATTTAAAACATAGCGTTTAGCAATTTCAAAAACAATAAGGTTTTTACCTTTTGTCATATCACCTTCCTTGTATTCTTCTTTAAAAAACGAGGTGATAAGAGTATCTATTTTTGGTATTAAAGATTTTACGTTGTCAACAGTTATTGTTTGTCCAATAAAAGGTGTATAAAGACTTTCAAGTGTATTGTGTACAACGGTTCCTAGTGTATTGGCAGCAATGGTTTCTTCTACTTCTTCTAGATTAGAAATACCTAGTAACTTTTGATAGTAAAAGTCAATTGGGTTTCTAACATAACTGGTTAATGATGAAGGAGAAAATCCTCTGTTAGCAATATTTTTTAATTGCGAAATAACACTTTTGGTTTTACTAACTGTTATTAGTTGCTTATTATGGTTAGGTACTTTTGGCGTTAGTATTTTATGAGTGACCTGATGTGTACCTTCTAATTCTAATTGATTGATAAATCTACTTTTTTCTCCTCCAATTAGCGTATCAATTTCTGTGTTATATAATATATAAACATTTTTTGCTCGTTGTAATAAGTGATAAAAGTGATAGGTGTATACTGCGTCTTTTTCTTTATAAGTTGGTAGTTTGTTTTCTAATTTTACATCAAAAGGAATAAAGGAGTTATTCGTTTTTCCTGAAGGTAAAATACCTTCATTAACATTAGATATAATTATAGTTTCAAAATCTAAAACTCTAGATTCTAACATTCCCATGATTTGTAAACCTTGTAAAGGTTCTCCTTGAAAATCTAGTGTTTCAGAGCTTAGTAACTCTTTATAAATACTATATAAACCTTTTATATCTTTTATGTGGTTGTAGTTTTCATTTAGTCGTAAAATCTCATTAAATAAGATATTAAATCTGTATAGATATTCTAATCCTAATTGATTTTTATCTTTATTTTCTGTGAGATGTTCTTTAATTATATTAATCAGTTTAAAACAGTTGTTTAGAGCTGTTTTAGCGTCGTTATTCCAATTGCTAAACAATAGTGACACTAACGCTTTATTGTCTTGAGCTAAGGCTGATATTTGAGCTTCTGTTAGATAGACTAAATTGTTTTTATTGATAAGCTCGATAACATTAATAGCGTTATCGTTTTTAAATAATGGTTGTATATATTGATGAGAAATTATACTTATAACATCCTTGTGATAAAATGGATTAGCATGCTTTTTATGTAAAGTGAAAATATGTTCAAATAAAGAAGCTAATGGGATGGTTTTTAAAGGAAATCCCATGGTTATATTTAACGTCGAAACGGATTCTGGTACGGAATTTAATACGGGAATTAATAAGTTTTCGTCACCTAAAACTACAGCTGTATTTTTTAAACTGGCATCGTTTTTACTTAAATCCTGTAGTATTGTACCTATGGCTTTTGCTTGACCTATATTTTTAGGTACACCAAAAATATTAATGTTTTTTTTAGTTGAGTAATGGTCGTTGATCCAGTTAAAATCATGATCGCTAAAATAACTCCATTTGTTTTTATGTTGTCTTAAAAACAATCCAGCATCATGAATTTTGTTATTCATAAATTGCTTGTCAGTGTCCCAATAAATGGTTGCTAATTTATTATGTAGTAGTTGTTGTATTATTTTTTCTTCTGCTTCATTTAAGGCATTAAACCCTAAAAACACATGGTGTTTGTCTGTGCTTGATATGTATGCATTACTGTTGTTAAAGGCTTCTCTATAAAGCAAGCCTTGATAACCTTTGTTTTTAGAAATTAAAGATGTAGTGAAGGCGTTATAATAATCGTTTAACTTATTCCAGAATTTTAAATAGCTACTGACCAGTTTAGTTTGATCTTCTTGTAGTGACCAATGTTCTAGGTTTTTAATAGCTTTTAGGTAGTCAAATATTTTTTTCTGCGGAATTAGGTAGCGATCAATCTCATTAAAATCTTGAAGTATAATTTGTGCCCATTTTGAAAAGGTATCAAACGACTCTCTTTCCTTTTCTGGAGTTAGTGCAATATATACATTATAAAACTCAAAAAGCAACTCTGTGTTTGTTGTCGTTTTTAAATCTGATAATTCTTCTACAAAGGATTCTATGCTAATAATTTTTGGAGCAAAAATAGTCTGATTTAAAGTTAAGCTTAACGTGCGTCTTAAAAAAACACCTGCTCTTCTGCTGGGTAATATAAAGACAAGTTCGCTAAAGTTTACTTCCTTAGTTACTAAATCGTCAATTACATCTTGTATAAAACTTGTCATTATATAAAAATAAAAAACGCTTCGGAATACCGAAGCGTTTTTCTATAAAACTTATTAGTGTTTGGTTATAACTTATTTTCTAAGTTTAACTTCTACACGTCTGTTGTTAAATCTTCCAGCTTTTGTTTTGTTGCTGTCAATTGGATAGTCTTCACCAAATCCGTAAGCGTTTAATCTTTCAGAGTTAATTCCGTTTTCGATTAAGTAAGCCATTACAGCGTTAGCTCTAGAATCAGATAATGTTTGGTTAGAAGTTTTGCTTCCAACGCTATCTGTGTGACCTTCAATTGTAAAGTTAGCGTCTGGGTATTCTTTTAAGATTGCAGTAATAGACTGTAATACAGAGAAAGTTTCTTTTCTGAAGCTAGATTTTCCAGTGTCAAATAAGATAGTTTTAGCATAGCTATTTAATTTATCTAATACAACTTGAGTTGGTATAACAGCTTCTGGACAACCATTGTTAGCTACTGTTCCTACTTCTTTAGGACAGTTATCATCTTTGTCTAATACACCGTCACCATCAGTATCTGGCCAAGGACATCCTCCATTTGCAGCAGGACCTGCTTCGTTTGGACATTTATCTTTAGCATCAGCAACACCATCACCATCAGCATCTGGACAACCTTTTAAAGATTTTAATCCTTTAACTTGTGGACAATCGTCGTTATTATCAGATACTCCGTCACCATCAGAATCAGGACATCCGTTAAACTCAGCTAAACCAGCTTCGTTTGGACAAGTATCTTTAGAGTCTTCGATTCCATCACCATCAGAATCTGGACAACCGTTAAATGCTTCTAATCCAAAAGTATCAGGACAAGCATCATCTTTGTCATATATTCCGTCACCATCAGTGTCAGTTCCACCAAATTTAACTGCTAAACCAGCTGAATGTTGGAAATGCTTAGTTAAATAATCTTCAAATGAGTGCTTGTATTTAGACTCAACAAATAAACCAATATTATCAGAAAACCAGTAAGTTAATCCTAAAGAAGCATTAACTGTTCCTGCTCCAACTGCGTTGTTAGAACCTGCTTTTGTAGAGTAAGTGTTATAAGCACCTTCTTCAATCCAAGTGTAACCACCTCCAACTCCAATAGCTGGATCTAATCTTTTTGAACCTAATACTTCACCTAAGTGGTATCTTACGTTACCATCAAGAGCGTAGTATGCTAAATCATTAACACGTAAACTAGGGTTAGTACTATCTTGTCCCCATTTGTTAATTCTGTTTATAGAACCTCCAGCTTGGATAGAGAAGTTATCACCAACATACTTAGATACAGAAATTGTAGATAAAGATGGTAAAATACTCCAGTGATCGTTAGCGTTAAAGAATTCTTGGAAATAATCTCCTTGTGGAGCGTTTTCACCTACAGGAAAAACATCTACTGCGTTTACACCGAAGTTAATAGCCCATGGGTTGTTTTGGTCTTGTGCCATAACGTTACCTAAACTAGAAAGTAGTAACATTGTGAACAATAATCTGCTAAGATTTTTCATATTCAAAAATTTAATTTTTAAGTGTTAATTAAAAGCAAAAATAAGTTGTTATATATTATTAACAAAGACAAATATATAAAAATATTGATTATTTGTTGCTTTTATATCAGTATTATAGATTGTTTCTAAATAATTTCCAATACTTTACCAACTTTAATAAAAGCACTTACAGCTTTCTCTAGTTGTTCCTTAGTATGCGCTGCAGATAACTGCACTCTAATTCTAGCTTTGTCTTTTGGTACTACTGGGAAGAAAAATCCTATTACATAGATACCTTCTTTTAATAACATATTTGCCATGGTTTGAGATAGTTTAGCATCGTATAACATTACTGGTACAATTGCTGAGTCACCATCAATAATATCAAATCCTGCAGCTTTCATTTCTTTTTTGAAAAATTTGGTATTTTCTTCTAGTTTATTACGTAATGAGTTGTCATTGGCTAACATATCAAACACTTTTATTGAAGCACCTACAATAGCTGGTGCTAATGAGTTTGAAAATAAATAAGGTCTTGAGCGTTGACGTAATAGCTCTATAATTTCTTTTTTACCAGTAGTGTAGCCACCCATTGCGCCTCCAAGTGCTTTTCCTAAAGTTCCTGTTATGATGTCTACTCTGTCCATAACGCCTTTTTCTTCTAGAGTACCACGTCCAGTTTCTCCAATAAATCCAGCCGAGTGACACTCGTCTATCATTACCATAGCGTCATATTTATCTGCTAAGTCACATATTTTATCTAAAGGTGCTACTAATCCATCCATAGAGAATACACCATCAGTCACAATTATTTTAAAACGTGCGCCATTTGCGTTAGCATCAATAAGTTGCTTTTCTAAATCAGCCATGTCGTTGTTTTGGTAACGGTAGCGCGCAGCTTTACATAATCTTACACCATCAATAATTGAGGCGTGATTTAACGAGTCTGATATAATCGCATCTTCTTTACCTAATAAAGGTTCAAATACACCACCATTTGCATCAAAAGCTGCTGCATATAATATGGTGTCTTCTGTACCATAAAATTCTGCTATTTTGTGTTCCAAAGTTTTATGTATGTCTTGTGTACCACAAATAAATCTAACAGATGACATACCAAAACCATGCGTATTCATTGTGTCTTGTGCTGCTTTAATAACTTCTGGGTGAGAGGATAATCCTAAATAGTTATTTGCACAAAAATTTAAAACAGTTTCGCCTGTGTTTAAAGTTATTTCGGCACCTTGAGCAGACGTTATAATACGTTCTTCTTTAAAAAGACCGTTGTCTTTAATGTCTTGTATTTCGTTTTGTAAGTGTTCTTTTATTTTACTGTACATAATTGTATTTTTTTACAAATTTAATAATGTTATCGCGTTAATTGCTTAGTTAAATCTATTCTTTAATTTAATACGTTACTATTTTGATTGTATCGTTTACATAGATTAATATTTTTTTCTTTACCATATAGTTCATTTCCTTTAAAGTATCAGAATATTCCTCTAGTTGTTGTTGGTACTTAGGATTAGATAATCCTGTTTTGTAATCTATAATAATAGCTTCGTTATCTTTTATTGCTAGTCGGTCTGGTCTAATTATTTTGCCTGATTTTGTAATAATATCTCTTTCGTTATATATGGTATAATTATCAGTAAAATAAGGATTTAACTCTGGTGTATTAATAATGTTAGTAATTGTATTGTTTAAAATTAATGCTTGTTCCTTATTAATAGTTCCTGTTTGAGTATAGGTTAAAATAACAGGCTCAACATCTACTATCGTGTTTATTTCTGACATTATATCGTGTATCAGGTTTCCTTTTTCGATTGCGTTTTCTTGTTCTGTATCCCATAGATAGCCTGATTTAGTAATAATTTTAATATCATGATCTTGTTTAGCAACGCTAATAAACAATTCTGTTTCTTGGGTGTTTTCTAACTTGTCTTCTTGTTGCGATTCGCGATTAGCTTTTCCAAAGGTATACTCTAATTGTGAGTCACTCCATAGACCCTTGTCTATTAAGTAATTTGTTAGTAATCCAGAATACGTATTGTGTGTCACTATTCCTTTTACTGATTTTTCTTTTTTAGATATAATATAGAGTTGCTCTATGGGTCTAGTTAATGCTACATATAATAGGTTAATATTGTCTAATTCTTGTTCTGCTCTATGTTGATTGTAAATGGTTTCGCCAGTTGTACCATATTCCTCAAAGTCTTTATTAAAATTGAGTAGCGTTTTAGAAAAACCGCTAAATTGTTCTTGGTCTAACGGAAACCATTCTTTGGGTTCCACTTCTTTATAAATATCTAAATGTGCATACGGAAAGATAACCACCGGAAACTCTAATCCTTTAGATTTATGGATTGTCATTATCTGAACCGCATTTTGATTGCTAGGAGAGACAATATTTAAACTGTCCTTTTTAGATTCGTAATAATCTACAAAACTTGGTAAATCGGATATTTGCTTTTGAGAAAACTCTAAAACGATGTCTAAAAAGTACTGTATATAGGCATTTGACGTTTCCGTCATTTTAAAACTTCTGACAATATCTTCAGTTAAATCAAATAAGGATAATTCTACTAATTCGGTTGGATTGCAATGTATTGAGAATTGCTCAAAACCTTTAAAAAACTCGGGAAGTGGCAATTCTAAGTTGGTTTTAAAATAAGCATGTTTATCTTGTATTGCATTAGTATTTGCTAAATAATCCAACACTTTAATTCTAACCTCTAAGTGATTTGGGTTTATTAGTAGTTTAAATATATTAATAACTAGTTTAACCTCTTCAGAGTTGTTTATCAACATGGTTTCGGAAGAGGTGATTCTAACTCCTTTTTCGCTTAAAAATTCGGCAATAGCCACACCTTCTTTTTTCTTTCTTACTAATATGCAAATATCTTTAAGGTTGTATCCGTTTGTTAAGCATTGGTTTATGGTGTCAAAAACTGTTTCTGGAAACAACTCGTTAATATCGTCTTCTTTTTGTAAATCTAAAAACTGAATATTAACAAAGCCTTCTTGATTTAACACCGGAATTTGATTTGCTTTTTTATACAAATCAGAATAGTCGTTACTACTAAAACTAGTGTTAGCCAAAAACTCAAAAAACGTATTATTAAACGTAATAACCTTTTTAAAACTTCTGTAATTATACTCTAACCTAACAACTTCTTTGTCAATAGGAAACGGGTTGTCGGTTTTAGTCAGTCCTAAAAATTGTTCTGCTTTTCCACCTCGCCATCTATAAATAGCCTGTTTAGCATCACCTACCAACATGGCTGTGCCTTGCTCACCTTTTAAGTTTTGTCCTGTTAGTGTGTTTTCTATTAAAGGCACTAAGTTTTCCCATTGCATTTGTGACGTATCCTGAAACTCGTCGATAAAATAATGTCTAAACTTTTCGCCTAAACGCTCATAAATAAAAGGCGTTGGTTGGTTTTTAATTTCTTTACTGATAAGCGTATTAAACTCGGAAATCAATAATTTGTTTTCGTCTTCCTTAATCGTAGTTAACTCTTTGTTTATAGCATTTAAAACGGATAAAGGCGTTACATTTTTGTACACAGCTTTTATAAATTTTAAGCTAATAACATTGTCTTTAATTAAATGATATGCTTTATCTATCTGTGGTAAAAGTTGATCAATTAATTGCGCTTTCGCGGAATCTAAAGTCTTTGTGTAAACGTTACCTTCAGCAATATTATCGGCTAATTTATTATCATATAATTTGTAAAATTCAAAATTAGAAACTTTTACAAAATGGTTATATAACGTTCCTCTAGAAAAACTTTTGGCATCCAGACCATTGGTTTTAAAAACCTCTAATAATTGGTTGGCTGTTTGCTTAATTAATGTTTCTTGATGTTTTATTTTTTTAATTAATTGCGTTTTTAAGGATTTAAAATCCTCTAGTGTTTTATGTTTAAAACTGTCTAAATGTGGTAAGTCGTTGTCGTTAATCAATAGTTTGGCAATACTATTAAAATCTCTAGAAACGTCCCAACTTTTATCATCATCAGCTTTTTCTAAAGCAAAATCAATTAAAACTTTAGTAAGTGCCACATCAGTTCCTGCTTTAGCTATAAGACTATCCACTGCTTGATTAAGTAGTGATGGTGTATCAAGCTCGACCTCAAAATTTATCGGAATTTTTAAATCATGCGCAAAAGTCCTGATTAATCTATGGTTAAAACCGTCTATGGTAGAAATGTCAAAAGCAGCATAATTATGCATTATGGTGTTTAATAAAGCAATTGATTTTAAATGGACATCAGTAGGTTTAAGGTCTAACTCAGTAGTGATAGCCTCAAACATTCCGTTTGGTTTAGTAATAATTTCTGGATCAGAAAACGATTTTAATGTGTCTAAAATTCTAATTTTCATCTCGCCTACAGCCTTATTTGTAAAGGTTATGGCTAATATTTGTTTAAAACCGTCATTATGTTTTCTGGTAAACAATAGTTTTAAATACTCCTTAACTAAAGCAAAGGTTTTTCCGCTACCAGCAGAGGCGTCATAAACTTTAAAAGGTGTTTTTGTAGACATTGTAATTTTAAATTTTAGACAAGATAATAACAATATTATGGTTCCTAAATTTATTTTAAAACATTCTTTGATAATTAAATGGCGATGTTAAAATATTATTAAATACATTTAATCCATTGCTTAAATATTTTCAATTGAAGGCTTTAATGTTTAATTTTGATTATATTGAATATTAACACTTAAAAACATACAATTATGGCTTTTGAATTACCAAAATTAAAATATGCGTATGATGCATTAGAACCAAATATCGATGCACGTACAATGGAAATACATCACACAAAGCACCACAATGGTTACACAACTAAACTAAATGGAGCTATTGAAGGAACTGACTTAGAAGGAAAATCTATTGAAGATATTCTTACTAATTTAGATATGAATAATATGGCTGTTAGAAATAATGGAGGAGGTTTTTATAACCACTCATTATTTTGGGAAGTTATGAATCCAGAAGGTAAAGGACGTTTATCTGGAGAATTAAAAGATGCTATTGAGGCAGCTTATGGAAGTTTTGATGCTTTTAAAGATGCTTTTAGTAATGCAGCAGCAACTCAATTTGGATCAGGTTGGGCTTGGTTATGTGTGCATAAAGGAGGTAAGGTTGAAGTGTGTTCTACACCAAACCAAGATAACCCATTAATGCCAGGAGTAACTTGCGAAGGAACACCAATCTTAGGATTAGACGTTTGGGAGCATGCTTACTATTTAAACTACCAAAACAGAAGACCAGATTATATCGATGCATTTTTTAATGTTATTAACTGGAACGAAGTAGAAAGACGTTATGCAGAAGCTAAATAAGCTTTAAAACGTTATAATATTAAAAAAGCAGATTCATATTTGAATCTGCTTTTTTTATGCTGTAAACTGTGTGTTTTGTAAAATTTTGGCAAATAAAAAAGGAGAACGAGAGTTCTCCTTTTTTGCCCCAAATCTACCATGAACTTAACCTACTTATGTTATGGTAAGCTCAAATATAACGACATTTAATTTGATATATTATAAAATATAGTTAAAACGTAAAAATATTCGCTTAAATGAGTGTGTCGTGAGAAAATTTGTACTTCTTATAATTAGTAAGCACGTTCTTTATTTCCTTCGAAAAAATTAATAAAAGCTCTGTTAACTACTCGGTTACCACCAACTGTTGGATAGTTTCCTGTAAAATACCAATCTCCTAAATGATCAGGTATTGCTTTATGCAAATTAGCAACTGGCTGAAAAATGATTTCAACTTCAGCATTAACCGACTCATCAGTTAAAAGTTGAGAGATCTTAGCCGAAATTTGTTCTGTTGTAAATTGGTCATAAATTTCGTTTACAAAATTCTTAACATCTTTATCTGCTAAGTCTTCTTGTGCTTTACATCTGTGATATACTTCTTCTACTAAGTCGTATTTTCCGTTTTCTTTAAGTAGCGCTAATGCAGCATTAAAAGCTACCAAGGTTTCTAGATTAGCCATGTCAATACCATAACAATCAGGAAAACGTATTTGTGGTGCAGACGATACGATAACAATCTTTTTAGGATGTAATCGGTCCATCATTTTAATAATACTCTTTTTTAATGTTGTACCACGTACAATACTATCGTCAATAATTACAAGATTATCCGTAGGTTTTATAACACCATAGGTTACATCGTAAACGTGAGCAACTAAGTCGTCACGACTACTATCTTCTGTAATAAAGGTTCTAAGTTTAACATCCTTTATTGCTATTTTTTCTATACGTGGTCTTTCTTTTAATATAGATGTTACCTGATCTGCAGATAATTGTCCATTTCCATCTAAAATTGCTTTGGTTTTTTTCTCATTTAAATGCTCCTCGACGGTTTCAATCATTCCATAAAATGAAGTTTCAGCAGTATTAGGAATATAAGAGAAAACACTATTTTTTGTATCATTATTAATAGCCTTTAAAACTTGTGGCATTAATAAACGTCCAAGCATTTTACGCTCTTGATAGATTTCGGCGTCACTTCCTCTAGAAAAGTAAATGCGCTCAAAACTACAAGATTTACGCTCTAAGGGTTCTAATATTTTTTTTATCGAAACTGCACCAGATTTTTTAGAGATTAAAGCATGACCTGGTGTTAGCTCTTTAACATCATCAAACTCGACATTAAAAACAGTTTGTATCACAGGACGTTCTGAAGCAACAACAACTATCTCGTCATCTGTATAATAATATACAGGACGTATACCTGCTGGATCACGAAGTACAAAAGCATCTCCATGTCCAATTAAACCAGCCATAGCATAACCACCATCCCAGTTTTTAGCAGCACGTCTTAATATTTTTGCGATTTTTAACCGTTCGGCAATTAAAGGAGAACATTCATGTTTACCGTAACCTTCTTTTTTTAGGTCTTTATAGATTTTGCTTACTGCATCATCTAAAAAGTGACCTATTTTTTCCATTATAGTAATGGTGTCTGTATATTCTTTTGGATGTTGTCCAAGGTCTACTAGATTTTTAAACAGCTCTTTAACATTAGTCATATTAAAGTTACCTGCCAAAATCAGGTTACGATGCATCCAGTTATTTTGTCTTAAAAAAGGATGAACACTTTCCACACTATTTTTACCAAACGTACCATAACGTACGTGTCCTAATAGTAGCTCACCTATATAAGGTATGTGTTTTTTTTGAAGCGCAACACTATCTTGGTATTCTGGATGTTGTGCTAACTCTTTATTTACACGTTCGTTAATTTGTGCAAAAATATCCTGAATAGGTTGTTGTGCTATGGAGCGTACACGACTAATGTAACGTTCTCCTGGAAGCGTGTCCATTTTAATACTTGCAAAACCAGCACCATCTTGACCACGATTGTGTTGCTTTTCCATCATTAAGTACATTTTATTTACACCATAAAAAGCACTTCCATATTTTTCTTTATAAAATTCTAAAGGTTTACGTAATCTTATCAGTGCAATTCCGCACTCATGTTTTAAAGCATCACTCATTGTTGTTGTGTTGTGAGTTGTTTATTAAAAAGATAAAAATAAAAAACGCGCTCATAATTACGAGCGCGTTTTTTTTATTTTAATTCGATATCGAAATGTGTTAATTTTTTAAATTCTTTTAGTCGATTGTTGACCTCGTCTTTTTTAAGGTCAATCATGCGCTCAGTTCCAAATTTTTCGACACAAAAAGAGGCTAAAGTAGATCCGTAGATTACAGCGTTTTTCATGTTTTCAAAACTAATGTCTCCTGTACTTGCTAAATAACCAGCAAATCCACCAGCAAAAGTGTCTCCTGCTCCAGTCGGATCAAATACTTCTTCCAATGGTAAAGCAGGTGCATAAAACATATGGTCATCATGGAACAATAAAGCACCATGCTCTCCTTTTTTGATAACTACATATTTTGGTCCCATTTCATGAATCTTTCTAGCAGCAACAACTAAACTGTATTCTCCAGTTAATTGTCTTGCTTCTTCATCATTAATAGTAATTACATCTACATTTTTAATCACTGCAAGTAAATCGTCTAATGCGATGTCCATCCAGAAATTCATAGTATCTAAAATAGCTAATTTTGGCTTTTTAGTCATTTGATCTAAAACACCTTGTTGTACTAAAGGGTGTAAATTACCTAACATTACAATCTCTGCATCACGATAATTTTGCGGTACTACAGGATTAAAATGCTCTAATACGTTTAATTCAGTTGCTAAAGTATCACGAGAGTTCATGTCGTTGTGATATTTTCCACTCCAAAAAAACGTTTTACCGTCTTTTACAATCTCGATACCTTCAATATTTACTTTTCTATCTGTTAAAAGATCTAAATATTCCTGAGGAAAATCTCCTCCAACAACAGATACTGCTGCTTGATCTACATCAAAATTTGCTGCAGATAACCCTATATAGGTTGCTGCTCCACCAAGAATTTTATCGGTTTTACCAAAAGGAGTTTCTATTGCGTCAAATGCTACTGTACCTACTATTACTAACTTGCTCATAAAAGCTATTTTAATTAAAGTGCAAATATAGGTTTTTTAGTCGCATTTTTTTTAATTTCCTTTCGGAATAAAATGAAGTCTGTAACATTAGTTTTATAATTCTTAACAATTCACTTATATTAAAGAACACTTCACTAATCTTTATTTTTTTTGAGGCTGTAAATCATGGATGTTTGCTTTAAATTAAAACAAATTAAAAAGGCTTTGGTGTATGCGTTGGTTTGAACTCTAGTTATTACTTCCTCCCAAAATCCGCAGGAATTTCTCCCCAAGCTTTAGTTTCCCATTTAACAATAGTAGTTTTATAATCGTTTGTTTTTAGCCAGGCTACAGCACGATCCACCAAATCATAAACTGGTTTATTTTTTGCGTTACGCTCAAGTTTACTATTACAGGTTTTTTTGCGTACCCAACTCATAGCTGTTTTAGAGTCTGTATATATAATACGGTCGCTATTATGTTTTTTTAAAAAACTTAAACCATGTACTAAAGCCAAAAACTCGCCTAGATTGTTTGTGCCTTGCTCAAATGGTCCTTGTTTAAATAATTGTTTCTTGGTTTTGGTATCTACGCCTCTATATTCCATTATACCTGGATTACCAGAAGAGGCTGCATCCACAGAGATAGAATTATAATTTGGACGTCCAATTTTTTTAAGCTGTTCATGGCTTAACTCACTTTTAAAATCTTCTTTTTTTCCAATATAGTCAAAGTAGTTACCTTTTAAGGCTTCTTTGGCAGCATCAAAAGTAGCAAAGGATTTATATTGCGCACCTGGATAGTCTTTAATTTGTGCTTTACAATCATTCCAAGTTTCAAAAACGCCTTTATGGTGTCCTTGCCAAACGGTATAATATTTTTTCTTCTTTTTACTCATTTTAGTATTTCCGTGTAAACGGAAATCTTATTTTTTTAATAGTTGATCAACCACTTCCGGAAAATGTTTCATCTCTAATTCGTGAATCTTGTCTGCAACATCTTGTGCAGTGTCTGAAGCTAAAACCTCACATTTTGATTGAAAAATGATCGCACCTTCGTCATAATTCTCGTTTACGTAATGAATTGTGATACCTGTTTCTGTTTCTTTATTATTAATTACAGCTTGATGTACATGCATTCCATACATGCCTTTTCCACCAAATTTTGGTAATAAAGCTGGATGTACATTGATGACTTTATTTGGAAAGTCTTTTAGGATTTTTTCTGGAAATTTCCATAAAAAACCAGCTAGAATAATTAGGTCAGGTTTATTAACTTTAAGAATATTTAATACATCATCTGTCTCTGTAAAGGCTGTTTTGTTGAAGGATAAAGCGCTAACTTTCAATTTTTTACAGCGATCTAAAACTTTGGCATGAGGATTGTTAGTTAATACCTGAATAACAGACGCATTGTCTCTATTTTGAAAAAACCTTATTAAATTTTCAGCATTAGATCCGCTTCCGGACGCAAAAATTACTACACGTTTCATTTTCTATTTTCAATGTTAAATTCTTCAAACAAAAAAAGCAATAATTATTAACAATTATGGGCTAAAATCGAAATTCTTCGATTTAAATAATTAAATTCGTAGCACATTTTTAAAGTAAACGTGTGTTTTAAAATAAAGTTTTTTATTTTTGCCTCTTAATTAAAACTAAAAAAATTAAAATTATGTCAGACATTGCATCAAGAGTAAAAGCGATTATCGTAGACAAATTAGGTGTTGATGAAAACGAAGTTGTAACTGAAGCTAGCTTCACAAACGACTTAGGAGCAGATTCATTAGACACTGTAGAATTAATCATGGAATTTGAAAAAGAATTCGATATCCAGATTCCAGACGACCAAGCAGAAAACATTGCTACAGTAGGTCAAGCTGTATCTTATATTGAAGCTGCTAAATAAGCACAATATTTATGGAACTTAAGCGAGTAGTAGTTACAGGATTAGGAGCGTTAACGCCAATTGGAAACACTAAGGACGAGTATTGGTCTGGTCTTATTAGTGGTAAAAGTGGTGCTGCACCTATAACATATTTTGATACTGAAAAGTTCAAGACAAACTTTGCTTGCGAGTTAAAAAATTTCGTGGCAACTGATTTTCTAGATAGAAAAGAAGCCCGCAAAATGGACAGGTTTACGCAGTACGCAATGGTCGCATCTGATGAGGCTATTGCGGACTCTAAACTAGACTTAGAGACCATAAATAAATTAAGAGTAGGTGTAATTTGGGGAGCCGGAATTGGTGGATTAGAAACATTTCAAAATGAGGTGTTAAATTTTGCCGAAGGTGATGGTACTCCAAGATTTAATCCTTTTTTCATCCCTAAGATGATTGCAGACATTGCTCCAGGAAACATTTCTATAAAAAATGGTTTTATGGGTCCTAATTACACAACTGTATCTGCATGTGCATCTTCTGCAAACGCGATGATAGATGCCTTAAACTACATACGTTTAGGACATTGTGATGTTATTGTTACAGGAGGTAGTGAAGCAGCAGTTACAATTGCTGGAATGGGAGGATTTAATGCAATGCATGCTTTATCAACCAGAAATGAAAGTCCAGAAACAGCATCAAGACCTTTTGATGCCACTCGTGATGGATTTGTTTTAGGTGAAGGAGCAGGTGCAATTATTCTAGAAGAATATGAGCACGCTAAAGCAAGAGGAGCCAAAATCTATGCAGAAGTTTTAGGAGGCGGAATGTCTTCTGACGCGTACCACATGACTGCACCACATCCAGACGGAATTGGAGTAATTGCAGTAATGAAAAACTGTTTAGAAAACGCTGGTTTAAAACCAGAAGACGTTGATCACATTAATACGCATGGTACATCTACACCTTTAGGTGATGTTGCCGAGCTAAAAGCTATTAAAGAAGTTTTTGGTGATCACGCAAAAAATATTAATATCAATTCTACCAAGTCTATGACTGGTCATTTATTAGGTGCTGCAGGTGCTATTGAGTCTATTGCTGCTATATTAGCAATGGAACATGGTATTGTGCCACCAACAATAAATCACACGACCGTAGACGAAAATATTGATCCAGATTTAAATTTAACACTTAATGCACCTCAAAAAAGAGAGATTAATGTTGCCATGAGCAATACTTTTGGTTTTGGAGGACACAATGCTTGTGTGTTATTTAAAAAACTAGACTAGTTTTATTGAATGAAACGCATTCGTAACATATTTAATTCCCAATCAAATGACGATGGGAATTTTTTTGTGGCTATATCTAAAATACTAAAGTTTAAACCAAAAACTTTAAAGTTTTATCAAACAGCCTTTACGCATCGTTCCATGAATATTAAAGACGAAAAAGGACACATAATTAATTATGAACGTCTAGAGTTTTTAGGCGACGCTATGCTTAGTGCTGTGATTGCGCATCATTTATACATGGAAGTTCCTGGAGGTGATGAAGGTTATCTAACCAAAATGCGATCAAAAGTAGTTAGTCGAGAGCATTTAAATGAACTTGGTAAAGATTTAGGACTTATAGATCTTGTAGAAAGTAAAATACCTAAAGGTCAATTTGGAGATAATATACATGGTAACCTATTTGAAGCATTAATAGGAGCAATATATCTTGACAAAGGTTACAAAAACTGCGATAAGTTTATTCAAAAACGCGTTATAGATCCTTATGTTGATATCGAAAAATTAGAAGGTAAAGTTATAAGCTATAAAAGTTTATTGATAGAGTGGTGTCAAAAAGAAAAAAAGGTCTTTGACTACAATGTTTATGAAGACACTGGTAATGACAATATTAAACACTTCTCTGTAAAATTATCTATTGACTCAAAAATAGTAGCTAAGGCTAGAGCAACTTCAAAAAAGAAAGCTGAAGAAAAAGCCTCCAAACGCGCCTTTTTTGCACTTCAAAGTCAAATTACTAAAGCTGGCTTTATATAATAAAAGTACTATTCTTAAATTCTTAATAATTTAGGTTTTACTAAAACGTTTTCGTGGTTTTTTGTTGTTAAGTTTAAGTAAAATTGAATTATAATAAGCGTTTAAATGCTATATTTACAATTAATTTTATATTAAAATGGCTGTTCGGAAACTCTCCTTAGATGATTTTTTAGAAGAAGAGCATTACGCATTAATAGGTATTCATTGCGTAATAGAAGACTATAGATTAGCTTTTTTAATAAATCAAACATTAGATATTAAACTTAGAAGACGGTTAGATGACCTAACCAATCCAAGTTTAAATTCCAGTTATGCATTGTTTGAGTGGTTTGACGAAAAACAACTTACCACATACCACCTAGTAGCCAATACATGTAAGGTACAGCATAATAATTTACAGCAACAATCAAATTCGTTATTTGGAGAAGACTCATCAGGTGCAACTAATTTTTATTTGTTACCAGAATTTAAAAAAGTAAATTATCTTCTTAAAATAGAAACCGAATTCCATAATAAAGAAAAAATTATTTTAAATAACATTCTAAGGATTCCACAAGTAGTGACTGCTTACAGTATAGACACAGATGCTTTAAAATCCAAGGACAATTTAATATTCAACTAATGCCAATAAGAAAAAAAACTAAGATCGTTGCAACTTTAGGACCAGCAACTAGCAGCAAAGAGGTATTAAAAGGTATGTTAGACGAAGGTGCTAATGTATTTAGAATCAACTTCTCTCACGCAGATTATAAAGACGTTGAAGAACGTGTAAAAATGATACGAGAGCTAAACGACGAGTTTGGTTATAATGCTTCCATATTAGGAGACTTGCAAGGACCAAAACTTCGTGTAGGAGTGATGAAGGGAGAGGTAATAGTAAATCCAGGAGACGAGATTGTTTTTGCAACAGGTAAACGTTTTGAAGGTACTAAAGATCGTGTATACATGACTTATGACCGTTTTCCGCAGGATGCAAAACCTGGAGAACGTATCCTTTTAGATGACGGAAAATTAATTTTTGAAGTACTATCAACAGATAAAAAATCAGAAGTAAAAGCCAAGGTAATTCAAGGTGGACCATTAAAATCTAAAAAAGGAGTTAACCTTCCTAATACAAACATCTCTCAGCCAGCTTTAACAGAAAAAGACGTCGAAGACGCTATTTTTGCATGTAAGTTAGGAGTCGATTGGATGGCCTTATCATTTGTGCGTCATGCAGAGGATTTAATGCAATTACAAGAACTAATAAAAAAACATAGCGATCATAAAATTCCGATTATTGCAAAAATCGAAAAACCAGAAGCAGTAGAAAACATAGACAAAATTGTAGCCTATTGTGACGGATTAATGGTAGCACGTGGTGATCTTGGAGTAGAGATTCCTGCAGAAGAAGTACCATTAGTTCAAAAACAACTAGTACTACGTGCAAAACGTGCCAGAATACCAGTAATTATAGCAACACAAATGATGGAAACTATGATTACTAGTTTAACACCAACTCGAGCAGAAGTTAATGACGTTGCAAACAGTGTAATGGATGGTGCAGATGCAGTAATGCTATCAGGAGAGACAAGTGTAGGACAATACCCTGTACAAGTTATCAGACAAATGTCTAACATTATTAAAAGTGTAGAAAACTCTGAGCTAATAAAGGTGCCACAATCACCACCACACATACGTACCAACAGATATATTACAAAATCCATATGTTATCACGCAGCACACATGGCTAATGATATTGACGCAAAAGCAATATCAACATTAACCAATAGTGGATATACAGCGTTCCAGATATCAGCATGGAGACCAAAATCACATATATTAGTATTTACCTCAAACAAGCGTATATTAACGCAGTTAAATTTACTTTGGGGAGTAACAGCATTTTATTACGACAAGTTTGTTAGCACAGACGAGACCATTGAAGACGTAAACGCTATTGCATGTAAAAAAGGGTTTTTAGAAGTAGGAGACATGCTAATAAGCTTAGCAGCCATGCCAATTCAAGAAAAAGGAATGGTAAACACACTAAGAGTCACAGAGATTACAAGTTGTAGTTTTTAAAATAACTTGGGCGTTACCACAAGGGTCGCGCTATCCACTATATCTTTTTTGCGCATAAGCGCGCACAAAAAAGGATGTCGTTTCTATCGCTAACGCATAGCCAAGAACAAAACAATAAATTAAAACCAGTTATAGAGATATAACTGGTTTTTTGTTTTAAAACACTTACAAACTATGTTAAATATTAATCAAAATAGCAATTAAATTAGTCAGTTAAGTAATGATTATGTAATTTAAAGTAATAAACGATTAATAGTATATAAAATGAACAACCTAGCGATACAAACAATAGAAAAAGAGCAAATAAAATTTTTAAAATTCCCTAAAGAAGAATTATTATCCTCAAAAAAAGAAAAAGTAGAACGCTGTCAGACTCTAACAAGAGCAATGGTATTAGGTAATATAGAGCACGAGAAAGTACATATTTTGTTTGCAGACAACGAAGGATTAAAAAGAGTAAATACCACAATTTGGGGAGTAACAGAAGACTATGTAATATTAAAAACGTCTACAATTATTCCAATGGAGCGTATTGTATCTGTAGCCTAAAATTTAAAACTCAATTGGACACTAATGGTTTTATCCGACTCTATCTTTTTAGGTTTATTTAAAGTATTTAGATTGGATAATGAGATGCCAAGTAAACGCACAGAATTATTCATTTTTTCTTGATATAGCAAATCCTTTGCAGTATCCAAAATTATAGCAGCATCAGCAATAAAATAAGGTAATGTTTTACTGCGTGTTTGTAGCGTAAAATCACTGTATTTAATTTTTAACGTAATAGTTTTTCCTGCAACTTTGCTATTAGCTAATCGTTTGGCAACTTCGTCAGCAATAAGCTTTAGTTTTTCAAGCATAAAGACTTCGGAGGACAAGTTTTCAGTAAACGTACGCTCAGCAGCTAGACTTTTTCTAATTCTATTTGGTTTTACTTCGCTGTTATGGATACCTCTAACAATGTAATAGTACGATTTTCCTGACTTGCCAAAGTTAGACTCTAAAAACTCAATTGATTTAGATTTTAAATCCTTACCATTATAAATTCCCTTTTGGTACATTTTTTCGGCAGTAACCTTACCAATGCCATAAAATTTTCTAATGTCTAAAGCTTCTAAAAAAGCTAAAACCTCTTCAGGATTTACAACTTTTTGTCCATTAGGTTTGTTGTAATCACTAGCAACTTTAGCAACAAATTTATTAATGCTAATTCCAGCTGAAGCAGTTAAGCCAACTTCATTAAAAATTCTTGATCTAATCTCTTCAGCTAACATAGATGCGCTAGGATTACCTTTCTTGTTTTGGGTAACATCTAAATAGGCTTCGTCCAAGGATAAAGGCTCTACCAAATCGGTATAATCGTAAAAAATTTTCCTAATTTTATTAGAGATTTCTTTATAGCGTTCAAAATCTGTTTTAACAAAAATTAGATGAGGACATAATTTTATTGCCAATCTACCAGACATGGCGCTTTTGACTCCAAATTTTCTTGCTTCATAGCTCGCAGCACTAATAACACCACGCGTTCCGCCACCTCCAACAGCAATAGCTTTTCCTATAAGTTCTGGATTATCCATTTGGGCTACTGACGCGTAAAATGCGTCCATATCCACATGAATAATTTTTCTTATTGGTAAATCGTTTTGCATCTTGTAAATTTAGACATTAAATGTCTTTTATTGATTTCAATTTAATTTAAGATTTATAATTACCTAAAAAAATGATAGAAATAGAACGTAAATTTTTAGTCAAATCTAATGTCTTTAAAGCAGTAGCATTTAAACACACCAAAATTACGCAAGGTTTTTTAAGTACTGACAAAAAAAGAACTGTAAGGGTAAGACTTAAAGATAATCAAGGGTTTTTAACTATAAAAGGAGAATCCTCAAGTACTGGATTGTCTAGGTTTGAATGGGAGAAAGAAATCACAAAAGTAGAAGCAGAACAATTATTATTACTTTGCAAAAAAGGAGTAATTGATAAAACACGTTACGAAGTAAAAGTAGGTGAGCATACGTTTGAAGTGGATGAGTTTTATGCAGATAACCAAGGATTAGTCATTGCAGAAGTTGAGTTAAATCATGAAAATGAAACTTTTGTAAAACCGGATTGGTTAGGTGATGAAGTGACTGGAGATATTAAATATTACAATTCGCAACTTAGTGAAAACCCATATTGTACATGGTAAAATAAAGACTTTAAAACAGCTATAAATTAAAATAGCCTTACTAAGATTAGTAAGGCTATTTTTTGGTTTTTAATTGGTTGTTATACTAGTGTTTATTGTTGTTGTGGTCCACCGCTTACGATTGTAAACTC
>CESF01086811.1_pt1 | contig 194227 bp, 193 predicted proteins | sample 356331 | NCBI WGS metagenome assembly CESF01 (sample SAMEA2621779, study PRJEB7988) | marine metagenome | biome: marine biome (ENVO:00000447); feature: surface water layer (ENVO:00002042); material: "saline water (ENVO:00002010), including plankton (ENVO:xxxxxxxx)" | depth 5 m
AATTGTATCGAGAAGCAAAAGAAAAAAGGTTCTCGATACAAAATTGCGAAAAAAGCAATTTCACTCGAACTGACGACACAATAATAAAAACAACGTCATACTGAACTTGTTTCAGTATCACATAAAGCAAAGCGTAAAACAGTAGTTTGCGCCAATTAAAACAGAGCAAACAGCATAACGTCACTTCGAGTGATTTGTGAAGCATGAGCAAATTGTATCGAGAAGCGCCAACAAAAAAGGTTCTTAATACAAAATCAAAAAAAGACAATGTCATTAGTACTAACGACACAATAATAAAACAACGTCATACTGAACTTGTTTCAGTATCACATAATTAATAAATGGTTGCTAAAAAGCACAATGTTTATAGCAATACCAATACATAACAAGATGACCATAGATTTCAACAAAAACAATGACGGTTTAGTACCAGCAGTAATCCAAGATGCCACAACAAAAAACGTGTTGATGTTGGGTTACATGAATGAAGAAGCATTTAATAAAACAAAAGAGACTAAATTGGTTACTTTTTTTAGTCGCACAAAAAACAGATTATGGACTAAAGGTGAAGAAAGCGGAAACGTTTTAAACCTTGTAGATATAAAATTAGATTGTGATAACGACACGTTATTAATACAAGTTAATCCAAAAGGACCAACGTGTCACAAAGGGTCGGATACGTGTTGGAACGACACTAACTCTGAAAATTTCGGTTTTATTTCAAAATTAGAAAACACGATTGAAAGTAGAGTAGCAGCGGGAAATACAGAGAAATCTTATGTTGCCTCATTATTTGCTTCAGGTATAAATAAAGTAGCACAGAAAGTAGGAGAGGAAGCTGTAGAGGTTGTTATTGAAGCAATGGACAACAAAGACCATCTGTTTTTAAGTGAAAGTGCAGATTTACTGTTTCATTACTTAATGTTATTACAAGCAAAAGGGTTTAAGCTTAATGATGTTGTGGAGGTTTTAAAAGGTAGAGAGAAAAAATAAACATATAAAACTGTCGCTAATTTTTTAGCGACAGTTTATCTAATGATAAAATAGAAAGTTTAATCGTGCATTAGAACCACGTAAAACAATTATATGTAATTAATTAGATGTGTTTTTTATTATTGCTAATGTTTGCTCTAACCAGTCTTTACCAAAGTCTAAAGCAATTTCTGGAGTGACACCTTTCCCTTCGTAAGCTAAATACTTATTAAAATTCATGTCTGTTGGTGTAATATTAAAATTACCAGAAGGTGTATTATAATTGTACCCGTAATTCATTCCGTAAGCAATAATACCGCGTGTTGTCTGTCCTAAATGTTTTGCATTTTTAAGTGCTTTTAGTTTTAAAGTAAATTGCTCTCCATTACTTCCTGTAAAGCAATTGGTTAAAATATACACGTTTTTCTTTTTTAATAATTTTAAAAAGGGATCAGATAGTTTACTGTTTCCGCCACCATTACTTCTTAAATCTACAATTACATTTGTTGCAGTTAGCTCTTTTTTCGCTTTAGCGTAAAAATCTTTAAATGCTTTTCGATTAGATTTACTAAACGAACTAAAGTTACCAAAATACATATATTGAGTATCTGGTGTTAATTGTTTAAACTCCCAGTTAGATTGGTCTTTTATTGGTAATTCTTCGTTATTAGTATTAGTAGCTTTTTTATATATCCAAAGTCTTCCATTTTCAAAAGAAATACTTTTAACAAAACCAGGAGATCTAGTACTTGGGTTATAGTAAAACAGATTATATTTTATTCCTGTAGTGTGCGTAGCATAGACTATAATTTGTCCAGCTTCCCATTGATTTAGGTTACTTTTTAAAACAACACCTACTAAGGTATCACTATCTTTTTGTTGGTAAATTCCAATTTTAAGATCGTCACCATAATTATAAATACCTTCTAATTCTTGTTCGTTTTTTTTAGATAATTCAGCCTCCAAATCGTTTAGGTTATATTCTGTTTTTGGATGCTTTTTAAAAGCATTACTAGCTTTAAAGTCATTTAGTTTTGAAGTATCGTTTAAATCTTCCTTATTAATTGGAGTTTTAATATAGCTTAATGAGGCATGCACATCATTAACTAAAACCATTTGTTGTAATAACATTTTATAGCAATCCTCTATTAAAATGGGCTGCTTCATTTGGTTGGATAAGTTTGTGTATGTATTTTCAAATTCGGTTGCTTTCTCACCTTTAATTTGTGTTTTAAAAGAAGGCATTGCTTTTATTTTTTCAACAATAAAATCTAAATCGGTTTTACAGTCGCAAGTTTCGGTTTGAGAAAAAGTAAGCTGAATAGAAGCTAAAAAAAGTACTAAAATTAATGTGAAATTTTTCATTGTAACGGGTTTTTATTGATTAAACTTTCTGAAGCAAAGATATATTTCAAATCAAATAAAAATCAATTATAATAAGGGTTTGGGGTGAAATACCGTTATGCTGTGGCGAAATTTAAAGCACTTTTAATAGCTTCTAAATAAGTTTTGGATATTGGCACTTCTATGTTATGCGATAGTACTAAAAAGTGTTTTCCTTTTTCGGTTTTCCAAGACTGAAAATGATAAGGATTTATAACGTAAGAGCGATGTGTGCGTTGTAATTCTGTAAAAGTAGTTTCGATAGTAGATAATTTATTCCTGATCAAACTTTTTTTCAGAATAGAACCAGAAATATAAAAAACTTCAATATAATTATCTGAAGATTGTACCGCAATTAAATCGTTTAAATGAAGCTTTAAACTTTCATAATTACCTTCTCCTTTAATCTCAATTTTTTTATCCTCAAGTATTTTTTCAAAATATTTTCCAAAAGCAAAACGACCAATAATTATAATTGGTAAAATAATAGCTAATGCAGGTAGTAAAAGTGACATAAGCATATAGCCTAAAGTATGTGGATTTGCTTGACCAGCGACCACAACATATAAATAATAAGACCTAGCTAAAATAAGAGAAACAACAGACAGGCTTAATAAAAACAGTATTTCGTGTTTTAGTAACCAATTATTTCGTGACTGTTTATAAATGTAATTTTGTAGCGGTAAAAATAGTAAGTATGATAGCGTCGCAATCAGACTATAAAAAGGTAGGTACTTTAGTTTTTCAGTGGTATTAAGTTCGCTTATGTCTAAAGGCTCAGTAATAAATAAAAATAAAAAAATCCATAAAGCAAGACCAAACCCAATAATAACGTGGTGTTTTAAATAAGGATCGAAGGGGTATTTTAAATTCAAATTAAAAAAGAATTAAAAAGCATCAATTACATAATTGATGCTTTTGTGTGTATTGATTAGGTTTAAGATATCCATCCTTTTTTAGTTGCATGATTGGCTAGCCATACTAAAGCCATTCCAACAATCACTATCATTGGTGTCATTGCATTAGCCATTTTTAGTACAAATACTAAGTAATACATTTGTGCTAGTGCTGCAATTAACGAAATTAATAAAACATGAAAAGCCCATTTTTTTCTTATCACCAATGCCAAGCTTCCAATTGCTCCAGCAAAAACAGCTATTGCAAAAGCACCAATATACCAAGAGGGTAAGTTTGCATACATCTCCTGTTCTGCTTTTGGTAGTTGTTCTAATACTTCGTCAGTCATCATAGATTGCCCTATGTAAGCAAATACGCCTAAAAGGTTCCATATTAAGGCAATAATACTAATTACTAAAAACCACATAGGTGGTTTTTGTGAGGTTACATTTGTCATAAAGTTAGTTTTAATTAGTTATTAAGGTTTCAAGGTATAAAATTTTTGCGAAATGATTACAAAGCAGTATTTTCGGCATTCATAAATTATCATGCAAAAAAAGTATTTCTACGTCATTACAATTCAATATTTAGGGTATAGGTTTCATGGTTGGCAAAAGCAGCCTAACTTAAAGACCTTACATTTAATGATTGACAGAACTTTAAATTTCATTTTAGATAAAAAGAAATTTAAAACCTTAACTTCTGGTCGTACAGATGCTATGGTAAGTGCAGAGAGTGCTGCTTTCGAGTTGTTTTTAGAAGAACCTATTGATGATTTTGATGCATTTATGGCCTTGTTTAATTACAATCTACCACAAGATCTTCGTGCTTTGACAATTAAAGAGGTGGATAGTAAATTTAATATTATTCAACATTCAAAAATAAAAGAGTATTTATACGTTTTTGCTTTTGGCGGTAAGTTTCATCCTTTTTGTGCACCAATATTAACTACAATTTTGGATCCTTTAGATATTGAGTTAATGAAAAAGGCTGCGAGACTGTTTGAAGGAGAACATTTTTTAAAACACTATTGTTATAGACCAACAGATAATGGTATATATAATAGGACTATTTTAAAATGCGAAATTGTAGAAAACACCATCTATACAGCAAACTTTTTTCCAGAACAGAGTTATATACTGCGTGTAAAGGGAAAGGGGTTTATGCGCAATCAAATCCGTTTAATGATGGGAGCATTGATTGAAATTGGTCAAGGTAAACGCACATTAGCAGATATTGAAGCCAGTTTAAAACCAGATTTTGAAGGTCATAATCACTACATAGCTCCTGCTTCTGGATTAATTTTAAAGGATATCGAGTTCGAGTAAAAGTTATCATATTCTTCATAATTTCTACATTTTAACACTATTTTAATATAAAAACCTCTGTTTTATAGGTGTTTATTGAAATTCTATAACATTCTTAAAAAATCATATAACATGCCAACTGGATTAGTGTTGCATCTTTGTATCAAAGAAATTAACAACATTAAAAACAGAACACATGAATTATTTGAATATGCAAGATGAGAAAATACTACCTGTAGTTGTAGAGTTAAATACGTTACTAGCAGATTATAATATATACTACCAAAAATTAAGAAGTTTCCATTGGAATGTTTTAGGAAAAAACTTTTTTGATTTACATGAAAAATTTGAGAACATGTATAACGAAGCGAAATTAAAAGTAGATGAAATAGCAGAACGCATTTTAACTTTAAGACACCATCCAGTAAGTAAATTTAGTGATTATTTAAAAATTTCGTCACTATCCGAAGCCTCAAGCATGATTACTGATCAAGAAATGATAGAGGAACTACTAAATGACCATAAGACCATGTTAGCGCAAATGTCTCAAGTACTTAGTAAAGCAGAAGGAGCAGGAGATGAGGGAACAATTGATTTAATTGGTGCATACATTAGAGAGCTTGAAAAATCAAGTTGGATGTTAAACGCTTGGTCTAAAAATACCTCAGAGCAACTAAAAAAAGTAGTAACTAACAGTTAATTATAAATTTAAAACCATTACCTCTTAATTAACTTAACAAAACCATATGAAATCTCAATTATCAGAAGCATACAACCTATTAATCGACAAGTTAGAATCTTGGTTTAATGCTATTGTATCCAATATACCAAATCTAATTTTAGCCATAGTTGTATTAATTGCAGCTTATTTTATAGCTAAATATGTAAATAAATATGTTACAAAATTAGTGTCTAGAAAAATTCAGCAAAACTCTATTACTAACATGATAGGTAGTCTATCATCAGTAGTTGTAGTATTAGCAGGACTATTTTTAGCCTTAGGTATTTTAAACTTAAGTAAAACCTTAACCTCTTTACTAGCAGGTGCTGGTGTTGCAGGTTTAGCAATTGGTTTAGCATTGCAAGGAACATTATCTAATACGTTTGCTGGTATTGTATTGTCTTTTAGAAAAAAAATACAAATTGGACATTGGGTAGAAACCAATGGATTTTCAGGAGAAGTTATAGATATTAATTTGAAAGATTTTACCATTAAGGAAGCTGACAATAACATGGTGATAATCCCAAATAAGATGATCCTTGATAATCCCATGAAAAATTACACCTTAACCACTAAAATGAGAGTTTTCTTAGAATGTGGAGTAGGCTATGAGTCGGATTTAGATCATGTAGAACAATTAACTAAAGAAACCATTTGCAATACATTTGATCAAATAGAAAAACCAGAAGATGTGGAGTTTTACTACACAGAATATGGAGGAAGCTCAATTAATTACCTATGTAGATTTTGGATAGATGCAGAAAATGCTTTAGAAAAAATGAGATCAAAAAGTAAAGCTATTATTGAAATAAAGAAGGCTTACGACAAAGAAAATATAAACATACCATTTCCAATTAGAACACTTCAATTTGATAACAAACTATCATTTGATATGCCTAAGGAAACCGAGAATTCATTCTCAAACAATTAAAAGTAAAGCGCTTTTAGTTTAGTATTAATCATTAAAAACCAAAAATTATGTTACGTTGGACAATCACATTTATTATTATCGCAATTATCGCTGGAATCTTAGGATTTGGTGGAATAGCAGGAGCATCTGCAGGAATTGCTAAAGTATTATTCTTCATTTTTTTAGTGTTATTTGTATTGACACTATTAAAAAAAGCTTAAAACTAATAACAAACTAATAAAAACTAATCAGCTTTTAACTGATATTTTAAGCAAAAATAAGTAAGCTGATTAGTTTATTAAACCGTTAAAACCAAAAACAATGAAAAAACTTTTATATACATTACTAATCCTATTTTCACTTTCAATAGCTGTAACGGGATGTAGAGAAGAAAACAAAACGACTGAAGAAAAAGTTGAAGAAACTATAGATGACATAGACGACAACCTAGAGGACGCCTCAGATGATGTTGATGATGCTATGGATGATGTAGAAGATGAAATTGAAGAAATAGAAGAATAAAATAACCACTAACAACCAAAACAATGAAAAAACTAGCACACACATTTATCTTGTTATTTTCAGTATCATTACTATTAACAGGTTGCAGAGAAGAATCTACAGGAGAAAAAGTTGAAGACGCAGTTGAAAACGTTGCGGACGATGTAGAAGATGCAGTAGATTAAAACAAAAAAGAATAGCTAAGAAAAAGAAAAAATTAATTAATATATTTTAAATGTATTTGATTAATAGCAACAAAAGTCCTAATTAATTTTAGGACTTTTGTATTTTTAAACCATATCACAAATTTATGAGCATTAAACTAGCAATAGCGTTTCTTAAAAAATTAGAAAAAAATAATAATCGCGAATGGTTTGCAGATAACAAATCAGAGTATGACAAGGCGTTAAAAGCAACTAAATTGGTTTTTAATGACATATATTCAAAAATGCAAGTGCATGATGAACTTGATAAAATGAAGCTGTTTAGGATTTATAGAGACGTCCGTTTTTCTAAAAATAAATTGCCTTACAAAAATAATTTTGGAGGTACGTTTCATCGTGTTAAACCAAGATTAAGAGGTGGGTATTATGTGCAAATACAACCAGGAAATAATTTTATTGCTTGTGGTTTTTGGGATCCTAGCAAAGAGGATTTGTTAAGAATTAGAAAAGAATTTGAAATGGATGATAATGAGATTACATCAATCATTAATGATTCAAAATTTAAATCTGTTTGGGGAACACTAAAAGGTGACGAACTAAAAACAGCTCCAAGAAATTTTGACAAAGATCATGAAGCTATTGATTTAATTAAGAAAAAGCAATACATATTTTCTATACAATTTACAGACGCAGAAGTCATCTCAGAAGACTTTGCTCAAAAGGTCAATGACTATTTTAAAACCATTAGACCCTTTTTTGATTATATGAGTGATGTATTAACTACAGACTTAAATGGTGTGTCTTTAATACAAGATTAAGCAACTTCTGTAACCGTATATTTAGTACCATTAAATTCAAAAGTGTCACCTGTAGACTTTTGTTTTAATAATTGCCCAATAGGTGATTGTAATGAAATGGCATAATAATCTTGATTATCAATCTGGATTTTACCAGCACTAATGGATATAAAAAAGTGAAGACTGTCTGTCTTAACTAAGCTTCCTAAAGCTACACTAGTACTTAATAAATTGGCTTTTACTAATTTTAAATAATCTTGGGTTTTTCTAGCATCGTTTAGATAACCCATATTTTTTTCTAAATCATTTAAAAGTTTACCGTTTCCAGAATCATCATCATCAGAGCCTCCTTTATCATTACTCTCTATAGACTCTTTTATAAGGTCTATTTCGTTTTTATAATCTGTAATGCGTTTTTCTACCTGTTCGTTACAAATTTGCAGAAGTTGTTGTTTTATTGTCATTGGTTATATTAAACTGCTTTTAGTATTTCTGGTTTTTCAAATAGCTGAATATTACTTTGCAAACGCTGTTTTACAATGGACATCATTCGTTTATTTAAAGCGGACGAATTTAGAATATATTTTTCATATTCTTCTGTAGTAAATTGACCAATTATCATTCCTTTTATACTATTTCTAAATTTGATGTCTTTATGGACAGCATTTTCAATATAATTTAAACGTTTTTCAATGGTTAATTGATAAAATACATTTTTATGTTTAGCTATATAATTTCTAAAAACTTGAATAAATAATTCGTTTTGTAATTTTATAATTGGTCTAAGGGTTATGTTCTGGAAACGCTCCTCATCGCTCATATTTTGACTAATGATAATACTTTTAATTATGGGTCTGATAGCTAGTAATTGTGTGTCTCTGGTAGTCATAATATTTAAGTTTTATTAAAAATATCGATAATAAAGACTAATGATGGTATAGTTAAATATACTTTTTAACTGTGTTGTTAACAATCAAGATTTTTTATCTTTGATTAAAAGAAAAAAACATGAGATTTCACACTAGAAAATGGGTAAAACCCGAAGATTTAAATCCTAACGGAACATTATTTGGAGGACAATTATTAGCTTGGATTGATGAGGAAGCTGCACTTTATACAATAATACAGTTAGAAAACAATAAAGTGGTGACCAAATACATGAGCGAAATTAACTTTATGAGTAAGGCTGTTGAAGGTGATATAATTGAAATAGGTATGGAAGTTAAAAAATTTGGAAGTACCTCAATATCTTTAAATTGCGAAGTAAGAAATATGCGTACCAGAGAAACCATAATTACAGTAGATAATATTATTATGGTCAATCTAGACAAGGATGGTAATTCAAAACCACACGGAAAAACTAAAATTGAGTTTGTAAAGGATAGGTTGTCAAATTAATATTTTAGTGCATCACACTATTGCAAACTTATTTTAAGTATTTTTTATCTACGTAAAAAGTACCAAAAGGCAATATGGACGCCAATAATACAATACCAAAGACTTTATTTGACCATTTTTGTTCTGGCTTAATTAAAAAAGCTAGAGCAATGTATCCAACAAATAATAAACCATGTGGCATTCCTAATAATTGGACGTAATAATCGTCACCATCAGGAAGTCTTTTGTAAATAGCAGCAGCCATTAATAATAAGTAAGAAACACCTTCTAATAAAGCAACGATACGAAATGTTTGAAGCATAATATTTGTCTTTTTTACAAAGATAATTATTGTTTTTTTTAATTACCATTTATATAGGATTAATCATTAATTTCGTTTAAAATTAATCGTATGGATAGTACTAGAAAATCAATATTAATTGTACTTGCTTTTTTCTCTATTTACTTTATTTGGGGTTCTACATATTTGTTAAATAAAATTATGGTGTCAGAGGTCGCACCATTTTTTTTAGCAGGAATAAGATTTTTTAGTGCTGGAATATTGATTTTTATAATTGCCAAATTTTTAAAAATATCACTTAAAGCTACCAAAAGACAATTATTAAATTTAGCTTTTGCTGGATTTTTATTTCTGGTATATGGTAATGGAGTCTTTGTTTGGGCCTTAAAGTATGTAGATAGTGGTTTTGCTGCATTAATAGCAGCTACACAACCATTATTTGTTATATTTTTAATGCGAATATTGCATGGTTCTAAAATTAAAACTAAATCTATTATTGGTGTCATTTTTGGCTTTATAGGTATGTGTCTTTTAGTAAGTCAAGAAGCATTAGCACTTAATAAGGACAGTATTATTGGAATATTAATGATATTTACATGTGTATTAAGCTGGAGTTACGGTAGTATTTTTGTTTCTAAATCTAATTTGCCTAAAAACTTTTTTGTAGCAACGGGTTATCAAATGCTTTTTGCTAGTCTTTTATTATTTATATTAAGCTTAGCTTTTAATGAGGCTTGGTTAGCACCAACAAAATGGAGTCTAAATGCCAAAGGGTCTATGTTATTATTAATTGTCTTTGGAGGCGTTGTCGCGTTTACAGCATTTAATTACTTGTTAAAAGAGGTCGCTACAGAAAAAGTTTCTACTTCTGCCTATGTAAATCCTGTAATAGCATTGTTTTTAGGTTGGTATGTACTAGACGAGCAAATTACGATGCAATCTATAGTGGCAGCATTAACTTTATTAACAGGAGTTTATTTTATTAACTCTAAGAAAAAACTAGTTATTTTTTCACGATTTAAAAAGCAATAATTAAGGCTGTTACATAAAAAAAGCTAATTAGCCTAAAGACTTAATATACAATTATTTAAAAATTTACTATCTTTGTAGCTCATTTAAGCAAGTAAACCTTTCCTTAATCTTTATTTTAAGTACTTTAGAATCGTTAAGCAGAACATAGCTTTTAATTACTTTCTGACAAATGAATTCATTTAAAACACACATTTAATAACGCTAATGGCTAAATCGCAACAAACATTTAATAAAAGTGAAAAAGAAAAAAAACGCTTAAAGAAAAGAGAAGATAAGCGCAAGAAGATGGAGGCACGTAAGCTTGACAAAGAAGCTAATGGTGGTTCTGATGGTATACAGTTTGCATATGTAGACTATAATGGTAATTTGGTAGATACTCCACCAGATCCAGAATTAAAGGAAAAGATTGATGCAGAAGAAATCGTTTTAGGTGTTCCTAAAAAGGTTGAAGGAGAGGAAGAAGATCCAGTAAGAAACGGTAAAGTATCATTTTTTGATACATCTAAAGGTTTTGGTTTTATTATCGATACAGAAAACAACGAAAAATATTTTTGCCACGTTAGTGGATTGATTGATCAAATTGCAGAAAATGATAAAGTGTCTTTCGAGCTTGAAAGAGGAATGAAAGGGATGAACGCAGTTAAGGTTAAAAAAATATAATCGACCATAGTTTAAATTATAAACCCATTAAGAGTAATCTTAATGGGTTTTTTTTTATTTAAAAAATTACAATATAAATTTTAGATGCTTATCAAATAATTTTTGCTAAACATTTTATTATATATATCCAAACTAAACATATAAAGTTGTGAAGGTTTTTTGGATACGCCAACTTGCTTTTCATCTAAAGCAATAATGTATTTTTTGTTAATTAGCTTGCGTCTAAAGTTGCGATTGTCTATTTCAATGCCTAAGATAGATTGATATAGATCTTGTACTTCATTAATTGTAAATTTATCAGGAAGTAATTTAAATATGATTGGCTCTGATAAGCATTTAACTTTTAAATCTTCATAAGCTTCCAATATTATTTTTTCGTGATCAAAACCTATTTCAGGCAAGGTGTTAACAGGAAACCATTTTGGGTTGAAGGCGTTTTTTTCTAAATTAACATCTTCTGTTTTAAGTAAAAAGTAATAAGCTATTGTTATTGTTCTTAAATTAAAAGCTTCATTTTCAATCCAAATTAGGTCTTTTGGATTTGTTAATCTATCTGGATCTCCAAAAGCTTTAAACTGCTTTTTGTATTGATTTGTTAATCCTGTTAATTCTTTTAAAACTCTAGTGGCTGTATCGTCCAAAGTTTCGTCATTATATACATGATATCCCGTCAATACAAAATCATCAACCAAAATTTCTTCAGACAATTTAGATTTTAAAAATCGGTTTATTAATAAAACATTCAACGACTTGGTGTTGGTGTCATAACCAAATACCACACAATCTACCGATAGGTTTAATATTTTTTCTGTACTCATAGATTTATTTCATTTATTAAAATAGGCACGTTAACGTCTTTGTTACGTTAAATAATATATGTGTATCCAATACAATATACTTAAGTTTTTGGTAATATAGCATATATAAAAGTTAATATAACATATTTTTTTTGCGAATTATTAGGTTTTTATAAATTATTTATGATACATTTGAAAAACAAACGTAATTATGACGTTTAAAAATATACTGAATTTTAAAACATAATAAAATGATAATTAGCCAATTAACCAAACATACTATAAAGTCTGAAAAGCTTGGTAATAAAAATCTACTACTATTATTATTGTTTGGTTTTTTTATGCTTAGTGTTGTTCCAGATGTTTTTTCTCAAAATCAAGAGGTGTTAGAGGAAGACAACCAAAATAATGTAGAAGATACAGAGCAGGATTATGAGCCATTTAGTATAGGTGCGCATGTAAAGAATATGCACACATGGCATGGTTTTGTGGTGCATCCAGGAGCATTATTTACTGCTAACTTAGAATATAATTCAAAAAACAAGAAGTTTACTTTTGGTTTTTGGGGAGGAGCAAGTTTTTCTTCAGTAGATGTAAAAAACATTAACACTAACGAAAATGAAAGTGCTTACTATAAAGAGTTTTCAATTTATACCAAATACCGTTTTTCAGATAAGTTTTTTATTGAAGCAGTATCACATAATAATTATACAGGTGTAGAAGAAAGAGGAGATAAGCTTCACTATTGGAGTTATGATAAAACACAAGGTTATAATTTTGTGGATTTAAATTTTGGTTACAATATTACGCCTAATACGTTATTGTATTTAGCAACAATTATTAATGGAGGTTCTGGTGATTATCAAGTGCAATCCAATGGTGACCTAGAAAACTCGTGGACACATTATTTTGAAATTAATAGTAAAGTGTGGCAAAACAAATCTTCAAGCTTGTCTTTATTTGCTGGAGGTGCATGGTCTTTTATTACAGATAAAACTTTTTATACAAAAGGATCTGGTAATATCATTAATGTTGGTGCTACCTTTAGTAAAAAGCTTAAAATCAGTAATTATAATATACCAGTGGATGTTACTGCAATGTGGAATCCAGAGCAAGAAAAGACCGTGTTACAATTAGATATAACATTGTTTTAAATTAAAGCTAAAGCAGTAATAATTAATGTATAACGATAAAGTGTTAACTTACATAAAAAGACAAATATCTTTAAGTAATATTTAAAATCATGAGAATAAAAAACTTAAAATTCGAACTAAAATTTATAAGTATGCCAATGTTGGTTCTCTTATTTAATCTATCGCTATACAGCTGTGTAGAGCATTTAGACGTAAGTCAAAATAAAACAAGTGGTGCAGAGGTAGAAGGAGCGCTTTTTAATAGTGCTATAGATCTTACAGGTAAAAAAATAGGCTACTGCACACCATCATTAAATGCGCCTTACTACCAAGCTCTGCTACAAAGTATTAAATCTACTACAGAAAAAAATGGTATGATTTTTTTATCAGCAGACGGTCAAGATGATATCACCAAGCAAATTGCTGCGGTTGAGGATTTAATAACTAAAGGTGTTGATGCCCTTTTATTAAATCCAAAAGATCCAGATGCTTTGGTTGGGATTACAAAAGTAGCTAAAGCTGCAGGAATTCCGGTTTTTATAATTGATAGTTCTATAAACTCTTCCGCAGATTTTGTAACAACCATTCAATCTAATAATCTGGAAAATGGCGCATTAGCAGGAGAGTGGTTAGCTAAAAAAATGGGTAACACACCAATGAATATTGCTTTGTTAAGTGGTAACGCAGGAAACCCTGTTGGACGCACACGCAAACAAGGTTTGTTACAAGGTATAACAGAGGAGCAATTACGTACGCAAGGAAAAATTAATTTAAATGTAAAAACCCAAGCGTATACAGAGTGGTCTTATGCAGGTGGTTTAAAAGCTATGGAGGATATTTTGGTAGCTCATCCAGATATTAATGTGGTGATCACTGAGTCTGATGTGTGTGTGTTAGGTGCTATTAAAGCTATTGAACAGGCTGGTAAAACAGATGATATATTAATAGTTGCTGGTGCTGATGGACAAAAAGAAGCTATTAAGTACATTATGGAAACTGATTTTTATGGTTGTACTGCAATGAATAGTCCAGTGCAAATTGGTAAAAATGCTGTTAAATATGCAATAGAATATATAAACGGAAAACGTGATTTTGATAAAAAATCTTATACAGCACCTTTATTAATTACAAAAGAAAACGCTGCTAAATATTACAATCCTGATGCTTTATTTTAATAGCTAATATCCATTGATATGAAAAACTTAAAAAATGAATATCGTCTTGAAATGTCAGGTATATCCAAAAGTTTTGGTGTTGTTTCCGTATTAAAAGATGTGACTTTAAAAGTTAAACCAGGAGAAATTCATGCTTTATTAGGCGAAAACGGAGCAGGAAAATCAACACTTATAAAAATATTAAGTGGTGTACATTATAAAGACTCTGGTACTGTTCGCTTAAATGGCACAGAAATTAATCCTAAAAACACACATGAAGGTCAGGTTTTAGGCATAAGTGTGGTGTATCAAGAGTTGTCTTTAGTTAATGATTTGTCTGTTGCCGAAAACATCTATTTACACAAATTAGGAGCAAGTAAGTTTTGGATGAATTGGGATAAGATTACTAAAGATGCTCAAGCTTTAATAGACTCTTTAGGCTTTACAATTGACGCTTCAGCAAAAGTTAGAAATTTAAGTATAGTCCAAAAACAAGTAGTCGAAATTGCAAAAGCATTATCTGAAGACACTAAAGTATTGGTTTTAGATGAGCCAACAACTGTTTTTGATCCTACAGATACAAAAAAACTGTTTGACAACCTTTTTAGATTAAGAGATCAAGGAATTTCAATAATATACATTTCTCATCATTTAGACGAGATTATTAAAATAGCAGATTCTGTTACAGTACTTAGAGATGGTGTTGATACAGGAAGTATGGCTATTAAGGAGACAGATACAGATGGTATTATCCGATTAATGATTGGTCGCGAATTGAAAGATTTGTTTCCAATTAGAGATGTAAAAATAGGAACAGAACCTATTTTTGAGGTTAAAAATCTAACTGCAAAAGACACCATGGTTCATGATGTTTCTTTTTCAGTACGTCCAGGTGAAGTGCTTGGTATTGCAGGATTAGGAGGTAGTGGAAGAACAGAAACCGCTAAACTTATTTTTGGAGCAGACAAAAAAAAATCTGGAACTTTAATTTTAAACGGTAAAGAGATTAAAACAAAATCTCCGGTAGATGCTGCAGCGCATCAAATTGGTTTTGTGTCTGAAGACAGAAAAGAAGAAGGGGTTTTTCTACCACTGTCCATAAGAAGAAATATTAGTGTGACTAATTTTAATTCTATTTCAGGAAAATTAGGATTTATTAATGTGGACAGCGAGTATAAAAAGGTATTAAGTTTAATTGATAAATTAAACATTAAAACCCCAAGCTCAGAGATTGATGTTAAAAACTTAAGTGGTGGAAATCAGCAAAAAGTAGCTCTAGCTAAGTGGTTAAGTATTGATAGTAAAGTTATTTTTATTGATGAACCTACTAGAGGTGTAGATGTTGGTGCTAAAATAGAAATCTACAATCTTATAAACGAAGTCGCTAAAAAAGGAGTTGGAGTAGTTGTAATATCCTCTGATATGCCAGAAATTATGGGTATTTCTGACCGTATTTTAGTCATGCATGAAGGGACTATTTATGGCGAGTTACAAAAAGAACAATTTTCCGAAGAAAACATATTGCGTTACTCGATAGGTAAAGCATTAAAACAATCTAATTAAATATTAAAAATTTCATGTTATGGCTTTAACATTAAAACAACAACTTAGCAGTCCAAGTGGTATTCTTAAGTTTTTAGTAAAGTACAATACTATATTCATTTTTATTTTACTGGTAATTTTTTCAGCATTGATATCCGATGTGTTTTTTACTTCAGTAAACTTGTCTAACTTATTAAAACAAGTCTCTGGTATTGGTATTATTAGTATAGGGATGTTAATAGTAATATTAACAGGAGGTATTGATTTATCAGTTGGCTCCATGGTTGCATTGCTTGCAGTTACATTTGCTATTTTAATTAATTTAGTCATACTACCATTAGCTATTGTTTTTACCATTGCTATCGGTTTTGGTTTAGGTAGTATTTCGGGTTATCTAGTAGCTTATCAAAAAATGGCTCCTTTTGTTGCAACTTTAGCATTAATGACTATTGCAAGAGGATTAAGTTTTATTTACTCTAAAGGGTCTCCAGTTACTTTTAAAACTGCAGGAGGTGTATTTATGTCAAATTTTGCAAACAACTCTACATTAGGTGTTCCAAATATTGCTATAGTCTTTTTTTTAATCGTAATCGCTACTATGGTTATGTTGCGTTATAATGTATTTGGTCGTTTAATTATTGCTATTGGTAGTAATGAAGAAGCCTCACGCTTATCCGGAATTAAAGTTAACAAGTATAAGTTTTTGGTATATGCTATTTCTGGTGCTTTAGCTGCTACTGCTGCAATAATAGTCGCATCCAGAACTAATTTAGGATCACCAAATATGGGAATGTCTTGGGAGTTAGATGCTATAGCAGCTGTTGTGATTGGTGGAGCTAGTTTAAATGGTGGTAAAGGGACTGCTATTAATACGTTAATGGGTGTGCTTATTTTAGGATTAATAGGAAACATTTTAAACTTACTAAATGTACCTTCTTATCCTCAGCAAGTTGTTAAAGGAGCCATAATCATTTTTGCAGTATTACTTCAAAGATTTGAGAGTAAATAATAAAATTATTAAGATGAAAAATTACAAATTAAACGCTGAAAATCTTTCAAATATATCTGAAAGAATTACAGTATCACAATACGATAGAACGACCATAAAGACAGGAATAGTACACATTGGTATTGGTGGTTTTCATAGATCACATGAAGCTTTTTATACAGACCAATTATTACACGATCCAAACAACAAGGATTGGGGAATATGTGGTATTGCATTATTAGATTTTGATAGCAGAATTTATAATACTCTAAAAGATCAAAATGGATTGTATACTTTAGTGGTTAAAGAGTTAGATGGTACTCACACTAATCGTATTATTGGCTCTATAGTGGAGTTTTTATATGCGCCAGAAAATCCATTAGCGGTTATCGAAAAAATGGCTAGTCCTGAAGTAAAAATTATATCATTAACTATAACAGAAGGTGGTTATAATTACAACGAAGCGACTAAGACATTCGATTTTACAAATCCGTTAATTATTCACGATTTAGAATATCCTAACACACCAAAAACCATTTTTGGATATATCACACAAGCATTAAAGTTAAGGCAATCACTAGGTTTAAAGGGTGTAACTATTCAGTCATGCGATAACATTCAAGGTAATGGTCACATGACAAAAATGATGTTACTAAGTTATGTTAGCAAAGCTCAGCCAGATTTAATCGATTGGATTGAGTCAAACGTATCGTTTCCAAACGCTATGGTAGATAGGATAACACCAGCAACGACACCAGAGGATATATTAAAATTAATTAAAACTACAGGGATTCATGATGCTTGGCCAGTAGTTTGCGAGCCTTTTAAACAATGGGTTATAGAAGATAATTTTATTGAAGGAAGACCTGCTTGGGAAAATGTTGGAGCGCAGTTTGTAAAAGACGTGGTGCCATATGAAAAAATGAAACTAAGCTTATTAAATGCTGGTCATTCAGTAATAGGAATTTTTGGTGCATTAATGGGTTATAATACCATTGATGAAGCGGTCAACAATCCAAATATCAGAACTTTTCTAATGCATTATATGGATGAAGAAGTGACACCAACTTTAGGCGATTTAGAAGGTGTTGATTTGGATGCCTATAAACAATCGTTGTTAGAGCGCTTCGGAAATATCAATATTAAAGATCAAATTGATCGTATTTGTTCAGAAAGTTCGGCTAAGTTTCCCATTTTTATATTACCGACAGTAAACGCACAATTACAAGATAAATGTGATATTACTAGTGCTGCATTTGTAGTAGCTGCTTGGGCTATATATAGTTTAGGTAAAGATGAGAAAGGAAATGGTTTAATAATAAAAGATGCTATGCAACCGGTATTACATGCAAAAGCACTGGAAAGCACTGCTAATCCAGAAGCATTTTTAGAAATAGAAGCAATTTTTGGTTCATTAAAAGACTCAAAGCCATTTGTTGAAGCTTACACAACAGCATATAATGATATTTTAAAGTATGGTGTGGAGCAATGTGTATTTGATTTAAACGCTAATATTTAAACTAATATAAATGAAAAATATAGTTTGTTTTGGAGAAGTGTTATGGGATGTTTTTCCTTCACATAAAAAAATTGGAGGAGCACCTTTAAATGTGGCTTTGCGCTTAAAGTCTTTAGACAATAATGTATCAATTATTAGTAGTATTGGAGACGATAATAAAGGTAGTAAAATAAAAGATTTCATTTTAAGTCAAGGTGTAAATATCGATAATTTACAAGTGGATGTTAAGTTAAAAACTGGTAAGGTTAAAGTAATGCTTAATGCAAAAGGTTCTGCTTCATATGATATTATGTTTCCTAGAGCTTGGGATAATATTCAAATTACATCGCTTAATAAAAGTGTAACACAACAAGCTGATGCTTTTATTTACGGTAGTTTAGTTGCAAGAGATGAAAACTCCAGAGAGACTTTATACCAACTTTTAAAATATGCAAAGTACAAGATATTTGATGTAAATTTAAGAGCGCCATATTATACAAAAGAGGTTTTAAATCATTTAATGAATGAAGCTGATTTTATAAAATTTAATGATGAAGAAATTTTTGAAATAGGAGAAACATTAAATTCCAAAACACATTCTTTAGAGCAAAATATTAAATTTTTAGCGGATCATACAAATACCAAAACTATTTGTGTAACAAAAGGACGTCATGGCGCAATTTTATATTTTAATGATACCTTTTATTACAATAGTGGTTACCATATAGAGGTCGTTGATACTGTTGGTGCAGGAGATTCATTTTTAGCTACACTAATAAGCAAATTACTTAAGGGTGACAATCCTCAAGACGCCATTAATTATGCATGTGCTATTGGAGCATTGGTTGCGGGAAGTCAAGGTGCTAATCCTAAATTTAGTATGGAAGATATTAATACGTTTATTAACCCTTAAGTTATTTTACGTTTTTATTTTTTTTGAATTGATTGATAGTAGTTGATAAGGCTTTTATGTTTACATAAAGCCTTTTTTTATTCATTTAAAGCTCAATAATTCCATTGATATTTATTTAAATTTTTAGCATCTTTGTATGATGTATTCTGCTATCATAAATCACATAAATAATCACGTATCTCCAAGTTTGGAGGATATTAAATTATTTAATGCTGCTTTAAATCAAATATCTGTATCTAAAGGGCAGTTTTTACTAAAACCTGGCACACATGTTAAGCATGAATACTTTGTTGTTAAAGGCTGTCTAAAAGCATATTACATTGACGATAAAGGTGGTATTCATATTATTCAATTTGCTATTGAAAATTGGTGGATTGGAGATTTTGATGCTTTTTATAATCAAGGTTCATCCATCTTATATATTGAAGCTATTGAAGACGCCACACTATTGGCAATAAATTACGACGTGCTGCAAGAGTTATACACAAAAGCACCAGTTTTTGAACGTTATTTTAGGGTATTAATAACCCAAGCTTTTATCGCACAGCGTAAGCGTATTTTATCTACACTTGAAAAAAATACTAAAGAAAGGTATTTAGAGTTTTGCGTGTCGTATCCAAATATTGAAAACCGAGTACCCAATTATGACATTGCCAATTACCTTGGTATTTCTCCTGAAAACCTAAGCAGAGTAAGAAAACAATTAAAAAGTTAAATCTGTCTTAATTGATGTAGGTCAATTAAATTGATGTTTCTGATTTGTAAATTTGATGTTATTAACATAATACAGTTTATAAATATGAGCAAACAACCTTTATTACTACCATATAACAAAAGCATAAGTTTAAATAACAGAGTCGTTATGGCTCCTATGACACGTAGTCGTGCAAATAACGATGGTAATGTACCAATAGATCAATTACACGGATTATACTATGAGCAACGTGCTTCTGCAGGCTTAATAATTACCGAAGGATCTCAAGTGTCAAAAAAAGCTGTCGGTTATATCAATACCGCAGGAATACATACAAATGCGCAAATAGAGGGCTGGAAAAAAGTAACCAAACGTGTGCACGATAAAGGCGGAAAAATCTTTATTCAATTATGGCATGTTGGACGTATGTCACATCCAGACTTTCATAATGGAGATTTACCAGTATCATCTTCAGCTTTAAATCCAAACGCAAAATCGTATACACCTGATGGGTTTAAAGATACTGTGACACCTAAGGCAATGACTATTCAAGAGATTAAACAAACGGTTAAAGATTTTCAAGATGCTGCAGCAAATGCAGTAAAAGCAGGTTTTGATGGTGTAGAGATTCATTCATCAAATGGTTATTTATTTCATCAGTTTTTTAATAATTCATCTAACAATAGAACAGATGAATATGGTGGAAGCATAGAAAATAAAACACGTTTTTTCTTTGAAGTTTTAGATGCTATAAAAGAAGTAATTCCGCAAGAAAAAATTGGAGCACGTTTTAACCCATCCTTAGATGGTCTTTTTGGTATGACAATGGATGAAGAGACCATTCCTACATTTGAGTATATTATCAAAAAATTAAATAACTATAATCTAGCTTACGTACACTTATCAGAACCTTTTAATGATGTTTCAGAGATTCCTTATGCAGTCAAAGAGATTGCTAAGCATTTTAGACCATTATATAATGGTACATTAATGATTAATGCAGGTTTTGATCAAGAAAAAGGAAACAAGGTTATTGAGGATGGTAATGCAGATTTAGTCGCTTACGGTAAGTTATTTATTTCAAATCCAGATTTAGTAGCACGTTTTGAAAACAATTTAGAGCTGGCAGATTGGGATGAAGATACTTTTTACACAACAGGAGAAAAAGGATACACTGACTATCCAACAGCGTCTAAATAATTATAGTTTAACTTAAAACATACAAAATGAAATTTACAAGAAAAGCAAATGCAGAATGGAAGGGAAGTGGTAAAGATGGACAAGGAAGTCTAACCACAGGAAGTAAAGTTTTAGATAAAACACAATATTCGTTTCATACACGATTTGAAGATGGTGAAAAAGGAACAAACCCAGAGGAGTTAATAGGAGCAGCACACGCAGGATGTTTTGCAATGCAATTAAGCTTTTTATTAAACGAAGACAATTTTACAGCAACAAGTTTGGAAGTAGATGCTACGGTTACTTTTGAGGATGGAGCAATTACTAAAATAACACTAAACCTAGAAGGTGATGTTCCAGAAATTGATGCAGAACAATTCCAGCAAATAGCACACAAAGCAAAGGAAGTATGTCCAATTTCCAAAGTATTTAATACAGAGATAGAACTTAAAGTAACACTTAAAAAAGCATAAAAATGGCAACGACAACAGTAAAAGCATATGGTGCAACTTCAGCAACCGAAGATTTAAAACCTTTAGATATTCAACGACGTGCTGTAGGTACGGACGACGTAAAAATTGATATTACGTATTGTGGTGTTTGCCACAGTGATATCCATACGGTTAGAAACGATTGGAAAGGATCTACCTATCCAGTAGTGCCAGGACACGAAATTATTGGTCGTGTTACAGAGGTTGGATCAGCAGTTAGCAATTATAAAGTTGGTGATTTAGTAGGTGTAGGATGTTTAGTAGACTCTTGCCAATCTTGCGCATCATGTGATCAGGATTTAGAACAATTTTGCGAAAAAGGTGCAACGTGGACCTACAACAGTCCAGATAAACATATTGAAGGTAAACAAACCTATGGTGGATACGCATCGTCAGTAGTGGTTGACAAAAAATTTGTATTAAGTATTCCTGAAAATTTAGACGAGGCAGCAACAGCACCTTTATTATGTGCTGGAATTACAACATGGTCCCCTTTAAGTCACTGGAAAGTTAAAAAAGGAGATAAAGTAGGTGTTATTGGTCTAGGTGGTTTAGGTCACATGGGAGTTAAATTTGCGAATGCTTTAGGAGCGCATGTTGTTATGATTACAACATCTCCAGAAAAAGGTAAAGATGCAAAAAGATTAGGCGCACATGAAGTGTTAGTGTCTAAAGATGCAGACGACATGAAAAAACACCAAGGTAGTTTCGATTTTATCTTAAATACCATTCCTGTAGGTCATAAAATGGATCCGTATTTAGGGTTACTTAAAATAGACGCTACGATGGTTTTAGTTGGTGCAATTGAAGCGTTAGAACCTTTTCATGGTGGAAATATTATAGTAGGTCGTAAACGTATAGCAGGATCTTTAATTGGAGGTATAAAAGAAACACAGGAGATGTTAGATTTTTGTGGAGAACACAATATTACCAGTGATATTGAACTTATTGATATGCAAGATATTAATAAAGCCTACGATCGTGTAACAAGTAACGATGTTAAATATCGTTTTGTAATTGACATGAATTCGCTTAAAAATTAAAGCACTTTTTTAATTATATAAAAAACAGTCTCTAAGTTATTTAGAGGCTGTTTTTGTTTTTAGGCTAAAGCCGAAAAATTCTCGTCGATAGATTTCCCGATTTCGTATAGTTAAAACCCTCAAACGTCTATCGCATTATAATAAGATAGTATATAGTTTCACCTTTGAAGTGTAGAATTAAAACACCTTTTAAAATGAAATTATATTTAATCATAGTCAGTTTATTTTTTGTGCAATTGTCGTTTGCTCAAGAAACATCAACTAAAGTTTGGTCGCTTCAAGATTGCATAGATTATGCAATTGAGCATAATATTACGATCAAAGATGCCACTTTAGATAAAAACCTTGCCGAAGTAGATTACAGCAAAGCAAAATCGTCTAGATTACCAAACCTATTTGGTAGTGCATCGCAAAATTTTTCTAACGGAAGTACTATAGATCCTATTACTAGCGATTATGTTACAGATCAAATCCATAGTACAAATGTTGGTATTAATAGTTCGATGACTTTATTTCAAGGGAATCAACTTAGCAATCAAATCAAGCAAAACAAGATTTTATTAGAGCAAAGTATTTTTCTAGAAGAAGTCGAAAAAAACAATATTGTTTTAAACATTCTAGAAGTGTATCTACAAACGCTTTATAGCAAAGAAAGTATCGCTATAGCGGAAAACAATGTTGTTGCATCAGAAAAAGAAGTTGAAAGAGCAAAAGCAAGATTAGATGCAGGAACCATTGCTTTAGGTGATTACACCGAAGCACAAAGTCAAGCAGCTACTAACAAATTCAATGTTATATCTGCTAAAAATGATTATCAGCAATACATTATTCAACTGAAACAATTATTAGAATTATCGCCTTTAGAAGATATTCAAATTGAAACTATTGATGAAAACATGGATTTAATTAATCTAGACATCGATAAAAATCAACTTTATAATAATGCTATTGGTTTTCTGCCAGAAATTCAGGCAAGTCAATTAAATATTGCAGCAAACGAGAAAGAACTTGACATTGCTAAAGGTGGTTTTTTACCAACCTTATCCTTAACAGGAAGTATGGGTTCTGGTTACACAAGTATTAACGATAATACGTTTTCAGATCAGTTTGATGTTAACTTCAATCAAAAATTAGGCTTATCGTTAACCATTCCAATATTTAATAGAAATCAAACTAAAGCAGCAGTTAAAACAGCATCAATAAATATTGATAAAGCGGAAATACAAAAGCAAAACACAGAAAAAGAAGTGTATAAAAAAGTAGAAACTGCTTACCAAAATGCAGTCTCTGCACAAGAGCAAGTTATAGCTACTGAAGCCTCTAAAGTAGCAGCAGAACAAAGCTATAACCTAGCACAAAAAAAATACGAATTAGGTGCATTAAGTACTACAGACTTGGTAATAAGTCAAAACACATATACCAATGCACAACAAAACTATTTACAGTCTAAATACTTAAATATTTTGTACCACGAATTATTACAATTTTACCAAGGAAACGATATTAAACTTTAATCAAAACGATCATGAAAAACAAAAAAAATATAATAATAACTAGCATTGTCGTACTTGTACTTGCATTTGTAGGCTATAGCTTTTTAAAAAGCGACGATGCCATAGTAATAGAACCTAAAACGGTTACAGCAAAAATAAATAACGTAACCACTATGGTTACTGCAACGGGAACTATTGAGCCAATTACACAAGTAGAAGTTGGTACACAGGTTTCTGGAGTTGTGGAGAAAATTTATGTGGATTACAATAGCGTAGTTAAAGAAGGTCAGCTTATTGCAGAATTAGATAAAACTAACTTAAATGCTGCAAAAACACAAGCACAAGCAGCTTATGATAATGCTGTAAGCCAAAGAAATTACACCAAAACTATTTACGACAGACAAAAAACCTTATATGATAATCAGGTAATTAGCAAATCCGATTTTGATGATGCAGCTTTTAATTACGATACAGCAAAAGGTACAGTAACACAGCGTTATTCAGATTTACAATCTGCTAGAACAAATTTAGGTTATGCTAATATATATTCGCCAATAAATGGAGTTGTTTTATCTAGAGCTATTGATGAAGGACAAACAGTTGCAGCAAGTTTAAGCACGCCAACCTTATTTACAATTGCTCAAGATTTAAAAGAAATGCAAGTAGAAGCAGATGTAGATGAAGCAGATATTGGAAATGTAAAAGAAGGACAACGTGTAACCTTTACAGTAGATGCTTATTTAGGCGAAACTTTTGAAGGTGAAGTCACACAAGTACGTTTAGATCCAACAGTAACATCAAACGTAGTAACGTACACAGTGGTTATTAAGGCACACAATCCAGATTTAAAACTTAAACCAGGATTAACAGCAACTATTTCAATTTTCACATTGGAATTAAATGATGTGTTAACTGCAGAAGCTAAAGCCATAAACTTTACTCCAGAAACTGAAACATTAACGTCTTATAATACACATCATAATTTATCAAGCAGTGTTAGTACAGCTTCAAAAAAAGAAACTACACTTTGGGTATTAGGAAAAGATAGAAGTATAACACCAAAAACAGTAACATTAGGCGCTAGTGATGGTGTAAATGTACAAGTGTTAAGCGGAATTAATGAAGGTGATGAGTTAGTGTATAGTTTAAAAGGTGTATCAAAAGCAGAAGCTTCAGGACCAGCAGGAGCAAACGAAAGTCCGTTTATGCCACAACGTCCAGGAGGAAACAAGAAAAAATAAAAGCCATGAGTAAAGACATTATTAAAATAGAAGACTTAAAACGACAGTTTACCATGGGAACCGAAACGGTACATGCCTTAAAAGGAATTTCGTTTAATATAAAAGAAGGTGAATTTGTTACCATAATGGGATCTAGTGGTTCTGGAAAAAGTACGATGCTTAACATTTTAGGGTGTTTAGATCAGCCAACCTCTGGTGAATATGAAATTGATGGTGTAAGTGTTAAGGCTTTAAGCCGAAATGAATTAGCAACCATAAGAAACGAAAAAATTGGATTCATATTTCAATCTTATAACTTATTGGCAAGAACATCTGCAATAGAAAATGTAGAATTACCCTTGTTATATAACAGTAAAGTGTCTACTGAAGAGCGCAGAGAACGTGCTATAAAAGCATTAGAAATGGTTGGTTTAGGAGATAGATTGCATCATACACCTTCGCAGCTTTCAGGAGGACAACAACAACGTGTTGCTATAGCAAGATCCTTGGTAAATAACCCAGTAATGATTCTGGCAGATGAGGCAACAGGAAACTTAGACACAAGAACCTCGTACGAAATTATGTCGCTGTTTCAGGAGCTAAATCAAAAAGGGATTACCATCACTTTTGTTACACATGAGCCTGATATAGCCACTTTTAGTAGCAGAACTATTGTATTAAAAGATGGAAGTATCATGCAAGACTATAAAAATCATAAAGTACAATCTGCAGCAGAGCAATTAGCTAAACTGCCTAAACAAGACGATTAATTATGAGACTATTAAATTTAATAAAAATTGCTTTTAAGGCAATTGTCCTTAATAAAATGAGAACCTTGCTGACTATGTTAGGTATCATCATTGGTGTAGCGTCTGTAATTGCTATGTTAGCTATTGGTGAAGGTTCTAAAGAAAGTATTCGTTCTACCATTTCAAATATGGGTTCAAATATGATTACCATACAACCAGGAGCAGACGATAGAGGTCCTGCCAGAGGTAGTGGAGGAGATGTGCAAACATTAACGCTTCAAAATTACGAAGTGATAAAAGCGCAAGCCGATTTATTAAGTTATGTAACACCAGTCGTTAATGGTGGTGGACAAGTTATTAATGGCTCAAACAACTGGCCTTCTTCCATTTATGGTGTAAATCCAGAGTATCTAGATATTAAAGTTGTTGGTTTACAGAGTGGTAGTATGTTTACACATGCCGAAGTTAAATCGGCTTCTAAAGTTGTAGTAATTGGGCAAACGGTTGTCGATAATGTGTTTCCTGATGGACAAGAACCTGTAGGACAAATGATTCGTTTTAATAATATACCGTTTAAAGTTATTGGTGTTTTAGAAGAAAAAGGAGAAAACACCTTTGGTCAAGATCAAGATGATGTAGTTATTGCGCCTTATACAACGGTTCAAAAACGTATTTTGGCAATAGACCATTTAAATCAAGTTATAGCTTCTGCAATTAGTGAAGATGATGCTGCAGATGCTGTGACTCAGGTTACAGAAATTTTAAGAACTGAGCATAAACTATTAGATAATGAAGAAGATGATTTTAGTGTGCGTTCTATGGAAGAGTTAATTTCAACGTTTAGCTCTACTAGCGAAATGCTAACCGTACTTTTAGTTGCAGTTGCAAGTATATCGCTATTAATTGGTGGTATTGGTATTATGAATATCATGTATGTTTCTGTAAAAGAGCGTACTAAAGAAATTGGTTTACGTATGGCTGTTGGTGGTAAGGGATCGGATATTTTAATGCAGTTTTTAATCGAAGCTATTTTAATAAGCATCACTGGTGGATTACTTGGTGTAATCTTAGGACTTGGAGCCACGGTTTTTATCGAAAAATTCTTAAATTGGCCTACAAGTGTTGCGCTGTACTCAATAGTAATATCATTTGCAGTATGTGCAGTTACAGGTATCTTTTTTGGATGGTATCCTGCAAGAAAAGCTTCAGCTTTAGATCCAATAACCGCTTTACGTTACGAATAAAAAACTCATGATTAAAAATAAAAACATAACACTGTTATCGCACATTCTAGTTTGGTTTGTACTGTTTAGCATGCCTTACTTATTGTCTTACGGTCAAGAGCAAGACATAAATAGAGTGGTTATACATTTTTGGATTCCGTTAGTGCTATCTGCTGTTTTGTTTTATCTCAATTATTTTGTGCTAATAGATAAGTTTTTATTCACAAAAAAAACAGTTTGGTTTGTAGGTATTAATGTGATTTGCATTGCATTATTCATTTATTTTAAAGAAACAGTTGAAGGTGCTTTTTTTCAAAATATTGTTAAGAAAAGAGTGGATAGTGATAGTTCTGGTCCACCATTTAAGATGTTTATTTACGTTCAAATGGTATCATATATGGCACCTTTATTGTTTTCAATAGCATTAAAAACAACAAAACGTTGGGTAAAAACAGAAGCAGAACGTAAGGAAGCTACCAATTTTAAATTACAGTCAGAATTACAACATTTACATTACCAGTTACAACCGCATTTCTTTTTCAATTCATTGAATAATATTTATGCTATGGTAGATATTTCACCAGATCAAGCCAAAACATCAATACATAGTTTGAGCAAGTTGATGCGTTACATGTTATATGAAACAAGCGAAGAATCTATTGCTTTAACTAAAGAAATAGATTTTATGAAAAAGTATATCGAGCTTATGAAGCTTCGTGTGTCTGACAAAACAGTTGTTAATTATAGTTTTCCTTCAGCTGAAACGGGAATTAAAATTGCACCTTTATTATTTATTTCATTAATTGAAAACGCTTTTAAACATGGTGTTTCCGCTAGTAAAGCAAGTACTATTGACATTAACATGACTTGCGATAATCAAACGGTTTTATTTACTATCGAAAATCATAATTTTCCGAAGAAAACCGAAGATAAAAGTGGCTCAGGAATAGGACTACCTAATATTAAAAAACGATTAGAATTGTTGTATCCAAACAAAAATAGTTTTAAAACCTTTGTAAAAGAATCGCGTTTTGTAGCCCAATTAGAAATTGAAACCAACTAAAGTATGAGCAACCTAAAAATATCTTGTGTAATTGTAGATGATGAGCCTATGGCTTTAAATTTAGTAGAAAGTTATGTTGAGAAAACACCTTTTTTAGAACTAAAACAGAAATGTAGTAGTGCAATTGAAGCTATGGAGTTTGTTAAAAATAATCCTGTAGACTTATTGTTTTTGGACATACAAATGCCAGATTTAACAGGTATTGAATTTTCTAAAATGTTACCAAAAGATACACGTGTTGTTTTCACCACCGCTTTTGATAATTATGCGTTAGAAGGCTTTAAAGTAGAAGCTATAGATTATTTATTAAAACCTTTTGATTACGCTGAGTTTTTAGCTGCAGCCAACAAAGCAGCTACTTGGTTTGAATTAGTAAAAGGGAAGAAGCAACCTGTAATTTCTGAAGCAAAAGAATTTCTTTTTGTAAAATCGGAATACAAACAATTGCGCATAAAATTAACAGATGTTTTATATTTTGAAGGTTTAAAAGACTACATTAAAATCTGGTTAAAAGACAACCCAAAAGCTATTTTAACTTTAATGAGTTTAAAATCTTTAGAACAAGAATTACCAGAAACACAATTTATGCGTGTGCATCGTTCGTTTATAGTATCACTTAAAAATATAGATGTTATTGAGCGTAGTCAGATTATAATTAACGACCAACGTATAACAGTTTCGGAGCAATATAAGCCTAAATTTTTAGAGTATATTAATAATAATTCTTTGCATTAATTTACTGGGATTTTGTCTCTTCAAAATAATCTCATCTATAAAAATACTGGTTTGGTAGATACAATCTAGTTAACGGTATATTTTCATTTTTTAACAGGAATAATTCAAATACCTTTAAACTATTAATACTAAAAAACGTCTTAGTATTGATAGTAAAATAAAGTTGAATTTTAAATCTTTAAATTATGAAAACATTTATAAAAGCATACATATTGCCAGCAGTATTACTGATAGCATTTGCTACACAAACAGAAGCACAAACAAGAAGAACTACAAGTAATAAAAAGGTTGTTACAACCACAACAACGACTACTAAACGTACTGTTGCTGCGCGTGTGCCTAGCACTAAGGTTACTTATAAAACACCAAAACGTAAAGTGGTTTCAGTTAGAACTGTACCAAACAGAACGGTCGTAACATACAGAGGACAAAACTATTACTATGCTAACAATAAGTATTATACACAGTCTAGAGGTCGTTATATTGTAATAGCGCCAAAGGTTGGTTTTAGGATTAATACCTTACCAGTAAATTATAAAAAAGTACGTTATAATAATCGTAATTATTACAATGCTTATGGTGTATTTTATACTCAAATAGGTAATGAATATGAAGTAGTAGATCCTGAAGTTGGTACTATTGTTTATGAGTTACCAGACGATTATGAAAAGGTTGTTATAAACGACGAAACATATTACGAATACGCAAATATATTATACGAAAAAATACAAATAGATGGTACCAGAGCTTATGAAGTGGTTGGTATTATAGAAATGGAATAAATGATTTTTTGATTTGGTTTGTTGATAGTGAGAAAAGGGGATAATTTGAAAAATTATCCTCTTTTTGATTTATATAATTTATTAAATTAAATAACTGTTTAAAAGGGATTCTAAATCGCATGACATAAATCTATTAAACCAATAAAACTCCACTATATTTGCATAAAATTATATTTTATGTCACAACAATTTTTAAGTTTAGGTATTCACGCAGCATTGCAAAGCACTTTAGCAGATTTGCAAATTACAAAACCAACAGATATTCAATCAAAAGTAATACCTGTAATACTAAACCAAACTGACGATATTGTTGCTATTGCAAAAACAGGAACAGGAAAAACTGCTGCTTTTGGATTACCATTATTACAATTAATAGATAGTAATAAAAGTGATATTCAAGCAGTTATTTTAGCTCCAACAAGAGAGTTGGGTCAGCAAATATTTAAAAATTTAGAAGCATTTAATTCATCTCAATTAAACGTGTCTATTGCTGGTGTTTTTGGTGGTATACCAATAAAGCCACAGATCGAAGCACTTAAAAAAACTACTCATATTGTTGTAGCAACTCCTGGACGTTTAGCGGACTTAATAGAGCGCAACGCTATAAATATAAAAGAGATTTCATATTTTGTTTTAGATGAAGCAGATGAAATGGTTAGTGCACATAAAGAAGGTCTTGATGCTATAATTAAGGTTTTACCAAAAAGCAGAAGAACGTTGTTGTTTACTGCAACTATGCCAGGAACAATAAAGCAATTGGTTCAAAACAGTTTGTCTAAAAAAGTGCTGACTATTGAAGCTGATATGGAAACCGTTGGACACCAAGGTATAGATCATCAATATGTGGTGGTTGAGCCTATAGAGAAATTAAATGTGTTAATGCACTTTTTAAACGCCAATGATGGTCAGCGTGGTATTATTTTTTGTAAAACAAAAGCAGCAGTTAATAAGTTAGCTAAAAATTTAGCGATAAATAAATTTTCTTCTGGAGCTATACATGGTAGCTTAACACAAGGGATTCGAGATCGTATTATGGGTCAATTTAGAGAAGGTCACATTAATATACTTGTAGCAACAGATTTGGCTGCTCGTGGAATTGATGTTAAAGATTTAGCTTTTGTAGTTAATTATCATTTACCTGATACATACGATGCTTATGTGCATAGAAGTGGTCGTACAGCTAGAGCAGGAGCAAATGGTCTTGCATTAAGTGTTATCCAAGAAGACGAGGTACAAGACATTCCGGATTTTGAAGCAGAACTAGGTATTAATTTCAAACAATATCAAAAAGCTGATGCTAAAAGTATAGAAGAAAATAATGGATTACTTTGGGCTAAAAAAATCTTTAAAACTAAGGTAAACAGAGATATTCCAGAAGATTTTAAAGCGAAAGTAAAAACTATTTTTCATCATTTAACAAAAGAAGAATTAGTAGATAAAATATTATCCAATTACATAGCAGAAAATAATACCATTGTTGATAAACAAGAGGTTATAAAGAAAAAAAAGAAAAAATAAACCATGAGTAGCTATTTAAAAGTACAGCAAGATATTTTAGATAAATTAAATATCAAGGCACTTAATCCAATGCAGGAAGAAGCTTTGTTATCTATTACAAATGCTGAAAACACAGTGTTATTATCGCCAACAGGAACTGGTAAAACACTAGCCTTTTTATTGCCTACCATTACTGCATTAAATACAGATTGTAAAAATGTACAATTACTAATATTAGTACCTTCAAGAGAATTAGCAATTCAAATAGAACAGGTTATTCGCACTATGGGAACCGGTTTTAAAGCAAATGCTGTTTATGGAGGTAGACATTTTAGTAAAGATAAAATCGACTTAGCGCATACACCTGCGATTTTAATAGGTACTCCTGGTCGTGTGGCTGATCACTTAAGACGTGAAACCTTTATAGTGGATGATATAAACACGTTTGTTTTAGACGAATTTGATAAGTCTTTAGAAGTAGGCTTTGAAAAGGAAATGAGTGAAATAATAGCTAGTTTGCCTCATATTAAAAAAAGGATTCTAACATCAGCAACTCAAGACATGGAAATTCCGCGTTTTGTAGGTCTTGAAAACGAATTGATTATTGATTATTCTGATACTAAAGTTTCAAATTTAGAAATCAAGCAAGTTTTGTCTCCAGATAAAAATAAGCTTCAAACGTTAGTAGATTTATTACATGATATAGGTAATAAACCAGGTATTATATTTTGTAATTATAAAGACACTATACAATTTGTAAGCGACTTTTTAACTAAAAATAATATTGGACATGGTTGTTTTCAAGGTGGCATGGAGCAAATTGATAGAGAACGAGCATTAATTAAATTTAGAAACGGTACACATCAAATTATAATCGCCACAGATCTTGCAGCACGTGGTTTAGATATTCCTGAATTAAATTACATTATTCACTATCAATTACCTTTAAAGGCAGAAGAGTTTACACATCGTAATGGTCGTACTGCACGTATGAATGCAGAAGGGACATCTTATGTTATACAATGGGAAGGAGAGCGCCTTCCGGATTTTATTAAATTTGATGATACAGTAACGCCAAGAGGAACGGTAAATACTTTAGCTACAGATTGGGTTACACTATTTATTTCTGGAGGACGTAAAGATAAAATCTCTAAAGGAGATGTAGCAGGTGTGTTGTTTAAACAATGTAATCTAGATAAATCCGAAATTGGAATTATAGAACTTAAACAAGATTGTGTGTTTGTAGCTGTGCCAAAAACAAAAGCAACTATTATTATCGATACAATTAATAACACAAGATTAAAAAAGAAAAAGGTAAGAGTGTACACTATTTAATTATTACACTTAGTTTTAATCTATAATTATATATGATTTAACTTAAATTTATTACTACTTATTGTTTAATCAATTTAAAGGCTAATAATTAACAATTTATTAATAAAACCGTTAAAAATTTTAATATTAATATAAAACGTTTATATTTGGTAAACCAGTTTGGTAAACCAATTTCTAATTTTTTATATTTTTATAATGAAATTCGCTTTTTCTTCAACCGCATTTGTATTAAAAACAGCTTTGTTTTTAAGTTTATGGATGTCTTGTTCATCGGTTGATAATCCAGAGGATAACAATACGTCGACTACTATTGGTCAAATTCTGGATACTGAAAATAGCACACCCATAATAGACTTTACAAATTGGAAATTAACTTTACCAGTCGATTTAAATAATAATGGTTCTCCAGACGAGTTTCAACCAAATCAATTAGTAGGTTTTGGTTATCAAAATATAACAGCTATTCAACCATATTTATATGATGATACTTCAGACAATAGTTTAGTGTTTTATTCTATTCCTGATGTTTCAACCTCAAATACAATCCAAATAATGCTAAGCAAAATTGGTCTTTAAACGATGGAGGCGAAATGATTGGAAGATTGCAAGTGGTATCTATTTCAGAAGATGCAGATACTAGTGCAAATTTTCATAAGGTAATCGTAATGCAGATTCATGGTATAATTTCCGAAGAGGATATGGCTATTCATGGATTTTCTTCTAATAATGGACCTCCTTTAATTAAAATATATTGGAAAGATGGTTACATATGGTCACATAAAAAATCATTAATAGACCAAACAACTTCTGGTGATGCACTTCTAGAAACTTCAAGTGCTACATGATCAGATAACACTTTATCATATTCTAAAGATTTTGGAAACCATGAGTTTGATTTCCTTGCAGGTTTTACAGTTCAAAACAGAAGAATTGAAAACAGTGCAGTAGAAGGTTCTGGTTATACTAATGACTTAATTAAAAATCTTAATGCAGCAACTACTATTGCTAGCTACGGAGAATATAATATCGAAAAAAATAAAATCGGTTATTTTGGAAGGGTAAACTATGCATATAACGACAAGTATTTGTTATCAGCGTCATTTAGACGTGATGCAAGTTCTGTATTTGGAGCAAGTACAAAATGGGGTAATTTCCCAGCATTATCTTTAGGTTGGAATGTATCTAACGAAGATTTTTTAAGCGAAAGCGATGTTGTAAACAACTTAAAATTAAGAGTAAGTTACGGTCTTACAGGTAATGAAAACTTTGATACAGGAAGTGATCTTACAGATTGGTACGCATACTTATCTTTATTAAACGACTCAAATGCTATTATAGATGGTAACGTTACTACAGGTTTTTCTCCAGCTAATATTGCAAACGCAGAGTTAAGATGGGAAGCTTCAAAAGAATTTAATCCAGGTATCGACTTTGGATTATTTAACAACAAAATTAGTGGTTCTTTAGATTATTATAAAAGAACAAGTAATGACTTATTGTTAAACAACCCAGTATCTTACACGACAGGTTTTTCTGAAGGTATTGTAAACTTAGGAGAAGTTGTAAATAGTGGTTTTGAATTAGAGTTTAGAACAAAAAATATTTCGACAGAAAACTTTAGATGGAACACAACTTTAATCGCTTCAACAAACAAAAATGAATTAACTGATTATGGTGATTCAAATGGTGCAACTCCAGAAGATACATTTGGTAGAAACTCACAATGGATAAACCTAGTAGGTAACCCAATATCATCTTTTTATGGTTATGTAGTAGATACAGAATTAGCAAACCAATACTGGGAGTCTCCATACTTCCCAATTAATGGACAATCACAAGATGTAATTGTAAAAGATTTAAATGGTGATGGTTTAATTACAGAAGAAGATAAAGCTATCTTAGGTAATCCTTATCCAGAATTAGTTTGGAGTTTAACTAATGAGTTTAGTTATGATCAATTTGATTTTTCATTCATGGTTCAAGGTAGTCATGGTGCAGAAGTTAAAAACATTGGAGACCAATATTTTGCTACACATTGGCAAGGTGCAACGACTAGTCCGCAAGAAGTAGTGGATGCAGGAATTATTCCAGATGCTTCATTTTTACAAGAAAGAGTATTAACAGATGACGTGGTACAAAGTGCATCTTACTTTTCTTTAAGAAACATCAACTTAGGTTATACTTTACCAGATGACATAACAGAAAGAATTGGTTTATCTAAATTAAGAGTTTATGCTACTGCTCAAAACTTATTATACATTACGTCTAGTGAGTATAATGGATTTAACCCAGAGTTTGTAGATGATGACACACCAACACAATATGGTGCACAAAGAGCAGGAACACCTATTTTTAAAACTATCTCTTTTGGTTTAAACGTAGACTTTTAATTAAAAAAAACATATAAATTATGAAACATATAAAATATATAGCGGTCTTAGTTTCAGGAATGATGTTATTTTCTTGTAACGATGATTTTCTAAACCCAACGCCAGACTCAGTAGTAGTAGTTGATCAGTTTTTTAATAACGATGACGATGTACTTGCTGGAATTATCGGAATTTACGATGCTATTCAAGGCGTAAATGAAGATACCGAAACTAACTCTTCAAATTATAATAGAGGTGTACAGTTTGAATATCTTTTAACAGAAATGAGAACTGATAATACTAGATCTGCTACAACAGAAGGATCTAAAGCAGATTTTCATAGATATTTAGTAGATGCAAATAATGTGGAAGTAGAGGATTACTATGCTAGTTCTTACGAAATCATTTTTAGAGCAAATACTGTTTTAAATTATATTGAAAAAGCAGATGCAGCAAATAGAGCATCTTACACAGCTGAAGCTAAATTTTTAAGAGCATACGCTTACTTTAACCTAGTACGTTTATTTAGTGATGTACCATTAATTACATCTGTAGTTGGTCCAGAAGAAACAGATGTACTTTTTACAAGAGTTAGTACTTCAACTATTTACACTGTTATAATTGAAGACCTACAAGAAGCAATATTAAATTTAAATAGTACTTATAAGTCAAGAGCATCTACTGCAGCTGCACAAGCATTATTAGCTAAAGTATATTTAACTAAACAATCACCAGATTATTTAGGCGCTCAACAATTATGCGAATCAATAATACAAAGCATGCAATTTTCATTAATGCCAAACTTTCATGATGTGTATTATTCAGAATTAAACGATGAAATACTATTTGCAATTGGTTATGTAGCAGGTAACACTGCAGAGAGTCAAGGATTTTCATCAGAGTTTACAACATCTGTTGGTAGACAAGATGGATTAAATGTAATTAATGATAATTTAATTGCGGACTTCGGACTTTATGGAGGAGATAGAACAGCAGAATCTTACATTACTGTTGGTTCTTTCTACGAAGTAGCTAAATTTTTTCCTAATGGTTTTGGATTAGCAGATAATTATGGTCCAAATCCACGTCAAGCAGGAAACGATTGGATTGTATCACGTTATGCAGATGTATTATTAATGCATGTAGAAGCTATTATGGCAGGTGGTGCGCAAACAACAGTACAAGCAGCAAGAGATTCTTTTAACGAAGTTAGATTAAGAGCTAATATGCCAACGATAGATGCTCCAGATGCGATAACTAAACAAGATTTAATTAATGAAAGACGTGTAGAATTGGCTTTTGAAAACCATAGATTCTTTGATTTAGTAAGATTTGGAATTGCAAACTCAGTATTAAGTGCACATGCTACAGAGATGGACTACACTTTTAATACAAGAGATTTATTACTACCTATTCCAGCTAGAGAAATTAATATAAGTAATGGACTTTTAAGTCAAAACCCAGGATATTAAAACATAAAAAAATATGAAAAACAAAGTTAATATTATTCGTACGACTACGTTTTTACTTGTAAGCATGATAATGTCATTCACTTTTACAAGTTGCGAAGATCAATTTGAGTTTGAGTTACCAGACGCTAATTCAAAAGTAGACACTGTTTTACCAACTGCAAATTTTACATATGCAGCAGATATAGATGATTTTAAAAAGATTTATTTCTCTGATTTATCATCAGAATCTACAATGTATTTGTGGGATTTTGGTGGAGGTGTAACAACAACGGATCAAGATCCTACTTATACATTTGAAGCAGGAGAAGGGACTTATCCAGTTACTTTAACAACAAGTGACGCTAATGGTGCATCAGACACAGTAACAATAGATGTTGTGGTGTTTGAACCAGAAGAGCCTTTAGCTATCATACCTGTTATTTTAGAACCAAGTTTTGAGGATAATACATTACCTGATGGTTCAGGAGATGGTCGTGATTCTTGGAAAAACTCTAACTTAGGTGGTGTAATTCAAATTAATACAAGTAGCTCTGTTCCAGATGGTGGACAAGCAGCTAAATTTCCGGGAGCAGGAGACAGAATTGGTTATCAAGAAATTGAAGTATCTCCAAACACAGATTACGTGATTTCTTACTCATATAGACTAGAAGCTGCTGGTGGATCATGTACAGTTGCAATACTTGCAGGTGGAGGATTTACTACTCAAGCTGAAACAGATGCAGCAATCTTACAATCTTTTACAGGATCTGCAGAAGCTTACACGCCAGTAAACATTATGTTTAATTCTGGTGCTAATAACACAGTAAGTATTTACATCACAAATCAAGGTGAAGAGGCTAGAGTAGATAATTTTACAGCCGATTTACAATAATTAATAACATTCAATAAAAATTAAAGACTGAAACTTATGCGTATAAAACTTAAATTAATAGTCTTGTTTGTTTTTGTTTCAGTCTTCAATGCTAACTGTCAATCTAATAAGGTTGTTACAGAGTCTAAAGTTGAATCAAAAAAGAAGAAGAAAAAAAAGAAAAGAAATAGATATAAACTACCAAACATAGATTTAACCCATTGGAAAGTAACAACTCCTGCTGGTGATGGTAAAAAGCCACAAGAAGTGTCTCCACCAGAAATTATGGATTATGCTACAAATGAATCGTTAAAACCTTATATGTATAATGATTCTACAAAAGGAGCAATTGTTTTTTATGCATTTCCAAGTAGCGCAACCACTGCAAATACTAAATACTCTAGGTCAGAACTAAGAGAGCAAATGGTATCTGGAGAGAATAATGTTAATTGGACATTCAAGCAAGGTGGTTATATGAAAGGAAAATTAGCAATAGATGATATTTCTAAAGATAGTGATGGTAAATATCATCGCACTATCATTATGCAAATTCATGGTAGATTAACTAATGAACAAAGAGATTTAATAGGAGAGAAAGATAATAATGCACCACCAATTCTTAAAATTTATTGGGACAAAGGAAAAATTAGAGTAAAAACAAAAGTCCTTAAAAACTTAGATGCAACAGAAGAAGAAATGTTACATGAAGATGCTTGGGATGATGACGAAGGATTTAATTTTGAGCAAGAAGTAGGATTCAAAAAATTTACTTTAGAAGTGGAAGTTTCTGACGGAAAAATGGTGGTTATTTTAAATGAAAACGAATACAAAGTTTACGAAGATATCCACATGAAAAAATGGGGTGTTTTTGAAAACTATTTTAAAGCAGGAAACTATTTGCAAACCAGAGATGAAGGGGCTTTTGCAAAAGTTAGATATTATGATTTAGAAGTCAAACACTAAAAATATTTGATTAGTCTTGTTGTTAAGTTAGGCTTTATAGGTCATAAAAAAGACCTTAAAGTTTAGCTTAATAATTAAATAAAAGTCTACTCAGAATTCTTAAATTTGACATGAAAAGTTAAATAAATAAAATGTTATTTATATGAAATTGGAAATCCTTACAAAAAACGAAAATTTTAATATTCAGAAGACAATAATTGCTAACATCAGAGATTTAATTAATAAAAAAAATCTTGAACCTGGAGATAAATTGCCAGCTGAACGAATGTTATCAGAAATGTTTGAAGTTTCTAGAAGTAGTGTAAGGGAAGCCATTCAAAAATTAGAATTTTATGGTCTGTTAAAATCAATTCCGCAAAGCGGAACATTTGTAGCAAATATTGGAGTCATAGCACTTAATGGTATGATAGAAGATATTTTAAGATTAGAGGATCCTGATTTTAAATCGTTAGTCGAAACCCGAATTTTGTTAGAATTAAAAACGGTTAGATTAGCAGCTTTAAGACGTACAGATGAAGATTTAGAAAAAATGAAATCTGCCTTAGATGCTTATAAAAATAAAGTAATTAATAAAGAAGATGCAGTTCAAGAAGATTTGTTATTTCACTTAGCTATTGCAAGAGCTAGTAGAAATAGTACAATGAATACTTTTATGTTAATCATCACTCCAGAAATAATTACAAATTTTGAAAAGTATCATGTTTGTGATAAAAATCTATCTCAAACAGCTATTAAAGAACACGAATTAATTTTTGAAGCAATTAAAAATCAAGACCCAATTGAAGCTAAACAAGCAATGAAAAATCACTTTAACGAACTGTATAAATACTGTTATAACTTATAAAATAAACAGATGATAATTTAAGATCGTTAATTCTCAAATTATTTTCAATCAAAAACAATATAAATTAAGTTAATCAACTGATAATGAGTAGTTACTTGTTATTCGGTTTAGACTTTTATTTTTTTAAATTAAAAAAAACATGAAATTAAAAGGACTTAGATGGTGGGTAGTTGGACTTGTAGCTTTGGCTGCAGTTGTTAACTACATAGACAGACAAGCTTTTGGAGCACTTTGGCCTGAAATTGCTAAAGATCTATTTCCAGACATGGATCAAGATGGACATAAGTTAATATTTGGAACGATATCAACAGTTTTTATATTATCATATGCTGGTGGTCAGGCATTGTTTGGTAAAATCTTTGATTGGATTGGTACCAGAATGGGATTTGCACTTTCAATAGGTGTGTGGTCTATAGCAACTATGTTTCATGCATTTGCACAAGGTATGCTAAGTTTTTCAATTTTTAGATCAATATTAGGTTTAGCTGAAGCCGGTAATTGGCCAGGAGCAGCTAAAGCAAATGCAGAGTGGTTTCCTACTAAAGAGCGTGCTTTAGCACAAGGCGTATTTAATTCTGGAGCTGCAATTGGAGGTATTGTAGCCTATCCTGTTATAGGATTATTATCTGCTTATTTAGAGTGGAAAGCTATATTTATAGTTGTAGGTGCTCTTGGATTATTATGGTTAATCCCTTGGTTATACATTGTAAAGTCAGGACCAAAAACACATCCATGGTTATCTGAGGATGAAAGAAAATACATTCTTTCTGGACAAAAAAATCAAGACTTAGATGAAGACGGAAATTACGATGATGGTTATGTACCAACAACTGCACAACTTCTTAAACATAAAGAAAGTTGGGGAGTAATTATTGCATCAGCAGCATTAGATCCTATATGGTGGTTATTTATAGTATGGATACCAATTTATTTATCTGAAGTCTTTGGATTAAACGTTAAAGAAATCGCATTTTCTGCTTGGTTACCTTACGTTGGTGCTATGATTGGTGCTTGGGCTGGTGGTCTGATAGCGCAAAATAGATTAACAGCAGGTTGGTCAGTGGATAAAACTAGAAAAATGGTAATTACATTAGGATGTTTGATTATGATTCCTTGTTTCTTTTTACTTAAAGCACCAGGATCTGCTACAACTGCAGTAATTATAATGGCAGTGTTACTTTTTGGATTTCAAATAGCAATCGGAAATATCCAAACGTTACCTAGTGATATGTTTGGAGGAAAAATAGTAGGAACATTATCAGGTTTTGCTGGTATGGCTGCAAAATTAGGTGCTGCAGGATTAACTCTTTTAGTAACGTTTATAACAACAGGAGGTAATTATACTCCCGCTTTTTTAATAGGAGGCGCTTTAGCAATAATTGCATTATTGGCTATTTGGATATTATGTCCTAAAATAGAACCTTTAAAACCCAGTAATTAATTAAGCATATAGATTTTTAAATATAGAATAACAACAATAAAAACAATTAGAAATGAGTAATACAAACGGAAAAGTAGCTATAGTAACAGGAGCCACAGGTGGAATTGGTTTTGAAGTAGCAAAACGATTAGGAAAAGATGGCTATACTGTAATCTTAAACGGTATTGATGATGCAGCTGGAGCTGAAAAACTAAAAGAATTAGTAGGTTTAGGTATCACTGCAGAATATTACGGTTTTGATGTTACAAGTGAAGCCCAAGTAACAGAAAACATCGTTAAAATTGGAGAAAAATATGGTCGTATTGATGTACTTGTTAATAATGCAGGTGGATTAGGTGGTCGTTCTAGATTTGAAGAAATGACAACTGAGTTTTACAGGAACGTAATGGCATTAAACTTAGACTCTGTATTTTTTGCTTCTAGAGCTGCAATTCCTTTTCTTAAAAAAGGAGAACATCCTTCAATAATAAACTATACATCAAATGCAGGATGGACTGCAGGTGGACCAGGAGCAGGAATTTATGGTACGTCTAAAGCAGGTGTGCATGCCATTACAAGAGCATTAGCTAAAGATTTAGCAGAATACGGAATACGTGTTAATGCTGTATCTCCAGGTACAATTGATACACCTTTTCATGCACAAATTAAAGCGACTAAGCCAGAAGTATTTGCATCTTGGGCAAATAATATTATGTTAGGTAGATTAGGTCAGCCAGAAGATGTAGCAGGTGTAATTTCATTCTTAGCAAGTAAGGATGCTTCATTTATCACAGCAGAAACTATCCAAATTGGTGGTGGTCAAGCATTAGGTATTTAATAACCTAAATTTATAAAGTCAGATTGTTTTGTTTAGTCAATTGATTATCTTCACGGTAATACAATAGATTTAAGCAAAACAATCTGGCTTTTAATACAATTAATAGAATAGTAATCAAATTTATAAAATGAGTAAAATTGTCACATTCGGAGAAATAATGCTTAGACTTTCAACAGAACGTCATTTGCGGTTTTCTCAAGCAAAAACATTTGCTGCCTCTTATGGTGGTGGAGAATTTAATGTAGCAGTATCATTAGCAAATTATGGTATTCCTGTTGAATTTGTAACCCGATTACCTGATAACGAAATTGGCGCTTGTGCACTTAAAGAGATGCGCAAATTTAATGTCGATTCTAAAAACATAATTTATGGAGGTGATCGTCTAGGTATTTATTATTTAGAAACTGGAGCAGGTACACGTGGTAGTAATGTGGTTTATGATAGAGCTCACAGTTCTATGTCAACTATTCAAACTGGATCCATAGATTGGGAAGCGGTCTTAAAAGATGCGACTTGGTTTCATTGGAGTGGTATTACACCTGCAATATCTCAATCTGCTGCAGATGAGTGTTTAATCGCCTTAAAAGTTGCTAATAAATTAGGGATTACAATTTCTTCAGATTTAAATTATAGATCCAAATTATGGCAATATGGTAAGACTCCAGATCAAATCATGCCAGAACTTTTAAAATATAGTGATGTAATTTTAGGCGATATTGATACTGCATTTTTTATGTTAGGTAAAGATAAAGTAGACCCTAATTATCAAAACGAAAAATCGTTGCCAGCTTTATACGACCAATTATTTAAATTATGTCCTAATTTAAAAACTGTAGCGACTACATTAAGATATTCGGTTAGTGCATCGCACCAACGTATTGGAGGCGTATTATATGACGGAAAAACAATTTATAATGCAGATGTTAAAGAGGTAACTCCTGTTGTAGATAGGGTAGGAAGTGGAGATGCATTTATGGGTGGATTAATTTATGGTTTAGTAAATGACGATACAGATAAACAAAAAGCATTAAATATAGCAGTAGCAGCTTGCTGTTTAAAACATACTATTTCTGGTGACCTTAATTTAGTAACACTTAGTGACATAGAAAAATTATTAAGTGGTGATTCATCAGGAAAAGTTTCAAGATAAAAAACAATAACATGGCACAATATTCAAGAATAGAAGTTGCATCAGTAATGCAAAAGACAGGCTTAGTTCCTTTATTTTATAATGAAGACATAGAAGTCAGTAAAAAAATATTAAAAGCATGTTACGATGGTGGTGCAAGACTTTTAGAGTTTACAAGTAGAGGAGACTTTGCTTTTGAAACCTTTGCAGCACTAAACAAATATGCTATTGCTAATTTACCTGGAATGATTTTAGGTGTTGGCTCAATTACAGATGCTGCAGCTGCATCATTATATATGCAATTAGGAGCAAATTTTATTGTAACACCAGTATTAAGAGAGGATATTGCTTTAGTATGCAATCGCAGAAAAGTATTATGGTCTGCAGGTTGTGCAACATTAACAGAAATAGCTAGAGCAGAAGAGTTAGGTTGTGAAATAGTAAAATTATTTCCTGGTAATGCTTACAATCCAAGTTATGTAAAAGCAATAAAAGGACCATGTAGTTGGACTAGTATTATGCCAACTGGAGGAGTAGAACCTACACAACAAAGTTTAGAATCTTGGTTTAATGCAGGAGTAACGTGTGTTGGTATAGGCTCAAAACTAATAGCAAAAGATAAAGATGGTAACTATGATTTAGACACCATTACTAACCTTACAAAAACAGCAATTAATATTATTAAAACGCTTAAAAAGTAAAGTTTTACTACCTATAAATTTAGCATTTACAAGTATATTTGCACTATAAAGCAGCTTCTAAACAGGCTGCTTTTAATATATGACTAAATATGAAAGTCTAAATAATAAAAGTATGCAAAAAAAAGCAATATTTTATATGACTATCAGTGCATTAGGATTTGCACTATTAAATGTTTTAGTCAAACAATCTAGCCATTTTAATGTAAATCAAGTGGTATTTTTTAGATCCATTGGGACCTTATTTTTTACTGTTCCGTTTTTACTAAAAAACAAGATAAATTTTTTAGGAAATAAAAAAGGTTTATTAATTGCTAGAGGAGTAGTTGGCTGTATTGCTATGACATTATTTTTTATGTCTCTTAATCATCTATCCATGGGATCTGCAGTATCCATTAGGTATATTTCTCCCATATTTGCAGCTTTTTTTGCAATATTTTTACTAAAAGAACATATCAAATACTTTCAATGGATATGTTTTTTTATAGCCTTTATGGGAGTTGTTATATTAAAAGGATTTGATAATAATATTGATACTTTAGGCTTGTTATATGCATTATTATCTGCTGTTTTTACTGGATTAGTTTATATTATAATCCGTAAAATTGGAAGCCATGATCATCCCATAGTTGTAGTAAATTATTTTATGATTATTTCTGCAATCATTGGAGGCCTGTTAAGTATAAACCATTGGACAAATCCACAAGGTATGGAATGGATTTTACTGCTAAGCTTAGGAATCTTTGGTTATTTTGGACAACTATACATGACTAAAGCTTTACAAAATGCCGAAATTAATCAAGTTGCACCTTTAAAATATATTGAAGTTGTATTTACAATGATAATTGGAGCCATTTGGTTACAAGAAATCTATACGCTAATTAGCTTAGTTGGTATAATTTTAATTATTCTGGGTTTAACTTTAAATATTGTTTTAAAAACGAAATTTAAATAAAGTATTCTATTTACAGTTTATAGTATAAAAATTAACTTCATAGAATATTACTTTTTAATTTGAGCAATTGATTTATAGTATATAGTTTCATAATTCCGAATAAAACTATTTATCATGTATTTTAACAATAGAAGATGTTATGAAATATTCTATTTTACATAATATAAATTATAATACAAATGTTCATTATATTGTTTAAGCAGTTGTTTCCATTTGATAGCTATAATGTAGTATTATGTAAAATATCCCAGAAGCATTTGTTTTCATAAGATTAATTGTTACTTGGGTCATTATACTAATAAGCGGTTTGCTTCGCAGCGTTTAAAAACATTTGTAGCTATAATTAGACGTTATGTAAATTATCCATCGCTTGCCAACGCCAAAAAAGCAAAACCTTTTAGTTTCTAATTAAATGTAGAAATTGCATTGATATCCTCGTTGTAAAAAATCTCATTAACATTTAGTAAGCTTCACGCAACAGTATAAAATTTTCCAACGACATCATCCTCGCTTTAAAATTTCTATACAATTGCTCGTTTAGTCTTTCCATTAAACTTTTCTAAATAGTAACTATCAATATTATGTAAAATAGCATTTATACTTTTGAGCTTTCAATCTTTTCATTCTTATCTTTTTTTTCTTGATAAAAAAAGATACAAAAATATCAAGACTGAATATAATTTTGGAAACAATTACGTTTCGTTTCACTATATTTTAGGAAGCATTGTAACTTGTCAAGACTGTTTTTGAAATTCATTGCAAAATTAAAACTCTTAAGAAACGATATTTCTAAACCCCTAAAATATTACGTTGCACTCTCCCATTGTTTTACCAAAATTTTATGAGGTCATTTCAAACAGACTTTCATATTTTTGATTTATGGAAGAATTTATAAAATATATAAAACAATATATCAACCTTTCTATTGAAGCTGAAAAAGACATTTTTAATTTAGCTTTACTTGAAAATGCGAGCAAAGGACATTTATTATTGAAAGAAGGTAAAACCTGCGAGCGTTTGTACTTTATAGAAAAAGGGACAGTAAGAACCTATCATTATCAAGATGCTAAAGATATTACCTACTGGATATATCCAGAAAATTCAATGATCACCTCATGGCATAGTTATATTTTAAGAAAACCTGCATCTGAATATATTGAAACCACAGAAGATTCTATTTTAATTTCATTGTCTTATAATCAATGGCAAGAACTGTATTTAAAATATCCAATTTTAGAACGATTTGGTAGATTAATTTTAGAAGAACAAATGGCGTTAATTGATGATTTTTTTAAGGGTTATTACTTTTTATCGGCTAAAGAAAAATACGCTTTGTTAACTTCTGCTTTTCCAACAATTACGCAACGTGCAAATCTTGGACATATAGCCTCTATGCTAGGCATTTCTCAAGAAACTTTAAGTAGAATTAGGGGAAATAAAAAAGGCTTGCATAATTAATGCAAGCCTTATTCTAATAGAATAGTTAGGGATTCTAATTAAAATACTCTTACAATATTAAACCCAAAAAACACATCTTCAAACCACTTTCCTTCTGCATTGCTAATAAATCCTGGTTCGTTAGTAGATTGCGCATTCGAGAATAATAACTGAAAAACGTGTCCGCCAGTTTCAATATCCAACCCAAAAGTTAATGGATTGTTATAAATAGAGTTTTTGTGTCTGCTAAAATTGTATACATAATCTACGTTTACAGACATGCGCTTACTTACTTTTAAACGTCCGCCAGCACCTAAAGCTATTTGATTGTGTTTCTGAAAAGGTTCTAAAACCAAGTTTTGTCTGACATAGGTTGGTGCTAATTCAAAAGAAAAATGATTACTAAATCGTCTAGAAACTAATAACTGTGTCGCATAAGTCATTCTATCTCCAAATTCTAATAATGGGTATTGTTCCTTTCTTAAATCTGTTCTAATATTTGCTGTTGCATATCCAACAATGTTGACTGGAAAATCTTTAGATTGCCCGATTATTTTTGCTTTTATATGCGATGAATATGTTTTTCTTATCGATTCTCTTGCTAATCCTATTTGAACACCATCATAAATACCATATACCAATTGAATTTTAGTGTTGGCATTATCGAAACCAAAAAAAGTGGTTAAACCATCCTTTAGCGTGCCAAAACGATGCGAAACATACATATACATATCGCCTTTTGCTGCAACTTTAGTAGATTGTAAATTTCCAATTTTCATAGCTTTAAAAGCAGGTTGCTCGTAAGATTCTTCTTTGGTTTCTTGTTCTAATTCATTTAATAAATCTTCTTGAGCAATTAAAGTGTTTATGCCTAGAAATGTTATGGATATTGCTAATAAATAATACTTCATTAATTCTCTATTTTATAATGGTTTGGTCTAATTTTATTTCTTCTAAAAGGTCGTCATAGCCTATCATTCTTGCTTTAATAGTAATGATTTTCCCTTTCTGTAATGTTGATATTGCTTTGCTATGTTCTAATTGGCAATATATATTGTTGTTCAGGGTAATGCCTTTAATATCTATTTGGGTGATTATTCCTGTTAATTCAACAACTACGTCTTGCCATTTAACATCATCGGTTTTAACTTTTTCTGAAAAATCTTCAGCAGAACCTGAAAATGCTACGGTTTTCTCAGCTAAAGATGGATGTGGTTTGTAGGTGTATTTATAAGCAGAATACCCTCCCAGAACAAGGATGAAAAACAAGAATATTAGAATAAATTTATTTTTTTTCAACAAGCTCATAATGAAGATTTAGGTTTATCGATTTTGCAATTTTATCACGAACAATACCAGGTATTTTAATATCGAATTCTTCTGGTTTCACAGTTAAATTTGAAGTAATAACTATTTTATTATGCTGTTTTTTTAACTTAGCCACAGTAGCAATTAATTTATCCTTTCCGCGTATAGTTAAAGTACCTTTCAATTGAAATTCTTTATCTTCAGAAGACAAATGCTTCATATTAAAATCGATAAGCTGCCCTTTAAAAGTTGCTTTTGGAAACTTATCAGAATCCATATAATTTTCATTAAAATGCTCTTGCATTAAGGCTATTTCAAAATGAAATGCTTTTACAAAAAGTAGTGCGGCAATGGCACCTGTTTCTGTATTTAAAATTACTGTGGTACTCTCATTTTTTGCTTCAATAGGTTCAAAAGTATCAACCGAAGCTTTAAATGTGGTTAATCCCGTTTTGGTGAAGTGTTTTTGTGCTGTTGCCATATTTGAAACAAAAAGCACAAGTATTAATATATATTTCATAGTATAAATTTTAGTTTTAATTTTCAGGAAGGTTATCTATAATCCACTTATCTATTATTTGAAGTGTTTGTGGTGATAATGTACCACTTGGTGGCATTGGGTTTGTAGCACTATTCATTCTAGCAACCAAATTTCCTTGTGCTGCAGAATATCTTGTATTTTGATAATTAGACAAATCTAGTCCTGCATTAGGTGCTGGACCAGCATGACAAGTAATGCAATTATTGGTCATTATGGATTTAATATCTGTTTGATATGTAACCGTTTTATTAATTGGTGGCAATGTATTTTTATTACCTTTATCAATAACAGCGGTAGTACAACTTTGAATTCCTAAAACAAGTGCTAGCAATACAATTTTGAATATATTTTTATACATTTTTAGTTTAGTTTTGAATTGTTATATTATCAATTGTTATTTGTTGTTCTCCTAAAGGTTCTATAGTAATCATGCGTTGTGTGTGAGTTATATCACCTTCAGAAATAGAAAAATCACCATCCGTATCTGCAACAACAGTTACATAGTAAGTACCAGGATGCATATAGGTCATTAAAAACTGATTTTCTTCAATAGACAGTATTGGGTAATGTAAAGCGGTATTATAAGCACCAAGATTTGATGTGAAATAGCCATTTGCATCAGTAAAAGGATCTCTTGATAAAAACAGCAATAAACTTTGATTGGTTGGTATCGTTCCTCGCTCAATATCTACTTGCAAATAGCCTAGTTGTGGATGGTCTGTTATGATATAAGGGTCACCCGATTGTGGTGCTAATTCAAAAATATTATTGGTTTCTTGTACAGCTAAAAATGTGGCAGAATTGGCTTCGGTTAATCCTTCCTTTACATACAAATAATCTGTGTTAAATCCATTGGCGAAATCTAGACCAGTATCAACTATATTTTGAGGGTAACCAGTAGCAGTAGCAGCAGTTTCTGCTAATTCCAAATGCATTCGTTTACCTTTAAAGGTCATATGTCTATTAGGAAGTCTATTTCCTAAACCACTAGTGTAAGAGTTAAAATATAAGCTATCTGTACTATTTGGAAAGCGTAATTCCATGTACATAATACCATCACCTCCAATGGCATCGACTAATCTATAATAACGACCGTTATTTCTATTTTCAACTTTATCTAAAACAAAGTAACTGGTTCTATAAATGCCGTTTAGTAAACCACCATTTCTGGCCATAATGGTTCGTTTTCCTTTAAAATTGGTAACAAAGAAAGAAGTCAATAAATTACCTGCCGAGCCACCTTCATGAATACCAAAGGTGTGTGATGGAGAAATGGCTCTATAATCCCAAGCAAAAAATGGGTACTCGTCATTAATTACTAAGTTATTGCCAACCCAATGTCCTTGCATTTTTTCCATAAAATCAAACCCATCTATATTGATATCCACAGGAATAACTTCGGTTGTTTCAGGTGGAGTAACCTCTCCTCCATTTGGTCCTGAGATATTTCGAATATCCTCTGTAGAACACCCTATAATTAATGCTGATAAAACAGCAGTAAAACTTAAAAATTGAATCGTTTTTTTCATGTATTATTGTTATTTATTAATTCTAATCCAAACCTCTTTTAATGGTTTATTTCTTAAATATGTAATAACTTCTAGGGTATCTTTATGTAAACTCTGAAGTTCAATATTTGGTTTTATTTCATTGGTTTTTGTTGCACCAGAAACTGCGTCTACATATCCATTATTAGATGGTTTTAAGTTTTCAAAAACATAAAATGTGTTCTTATCTTCTTTTCTTAAAATGGTAGTACCATCGTTATAATACAGTACTTTCGCCTTAATAGAATCGTTCTCGTTAATTATGGAATATGTAGCTTTATAATAGTTGCTTTTTACTTGCCATACTCCTAGTAACTCCGGTGCACTTTTAGAGCAGGAGAAGGTGATAATTAATAGAATTGCACATACTTGTTTTTTCATTGTTTTGTTTCTTAGGGCAAATCTATTGTGAGGATAGATGTTTTTTTTTGACCTATGTCAAAATCATATTTTGATGTGTAATTTTGGTTTTTTTGATATAAGTCAAATCCAAATTTTAAAAGAGCTTATAGATTTGCAGCATCTAAAAAAATATAGAATATGAATAAATTAATGACACGATGGAATATTGAAAAACCTTGGCAACTTATAGTTATCTTTTTTGTTTTTTCCATTACAGGTTCTTCATCCATAGCCATAGGAAGGCCAATTTTAAAGTTTATAGGAATCACTTTAGAAAACCTAAATGCTTTTATGTATTACCCTCTTTTTATTGTTTTAAGTTTTATTTTCTACCAACTATTTTTAGTATTATACGGATGGATATTCGGTCAGTTTCATTTTTTCTGGACTATGGAGAAAAAAATGCTAAACAGATTTGGTATAACCTTTAATAATGTAAAATCGTAATACATGAAAAAAACTATTAAATGGCGAACTATAATTGCGCTTATTCTAATGTATATAGCAATGCTTATGAATTTGACTTGGGCTTGGGGAATTTTATTTTTGCTTTGGGTAGTTCCAGACATACGAACAGGAATCACCTATTTTATTGAACCTGTCGAAAAAAAGGAAAGTCCGCTACTCTATTGGATAATTATTGTAAGTTGGGTTTTAATGGCTGCATATTCCATTTCTACATTGTTTATAGATTATAATCAATTCTATTATTAATATGAAAAAGTGGAAAACCATAATAGCCCTATTATTAATGGCTTTCGCTATTATTTTAGACTGGAATTGGTTTTGGGCCATTTTTATATTTCTTGGTTTAATTCATGTTATACAAAGTGGCGAAATACATTTTGTAGAATCAGTAACTAAAAATGAAACACCAAAACTATATTGGTTTATGGTTGTTATTTGGGCTGTATTAGCATTATACTCTATAGCAGACTACTTAGCTGTTTTTTGATTTATGTCAAAAATAAAACCTAAAAACTCTAGCACCTTTGTACACGTTAAAATCAAAAAACCATGAAATATTTTAAATTAATATTGACACTTCTTTTCTTAGCACTCACATTTAATTCTTGTGCACAAGACCATAAAATCGTGGGTGTTTGGGATGTTAAAAATGATTACTATCAAGCTATTTATGAAATAGTAGAAAACGACAAGAAGTTCTTCGGAAAAGTACATTACTATAATGATGGTAGCACAGAATATAAAGGCGATAAGAAAAAAGAAGATTATTTCTTAACAGACATAGAATTTAAAGACGGAAAATATATAAATGGAAAAATGTATTTACCAGATGGCAGTTTTTACAAGGTGGTTTTTACTTTGAAAAATGAAAATACTTTGGAAGCATTAATGACTGTTGAAAAACAACCGTACACAGAAACTTGGACAAGAAATACAACAGATTAAAACAGATTACTTATGAAATGGATGTATTTATTAGCTTCAATAGCTTTTGAAGTTTTAGGAACAACAGCTATGAAAATGGCTTCGCAAGGTGGTAAATATGCTACCTACTGGACAATTACAGTATGGGTAGCTTATATTATATGTTTTGGCTTATTGCAATATGCAATGAAATATTTTGAGTTAGGAACCGTATATGCTATTTGGTCTGGAATTGGAATTTCTATCTTGGCTATAATTGGATATTTTGTTTTTGGTGATAGTTTTTCAGCATTAAAAATTGGCTCTATTGCATTAATTATTATTGGTATTGTTGGATTAAACATGAGTGGTGCTCATTAAATTTTAAAATTATGAAAAAACAAAATATGATGCACGAACTTCCGGTAGATGCATACACATCTCAAGAATGGTATAATTTAGAACAAAAACACATTTTTAGTAAAACTTGGCAATTTGCAGGTTTTGTTGAGGATGTTGCAAATCCTGGAGATTACATTTCTGTACAAGCTGGATTAAATAATATTTTCATTGTAAAAGGTAGAGATAATCGTTTGCGTGCTTTTCATAATATGTGTCGCCATAGAGGTACACAATTATTACGCGCAGTTGGTAAAGGTCAAAAAGCAATAACCTGCCCATATCATGATTGGACTTATAATTTAGAAGGAAAACTAGTTAGTATACCGAAAAAAGAAGAAGAATTTCCAGATTTATGTAATAAAGAATTACACGAATGTGGACTTAATCTTCACGAAGCATCTGTAGATATTTTTAAAGGTATGTTATTTGTACATCCAGAAAAAGATGCGCCGAATATTATGACGTTTTTTGGAGAAGTAGAACCATATCTTGGCCCACATATTCCAGAGGAATTAATTGAATATCAAGAAAAAAAGGGCGAGCCTTTTTACACCAAAGAAATTAATGCCAACTGGAAAATTATAGTCGAAAACTATATCGATCAATATCACCTAGCACATTTACATGAAGGCACCTTAAATATGTATGATCATGCTAAAGCAGAATTTGGTTGGGCAGGACCACATTATCATTTTTATGAACCTTTAGTTCCTGAATATTTAGCTGACGTAAAGAATGCATCACCTTTTCCATTAATAGATAAAATGCCAGAAGATAAAATGGGCGCTTATGTGCCTTGGTTATTTCCTAATATAGGCATTACAGAAAGTGAAAGTGCTTGGAATACATTTCACGCTATTCCATTAGCACCAGATAGAACCTTGGTGGTAATTCGTTCAAAAACAATGAATGTTAGCGAATGGGAATATACCAAACAATACACAAAATCTATGACTAGTAAAGTTTGGAAAACCATAGGCAATAAAGGTAAATATGAAGGAGATGCAAGTGACCCAATGGCATCAGGAGATTTTATGGCAGAAGATGTTTATGCTTGCGAACAACAGCAAAAGTCTTTAAGTTCACCACTATTTAGTGTTGGTGCTCAAGCAAAAAAAGGAGAATTTGCTGTAAGTAAGTTTCAAAGTATAGTAAAAGAATGGATTGAAAAACAAACAAATAAATAATGGCTAATTTTCATCAACTAAAAGTACTTGAAGTTAAAAAAGAAACGAAACATGCAACATCTATTGCATTTGATGTTCCTATGGAATTGTATGAAACCTTTAACTATAAACCAGGTCAATATTTAACTTTAAAATTTAATATTAATGGAGAAGAAGTACGTCGTTCATACTCATTGTGTAGTTCGCCTGCTTTGGAAGAACCATTAAGAGTTGGTGTAAAACGAGTAAAAGATGGGTTAGTCTCCAACCATATAAACGATAACATAAAAGTTGGTGATTTGGTTGACGTAATGCCTCCAGATGGACGTTTTTTTGCGGATGTAAAGAAAGACAATTACAAGACATATTATCTGTTTTCAGCAGGAAGTGGGATTACGCCTATTTTGTCCATTCTTCGAACTGTATTATTTACTGAAGCGCGCAGTTATGTCTATATGATTTATGGAAATAGAACTGAAGAATCTATTATGTTTAAACAAGAATTAGATGCGCTACAAGAAAAATATGGAGATCGATTTATTTTAGAATATACTTTAAGTCGTCCAAAAAGTAGTTGGAGTGATTTATGGAAAACTTCAAACGAGCATATTTTTAGAAAAGGACGTGTAGATGCAGAAGCGGTAAAATGGTTTATAAATGAATATCCTCTTTATGCCCAAAACACTGAATATTACATTTGTGGCCCAGGAACTATGATTGAGAATACTAAAAAAGCATTAAAGACTATTGATGTTCCAGACGAACGCATATTTATTGAAAGTTTTGGTGCTAATGCTTCAAAGGATACTACAGAAGCTTTTGAAAATGCAAAATTAACTGCAAATCTTAATGGAGAAACTATTCAAGTCTCTATTCCTAAAGGGAAAACTGTTTTAAGAACGCTTATTGATGCAGGAAAAAAACCGCCTTATTCCTGTGAAGGTGGTGTTTGTTCTACTTGTATGTGTAAACTAAAATCTGGTAAAATACACATGAAAAATAATCTGGCATTAACTGACAAAGAAGTTGAACAAGGTTATATTTTAAGTTGTCAGAGTATTCCATTAACAGAGAGCATTGAAATTGAGTATTAGTAATTATTATTCCCATTCCACACACATTCCACTACTCTCCTATCGTCGTTTCGTAAAAAGAGTGTTCCATTAACTTTTTAAAGAATCCTTTTGAAGAGAATTTTTTGAGAAAACTATTGTTATGTAACTTTGCTTTACCCAAGCAAAGTTACATAACGCAGAACATTATAGTACATTTTATAACAATTAGCGAATAGCACTTTTTCGTGCTATTTTACATAGTTGCAGATATAATGTCTTTAGACTTATATCGATAGATAAATCGACTTCAGGAGATTCACGAACTCCAATTTATTTAAATATAAAATCGTGAGTAATTATGTCAAGCTAATTGTGGCTTCGTTATTATAATCTTGATGTGTAACTATAATTCTATATAATGTAAAATATCCCAGAATGGTCAGTTTTCATTATAATAATTTCTACTTGGGTTTAGAAACATTTTATTTTACATTTCTTATAAATTTAATATTCTGTAATTATTCAAGTTTTTTTAAATACGCGATTTATGAGATTGTTCAGAATTTCATTTTTATAATAATATTAGTCATTATTTAATATTCTTGATATGAATTACTAAACTTTACTTTATAAATCAATTGTCTTGTAGTTTATTCAAAACCTCTAATCCTTTTATAGAAACAACTCTGTACATAAATAGAGAGTTTAAAAAACAGATAGCATTTTGACTTGTTTGTGCATCGAAAGAAAAATCTGATGTAAAAATTATTTTTGAAATATTGTCAAACGAGGAGCAAATTTCCTTTGTATTTATTTCATTTTTATACAACCCTTGTATTATACCTTTTTCTATATTACGAAGTATAAACGGTATTATAATTTCGTCTTTATATCTAAATAGCTCTAAGTATTTATTTGGATAGTATTTTTTTATTTCATGACCATAAATTGGAGCAATAATTAATGAAACTCCGTTTACATACTTAAAAAACGAGTGCAATTCTTCTAAGGCATTATTAGAGTTTGCACTCGCTTGTTTTAAATTTGCTATTAATTCTTCTACTTGTAATTTTATGGTTTCATTTAATAAATCACTCTTATTTTTATAATGCTTGTAAATAGTGTTTTTTGATATACCACATTTATTGGCAATATCGTCCATACTGATATTTTGAATACCAAAGCTAAAAAACAGCGCTTTGGTTACTTCTAAAATGTAACTTTTTACTTGCATTATAAAACGGTTTTATTTTAATTCACCAATAGCTTTTTTGTAGTTTGCTTTACTTATTTGTTGTACAGCTTTTGCATCTATAACCTCAGAATAGGCTTGTTGCCACAACACTTGTGCTTCTAAAACATCTTTACCAACAACGGTTCCTGCATCAAAACGATCTTGATATAAACGTAAATTTTCATCGGCTTGTGCTAAAGATTCTTTAGTAACTTCTACACGCTTAATGGCTTGTTGTAATTCTAAGTAAGCATTTTCTATTTGAATTATAATTAACTCTTGTGTATCTTCTAATTCTAGTTGCTTTGCTTCAGTTTTAAAATTTTGCTCTTTTACTTTTTGCTTTCTACTTCCCCAATCAAACACAGGAATATTAACGTTTAACATGCCATAATAAGAGGTAAAATCGTTACTTGCATCTGTAAAGTTAATTTGATCTCCTGCAGCATAAAGTCCACTTACATTAAACGAAATGGTTGGTTTTCTATCTGATTCTAACACTTTGGCTTGTAAGCTTTCAATTTCTACAGCATTAGTTAACATTTTAATTTCTGGTCGTTTTGCTACAGCTTCATTTGCATTTATTTTATCTGAAAGTATAGTGTTATCATCCAAATTTTCATCAACTATAAAATTTGAATTTTCAAGACCTATTAACTGTGCCATTCTTAATTTTAAAATGGATAGATTATCGTTTGCTGTTATTAAATCCAATGCTGCTTGATTGAGTTGCACTTGCACTTGAAGTACATCGTTTTTGTAAATTAATCCTGCATCAAAAGCGTTGGTTAAATCTTGTAATAAAGCAGTTAAAAGTTCTTGATATTTAGTAGCTAAATCTACTTTTGCACTAACATTAATAATTTGCCAATAAGTAGTTTCTACATCTAAAATAACTTCTGCTTCGGTAAGTTCTTTTTGAGAGCTGTAAAGATCTACAGCTGTAGTACTTATTTTCTTAACAGTGTTTATTTTTCCACCAGCATAAATAACTTGTGTAACACCTAATGATGCAGAAGCTTGATTCTCTGGCAATAACGCACTCAATGGTTCACCAACATGAATACCCATTGCACTCGCATCTACAAAAGGTTTATCAGACGTATAAGCAGAGGCTTTTGCTGCTTTGGCTGCTTCTATATTTTGTATTGCTATTTTGGTGTTTTTATTATTTTTTCTAGCTAAAGTTTTAGCTTGTTCCAAAGATAGAATTTGCTCTTGGGCTTGTATACTCTGCAAAGAGAAAGCGATTATAAACGCCAAAGACAATATAAATTTATATGTTTTCATTATGTTAATTATAAAATGACTATAGTGCTACCACTTCTCGTTTAGGGAATAAATTGCTATTAATCAATGGAAGCAGTAGCCTATAGTTGTGTTATTTTAATCGTTTTTTTAATTTGTGTTTTAAGATGTCTATTTTTCTAGACGTTCTGCTTTTCTTTGGTTTGTAAAGTATAGGTTCAAAAGTTTGTGCATTTGGATGAGGATGTACTTTAGATGCAACTTCAATTTTTACGAATTTGTAATATAGAATAGGTACAATAAATAAGGTCATGACCATAGAAACCAATAAACCAACAGCTAAAACACTACCCAAAGGAGCCCAAAGTGGAGATTTTCCTGCAATCATTGGTACTACACCAATTGCTGCTGCACATGAGGTTAAGAAAATAGGACGCATACGTCTTTTTCCAGCTCCTTTTGCTGCTTCAAGTTTATTGTATCCATGTTCTAGAATCAATTCATCTGCATAATCTACTAGTATAATTCCGTTTCTAACTACAATACCAATCAAACTAATAATTCCCATGAATGCTGTAAATCCGAAAGGGTTTCCTGTAAGGTATAATCCTAAAAAGGCACCTAATAAACTCAATGGAAACGTTGCTAAAACGATTAGTACTTTTACGAAATTTTTAAACTGAAATAGTAACACTAAAAAGATAAGCATGATGCTAATTCCCATTGACGCTCCCATTCCAGGACCAGTTTCATTAATACTTTCAAATTCTCCACCATAGTTAATACTAATACCATCTGGAAGATTTAAAGCTTCAATTTGAGGCATAATTTCAGCTTGAATAGTAGCTGCTTTAATTCCCATTTGCGCTTCCGATCTTACGGTAAGTGTACGTAACCCATTTCTGTGTGCAATAATTCCTGTATGCCATTCTGGAGAAATAGTTGCGACTTCTCTTAAAGGCACTTTGGTTCCTAAAGCTGTTGAAATATTTAAACTTCCTAACTCATCAATGTTTTTTCTGTCGTTTTCATCATATCGCAATAAAATATCAATAGGTTTATCACCTTCATAAATTGTACTTACAGGAAACCCTTTTAATCCTGCGCCTAAAGTTTGCGATACGTTGGTATTAGTCACACCTAACCTATTGGCTACATCATCTTTTAAAGCAACTGTAGCTCCTAAATAATCATCTTGATATGTGGTCCTAATCCAGTTTGTGCCTTCAGCATTTCTAAGAATATCTTCAACTTGTACAGCAACTTCTTTTTGCACGTTCATATCTTCACCAACAATTCTAACTTCTATTGGTGCAGGTGCTTCGTTTAAAGATAATTGACGTACTCTAATGTAACCGTCTGGCACAAAGTTTTTGAATGTCTCTAGATATTCCTGAGCCAATTCGGTTGTTGCATCTTTACCTGTTGTAGTAATAAAAATTTGTGCAAAGTTTTTACGTGGAAATTCTGGTGCGTAGGTAGAATGAAAACGTGGCGAACTTGTACCCACAAAACTGGCTACACCTACTACTCTATCTTCTCCTTCAATTGCTGCCTCTACACGTTGTACAACTGCTTCGGTTTGTTCTAAACTTCCACCATTTGGTAGCCAAACTTCAATATTAAATTGATTTCTTTCTGCTATTGGAAATAATTCTTGTTCTAATTGTGAAGCGACTCCGAAGCCTACGAAAATTGTAAGTAGTCCGATTAACATGGTCAAGTTTGGACTTTTAAAACAACGATCTAACATACTATTGAATACATTTTGTAAACGATCTAGCATGCTATTTTTTTTCTTCTCTTCTTTTTCTGAATCTTTCTTTAAACCCTTTTTAATGAAGATATAACATAAATAAGGTGTTAGTAAAAGAGCTACTAATAACGACGCAAATAAAGCGACCGCAACTGCAACTGGTAATGCTTGAATAAATTCTTTTGAGATTCCGTTTAAGAAAAATGCCAATGGTAAAAATGAGCAAATAATAGCCATAGTTGCAGTAAAAACAGGCACCATTAACTGCGTGGCACTTTGCCAACCAGCAGTCCAAGGATCTTCGCCTTCATCTAGTTTTTCTACATAATTATCTACGACAACAATGGCATCATCAACCACCATACCTAACACAATAATTAAGGCAGCTAGCGTTACTTGATGAATTTCAATTCCCATCATATTTAGTACTCCAAACGTGATAAAAATAGACACAGGAGCAGCAACAGCCGAAACTATTGCAAAACGGAATGGAAGTAAAATAATAACCACCATAATTACAGCTAAAATGGCAATAGCGAATTCTAGCATAAAGTGGCTAATACTTTCTTGTACTACTTCTGGTTGATTTACAATGGTTTGTACATGTACATCGTCTGGTAATTCCTGCTCTATGTTATGTAAAGCAACTTCAACTTTTTCTCCAAATTGTACAATATTGTTTCCTGGTTGCATTTCTATTGCAATCATGGTTACTTTATCGTCGCCAACTTTAATAAAACTTGTGGTTTCTTCATAACGACGTTCAATATTTGCAACATCTTTTAAGCGTACAATCTTTCCTTCTGGTGTGCTGTACACAATTTGATTGCCTAAATCGGTAACATTTTTATATTGATTTTTAGCAAAAACGGATACTTCTGAGTTTTCTAAGGTAATTCCGCCTGCATAATCTGTATTGTTTTGCATTTGAATGACTTGCGCAATACTTGAAAAATCAAAACCATATTGTCTTAATTTTTCATCTTTAACAGTCACATAAATTTGTTCTTTTTGTCCGCCATATCTTTTAATTTTAGAAGTTTCTGGAATGGTTTTCAATCCATCTTCTAACTTATCTAAGTAGGTTTCAAGCTCTGCATAACTTCTGTTAGGAGCCGAAACAGTAATCATTTGCGATACAACATCTCCAAAATCACTATTGACTATTGGTCCAACCATGCCTTTTGGTGTTGCAAAACTTTGTGGGAATGTGGTCATTAATCCACGTTGTAGTGTTGACCAAAACTCATCTGTATTTTTTACATTTTCGTTTAACTCAACTGTAATAACCACTTGTCCTTCAGAAGTATCAGAAAATGTTTTTGCTTTTCTAATTTCCTCGAAACCAAATAAATATTGTTCTAACGGATCTGTTAATTGTCGTTCTACTTGTAACTCGTCTGCACCAGGAAATGCTGCAATAACTAATCCCTTACGTACTGTAATTTGAGGATCTTCACTACGTGCCATTGTGGCTAGCGAGTAAATTCCTAAAATCATAAGAATTGCAGTAAGCACAAGTGTTACCTGATGATATTTCATAGAAGCCTCTATGAAATTTATTTTCACTTTTTTCATTTCTTAAATATCTTTTCAGTTAGAATTAGATGGCAATCGCTTGTCCTTCTTTTACATTTTTTTGTCCTTCAACAAGCACTTTGTCACCTACTTTTAATCCTGAAGTCACGATAATATCGTTGTTTTTAAAACCTCCAACTTCCACTCTTTTTTTGATTGCTTTTCCGTTTTCTGCAACAAATACATAAAGAATATCATTAGCATCTCTAATCACAGACACCGAAGGAATTGTAATTACTTCTACAGGATTTCCTGTATTGATTTCGATAGTGCTAATCATTCCTGGTAACAATTCATTATCCTTATTATCTAAGCGCACTTTTACATTAAATGTTCTAGTAAGCGCATCTGCACTCGGATTTAAAATATCTATTTTCCCTTTGAAAGATTTGTTTAATGATGCAATAGAAATGGTTGCTTCCGTACCAATTTTAAGTTTAGAAATTTCAGACTCTGTTATAGATGCTTTTGCATATACTTTATCTGTTTTCATTAAGGTAAATGCAGGAATACTTGGTGCGGCAGTGGCGCCAATTTCAGTAATTTTAGCAGTAATAATTCCTGTAAAAGGTGCATATAATTTGCTGTCAGATAAATTTTTACCAGCCATACTTTTATTCGCTTTTGCCTGTGCAACAGCTACTTTTGCGGTAATAAAATCACGTTCTGGTAAACTTCCTTTTTTGTACAGACCGTTTAATCTGTTAAAATTATCATTGTCTTGTTCTAAACTTGCTTCAGCAATATAAAATGCGTTTTGATATGTAGTTGCATCTATAGATGCTAATAATTGTCCTTTTTTAACACGTTGACCTTCCTCTACAGCAACATGAGATACACGTCCTTGTACTGCAAAACCAATGGAAACAATATTATCTGCTTCAATGGTTCCGCTGTAGTTTAGTATTTCGTTTTCTGAGGTGGTTTTTATCTCTAAAACAGTTGCCTTTTGAATTGGTTCGTTTGTTTTAGTTTCTTTTTTTTCGCTGGAACAACTTGCTAATAATAGAACAAGAACAGTTGCAGTAATTAAATGTTTCATAGATTTCTCCTTTATTTGTGTAATTTTTGTTTAGTTATTTTTACACTGCAAAATTGCTTCTAAAAGAGATATTACAAAAGGTCTATAAATTGAATAAATTGGTCTAAAACAGTTATTTTAAAATTACAATAATTCTGAAAAAGGTTGAATTTCGTAGTTTAAAGAACTAAATATGAATAATTTTAGTCTAAAAACGCTATTAAAACAATGAATATTTAGTGTGCTTTCCGGAAAGCTGTTGGAGATAAACCTGTATGTTTTTTGAAAAATTTACCAAAGAAGGATTGATCGCTAAATTTAAGTTCTTCTGCAATTTCGGCAATACTTAAGGTTGGTTTGTTTAATAAAAGTTTAGCTTCTAAAATCACAGCTTCATCTATTAATTGATTGGCTGTTTTACCTGAAACCTCTTTTAATACTTTAGATAAATAACCTGAAGTAATGCAAAGTACATCTGCATAAAATTGAACGCTTCTTTCACTCTTAAAATTTTCATTTAAAAGGTCTAAAAAGCGAATCATGAAATCTTCTTGTCTAGACAAACTAGCTTCTAAATCAGGGAATTCTCTTTTATAAATAGAGGCATAATGGTATAACAGTAATTTAAACGAAGATTGTAACAACTCTTCTTTATAGGCTTTTTTTTCTAATGAAAAGCGTTGGTTTCGTTCTAGTATTTTTGCTAAAGCGATTGATGAATTCATCTCTTCATCAGATAATTTTAACTTTGGAATGTTATTTCCTGTAAAAAACTCAAAAGCATCATGATCTTCTTTTTTAAATCCGTTACTTAAAATAAAATCTACTGTAAAACTTACAGAAATCATGCTTATTTCTGGACTCATTTCACGAATATGCGCTACCACTTGAGGCTTAGCAACAATCATTTCGTTTTTTTTAAGTGTATGTCTGATTAAGTTAAGTTGTAATGTTAAACTACCTGAAACTAAGAGAAACAAGCAATAACTATCCGTTCTGAAAGGGTAAGTAATTGGAATTTTTTCGAATCTATTTTGAGAAATATGAATATGTAAACTATTACCTTGATTAGAATCTCCAAGGATTTCAATAAGATCACTTATGGTATGATTTATTATAGATGAATCTTTCAATAGTTGAAAATGATAATTTTAATGGCTTCAAATATAATATTAAATTTTCTGAACTAGCTTTATTCAAAAAATTAGACACATTTGAGATTGGTTTCCTTCAAAACGCATTCTACTAGGGTACTAACGTCATTTAGCAAAAAGGATGTTCCATTAAAATTATGTAGCTGCAACTTTGCATAAATTTAATACGTTTTGCAAATATTATTAGAAATTAGATTTATTTATTAAAATTTAGAAAATCTTAAATGCTATCTAAAACACTTTTCCGATAAGATTTTCCTATTTGTAACTTTGTATTATTTTGAAGGACTACTTGATTACCATCAATCAATTTTAACTGATTAAAATTTATGATACATGATTTATGAATCCTTATAAAATGATTTGGAAGTTTTTCTAAAAATTCGGTTAGTGTTTGTGGTGTTAAAATCATTATATCTGTAAAAATCTTGATATAATTACCATACGCTTCAATATGATTAATTTGATCAAAATCTATTTTAATAATTTTTTTGTCACTTTTCACAAATATTGATTGTGGAATTTCTTGTTTTGGTATTGTCGTAGTTTCAGGCTTTGAGACTTCTTTTTGAGGCACTTTGTTTACAGCTTGTAAAAAACGTTCTAGAGAGAAAGGTTTTAATAAATAATCTGTTACAGATAGTTCAAACCCTTCAATAGCGTATTCTGGATAGGCAGTCGTTATAATTACAGACGGTTTTTGCTGCATCGTTTTTAGCAAACTTAAACCAGAAAGCTTAGGCATATTAATGTCTAAAAATAAAATATCCACAGTCTTAGTTTGCAATATTTCAAGTACTTCAAAAGCATTTTTACAAGACGCTATAATTTTTAAATTAGGAATTGCTTGAATATAATTTTCCAAAATTTGACGTGCTATAGGTTCGTCATCTGCAATAATACATTGTAAATTTTTCATCTAAACATTTATTATTAATTTGGTATTATAGCTTTTATCATTATCAGTAATGGTTAGCTGATATTTTTCTGGATACATTAAAGATAATCGTTTAGTAGCGTTTTTTAAGCCAATACCACGCTTTCCTTTTTCAAAATCATTTTGCTTTATGCTGTTTTTATCAAAAGTATTATTACATATAAATGTTAATTTTTTATCATCTGCCACAACAGAAACTAAAACCTTACTTTCTCCATTTGTCAAGGTTCCTAAATGTTTAAATGCGTTTTCAACAAAGACAATTAATAACATAGGAGCTATTTTTTTTGAGGAAATCGATCCTGATTTTATAAATTCAATTTCGGTTTTGTCTTCTAATCGGATTTTCTCTAAAGACATATAGTTTTCCAAATAAGTAATTTCTTTTTCTAATGGGACTAAAGTGTCTTTTGTTTCATATAAACTATAACGTAATAAGTCTGATAATTTCAACATTAGATTTGGCAATTTATCCGATTTTACAACTGCTAAGCCATATAAATTATTTAATGTATTGAATAAAAAATGTGGATTTAATTGTGCTTTAAGTAAATTTAATTCGGCTTCTTTTTCCTGATGACGTCTAATAAAATTATCTCTTACCAATTTTATAGATGAAGCAAAAATTAGTGCTAAAACCAATATTCCAAAAAAGTTAATAAACATTCTTATTTCAAACTCTTGGTTATCTACCGTTTTAATAAGTAAAACAGAAATTATAGTAAAACACAGCGTATTTAAAATAAAATACAAAAGAAATAATGCACGATTTTGTTTAAAATAAGGTAGTATTACAAGGTTGTTTATGTATACAGCTGGTGCCAACAGTAATATGGAAAACAGTGCTACTTCTACCCTATTGCTATTGGATATAACCGTTAGTAAAATTAAAAAGAAGAAAACCCAAATAAAGAGGTTTTGTACTATTTTATTATCTATCCAAGACTCTAATTTTGACATTTTATTACATTAATTATCTAATCAAAAATACTATTTCATCTAAACATCTCTGTTTTATAATGATGAAAGTTGCTTAAATAAGTGTAAACCACTCTTTTTTAATGATAATAGGTCTTTTTACCGTTGTCATTTTATCAGACCTGTTTGTCATTCTTTTTTTTAGATATTGAAGAATTAAGAGAGTTTTGAGGTATAATTTAAAAATAGATATCACATGAAAACTTTACAACAATTAACACTATTACTATTTGTACTTATTCAAAGTATGTCTTTTGCTCAGGAAGACAAATTAGACCTTATTAATCAAAAATTTAATCCCTTGTTAACCCAACAAAAGAAAGGTGTTGCTATACTAATAAAAAAAGATTCTGAGATAAACACATTAAGTCTTGGTAACTTTAACTTACATGAAAATCATGTTTTTAATATTGGTAGTGCATCAAAAACCTTTACTGCTATTTTATTGCTTCAAGAAGTAGAAAAAGGAACAATAAAACTAAGTGATAGTATAGGTATGTATTTGACACCATTAAAAAATGTAGATAATGGATTAACTATCCAACAATTACTAACTCATGAGAGTGGATTGGATGAAGTTATAGGAAAAAACATCCAAGATGCATTTTATGCTAAAAATGATTCTGTTTATAATATTGATCTTTTAAATCAAATAGAACAGAACAATCCAAAAATGATAGGTAAGTATGATTATTGTAATACAAACTACTTGTTATTAGGCAGAATTATTGAAAAAATAACAGATCAAAGTTATTTTGATTTGGTTAGAGCGCGCATCATTATTCCTTTAAAAATGAATAATACCTACCCTTATTTACACAAAGGTTTACCTAATTTAGCAACACCTTACCATCAAGAAAAAGATGTTACAGCGTATTTGAATTATAAGTTTTTTGCAAATATTGCAAATTCAGCAGGAAGTATAGCGTCTACATTATCTGATATGGAATTGTTTTACACCTCTTTATTTGAAACCGATATTTTACTTAAAAAAGAAACAGTACAGCAAATGATGGTATCAGGAAATGAGAATTATGGTTTCGGAATTATGAAATCTAATAATGCTAACGAAAAATTATTTGGACATGGAGGAAATAACATAGGCTATGCTTTTAGAAATGCTTATAATCCTAAAACTAAAAACTTGTTTTTAATGTTTAGTAATACCATGAGTATACCGTTTGAAAAGACTTTAAAAGATGATTTATTAGCGTATTTGAGTAATGAAAAAATTGAAAAATTTAAGACCGTTAATATTGATAATTTTAAAAAATATACTGGTAAATATTTGCTTAAAGAAGCAAATTTAACACTAGAAATAATTGAAGAAAACACGAAGTTGTATTTAGTAGTGGAAGCACAAGGCGTTAAAAGTGAATTGACCCAAAAAAATGAGACCACACTTTATGACACTGTAGTTGGTGCAACTTTAGAGATTATAAATGGTAATGAAAAAGCTTTAACATTTTCGCAAAATGGATTTACCACAACCATAAATAAAATTAGTCCTAAGAATTAAATTTTGAAACTATATATTCAAAATCCACCTTATAAATTTCCCCAAAAAAGTAATATTAGAAATATTAGCTTTAAAGAGTAGCACGATTTTATAAACAAAAACAACATTGTAAAAACCCTAACTATATGTAAAATTAGTTAGGGTTTTTAAATTAAGACAGTGCGTCTATTTGTTTTAATAATACATTGTTAATCTTAATAATATAATCTAAAATCAAGTAGTTTGCATAGTTTGTAATGTCTTTGATGCAGCTCTTCGACGACGTCAAACATATTATCATCTTCTTTAAATAAGTTAAAAAAGGCTATATCAAGGTTTGAACTTGTAATTCCGTTGGATTCATAACCATAACCAGAGATAGCTTTTGCTCCAGTAATATCTAAAAAATATTGTGCTTCTTCTTCATCTAAATCCAACACTTTAGCATTGGAAAAATGTAGAATCTTGCCTTGTAATCGTCCTTCAAAAAGCTCTGCAACTTCCTGTAAACTATAATTATAATCGTTTAGAATAATACTATTAGCTTCGCCTGGAATTACTAGATAGATTATTTCATAATCATTAAAGTTATGATCGTCCAAGACCAATGCATTTAGGTTAGATTCTAAACCTTCAATAGAGTCGCATGTGTTATAAATACTGGCAACACCATACTGTGATGTTAATAAGTCTAGTTTGTTTTGCGTTTCTGTTACAGTTTCAATCTCTTCATCTTCAACTGCTTCAAGACAGTAAATAAAATAGTCTGTATCTAATACTTGTGTTTGTGGTAATTGCTGTTTTTTATCTAACAAATCTTATTTTTTATACTTAATATATTGACTACAAAAATAATACATATCTTCTGTTTTTTAGGTGATTTTAACTTAGTCATAAGACTACTTAAAACTTTAAACTTTAGAACATACGATTATAAATTATCCAAAACACCAAGTGCAGCCTTCTCTCCTGCTATCATAGCAGCATTTAAAGACCCATTTAATTGTACATCTCCTGCCAGAAAAATTGTATCAGTCAAACACGTTTGTGATGGTAAAAGGTTGTACTGTAAATTTTGTAATTTAGGTAAAGACACTGGGATTTTATAATGCTTGATAAGTTTAATGACATCAATACCACAATACTGTTTTAATTCGCTTTGAACACGTTGTATCAATTTATCTGAAGACAAGTTTTGATTATCTACAACAGTAACAGATAGCAACTCCTTATTACCCTTTAAATCGGATTCAAGGCTAGTGTGATAAAAAATGTTATTTATTACTGAATTTTTTTCAGGGATTAATCCAATTAAAGGTTTATTAATAACTCTACTTTCAGTTTCAAAATACAAAGTATCACAGCTTTGCCAGTCTATTACTTTTTTGTTTAGTTTGTTTACTAATTTAGTAGGTTCTGTTGCTATAATGGTAAAATCACTTTTAATCTTTTGCCCATCTTCAAGAGTTATTTCGCTATCATTAACAGTTGCCACTTTTGTATTAAATTTAAACGTGGTACGCTTTAAATTATTTGATAGTTGTTTTGGTATGGCTTGCATTCCTCCTTTTGGCAACGCTGCATCACCTTCACCAAACATTTTATATACAAATTCAAACATCCTGCTAGAGGTTTCTAATTTGTTTTCTAGAAAGATTCCGCTAAAAAAAGGATTAAAAAAGTCATTTATCATTTTTGAAGAAAAACCAAAATCTATTAAATAGGTTTTTGTGGTTTGTTCTTTGCTTGAAAATATTTCTGAAAGTGATTTTTTCTTTAATTTAATATTAAGTTTCAGAATCTTAAATTTATCAGAAAGGGTTCCTACTCTAGCAAATACCGTCGATAATAATAATGACTTATCTCTAAGAGGATCTCCAATACTATTTTGTTTTCCATTTTTGAAAATTGAAGCTCCTGGAATAAACGTTTGTAATTGTAAGGCTTCAAGATTAAGATATTTTTGTGCAGCAGGATAAGCAGTTAATAATACCTGAAAACCATGATCTAATTGATAACCTTCTACAATATCTGTTTTTACTCGGCCTCCAACCCTATCAGTCGATTCAATAATAACAGGAGATAATCCATTTTTTTCTAAAACCGTTGCAGCAATTAAACCACTAATTCCGGCACCAATTATATGTATTTTATAATCCTGTTTTTTCACTTTACTATTTTGTTTAATTATTTTAACGTAAAGATAAACAAAATTTGTATTTTTGAGATAAGCTAATCTAGTTATAAATCAATAAAACCTTCATTATCATGAATTATATAATTATTGCTCTTCAAATTATAGTAGGTATAAGTATACTTAACGTATGGCTAATACAATATAATAAAGCAACAAAATGGCGAGGCGGAAATGCAAAAACTTTATTGGAAGAATTTCGTGCTTATGGACTATCAAAGCAAATGTGTTACATCGTTGGTATTTTTAAGGTAACTCTTGCTGTTTTATTACTTTGTGCTATTTGGTTTCCTGTTTTAAAACAGCCATCAGCATTAGGATTAGCTGTACTTTTATCGGGATCTGTTGTAATGCATTTTAAGATAAATGATCCATTGATAAAATCTTTTCCTGCAACGTTGTTTTTAACCTTATGCCTAATTATTGCTTTTATTTAAAGTCTAATACGAAGTAATTTTGTAATAATATTCTACACAAATATATAAGTTTATAAGTGCAAAGATTAACGATGGTAAGGCTTGTGCTATACTGTCTTTTATTTTTATCCTAACTATAAACCCTGACAACATTAAAATTGTTAATCCAGCAGAAGCTATTAATGTTAGTATTGGAGACAGGAAAAAACCTAAAATTAAGCCTAAAGCTCCTAATATTTGTAAAATGCCTGTTAGGACTCTTTGTTTGTCTAAGCCAAATCTTTTAAACTCGTCTTTCATTTTCAGAGAAGACAGGCAATTAATACCATAAAATAAAAAGGCACAACTAGATAGTAGTATTGCTAAATTTAAAAGACTCATTTAAATTACATTATAAAATGCTTAATAAAAAAGCTAGAAACCTTAATTAAGTTTTTCTAACTGTTTCATAACTTCTTCAGCTTCAAACGTTTTTTGGTCACTTAGTTTTCTGTTGGTAGTAGATAACGTGTGGGCTTCTTTTAAAAGCGTTTCATATTTAGCTTGTAATTTTTCTTTTTCTGATTTCTTTTTAAATATTCCGAACATATCGTTATTATTTAGTGTCTTTTGTATCTATTAGTTTTAATTATGTGAAGATACAAAATGTTTAACAATACACTTGTAAGGTTAAACAAAATTAACAAATAATAATATCACTTATTGCGCAATCCATTTTTTATCAAAAAAGAAATTGGGCTAGTTTTTTAATAACGTAAAATAAAAAGTGGTTCCAACACCTTCTTGACTATCAACCCAAATAGCCCCTTTATAGTAAGTAATTATTTTTTTTACAATGGACAAACCTATACCAGAGGATGATCCTGTACTTTCTAATTTAGTAAAGACTTTAAAAATTTTGTCGTAATAATCAGATTTAATACCAATACCATTGTCTTTGACAAAAAACTGATAATGATCATCTTGATCTGTGTAACCAACTTGTATACTTCCTTTTTCTGGATTACCATATTTTATGGCATTTTGTATCAAATTTTGAAACACTTGTTTAAATCGCCAAGCATTACCATATATACTAGGTAAGTTTGGTTGTACTGTTATGGTAACGTAAGTTGGTACTAATAGTGTTTGTATAACTTCGTCTACGATTACATTAAAATCAATAGATTTATCTTCTGCCTCAAGTCTGTCAATGGTTGAGTAATCTAAAATTCCTTTGATTAAAAAATCCATCTTTTCTACATTAAACAACACTTGATGTAATGGTGTTAATGCTACATCCTCCAATATATCTTTATGGTCATCCATAAACCAACTTATTAGCGTATGGATATTTATTAATGGTGCTTTTAAATCGTGTGATACAACATGAGCATATTCATTTAACTCTTCATTTTGACGTGATAAAAACTGTAATAATTCTTCTTTTTTAACCTCTTGCTCCTTAAGACGTTCTTCATTTTCCTTTCGTTGAATAATATTTACAAGCATGTTAGCAAATACAAAAAGGATATCTTTTTCTTGATCATTAAATTTATTGATTTGTTTAACGGAGTCAAATCCTATAAAACCTATCAATTCTTTGTTTTTAAACTTAGGTATCGTTATTAAGCTTCTAATGCCTTGTGGCTCTAAAACAGCACGTAAACCATGCTCGCCATCTTTTGGTAACAAACTGACATCTTCCACAAAAAAGGCTTCCCCTTTTTTATGTGCTTCAACCCATTGCGGAAAATAATCTAATGGGACTTGCTGTAAATTATCCAATTCTGGTTCAATACCTTGTGCACACCACTCATAAGTATTAGACGTCGTGTTGTCTATAAAATTGTATGAAAAAATGTAACTTCTGTCAGACTCTACAAACTCGCATATTTGTTGTAAAGAAGTATTAATTAAATTATCAATGTCCGATAAATCAGAGTTAATATATTGTGTAGATATACTAATTAATAACTCTTGAAAACGAATTTGTCGCTCTATAATTTTATCTTTTTCTAATTGTTTTAAATAATTTAATTTATTGGTTTTAAGTTGTTCTGAGTGGGTTCCTAAAGGGTCTTGATAATCATTTTTCATAGCACTAATCAGAATTTTAAATGTGGTTAAGTTAGTTTGGTTTTACTAATATAATATTTACATTTTTAAAACTAATATTATCCATGTTCAAATTAACATTTTTTTTCCTACAATCTTTTAACGACGCTAGTTGACTTAAGTATTTGATTAGCAAATTAGTCCGTATTTACACCAAGAGATTAACTATTTTTAAAGCTACTTTGTATAAAAATCAAGTATATTTGTACAGATTGAAATTGAAGTAAAATAGCTGTAAATTCAATCTTACTTTTTTACATAAAATAATTTTCAAATCAAACAATTATGAAACAATTTGGAATAGTGTTAACAGCACTATTAATTAGTGGTCTATCATTTGCTCAATTAGAAGTCTCTTTAAGTACAGGTTATGCTGTTGGAAGTGCTGGAATGAAATTAGGAGAATCTATTAACCTATCAGAAACAGAAAACGCTTATGGTAGTTATGGTGAAGGTGCAAACGTGCAATTAAGAGGTACTTATTATTTTAATGAATCTTTTGGTGTAGATTTAGGTTTAGGATACTTACATGGTACAGACCAAACGGTATCTGAAATTAGCGTACCAAACCGTGAAGTAGATGCTGTTGCTAGAGCTCGTGCTTTTGGAGCATCAACATCTATTGTCTATAAATTTACAAACAATATTTATGGTCGTTTTGGTGCTTTATTAAAATTAGGTGGAAAAACTGAAGCTGTAGTCTATGATAAGTCAACACTTAGTCAAGCTGAAGCTGATGGTTTTGGAATCCCTTTAGGGTCTTATTCTGAGACAAATTATAAAGAAGATTTTCATGGACATTTTCCGTTAGGATTTGTAGGTGCTTTAGGTTATAAATTTAATTTAAATGATAACTTAAATTTATTTGTTGAAGCTGAGTATTACGGAATTAGCTTAAAGCGTAAAGATTCTGAAATTACTGAATTCAATACAGACGTAGTATTACCTGATGGTACTGTTGCATTTGCTGGTTTTTACAATATAGATAATTTACCAAATGGTTATAATAAAGAAACAACTTATGTTGATAATTTATCTAATACAAATACGGATTCATCTAGAAAATTATCTCAAAAAGTACCTTATTCGTCATTCGGAATTAACTTCGGAATTACTTATAAATTTAAAAGTAATTCTAAAAAACAATAAGTCTTTTAGATAGTATATATTAAAAAAACAAAGCCTATTAAAACGTGATTTTAATAGGCTTTTTTATGCTGAAAATTTAAAATCTTTTAATTTGAAATACAAAATTACTTGATTGAAAATTATAATGTTAAGATCTTAAAATCGAAACTATATTATTAACAGTATGCCTTGCTGTTTTGCCGACTCCGTAAATAGTCGCAGATGCAAATCCAGTCCAACTACCATAACCAACTAACCATAAATTTGGTAACTTTTTACACTTTGTATAACTGGTTTCTATTTTATTATTTTCAATAATATCCAAGGACTCTAAATGTTTTAAGTTTGCCTTAAAACCAGTGCACCAAATCACTGCGTCAAATGCAGTTTTATCTCCATTATCCCAAACAACTCCATTGTCGTAAAAAGAAGAAAAAGGGCGTTTAGACGTTAGTACACCTCTACCTCTAGCCTCTTTTACGCTTTGTACCATGACAATATCACTTAATGATGTTTTTAAACCAGCATTAGTATTACCTGTTTTTCCATAAAACTTATCTGTAGCATCATTAAATAAATAGCGTCCATCAATATCATCAGGTAAAAAATTAGGCTCAGTTATAGTAACCCATTGGGTTTTTGCAACTTTAGAAACTTCTGCTAAAACTTGTGCTCCCGAGTTTCCGCCTCCTATTATTAATACACTTTTGTTATTATAGGAATCTGCATTTTTATATTGTGAAGAATGTATCATGGTTCCTAAAAACAATGCTTGCTTAGGATATGTTGGTATAAAAGGGTTTTGTGCAGTTCCTGTAGCACTAACTAAGGTTTTACAGTAATACGTTCCCGTATTTGTTTCAAGTTTATAGCCAAACGCTGTTTTATGTACAGTGGTTACTTTAGTACTCCTTTTAATATTTAAATCGTAACGTTTTTCATATTGTTTTAAATACTCAATAAAACTAATTTTACTAGGATATTCGGTTTCGCCTTCAGGCATTCCCCAACCTGATAACGAGCTGAATTGTGTTGGAGAAAACAACTTTAAACTGTCCCAAGTATTTGTCCATGATCCACCTGCTTGATCTTGATCGTCCAAAACTAAATATTCAATTTTATAACGTCTTAAAAAATAGGCAACAGACAAACCTGCCTGACCACCACCAATAACAAGTGTTTCGTATATTTTCATTAAAACTAAAAGATTAATTAGTAAAGCTTCATCAATAAATGTACAACAATTAGTGCTAATCAGTATTTAGCTCATCCATAATTTCTGCAAATAATTGATACGATTTAATACGGTCGTTAATATCATAAATATTAGTAACAGCAATAAGCTCGTCAGCTTTAGTCTGCTCCATAAATGCTTTAATTTTAGGCTTTACAGTATCTTTGCTACCAATAAAAGAATACTTTAACATTTGATGTACCTGAGGATTTTTTAAAATCTCTTTGTAATACTCTGTCATCTCTGTTGGTGGTTGCACTGCTTGTCTTTTGCCTGTAAACAAGCCAACAATCATGCTAATTAATGACGTAGATAGACGCTCTGCTTCTTGATCAGTATCTGCAATAATAATGTTTACACCAGCAATAACATAAGGTTTTTGCAACACTGATGAAGGCTGAAATTTAGTTCTATAAATATCTAAAGCATCCCATAAATAAGTTGTCGCAAAGTGACTTGCAAATGCATAAGGTAATCCCTTTTTAGAGGCTAAATGTGCACTATCTGTACTTGATCCTAAAATGTAAATAGGAACAGTCACACCTTCTGCAACCGTAGCTCTAACTTTAGATGTTGCATTATCTTCAGAAAAATATTGCTGAATTTGTCCTACCATATTAGGAAATGCGTGTGCAGCTTCCATAAAATCAGATCTAATAGCTTCAGCTGTTTCACGATCTGTTCCAGGTGCTCTACCCAAACCTAAATCAATACGGTTAGGATATAAAGTGGCTAATGTACCAAACTGCTCTGCTACGATTAATGGCGAATGATTTGGTAACATAATTCCTCCAGATCCAATAATTATTGTTTTGGTGCCTTGTGCAACATAACCAATTAAAATTGAGGTTGCACTACTACCTATATTGGGCGAGTTATGGTGTTCTGCCAACCAATATCTTTTATAACCAAAGTCTTCCGCTTGTTGCGCTAAATATAACGCATTATCATAGGTTTGCTTTAGTGTATGATCTTGAGACACTAACGCTAAATCTAAAATAGAATATGATGTTTTTTGAGTTTTCATAGTTTATATATGTGCTATTATAAGTCTGTTTTAGACCTTAAATATTACAACTACAAAGTTACATAACATAGTACTGCTAAGGTTGTATGCATCTATTAAACTTTTGCTAAAGCCTTCTTAATAAATTATAATAGTTGTGCGCATTAAGAAAGACTTAAGTGTTTATAATAGTTGTATTTTTGTGTTTTAATATCCAAAACACGGTTGTAACAAGAAAGTTTTAAATACATGATTATACCTAAACTACATTATATAACGCAAGGCGAAACTACTAAACAAATTTTAGAAAATGTCCAAAAGGCATGTACTTCTGGTGCAGAATTAGTACAATTACGTTATAAAAATGTGTCTGAAAAAAAGTTTTTAAAATTGGCTGAAGCGGTTATAAAAATAACATCCCATTATCAGACAAGATTAATTATAAATGACCATTATAAAATAGCTAAAACTATTAAAGCAGATGGAGTCCATTTAGGACCTTCAGACACTTGTCCAACTATTGCTAGAAAACACTTATATACTTGGCAAAGTATTGGAGGTACTGCTAATACTTTAGAAGACTGCGAAACTTTAATCACTAAAGAAGTTGATTATATTAGTTTGGGACCTTTTAGATTTACTGATACTAAAGCCAATGTAGGACCAATTCTAGGTTTAGAAGGTTATACTGCAATTATGGATGTATTAAATACAACAACGCCAATTATTGGTGTTGGAGGAATTACAACTTCAGATATTGAAGCTATTTTAAAAACGGGAATTTCTGGAGTAGCTGTTTCTAGTCAAATTACTAAAAACTTTGATAGTATAAAAACATTTAACCAATTGCTTAAAGCATCTGTTATAGCAGAACAACGTCATACTTTTTAATAATTTATAATAACATTAAGTTTTATAAAACAAAAAAGCTATCATAATTTTAATTATGATAGCTTTTTTTTAAGTTGTAATTTAAGGATTAACTAATTAGTTAATCTTAATAGTTAATACACCTCTTCTGTTTTCTGCTCTACCAGCAGCAGTTGTATTAGTAGATGCTGGTTGCGTCTCTCCTACTCCTGTAGTCGTAATAACATCTGAAGCTAATCCTTTAGATACTAAGTAATCTTTAATAGTTTGCGCTCTTTTTACAGATAGGTTGTAGTTATAGTTAACACCACCTTTGTTATCTGCATGACCAACTATAGACACGTTGTATGAAGCATCTTTTGTCATATCTGTAGTTAATTGATCTAAGATTATTTTAGCATTTAAATCAAGCTCTGCACTATCATAAGCAAAATATACTTTTCTTTCGCCTTCAATAGGGTTAGCAACTGGCTTAACGTCTTTAACAACAACAGGACAACCGTTATCTGTACCTTTTACCTCAGGACAGTTATCTTTATTATCAGGGAAACCGTCACCATCAGTATCTGGACATCCACCAAATTCAACAAGACCTTTTACTTCAGGACATAAATCGTCTTTATCAGCAACACCATCACCATCTGTATCAGGACATCCACCAAGACTAGCTAATCCTGCAACTTCTGGACAAACATCATACTCGTTTGGTACACCATCTCCATCAATATCATTATTTACCTCTTCCTTAGCGTTTCCATTTCCTAATTTATACACGATACCTAAGCTATGTGCAAAATGTTTTGGTAAGTAATCTTTAAACGCATGCTTGTATGTGGTTTGTAAGTTTAATCCAAAATCATCATTGATACTATATTTTAAACCAACTGCACCATTAACAGTACCTGCACCAACTAAATCTGAACCGTTTGCTGCATAAGATGTATTATAAGGACCTTCTTCAATCCAAGTATAACCACCACCAACTGCTAAAAATGGTTGTAAATCGTTTTTACCAAATGCATAGTTAATCATACCATCTAAACCGTAATACTTAAGGTTGTCTACTAAAACGCTTTCATCTGCACTACCTAAATCACCCCATTTAGTTAACTCATTTAAAGTCCCTCTTGCAGTAATAGATAAGTTTTTATTGAAATTTTTAGTTACACCAACATATACACCTAAATTCCAGTGATCGTTAAGGTTAAAAAATTCGTCAAAATAATCACCTTGTGGCGCATTTTCTCCAACAGGATAAACATCAATAGCACTTACACCAGTTTCAAAAGACCAACGTTTGTCGTTTTTAGAATCTGTAACTGACATGTCAGCACTATTTTCTTCCTTAATAGTATCTTGATTTAAGCTATAAACTAAACCTAAACTGTGTGCCCAATGTTTAGTTAAATAGTCCTCAAATGAGTGTTTATATGTAGTCTGTAAGTTAATACCAAATCTATTAGAAACGTTATAACGTAATCCTAAAGCTCCATTTACAGTACCAGCACCAACTAAGTCTGATCCGTTAGCAGCAAAAGAAGTATTGTATGGACCTTCTTCAATCCAAGTGTAACCACCACCAACTGCTAAAAAAGGTTGTAATTTACCTTTACCAAAAGCATAATTGATCATAGCGTCTAAACCATAATATTTAAGGTTATCCACTAATACACTTTCATCAGCAGCACCTAAATCACCCCATTTGCTAATTTCGCTAAAAGTACCTCTAGCAGAAAGTGATAAGTTATTATTAAAGTTTCTAGTAATCCCAACATAAACACCGTAATTCCAGTGATCGTTAAGATTTAAAAATTCGTCTAAATAATCTCCTTGAGGAAAATCTTCTCCTACAGGATAAACATCAATTGCAGTAAAACCAGTTTCAAAAGACCAAGTCTTTTCTGTGTTTTGTGCAAAAGAAAATTGCATACTAAATACTAGTATAAGTGTTAATGATAAAATGTTGTAATACTGTTTCATATTCAAATTATTTTTTATTTTAAAAATTAATTAAGCCGGCAAATTAACAACAATTGAAATCAATAAAAGACAAAAATTTTATTGAAATAATTAGCTGTCAAAACCCACAATTATCGAAATAATAATGTTTTTGAATTAGAGTGTAGAATCGTTAATTAATTATGTTTAAATATGTTTTAAGTCCAATGTTTTTAGTGCTTAGCTAGTAAATGCATAAAAGTTAAATTAGTCATAAAACCGAAAAAAAGTGTTTGCATTATTAGTAGGAAATTCCATTCAAACGATTAACAGTAAAAAAGTCCGTTGTAGTAAAAATCTTATCAAATTTAAAATATATTTTTTTGATTAAAATTTAATTTTTGACTGTGCAAAACGTTTAAAAATATCAGTTTTAGTATTTCAAAATCTGTTAAAAAACTATATTCGCAGCATGTGGATGTATTTAGGTTTATTAGCAGCTCTTTTTTTAGGATTACATAATTTGTGTAAAAAGCATGCAGTACAAGGTAATGAGGTTTTTCCCGTACTTTTAGGTACTATTGGCTCTGGCTTTTTATTTATTCTTCCGTTTTTTATTGGTTCTGTTTTTTTTCCAGAGGAAACCAAAAACTTAGGATTTTATATTACTAGTATTCCTTGGCAAACGCATGGTTTTATATTTATCAAATCAATGATTATGGCTGCGTCATGGATATTAGCCTATCAAGCGTTAAAACACTTACCCATAACTATTGTTACACCAATCCGATCCGCAGGTCCTTTTTTTACTTTTATTGGTGCCATAATTATTTATAACGAAACGCCTAAGTTTTTACAATGGATAGGTTTTTTTCTTATCATATTTTCTGTTATCCTCTACTCTAGAATTGGTAAAAAAGAAGGTATTATATTTAAAAGAAACAAATGGATCTTTGCTATTATTGGAGCAACATTTTTAGGTGCATCTAGCGGTTTATATGATAAATTTTTGATCCAGAGTTTAAGCCTTAACCCTCAAACGTTGCAATTTTGGTTTTGTTGGTATACCATCCTAATTTTAATAGTTATTTTATCTATTACGTGGTTTCCGTATAAAGCTAAACGACAAGCGTTTAAATGGCGTTGGACTATTATTGCTGTTGGTATTTTATTACAAGCAGCAGATTATTTTTACTTTAAAGCACTACAAGATCCTGATGCATTAATCATGTTATTATCTGCTATAAAAAGAAGTCAACTTATAATTGCAGTTGTAATTGGAGGTATTATTTTTAAAGAACATAATAAACGCAAAAAACTTGTTCCTTTATTTGGGATATTATTAGGTGTCTTTTTGATTTTATATTCTTAAAACCAAAAGTGATTTATAAGAAAAAACAATGGTATTAAATCGATTTTATAGCTGCTTGTATCTGTATTCTGGCCATATCATAAACTAACTTAGAGCTTGAGGTATTAATAACAGATAACTCTGTGCATGCTAAAACTACAATTCCATTTTTGGTGTACTTATTAAGCAAATCATTAAATATATTTAACTGCTTAGGATTTGCATCACCATTGTAAACAGCTATTCTTAAATTATCTATTAGTTGCATATCTGCATCAGAAGCCTTAATAATATTAATGTTTCGCGCAGTAAATTGAGATGTTACGTAGTTGGACTGCATGGTATATAATGTGCCAAAAATGGTGGTATTAACATGATTACTTCTAGTAATTTTGGAAATTGTTTCTTGTATAGCGTGTATTACATTGGTTTTAATTTGTAACCTATCTATAGTTTCATGTAAGGTAATATTTGGAACTATAATATTGTCTACTTTTAAAGCGTCAAGTGTATTTAAATGCGTTTTTACAATAGTATCTAAGGTATTGGACGTATTTGGTAACAGCTTATTTATTGCATCAAAATCTACATTTAACAGTGTAAAAGGACATGTGCTAAATCCACCGTATTTTTTGTTATACATAGCATTAAGCGTTTTTATGTAAAACAATGTAGAATAACTTCCAAGTCCCAATACGCCTAATGTGTTCATTCTATTTCAAGGATGTAGTTAGCAAAATAGTTATTACTATCGCTTAATTTATTTTTTATAATGAATTGAGTATTGGTGATAATATTATTTAGAATTTCATCATTATATTTTCTCGAAATTTCTAAATGAATTTTTTCGTTTTTAACAAAGCTGAACGTTTTATTTATCGCTTTAATATGGACGTCTTGATTTATGGTACTTGTTATGTAGCTTTTGGCAATACCTTCTTTTTCATTATAAGTTGGTGTGTGTATAAAGTTGTTTCTGTTAAAATCGGCATCTAATTCTTTATTAATTCGGTCTAATAAATTTAAATTAAAAGCTGCTGTTACACCTTGACTGTCATTATAAGCAGGCAAAACAATGTCTTCAGATTTAATTAAATCTACTCCTAAAAAAAGTTTGTCTCCTAGGTTTAGATTAGCGCTTAGGTTTTGCATAAAAATTGATGCAATAGCATCATTCATATTACCAATATTAGATCCTAAAAATAGAATTACCTTAGGATGTTTACTATGCTTTAAAGACTCTAAAACCTCAAAATAATCACCTTGTTTTGTCTTAACAGAAATAGCAGGTAATTCTGTTTTTAGGGTACTTTCTAAATTATCTAATGCGTTTTGAGAAATATCAATAGGAAGATAACTGTAATCAAAACCTTCTTGACTTAGCAATTTAAGGAGCTCTTTAGTTTTTGTACCATCTCCAGCACCTAACTCTATTAATTCAAAATAAGTGTCTTTCTTTAATTTTAAAGATGCTATAATATTAGACGTTTGGTTTTTAAAAATATCATGCTCTGCTCTAGTCAGATAATATTCTGGTAAACCCATAATTTGGACAAAAAGGGCATCACCTTTTTTATCATAAAAATATTTTGAAGGTAAGTTTTTATGTTGTGCGCTTAAACCGTTGTTTACTGCGTCTTTAAATTGTTGTATCATGTATTATTTTACTAATCTAATTCCTGTGTATTGCCAACGCTCTAGTGGGTTGAAAAAATTTCTGTACGTATTCCTGCTATGGTTTTGAGATGTCGCTACAGATGCGCCACGTAATACCATTTTGTTACTCATAAATTTTCCGTTATACTCACCTACAGCTCCATTTGCTTTTTCAAAATTAGGATATGGTAAATAGGCACTTGCTGTCCATTCCCAACGTTTTCCCCAATGCAATGTGTTAGACGCTACTTCCCATTCAAACTCTGTTGGTAATCGCATCCCTTTCCATTCTGCGTAAGCATTAGCTTCATAAAAATTAATGTGACCTAAAATAGCATTTTTGTCTACTGGTTGTAAACCTGATAAGGTATAGTAATGCCAAATTTCATCTATTTTAAACCAATATAAAGGTGCGTTTATGTTGTTTTTGTTTACCCAAGACCAACCTTCATCTAACCAAAGGTTAAAATCGGAATAACCTCCAGCTTCCATAAATGCTATATAATCACCATTTGTAACTAAAAAATTATTTATTTCAAAATCATTAATAAACACTTTATGTACTCCTAGTTCGTTATCATAACAAAAATCCTGTCCTTGGTAACCAACTTGATAGATTCCTTCATTAATTTTGGTTGTGTCCAAAGCTATATTATGATCTTTTAAATGATTATAATCTTTTTTATAAACCGGAAATAGTGGATTGTGACCAAACATATATTTTACATCAGTAATCAGTAATTCTTGATGTTGCTGCTCATGATTTAATCCCAAAACAATTAAATCTGTTAATTCCTTACTAGAGTTTTGATCTAAAAGTTTTAATACATTTTTATCTACATAATTCCTGTAATCTAAAATATCGCTAGTAACTGGTCTAGACATATTACCTCGATTAGACTGCAAAACACGTGTGCCTAATGTATTGTAGTAACTATTAAATAGAAAGCCATAATTAGCGTCAAACGTTTTATAATTGGGTAAAAAAGGTTTTAAAATAAACTCTTCAAAAAACCAAGTCGTATGTGCTAAGTGCCATTTTGGAGGACTAGCAAATGCTACAACTTGAATTGAATAGTCTTCAACATTTAAATGACTACAAAACGATACTGTTTGCGATCTGACCTGTATAAAATGTGCTGTAATACTCATATATATTTAATACATCATGATGTTTTGAGTTGTACTTTTTGTGTCTACTATATTTTAAATTACTGCTTTAAAGTCTAACCATGATACTCAAATTTAAATAAAATGATTGTAACAGACTATTTATAATATGGACATTATGCCTTATTAACTGTGGTTAAGTCGACTTTAGCGTTATTACTTACACACTATTTGAATTTTAACTATTATTTTTAAACGCTTTAATTATGGAAAGTGTAGATTTATGTGGTCTTCCGGAAGCTTTAGCGTAATCTGAAGACACGTTGTAAGCATCATTTAATATGCCTTCATAAATTCCTGCAATAACAGTTCCTATAAAGTTACCTAATGCTGCTTTTCTTTCTTTAGCATAATCTTCAACTGTAACAGAGTTAAATATAAGATTTGTGCCATAAACTTGGTTTATATATGTTGCCAATTGACTTTGTGTGATAGCCTCTCCAACAAGATTGTAAATTTTATTATTATGCTTGTCTTGGGTTAACATTTTTGCATAAGCAAACCCTAGCTCATCCCTACTGGTATACGTGCACTTGCCAGACGCTGCACAATTAGTAATTTTGCCTTCTTTTGCATAAGTATCGATATATTCTAAATCGGGCTCAATGTAAATTCCGTTTCTACCAATAACCCAATCCAAACCTGAGTTTTGCACATCTTTTTCTGTTTGTCTATTAGTTTGTACTATAGGACTAAAAGCATTTCCAGTTTCTGCACCAACAATACTTGTGTAAACAATTTTTTTAACACCATTTTGCTTTGCTGCTTCAATAACATTTTGGTGCTGAATTATACGTTTTTCTGGTGCATCCATACCAGAAACCAATAATAAAACATCTATACCTTTTAAAGCATTTACAAATTGTTTTTGATTGTTGTAATCTCCTTCTCTGATTGGTACACCTAAAAATTTTGCTTTTTCTGGTGTTCTTGCAATACCTACAATATTGTCCTTTCCTATTAATTGAATAAGATTTTTAATTATTGAAGTCCCTAACTTACCACTTGCGCTTGTTACTGCTATTTTCATTATAAATTTATTTTGCTACCACTTTCTAATATTTTACTACTTAAAATAATAACTACGTGCTAATTTTAATGTTTTACAACTACTTTTAAATATTAGTACATGGTATTATTGTGAGCCGATTTTTCTGGTATTTGCTGAATGCTATCCCAATGCTCCACGATCTTTCCATCAGCATTAAATCTAAAAAAATCCATAGTGACGTATTGGTCATTATCTGGCCAAATTTGATGCGTATGTAAAGCTACTAAATCCCCTTCAGCAACACTTCTGACAAAATCCATAGACTTTACAGGATATTCTTTTTGCATGCGATTAAAATAATCAATAAATGCTTGAGGTCCATCTGCAACCATAGGATTATGTTGTATATACTGCTCTCCAACATACAGTTCTACTGCTTTTGTTGGATTGCCTTCATATGCCATTTTATAGAAAGCAATAGCATTCTCTTTGTTTTTTTGAATATCCATAAGTTGTTTAGTTTTTAAATTTTAATGCTTCTATCTCTTTTTGTAAAGCTTCTGCTTTATCCTTAAATTTTTGCATAGCTTTTTTAAGTTGTTCTATTTTTTTAAAAGCATCCTCATCTTGAACTGCTTCATACACTTCAACAGTTTCTTTAACTTTATATTTTGCTTTTGCACCACAAGTTGGGCATGTTTTTATGTCTGACATTAGATTTTTTTTTAATTATTAATAGATTTAATTTATTTAAATAATAAAAGGCCACCATAGGTAACCTTTTATGTTTGCTATCAATCATTTTTTTTACTTTACTAAGTAACGAGACATTTTCATAGTGCTACCATCAATCATGTTTGCAAATTTTGCTACAGATTCATCTTTCATAAATTTTGTCATAGAAGCTTCAGCATCTTTCATTGACTTCCATTTGGCTACGACCAAAAACGTTTTTGTTTCTTCGTTGTATGCACTTTCTCTACTTATATAACCAGGTTGTTTACTTGTGTAATTAGTGTCTACTTTTGCGTCTTCAATCCAGTAGTTTTCTGTACTTACTGAGGCTTTAATTTTATAAGTTGTTACTTCAATAACATAAGAATTTTTGTCGTTTTCTTTTTTTGAAAAACTTAATAAGGTAAAGCTTGTTAATAGAATTAATAGATATTTCATAATTTTGTTATTTTTTGGTTCTTACTTGTTTACAGGTCTTTAAGTGAACAAATTTAAGATTTAACAAGATTATGTTAAAGATGAATATGAGTGTAAAAATGGTAAATATCGAACCTAAAATTACAAATAGTGTTTTTTGAATTTATTTGGTGTAAACCCTGTATGCTTCTTGAAGTATTTTACAAAGTTTGTAGACTCTTCAAAGCCCAATGAATAAGCTAATTCTGTACTTTTTATTTCAGAGTTTATAAGTAATCGTTTAGCTTCTAACACCACAAATTGATCTATAAATTGCTTTGCAGTAATAGCTATTGTAGCTTTACATATAGTATTTAAGTGTTTGTAGGTAATATTAAGCTTTTCTGCGTAAAAATCTGCATTCCTACTAGTTTTAAAATGAAGGTCTAAAAGAGATTTAAAATCTAAAAAAGTATTAAGCAGTTTAGATTGTTTTAAATGAATTGTTTGATATTGTTTTAAGCGTTCTAATTTTGAAAATATTATATTATGAAGGGATTTGTAAGTGTTTTCTTGATTATAATCTTCTTTCTGATTATGGTATTCTTCAAATAATAATTCAATATAATGAACCACATTAGAGTCTATTGGTACTTGAATAATTGGAGAAAACAAGTGCGCATTAAATAATCTAATTAATTCATTTTTTGGTAACGCATTAATCTGTTTTAAAAGATAATCTTCAGTAAACAACAAGATGTAACCTTTAAGATTTTTAGTAAACTGAAAGGCATTAATTTGACCTTTAGATATATGTATTATCGTGTTTTTTTTAACCGTGTGCCATACAAAATCCACCAATTGTTTACTTTCTCCTGCAGTATACAATACAATCATATTAAAAGCTACTTGGTGTGCTTTTTCCGGATGATGACTTACGACTTGGTCTTTTCTATTGGCAAGGTTTTCAATAGATAAAATTTCAATTCCGCTATTATTTGGTTTTTGAGAATTAAAAACAATTTGAGGAATATCCTTTGGCATTACATTTTAGTATTAAAATTTTCTAATGCTTTTCTAATATGTTCGCTGTCCCAATGGTTATCAAAATCTACAATACCTCTTTTAAAATCTGCATCTAACAATTCTTCTTGTTCTTTAAGCTCTTTTCTTGCTTTAAATATATAATCTTCATCACGTTTAGGTCCTTTTGCCAAGCGTCTTAAACTAGTTTCGTCGTATTTAATAAAGTTTTTAACCTGTCTATTAAGGGTGTATTTTCTAAATCCTAGCTTATGCAATACATCACTAGCTAATGATAAAGAAGTGTCCAGCGATTCTCTATAAAAATTTTCAAGTCCAAGGTTTAACAATTCGTACGCATCTTCTCTATTTTTAGTCCGAATCATGAGCTGTATATGTGGATATTTTTCGTTTACAATTTTACTAATAGCTTTAGTTACACTTAATTTGTTGGTAGCAATAATTAATATTTTAGCCTCTGCAATTCCTGCAAATTCTAATAAATCTAAACGTGTTGCATCACCATAATACACTTCAAATCCCATTTTACGTAAAAAATCAACACGATTTGAATCCTGATCTAATACTGTAGCTTCCACACCATGTGACCTTAAAAAGCGACCAACTGTACTTCCAAAATTACCAAACCCAACTAAAATTATTTTTTGAGATTTTGCAATATGGTCCATAGGTCGTTTAATTGATTCTTTAGTACCTACCTTTGGGAGTATAAAGCGCTCGTTAATTATACTTAAAATTGGTGTTAATGCCATACTTAGAGCTGTAATAACTAAGAGCATATCCATTTGTTGTTGCTCCAAAATATTAAGTCCAAAAGCAAAAGATAACAATACAAAAGCAAATTCTCCAACTTGTGCTAAACTGAAAGTTAAAAGTAACTTTTGATCTATTTTTAGATTAAAAACACGACCAGTAATAAATAAAACGACTGCTTTTAATACCACAATTGCTATTAAAACGCCTCCAATAGTAAGCGGACTTTTTGCTATTACTATAAAATTAATAGAAGCTCCAACTGCCATAAAAAACAAACCTAGTAGTAAGTTTTTAAAAGGTTCTAATGTACTTTCTAATTCATGTTTAAATTCACTGTTAGATAGTACTACTCCACCTAAAAAAGCACCTAAAGCAGGACTAATACCTACTAACTCCATAATAAAAGATATACCAAAAACAATTAAGAATGCTGCAGCTATAAGTAATTCTCTTACTTCCGTTTTAGCAACTTTTCTTAACATTGGCACAATTATATAGCGTCCTAAAGCAATAATAACAGCTACCGATAGAATAATAGCTATTGTTTGCAGCCCAAGTGGTAAACTCTCTATTAGACTTAAAGATTCACTGTGATTATTGGTTTGTGCTTCTGTTTTAAAATTAGATAATAAAGGCATAGCACCAATCATAAAAATCACGATTATATCTTGAAATAATAAAATAGAAAATGCGGAAGTCCCAAAGGTAGTATCCATCAAGCCTTTTTCTTTTATGGTTTGCATAGCAATAGCTGTGGACGATAATGCTACAGCCATAGCAATTACTAATGCGACTTCCCATTCATATCCCAAAAAGGTGAATAGTAAATAGGTTAACAACATGGTTCCACCTACCTGTATTCCTCCCATTCCGAGTATGGTTTTACGCATATTCCAGAAGTTTTTAGGTTCAATTTCTAACCCAATAAGAAATAGCATCATTACGACACCAAATTCTGCGAAATATAAAATATCTTGACCTTCCTCTCCAATAAAACCTAATACATAAGGTCCAATTAATACACCTGCTAATAAATAACCAATAACAGAACTTAATCCTAATCGTTTGGCAATAGAAACACATATAATCGCTCCTGCTAAAAACACTATGGCTTCAAAAAGTAAACTTCCAGTCATATTTTAAGTGATTTTAAGTTGTGGAATGTCATTAATAAATGATTTTTTCTCAAAATCATGTAGCGTTAAATCGGCTTGAAGCAAATCTATTAATTTACCATAATTAATTTTGTAATCATTTAATTTTTCATCGGAAAGATTATGAGTCCCCATTACTGCGAATGGCGGGAAATAGGACATGCCACATAAATTTGCAGTTTGCTCAAAGGGTCTTAAAAATTGCTCAACCGTGAAGCTGTTATATCCTGCTGAACAATACACTTCTTTGGATCCACCAGTTGTTATGGCATTTAAACACGTTTTATTGTGCAAAGCTTTTCCTTCTGGACCATAAGCCCAATTAAATTCTAAAACCATATCAATCCATTGTTTCATTAAAGGCGGACAACTGTACCAATAAAACGGATGATGCCATATAATAATGTCGTGATCTTGTAAAAGTCTCTGCTCTCTAGGTACATCTATATGAAAATCGGGATACTCATCATACAAATCATGAAGCGTCACATTTTCTTTATCTTTTATATGGTTGATTAAAGCCAAATTAGCTCTAGATTTTTCAAATTTTGGATGAGCAAAAAGAATTAGAATTTTTTTCATATTTTGAAATAACTTCAATTTAAGATTTAAAATTACAGTTTTAGTATATTTTAGGTAATTAAATTGAAAGACAACTTTATACCTTGAATAATCATACCTGTTCCTATTATAGCTATAATTAATCCCATAATTTTTCCAATAACAGAAATTACATTATTACCAAAAATTTTGACAATTATATCACTTAACCTAAAAGTGAAATAAGTTAATAAACTCATTAAACCAAAAATAGAAATCACTAAGATTATATGTACAGTTTCTACATTTGCGACAAAATTCATAGCAGTTACAATAGTTCCTGGTCCAGCTAATATTGGAATTGCTAATGGTGAAACAGCTATGTTTTCATCTATATCTACATTATCTATGGTTTTTACATTGGATGTTTTAGATTGTAACATATCAAAACCTATGAAAAAAATTAATATGCCTCCAGTAATTTTAAAAGCAGGAATACTAATATTGAATAACTCGAAAATATACTTACCTAAAAGTACGAAAACAGCAACTATAATAAATGCTATAAAATTTGAACGTCTGTTTATATCATGCTTTGTTTTTTTATCTGCACCTTGAGTTAAGGATAAAAAAACCGTCATATTTGAAATTGGGTTTGTTATTGCAAAAAATGCTGTAAAAACAGCAATAGAAAAGGTAATTAGGTTATCCATTTAGTTTGAAATTAATCGTACAAAAACTTAAATATCTTTTAACAAAAAAATAAATTTTCTATAATTTAACAATTAAATTTAACTTTTAAACCAAACTGTTGGTTATATCTAACAAGGTTTCAATTTTAGCCTCATCATAAGCATCTGGATGTGCCTGAGCAAAACGACCTATAGTATCTCCTTTATCATTATCAAAATACTTACCAGAAGCGTCTTTATAAGCATCAGAAGTTGCTAAATCATAAATAATATTCACTCCTTTTTCTGCTGGAGACCAATGTTGACCATAAGCTTCTTTAGCCATTTTAGTATTTAATAGCGATCCTGGATTTACAGCTATTGTTGTAATATTAGGATGTTGTTTTGCAAAATGAAAGCTCCACATGGTTAATGCCAATTTACTTTGCGCATAGGCATCGCTCGCATTGATGGTAACGTCTCCTGTTAATATGCCTTTTTTAACAGTAGATTGCGCAGCTGAACTTAAATTAACTATTCTTGTTTCTGTACCTTTTTCTAAAACTGGTAAAATATTTTCCGTTAAAATATATGGCGCCAGATAATTCACAGCCATTCTAATATCTAAACCAGCATCCGTTTTTACTGAGGCTGTTTTGAAAATCCCTGCATTGTTAATTAAAATATCTAGTTTAGGAATCTCCTTATTTATTTGTTGCGCTAAATTTTTAACTGCCTTTAAATCTGAAAAATCTGCAACTAATCCTTTTACATTATCGTTATTCGATACTAATTTAATATCCGAAACCACAGCGTTTACTTTAGCTTCACTTCTACCGTGAATATATACTGTATTACCTTCTTTGGCTAGTTTTAAAGCGGTTAGTTTCCCTATTCCGTCTGTGCTTCCTGTGATTAATATTGTTTTATTCATAATGTTTATATTTTTTGTTTTTCTTGATGAAATTATAAAACGCTTGTCTATCAATTTTCATACTACAAAGTTAATAGGAAATGGATTGTTTTAGTAGTAGTAAAAATGGGTTTATAGGTAAATTTCAAGGTTTCTATTTATAATATAAAAAATGCCTCTATATAGAGGCATTTTAAAACTACTAATCAACTTAAAAGGATTTTATTAAAACCCAAATTATTTTTAATTCTCAACCACTACTTTCCCAATAGCTTTTCCGCTTCCTAAATGCGCATAAGCATCAGCAACTTGTTCAAATGAAAATCTATTTTCGTCCACAATTGGCGTTAAATGTCCTTCGTTAGAAATTTTAGCTAAAGTCTCTAAAATATTACCGTGTTTTTCTCTTTTGAAGTTGTGTAACATTGGGATTAACATAAAAACTACGTGTAATGATGCTCCTTTAAAGTGCAACGGAGTTAAATCTATTTCTAATAAAGAAACCGTTGTAGAAATATGTCCGTTTAAAGCAACTGCTTCCATAGAGTTAGTCAGGTTAGTACCACCTACGGTATCAAAAACAACATCAAAACCGCCATCTGTATATTTTGCAGTGTAATCTGCTACTTTTTCAGTTTTGAAATCAATAAAGGTTGCTCCAAATTTTTCAACAATAGCTTTTTGTTTATCGCCTGTTCCTGTTGCAAAAACTTCTGCTCCAAAGTATTTGGCTAATTGTACTGCTAAGTGACCAACACCACCAGATCCACCGTGTACCAATACTTTTTGCCCTGCTTTTACGCCAGCTCTTGTTAACCCCTCATAAGCTGTAATAGCAACTAAAGGTAAGGCTGCAGTTTCGCGCATAGTCAAGTCTTTTGGTTTGTGACCAATTAAGTTACTATCTGCAACAATATATTCTGTTAATGTACCAGGTAAATCTGCTAATCCGCCAGCACAACCATAAACTTCATCGCCTACTTTATATCCTGTTACGCCTTCTCCAACAGCTTCAACTGTTCCTGAGAAATCCATACCTAATAAGGCTGGTGCAGCTGGTGATAATGGTAAATCTGACCCCATATTTTTAATCATCATGTCAATAGTATTCACACTAGATGCTGCTATTTTTACTAATACGTGATTTGCTTTTACTTCTGGTTTTGCTATTTCTGAAACTTCGAAATTTGCACTTTCTCCGTATTCATTTAGTAACATTGCTTTCATATCTATTTTTTTTATTTTGTTATTATTATTTTAATTTATAAATCCACTGTAACGTATTATTCTTGTTGTTGCTCCTGCTATTGCAGGTGCTAGTTTTTGAGTAATATTACCAAACAACATTGTACTAGACTTTATTCTTTATTTTACCATTTACCGTCCAAGCAATGTTATTATTTGTTTTCATATTCTTGTTTTATTTGAAATACGATTTGTTTTTTTCTTATTCTTTTAAATCTAAAACTGAAATGGTGTAAGGCGCATCTGGCGTAGTGTTTACCATATTTGGAGCGCCAAAAGCAGCATCAAAATTTAAAACAATAGCTTCATTCCCTCTGATGATTACTTCGCCAGGACCATCTAGTTTTCCGTCGGCACCATCGGTGTTTCCATTTTCTGCCAACAGTTCTAGATTACCCTTCATATCTATGCTATAAACTGCATTTGCGAATAAATCTGTGATGTAAAATTTATTACTTCTTGCATCCCATTTTAAACCATCGGTAGCAATCATTCCTTTTGTAAATTCTGACGTTGCTATTTTATTATTATCAGCATCCATAGTGGTTTTAAATACCGAACCATCTTCCATAATTCCTGTATATAAATTACCGTCACCAGCAATTGTAATTCCGTTAGCTCCAAATTTTAAAACACCACTAGAAATGAATGTTTCAAAAAGGTGTGCATCTTTCGATTCTAAATTCACAAACTTGCTAATTACTAATGGTTTATCAGCGTTTAGCTCATCTATATTAACTTTATAAACACCACTTATTTGCTTACCATCTTCAGTTTCACCTAAAACAGTATCAGAGATAAATAAATCGTTCCCTTTCCAAACCAATCCGTTTGGGAAAGACAAACCGGTAACAACAGTTTCTAGTTTAGCAACTTCGCCATTTTCAACCGTGATTTTAATAATTCTAGAATCGCCACCAGCCCATAATTGCATATCAATTACATATGTGTTACCATCTGGGCCAAAGTCCAATCCAAATGGAACTACTGTTCCACTCTTAACATCCATGTCTTCTGGTTTAAAAGTGTACCAAGTACTTAGTGTATTGTTCTTATCAATTTTACCAATAGTTGGTATTGCAGGTTTTTGCATAAAACCAGCTTTAATTAAAACCTCATTATGTAAGTTAGGAGATGTGAAAATTACATTTCCTTCGCTATCCAAATCACCACTTGCTGGCGAGTTAAAAGTTTCCGGTAAGTTTAAAAGTAACCTTGGTGTTAATAAAGCGGTTCCTTTAGTATTTGCTTTAACTTCTGTAGTTGAAGATTCTGTGTTTTTTGACTTTGATTTGGTATTACAACCAAAGTTTAAAGTCAATATTACTAATGTTAAAATACTGAATAAATGTTTCATTTTCTTTAAAATTTTATTTATTAAATTGAGTTTAAAAAATGCCTCTACTTGAAAAAAGAAGCGTTCTGATTCTTTGTTTTGTTTTTAATTTACTTCTTGAATATCCATAACCATTTGTTCCCAGTTCTTTTGGTTGTCGTGGTCAAATTGTGCTCCATTATCATATGCATATTGAAAACGTTTTACCGCTGGTGTTTTGCTTGTCGCTTGAAACAATTGATACGCTTCTTCTTTTAAAGCTTCTTTTATTGGTAAATCTATAGATGCATAAACTGCACGCTTAGAAGCTGCAATAGCATCTGCTGGAAATTGTGATATACGTTGTGCTAAAGCATCTACATAAGCACCAATTTCATCTGCGTCTAAAGCTTTGTTTATGGTTCCATATTTTTCAGCTTCATCTGCATCCCAATCTTTGGCACCTAATATTATTTCTAATGCTTTACCTAAACCTGCTTGCCTAGCCATGCGCGACGCTCCACCACCACAAGGTAAAATTCCCATACCAACTTCCATTTGCATAAATTTTGCTTTTCCTCTAGCTGCAAAACGCATGTCTAAAGCCAATGCCATTTCGTGTCCGCCACCTCTAGCAAAACCTTCAATTTTGGCAATGGTTGCTTGTGGTACATTGCTTAATCTTTCTAAAATTGCTTGTAAGTCTAATAACTGTACTTCGTTTCTTGGTACAGCCTCGGTAGACATATCTTTTAATAAGTTGGTATCATAATGACATACCCAGTACTCTGGATTTGAAGATTCAAAAACCACAACTTTTACGCTTCTATCGCGCTCTAATCGTAAACATAAACTGCTTAGATCTGCCAGCATTTCCTGTCCTTGTACATTGACAGGTCCAAAGTTGATATCCACAGTCAGAATTCCTCCGTTTTGTTTTGCTGTAAATGTTTGAAAGTTCTTGTAGTCCATAATATCCTGTTTTAAATTCTTTGTGTAATTATTATTAACACTGCAAATTTAAAATAGAGATAGAGGCTTCTTTTGGTAGAAAACGAAGTGGTATTGGTAAAAAATAAGGTTTTAATACAATTAAGTAACCTATAAACTTAGACTTGCCTTAAAAGCACTAAGAGTAGTACCCCTATAAGACTGAAATGTCTTATTTAAGTGACTAGAATCTGTAAATCCAAGCTCGAGTGCTATTTCAGAATATTGCAAGTCGGTATATTTTAGTCTGGTTTCAACCAGTTTTAATTTGTAGTTGATGATGTACTTTTTTAAAGAAACATCGGTATGTTTTTTGAAATATTCACTGATGTAATTATCTGCCATATGAAATTCTTCTGCCAAACTTTTAGTAGATAATAATTCAGAATTATAAATATTGGAATGGATATAATTTATGATTTGCTGAATTTTTGAAGATTTAATTTCTTTTACAGAATCGGATCCATTGATAAACTGAATATTTCGTGCAATTAAATGTAAAATAACGGACAATGAATTCTGAATAATGAAGATATCGAAAGACTGTTTGTTTAAATATTCGGTAGCCACCATATTTACTAAAGCGACTAAATGCGAACGATCTGCATCGGTTTCAAACTGCATTTCGCGAAGTTCGTGACTTTCACTATTTAATATTTCTTCAATTTTACGAAACCAATCATTCACGGGAAGTGTTTCGTTTTGTGAAGTCGTATTTCTGAAAAAACTCTTTAAAAATTTAATAGCTACAGTTGTGGTTGCTGTTTCAGGATTAACAATATAAATATCATCAGGGATAAATACAAAAATGCTATTAGCTGAATAATTTACCGTTTTACCGTTAATTTTTATGGTTCCTGACCCTTTTTCAAAATAAACAATTTCAAAAAAACGAATGGTTGTGTATTTACAAAACTCAAAAAAAGTTTGCTCTTGATATTTCGCAATTACAATGTTTTCGATGATCGTTCTGGCCATAATATTTTTTTTTATAAAGTTACAACTTATTTAAAATAGAAAAAGCCACAGATTATCGTGGCTTTTTCCTGCTATTAATCAATAATTAGGGATTCAATTATTAATATGTTTTTTCATAATTACTTGACTTTAAAATCTCCGTTACTACGGATGTAAATCACAGTTTCTTGATCTGTAGTAATAATAGATTTCGAATCTTCTTCGACTCCAAAATAAGATCCAGGCGCTAATTCATTTTTATCTCCTTTTTTAGAAAACTGGTGTGTTAATCCTCCAGAAATAACAACAGCTCTAAAATTCGGACTCAAATTTTTAATTTTTCCTTTAAAACCTGCTGGTAATCTTAAAAGCGTTGCACGCAATTGATTGTTTTCGTGACTTCCCCATAAAAAAGCAGTTTCTACATTACTTTTTGCAGCTACCCATTCTATATCGTTGGCATTTAACCAAACCATATTCGATTTATCTACATTGATTGGACGCTCTCCATTATCAAAAGCTTCTGAAGTTGGTTTTACTAAATACGGTCCTTCTTGAATATCTAAAAAAGCCATATTTTCCTGACCATCTGCAGCAGTTATGTGTGCTTCACCTGCTGGTTGTTGCCAATAAGAACCTGCTGGCAACCATTGTTTTGCTGCTTGTTCATCATCGTTATGTAATAAACCTTGAATTACTACTCCACGATAGGTAATGTTGTGAATGTGTGGTGGCGAAGAAAATCCTTTATTGAATTTTACTAAAAAACCTGCTGGTCCGTTTTTGGTACGATCTCCCCATAATTTTCCTGCAGCCGGACTTTTATCGCCTCGTAATGGATTTAACCATCCCCATTCTACATTGTCTGCGGTTACTACTTCATTTACAGATTTTGCATCATCTGTTGTTGGTGTTTGCGCATTTGCATAAAAGCCTGCGACTAATGCTAATGCGATTAAGATATTTTTTTTCATTTTGTTCTATGTTTAAATTAATGATGTCAGTTCGAGTGAAATTCTTTTCAGAATTTTGTATCGAGAATTTTTGATTTTATGACTTCTCGATACAAATTTCTTATATCTTCAATCAAAATATATTTTGATTTTCAATAACTCAAAATTCACTCGAAGTGACGCGCTAATCTTGTTTTTCTGTCTTTTTTAAATAATCTGGTAGCTCTTTAGACAACCAATCTTCACGCACAGGAACGTGCACATCTAAATCTACAGTTTCTTCTAAAGCCCAAAATTCGTGAGGTACATTTTCAGGAAAAACAATAACTTCTCCTGCTCCAACTTCTACAAATGTTTCTTTTCCGTCAATAATGGTTTTTATTTTAACCTTACCAGACATAATATACGTAATTTGCTCGTTTGGGTGTTTATGCCAAGGAATATGCGCGTCTTTTTCTAAATTGAAAATCGTCATTTGTCCTTTTTCTCCGTGAAACCATTTGCGTTTTATGCCTTTCCCGATGGTTTCCGATTCCATATCGTCAAAATTGAAATGTTGCACTTTTGATGTGGCTACAGAATCTATTGTATTTACTTGTGCATTTGCTGTGTTACTGGCAAATAATGCTGTTACAGCTAGTGCTGCTATTGTTTTTTTCATTTCTTTATTTTATTAAATACGTCAGTTCGAAAGATTTATTTTAAATGTTATTAGTATCGAAAAACAAGCGTGTACCTAAGTTCTCGATACATTTTTATTTCCATTTTATTTCAATAAAAACACTCGAAGTGACATTCTTGAACTTCGATTAATAGTTAGTTTGTCAGTTCGAGTGAAATTCTATTTTCAGAATTTTATATCGAGAACCAATCTTATCTATTAGGCTTCTTGATACAAATTTTTCGTACCTCAAAATTCACTCGAAGTGACGTACCCTTATTATCTAACCTATTGATTTTAAAATCCTTCTAAAACAATTTTACCTTTAGCTTTTCCTGTTTCTAAAAAAGCGTGTGCTTTTCTAAGGTTTTCAGCATTTATAGTTCCAAAGTTTTCACCTAAAGTAGTTCTCACGGTTCCGTTATCAATTAATTCTGAAACCTCGTTTAAAATGTTATGCTGTTCTATCATATCATCTGTCTGAAACATAGAACGGGTAAACATTAACTCGATATGAGTAGACACTGCTTTTCCTTTGAAAGGCATCACGTTTAACGATTTTGGATCGTCAATAAATCCGAATTTACCTTGTGGTTTAATCAGCTTTACAATTTCATCTACGTGATGTTCAGTAGCATTTAAACTCACCACATATTCAGGAGCAGGAAGACTATATTTTTCAAACTCTTCACTCAATTTATTTCTATGGTTGATTACTGTATCTGCACCTAATTCTATTAACCAAGATGTGGTTTCTTCGCGAGAAGCGGTACCAATAATGTGCAGTTTTGTTAGCTTTTTAGCCAATTGCACCAAAATAGAACCTACACCACCAGCAGCACCAATAACCAAAATAGATTTGTTGGCATCGTCTTTAGAAACTTGTAATCTGTGAAACAACATTTCGTAAGCTGTAAGCGTAGTTAATGGCAAAGCAGCAGCTTCAGAAAACGATAAACTTGCAGGTTTTTTACCCACAATACGTTCATCTACAACTTGGTATTCTGCATTACTACCTTGGCGTGTAAAATCACCTGCATACCAAACTTCATCACCCACTTTAAATAGCGTAACATCTTCTCCAACAGCAGTGACAATTCCCGTTGCATCCCAACCAATTACACTCCAATTTCCATCTGGTGACGGTCTGTTGGCTCTAATTTTGTAATCTACAGGGTTTACTGAAATCGCTTTCACTTCCACTAAAATATCTCTACCAGTTGCTTTTGGTGTATCTAAAGTGATGTCTTGTAGTGCGTTTACATTATCAATTGGTAAATTCTCTTTATATCCTATTGCTTTCATCTGAATGGAAAATTTTGAAATTATATTATTGTGAAAGTTTCGCTTTCAGCTAATCTCGATTTTGGTGTTTTATCCGTAGTATTGAAATCAGATGCTGCATGATATCCTAAAGACACAGCGACTAAAGATGTGTATCCTTTTTCTCTTAATCCAAATTCTTCATCTAAAGCTTTTACATCAATACCTTCCATTGGTGTAGCATCTAAGCCTAAACTAGCAACACCTAATAAAAAGCTACCAATATTAAGGTATACTTGCTTTTCCATCCAGTGTTGAAGGTCTTTTAAATCGTATTTATGAATTCCTGCAAAAGCTTTTACAGCTCCTAAGAAACCGTTTTTTATATCTTCATTTGGGAATCTTCCGTCTTTATCTTCAGTATCTGCAATATGTTGGTAATATGCATCGTCAGCATCTGTTTTTACACAAAATAAAACTACAGCCGAAGCATTAGTAACTTTTGGCTCATTGAAACTAAAAAAGCCTTGTGTTCCTTTTGCAATACGTGCTTTACCTTCTGTAGTCTCAGCAACTATAAAGTGCCAAGGTTGAAGGTTTACACTTGAAGGACTCATTCTTAGTAAATTTTTGATTTCCCCCATATCTGCATCCGATATTTTTTTGGTTGCATCGTATTCCTTAGTTGTGTATCTCCAGTTTAAAATTTCTTTTAAATTCATTTTTTATATATTTTTTTAAGTTGATTCTAATTTTACTGCAAATTTAGATATATAGACCTATTTTTTTACTGTACAAAAAAAGGTAATACAGGTATAAAAGGAGGTTTTATAGAGGTTTTTTCTTAAAATTTTCCCAAATAGACTAAAAAACACTGTTTTTTAACTTTTAAAACTACATTAAGTAAATGTTAAACCTTTATTAATACAATATTTAAAAATTTTAAGCAATCCACCTGAATGTAAGATTTATTCTTGGTGATATTTGTTTTGCTGTTTTTGGAATTTTATGTTTCCAGTTTTCTTGTGTCGCGTCTTGCATCAACAAAAGACTACCATTTGCTAGCGGAATATCTACACGTTTAAAATCTTTACGAGAGACGTGTTTTAGTTGAAAAGCTCTGGTTGCCCCAAAGGTTACAGAAGCAATTACTGAATTTTTGCGTTGCTCGCCTTTATAATCTTGATGCCAATCTACACTGTCTTTTCCGTCGCGATAATAATTGAGTAAACAACGTGTAAACTTGATATCGACTTCTTTTTCAATTCTGTTTTTTATGAAAAGTAAATCCTCATTCCACAAGTGCATTTTACTTTGAGTATTGGTGTATTTAATGTCTTTACTAATATCGCCATACCAAGCGGTTAACCTAGGGTAATCTACCAGTTTACCGTGAATTGTAATTTGTTCTTGTTGCCAAGGTGTGTTTTCCAGTAAGCTTTTATACAGCTTATTGCTTTCTTCTATGCTGAAGAAATTTTCGAACAACACAACATCTGCTCCTGGTAAATCATATACTGTTTTACGGACTTCTTTTGTAAAAAATAAATTTGTTTGATTGAATACATCCATTTTAATGTTCTTTTAAATCTACATTATTAAGTCTGTTTTTCCTTAGATCCTGTATAAAAAAGCCAAACATAATAATGATGAAAAACGAAAACGGTAAAGACGTTATAATTAATAAACGCTGCACAGCCTCTAAAACATTAACATTGGCTTTAATGTTTCCTAAAAGGATTAAAGCAATGGTTGCTAATAAAATGAAGATAGACCAAATAACACGATGTGTTTTGCTTGGATTTTTAGAGCCATTATCTGTAAACATACTCAACACAAATACCGCAGAATCAACAGAAGTGATTAAAAAACTAATTAATAAAAATATAGAAGTAATGTTTAAAACGGTAGCAAAGGGATACTGCTCGAAAAACACAAAAATAGAAGAAAATACATTCCCGAATTGGTTGTCGTAAGTTCCCCAAGTTTCCATTAAATTGAATGCGGAAGCTCCAAAAACAGAAAACCAAAAGAAGGTTCCGATCGACGGAATAATTAACACGCCTAATAATAATTGTCTTATTGTTCTTCCTTTAGAAATACGCGCAATAAATATACCAGTAAAAGGTGCCCAAGCTAACCAAAAAGCCCAATAATAAAAGGTCCAACCGGTTAAAAACTCTAAACCAGGATTGTAATCTCCTAGCGCCAAGCTAATTGGTACAAAGTCAATAATATAATGGTATGTTGCTGTAAAAAAGGATACCAAAATACCTTTAACATCACTAGTGAAAAAGATGAAAAATAGAATAACCAAAGTGACAATAATATTTAATTTTGAAAATATTTTAATCCCTTTATTTACACCTTGCCAAGCAGAATAACAGGCAATTGTCGCTATTAAAACACACAGAATTATAGTTGTAATTAATCCAAAATCAGCATTAAAAACATGATTTAATCCGCCATTAATTTGTGTGGTCCCTAAACCAATTGCTGCTATTAATCCAAAAATTGTGGTGATAATCGTGATAATATCTACACTTGCTTTTAATGGTTTGTTTTTAATACGATCTTCGATAGTGGCACTAATTCTGACTTTCTTTTTTTTGACATGCAAGGCATAACCAACAATAACTGCAAATAGTCCGTAAAATGCCCAAGCTGTAATTCCCCATTGGTAAAATGTAAATTCCAGCGCAAGCGTTTCATTAGGTAAATTGGATTTAAAAGGTGGGTTTTGTTGCATAAAAACAGGTTCTTGTACTGCTCTTAATAAAATACCAGATCCCATTCCTGCACTATATAACATGGCAATCCAAGACCAAAGGGAATATTCTGGTTTCGCGTTTGGTTTGCCTAGTTTTATTTTTCCGTATTTAGAAAAAGCAACCAATAACAATGCTACAACACAACTAAAACCTAAGTACAAATAGAAGTATCCAAAATAATTTCGAACCCATAATGAGGCCCTTTCAATAGCATTATAACTTGCTTCGGTTGCAAAAAACACAATTAAAGTGCAAATAAAAATGATACCTACAGAAATAGATAAAATAGAATGTTTTTGAATGTATTTTAAAAACAAATGGATATTTTTTTTGTAAAAATAGACATTTCTAGGTGAAATCAATTCTAGAAATTCAGGGTTTTAAGGTAGATAAAAAGGAAAATTATGTATCTAAAAAGGTTTGAATAGTGAATTAATAGTTTTTAAATCAATATTTCTCTAGATTTGTACTTGATTATCCATAAAACATATCATTATGCAAGTATTAGAAGCCTATAAACCTTTTGAAATACAAGAAATAGAATTAACAGAATGGAAACAACGTCCTGTTAAAAACAACTTTTTTGAATTGGTTTTAATTAAAGATGGCGAAGGTACGCAGTGTATTAATTACAACGATTACAACTATACAAAAAACAGCATGTTTTTGTTACCACCATTAAAATGCCATTCTTTTACTATTGAAAAACCGACACGTTTTGTGTTTTTAAAATTTACAGATTCGTTTTTTAAAAATGTAAACAGAATTACTATTGATAGAAACGAATGGTTTAAAGAAGCTGCTTACATACTCTCTAATTACAACCAATTACCAGGAGATATTATTAAAAATGAAATGGACAGGAACCATTTAAACAGCCTAGTAACTATGATTTTACAAGAATCTAGAAATTATGGTGAAGAATCTGTTAACCTAGTAACTAGTTTAATGACAAGTGTTTTAGAGTTGTTAATACGAAATATAAAAAAAGGAAGTTATTTTGAAGTTCCTAAAAATAATTCGGATGATAGGATTACAAAAATGCTAACCTATATTAATGAAAACATAGATAAAACTGAATTACTTAAAGTTGAAAACTTAGCCGATGTTTTTATGATGTCTGCGACTTATGTAAGTGAATATTTTAAGAAACAAGTAAATATTCCTTTAAGAGAATATATTATTAAAGCGAAGCTGAAACTTGTAGAAATTCGATTGCTAAATTCCGATTTTACATTAACCCAAATTGCAGACGAACTTGGTTTTACAGACGTAAGTCACTTATCTAAAACGTTTAAGCGATATGCAGGAACTTCTATACGAGAGTTTAAAAATAATGGCGAATATATGTTGTTAAAACGTGGAAGTTGTGCGCCAACTATTAGAGCTTAACGAGTAGTTAAGCTATTAATTCCATTTTTTTAGATTCGCGTATTAAAGCAGCAGCCAAAACGGTTGTTGCATCAATAATTAAACTGTCTTCTATTTTTTGATATTGAATAGCAAGCGGAATTTCGGTACATCCTAAAATTACAGCTTGTGCGCCTTTTCTAGACAAATAAGTTGCTGCCATACTTAGGTTTTCTTTGGCCTTTTCGTTTACCGGATTTGAAAATGCTTTAATTCCGTAAGATGTATCATATATAGAAGGATGCACAAATAAATCCTGAATATCTTCGGAAGGTTGAATGACTTCAATATTGTATTTTGCTAGAACTTCAGGATAGACTTTTGCTAAAATAGTTCCAGTGGTTCCTAAAACACCAACTTTAGTAATCTCTGGATGTTTTGTAGAAATATGAAGCCCAACTTCTTCAATTAAATTAACTAAAACACAAGATTCTGGTATACTTTTTTCAATTAAACTTAAAATTGGTTTAGCGTGTGCTGTATTACACGGAATAGCAATAATAGACGATCCACTAGCGATTAAAGACGCAATAATTTCTGCTATAGCAATGCCAGGATTTATTTCAGTTTCACCTAAAAGATATTTAGTTCTGTCAATAATTTTATGAGGCACAGAGAGCATCGAAACTGGTAAATGGTCTTGATCTGAAGTCGCTTCGGTTAAATCGTATACCTTTTTAATTAAGTCAATACCAGCGTAACTACCTACACCACCAACTATACCAATCATTTTGTTCGTCATCATAAGTTCTTCCTATAAATTATAAAAGAATAAGATGCCAAATTAAAGCTGTTTAAATCAAATTTTATCTAAAATATATATTAAACTTTAAATTTATTTCATTTTAGACTGATTATAAATTAACTTAACATGTATATGCTGATTAACATTTAAGTATATTTGTGTGTAATCTATTACATTTTGTAATGTTTAAAATTAAATCTTCTTTTTTTGACATCCTTTTTTTTATTGCTGTAATAGCAGCATTGATAATGAGTGTCTCACTTACTTCTAGAAAAGATTTGATTTATATCTCTCCTATAGTTATTCTAATATTAATATTTAAATATTTAAGTATAACTAAAAAGAAAGCTGATCCTAAATTTTTAATAGCTTTACTGGCTTTTCTTATTCTTAATATAATAAGTTTTTACGATTATAATAAATATTTTAATGCTATTAGCTTATTAACTTCAGGATACCTTATACTTTTTACTTTGATTTTAAAAAAGTATTTAATAAAAAGTAAATTAAAATCTTTTCTATCATTATCTGTTATACTTGGCGTTTTTTTAGTTGGATATGTAATTTATGCAGTGGTAGATTTATTGATTGATCAAATCCCGAATTACAACATAATATTCATGTTTATTTGTGCGTTGTGCTTATTTATTTATGCGATCACTTTTGCTATGATTTATATTAGTGATAATTACGCTACTGGTACAATTTTGTTAGCCTCAGGTGTTGCCACAATTTTCAACCTTGGCTTATCTCCAATCAATGAATATTTTCTGTATAACGAAATTTTCACCTTATTAATATTGTTTTGTCATTACTTGTCGCTTTATCTTTTTATGACCTTTATTTTAAAAACTAAAGTTGTCAAAGATAATGATATTTCTAGTAAATATTTTTAATTATAAATAGCTGTTTTTAAAAATATTACACAATATTACTTAACTAATCACTTCATATAATCGGACTTGTAAAAACAGTAGTTTTTTATCAGGTTTTCAACATAATTTATCACTTATATTTTTACAAATTTTAACGTATTTTAATATTTTGGTATAGCTTTATGCTATACATTTGCCGACTTAAATAAATTATCAAGAATCTCAATAAAAGGAGATAGCAACCTGCAATAACAAGCAAGGTGCTAAATAGATAAGCCAAGTAATTGGAACAAATGTTAAATCATATGTCTTTTATTTGCTGCTATTTCCTTTTAAAAATGAAAAGGAAACATGGCAAAGTCAAAAACAATTACTCCAAAATTTTCAGCATTAATACCATTATTCGTATTTGTATTTACATTTTTAGGTGTTGGAATTTATCAAAACGATTTTTACGCATTACCAGCTCCAATTGCTGTTATAGTAGGTATAATTGTGGCATTTTTAATGTTTAAACAATCCATAACCTCTAAAATAAATACGCTGCTTAAAGGTTGTGGTGATGATAAAATATTAACCATGTGCCTAATCTATTTATTGGCTGGTGCATTTGCAACTATAACTAAGGCTACTGGAAGTGTAGACGCTATTGTAAATCTTGGACTGGATTATATTGCTATACAATACATCTATTTTGGCGTGTTTATAATAGCTGGTTTTTTATCTGTATCTACAGGTACATCTGTTGGTGCAATAGTTGCATTAGCTCCAATTGTGATTGGTTTTGCAGATAAAAGCAATGTAGATTTAGGGATATTATGTGGTGCATTACTTGGCGGTAGTATGTTTGGAGATAATCTTTCGGTAATATCAGACACAACTATTGCAGCAACACAGTCATTAGGTTGTAAAATGAGTGACAAGTTTAAGCAAAATATTAAAATCGCGTTGCCTGCAGCTTTAATCACTATAGGTATTTTAATTATACAAGGTTTTGGATTAAAAGCTGTACCAACAGATGCTATAACCTACACCTACTCCATTATAAAAATCACGCCTTATCTATTGGTTATCCTACTTTCTATTATTGGAATAAATGTTTTTGTAACGTTGCTTTTAGGTGTTATTGCTGGTGGACTATTAGGAATTATTTATGGAGATTTCACATTAATAGAGTCTACTAAAATCGCATACAGTGGTTTTACCAGTATGACCGAAATCTTTTTGTTATCTCTATTAACAGGTGGACTAGCTGCTTTAGTGGAAAAAAATGGAGGGATAAACTATATTCTTAGTAAAATTAAAAATTTAATTCAAAGTAAACGCTCTGCACAACTAGGTATTGCTGCATTGGTTGGTACAATTAATATGGCAATTGCTAATAATACAGTTTCTATTATAATAGCTGGTCCAATCGCAAAAACAATCAACGATCAATATCATTTGGACAACAAAAAAACAGCTTCTATTTTAGATATTTTTGCTTGTATTATTCAAGGAATCTTGCCTTATGGCGCTCAAGTCTTAATGATACTTAGTTTTGCAAATGGTAAAATTGATTATCTAGATTTAGTTGCAAACACTTGGTATTTAGCGTTGTTATTCATTTACACTATCATTTATATTAGCTTTAAGCCTTTACGTTTTCGCTAGTGTTACTATGATTTAATCTTATGATTTTATAATTAAATCATCATAAATTAAATCTTTGTTAAAAAAAAGAATGAACATTCATTTTTGTATATCTTTGCATCAGAATTAGATCACAAATGGCAAAACTTCAAAAAAGTATAGATAAACGTAACGCATTGGTAAAGGCGACAATCGAGTTGGTTAACAACAACGGTTTTCATGCGACACCAATGAGTAAAATAGCAAAAATGGCTAACGTCTCACCTGCTACAATCTATTTGTATTTTGAAAATAAACAAGATTTAGTAAATAAGACTTACGTCGAAGTTAAAGCAGACTATACAAAATATGCTTTTGAAACTTATAAAGAAGATATGCCTATTGAAGCTGGCTTTAAACTAATTTGGAACCGTATTGCAGACTTTAAATTAAAAGAAAGTGAAAACGCAATGTTTTTAGCACAATGTGATAACACACCAATGATTGACGAGATAAGCAGACAAGAAGGTATAAAACACTTACAGCCACTGCTAGACCTTTGGGAACGCGGAAGACAAGAAGGTATTATTAAACCTTTATCTGATTATTTACTGTACGCCTATGCTATAAATCCATTATCGTTTTTGATGATTACCCAAAAACGTGGTGTTTTTCAATTAGATAAAGCCCATTTAGAAGAAGCCTATCAATCTGCTTGGAGCAGCATAAAAGTTTGTAATTAAAATGAAAAAAACAGCAATTATATTAGGTGCAACAGGTTTAACTGGAGGTATTTTACTTCAAAAATTAATTGAAGACAAAGACTACTCCAGCATAAAATTGTTTTCACGATCTAAAATAAAAGGATTACCTAGTAAGGTAACTCAATACATTGGAGATTTATTAAAACTAGAAGATTTTAAAGACGATTTTACTGCACATCAAGTGTTTTGTTGCATTGGTACAACTAAAAGTAAAACACCAGATAAATCACTTTACAAAAAAATAGATTACGGGATTCCGGTTGCTGCTGCAAAGCTTGCTAAAGCTAATGGTATAGATACATTTGTAGTTATATCTGCAATGGGAGCCAATGCAAAAAGTAACATATTTTATAATAAAACTAAAGGCGAAATGGAGCAAGATGTCCTAAATCAAGACATCAACCGATCCTTCATTTTAAGACCTTCATTAATTGGAGGCCAACGTGAAGAAAGACGTGCGCTTGAAAAAATAGGAATCTCAATTTTTGAAGCATTAAAACCGCTATTTATAGGTTCCTTAAAAAAATATAAAATTATTGAACCAGAAACTATTGCTCAAGCCATGTTAAACCTAGCTAATAGCACCAATCATGCTAATACTATTATAGCATCAGATGCAATACAACGCATTACTAAAAACAACTAAAACAAACATTGAATATATGGAATTATTAGATAAATTAAATTGGAGATACGCAGCTAAAGCCATGAATGGCGAAAAAGTAGCAGAAGATAAAATAGAACGTATTTTAGAGGCTGCACGCTTGGCTCCCACGTCTTCAGGATTACAACCTTTTGAAATATTTGTGGTAAAAAACCAAGATATTAAAGAGCAAATTAGACCAATTGCTTGGAATCAATCTGTAATCACAGACTGTTCTCACCTTTTAGTATTTGCTGCTTGGGACCATTATACACCAGAGCGTATTAATTATATGTTTGATTTAACCAATGACATTCGTGGTTTTAAAAACGAAGGTTGGGAAAATTACCGACAAATGTTATTAGGTATGTATCCTCAAAAAGATCCAGAAGAAAACTTTATTCACGCATCAAAACAAGCTTACATTGCATTTACTGAAGCGTTAACTGCTGCAGCTTTTGAAGGTGTAGATGCAACGCCTTTAGAAGGTTTTGAGCCAGATGCTGTAGACAAAATTTTAGGCTTACGCGAAAAAGGTTTACGTAGTGCTGTATTATTACCAATTGGTTACAGAAAAGAAGAGGAAGATTGGTTAGTAAATCTTGTCAAAGTTAGAAGACCTATGGATGAGATTGTAACCGTTATTGAATAATATAAAACTTAAATGAAATTGAACATGAAAACGATAGTATTAAAAAGCAGACCTGAAGGACAACCTACACTTTCTAATTTTGAATTTGTCGAAGACGATAAATCGTTAAACATAGCTGATGGAGAGATTTTATTAGAAGCAGCTTATGTTTCGGTAGATCCTTATTTAAGAGGACGAATGAATGATGCAAAATCTTACATTCCGCCTTTTAAATTAAACGAACCTATACACTCTGGTGTTGTGGCTAAAGTTTTAGATTCTAAAAACAAAAAATTCCAAGTTGGAGATTACGTTTCTGGCATGCTAAACTGGTCTACTATACAAGTGTCTAATGGTGAAGGTTTAATTAAAGTAGATCCTGAAAAAGCACCTTTAAGCACCTATTTAGGTATTTTAGGTATGACAGGTTTAACTGCTTATTTAGGATTAACCGAAATAGGAAAGCCTAAAGCAGGCGAAACCATAGTAGTTTCAGGAGCTGCAGGTGCAGTTGGTAGTGTTGTTGGACAAATAGCAAAAATATTAGGCTTACGCGTTATTGGAATTGCTGGTACAGATGAAAAAATCGAAATGCTAAAAAGTAAATTCGGTTTTGATGAAGGCATCAATTACAACACCACAAAAGACATGAAATCTGCAATTGCTCTAGCTGCACCAAACGGAGTGGATGTGTATTTTGATAATGTCGGAGGACCAATTTCGGATGCTGTAATGTTTAGTATTAATCAATTTGCAAGAATCATTATTTGTGGTGCCATTTCGGTATATAATAATACTGAATTGCCTACAGGATTAAGCGTACAACCATTTTTAGTTAAAAACAGTGCGTTAATGCAAGGCTTTATTGTTAGTAACTATGCCGAAAAATTCCCAGAAGCCATCCAAAAATTATCAGGTTGGTTAGGTGAAGAAAAATTAACCTATACCGAAACTATCGTTGATGGTTTCGATAATATTCCTCAAGCTTTTATCGATTTATTCGAAGGTAAAAACAAAGGAAAAATGATAGTAAAAATATAATAACCAAAAGAAAAAGAAGATGAACAATTTTGAATTTAAAAACCCAACCAAAATTATTTTTGGAAAGGATACGATAGAACAATTAAAAAATGAAATTCCTTCAGACGCAAAAGTATTATTACTTTATGGTGGAGGAAGTATTAAGAAAAACGGAATTTACGATCAAGTAAAAACTGCTTTAGCAGACGTTAATGTTACTGAGTTTGGAGGTATTCCTGCAAATCCAGAATACGCAACATTAATGGACGCTTTAAAAATTATTAAAGATGAAAACATTACGTATTTACTAGCAGTTGGTGGTGGATCTGTAATTGACGGAACTAAATTTTTATCTGCAGCTGCTGTTTACGATGGTGATACACCTTGGGATATTTTAACTAAAAATATCAGAACTGAAAAAGGAATGCCATTTGGAACTGTGTTAACCTTACCAGCAACAGGATCCGAAATGAATTCTGGTGCAGTAATTACACGTGAAGAAACTAAAGAAAAATTAGCAATGGGAGGACCTGGTTTATTTCCAGTGTTTTCAATATTAGATCCACAAGTGATAACGTCTATTCCAGAACGTCAATTAGCAAATGGTTTGACAGATGCTTTCACACACGTTTTAGAACAGTATATGACGTATCCAATTGGAGCTTTATTACAAGATCGTTTTGCAGAAAGTATATTACAAACTTTAGTAGAGGTTGCTCCAACAGTATTAAAAGATCCTACAAATTACCAAGCAGCATCTAACTTTATGTGGAGTTGTACTATGGCATTAAACGGACTTATACAAAAAGGAGTACCAGGAGATTGGGCAATCCACATGATGGGTCACGAGTTAACAGCTTTATTCGGAATTGATCACGCACGTACGTTAGCTGTAATTACTCCAAGTCATTACAAATATAATTTTGAAGCTAAAAAAGAAAAATTAGCACAATATGGAGAACGTGTTTGGAATATTACTGAAGGTAGTACAGACGATAAAGCCTATGAAGCTATTGCTAAAACCGAAGCATTTTTCCATCAGTTAGGTATTGATACTAAATTATCTGACTATACTAAAGACTATGAAGGTACTGCTGAAGAAGTTGCTAAACGTTTTAAAGCTAGAGGTTGGAAATTAGGCGAGCGTCAAGCTTTAATGCCTGAAGATGCAGAAAAAATTGTAAAAATGGCATATTAAACATACTATCATTTTTGGGTGTAGTTAAAGTGCTATAACAGCAAAAATTCTAAGGTTTTTAACTGCACTCAAACTGATATTAATATTATTATTATTATTAAATATATTCAGTAGTATTAAAATGAATTTAATAAAAACATTAGCCTTAACGCTAACCATTGTTACAGCAACTAGCTGTAAGGATAAAACAGCTTCTAAAAGCGTTTTAGAAGTAAAAACAGAAACTAAAAAAGAAAAAACTATGAACGTATTATTTGTATTAACATCTCACGATAAATTAGGAGATACAGGAAAAAAAACAGGATTTTGGGTTGAAGAATTCGCAAATCCATATTACACATTAGTAGACAAAGGAGCTAAAATTACTATTGCTACTCCAAATGGAGGTGCAGCTCCAATAGATCCAAGTAGTGACTCACCAGATGCTGCTACTGAAGATACTGAGCGTTACAACAAAGACGAAGCAACACAAGCATTAATTGCTAATACACATAAATTATCAGTCATGAATGCTGACGATTTTGATGCTGTATTTTATCCAGGAGGTCATGGCCCATTATGGGATTTAGCAAACGATAAAACGTCAATCGCTTTAATCGAAAAATTTAACACACAAGAAAAGCCTGTAGCATTTGTATGCCACGCTCCTGCTGCATTAAAAGATGTAAAAGGAACAGATGGAGAACCATTAGTAAAAGGTAAAAAAGTAACAGGATTTACAAATACAGAAGAAGATGCTGTTGGTTTAACACAGGTTGTTCCATTTTTAGTGGAAGACATGCTAAGTAAAAATGGTGGAATCTACTCTAAAAAAGAAGATTGGGCAGCTTACGCTATTCAGGATGGTAATTTAATTACTGGACAAAATCCAGCATCATCTGAGTTAGTTGCAGAAAAATTATTAGAAAGCTTAAAATAAGCTTCGCTTTATATATTAATAAAAAAGGTTGTCCATTTGGACAACCTTTTTTTGTTTGTAATTTTATGCCAAAATAAATCTATTAGATAACTAAACCTTTTCAGTCCTTTGTTTAAATAGATCTTAAATTTAGCGCATAAAAAAAGGCTGCCTTTTTAGGCAACCTTTTTCTTGAATTGTACTGAATATATATCTTAGATAACTTTTACGTTAACTGCGTTTAATCCTTTGTTTCCTTCTTGTAAGTCAAATTCAACCTCATCACCTTCTCTAATCTCATCGATTAATCCAGAAATGTGTACAAAATGATCTTTGTCTACTCCTTCTTCAGTAATAAAACCAAATCCTTTTGTGTCGTTGAAAAACTTTACTGTACCTCTACTCATTGTAATGTAATTTATTTATTAATACTTAATATTATGCAAGTATAGTGCCATTAATTAGATAATGAGTTATAATTCTCATTTATTATTTGATTTTCAATGAAATAAAAATGAATATTTATGTAAAAAAACGAAATAATTAATCGTCATCTTCATCAAAACCAGGCAATTCCAAAGCTTTTACAGATTGTATTGCATTTCCAGCAATACCTTTAATAGAGCCATACATATCTATGGTATTGGTCACTACTTTCTCGATTTGCTTCTCTCTTTGCTTCCAAATACGTTGCATCGATCGTTTTTCACTCTCTAAATCAGACTTCATTTGTGTAAAACCTTCCACAATTGCTTCAATTTGCATTCTAAAGGTGTTACTAGTTAAGTAATCATATAGTAAATCCATTTTATCACCTTTGTTTTCTTGGGTGATAATAGCATTATTAACTTGTAAAATTCCTTCTCTTAACACAGCACACAACCCTTTAAACTCGTCGTAATTACAAATCCAAATACCATCCTTTAAACCCATTCGGTCCATATCTGATGGCATGACCTCAGTCACTAATACACCAATATTGGCTCCTCGATCTCTAATGTCTGCTTTAAATTTTTCTATCCAGCTAGGCTGAAAATCTTTTGTACGCTTACTCTCGTAGTAAATAGTACCACAGTTTTGTTCTGTTCTAGTATGTACAATTTGGATACAGTCTCCACCTCTCGCACCTTTTTTAATTTCCTCGATAGTATCTAACGGAAACTGAGCTGCTAACCACTCCTCTATTGCTAACTCTTGCACTTCACCTTGTAGTTGCATAGAGCCTTGCTCCTGCTTACGTTTCATTTCTTCGGTTAGCTTTTTCTGGTCTTCCAATTGCTTTTGCATTTCTTTAAAACGCAATTCGTTTTTGTCTTCCTCAGATTTTTTAATCTTTTCTTTTTCAGCTACTAGAATTTCGTTAAGCTTTTTTTGTGCTTCCGCCTCAGCAGCTTCTTTAAGTTCGCCTTTTTCTCTTTTAAGCTTTTCAATTTCTGCTTTAGAGCGGTTTAACTCTTTGACTTGTTCAGATTTTTCGTTTAACTCTTTTTGTAACGCAGCAAACTGATCTGATTGCTCTTCCTTTAATTTAAGCTTTAGCTTTGCTTCAATTTCTTTTTTATCTTCTTTAAGCTGATTTTCTAAACGTTCTTGAAATAACACATTCTCACGCTTTTTCTTTTGTTCAAAATCTAACTTCTCTTGTTTTAATTGCTCTTGCTGACTCTCATATCGTTTTTTCTCGGCAGCTATTTGCGACTGATACTTTTGTTTGATTTCCTCTTCTAATTGATGCGATAAAATATCTTGAACATCTATGGAAGTCCCACAATTAGGACATTTTATTTGATTTTCGTTTTTCATATAGTCAAGTTTGTTATCCTAAATGCAAGTTTTATTCTTTTAATTTAATGAGGATTCAATATAGGATTATTTGTAAAAATAATTAATTTTTTTGAAGCTCTAGTCATCGCAACATATAGGTGTTTTGGGCATTTATATTTATGAGCATCTAATAATACTACTGTGTCAAACTCTAAACCCTTGGTTAATAAGGTCGTACCTATACAATTTCCATATATTTTTTTACCATTTCTACGAATTCTATTTCTTTTATTTACCATCGCTTCGTAAACAGTAATTTTATTAAAATGAGCTTCTTCCAATGATTCTTTTAGTGAATTATACAAATCAGTGCGATAACAAGCTATTTTTAAATCATCTTTTATTTTAGATAAAGAATCAGAAATAAGTAGTAATGATTTTTCTTTTTTTAAATTTTCAAAATTACTTTTTAAGGATTTTATTTTTAATCTATCCTCTTCCTTTTGTTTAGATTTTACGCCTTTATCATTAAACCAATTATTAATATCTGTTTTTTTAAAAATTTCAGAAGCTATTGCTATCAGCTGTTTTACAATATTAAAACTATCTGTATTATCAATATTCCTAGCAATTGAATAAAAATCTTTATTATCAATTGATTCTATTAATGTAAAACTATTTTTGAATTTTTTGATTATTGATAATCTAGGACTTATATGAGTCGATTCTGGATATATGAACAATGGTTTATTCGTTCTTAATATTTTCCAAATTTCAGAAACATAAGGATTACCAATATTATGCAAATCTTTTTCATTAACGATATGTGTTTCTATAGATTTAAATTCCCTTAAATCTATAACTTCCTTTCCTATAAGTTTTTCTCTAATACACTTTAAATCTTCTCCTAAATCTTCACGACTATTATTTTTCCATCTCCAAGGTGTGCTTAATGTAAACTCATTAGATTTAAAATCTTTCATTGTTGGGTTATCAAAATCAATCAAATCACCTTTATTAAAATCAAAAATTCCTTGTAAATGATCTCCAAGTATTCTTGTTTTAACTAATTTGGAAAGCAACATAATTAACTGATGCTGTTCATTTGTACAATCTTGATATTCATCAACAAATAATCCCTCATAAGATGATAAAATGACTTTTGAAATAGGCTTTAAAGTAATAAGATTACAAGCTTCCTCTATTATAAAAGGATAATATGCTTTAGAATCTTCTTGTTTTGGAATTTTATCTTTATCAACATAGAAAGCTAAAACATATTTTTGAGCAAAGCTTGTTATTGTTTCTACGTTAAATTTTTTACTAGGTATTTTAGCTTTTTTTAATTTTTCTTTAATAGATGAATCGCCTGCATGTGTATGGGTTAAAACTAGTTGTTTTCCTGTTGTAATCTTTAGAGACTCTGATATTGCATGAGTCTTTCCGTAGCCTGCAGGTGCAATAAGTAAACTTTTTTGCCTAGTCACGAAATCAAAATAATTATGCATTATCTATCCAATTAGAAAGTTTATTAATTTGTTTTCCAATATGCGTTTCACTAATTTCTTCTATGTACTCAAAGAAGATATCTCCGATCACTTCACCATGATCCATCCTTTTAAACCATTCTTTCTTTTCTTTTACAGAAACTGCACCTAATACATTTCTTATTTCAACACAATCTTTATCAATCCACGTATATTCATTTTCATCATAGAAATTAATAAAATTTGACTTAACACTATCTTGAATACTCTCTTTAGATTTTAATTCAATTGCATATGCTACCATCTTACAAATAGCATTCCATGGTAAATCTTTAAATAATTGTTTTTCTAATGCCAATTTATCTTCACAATCAATTATTTCAACTCCAATACTTTTGAGATCCTCTTTTCTAATATTAATAGAGTCAACATCAGAATCACAAAAAACACAAACCTTATATCCACAATTTACAAAAGCTTCACTATAGCTAACGAACGTAGAACCACCTCCATCAACTAACCTAACTCCTTTCAAAGCTATATTATCTTCATCTTTAGATAAACTACTATTATTAAGTGCTCGACAAAAACCAACCTCTGTTGCTCCTTCACAAATAATTACTTTATCAGCAAAAAATGCTTCAGGATTTCTTCGAATAGTGCCTTGAAGAGAAGTATCTAACTTTCTTAATTTTTTTTCATTTTTTTTAACTATGAATAAATTTTCTGCTGATAATTCAACTAAAACATCTCTAGAATGAGTGGTTATAAATATCTGTCCTGCATTATTCAGCTTCAAGGTTTTTGCTAAATGTTGTGCTCTATCAGGCTCTAAACCTTGTTCTATTTCATCTATCAAAACTATACCGCCTGACTTAGCTAGTTCAGCTTGAATTGCAATTGAAATTAATCTCTTTGAACCTTTACCTTTTAAACGAAATGGAACATTATTATCATGTAATGAAAACCGACTATCTGATAATGTAATGCTTTTTAAATCTAGACTTGTTGATACATTTGATATATTAATTCCAAATTTTTTGGAACTTGCTACAATCTTTGCTAAAACGTTATTAAATTCATTAAAATCTTTTTTATCAACGTCATCTTTAATGTTCCTCATTGATTCATTCAAAACATCACCTATACTACTCTCTTCATCTTCTAGTCTGAACAAAGCTTTCAATGGACTCCTTTGATCCCAAGAAAAATGACTATCTATATAATCTGATACTTGAAACATATTTAATTCACTTCTTTGTGATGAAGATATTTCAATAGGATCTTGCCTACCATTGATTATATACCATTTTGGTTCTAAATTCTTATTGACTATTAATTTTAACGTTAAAGCTATTTCTAAACCATCTTCAATATCATCTTTTATGGTTCCATTAGCTTTGTTCAAAGCTCTAATATATAATCCAAATTGACTTTCTTGAATTAGTTTTTTTGGTAAATCATATAAATTGACTTCTATGTCAATTGGAACAGAGACATCACAATTATGAAAATCTGTATCTTTTATTGTTAGATTCCAATTTGGACTGAGTACATATGAAATAGCGTCTAGAATTGTAGTTTTACCTGCATCACCACGACCTATCAAACACACAAAATCACTGAATCCAAACACTTGTTCAAATGATTTAATTCCTCTAAAATTATTGATTTTGAGTGTATGTATTTTCGCCATAAGTATTTTTTTATATTATCAAAAGTATGAAGTAATAGGTTCTAAAAATTAACCGTATTGTATTAGTTATTAATAAATAAGATTGCTTTATCAACAATTACATATAATAATAATAATTATGCGTAAGTTTTTTAATTATTTTAAAATTACATCAAGTATTCAAACAAACCTTACGGGAAACCTCATCTTTGTAAATTTCACATTAAACCAAAAAAAAAGACCAAGCTTTTCAACTTGATCTTTTGTATACAATAGCTGTAACGCTATTATAATTTATTTGCTATTATTCAACATTATAGATTTAGAATTTACAAATTCTCTAATACCAAATCCACCATGTTCACGTCCATAACCAGAGTCTTTAATTCCTCCAAATGGCATGTTTGGATGTGCTAATCCGTAAGAGTTAATGTTTATCATTCCTGTATCAAAATGGTCTTTTGCTAATTGGATGGCTTTGTCTTCGTCCTTACTAAAAATTCCGCCTCCTAGTCCAAAACGACTGTCGTTAGCTATTCGCATAGCATCTTCGTTATCTTTTGCTTTAATTAGTGAAGCAACAGGTCCAAATAGCTCGTCACTATATGCTGGTTGTCCTGGTTTTACGTCACCTAAAACGGTTGAAGGATAATAATATCCTGTAACCTCAGGTATTGTTCCACCACATAAAATGGTTGCTCCATTAGTAACACTGTCTTCTACTTGTTGGTGAATTTTGTCTCTTAAATCTTTTCTAGCCATAGGTCCTAATTTTGAGTCTTTGTCCATAGGATCGCCAAAATTAATGTCTTTCATTCCTTTAACAAATGCGTCTTTAAACTGGTCGTACACTTTGTCTACTACCACAAAACGTTTTGCTGCCACACAAGTTTCTCCGTTGTTATACGTACGTCCTTGTATGCTTGTTTGTACTGCTAAATCAATATCTGCATCGTCTAATACTAAATAGGCATCATTACTACCCAACTCCAAGACTGTCTTTTTTAATGCTTTGGCTGCTTTTTGTGCTACGTACTCACCAGCTTTAGAACTTCCTGTTAGCGTTACACCTCTAACTGCTTTATGTTCGATAATTTTATCAGATGTATCGTGATCTATAATTAAAACCGTAAAAAGGTTTTTAGGTAATCCTGCTTTTTCAAAAACGTCTTTAAGTTTTAATGCAGAACCAGTCACGTTTTTAGCGTGTTTTAATAACACTCCGTTTCCTGCCATAAGATTAACTATCGCATAACGAATGGCTTGATATAATGGAAAATTCCATGGTTGAATACCATAAATAACGCCTAAAGGTGCTTGTTGGATGATTCCTTTTCCTCCATTTTCCATGGTACGTACTTCATCTTGTAATTGTTTGATACCTTCAGTTGCTGTGTATTCACAAATTCCAGCACAAAGCTCGATTTCGTCATGACTTTGGCTAACTAATTTACCCATTTCTTGAGTCATTAATTCGGCATATTCATCTTTAACCTCCAATAGCGTTTTACCAACTGCTTTTATAATAGTTGCGCGATCTTCTAACGATTTTAGTTTCCAATCTAAAAAAGCTTCATGACAGTTGTCTACAGCTTTAATAGCTTGGTCTTCTGTCATGTAATCGTATTGTTTTATTGTTTTTTCGGTTGCTGGATTAATCGTTTTAAATCCTTTATCTGTGGTATTACTCATGTAAATTTATATTTAAGTTAGTGATACGCTTAGCACTGTCCAAGTGGGACTTTAATATGAATAAGCGTGTTTTAAAATGCCTTTATTAAAAGGCTAATCGTGTTGTAGGATTAAATTTTATTTAATCCTAAGGTTTTAGGCTTCTCCTCTAGCAGGATAATCTGCTTTTAGTATGTAGTCAATACCACCTAAAACATCATTGAAACCTGGTCTTCCAAATGGCATGGATTGGATAGATTCCCAATACACGGTTTGGTCTGGTGTTATTAAAAACAATCCAGGCTCTGTAAACAATTCTGGTTCTTCTTTAATTCCTGAAGAAATAAATAATCCCCATTTTCTAGCTTCGTCAATTGAAAAATCGTATCCTAACGGAATGTTTGAAATATCCCACTCGTTATGTGTTGCTTTTGCGACGTCTTCTGTATCAGAACTGATGGCAATGACATTTACGCCTCTATCTGTAAATTTATCTAACTTTTTTTGAAGCTCTTCTAATTGACTCTTACAAACAGGACAATGTTTACCTCTATAAAATAATACTAATGTGAAATTTTCTGGCGATTGATCGCTTAATTTCCATGTGGTATCGTTAACTAATTTGATTTGTAATTCTGGTGCTTTTTCTCTTGGTTTAATCACAGCTTTTTATGTTTTATAATTAATCAAAAACGTGTTGCTATTTGGATAGCGTTTTATAATTAATTGGTTTGAATTTGTTTTGTACAAAGGTCACAATAACGTATGCTTTTCATGTTACACAATTACTGTAGTCCTTTACAATATTGACACATTAGCTGAATAATGGTTGGGTATTAACTATGACTTTTAAGCTTTAATATACGCATTAGCATAAGTTTTTGTAAAATGCGCACCAAATAGTAATATTAAACTTGAATACGACACCCAAAGCATGATTAATATTATTGAACCAGCTGCTCCATAGGTTGATCCTGGTTGCATGGTATTAAAATATATAGCTAAAAGATATTTACCTAATAAGAATAGTAAAGTCGTTAATAATGCTCCTACCCTAACCGACTTCCAAGAAATAGTTGCTGAAGGTAAAAACTTAAACATAGTAGCAAATAATACGTATATAAATCCAATAGAAATTATAAAGTCAAAAGCAAACAAGTATTCTACAACATTATCAGGTAGAACATGTTGTAATTGGCTACTAAACGTGCTTAATAATGAGGTTAGTAAAAAACTAGTTAGCAATAAAAAGCCGATTATTAATATAAAACCAAAGCTTTTTAAACGACTAATAAGAGTTGCTATAAATCCATTGGTGTAATCGTCTTCATGTTCCCAAATTTTATCAAAAGCAGCTTGTAGTTGAAAAAATACTCCTGTAGCACCATATAATAAGGTTGCTATACCAACAACTGTTGCAAATAATGAGGTCGCTTCATTACCACGACCAACAATCATTAGTCGTATGGTTTCGGCAGTGTCAGGTCCTATAGCTTTAGCGATTTCATCTAACAATTCGCCTTGAACCATATCACGTCCCCAAACAGATCCTACTAAATTTAATATAATTATAATTAAAGCAGGCAAAGATAAAATGGCGTAATACGCAACAATTGCGCTACGCTGAAAGGGTTCGCTTTTATACCATGACTTTGCTGTTGTTAACAACAGTTTAGGTAAACTTGTAAGCTTAAATGTTTTTGTGATTGTCATGTTGGTATTGGAATATAAAACTACAAAAGCCCAACCTAGTTAGTTGGGCTTTATTAACTAAAGGCAATACTAATTTATAATTGTTCCGTTTGCTCTAAACTCGACATCCATATTTTTACCTTTTTGCTTAAACTCTACGTCATAAAATTCTCCTTTTGACGCGCTATCAACATGTTCGACTTCGGTAATGTCTTCACTACCATATTCTTTTTTAATGATGTCTCTAATAGCTTTAGGTAAATCGTCTTTTTTGATACTAGATTCGGTTTCAATCCAATTTCCGCTAGGACTAAAATCTGCTCTATATTTTTCTCCATTTTGTTTAAATTGTGCTTCGTAATTACCATTAGCATCAACTTCCCAATCTGGATTATTTTCATTTGGATATTTAGCTTCAAAAGCTTGTTGGACAGCGTCTGGTATTTGTCCTTTAACTGTGTTTTGACAACTAAATGCTATAAGTGCGATTAGTATTAGTTTGATATTTTTAAATGCTTTCATAATTTATTGGTTTAAAAGGTTGATTGATACGACTTCAATTTCGCTGTAGATGTTGTCATCCGTAGTTTGTTTTATGGTTAAATTAAAGGCTTTACCTACATGCTTATTGGCTTGTAAATTGTAATTATCTAAAGTTTTACTTGCGTTAATATCTTCAATAATTATAGTGTTATCTTTTATATCTGTGAAGTAAAAAATCCTTCCATCATAGCCATCATAAACGACTTGTTTGGTAACACCTCTATTTTCCATATTAATGGCATTAGAGTTTACTACTATTGTGGAAGCAAAAAATAGACTGAATATTATGCTTATTAGCTTCATAATTTTAGTGTTTAATGGGTTACTAATTTGTTATACTGCAAAGATGGATATAAACACTACTATTTTCATTATACAATTATCTTAGACCTTTACAACATTTACATATACCTTAACTTTAAAGCATAAAAAAAGCACAATGATTACATTGTGCTTTTAAGTACTATAATAGTGACTGGTTATATTTTGTTTCCGTAGATATCTAATTGTACCACTGGTTTACCTAGTTGTTTGACTTCTTCAAATTGAGTGGCTTTATCACCAACTACTAAATATACCATTTCAGACTCTTTTAAATATTGGTCTATAATAGTTTGATAATCTTCCAAACTCATAGATAACAATTCGTCTTGGTCTGTGTCTAAAAAGTTATCAACTTTATTGTATTTACTAATACGTCTTAATATACCTAATTGTGCGCCTAAACTTTCATAAGCTCTAGTATTACCTTTTAATATTTTATTTTTGGTTAACTCTACTTCTGTATCTGTGAAGCTTTCTTTATAGTCTTTAACCATGTTTTTAATGATTTCTAGAGACTTTAAAGTGGCGTTGGCACGAACACTTGTTCTAATAGCAAAAGGACTAACAGCTTCACGATTTGTAATACCAGAATATGCTCCATAAGTATATCCTTTTCCAATCCTAAGCGTTTGAAATAAACGACCACTTGATCCTCCTCCTAAGATTTCGTTAGCAAAATCAAGATTGTTAGCGTTTTCGTCTTTTCCAGATAACGCTAATTTACCAATATATAACACAGATTGTTTAGCATCTGGTACATCTACAAAATATAGTGTTCCGGCTGTATTAGTTGAATGGACCGCTAATGTTGGTACATTAATAGTATCTCCTTTCCAAGCTTTTAAAGGACTTAAAGCAGCTATGGTTTGCGTTTTGTTAATGGCTCCAGCAATATGGAATGTAGCATCCTTAGGTGATAAGTTGTGGTAATAGGCTTTTAAATCTTCCATTGTAATATCCTTAGTACTTTGTAAAGTCCCAGAACTATTAATACCAAAACGGTTATCCTTGCCATACATTAATTGGTCAAAGACATTAGAAGCAATTGCATTTGGATTGGCTTCGCTACCCTTTAAACTGGTTTCTAACGCTTGTTTTAGTCTACTAAACTCACTAGCATCCCAACGTGGTTCTAAAATAATCTCTTTTACAAGTTTAATAGTCTCGTCTAAATTTTTAGTTAAACACGATCCTGTAATATGAAAATCCTCATTTGCACTATACATATTAATATTAGCACCTAATAACCCAATAGCTTCCTCTAAATCTGCAGCAGTTTTTGTTTTTGTCCCTTGCATCATCAAATCGCTAAATAAATTAGAGACACCTTCTTTTCCTTTTGGATCTAATAATTGTCCACCAGGAATTGTAATATCAAACTGTACTAAAGGCACTTCGTTATTTTCTATTCCATATAAAGCCATTCCGTTTTCTAATTCTCCTTTCCAAATAGCAGGTGCTTTAAATACCGGAAGTTTACCAAAATCAGGTTCGCTTCTATCAAATTTACTAGGCGTTTTTTCGTAAACCGCTTCTTCACCTTGACTAACCTCTTCATTAGCGACGTCTTGTTTAACCTCTTCTATCCAAACCGTTGCTTCTTTACTTTCAGCTACAGCTAAATCTAATTGTCCCTTTGGTAAAACGCTAGTCATTACAGCATGTTTACCTTTTAAATAGGTATTATACACACGCATAATATCTGCTTCTGTAACAGCATTAGTTAATTTTGCACGTTTTGTAATAAAACTTGGATCACCATTAAACTCGTTATCCTGAACTAATTGAAACGCTTTATTTAACACAGTACTTACACCTTGATATAAATCTGTTTCTAATTGCGCTTTAATGCGCTTTAAATCTGCCGAATTAACTCCGTTAGTTTCAAAACGTTTTAAACCATCATCAATAGCAGACTTGACTTGATCTAAATCTGTACCTGCATTAGCACGCACTCTAAAAACAAATTCGCCTGCTAATTCGCTACTGTTTTGATATGTCCCAACATTAGGTGCTAATTTTTGTTCTTGTACAATCACATTATATAAAGGCGATTTTTTGCTTCCGCTAAGTAATTGCCCTAAAATATCCAAAGCATAAGTGTCTTCATGATAATTTTTAACTGTAGGATACACTAGTCTTATTTCTGGAAGTTTAGCAAAATTATCTTCAAAATATAAAGACTTAGTTTCGTTTAATACAACAGGTTCAAAATTTTGCTCTTCAACTTCTGGTCCACTTGGGATTTCGCCAAACCATTGTTCAACCAATTTTTTAGTCTCTTCAACATCAATATCTCCTGCAATAACTAAAGAGGCATTTTTTGCACCATAATACTGTTGGTAAAAGGCTTTAACATCATCTATAGTTGCTGCTTGTAAATCTGGTAAGGCACCAATAACTGTCCAACTATAAGGATGTCCTTCTGGATATAGGTTTTTTCTAATAATCTCGTCTGTATAACCGTAAGCTGCATTATCAACACGCTGACGTTTTTCGTTTTTAACCACTTGCTTTTCGCGCTCTAAAGCAGCTTCTGTCACTGTGTTAATCATGTAACCAAAACGGTCAGAATCAATCCACATGATTTTTTCAAATGCGTCTTTAGGTACAACCTCGTAATACACTGTATAATCGTTAGAGGTTCCACCATTACGACTTCCTCCCCATTCTGGTATCATTTTACGATTGGCACCAACAGGAACATTCTCTGAGTCATTAAAAGACATGTGCTCAAAAAAGTGAGCAAATCCTGTTTTTCCTGGTTTTTCTCGGTTAGAACCTACATGCATTAAGGTAGCAACAGCTACAATTGGGTCAGAATGGTCTTCATGAAGGATTACTTCTAAACCATTTTTTAAAGTGAATTTTTCATAATTGATTTTAAAATCTTCGGTTTTGGTAGTTTCAGTAGTGCCTGAATCTTTGCAAGAGATTACTGTTAAGGATATTAGCAGTAAAGCAAATTTAATTGTTCGCATTATTTTTAGTTTTTTTGATTGTGGTTTAAAGATAATCAATAAATTTTTGTCTTAAATTTTTAATAAATTAAATGAAAATGAAATTGAATTTAATTATCTTTAAGTAATCTTAAAATCTAAATATATGGATATCAATTTTGAATATGACAAGGTAAAAGCAAGTGAGGCTTTAGAGGAATTTACTACTGAAAAAATCCAAAAACTTTTTAATAAATATGAATTTATAGTACGTGCTGATGTATTTTTTAAATTAGAAAATACTAATGACGATAAATCAGGTAAAATTGCTGGTATTAGACTTAGTGCTCCAGGACCTAGACTATTTGCTGAAGAAAGCAAAGAGACCTTGCACAAAAGTGTTAGCGAAGTTGTCAATCAATTAGAAAGACAATTAGCAAAACGTAAAGGAAAAATGAATACGCATTAATTTAATGCTATACTTAATATAAAAAAAAGCGACTTGAAAAAGTCGCTTTTTTTTTATTTTATAATTAAACAGATAGTTGTTTAAATTTAATACCTAATGTGGTTTCTACTTTTTTAAGATCACTATGCTCATTACCTAAAATTAATGCAATAGATTCTCCTTTTTTACCTGCACGTGCTGTACGACCACTTCTATGTGTGTAATACTCAGTATGCTCTGGTAGTTGATGATGGATTACAAAAGCTAAGTCATTAACATCAATACCTCTAGCAGAGACGTCTGTAGATATTAATAATTGTAATGTTGTGTTTTTAAAAGCACGCATGACTTTATCGCGCTCTTTTTGTTGCATATCACCTTCTAAAGCACCAACGTTAAATCCTTCGGTTTCTAATTGATGTCTTAGCGCTTGTGCACCAGCTTTTGTTTTTGTAAAAATTATTCCACGTTGGTTTTCTCGGTCTTCTAAAAGTCTAATTAATGTAGACGATTTTTCGTGTAACGTCGTTTCAACAAAATAATGAGATATGTTTTGGTTAACTACACTGTTTCTATCAATCTCTAGTCGTATAGCTTCGTCAGCTATGTAACGCTTAACAATATCTTTTAAATCGTTAGACATTGTAGCACTAAATAACCATGTGTTTTTTTGACCAGTAACGCCTTTTAAAATAGTAGTTAAATCATTTTTAAAACCCATGCTTAGCATTTCATCTGCTTCGTCTAAAACAATTGTTTTAACTTGAGATAAATCTACAGCCTCACGCGTCATTAAATCTACTAATCGACCTGGAGTAGCCACTATAATGTGAGTGGTTCTAGCAACGTTACGTAACTGAATGTCTATTTTTTCGCCACCATATACACCTTCCAAAAATATTTTAGAGTTGTTATACTTGGTGAATTTAAATAGTTGTTTTTTAATTTGCTGAACCAATTCTCTAGTAGGCGCAATTATTAACGCTTGTACAGCATCTTTTTTAGGATTAATTTTATGTAGTAATGGCAGTCCAAAAGCAGCTGTCTTACCTGTTCCTGTTTGTGCTAAACCAATAAAATCGGTTGATGATTTTAATAACATAGGAATCGCTTGTGCCTGAATTTCGGTTGGCGATTTAATCCCTAATTCCTTAAGAGATTTTATATAGTTTTTATCTAAACCAAGGTCTTTAAAAGTCATAATTAAATAGTAATTAGTCTGTGTTATTAATATGTTTTTACAAAAGTAAGCAACTGCAAACTGCGACTGAATACTGTTACATTTAAGATTTAATCTTCTGGTGGAAAACCATTGATTTCTTCAAAAATCTCATCAAAATTAGTACGTAAATAGGCGTTTAATTTTTTACGATAATCGTCTTTTAACCATTCTACAAAGTTAAACGTACTTTTACTAATACACTTAGTATATCTAGAAATACGGTAATCTATATCGTCACCCAATAATTTAGCTAAAGCTAATGCATCCCATAAATCCTCACTATTTTCTGTACAAATATGTGCGTGATGTTGGATGGAGCGCTCTAATACAACTTTAGAGCTTTCTCCTGCTCTAATACTATCAATGTAGCATTTTTTAATATCAAAATACACATGGTCAGATTTTTTAAATTGCTCGCGCAAATCCTCTGGCATTTCATATCTAAAATTGTTTTCAAGTTCTTCATCACTTAAAATACCATCTAAATAATAATTTGGAGAACGGAAAATTTTGTGCCAATCTAAGTCACTTCCCCAAGGTCCAAATCTGTGTAAGTTGTTACCTAAATCGATAACTATAAACTTATTTTTATTTTTTAATATACGCGATCCACGACCAATCATTTGGTAGTATAATGTCAACGACTTGGTTGCTCTGTTAAGCATGATACAGTCTACTGTTGGCTCATCAAAACCAGTGGTTAAGATACTTACCGATGTTAGTATGGCATCTGGTGTTTCTTTAAACCATTTAAGTATGGCTTTACGCTCTTTTTTAGTATTGTTATTATCTAAATGTGCTACAGGATATCCAGCACGTCTAAAGGTATCATATACGTGTAATGATGTATTAATACCATTATTAAATATTAATGTTTTTTTACCTTTACAACGTTCTTCATAAGCTTGTATTAGCTTAGTTAGCATATCTGTATTGGTATATAAATCTTCTGATGATTTTACGGTATAATCACCATTAGCTCCAACCACTAAAGAGGTTAATCCAACGTTGTATGAAAATATTTCGGCACGTGCTAAAAATTCGTTTTCAATTAAAGATTGGATGGTTTCTCCAACGATTAGCTCGTTATAATTATCCTTCATTGGAAGGTTAATATTACTACTTAAAGGTGTCGCAGTTACACCAAGAATAAACGATTTTTCAAAAAACTTAAATAACTTAGTAAAACTATTGTAATGTGCCTCATCAATAATTACTAGTCCAATGTCTGAAATATCTAGCTTATTATCTGTTAAACGATTATTAAGTGTCTCCACCATTGCTACAAAGCAATTAAAATCACCTTGATCACTTAAATCTGCTTTACTATCTACAATTTTATTACTTACACCAAATTCTGAAAGCATATTTGATGTTTGCTTACATAATTCTATCCTATGTGTCATTACTAACACTTGTTTTTTGTGGTGTTTTAAGTATTGTCTTACAATTTCAGAGAAAATAACTGTTTTTCCACCACCTGTAGGTAGTTGATATAATAGATGATAATCTTCAGGCGCTTCTTCAAAACATTTAAAAATCTTATCGATTGCTCCTTTTTGGTAACTATAAAGACTTTTTCCTTCTGTACGTTCTTGTAATTCTAGAGTTTTAGTAGACATTAATTAATTGCAATTTTTAAATTTTAAGATGTGCAAAAATACAACGATTTAAAGGGTTTCAACGACTATTCTTCAAAAAAAATTATTATACCTATTTTTACACAACCATATGAGCGATAAAACCGATAACTTTCAGGCCCAATTTAGTGGCTTTTTTAATACACCACATTTATTTTTTTCTGAAATAAATACTATGCAACCTTTTGTTAAGCAATTAGATAGACCTTTTGTTTTTAATAGAAAGGTTAGACCTAATATTAGGTTAGGACAACGTGTAGAACAATTTGTGTTTGAGGAGTTAAAGCATTTTGATGACATTTCTGTTTTGTCAGAAAATATCCAAATACAGGAAAATATTAACCAGACTATTGGCGAATTGGACTGCTTAATATTAAATAATTTGGAACCAATTCATTTAGAAATTCAGTTTAAATACTATCTATATGATGCCAGTTTAGGGAGCACAGAAATAGACTGTTTAATTGGACCTATGCGTCGAGATAGTTTAATTGAAAAATTAAATAAACTTAAATTAAAACAACTACCACTACTCTATAATACTGCTACAAAACCTTACTTAGATAAATTACAATTAAATGTCGATACCATAAAACAGCAAATATATTTTAAGGCGCAAATTTTTATGCCTTATGGAAGTAACATTACGTTTAAAACGTTAAACAACACCTGTATTTATGGCTTCTATTTTAATTATAAAGATCTAATTTTGTTTAAGGATTGTAAATTTTATAAGCCTCAAAAAACCGATTGGTTATTAGACGTAAATAGTCATGTTAATTGGTTGACTCTAGATCAAATAGAGCCACAATTAACCATATATCAATCCGAAAAATACTCACCTTTATTATGGCTAAAGTTTCCTAATGGTCAAATAACAAAATGCTTTGTGGTCGCATGGTAATTTAATTTATTAGAGTAGTTTTGTAGCCTTAAATCTTTTTCCCCAACTAATATTAGTAATTAATCCGGTTTCTTATTTTTTTGAAAACACACAAATACATCAGGCTTTTAACAGTTGCTTTATTATTACTTATTCAGATTGTTTTTTTATCCATGATAATTAAAGAACAATACACAGCAAATAATGTATTGATTAGTACTGCAATTATAGTAGTTATCCTATCTACCTTTTTTGGTTACCGCTATTTAGATTTACATCATCACAAGTATAATTATGAGAGGTTGTCTGTTGTAATTTGGGTTCCGATAGGTGCATTACTGTGTTATATAATTAATATATACCTTGGTTTGGGTAGTGTATTGGCAGCAGGAATTATTGGTGTTTTAGCCTCATTTGCACCAAAAATAAATAACCAATCTAATTATCTAAAAAAACTACCAACAGTAATATATTGTGGTGCTTTTGTTGGCATGTCCAGCGCACAAATAACACCATCTATAAGTTTTGTAATTGCTGCAGGTAGCATTACTGGATTGTTATATATGCTGTCTAAAAACTTGTTTCTTGGAATTGGAGGTAAACTTGGTGCTTTAGCTTTTGCAGGTGTCATTATTGTATCATTAATACACTGGTTATATTTATGAATGTTATACTTATAATATTAGCTAGTATATTAGGAGCTACTGTAACGTTTTACGTAAGCGAACAGTTAAAACAAGGTCCAGTCAGGGCGTCTGCCTTATTATCTTTAATAATTGGTTTGTTTTTTTACTGCTTTCCTAATGTATTAAATGTGTATCTCACTCAAAATATTCCGTTAGTATTTATCGGAGCCTCATTTATTGGAATGGCTTCTCCAAAAGGTAAAAACAACTATTTATTGTTAGCTTTTGCTGGCCTTTTATTTAGTATAGTTTACATAAATAAAAGCGCTTTTTTTAAGGGTTATGGTGGTGCTTTAGGCACATTAGCTTTTATTGCATTAATAACAACACTGTTTTTTGCACATTTGCTTACTCATAAATCTAAAATGCTATCTAAATTTAAATGGATGAAAAATAAAGTGTTTAAAAATGAAAATAATTAATTGTTTTACGCAATCGTCTTATTAATCACGCGCACTTATTAAATAGTCTTTTAATTTTATTACATTGTAGGTCATTAATGTTTTAATTGAAATTTTAAAAAATGAAAAAACTAGTATTCTTTACTCTTTCCTTACTGCTGCTAGCGTCATGTAAAACAAATCAAAACGGAAGTAGCGAAACAACACAAGTTGCCTATCAAAAATCCCGTTTGTACGATCAGGAAAATAATAGAATAAGTCAATCTAAATTTTACAATCAACTATTAAAAAACCAAGATTTATCATGGGCTTATGTGTCCAATAAAACAAAATTTGATAAACGATTAGTACCTGGTCAAAAACATGGTGAAATATCAAATAAAGCAACTATAATAAAGCAATTAAACAATACATTAAATATTGATATTGCTAGTGACAAACCTGTTGTAATTATTTACTACCCAGGAAAAGACCCTTGCAATTCTGGTGGTGCTTTAACAAAAGGAATAAGGTTAAAAGAGCAACAAGACTTTGAAATAAAACTGTTTAAATTAGCACAAATAAAACCTATTTACTTGTATAAAAACACAGAAGGTTTAGCAGATACAAATGATATAACTAAATGGCATCAAGATCCAGATGGTTTAATAGAATCTTTATTTTTTGAATACCATTATCCATGTTCTAGTTATTTAGTCATTTCAAAAGATGGCGAATTTTCTAGTAAGTTTGGAGAGTTTAATTATTCTGAAGTTTTAGCAACAACCAAAAGACTTAATCAATAGTTAATAACTACTAACAAAACCCTTTTATTTAGTTAACTTATTCACTTATTTTGCGACTTTAAAAACTAAAAATTAAAGCCTAATTTTGGCGCTTTAATATATTAGCGCAACACACTAATCCTTTGCGCTTTAATAACTAATAGACCTTATAAAATGAAAGTCTGTATTGCCGAAAAACCATCTGTAGCTAGAGAAATAGCTCAAGTATTAGGTGCCAACTCTAAACGTGATGGTTATTATGAAGGTAATGGCTATGCAGTAACCTATACTTTTGGTCACCTTTGTACCTTAAAAGAACCAAACGATTATAAACCTTATTGGAAAAGTTGGGATTTAAACAACTTACCAATGTTACCAGAAAAATTTGAAACTAAAGTCACCAAAGATTCTGGGATACAAAAGCAATTTAAAATTGTTAAAAGCCTTTTTGACAAAGCAGATGTGGTTATAAACTGTGGTGATGCAGGAACAGAAGGAGAATTAATCCAACGTTGGGTTATTGATCAAGCTAAATATAAAGGCGAAGTACAGCGTTTATGGATTAGCTCCTTAACGACCGAAGCAATAAAAGAAGGTTTTGAAAAACTAGAACCAAGCAAAAAATACGACAATCTATATTACGCAGGTTTTTCGCGTGCTATTGGAGACTGGCTACTTGGTATGAATGCTACCAGACTATATACAGTCAAATATGGTGGTTACAAGCAAGTATTAAGTGTTGGACGTGTACAAACACCAACTTTAGCAATGGTTGTAAACCGTTGGAAAGAAATTGAAAACTTTAAGCCTCAACCCTATTGGGAACTGCAAACCATGTATCGCGATACCTTGTTTAGCTATGAGGAAGGTCGTTTTTTAAAAATGGAAGATGGAGAAAAGTTAGCTAATATTGTAAAAGCACATGACTTTGAAATCGTCTCTATTACCAAGAAAAAAGGTAATGAATATGCGCCAAAATTATTTGACTTAACAGGATTACAAGTGTACTGTAATACTAAATTTGGATTTTCTGCAGACGAAACCCTTAAAATTGTACAAAAACTGTATGAAATGAAGGTGGTTACCTATCCTAGAGTAGATACAACCTACTTACCCAACGATATTTATCCAAAAGTACCAGGTATTTTAAAAAACCTAACACAATACGCGACTTTAACAGCTCCTGTTTTAGCTAAAAAAATTAAAAAATCTAAAAAGGTTTTTGATGATGCTAAGGTTACAGATCACCATGCCATAATCCCAACTGGTGTACAAAGTAATTTACAATATAACCAACAACAGGTATATGATATTATTACACGACGTTTTATTGCTGTGTTTTACGACGATTGTAAAGCGGCTAACACCACAGTCATTGGAAAAGCCGAAACCGTAAACTTTAAAACCACTGGTAAAGAAATACTTGAAAAAGGATGGCGTGTTGTATTTGAAACTAAAAATAGCACAACAAAAGAGCAAGGTCTATTACCTACTTTTGTTAAAGGTGAAAAAGGACCACATGAACCTAGTTTTTTAGAAAAGCAAACCAAACCGCCTAATCAGTTTACAGAGGCAACACTACTTCGTGCTATGGAAACTGCAGGAAAGCAAGTGGACGATGACGAGCTGCGTGATTTAATGAAAGAAAACGGTATTGGTAGACCATCCACACGTGCAAATATTATTGAAACACTGTTTAGACGTAAGTACATAAAACGTAATAAAAAACAAGTGTTACCAACCGTTACAGGGATCCAATTAATAGATATTATTAGTAATGATTTGCTTAAATCAGCCGAATTGACTGGTCTTTGGGAGAAACAATTAAAGGATATTGAAAAAGGCGAATATTCTGCTGCTGCTTTTATTAAAAACATGAAGCATATGGTAGATCAATTAGTCTATGAAGTACGTAGCGAAAAACTTGAAGCTAAAATAAGCTACACTAACAATAAATCAGAAAAATCCACCAAAACAAAATCTAAAACCAAAACTGGTACTAAAGGTATTGTTGGTAAAGCCTGTCCTAAATGCAAACAAGGACAAATTTTAAAAGGAAAAAAGGCTTATGGGTGTACCAATTATGGTAAAACATGTGATTTTGTATTACCTTTTAGTTTTGGTGAAAAGAATATATCCGAAAACCAATACAAACGTTTATTGGACAAAGGATCTACCGTTAATTTAAAAGGTTTTAAAGTCGAAGGTGCAACTGTTGAAGGTTTGCTGCGTTTTGATGATAATTTTAAACTTAAATTAGAACCTAAGCAAAAAAAGCCTGCAAAAACAAATACAGCTTCAGAGACTAATCCATGTCCTAAATGTAAAAAAGGAACGGTTATAAAAGGAAAAACAGCTTATGGTTGTAGTGATTATAAATCGGGTTGTGATTTTAGATTTAGCTATGACTTAATTCGCGAAAAAGCTAATGGACAACAACTTACAAAGGATTTAGTTTTCAAAATTTTATATGGACACTAAGCATAAACACTTTAAAATTTACAAACCTTATAGAATGCTAAGTCAGTTTTCTAGCAATGCTGCTAAAGAACAGAAAAAGCGATTTTTAGGAGAATTGGGTGATTTTCCGGGAGGTATTATGCCTATTGGTCGTTTGGACGAAAAAAGTGAAGGTCTACTCCTACTTACCACAGACGGTAAACTAAGTGACCATGTTAACCAATCCGGAATTGAAAAAGAATACTACGCCTTAGTAGATGGCGACATTTCCGCGAAAGCGATACAACAATTATCCGAAGGTGTAGAAATAGGATTTAACGGTAAAAAATATATTACAAAACCTTGTAAAGTCACAAAATTAAAAGAATTACCTGATTTACCAGAACGTTCAAAAAAAATAAGAGATGCTAGACATGGTCCAACATCATGGGTCTCAATAACTATAACGGAAGGTAAATTTAGACAAGTCCGCAAAATGACTAGTGCTGTAAATTGTCCAACCCTACGTTTGGTGCGTGTTAGAGTCGGAAATATCACTCTTGACAACATGAACGTTGCAGATGTTTTGGCTATTAAAAATCTAAACCAACTACTTTAACGTATCTTTAGTTTTTATAGCAAGAGTAATTGTTAAAAACATAGTACTTTTGTTTTAAATATTAACCTATTTCATGATACAATACGCACATTTTTTTTACGATTATTTTAGAGATTTAGGACTAACTAGAGTTACATCTAAGTACTTAAATATGTTGGTGTTATTGATTTTAACACTAATCTTTATTTTAATTTTAGATCTATTAGTTAGAAAGGTTTTAAGGCTGATTTCGGCTAAAATTGCATCACGAACAAAATCAAATTTTGACGACTTATTAATTACTAATCGTGTCCCTAGAAATATAGCGCATATTCCAGCTTTATATACTGCAATAAAAAGTATTCCGCTAGTATTTAATGACTTTGCTAATCTGCATTTGCTTTTTGAAAAATGTATGCAAGTGGCAGGAATCGTTTTAGGGCTTTGGATTGTAAGAAGCATACTTAATACTTTAAAAAATTACTTTAAAACTTTACCTAGTTTAAGGGATAAACCAATAGATAGTTACATACAAGTTTTTATGATATTTGCATGGATACTTGGTGCTGGATTAGCTATGGCTGTTCTGGTTGGAGGAGATTCTCTATGGAAGTTTATCACTGGTTTTGGTGCTGCAACTGCTATTATATTATTAATATTTAAGGATACCATTTTAGGTTTTGTAGCAAGTATACAAGTGTCTATAAATGATATGGTTCGTATTGGTGACTGGATTACTTTTGAAAAATTTGGTGCAGATGGAGATGTTATTGAAATTAATTTAGCAACGGTTAAGGTTCAAAATTTTGATAATACGATTACGACTATACCGACGTATGCTTTAATATCAGATTCGTTTAAAAACTGGAGAGGAATGACAAACTCTGATGGTAGACGTATCAAACGACATATGTTAATCAAGCAAACGTCTATCAAATATCTAAATAATGAAGATATTGAACGTTTAAAAGAAATTGAAATCATATCCACTTATCTAAGTACCATGCAAGACAAGATTAATAATTTTAATACATCTCATGGTATAGATAAATCTTCATTAATTAACGGTCGCAATATGACTAATATTGGTGTTTTTAGAAAATTTATACAGACGTATTTAGAGCAACATTCTGCTATTAATAATAACATGTTGTTAATGGCAAGACAACTACAACCTACCTCTCAAGGTGTACCTTTAGAGATTTACTGTTTTAGTAAAGACAAACGTTGGGAAAGTTATGAGTACGTTATGAGTGACCTTTTTGACCACTTCCTTGCTGCTGTTCCTTACTTTGATTTAGAACTTTTTGAATTGCCTAGCAACAGTACTTTTAAGTAAATCACTTTTATAATTTTTAGAAAAAGTTAATAAATAGTTAATGTGATTTCATTTGTAATAGTATTACTATTATCTTTGCAATCAAATAATTATTTATGCATAGTTTACTTTCAAATCTAAAAATTAATATAAACGATAAAATTTACCTTAAAGATCCAGAATCTTCTAATTTAGGTAAACGTATTGTTGAAAACAGTATCCAACTAATTGATGAGATTGGATTTGACTTATTTACGTTTAAAAAATTAGGTACTAAAATTGGATCTAACGAGAGTAGCATTTATCGTTATTTTGAAAGCAAACACAAACTACTAATCTACCTTACCTCTTGGTATTGGAGCTGGTTAGAGTATCAATTGGTTTTTGCTACCAATAGTATTGCAAATCCAAAAGAAAAAATTGAAAAAGCTATTGAGGTCCTTGCACAATCTGCTACTTTAGACTCTAATTTCTCTCATATTGATGAGGTGCTTTTAAAACGTATCGTAATTAACGAATACTCTAAATCATACCTAACTAAAGAGGTTGATAACGAAAATAAGGAAGGTTATTTTCTAGTTTACAAAAGACTGGTTACACGACTACATGATATGGTATTAACCATTGATAAGGATTATCCTTATGCCTTTAGTTTATCAAGTACTGTTATTGATGGTGCATTGCATCAGCATTTTTTAAAAGACCATTTTACTACTATATCTGATCTTAAAAAATCAGACGATCCAACTAACTATTTTAAAGATTTAGTTTTCAAAACCCTTAACATCTCAACAAATGAGTAGAAAAATATTAACCGCTTGGCAACGCTTTATTAGCCTACTTAAATTAGACAAAAAAGACGTAAGACAAGTCTTTTTTTATGCCATTTTTGCAGGATTAGTAAACCTATCGTTACCGCTTGGAATACAAGCTATTATTAATTTATTACAGGCAGCTCAAGTTAGCACATCATGGATAGTATTAGTCGTATTAGTGACTTTAGGTGTTGTTTTTGTTGGTGTACTACAATTAATGCAAATAAGAATTATAGAAAATATTCAACAAAAAATATTTACAAGAGCCTCTTTTGAGTTTGCTTACCGTTTTCCTAAAATGAAAATGAGCGAATTAAATGGTTATTATCCACCAGAATTAGCTAATCGTTTTTTTGACACAATAAATGTGCAAAAAGGTATCGCCAAAGTAATGATAGATTTTCCTGCTGCAGTTTTACAAATTGTATTTGGATTAATGTTATTATCCTTTTACCATCCCTTTTTTATAATTTATGGTGCTTTACTTTTAATCTTAATTTATGTTGTTTTTAAATTTACTGCAGAAAAAGGTTTAAGAACAAGTATTGATGAGTCTAATCATAAATACAAAGTAGCACATTGGTTACAAGAGATTGCTAGATCTATTGTTAGTTTTAAATTATCTGGTAAAACAAGTTTAGCGCTAAATAAAAATGATAAATTGGTTACTAATTATTTAGAAGCACGTGAGAGTCATTTTAAGATATTGGTCGTGCAATTCATTCAGTTAATTGGTTTTAAAGTTCTAGTAACTGCAGGATTATTAATGATTGGTGGTGCTTTAGTACTTAACCAACAAATGAATATTGGTCAATTTGTTGCTGCAGAAATTATTATTCTATTAGTTATTAATTCTGTTGAAAAACTAATATTAGGATTAGAAACCTTTTATGATGTTTTGACTTCTATTGAAAAATTAGGTAAAGTCGTTGATAAAGAATTAGAACCTCAGGATGGCGAAATTTTGGACGTAGACCATAATGACTTTAATATAGAATTAGATAATGTGTCTTACAGTGTTAAGGACAGAAAAAAGCCAATTTTACAAGATGTTTCTCTAAAAATTAATGCAAAAGACCGCATCTTAATTCAAGGTAATAGTGGTTCTGGTAAATCTAGTTTGTTAAAATTAATAGCTGGAGTAATTAGTCCAACAAATGGTAGTGTTTATGTCTGTGACAAATCGCTGACTAGCTTAAATATAAATAGTTACAGACAAAATATTGGTCAAACTCTAGTTGAAGAAACACCATTTGAAGGCACCCTTTTACAAAACATAACCTTTGGAGATACAGACATTACAAGCCAACAGTTGGATTGGGCTATACAAAATGTAGGCTTAAAAGACTTTGTAAAACAGTTACCAAATGGTTTAAATACAATGATTTATCCAGAAGGAAAAGGCGTATCCTTTACCATATCTAAAAAAATCATGTTAGCTAGAAGCATCGTTAAAAACCCTAAATTACTAATGCTAAAGGAGCCTCTTGATCAATTTGAAGCTAAAGAAGCACAACAACTAGTCAATTTTTTAAGTCAACCAGAACATCCTTGGACACTTATAGTAGTTAGTCAAAATAATATTTGGCATTCTAAATTAGACAAAGTTATCATTTTAGAAAAAGGTCAAATAATTAACACAAAATAGCATGTTAAATATTTCAACAAATAGCGTCAATAAAAATGTTGACATCAGTCGATATACTTCGGTACAAAGGGCATTAACCAGAAGACATTACAAGCATTTTAATCGTTTACTTATCATCTTTGGAGTAATTGGTATCATTATATTGTTTCTTCCTTGGACCCAAAATATAACAGCTTCAGGTTTAGTAACCACTTTAACGCCTGACCAACGTCCTCAAACCATACAATCACCTATTCCTGGACGTATTGAAAAATGGTTTGTTAAAGAAGGGGACTTTGTAGCTAAAGGTGATACGATTTTATTTATTTCGGAAATAAAAAATGAATACTTTGATCCTAACTTGGTTGAAAGAACAAGTCAGCAAATAAAAGCTAAATCATCATCAGTACAATCTTATGTTGGTAAGGTCAATGCTTTAAACAACCAGATTTCGGCTTTAGCCAATGAAAGAAAATTAAAACTTGAACAAGCCGAAAATAAGTTGTTACAATCTAAATTAAAAGTAAAAAGTGATAGTATAGATTTTGAAGCTTCTAAAACTAATTTAGGCATCGCACAAAAGCAATTTGAACGTACACAGCAATTACAAACCGAAGGTCTAAAAGCAGTTACAGACGTAGAAGAAAAACGTTTAAAATTACAGGAAACTCAGGCTAAATTAATTTCGCAAGAAAACAAATACTTAGCTGCTCAAAACGAGATTATTAACGCTAAAGTAGAGTTAAATCGTATTAGTGCTGAGTATTCTGATAAAATATCAAAAGCGCAAAGCGATAAATTTACTGCAGAATCAAGCGGTTTTGATGCAGAAGCACAAGTCACAAAATTAGAAAACGATTTTACTAATTACTCGATGCGTAATGATATGTATTATATTAAAGCACCTCAAGATGGCTACATAAATAAAGCTATTAAAGCTGGTATTGGTGAAACATTTAAGGAAGGCGAACAATTGGTAGGTATATCACCTTCAAATTTTGATATTGCTATTGAGACGTTTATAAACCCAATAGATTTACCTTTAGTACACGAAGGCGAAGTGTTTAGAGTTCAGTTTGACGGTTGGCCTGCAATAATATTTAGTGGTTGGCCTAACGTATCCTACGGAACATATGGTGCAAAAGTAGTAGCAATAGAGCGTTTTATTAGTCCTAACGGGAAATTTAGAGTGCTTTTAGCTCCTGTTGAAAACGAGCACAAATGGCCTGAAGCTATTCGCGTTGGTTCTGGTGCCAGAGCTATTGGATTATTAGAAGATGTGCCAATTTGGTTTGAATTATGGAGACAATTAAATGGCTTCCCTCCTAACTATTATCAACCAACTGATAATAAAACAGCTAAAGCAGACAAAAAATAAATATGAAAAAAGTTATTTTATACATAACAATTATTATCCCATTTGTACTGCATTCTCAAACGTTGGATAGTTTAAGTTATACCGAATTTTTAGGCTATGTTAAGCAATATCATCCTGTTGCTAAACAAGCCGATTTATTACTTGATAGTGGTCAAGCTTCTTTAATGAAAGCACGAGGTGGTTTTGACCCAAAGCTTGAAGCCGATTTTAATGAAAAAGATTATAAAAACACCGAGTATTATGAGCGTTTAAATGCAACATTTAAAGTCCCAACTTGGTACGGAATAGAACTTAAAGCTAACTTTGAGGAAAACACAGGCTATTATCTAAACCCAGAAAACACAGTCCCTGAGGATGGATTATTTAGTGCAGGAATTGGATTTTCTTTAGGACAAGGGTTATTGATAAACAAGAGAATGGCTGACGTTAAAAAAGCTAAGTTTTTTAAAGAGCAAACTCAAGCAGAACGTAATTTACAAGTAAATCAAGTCCTTTATGACGCATCAATAGCTTATTTTGATTGGTTACAAGCTTATAATGAAACTAAAATTTACGAGCGTTTTTTAGCTAATGCTAGCATAAGATTTAATGGTGTACGATCAAGCGTTTTAGCAGGAGACAAAGCAGGTATTGATAGTTTAGAAGCTGGTATTGTTGTTAAAAACAGAAAGCTTGAACTTGAACAAGCAAAAGTAAAATTATTAAAATTGCGTTTGGAGGCTTCTAACTTTATTTGGTTAAACAATACGCCTGTTGATATTAATCAAACCGTAAGTCCTATGACCACTTTGGAAGCAGATATTGATCTAGTTTTAGGCATCAACATTATCCAAGGTTACAATTTAGATAACCATCCAAAATTATTAGCTTTAGGCAGTAAAATAGATGGTTTAGATGTGGATAGACGATTAAAAGCTAACAAACTTTTACCAGTTATTGATGCTCAATATAATTTTTTGTCAGAAACTCCAGATCAAGTAAATACGTTTAATGCTGCATCATATAAAGCAACGATAAATGTTGCATTTCCTTTATTTTTAAGAAAGGAACGTGGTGATTTAAAATTATCTAAACTAAAATTACAAGATGCCCAATTTACATTTGCAGACACCCAACTTCAAATAAAAAACAAAATTGAAGCTATTACGCAAGAGTTAGAGTCTTACAAGACTCAAAACCAATTAATTAAAACAATAGTTGCAGATTACAAAACGTTGCTTAACGCAGAAGAACGTAAATTTAGCTTTGGTGAAAGTTCAGTGTTTTTAATAAATAGTAGAGAAAATAAATTGATTGAATCTCAAGTAAAAGCAATACAATTAAACAATAAATTTTATGCTACAAAAGCTAAATTATTTAATAGTTTAGGTCTAGTACCTAATTAAGTTATTCGTCATTTTTTGGATTTGGATCAGCTTCAGATTTGTCTTCTACCTGAGATTTTAACTTAAGCACACTACCCTCTTCTTTAACAACAACAACAATGGATGCTTTAACACCTGTTGCTAGATTCCATTGGTTTGAAACAATAACATTCCCATCTTTATCCAACACCTGAAACTCTGCTGTATTTGGTCCAGAAGTCCCTTGGTTTAAAGCCTGGAAATCTATTTTATTAATACCTTCATCTAAAGATATTAATAAGCCATTAAACCCTGAAGTTAATGTCACACTTGGTACCATAATATCATCATTTAAAAAGACACGTATAGCATCGCCATCAGGATATTGGTGATCTCTGTAGATTATGTTAACAACTTTAGCTGATGTTTTATACTCTCCTAAAAATTGATTAACTAAGCTTCCATTATTAGATTTTTCGTCGTCTTCCTTAAACTTAAGTTGCTTTTTTAATTGTTTATTAAACAATTCTGCTGGATTTCTAAAGTTATTATCCTCTTCAATCATCGAGAACTCTTTTTTAGGTTTAACAACAGTTTGCACCTCTTTAGGCGCAATAATTTCATTGTTATTTGCAGCATCAGGTTTAACTGTTTCTGCTTCTGGAGCAGGCTCTATAATTAATTCTGGATCATCTTTAGGGTCTTCAGATTCTATTGCAGGAATGGCAAAACCATTACTCTCACTATCTATTTGGGCATAACCGAATAGTGAAACGCTAAAAAGAATAAAAAAAGAAATGTAAAATTTCATGGTATTATTATCTATTATGAATCGAAAATAAACCAAAAATCATACCTAAATGCTAAAAATATATTAATACTCTAATAATTTTAGTAATTCACCTTCAAATTTATCTCTAGAAAGGTATTGATCTTCTAATTGATTTATAAATGGTATTGGTGTATCTAAACTAGCGACACGCTTAACAGGAGCGTCTAATTGCTCAAAACAATGCTCCATTATTAGTGCAGATATATCACTTGCTATTCCACCAAATAACGAGTCTTCTTGTAATATAATAGCTCTACCTGTCTTTTTAACTGACGCATAAATAGTATCTGTATCTAAAGGTTGTAAAGTTCTTAAATCAATAACATCTGCTTTGATATTTGGATGTTTTTCTAGTGTATTTAAAGCCCAATGTACTGCTGCACCATAAGCTATAACAGTAACATCGCTTCCTGATTGTAAGGTTGCAGCTTTACCAAACGGAATTGTAAAATAATCGGTTGGAACCTGTTGTCTAATACTTCTATATAATGCTTTATGCTCAAAAAACAAGACAGGATTTGGATCGTTAATAGCTGTAGCTAAAAGTCCTTTTGCATCATACGGAAACGCTGGATACACCACTTTTAAACCAGGTGTTTTTGTAAACCAAGCTTCATTTGTTTGACTATGAAATGGTCCTGCTGCAACACCTGCACCACAAGGCATTCTTAAAACTATATCTGCATTTTGGTTCCAACGATAATGTGATTTAGCTAAATAATTAACTACAGGATTAAATCCTGAGGTAACAAAGTCACTAAATTGCAACTCGACAACACTTTTAATTCCTGCAATGCTTAAACCCATTGCAGTTTCGATTATAGCAGATTCACAAATTGGAGTATTACGTACTCTGTCTTTTCCAAATTGCGCTACAAAACCATCAGTTATTTTAAACACACCACCATATTCGGCAACATCCTGACCCATAATTACTAAATCATCGTGACGCTCCATAGATTGTTTTAATCCTTCAGATATAGCATCAATTAATCGTAATTCTTCAGTATTACTATTTTCTTTAAATTCTTGATATTCAAATTTTTGAAACACATCATTTAATTCATTACTTTCAATAGGCATGATTGGAGTTTCCGCGTAAGCGATATCTAAATTATCATTAATTTCTTTAATTATTTCTTCTTTTAAATCTGCAATAATTGTGTCATTTAAAAGCGCTTGTTGTATTAAATACTCTTGAAAATTCTCGATAGGATCTTTAGCTGCCCACTGATCCATTAAGTCTTGTGGCACATATTTGGTACCACTAGCCTCCTCGTGTCCACGCATTCTAAAAGTTTTAAACTCGATTAAAACAGGACGCGGATTTTTACGCATACTTGTTACAATTTCATTTAATTTAGTGTAAACTTCTAAGATATCATTACCATCAATTATATGGCTTTCCATACCGTAACCAATAGCTCTGTCTGCTAAATCTTTACAATTATATTGCTCTGTGGTTGGTGTAGATAAACCGTATCCATTATTTTCTATACAAAACAATACTGGTAATTGCCATACAGAAGCTACGTTTAACGCTTCATGTATATCACCTTCACTTGTTCCGCCTTCTCCTGTAAATACAGCAGTAACTTGATTTTTATTTTTAAGTTTTGATGCTAATGCAATCCCATCTGCAACACCAAATTGAGGTCCTAAATGGCTAATCATTCCCACAATATTAAATTCTTGTGTTCCAAAATGAAAGCTTCTGTCACGACCTTTAGTAAAACCATTAGCTTTTCCTTGCCACTGCGAAAATAATCTGTGTAATGGAATGTCTCTAGTCGTAAAAACACCAAGATTTCTGTGCATTGGTAAGATGTATTCTTCCTGATCCAAAACTGAGGTTACACCAACAGATATAGCTTCTTGACCAATACCAGAAAACCATTTACTAACCTTACCTTGACGTAATAAAATTAGCATTTTTTCTTCTATTAATCTTGGTTTTAGCATACGCTTGTACAGGTTTAAAAGCGTAGTGTTATCTAGAGTTTTTTTATCAAAAGTCATTATGGTTTTTTCTAATACTGCTGTTTTCATAAATAGCGTTTGTCAAATATAGAATAATTGCTTAAAAATAAATGAGCACTTTAAAAAAAATATGACTATCATTTTTCCAATGTTTTCGCTACATTTGTATATATTACACTTATAAAATAATAAAGATGAATAGCATACCTAGCGTTAATTTAAAGGATTTTACATCTGGAGATCCTGTTAGAAAACAAAAATTTGTTGCTGAGATAGGGAAAGCCTATGAAGAAATTGGGTTTGTAGCCTTAAAAGGACATTTACTTGATGAAGCCTTAGTTGACGATTTATATAAAGAAATAAAAAACTTTTTCTCTTTACCATTAGAGACCAAACATAACTACGAAATTCCTGGAATTGGAGGACAACGTGGTTACGTGTCTTTTGGAAAAGAAAGTGCAAAAGGTAAAAAAGAAGGAGATTTAAAAGAGTTTTGGCATTTTGGACAATATGTTGAAGATGATGCTGAACGTGCAAAGGAATATCCTGAAAATGTTACGGTTAATGAGTTGGCTCATTTTAATGAAGTCGGTAAAAAAGCCTACCAAAAATTAGAAGAAACTGCTAAATACGTGTTACGTGCTTTAGCGTTATACTTAGGTTTAGAAGAAACGTATTTTGATAATTATATCCACAACGGAAACTCAATTTTACGTCCTATCCACTATCCTCCTATTACACAAGAGCCTGATAATGCTGTACGTGCTGCTGCACATGGTGATATTAATTTAATCACATTATTAATGGGTGCCCAAGGTCGTGGATTACAAGTGCAAAACCATAAAGGCGAATGGATTGATGCTATTGCAGAACCAGACGAATTAATGATTAATGTTGGTGATATGTTATCTAGACATACCAATAACAAATTAAAATCTACAATACACCGAGTAATTAATCCACCAAGAGAACTTTGGGGAACTTCACGTTATTCAATTCCTTTTTTCATGCATCCTATTAGCGAAATGAAACTAGATGTTTTAGATAGTTGTGTAGATGATGCTAATCCAAAACAATTTGAAGATATTACTGCTGGAGAATTTTTAGACGAACGTTTAAGAGAACTTGGGCTTAAAAAATAAGTTAACAGGCATTAGACTTTAGTTGATAATCATTGACTAAAGTCTACATATCTGTAAACGGAATACTACTACAATGGATTTAAAAGATCAATTAAAAAATCTTTTTCCAGATCACGAGTCGGAAAATATCGAAGAACAAGAAGACAATAGTGATATCTGGCTACAAGATGACCCTATACTTTGTAAATACGAAAAACGTAAAGGTAAACCTATTACAATTTTGGAAGGGTATACTGGAGCTACAGAAGATTTTAAACTTTTGGCCAAAGAGCTAAAACAAACTTTAAGTGTTGGTGGAAGTTTTAAGGATGATAAAATTATTATCCAAGGTGATTATCGCGATAAAATAATGGCTATTCTTAAAGATAAAGGCTTTAATGTTAAACGAGTTGGAGGTTAAAATGAGTCAAACTAGTCTACATATTACCAATGGATCTAATGTTACAGATGTCCTTAAAAAATTTAATTTTGAAGGCGACATGTTGACTTGGCACGAAATGCTGTGTGAAGGTCCTACCCTAAAAGACTTTGACACACCTAAATTTTTTGAAATTAGACAAACGTTTCTAGAAAACACCTATGATGTCGAGTATGATATAGATAGTATCAAGACTGAGTTTAATAAACTAAACGATGTCTCTAACTACAGCCAAATTATTTTATGGTTTGAATATGACCTATTTTGTCATATTAACTTAATAGCTGCTATTAGTTTAATTAAACAAAAAGGAATAAAGTTACCTTTATATTTAGTTTGTAGTGGTCGTATTGAAGGCGAAAAGGACTTAAAAGGACTTGCGCAATTATCTGAAAAACAACTATTAAAAGAGTTTGAAAATAAAATTAAATTAAATGTTGATGATATTGCAACTGCACAAAAAGCATGGCGAATATATTGTGAGGAAGACCATAATTTATTAAAAGAGTTAATTGTTAGACCTTCTAGTTTTAAATATTTAAGCAATTGCTTAAAAGCACATTTACGTCGTTTTCCGGATACAAGAAGTGGTTTAAATACCTTAGAGTACAATACTTTAAAATTAATTAAAGAATACAAAATTAAATCACGCCATCACCTGCTTGGATACTGTTTACATTATCAAGGCTATTATGGTTTTGGAGATTTACAATTAGAACGTATGATTGATAGGTTACACCTATTTTATGACGAAACTGAAGAGACATTGACGCTTAATAGAAATGGGCATTTAGCATTAGAGCATCAAAAAAACTTCTTTAAAATAATTGATACCAATTTTAGATTTGGAGGCGTTAATAAAGCGGACTACCAATACAATAAAACAGAAAATAAATTAATACATACCATATAAATGGCTATACAAGAATCAGAATTAATTTTAAATCCTGATGGTAGTGTTTACCATCTTAATTTAAAACCAGAGCATATTGCAGATACAATTATTACTGTAGGTGATCCTGATCGTGTTTCTGGAGTAACAAAATACTTTGATTCGGTTGAGTTTACAACCCGTAAAAGAGAGTTTCATACTCAAACTGGAATGTATAAAGGTAAACGTATAACCGTTATATCAACTGGAATTGGAACTGATAATATCGATATTGTGTTTAATGAGTTAGATGCTTTGGTTAATATAGATTTAAAAACCAGAACCATAAATAAAACACACAAGTCTTTAGATATTATTCGTATTGGCACCTCTGGTTCTATTCAAAAAGACATTGCTATTGATACCTTTGTAATAAGCGAAAAAGCTTGTGGATTTGATAGTTTACTTCATTTTTATAATAGTAAACACATACAACAAACTGATGTAGCAGATGCTTTAGTTGCGCATACAAATTGGGCTTCGGAAAAATCAAAACCCTATGTCGTAGCAGTAGATAAAGACTTAGCTGCAAAATTAGAATCTGATCAAACCACTAAAGGCTTTACAGCAACAAATGTTGGTTTTTATGGACCACAAGGTCGTGTATTAAGATTATCCATTCAGGATAACGATTTAAACGATAAACTTGCTAGTTTTAATTTTAACAATCAACCCATTACTAATTTAGAAATGGAAACTGCCGGAATTTACGGTTTATCTAAATTATTAGGTCATCGTGCTGTATCCATGAATGCTATTATAGCCAATCGTGCTACGGGAGAATTTAGTAAAGATCCTAAAAAAGTAGTAGATCAATTAATTACATATACGTTAGATAAAATAGTTAGTTAAGATGAAACAAATTAATATTGGTGGTGTACCAGAACATTTTAATCTAGCTTGGTATTTAGGTTTAAAAAATGGCGAATTTAAAGAGCAAGATATCAACTTACGTTGGAAAGACTATTTTGGAGGTACTGGAGCCATGTGTAAAGGCTTAAGAGATGGTGACATTGATATGGCAGTAATCCTGACAGAAGGGATTATTAAAGATATTATTGATGGTAATAAGTCTAAAATTGTTCAAGTTTTTGTAAAAACACCATTAATATGGGGAATTCATGTTGCTGCAAACTCTGACTATAATAAGATTGAAGATTTAAAAGGAACTAAAGCTGCTATAAGCAGATATGGTTCTGGATCGCATTTAATGGCATACATTAATGCAGAAAATAACGGTTGGGATTTAGAAAAAGATTTAGATTTTGAAGTTATAAAAAACCTTGAAGGTGCTGTAGAGGGTTTAACCGAAGGTAAAGCAGATTACTTTATGTGGGAAAAATTCACCACAAAACCATTAGTAGATAATGGTACATTTAGACGTGTTGACAACTGTCCTTCACCTTGGCCTTGTTTTGTTATAGCTGTTAGAGAAGAGTTTTTGAAAACCAATAAAGACGATGTGAAGGCTATTTTAGACATTGTCAATGCTACAACCCAAGAGTTTAAAGATATACCAAGTATTGATCGTATGATTGCAAACCGTTACGAGCAGGAATTGGAAGACGTGCAAGAATGGTTAGGCTTAACAGAATGGTCGCAAGAAAATATTTCTAAAAAAACAGTACAAAAAGTACAAGACGAATTGTTTGCATTAAATATTATTCCTGAAAAATGGAAGTATGAAGATTTAGTCGCAGATGTATAAATTATAAAAACGCCTCATATAACATGAGGCGTTTTTATTTATACTTTATCTCAAATACATTAGCACAATCACACACAGCTCCTCACTTTAGCTAAAGAGAGGTGGTTTCGGTTTAACCGAAATCGGAGTGTTTGACATAAAACGCGAAGCAGTTTTAATTCAGTTAAAAATTAATATTATTTTTTTTGATTATTTTCAACAAATGTTTCGACAAAAAATACATAATAAAACAGAATTAAAACAAATCAGATCAATATTAAGACAAAGCCTAACTCCTGCTGAAGCCTATTTATGGACAAAACTAAAAGCAAGACAATTCAATAATATAAGGTTTAATAGACAGCATAGTATAGGTTATTACATTGTAGACTTTTATTGTGCTGAACATAAATTAATAATTGAGTTAGATGGTGAAATCCACAACCTTCCTGAACAAGTTGAAAAAGATAAAATAAGAACTAAATATCTTGAACAATTAGGTTTTACAGTTTTAAGATTTGAAAATAAAATGGTTTTTGATTTTTTACCATCTGTTTTTATGGCAATTAAAGAACATGTTGTTCAGGATGTGTAAATACTTAAACTCCTCTTTCTTCCAATTTCTTTTAAGTAGAAATTAAAATTCATTCTCCTCTTAAAATCAAGAGGAGAGCTTCATCACAACAACTTCAATAATAGTAATACTCTCAAATAACAACTAAAATCATAATCTTACACAGCTCCTCACTTTAGCTAAAGAGAGGTGGTTTCGGTTTAACCGAAATCGGAGTGTTTGACATAAAACGCGAAGCAGTTTTTAAATCAATAATAATCAAACGCCTCTTTCTTCCAAATTCTTTTAAGTAGAAATTAAAATTCATTCTCCTATTAAAATCATGAGGTGAGCTTCATCACAACAACTTCAATAATAGTAATAATCTCAAATAACAACTAAAATCATAATCTTATACAGCTCCTCACTTTAGCTAAAGAGAGGTGGTTTTATGAAATAAAATCGGAGTGTTTGACATAAAACGCAAAGCAGTTTCAAAAAACTACAACAGTTATAAATCTACCAATCTATCAAATCCAACCCATCAGATACTAACAAACTGTTAGTCTGACTAAAATGTTTATTACCAAACCAATACCCACGATTAGCACTTAATGGTGATGGATGTCCAGAGGTTAATATATGATGTTTTGTACCATCTATTAACTTCGCTTTTTTCTTAGCAAATCCTCCCCAAAGTAAAAACACAACATTTTCTTTTTGCTTGCTAATAGTCTTGATTACAGCATCTGTAAAGGTTTCCCATCCTTTGTTTTGATGGCTACCTGCTTCATGTGCTCTAACAGTTAATGTGGCATTTAGCAAAAACACGCCTTGTTTAGCCCAAGGCTCTAAATTTCCGCTTGACGGATAAGGTTTACCTAAATCTGTTTCAATTTCTTGAAAAATATTTACTAAAGATGGTGGATGCTTTACACCATTATTAACACTAAACGACAATCCGTTAGCTTGGTTGTAATTGTGGTAAGGATCCTGACCAATAATAACGACTTTTAAAGCCTTTAAAGTACAGGTGTTAAAAGCATTAAATATTAAATTTTCTGGAGGAAAGCAAGTTTCAGTTTTATATTGATTGTCTACAAATTGAGTTAAATCTTTAAAATAAGGTTTATCAAATTCGGTTTGTAAATAATTTTTCCAACTTTCATGGATAGCGACGTTCATATGTTGTTTATTTTTGTAGCGTTGACTTGTAATAGTATGCTAAAAATAATACTATCTTTAATAACACTAAACCAATATAAAAAATATTAAATAACCATTTAAAGCTTAACTTTTAGTAATCTTAAAAACTATTTTAATTAATTGAAATAGTGTTTGATTTTCAAAAAGTTGAATAAATAATACATGAAAACACTTAAATTTCCTTCTGCACAAACTATTTTACTAATTATTGCTGGATTAGTAACGCTATTAACCTGGTTAGTTCCTGCTGGTAAGTACCAAACTTTGGGTTACGACAAAACATCTAATCAGTTTACTAGAGTTAGTACAGAGCAATCGGTTACCTTACCTGCTACTCAGGAAACGTTGGAGACTTTAAATATTAAAATTCCGTTAGAAAAATTTACAAATGGTGACATCTACAAACCTATTAATATTCCAAATACCTACCAACAGCTGGAAGCCAAACCACAAAGTTTTTACGACTTTGTAAAGTCGCCAGTTAAGGGTATTATTGAGGCTTCAGACATTATTTTTCTTGTTTTAATTATTGGAGGTTTAATTGGTATTATTAATAGTACAGGAGCTTTTGATGCTGGTATTGGATGGTTAGCAAATGCTTTAAAAGGTCGCGAGTTTATCCTTATTATATTAGTGACTGTTTTGGTAGCTGCTGGAGGAACAACGTTTGGTTTTGCTGAAGAGACTATTGCCTTCTTCCCTATTCTAATTCCTGTGTTTTTAGCAGCAAAATATGATGCTATGGTTGGTATTGCTTGTATCTTTTTAGGAAGCTCTATTGGTACCATGTGTTCTACTATAAATCCTTTTAGTACTATTATTGCTAGTGATTCGGCTGGAATTAGTTGGACTACAGGATTATGGATACGTATTTTTATGTTGTTTGCCTGCCTGACTATTGCTTTAATTTATATTATTAGATATGGTAAGCGTGTACAAAAAGACCCTTCAAAATCTATTATTTATGATCAACAACAGCAAATTGCTGCCTTATTTACACAAAATAACTCAAAAACGGTAGCCTTTACTACTAGATTAAGATTATCCTTAATTGTATTTGCGCTTTGCTTTATAATCATGATTTATGGTGTTGTCGCTTTAGAGTGGTGGTTTGTGGAAATGACTTCTACTTTTTTAGTGGGATCCATCATAATTGGTATTATTGCTAAGATTAAAGAAACCGATTTTATAGACACCTTTGTAAAAGGTGCAGGAGATTTATTAGGTGTTGCCTTAATTATTGGTATTGCACGTGGTGTAACCGTAATTATGGCAGATGGTTTAATTAGTGACACCTTATTACACTACGCTAGCGGAATGACACAAGGTATGAATAAAGGTGTTTTTGCTAGTGCCTTAACTGCTATTTATGCTGGTTTATCCTTTTTTATACCAAGTAGTTCTGGTATGGCTGTACTAACTATGCCAATCATGTCGCCTTTAGCAGATAGTGTTGGTATTGGTAGAGAGATTGTGGTTAATGCCTACCAATTTGGTTTAGGATTATTTTATTTTATTAATCCAACAGGTTTAATTTTAGCCTCATTAGCAGTTGTTAAAGTTGGATTTAATAAATGGCTAAAATTTATAATGCCATTATTTATCATCTTAATTATCTTTACTTTAGTAGTCATGACAGTGACTAGCTATATGTAATTGCTTTAATAATCAGTTATAATTAATTATCTGTTTTAAAGCAGATATTTTAAATTATCGTATTATAAGCAGATATATTTGTATATCGTCTTAAAAACAGATATCTTTATAAAAAATAGTAGTACTATGATTGCAGTTTTAACAGGAGATATTATAAATTCTAGACAAGGTAATGTCTTGCAATGGTTGGATACTTTAAAAAAAACGCTTAATCAATATGGTCAAGAGCCACACGATTGGGAAATTTTTAGAGGAGACAGTTTTCAATTAATCACCACACCACAAGTTGCATTATTAGCTGCTATACATATAAAAGCAGCCATTAAAGAAAGTAAATTATACGATGTCAGAATCGCAATTGGTTTAGGAGAGCAAACCCATAAGGCTAAAAAAATAGCCGAATCCAATGGTCCTGCTTACGTTAACTCTGGTTTAGCTTTTGAAAACCTAAAAAAGCAAACACTAGCCATAAACGCAAATCAACCAGATTGGGACCAACCCTTAAACATCATGCTAAATCTAGCCTTATTAACCGCAAATAACTGGAGCAGCACAGTTGCCAATGTTATTGTAACGGTTATGGAGCATCCCACAAAAAACCAAAAAGAAATAGCAACACTATTAGGTAAATCGCAAAGTAATATAAGCGAAGCCTTAAAACGTGGTGGCTATGATGAGGTCATGCAACTAAACACCTACTACCAACAACAATTACAAAAATTATGATGTTATTAGTCCTAAAATTAGTCCTAGCACACGCAATTGGCGATTTTGTCCTGCAACCAGACCAATGGGTAAAAGACAAAACCATAAAAAAGCACAAGTCCAAATACCTGTATTTTCATGTGCTAATCCACGCCTTAGCATTACTAATATTACTACAATTTAATACCATCTATTGGATAGGAATAATCAGCATAGTCGTCTCTCATTACATAATAGATGTCATCAAACTTAATCTAACCAAAAAAATAAACCCAAGATTACTATTTATATTAGATCAAATAGCACACCTAATAGTCATTGCAATAGTCGCATTAAGTTACACGCAATATAGCTTTGACATCAACACATTATACTCTAAAAACGTCTTAGCATTACTACTATCCTTAATAGCTATAACTAGTATAGCATCCGTAATCATGCGCTTAGTCATGAGCAAATGGATCCTGGACGAGGACGATGCAAACGACTCTTTAGAAAAAGCAGGAAAATACATTGGTATACTAGAGCGATTATTTGTGTTTGGCTTTATAATCATCAATCAATGGAGTGCTATAGGACTATTAATAGCAGCAAAATCCGTGTTTAGATTTGGCGATTTATCCAAAGCCAAAGACCGTAAATTAACCGAATATATTTTAATAGGCACACTACTTAGTTTTGGAATAGCCATAAGCGTTGGACTACTCTACAATTTTATAATAGCCTAACCACAAGTTAATAGTATAACGCTTTCGCGGAAATAAAGCCATAAGCCACTTACCTACTACCGAAACTATAAAACCAAACCTAAACAGGTTACATTATAGCAACAGTTATAACCACCTTAACAAAAAGCACAAACCATTAGTTAGTGCTTTTTATGTTTATAACTATTTACTTAATTACGGAATACCGTAAAATTACCACCTAAACTTAACCTAAATTTACAACACAACCGAAACAAAAAATACGTAGTTGTACGTATTGCAAGCTAATTTCGATACTTGTAGCTTCGTTTTAGTAATTATAATGGAGAATGTGTTTTAATGAATATAATTTTTTTTAAAATTAATTGCATAAAGTTATTAAAATAGTTAAAGCTAATCAAATGAAAAAAATACCCAAAGAATTAAAAGAATTCTATCAGTCAATTGAGAATCTCAATTCATTGAGCACTTGGAATATTCATAGAGAAATCAAGCAAACCGCAAGAATCGTTGGAGATTGGGAGGATAAACTAATCATCGAAAGAAAATCATTAAACTATAATTTAAATAAAGGGGAATTAAAAACTAATGTTCAAGTCACTGACACGAAAGGTCTAATCGTAGGAATTGGACTTGAACAAAAAGACCTAGAATATTTAAAGAACAGATTAGACGAAACTAAAAATACTTGGCTAAAATCTAGGTATTCGCACTTATTATGGCAAGAAACAAAACATAACAAATATGCAGAAATAGCAATTGATAATTATATTCAAACTATAAACAGAATAAAGTCAGATGAAGCCAATGAATTAACAATTATTCTTTCAGCTATTCTGTATATATCTAAAAGGTCAAAGAAGAAAATAGAACAAGCTAAAGAAACTGCAATTATATTAATTAACGACTTACCAAATTGGTTTAAACCAAATGTTCTAAATTCAATTTTAGATAATAATATCCTTTCAAGTGATGAACTAAATGACATAGCACAGAAATTACCGAGTTGGATAGAAGATTACAAATCTGTTTCATATTTTTCTAATAAAAGTACACTCGATTCTGGAATAAAACTTTATAATTCTCTCGAACTTCCATTGAATAAATTATATGAGTTACTAGCTAAAAATGAAGATATTATTATCGAACAACACCCTGAAGATAATGACTTTATAAAATACACAACAATAGGAACTAAAGCTAAATATTTAAGATTAGCAGGGAAATTAGATGAAGCTGAAGAAGTTTTAAAAGAATATAATAGATTAAAACAAACTGTAAAACTTAGAAAAGTAAGTTGGCAACTTGGTGAAAAAGAAACAGAAATGTTTAACGAATATCTTAATATGAAATCTAAAATCATATTAGATATGCCAACAGAAGAAATTCTTGCTTTCTTTTCAATTAATGAGGATATTCTTGTTGACCCAATTAAGAATGAAGAAAATGCAAAAAAAGCAATAAAAAAATCAATTAGTCACCTTTTTAGCACAAGTGTTTTTGACATAAACAGTAACTTTAAGAACCTCAAAGAATCAGAGAAAATTGACAAAGAAATAATTCAAAGCTATACCATTTCTCACGAAATTAAATGTTCCACCCTTTTTCTAAAAGTATTCGTAGATGGAATCTTAACAGGTAAACTAAATTATTACAAAATATTTGAGTTCTTGGAAACTCACACTTGGTATGGTATTAAATTCAAGCGAGGAATGACTGACAATGAAATTGACCAAAACTCATCTTGGTTGACAATGCTTGCACCTGGTATTCATAATTTATTCGCTCAATTTGAGCTATCAGTTTTAATGAATACTAATAAAATCAATAATTTCATTTTAGCAATGGACTCTTTAACTGTAAAGTTTGAAGGAGTTTTAAGAGATTTTATTCGTTTGTCAGGTGGAAATACGTCTACATCCAAAAGAGGAGAAATAAAGGAACAACTTCTGGAGGAATTACTTGACAATCCGATTACAAAAAAACATTTCACAATAAGGGATATTGAGTTATTCAAATACACATTCACATTAAAGGGAAAAAATTTACGGAATAATATAGCACATTCATTTTTACAATACTCTGATTATAACTTACAAGCTGTTATATTAGTTTTCTTCTGTATTTTAAGACTTGGAAAATATACATTTGAAAAATAAACGATAACTAATAAACCTCTAAACAAGTATCAATTTAAAATTACTTAATTTAGCTACCTAACCTATTCAAGTTACCGTAAGCTAACCAAAAGCGCTATAATTTGCTCAATACAACAACCAATGATTATAGATCAAGAACAAATATTTAAAGACGTACTTTCTAAATTAGAAGGTAAAATTAACGAACAAAGTTTTTTTAATAAGTTCTTGGAGTTATACCCAGAAGTTTGGAAAAAACATAAAACAAACTATTCAAAATTTAACCGAAGTAAACAATTTGGACAAACCATTCCGCTACCAAAACCTGAAGTTTCTTTGCGTAAAGCCATTAGATTGTGGTTACAAAAACAGTAAACAGATAAAACCCAATTTCACGTAATATGCAAAAAGTCATTTTTATAGTATTGTTTCTAATAACAACCAATAGTTTTAGTCAAGAGTTAAACTGTTCAGCATTTAAAAACGGAACATTTACTTACACAGATCCAGATTACGCAGACTTACTAACTATCAGGACAGACTCTATACAAATAGACACTTACCCAAAACTAAATTTGGAAATGACCAGCACTGTGACTTGGCTTTCGGATTGTAAATATCAAATGGTTTACACTAAAGTTAACGATCCTAAAATGCAACCCATAATTGGTGTCAAATATGTTATTGAAATCATTGAGATTAACGATAATAAAATTATATGTCAAACCGACTCTGGAGACGTTATAGTAAAACAAGAAATGATTAAGTTAAAATAGTAACCTGAAATAGCCAAAATGTCCAAAAAAAACATCCTTCAAAATCCGACAAAAACTAACCTGATCGTTTTTACTTTGTTATGGATGGTATCTGTAATTTTAATTACTTTAAGTGTAACAGACTTATTTACAGAAAGCGTTTTTCAAAAAAGATATATTCCTATTTTTATTATAGTTTTAGCGTCTTCCAGAATGGTAGCTAAACTGTATTATAATTACTTTAAAAATAAAAAGAACTAACCAATCACTACTTTAGGGGTTTCTTGTACCAGATATTTATTAATAAGGAATAATCAAATCTTAAAATGATAAATAACTATTTAAACTATAATTTAAAATCCCAACGCAATTCCGTAAATTTGTAATGCTAAAAAAAGAATAATTAACGCTTATTACCAGTTTTTCGTTGTCACGAAAAATAATATAGATGATAAACATTCACGAAAAGACATTACAAGATTTAGAGTTTTCTACCGTTTTAGAGCAAGTAAGCGAGTATTGCGTTACTGCTTTAGGTAACCAAAAAGCACTAAGTATTTTACCATATAAAGACAAAGAAACGCTACTTAACGCATTACAGTTAACCAATGAGTATCTGTCGTCTTACTATAATGATAATCGCATACCTAATCATGGTTTTGACACCATTACCAAAGAGTTGCAATTATTAAAAATAGAAAACACCTATTTAGAAACCCATAGTCTTAAAAAACTAATTTCTATATCCTTAACCGCTAACGATATTGTCAAATTTTTAAAAAAGTTTGACACCTATTATCCAGGTTTACACCAATTCAGCACACAAATTGAAGTTACTACTGCTATTATAGAAAAAGTAGATAGCGTTGTAGACCGTTTTGGAGATGTAAAGGACAATGCTTCGGTATTATTACAAAGCATCAGACAACAAATTAATAAGTTAAAAGGTAAAATTAACTCTAGCTTTACCTCTGCCTTAAACCAATATCATAATCTAGAATATTTAGATGATATTAGAGAGTCTGTGGTGGACAACAAGCGTGTACTAGCTGTAAAAGCAATGTACAGACGTAAGGTTAAAGGTGCCATAATGGGTGGAAGTAAAACAGGAAGCATCGTTTATATCGAGCCTGAAACCACGTTACAACACACCAGAGAACTTAATAATTTAGAATACGAAGAAAGCGAAGAAGTCGTGCGTATCCTAAAAGAAGTGACCAATTACATTCGTCATTACTTACCGTTATTAGAGTTATATCAAACCTTTTTAACCGAAATGGATGTGATTTCCGCGAAAGCGAAATATGCTAAATCCATGAACGCTATTTTACCAGAAATTAGCGAAGACAGAGCCTTATACTTGCGTGATGCCTACCATCCACTACTCTATTTAAACAATTTAGAGAAAAAAGAAAAAACGTTTCCGCAAACCATTGGACTTAAAGAAGACAGTCGCATTATTGTGATTTCGGGACCAAATGCTGGAGGTAAATCCATTACATTAAAAACCGTTGGTTTACTGCAAGTCATGTTGCAATCCGGTTTTTTAATTCCTGTGCATGAGCGTAGTAAAGCCTTTTTATTTGATCGTATTGTTAGCGATATTGGAGATAATCAATCCATCGAGAATCATTTAAGTACCTATAGTTACCGTTTAAAACAGATGAATTATTTCTTGAAAAAAATTAACAAGAATACGCTGTTTTTAATTGACGAATTTGGTACTGGATCTGATCCAGAATTAGGAGGAGCTTTAGCTGAAACGTTTTTGGAAGAATTTTATGCTAGAAAAGCCTACGGAATTATTACCACACATTACGCTAACCTAAAAATGTTGGCTAATGAAAAGGACGAAATGATTAACGCTAACATGATGTTTGACGAGCGTACCTTGGAACCAATGTACAAATTAGCATTAGGTCAAGCTGGTAGTAGTTTTACGTTTGAAGTCGCACAAAAAAATGGAATTCCGTATAGCTTAATTAACCGTTCTAAAAAGAAGATTGAACGCAGTAAAGTCCGCTTTGATGCAACGATAGCTAAGTTACAAAAACAACGTGCTAAGCTTGAAAAAACAAGCGAATCGCTAAAGGTTAATGAAAAGAAAAAACAATCTGAAGCTGATAAATTAGAAGAAATCAATGCTAAGGTTCAGAAAAAACTAGAAAACTATCAAGAGTTATATGACAGCAATCAACGACTGATTTATTTGGGTCAGAAAATGAATGATATTGCAGAGAAGTTTTTTAACGATAAGAAGAAAAAAGAGTTAATGTCAGAGTTGTTTAGATTAGTACAAATTGAAAACTCTAAACGAAAAAAAATAACTGCAAAACAAGCTAAAGCCGAAAAAGCTAAAGAGAAGCAAGTTAAACAGGAAGCCGAAAAAACAGTGGAAGTCATCCGTAAAAAGAAGAAAGACGCTAAAGAAAAAGAAAAAAATAAACCTGTAGCACCAAAAGCAATCTTAAAAGTTGGTGATCGCGTTAGGATGAATGATGGTCGTGCTGTTGGTACTATTGATAAGTTTGAAAAAGGCAAAGCAATTGTAAACTATGGTATGTTTACCACTAACGTCAATGTTGATGTTTTAGAGCTTGTTGAGGCTGTTAAAAAGAAATAGTAATAATAATAATAAGCCACAACGTCACTTCGAGTGGTTTGTGAGGCACGAGCAAATTGTATCGAGAAGCACATTAAATCAATAAAAGTAAAACAATAAGTTCTCGATACACTCCTCCTACGTCGAAGCACTCGAACTGACGTGATGTGATTACTTAAATAGACTACTTACCAAATAACTTGTACATAACCCAAGCTGGTCCAACTAATAAAAACTGTAAATCATCAATAAAACTAGGTTTTTGACCTTCTACCTTATGACCATAAAATTGACCAATCCAAGCTATAATAAATAACGCTAAAGAGAAATAAACTAAAGGAACATATTGCGCAATAACATAATTAAGTACAAGACAAAAAGCCGAAAACAATAACATTTGTATCCCAACCTTTACAGACAGTCTAAAATAAAATAATACCAAGGTTATAATTAATAAAACAAATGCCCAATTAGCAATGATAGGATGCGGTAAAACATTATTTAAAAATCCACTAGGTATAGACATAAACAAACCAACAACACTAAAAAATATAGCTGGCACACATATAAAATGTATAGAAATGTTTGTCGGATTTTGATGACTGACAGCATAACTATCAAACCATTGTTGTAAAGTTCTCATATAATTGATTTTTGTAAATATATTAATTTATTTTTGTGATATGCAAAATTTACCAAACGACAAATCGCTTATTCTTTTTGATGGTGTATGCAACCTTTGCAACACATCAATACAATTTGTTATAAAACACGATACAAAAAACAAGTATCTATTTGCACCTTTACAAAGTAATATTGGTCAGTCTATTATCCAAAAATATAACTTGGATACAAGCAAAACAGACTCCATACTACTCTATTCCAATACTAAAGGCTTAAAGGTAAAATCTACTGCTGCTTTAGTAATAGCCACACACTTGGGATTTCCGATAAATATGTTAGGTGTTTTTTTTATAGTGCCTACATTTATTAGAAATTGGGTTTACGACTTTGTAGCTAAAAACCGTTATAGATGGTATGGCAAAAAAGAAGCTTGTATGATTCCTACTCCAGAATTAAAAGCTAAATTTTTAGCTTAATAAGCTTTAACTCATCCAAAGGTATGCTTCCCTCATTAAAAACACCTGTTTACTCAATTACAATTTTATAACACTAGCTAGTCTATTAACTTTGAGTATGAGGTTGGTTATAGCCTCAAAACAGTTACGTTAACTCAAGCCTAACTTCTGTTAGTTAGGAATAGATTGCGTTTTAGTTTAAGGAATGTCTAACCTTAAATTAGCATAGTATTATACTTAGGACAAAAAACTGTTTTGAGGCTTTTTAATTTTGCCCTAAAGCTTAATCAAAAGTTGCTAAACTAAGCTTTTAGTATTTTTTTTAATAAATTATAAGCAGCTTTTTCCATTTGATCCATCTCACCATCTGCAAAAGCCATAAGTTTTATATCTGCAAATAGATCTGCAAAATCATTGCGATAATAATCATGAGTTTTAACTGCTTCAATTATATTTTGAATACTTTGATAGTCGTTATCTTCTTCAAATTTTTCGTGTACACGATTATAAACGTCTTTATTAACTCTAGACAGAATATAATTTTTTTCTTTTTTAGTTTCGTCTAAATCTGAATGTGCTATAAATATTAAAATATAGGCTAACAATTCATCCTTAGTCCATGTATTTGGTTGTTTCATTATTGAAGATTTTAAAGTTCCGTATTCTGTCCACGATCCATCGTAAACACTATTATTATAACCTATAATTGTTGCTGCCAAGCTTAAAACAGATGCTGTAATACCAGAACCACAGCTAAATACCAAGCGTTGATTCTGCTTTAAAATAGTCTCAAAAATCAGACGTAACTCCTCTTTAGACTTAAGCTTGTAACCCTCTAAAATAGCATCGTGTGGTAAATTTATCGAGTTTGGTATTGTACCAGATCTTAAACCTGCTCTAGGTTCTGTTACTTTACTAGTAAATCTATCATTTGATCTGGCATCAATAATTGTAAAATTTGGATCTTTACTAATAGCTTCAATCGACTCAAAGTATACAACATTATTTGGATTGTATTTAGCTGTAAAATTGCCAGATTTAAAATCTGTTTTATATTTATTTTCTGTAGCATAACCGTTAGCTTCCCATTCTGGCAGACCACCATCTAAAACCGCTACGTTATTATGTCCAAACGTTTTAAAAAGCCACCAAGCTCTTGGACTAGAATAGATGCCTAAACCGTCATAAACCACAATAAAACTAGTGTTATTAATTCCAAGTTTTTGGGCTTCTGTTTCAAATTGTATCTCTGAAGGTATTGTATTAGGAAATGTTGCGTTAACATCACTAAAAGCGTTTTTTATATCAAAAAAACGAGCTTTAGGAATATACTTTTGATTCGGTTTTAAAGATTGACTTCCTACTTTTGGGATAGACGCATCCAATACGATTAGCTGGTCATAATTAATGTTAGCCTTTAACCAATCTACCGAAACAATAGTATCAAATCCATCCATAATTACTTTTTTATTTATATGTATTAAACCATTAAGCGTATTAAAATTAGTAGTTTATTTTACATTTTCATAATTATCATCCCATTCTTTAGCCTTAGGATTATCATGTAATTTACCTAAAGACTTAGCTACTAACATAGATACAGTCGCATCTCCTGTTACATTAACTACCGTTCTACACATATCTAATGGTCTGTCAACCGCAAAAATTAAGGCTAACCCAATAGGTAGTAATTCTGCAGGAAATCCTATAGCTTCTAATACAATAACTAACATAACCATACCAGCACTTGGTACTGCAGCACTACCAATAGAAGCTAATAAAGCAGTACCTACAATAACTAATTGATTTGTAAAAGTTAGTCCTTCAGGCCAAATAACTTGCATAATAAATACAGCAGCAATACCTTGGTATAAACTTGTACCATCCATATTAACCGTTGCTCCTACTGGTAAAACAAATCCTGCTACCTCTTTATCTACTCCTAAATGTTCTTCTACACGCTCCATAGTTACTGGTAATGTTGCAGCACTACTTGATGTAGAAAATGCCAATAATTGTGCTGGACTAAATTGTTTTAAAAACCATAAAGGTGATTTTTTAGTAACCACTTTGACTAGCATTAGGTAGAAGCAAATCATTAAAAATAAACCAAATACTACGCATGCTGCATAACCTAACAATTTAACTAATATGGTGGTATCATCAAATGCGATAATTACATTTGCCATTAATGCAAATACTGCATAAGGAGCAAACAACATAATTAAATCCACCATTTTCATAACCACTTCATTTAAAGAATCAAAGAAATCAATTAATGGTTTGGCTTTTTTCTCCGGAATTAATAGTAAGCATATACCCACAAATAAAGCAAAGAATATAACTTGTAACATCGCTGGCTCTGCAAACGAATTAAATATATTACTAGGAAAAATATCTACTAATGGTTGTAATGGACCAGCTTCTTTAGTCACTTTGGCTTTACCTATCATAACATCTGCATTACCTTGGTATGCTGTTTTGATGTTCTCGATTGTATCTTGAGGCATTCCTTCGCCTGGTTTAATAATATTAACAATACTTAAACCAATAACTATAGCTATAACTGTTGTCCCAATATAAATACCTATGGTACGTAAGCCCATAGATTTAATTTTAGAGATATCTTTTAGGTCAGAAATTCCTTTTATTAGTGACGCTAATATTAACGGAACAGCAATCAATTTTAATAAATTAATAAAAATAGTTCCAAAAGGTGCTATCCAATCTCCAACAAAACCTCTACCTCCATCAACGCTATTCATTAAAAATCCAAAAATGATACCTAATACCATTCCTATTATAATTTTCCAGTGTAATGCAAGTTTTTTCATATCTTTTGGTAGTTGTTCCTTTTAAAAAGTACTTTTTTTAAGTTATTAAATTAGTTTTTCTTCCTATTGTTTTATGTCTCCAAACTTCGTAAAGATGACACGTTGTATGTTCTTGATTTGGATTGTCTAATGGTAATTGCGTTTGTATTGTTTTTGCTTTATCATAGTCCGTTATTAAACCATAATCATTTAAATCTGTAGGTAAAAATGTAGCATCAAAACCTCCTGCATTTGATAAAGCACTAGTATCTCCTGTAACGTCAATTAAGTCATAGCCTACAAAATCAAAATATGCTGTTAAGTTAGCTTTTTCACTATTAGGTTGTTTGACTATTGCTAACAAATTAAAATATTGCAACGCTTTTACTTTTTCAAGCACATAGTTTAAATCATTAAAATAAAACATGACCATGCCTTGATCTGTAATAATATGATCCCAATCCTTTACCGTATCTAAATCAGGCATAAAAGACAACCTATTTAAGTTACCATCTAAAGATACTAATTCTGTTAGATGTGTCAAATCAGAATAAGCTATAAAATCGACCCAACTAAATCCCGTTTTGCTTTCAGGATCAAAGGTATTTAAAGCAGTATAATAAATTTGAGGGTCCATTTAAATATTATAAACTAAGTTATTAGACTATATTTTATTTAAGAATATGTCTTATTGATCAATAAATAATCAGCTAATACTAAAGCTGCCATAGCTTCTACAATAGGTACAGCTCTTGGTACCACACAAGGATCATGTCTTCCTTTTCCTTGCATTTCTACTATTTCACCATCTCTATTAATGGTTTCATATTTTTGTATTAAAGTAGCCACAGGTTTAAATGCAACTCTAAAATAAATATCCATTCCGTTACTAATACCACCTTGTATACCTCCTGATAGGTTAGTTTTTGTGCTTCCGTCAATATTAAATAAGTCGTTATGCTCGCTACCTTTCATTTTAGCACCACAAAATCCGCTACCAAATTCAAAACCTTTAACAGCATTAATGGATAACATTGCTTTACCTAATTCGGCATGCAGTTTATCAAAAACAGGTTCGCCTAAACCAATTGGTACATTTTGAAGCACACAAGTTACTGTCCCTCCAATGGTATCACCTTCTTTACGGATTTGTTTAATACGTGTAATCATTTTTTCAGCTATAGCTGAATCCGGACAACGCACAGCATTGCTTTCAATTTTAGTAAAATCTAAATCTTGATACGGTTTGTCTATAAATATGTCTCCAACTGAAGACGTAAAAGCATTAATTTTTACATTTTTTAAAACTTGCTTAGCAATTGCGCCTGCAACGACACGACTAGCAGTTTCTCTGGCAGAACTACGACCTCCTCCTCTATAATCTCTTAAACCATATTTTTTTTCGTAGACATAATCTGCGTGACTTGGTCTATAACTATCTTTGATGTGCGAATAGTCATGAGATTTTTGATTAGAGTTTTCGATAATAAATCCAATTGGCGTACCTGTTGTAACGCCTTCAAATATTCCTGACAAAAATTTAACTTCATCTGGCTCTTTACGCTGAGTTACAATAGCAGACTGACCTGGTTTACGTCTATTCATTTCCGTTTGGATAGCCTCCAAATCTATTTCTATTCCTGGAGGACATCCATCAATAATTCCTCCAATAGCTACACCATGAGATTCTCCAAAAGTGGTGAGTTTAAATAAGTTTCCGAAACTATTACCTGCCATAAATAAATTAATTTACGCTAATGTAATCATAAATAATAGTCAAACAAAACCAATATAATTTCAACTTATAAAAATTGGTAATGATATCTTAACAATTAGCTTATAATTAGATAATTATGCAATAATGTTAGATTAACACTACAATTTGATATTTGCATTAGTAATCAAGAAACTAAACCGTATTGAAATTAAAAAGAAAAGTTGAAGTTGTAGTCATATCAGATGTCCATTTAGGTACTTATGGTTGTCATGCTAAACAATTGTTGACTTACTTAAGTAGCGTTGATCCTAAACATTTAATACTAAATGGTGATATTATAGATATCTGGCAGTTTAGCAAACGTTATTTTCCTAAATCACACATGCAAGTTATAAAAAAGATAGTGTCTTTAGCTGCAAAAGGTACCAAAGTGACTTATATAACTGGTAATCATGATGAAATGCTGAGAAAATTTACAGACTCAGAGATTGGAAATATATCCATTGTTAACAAATTGGTACTAGAATTAGACGGTAAAAAAGCATGGTTTTTTCATGGTGATGTTTTTGATGCGTCCATACAAAGTGCCAAATGGTTAGCTAAATTAGGCGCTTACGGTTATGACCTTTTAATATTAATTAATAAAGTCTTTAATTGGATATTGGTAACTTTAGGTAAAGAACGCTATTCGTTATCTAAAAAAATAAAAAGTAGTGTCAAAGGTGCTGTACGCTTTATTAGTAATTTTGAAAAAACAGCGACAGACTTAGCCATAGAAAATGGTTATGATTACGTTATTTGTGGTCATATTCACCAACCAAAAAATGAAATAGTTGAAACTAAAAAAGGCACCACAAACTATTTAAACTCTGGAGATTGGGTAGAAAATTTTACAGCTTTGGAGTATCAATTTAAACGTTGGAAATTATATAGATATAGTGAGGATAAATTATCTGCTTTTTTTGCTGATGAAGACATTAAAGAGATGTCAGAGCAAGAATTGATTGCAGCTATAACCATTATGAAGCCTTTTAAAACATCTAAGTAAGCGTTAATTTTGGAGTTTGTTATAGTTTGTGTTAATTTGTTAAAAATTACATACCTATGACTTTTTCTAAATTTACATCTTTAATAATTTTAAGTATTATTTTAGTTGGCTGCTCTAGCGACTCTACCGATGATAGTCCTGCGACGTCACAACAACAATTTGAAGGCGTTTTTTTTCCTTTAAACACATTAAATTCTTGGGATTATAATGTTGTAAATACCGACAATAATACTGGCTTAGATACACCAAGTGAAGATGAATTAATGGTTGAAAGCCAATCCTCAAACGGTTACACATTATCTGTTAACCAAGGTGGAATCGCTAATGGAACCATGAGCGGTATATTGACTAGTGGCGAATTATCTAGAACCCAAACGACTTTAGCTGCTAACGGTACGGTAGCTTTACCTATTGATGGTTTTGATTTTCAAATTGAACTTGACAATGCATTATTATACAATACACAAGCAAATAACGGAACGCAATTATCTATACAAACTGGGTCCTTTACACAAGATTTAGAAGGGTATCCTGTTACCATAAATTACACTTTAAAAAGTACACAATTACAAAACTTAAATAGCCTAGATGTAAATGGTGTAACCTATAATACAGTGACGTCTTCTAATATTAGTTTAGAGTTATCTGTGACCACTGAAGTAACCATTATAGTAGCTCAAACCATTTCAATACTAGACACACAACAAGTCCTATCTGTTAATAGTTTTTATGCTGAAAATGTAGGTTTAATTAAAGCAGAAGCTAATACTAATTATCAGCTAAATTCTGAAACTGCCACATTATTAAATCAATTAGGTGCAGATTTAGGCGCTTTACAAACCTCACTTTCTATTACTAATACACAAATTATATCGGATTATAACGTATCAGAATAATTATAGCAAAGCCTTTTTTAATATAGTAACTGGATGGTATGCAATGCGTTGTGTACCATCTTTTATTTGATGCCTACAACTTGTACCATTAGCGCTAATTATTGTAGTTTCAGGTGCTTTTCTTACAGCAGGAAACAATGTTTGCTCACCTACTTGCATACTTATCTCATAATGCTCTTTTTCGTAACCAAAACTACCAGCCATACCACAGCAACCACTAGGTATTATAGTTACTTTATAATTTTTTGGAAGATTTAAAACATTAAAACTATGGATTTGGTTTGATTGTGCCTTTTGATGGCAATGACCATGAAATTTAATCACTTCTGCTTCGGATGTAAATTGATCTGAAGTAATGTTTCCTATAGCAATTTCGTTAGATAAAAAGGCTTCAATTAAAAATGTGTTTTTAGCAATCGCTTCCGCAGAAATTTTATCAGATACCAACCTTGGGTATTCATCTTTAAAAGTTAAAATAGCGGAAGGTTCAATACCTATTAAAGGTGAATTTTTAGTGATTATATTTTTGAATAAACTAACGTTTTTTTCGGCTACTTTTTCAGCCTGATCTAATAAGCCTTTAGATATAAAAGCACGTCCTGATTCCGCGTTATTAATTAGTTTAACATCATAGTTTAAAGCATATAATAGTTGGATAGCATCTTCACCTATGTTAGCATCTAATTGATTAGTAAACTCGTCATTAAACAAGTAAACTGTTTTTATTTTTTTAAGTATAAAAGACTTATTTTTAGATGTTTGATATACTCTATCTAAAGTATTACTTGACAACAAAGGCAAACTTCTTTGTTTAGCAATTCCTAGACTTTTTTTAATTAATGATGCAGTAATCTTATTAGAAAACATAAAATTAGTGATGCCTTTTACTGGTCTACCAAATTGATTTAATTGATTATTAAATGCAAATAATTTAGTCCTAATTGAAACGCCATTTTCCTTTTGATATTGATACAAAAACTCTGCTTTTAAACTAGCAACATCTACACTACTTGGACACTCACTTGCACATGCTTTACAACTTAAACATAAATCAAAAACAGACTTTAATTCTGTGTGATTAAACTTATTTTTTTTATCAGAATTTGTTAAATATTCACGTAGTGCATTTGCTCTTGCTCTTGTTGTATCTTTTTCGTTTTTAGTTGCTCTGTAACTTGGACACATAGTACCACCAAACTCAGGTAGTTTTCTGCAATCACCAGAACCATTACATTTTTCTGCTTCTCTTAAAATACCTTCCGACTTAGAAAAATCCAGAAGAGTTGTAATTTTAGGCACCACTTTATCTGGTTGGTATCTCAAGTTTTTATCCATAGGATAAGCATCCACAATCTTTCCTGGATTAAAAATATTGTTAGGATCAAAACTTGATTTTATTTGTCTTAATAATTCATAGTTATTACTACCAATCATAAGCTCAACAAACTCACCTCTAACAATACCATCACCATGCTCTCCACTAAAGGATCCATTATACTTTTTAACTAAATGCGCTACATCTGTTGTAATTTGCCTAAAAAGCTTAACGTCATCGGATTGTTTTAAATCTAAAATTGGACGCAAATGCAATTCTCCTGCTCCTGCATGAGCATAATACACAGCTTTTTGGTTATAATTAGCCATTAATTGTGTGAAATCTGCTATATAATTAGCTAAATCAGGTAATGCAACAGCAGTATCCTCTATACAAGCTACTGCTTTTTTATCTCCAATCATATTACCCATTAAGCCCAAACCTGCACTTCTTAGATTATTAGCCTTATCAATTTGGTCTTCTATTAATATAGGGTAAGCATAACTTGCTGTATTTGATTTAGATATATTAATTAAGTCATTAGCTTGTTGTTTTGCTTGCTCTAATGTTACTCCTCTAACCTCACACATAAGAATTGCTTCAGGATCACCTTGAATAAAAAACCGATTGTCTTGTTGCGTTTTATTATACTTGGTTAAGTCTAAAATGGTTTTATCCATCATTTCGCAAGTATATAAGTCATGCTCCATTACTGGCTGTACAGCATTTAAACACTCTTTAATAGAATTAAAATGCAAAGCAACCATAATCCTATTTGCAAGAGGTAAATCATCTAATTGTAATGTTATTTGCGTAGTAAAAGCTAAGGTACCTTCGCTTCCTGCAAGTAATTTACAAATGTTAAACGTTTCATCTTTGACTAATTCATCAATTGCATAACCTGTATTACGTCTATGGATTTCTGGTTTTGGAAAGTGCTTTATTATTTCCGCTTTAGCGTTATCATTAAATAAATTACTTTGTAGTTGTCTATATATTTGCCCTTCTAAAGTATCAAGTTTTAATTTTTCTTTGATATTAGTTGAAGTAAGCCCTTTAAAAGTAACTAAGCTACCATCACTTAACACCGTTTGTAACTCTAGCACTTTATCTCTGGTAACTCCATATTTTATTGATGTCGTTCCTGATGAATTATTACCAACCATTCCACCAATCATACAACGATTTGAGGTTGATGTATTTGGACCAAAAAACAATCCAAAAGGTTTTAGATAATTATTTAACTGGTCGCGAACCACTCCTGGTTGCACAGTTACCGTTTTGTTTTTTTTGTCAAAAGAAACAATAGCATTAAAATATTTGGATACATCTACTATTATGCCTTCTCCAACACATTGCCCTGCTAAAGATGTACCTGCAGTCCTAGGTATTAATGCTGCTTTATTTTGTGTAGCAAACTGTATAAGCAATTTTAAATCGTCACTATTTTTGGGGTAAGCTACAGCTATAGGTAGCATTCTGTAAACCGAAGCGTCTGTTGCATAAATAGATTTGGTTAAATCATCATAAAACAAATCACCTAACAAGCTGTTTTTTAGACTATTTAAATCCATAAAGCTAAATAAAACTAAAATTAAGTTAAAAAAAACGGTGTTTTAGCGTATTAATATTACACTTTATCGATAACCGTTATTAAGTTATCTAACAAAAATACTAAAGCTTATTAGAAAAATATCTTTGTATTAGTAATTATTAACTTAAAACAATAAATAAATGGCAACAAATCTATTAAATCTATTTAAAGATCAATTATCTGATGATGTACTTGGTAACGTTTCTTCAATTTTAGGAGGAGAACAAAAGGATACCATCCAAAAAGGACTTATGGCTGCAGCGCCTGCTTTGTTGGGAGGAATAATGGACAAAACCTCTTCGCCTGAAGGTGCTAAATCTATTTTTAGCATGTTAGGAGACGGAAGTACTGTTGACAACTTAGCAAGTACAATTGGAGTTGGTGGTGCACAATCGGAAGGGTTTTTAAACAAAGGATTAGATTTTGTCAAAAATATATTAGGAGAAAAAGCTTCAGGAGTTATAGACTTGGTAAGCTCTGTATCTGGAATGGGTAAAGATTCGTCTTCATCTATTTTAAATGTTGCAGGTTCTGTTTTAGGAGGAGTCTTAGGAAAGCAAAAAGCTTCAGGGATGGATTTAGGAAGCTTTGTAGGTTTACTATCAAATCAAGGTAGTTTTCTTGATAAGTTTGCTCCTGCTGGATTAGCTTCATTATTAGGTCTAAGTTCATTTTCAGGAATTTCTGATAAATTAGGAAGCTTGGCTAGTGGTGCTTTAGGGTTTGCTGGCAACACTGGAAAAGCTGCTGTTGATGGTGCTGGTAAAATTATTGGTGGTGCTGCAGGAATAGCTGGTAATGCGGGAAAATCCGTTATTGGTGGTGCAGGTAAAGTTGTAGGAGGAGCTGCAGGATTAGCTGGTAATGCAGGTAAAGCTGCTTTTAGTGGAGCAAGCAAAGTTTCAGGAGCTGCTGCTAACACAGCTAATAATGCTGTAAAGTCCGGAGGATCTTTACTAAAAAAGATTTTACCTTGGGCAATCGGTATTATCGGATTGTTACTCGCTTTCTTTTTAATAAAAGGATGTGATAGTGAAAAATCTATAATGGATAATGTAAAAGATGCAGCTAATGAAACTACAGGAGCAATTAAAAATACTGCCAATGGAGTAACTGATGCTGCAGGAAACGTTGTAGATGCTGCTGGTAACGCGATTGATAACACTGTTGATGCTGCTGGTAACGCTATTAGTAAAACAGTAGACGCAGCAGGTAATGCTGTTGATGCAGCTGGAAACACAATTGGTAATGTTGCTGGAGGAATAGTTGATGCTTCTGGAAATGTAGTCAATGCTTTTGGTGAAGCTATTGGAAACTTTTTTAGCTCTGATTTACCTAATGGAACAAAATTAAATATACCTGAAGGCGGATTTGAGGATAACTTTTTAAGCTATATCAAAGACGGAAAAATGGAACCTGGTAAATACTACGCTTTTGATAGATTATATTTTAATACAGGATCTTCATCTTTAGATGCTAATTCTATGAATCAAATTGAAAATGTAGCAGCAATTATGAAAGCTTACCCTAAAGTAAATATCTTATTTAGAGGCCACACAGACAATACTGGATCTGCAGAAGGAAACAAAAGTTTATCTGCTAGTAGAGCATTATCTGTTAAAAACACATTAGTTGAAATGGGAGTCGCTTCGGCACGTATAAATACACAAGGTATGGGATCTATTGATCCTATAGCTGACAATACAACTGCAGAAGGTCGTGCTAAAAATAGAAGAATTGATGTTTCTGTTGTAAAATAGAGAATTATAGTTAGTTAGTTTTAGTTTACTAAAGACTGATAAACACCTGTTTATCAGTCTTTTTTTTGTTGATAAATTTTATATTTTTAACAAAAAAATAAGTTAACTTGATAATATATTAGAGCGTTATAATCCTTAATTGGATTTTAAACGTACATACATTAACTAATAAATTAATTAACATGAAAAAATACTTTTTATTTGCTTTTGCAATTTTTGGATTTGCAACAATTACTTATGCTCAGGATATTTCTGATAATGCTATTGGTTTACGTTTAGGTGATAGTGATGGTTTTGGAGCTGAAGTCTCTTATCAACGTGCTTTAGGAGATAATAACCGATTAGAAGTAGATTTAGGATGGCGTTCTGGTAGTGCTTATGATGGTTTTAAACTTGCTGGTTTATACCAATGGGTTTGGGTATTAGATGGTGACTTTAATTGGTACGCTGGAGTTGGTGGTGGTGTTGGATCGTATAGTTTTGACAATAGCGCTATTGATGATGAAACGTTTGTTTTTGCTGCTGGAGATATTGGAATTGAATATAATTTTGATATCCCATTACAATTATCTTTAGACTTTAGACCAGAATTAGGCTTTGGAGATTACAGAGATGATTTAGATTTTGATATCGCATTAGGAATCCGTTATAGATTTTAAATCAACACTTTATTTATATAAAAAAACCACCTATTAAGGTGGTTTTTTTAATACTATTATTTTAAAACCTTACACTTGTTTAGTGTTTTTTGATAGATAGCTTCATATTGTGGTACAATCTGATGAATATCAAAAGTTTTAGCCTGCTCCTTAGCATTTGCTTTAAACTGTTTTAAAACTGAATCGTCCTTAAGTATTTTTATAGCGTTTTTACTCATACTTTCTACATCACCAACATTACTTAAATAGCCGGAAAAACCTTCTTTATTTACTTCTGGAATACCTCCTGTATTACTAGATATTACAGGTACTCCTGAAGCCATCGCTTCTAAAGCTGATAATCCAAAACTTTCGGTTTTACTTGGTAGTAAAAACAAATCGGAGAAGCAAAGTATCCTATCAATTTCATTACTATTTCCAAAAAAGACAACCTTATCGCTTATACCTAATTTTTCGCATAAACGCTCAGCAGGTTCTTTTTCTGGACCTTCACCTACCATCATTAATTTAGCAGGAATTTCTTTTTGAATATTATTAAAAATATTAATCACATCAGGAATACGCTTTACTTCTCGCATATTACTAATATGTGTAATAATTTTTTCATTATCGTTAGCCATCATTCCACGTTGACAGTCCGTAAAATTATGACTAAACTTATTAATATCTATAAAATTAGTGACTACGTTTATTTCATTTTTAATATCAAATAAACGCAATGTATCATCTTTTAAACTCTGCGATACTGCAGTTACAGCATCTGATTTATTAATACTAAATGTAACAGCTGGTTTATAAAACGGATGACTACCTACTAATGTAATATCTGTTCCATGTAACGTGGTTACGATAGGTAAATAAATATCATCTTCTCTTAACATTTTTTGAGCCATGTAAGCTGCGTATGCATGTGGTATTGCATAATGTACATGTAAAACTTCTATTTGATGAAGCTTAACCATATCTACCAATTTACTAGATAATGCTAACTCATAAGGTTGATAGTGAAACAAAGGATATTCAGGCACATTAACTTCATGAAAATGAACATTATTACCTAATAACTCAAGTCTAACAGGTTGATTATATGTAATAAAGTGAATCTCGTGACCACGTTTTGACAACTCCAATCCTAACTCTGTTGCTACTACTCCACTTCCTCCAAATGTTGGATAACAAACAATTCCTATTTTCATGTAATCTTTATAGTTTTATAACTTGGTCTATATAATTCAAATAACTTTACAATTTAATCTATAATAGCTTCGTAAATTGCTGCCTGAATATTGGTTCTAATATCTTCTCTTAATAATGTATTTGGTCCTTTAGACGTCGGATAAGTCCTATTAGCCATAAATACATACACAATTTCTTGTTCCGGATCTGCCCAAGCATAAGTCCCTGTAAATCCTGAATGACCAAAACTAGTCATACTTACACAACCGCAAGTTGGTCCAGCATCTCCTAATTGTGGCTTATCAAATCCGATACCTCGTCTGTTGTTACTTTCGCAATAATAACAGGTATTAAATTTATCTAAGGTTTCATTTTTAAAGTAACGTTTACCACCATAAAATCCTTTTTGTAAGTACAACTGCATAATCTTAGCAATATCATTAGCATTACTAAATACGCCTGCATGACCACCAACACCATCTTGCATTGCTGCTCCCATATCGTGTACGTAACCTTGTACAGTTTGGTAACGGTAATAATCATCATTCTCTGAAGGTACAATTTTAGTGTCACTAATTTTATCATAAGGATTGTACATTGTATTATTAGCACCTAATGATTTATAAAAATGATCCGCAGTTAACTCATCTAAACGTTTACTATAATGAGATTCTATATATTGCTTTAAAATATAATAAGGCAAATCACTATAGCGATATTTTAATCGTGATAATAGCTCTGTATCTTTAATAATAGTATTAATGGAATCTTTATAGTCATCTCTCATGTAAAGCTCTGGAGCAATTTTTACTGTAAATCCCTTACTTCTAGTTTTTCTATAATATTTAGCCGAAGGTTTACTGGTTTCTGGATCTAAAGTTTTGTAATAAAAAGGAATCCATGGTTTTAATTGGGCATAATGTGACAACATCTTTTTTAAAGTCACATTTTTTTTATTTGAATTTTTATAAGACGGTATAATCTCTGAAAGTTTAGTATCTAAAGACACAATACCTTGCTCTTCTAACTCCATTAATAAAGGTAATGTAGCTACAATTTTAGTTAAAGACGCGATGTCATAAATATCATCAGATTCTACTTTAGTCGAACCTTCATAAGTATGTTTACCAAAGGTTTTATTATAAATCACTTTACCTTTTCTAGCAATAACTAATTGTATTCCTGGTGTCATTTTACCATTGACAGCATAGTTGGCAATCGAGTCAATTTTTTTAAGTGCATAGCTAGACATGCCAACTCGCTCTGGTATTGAATACCCCAAACGCTCTAAAGAATTGGCTTGCTTACCATCACCAACATTAAAAAACTCACCTGCAGAAACTGGTAAAGTTCCTTTTGCAGGAATAGCTCCAAATATTAATTGAGCCGATTTTTCTTGAGCTATTTTACTATTTTGATAACTCACAATAACACTTTCTATATTTGTTACTGTACTTAAATCTAATAAGGCGTATGGCTTAGCAAATATATCTAGAACAACATTATTAGTTCTAGCTATTTCTTGCAACCAAACTAACTCTTTATTTGTAAATTTATAATCTTTCCATGGACTGTCATTTGACTTATGAAAACCAACGATAACGGTATTATAAGATTGAAGCTTTGTAATAAGCTCATCTAAATTATCTGCAGCAATTTCATGAACTTTAGTGTATTTTTTTAACTCTTGATAAAACGTACTTCCAGAATCATCTCCTAAGTTAACATAAGCGATTTTTTTAGTTTCAAGATTTCTAAAAGGTAACTGATTAGTTGTATCTCTTGCTATGGTAATTGCATTTTCCATTAACATTTCATACAACGCATCATCTTTAATTCTGTTTAAATCAGAAACTAAATTATACGTTCCAATTGGCTTGTAGTCATTTAACCCTACTTTGTATTTAGCCATTAATATCTTTTTAACAGAATGTGCTAATCGCGCTTCTGTAATTTCATTTGCATTATAAGCCTCAATAAATTTATTTATGGCAGTAGGAACATCTCCAGACATAAGCATAACGTCATTACCAGCTTTAAAAGCTGCCAAATCGATATCTCCAGGAGCACTAAAATTAGAAGCTCCTTTCATGGTTAATGCATCTGTAAAAATTAAGCCTTTAAAACCTAAACGCTCTTTTAAAATAGACGTCACTATATTTTCTGATAACGTTGAAGGGTATCCATCTCTAGATTCTAGACTTGGTATATTAAGATGAGCCACCATAACACTAGACAAACCTTCTTTTATTAGCTTTTTATAAGGATATAACTCAACCGAATCAATACGTTTTTCGTCAAAACTAACTGTTGGTAGTGTTTTATGAGAGTCTGCTTCCGTATCTCCATGACCAGGAAAATGTTTTGCGTTTGCTAAAACACCAGTACTCTGCATTCCTTTCATAAAGGCTAATGCCTTATCTGTAACGTTATCTCTATCTTCTCCAAAAGATCTGTTACCAATAATCGGATTATTTGGATTAGTGTTAATATCTACAACAGGAGCAAAATTGAAGTGTACACCAATACGCTTACAATGCTCACCTAACTGACGTCCAGTTTGCTCTATTAACTGATTGTTTTTAACAGCACCAAGCGTCATATTCCAAGGAAAAGCATAAGTAGAATCTAATCGCATGCTCAAACCCCATTCTGCATCCATACCAATTAACAATGGTATTTTAGCAGCAGCTTGCAACTCATTATTAAGTTTTGCTTGTCTAACAGGACCTCCTTTTGAGTAAATTAATCCTCCAATTTTGTTGTCTCTAATTAAATTTACAACATTAGTTTTTTCTTGTTCTGATTGACTAGAAAACACCTGAACCATATATAATTGTCCAATTTTTTCTTCTAAAGACATGTTATTATATAAGCTGTCAACCCATTGTTGTTGGGCTACAGGGTTTTTATCTAATAAAGGGTTAGGCGTATCTTGTGCAACCATGACACAAGTAAAACATAAAAATAAGACGAGGGATTTTAAATATTGCATATACTGAATTTGAATTTTATAGTTACACTTTAATGTACAACTAAAAACTATGCCAAATTAGTATATTTATCCCTATTATTAAAGGACTTTAAGATAGATTTATTACCTAATTATAAACCGTTAATCCTAAATAACGTAAGCTTTTTTTAATAGTTATTAATTTAAAAATCTGTTGTGCCAACTTTCGCTTGCTGGTACTTCCCAACTTTCGTTTAACTCTTCAATGTTAGTAACTAAGTTATTAAATACAATTGTGTTTTTAGATACCGCTTTTTGTTTAGCCATTTTTCTAAAATCGGTTAAAGTCTTATGTGCTACAAATTCACCTTGTTTATAAGACACATTCATTTTGTCTAACAAGTCTACATTGTATTCTTTTTCTAATTGCTGAATAAACGTGACAGAAGCATCAATACTACAACCTGTTGCTTTATTTACCTCTTGGTCTAAAGCTAAAATTATAAAACGTTTATATCTAATATCATAGCCAGCTTTTAAGTCGCTACCATGAGCAGTCCAACTTTCGATAAAAATATCTAGCTTAGATTTTATCTCTTCTAATTCGGTATCCGAAAATGAGCGATTAGATTGATAAATCCATACTCTTGATGTTTCTGGTAATGTGTTAAAATCTACTAACATGTTTTTTATCGTTATTCTATTAAATCTATATGTCTGTCGTGGTATCCTAATAAATATAATACACCATCTAATCCTATACTAGAAATAGCACTTTGTGCATTATTTTTCACTTTTGGTTTGGCATGAAATGCAATACCTAATCCTGCTAAATTTAGCATAGGTAAGTCATTAGCTCCATCTCCAACTGCAATGGTTTGACTAATATCTATGCCTTCTTTATTTGCTATATCTTGTAAATATTCGGCTTTTTTATTACCATCTACAATCTCTCCAAGATAGCCACCAGTAAGTAAACCATCTTTTATTTCTAATTGATTAGCGTATACATAATCAATACCTAATTCTTTTTGCAAATAGTGTCCAAAGTAAGTAAAACCACCAGACAAAATTGCTGTTTTAAAACCGTATTTTTTTAAAGTATCTATTAAACGTCTTGCACCTTTAGTAATTGGTAAGTTGATTGCTACGTCATGTAAAACGTCTTCACTTAACCCTTTTAATAATTGCATGCGTTGTTTAAAACTTTCGTTGAAATCAATTTCGCCTTGCATAGCAGACTCTGTAATTGCCTTTACTTCTGCTCCTACTCCTGCTAGCTCGGCAAGCTCATCAATAACTTCGGTTTGTATTAATGTTGAGTCCATATCAAAACACACCAAACGTCTGTTACGTCTATAAATATTATCTTCTTGAAACGCTATATCTACATCTAAATCATGAGAAATTTGCATAAATTTTTCTGTAAACTCCGCTTTGTTTTCAATTTTACCTCTAATGGATAGTTGTATGGATGCTCTTGGATATTCTTCTTCTTTAATTAATGAAGTACGTCCAGTTAAACGCTTGATAGCATCTATATTTAGGTTTTTTTCTGAAATAACTTTAGTCACCTCAGATATTTGTTCTGCTGTTAGTTTTTCTCCTAAAATGGTAATGATGTATCTATCTTTACCTTGTAGTCCTACCCATTTTTCGTAATCCTCTAAAGATATTGGTGTAAATTTAGCTTTAACACCTAACTCATAAGCTTTAAATAATAGATCTTTTAATACTGCTGCGGAGTTGTTACCAGATTCTATCTCAAACATAAAACCCAATGACAACGTATCGTGTATATTAGCCTGACCAATATCTAAAATTTTGGCACCATATTGCGATAAAACGTTAGTTAAACTAGAAGTTAATCCTGGTTTATCTGGTCCTGATATGTTTAGAAGAAATATCTCGTTGGTCATTATTAAACTGCTATTAAAAAGCGACTAAATGCTACTTTTTATTTAATTTCTTTTTTTCTGTTCTGTAAGACATGTAGCCATTAAATAAAGCGAATAACACAAAATGGATTATAAATTTTAAAACCGAAAAAGGCACCTCTTTATAATAATCCCATCCAGCCATTAATAGGGCAAACACCAATCCTGAGATTAAACCTGTAAGTATAAATTTTTTGATATCCATTATAGGTCCTGTGCATTAGCAATTAGCTCGGCAATATCCATAACCTTAATTGTGTTTTCTTTTTCTTTAACTTTTACACCATCAGACATCATGGTCATGCAATAAGGACAACCCGTTGCGATTATATCTGGATTAGTCTCTAAAGCATCTTCTGTTCTTAACTCATTAATATCTTTATCTCCTTTTTCTGGTTCTTTAAACATCTGCGCACCTCCTGCACCACAACATAATGCTGTAGATTTGCTACGTTTCATCTCGATTAAATTTGCATTTAATACAGATAACACGTCTCTTGGTGCTAAATATTCTGAATTTGCACGACCTAAATAACATGGATCATGAAACGTGATACGTTTACCATTAAAGTTGCTATTCTCTATTTGAATAACTTTATTGTCTATTAATTGTTTGATAAATTGTGTGTGGTGTAACACCTCGTAATTACCTCCTAATTCAGGATATTCGTTTTTTAAACAATTAAATGAATGCGGATCGCAGGTTACAATACGTTTTACGTTATATGAGTTAAGCAACTCAATATTCATCATGGCTTGCATTTGAAACAAAAACTCGTTTCCTGCACGTTTTGCTATATCACCAGTTGAGCTCTCTTCTGTGCCTAAAACTGCAAAATTTACTTTTGCTTTGTTTAATATTTTTACAAAAGCTTTGGTGATTTTTTTAGCTCTGTCGTCATAACTTCCTGCTGATCCAACCCAGAATAAAATATCTGGAGTTTTACCTTGGCTCATCATTTCTGCCATAGTTGGCACTATAAGTTGTTCGCTCATAATCTGTTTTATTTAATTGCTGAAAAATCGGTTTTAGCTAATCTTATGTAAATGGATAAAATCTTAATTCCGTTTTCCTTTTTATTTTTTGGATCGTTTTGCTCTAAGCTTGCTAACTTTAGTGCTTGTAACCCTAATTGTTTTGTTTGTTTGTCTGTACAATAGTCGCATAATACTTTTTTAAGTTTTATGTCTTGTACTGCTCCAGACTTGTATTTTATTTGTGTTATAATTTTAAATTGAAGTGAATCTTTTTTATAATCTTGTGCGTTTAGTTGTGTTAAACTAAAACTACTGATTAGTAATATTAAAACTTTATACTTCAATTATATACGTTGTGTTTTTTTATATGTTACTATTAAACCAACACCCATCCCTAAAAGCATTCCTGATATTAATCCACCTAAAAAACCTACCTTATATTTATCTAAAATTAAGAATGATAAAACGCCTAAAGTTGTAGCTATAATGCCTACTATTAGTCTTGTTTTTGATGGTATTTTTAATATAAAACTCATGTTGTGGTTTGCGTTAGCGATAGTAATGACATCCTTTTTTTGCTGCCATATATGGCAAAAAAAGATATAATGGATAGCGCGACCCTTGTGGTAACGCCCAAATTATACTACTCGTCTTTCCAATTTAAACGGTCCATTTGGTTGTAAGGCCAAGGTGCACCATTGTTTTCTATATTGGTCATCATGTTATTTAACTCGGTTGGTGCAGCACTTTGCTCCATTACTAAGTATTGACGCATTTCCATGATAATGTTTAATGGATCAATACTAACTGGACAAGCCTCTACACAGGCGTTACAACTTGTACAAGCCCAAAGCTCTTCGGTTGTAATATAGTCGCCTAATAATTGTTTACCGTCGTCTACAAACGTCCCTTTATTGGCATCTATATTTTTACCTACTTCTTCCAGACGGTCTCTGGTATCCATCATTATTTTACGTGGTGATAGCTTTTTACCTGTTAAGTTTGCTGGACACTCACTTGTACAACGTCCACATTCTGTACACGTGTAGGCATTTAAAAGGTTTACCCATGATAAATCTTGTACGTCACTTGCTCCAAATTTTTCTGGCATTGCTGCTTCTGTACCTTCTGCAGGTGCTGCAAATGGATCTACGTTTGGATCCATCATTAACTTAACCTCTTTAGTTACGGTTGCATTGTTTTTAAATTGTCCTTTTGGTGTAAGCTTACCGTAATATGTATTTGGAAAAGCCAAAAGGATATGTAAATGTTTAGAAAAATATAGGTAGTTTAAAAATACTAAAATACCTACTATGTGAATCCACCATGCTGCACGCTCTATGGTATGCAATGCTGCTTCTGATAATCCACTAAATAATGGTGCTATAAATTGACTGATTACGTTACCTGAATTATAGTCTTGAAAGACTGTGTCTGTTGCATTCATTACTAAAAATAGACACATTAATACGACTTCAAAATACAATATAATATTACCATCAGATTTAGGCCAACCCTTCATCTCTGACTTCATGAAACGTTTTAGTTTAATAACGTTACGTCGCGTCCAAAAAATGATAACTGCTACTAATACTAGTACTGCCAATATCTCAAAACTTCCTATTAAAAAACCGTAAAGTGCTTCTGGAAGTAAGCTATGACCAATCCTGTGTGTACCAAATAAACCATCGATTATAATTTCTAAAACTTCGATGTTTATTATTACAAATCCTACGTAAACAATAACATGTAAAAATCCAGAAATAGGACGTTTAACCATTTTGCTTTGTCCTAAAGCAATGTATGCCATGTTTTTCCAACGTTGTGGTTTATTGTCTGATACGTCAACGTCTTTACCTAGTTTTATGTTTCTGACTAATTTTTTTACATTGTTTGCAAAGTAGCCAATACCTGCAAAAAGTATTATTGCAAAAATTATGTTAGGTATGTATTCCATAGGGTTAGTTTAGTTAGTTTTATTTTGTATTAATCTTTAAGCTCGTTTCCTTCTGCATCGTATTGTTTTGGCTTTTTACCAAATAATGAAAAGTGTACGTAACGTTTAGGGTTTAGTTTCATGTCCTCTAAAAGTTGCTCCATTTGTAATGCTGCGCCTTCTAGGTTTGTATACAAACCATCGTCTTTAAGTAGTTTACCCAATGATCCTTCTCCGTTTTTAACGTTTGCCATCATGGTATTTACACTAGCTAAGGTTGCTTGCAAATCTTCAACCGTTTTTGCTATATCTACTTGGTTTAACTTTTGGCTCATCTGGTTTAGATTGCCACTAGTTTGATTAAAGTTATCCACCATTGTAGTTATGTTTTCGTCATTTTTTTTAACTACAGAGTTAATCGAATACGCTAATCCTTTATAAGATTTTAAGGTAGCATTTAATTCGGCTAACGTATTTTGTAATCCATTTTCAGATTTGTCTGCAATTAAACCATTAAGATTACCCATTAAAGTATCTACCGTTTTTAATGTTCCGTCAAGGTTAGTACTTAATTGAGAGAAGTCACTGGTAAGGCTAGTTACTAAACCTTCCTCTACGTCTGACTGGATTAAATCGCCATCTTTAGCCATTTGATTGTCTTCTGCAGGTTTTATTGCTAAGGCATTACCACCCATTAAACCTGTTTGATACATGCTAATTTTACTGTTTTTAGAAAACTGTAATTGCTTATCTACCGAGAAAGCGACTCTTGTTTTACCAGATTCAAAATCATATTTGATTTCTTTAACCTTACCTACCGTATTCCCTTTTATGGTTACTGGAGCAGATACTGCTAATGAGTTATAATCAAACTCTGTATAATACGTATTGTTAGAATCAAATATATTATTCCCTTTTAGATAACTAAATCCAAAAATGAAAAATATTATTCCAAGAATAACTAATATGGCTGTTTTAACTTCTAGTGATAGTTTCAAGATATGAAATTTAGATTGGTAACAAAATTAGAAAATAATTATAAAAGAATGGGTCTAATTAGACTCGGTTTTTAATGCTTCTGAAAGTTTGATTTGTTTACCATCTTTAAAAGCAACAATATAAGCGTCCTTATAACCTTTATTTTTAGCTTCTATTTGTAGTTTTTGAATCTTATTATAGTCTGAAGTATAACCGTAATAATATTTATAAAGACCACCTGATTTTTCTCTAGAAATATCTTGTAATCCTTTAAAATTATAGGCTTTAGGCTCTAAAGATTTTGAGCTAGCTGCTATTTGAATTTTAAAAACAGTGTTTTTAATTGTTTTTTCCTCTGTCGAAATAGTGTCCACAATAGGTGCTTCCATTACAATACTACCTACATTTTTATCAATTTCGGTTTTATAATCCAAAATTGCATCAGATATAGATTTAGATAAATCTTTTTGTCCTTTAGCCGAGTTTAAATAAGCACCTTCCGCTGTATTAGTAATAAAACCAGTCTCTACCAATACACTTGGCATAACCGTTTGATGTAAAACTATAAATCCAGCTTGCTTTACACCTCTGTTTTTTCTTTTCAATTTATTAGTGAAAGCATTTTGAATTAAAGAGGCTAATTTTATACTTTGATCTAAATATTCTTCTTGCATTAATGATAACCCAATAAAAGATTCTGGTGAGTTTGGATCAAAACCATTATAGTTTTCTTTATAATTTTCTTCTAAATAAACTACTTCGTTTTCTGCTTTAGCAACTTCAAAATTAGTTTTATTACGATGTATTCCTAAAACATAAGTTTCGGATCCTGAAGCTTGTGTATTATGAGCATTACAGTGTATGGATACAAAAAGGTCTGCATTGGCATCATTAGCTATCTTTCCTCTTTTAAATAAATCTACAAAAACATCCGTTTTTCTGGTATACACCACTTTTATATCAGAATTTTTTTCTAATATTTTTCCAACACTTAATACAATATTTAAGGCAATATCTTTTTCTTTCAAACCTGTCTTAGCATGTTTTCCTGGGTCTTTTCCTCCATGTCCAGCGTCCAATACTACAATAAACTTACCATTACTACCTTGTGCATGGCTAGTTTGAAAGCTATTAAATGTTAATACTATTATAAAGGATACTATAAGTTTAAAAATGTTCGTTTGCATAGATGTTATAACCAATTTATTTTGCGTTTAGTATGATTTATAAATTTTAACGAATATTAAAACATTCACAAAAAAATATATGTAGTTTTGTCAATTCAAATACCAAGCCATACTTTTACAAAAATACATTTAAAAGCGTTGCGTACACATAGTCTTAACATACTTTTTACTTTGAGTTTTACAGTGTTTATTAACACTCTAGGCTTTGCGCAAGGAGAAATCCCTAAAAAGGGCGTTGATTTACCTGCAGTAAAAACAACCGAATTACAAGTCAATACAATAATTGACACTACAAAAACTGACAAAGATATTCCTTTACTGTCAGAAAAAGCTAGCGATAGCACTACTGTAGATACCATAAAAGTCAAACCTTTATTATCTAGTACTGTTTCCTATAAAGCTACGGATTACATGTCTTATAAGAAAAAGGAATCCAAAATGCATCTTTATAATGAAGCTGAAGTGCTTTATGAAGATATGGAAGTTACTGCTGGTCATATTATTTTAGATTTTAATAAAGATTTAATTTATGCCAAAGGTATTATTGACGATTCTACTAAACTTTACAAACAGCGACCTGTATTTAAACAAGGCGAAAATGTAATAGAACCAGATTCTATTGTATTTAATACAGTTACTAAACAAGGGTTAATATATAATTCTGTTACCGAACAAAATGGTGGTACATTAATAACAGAAACTACTAAAAAAGTAAATGACTCGGTTTATTATTTAAAAAATGCAAAATTTACAACTGCTGAAGATTTAGAAGATCCAGAATACTATTTTTTAATTAGAACAGGTAAATTAGTGCCTGGTAGTAAAGTTATTACTGGACTAACTAACTTATTTATATATGATGTACCAACACCTATAGGATTACCTTTTGCCTTTTTTCCTTTAACCAAAAAGCAAACGTCAGGTGTTATTTTTCCTAGTTTTGGAGAGGATGGTAATCGTGGGTACTTTTTACAAAATGGTGGATATTATTTTGCTATTAGTGATTATTTTGATTTAGCCTTATTAGGTGATTATTATACCAATGGTAGCTATGGTTTAAGAGTAGAAAACAAATACGCAAGACGTTATAAATTTAGAGGTAATCTAGCCTTTAGATATGAAAACTTAATTACCAGTGAACGTGGTTTTCCGGATTATGCAAAAACAACTATTTATAACTTACGTTGGTCACATCAACAAGATGCAAAAGCTAATCCAAATGCTAGATTCTCGGCTAACGTTAACTTAGGTAGTCAAAATTACTACCAACAATCTATCAACCAAATCAACTTACCTAGTACACAAAATAATACGTTAGCGTCTTCTATTGCTTATTCCAAAACATTTCTGGGTGAGCCTCAGGTTAACATAAACTTGACTGCATCGCATTCTCAAAACACTCAAACAGGAGCTATTAACATGACCTTACCAACTTTTCAAGGTAGTATTGGTCGTATTTTCCCGTTTGCACCTAAAGAAGGTACAAAAAAGGGGATGCTGCAAAATATAAACGTCCAGTACAATTTAAGAGCAGAAAATAGAATTACCACTACAGACGAATTTTTCTTTAAAAGTGAAATGTTTGATGATGCTAAAATAGGTGCACAACACTCGATTCCACTATCAACCAACTTTAAAGTATTTAAATATTTTAGTATGAGTGCAAGTGCAAACTTTAACGAAGTTTGGACATTAAACACTGTAAACAAATATTATGATGCAGATGAAGAAGAAATTGTAACAGAAGATATTAATGGCTTTGACAGCTTTAGAACTTATAATTTTTCTACGAGTTTAGGAACAACAATTTATGGTATGTTTAACTTTGATAAGAAAAAACAAGGTAAAAAGCTACAAGCAATTAGACACGTAATAAGACCATCTATTAGTTATAACATTAATCCGGCATTTGATAATTATTACGATACAGTAGAAGTTATAGATGCTGATGGTACTACACAATCAGAATATACACGTTTTGAAAATAATCTTTTTGGAACACCTAACAACAACTACTCTAGTTCTATTGGAATTGGAGTTTCAAATAACTTTGAAGCTAAGGTGCGCGATAAGGACTCCACAGTAGTCGAACCTAAAAAGATAATACTACTTAACAACTTAAACTTTTCAACTTCTTACAACGTTGCTGGTGACTCTTTAAACTGGAGTCCGATTAGAGTTACAGGAGGTACACAACTGTTTAATAATAAAATGAATATAAACTTTGGTGCCACTTTAGATCCTTACGCCTTAGATAATAATAATGTTAGAATCAATACGTATAACATTGACAATAACGGAAGTTTATTTAGAATGACAAGTGCTAACCTAACCATGGGTTATTCTTTTGATAGTAAAGGATTAAGTGCTTCTAGAGATGAAAATGAAAATTCAAGAAACGAACGCTTATTAAGTGGAGGTCGTGATGATGATTTATTTGGTGTCTCTCAGGATTTTGCGGACTCTAGATTTTTAGATGATGATAAAGATGAAGATAAAGAGGAAGAACCAAGTGAACTTTACAACTATGGAATTCCTTGGAATTTTAGATTAGCCTATGCCATAAACTACTCCAATAATGCACGACAAAACGAAATTTCTTCACACTCGTTAATGTTCTCTGGAGATTTAGATATTGCACCACGTTGGTCTATTGGAGGATCATCAAGTTATGATTTTAAAAACAAAGGATTTGGTTTAACACAATTACGTTTTCAAAGAGATCTTTTAAGCTGGCGAATGAATTTTACTTGGGTTCCTTTTGGTACTTATAACCGTTGGAATTTCTTTATAGGAATCAAGTCTAGTATATTACAAGATTTAAAATACGAGCAACGTCGTAAACCTGATGAAGGTTTATAAACTAACTTTAAGCTAATACATCACTTTACTTTTATGAAAAAGATAATTACAACATCAAAAGCACCTGCTCCAATTGGACCTTACAATCAAGCAGTTTTAAGTGGCAATACGTTATACACTTCTGGACAAATAGCTTTACATCCTGAGACAGGAGAGCTTGTCATGGATGATATTAAAACAGAAACAAAACAAGTCATGGAAAATATGAAAGCAGTATTAGAAGCTGCAGACATGACTTTTGAGCACGTTATAAAAACGTCAATATTTATAAGTGACATGCATAACTTTGCACAAATAAATGAAGTTTATGGTACTTATTTTAAAGATGAAACTGCTCCTGCAAGAGAGACAGTAGAAGTTGCTAACCTGCCTAAGTTTGTTAATGTAGAAATTAGTATGATTGCTGTTAAATAGCTTTAATTAAAAGCTCTGCAGTTGCTAAGTTTGTAGCTAAAGGTACATCGTGCACATCACAAAGACGCATCAACATTAATACATCAGGCTCATGTGGATGTTTTTCTAGAGGATCTCTAAAAAACAATACCATATGGCATTTACCCTCTGCTACTCTAGCTGCTATTTGTGCGTCTCCACCCATTGGTCCTGACAACATCCTTAACACTTCAAAACCTGCTTTTTTAACTTTTTTACCAGTAGTTCCTGTAGATATTAGAGAGATTTCTTTTTGAAGTAATATCTTTTTATGTTCGTTTAAAAACTGAACCATTTCAGCTTTTTTACCATCGTGTGCAATTATAGCTATCTCCATTTATTTAATATTATTGGTATGAAAGGCAACCAAACCTTCAATTGGCCTTCTTTCAAAATTTCCTACTTTAAAATTTAGCTCTTCAGCAACTGCTTTGATTTCTTTTTGACAGAAAAACGCTATAGACCCAGCAAAATGTACAGGAACCGTTTTTAATTCTTCCTTATATTGCAAAATCATATTTTTAGCAAAACGTCTTATTCCTGATTTTATTAATTCTACTATATATTTAGAATCTTTGTTTAAAATCATAAACTCAGCAAATTGCGCTAAATAGGCATTTGGATTAGGCTGTTTGTATAAATTGTATTTAATATAATCGGCCTCAAGGTTAAACTTATCTGCAAATGCAATTCTGATATCTTCTGGCATATGATTGTAGTAATAGTCGCGTAACAACTCTTTACCATAATAGTTTCCTGAAGCATCATCCATAATACTATATCCTAATGATTTAACACGTTGGTGTAATTTATTACCATCAAAATAACTACAATTAGATCCTGTTCCTAAAATACAAACTACAGCAGCTTCTGTTGGATTATTAATGGTTGCATAAACTGCAGCCATAGTATCCTCGTCCACTAAAACATCTGCATTTGGAAAAAACTCTTGCAGAATAACTTTTAACATTAGTCTTGGTTTTTCTGTACCACAACCTGCTCCATAAAAAAAAACATGCGTTACAACCTCTTGATTATCCTTTAATGCAGGACTATTTTTTAAGATTTTTTTTATTTTCTTTTCGCTTAGTATTGCAGGATTTAAACCTTTAGTACGAATTTTTTCTAATAATTGGTTTCCGTTTTTATCAACTGCTATCCAATCACATTTTGTAGAGCCACTATCAACAACTAAAATCATATTTTGAAATATTTATGGTAAGATAAAAAAAAGCACAGTAAAAAAGATTAATAAAATCTATTTACTGTGCTTAAATTACATAATGTTACACGTATTATAGTGTATTAATTTTTTGAGCTAAGTCAACTAATTTATTAGAATATCCAAACTCATTATCATACCATGATACTAATTTGAAAAACTTAGAGTTTAACTCGATTGCAGAGTCTGCATCAAAAACACTTGTTTGCACTTCGCTAACAAAATCTTGAGACACTACTGCATCTTCAGTATAACCTAAAACACCTTTCATGGCACCTTCCGAAGCTTTTTTCATAGCTGCTTTAATGTCTTCTAAAGATGTTTCTTTTTTAGTTCTAACCGTTAAATCTACTACAGATACATCAACTGTTGGTACTCTAAAAGCCATACCAGTTAATTTACCATCTAATTCTGGAATTACTTTTCCTACTGCTTTTGCAGCTCCTGTAGATGTTGGAATAATATTATTTAATGCACTACGACCTAAACGGTAATTTTTACGTGAAGGTGCATCCACAGTAAATTGTGTAGACGTTGCTGCGTGAATTGTAGTCATTAAAGCTTCTTCTATTCCAAAGTTATCTTCAATTACTTTAGCGATTGGCGCTAAACAGTTAGTTGTACAAGACGCGTTAGACACGATTGTATCAGCTGCAGTTAATTTATCGTCATTTACACCCATAACAAACATTGGTGCATCTTTACTTGGTGCAGAGATTACTACTTTTTTAGCACCACCTTCAATATGGTAGTTAGCTGTTTCTAAAGTTGTAAAAATACCTGTACATTCTGCAACTACATCTGCTCCTGCTTGATCCCATTTTAAGTTTTTTGGATCTTTTTCTGCTGTAATACGAATCGTTTTTCCGTCAACAACAAGGTTTCCGTCTTTTACTTCGATAGTACCATCAAATCTTCCGTGTACAGAATCGTATTGTAATAAGTAAGCTAAGTGATCTACATCTAATAAATCGTTAATTGCAACAACCTCTACGTCACTACGTTTTACTGTCGCTCTAAATACGATACGACCAATTCTACCAAATCCGTTAATTCCTAATTTTAATGTTGACATATTATTTTTTTTATTTGTAATCAGTTTATATTATGTGGTCATGATATCTGACACACGTATCAATTCTTCGTTAATTTTTGATTTTCCTTTTACAGCTTGTTCTAAAGGCGTTAATTGTATAGTATCGCTTAACAATCCAACCATGTAATTAGATTTACCTTCTAGAAGACTTTCTACTGCCTTAACACCCATTCTACTTGCTAAAACACGATCAAAACATGAAGGAGATCCACCACGTTGCATGTGACCTAATACAGATACACGCACTTCATATTCTGTCATGTTTTCTTCAACGTAATCTTTAAGTTCAAAAACATTTTTACCAATTTTATCACCTTCAGCTACGACTACAATACTAGACGATTTACCAGATAATTTACTACGTCTTAAAGACTCTAACAATCTATCTAAACCTAAATCCTCTTCAGGGATTAAAATTTCTTCTGCTCCTGCTCCAACACCAACATTTAATGCAATATGCCCAACGTCACGACCCATAACCTCGACAAAAAATAGTCTGTTATGAGAACTTGCTGTATCTCTAATCTTATCAATAACTTCTACAACCGTATTTAAAGCAGTATCATAACCTAATGTATGTGATGTACCATAAATATCATTATCTATAGTTCCTGGTATTCCCATTACTGGGAAATCAAATTCTTGATTAAAGATTAGGGCTCCTGTAAATGTACCATCACCACCTACTACTACTAAGGCATCAATGTTTGCTTCTTTTAGAGCATTGTATGCTTTTTGACGTCCTTCTTTAGTACGAAACTCTTTAGATCTTGCCGATTTTAAAACAGTACCACCTTTATTAATAATACCCTTTACGTTACGTGCTGTTAATTCTTTGAAGTCTCCTTCTATCATTCCTTCATAGCCACGATATATTCCTGCACATTCTATGTTATAGTATGCACAAGTTCTGGCTACAGATCGGATGGCTGCATTCATCCCTGGAGCATCTCCTCCAGAAGTCATTACAGCTATTTTTTTTATGGTTTTTGACATGTATTTTTTATTATCAAAGTAAAATTACTAAACAAATATTATATATGACATCGCTTTTAACAAAATTTTGCAATAAGCGCAAAACTATAACGTTTTCGTTAATAACTTAATAAAATACAGGCTGTTAAATGAAGAAAAATACAGAATTGATAATCTGTTATTCCTCTTCTTTGATAATCATATTTTGAGGAAAGGGAGCATTGTTTTCAGATTTTTTTTCTGGAGTTTCGTCCTCCAAAATAACACCTTCGTTATCCTCTTCGTCTACTTTTGAAGGGTTGAAAATTTTTCGCATTAATTCGCCAAAAGTATCAAACGAGACACTATAAGATAAACCAACACCTTGTGTGTATCCAATTTCTTCTCCAAAGTTTCTGATACTGTTTTCGCGATTAAACACTTTTGCGGTAAGTGTACCTTCTTCGTTTAATAAAAAGTCTACTTGAACGTCTCCTGCAATAACAGAATCACCTAAACCACCAACAGGAACACCAACCTTACCATTAATTAATACACGATCAGATATTTTGGTTTGCAATGTTAGACCAACACGATTGTCTGTTTGATATTCTGGGTTATTGGTTCCAGCTTCAAAATTTACACCAATATCAAATTTACCGTCACCACTAGATAATAGGTTATTAACTAATCCATTTAATCGCTCAGTTAATGTTCCCGTAAAATTAATATCGTTTAATCCACTACTAAACGCACCAGTTGCAATTAAAAATAAGGCTTGACTTTCTTTTTCTTCATTTGTATCAAGCCTATAATCAAGCTCTGATTTAATAGTCGAACTTGTTGTTGGAAAGTCAAATTGGTAGTTAATTTCTGGTCTTTCTAATCGATCAGATAAAGCTAAAGTAAGCTCTACAGGAATGCTTCTATTAATTGGACTATCTAATAATGGTGATGGATTGGCACGTGTTAAATATTTAGCCTCAATGTTTATTATAGCGTCTAATGGCTTACCATTCCATGCTAGTGTACTTGTATATGGCTCTACAATAAATTTTTTCTGAATAACGCCTCCATAAAAGAAGTTGTAAACGCCTTCATAAACCACAAAGTCACCATACATATTAAATTTATTATTGGTATTTATTTCAATTAATAAACCACCAACACCACGTCCTTTAATTGTACTACCAGAACTTTTATCGATTACTATTTCTATTTCAGCTTCTTCGGTTACATCCAATTCAAAGTTTAAATCTAAACCAGTGTCTGTTTGATTTTCCAAAACAATACCTTCTTTTTTGGCTTGCTTTTCTTCTGGACTTAAAAAATGAATGATTGAATTATCACCAAAGGACTCGTTATCATTTAATGGTATTTTAAAGACTGTACCTTTTTTAGTTTCACCAATAACATTGATGCTTAAACTCTCTGTTGGTCCAAAAATTGAGGCTGATCCACCAATAAATCCTGTACCATAATATAAAGACTCTTCTGTTTCTTTAGTATCTAATACTAATAAACGTTGTGTTTCTAGGTTTAAATCTAATTTCCAATTTGAAAAATTAGTATGACTAATACTTCCGTCTAAAACACCTTTTGAGTCTTCTTTTGTATCTGTAATATTTATGGTATTAAATATAAAACTTTGATTTTTTAAAGTTACAGAAGCTTTATCTTGAAAAGCATAATCTACATTTAAATAAGGCACACCTAATCCACCTTTATCTATATTTAATTGTCCGTTAAAATTAGGTTTATCTAAACTACCTACCACTTTAGCTGTTCCAAAAACATCTCCTCTGATATCGCTTAAAACACCTTCTAGGAAAGGGTTAAGTATTTTTAAACTGAATTTATTGAAATCCAAATCCACATCAATATAGGCATCATCTGCAGCAATATTTATATTACCTTTTGCTGTAAATGAATTGGTGTCATCATCCTTAATCTTGGCATCTACAATGTAATTAGATAATGTAGCGTTACCTGTAATTTTAGCATCAAAAGATCCTAAAAAAGTGTCGTTGACTTCTAAATTATCAATGGTTATTGCAGAATTTGGTAAATAGTTTCCGTTTTGTTGTAAAACATCAAGATTACCATTAATATTACCTGCTAAGGTAAGACCATCAAAATCGGGAACAATTTTATTTAAATCGACATCTTTAAAATTTAATTTTATGTCTTTGTAAGTTGAGTCTTTTATAGTTCCGGCTAGTTTAATTTCTTCATTTTCATGATTCATAACTAACTCCTCAATTTTAAAATCTTTAAAATCTCTGTCAAATATTACTTTATTTAACTTGTTTTTTTCTTCATTAACATACCATTTATTACCTTTAAAAGTAACATCACTCTTTTTAAAACCAACTACAGATTGGTTATCTTTATTGATAGTATGATAAAAACTTAAGTTATAAAAATCGTCATTACGTTTACCTCCTTTAAACTCTGATCTCATAAACAAAGTATCATTTAAAGTCACGTTAATTAAGTTAAATTTGGACACGCTGTAGTGCTTGGTGTACACGCTATCAACTTCTACGTAAGTATTAAATAAAGGGTTATTATTATCTACTTGCACCTCAATTGCATCTGCAAAATAGTCTAACAATTTAATCTTAGGAGATTTAAACGTTAGTTTAAATGCTTTTTCGTTACTCTCTACACGACCTTTAATAAAAGTGTTTGCGCCTACTTCTACTTCTGGTAAAAAGACTTCAATAATTTTATTATAAATTTTAAAATTAAAGTCTACATATTGATTACCCTTGATTTTATTAGGAACGTAATTGGTGTAAATACTTTTAAGCGAATTTTCAAAAAGTAGCCCTAAGTCATTAAATTTAAAGTTTCCTTTTAGTTGTCCTTCCACAATTTCTGGAGAGTTTACTTTAATAAATCGCTCGTTGTCCAAAAACTCTGAACTAATAGCAAAATCCTTAAATGTATAGGTGTCGTTCTCATTTTTATACACTGTATTTTTAAAATTGATACTACCAAATGCATCATCGATATTATTAGCAGTCATTTTCATGTCCACTATACCTTTAAACTCTGATTGTTGGTCTCTGTTATAAAAATTAAGTGCTTTTAAGTTGGCATACTCAACTTTGGCTTCAAAATCAAAAGTTCTAACATTTTTAGATAAATCTGCTAATCCATTAAACTCTAGTTGTAAATTTTTGTCGTTAGCAACTAATTTACCATTAAACTTACTTTGTTTGTATTGACCATTAACTACAATACCTTGGTAAGTATATTTGTTATAATTTATACTGTAAATGTCACCTTTTAGTTGAGTTTTTAAATTTTCTTTTTTAAAACCAACACCATCAACATCTACATTTAACGAGGTGTTACCTAAATTGGGATCGTCTAACATTTTACCCAAATTAAACTCGTCCAAAATAATATTACCTTTATAGGATGCATAATCAATATTATCAATGTTAGACATCTCTAAATTGGAATTTACGTAACCTAAAGAGGTGCTTATCTCTAGATCTGCTTTTATCTTTTGTGTTGTAATATTAGTGTTTCCAACCACCTTAAAGTTTCCTAACTTATCAAATATGGTTGGTATTGATTGTCCTAATACATTAGGTAACAATGCTTTTAAGTCTTTATAATTAGAAGACAAATTTTCAAAATCACCTTGCATAGCAAAGTTATTATCTTCAGCATTAAATAGGTTTTTAAAATTAAGTGTTCCGTAAATTTTAGTGTTTCGACTGGTCTCTAATTTTAAATTTTGCGCAGTTAGATTGTTAAGTGTGCCATATAATTTTGTCGAAAAATCTGCTCTTTGGTTTATACCAAATTCGTTGTAAAACACATTTAATTCGTCTAATAAAACGCTTCCTTCTGTAAAATTAGCCTCTACTTTAACTTTGTCTTCAAACTCTTTAAAATCTGCTCTGTTATAACTAAATATTAAATCTCCTTGCAGATAAGACTGTGGTGTTTTTAAATTTAAGTCGTCAAAACGCATTTGAGATAAAGTATACGAAAAATTAGAGGTTAGATTTTCTAATTTTAAACCACGACTATCTACAAATTGCATGGTATTTATTCTGGTTTTGACATCACTACCATCAATTACAAAATTGGTTCCATTTAAATTTATACCATGAAAATTTAGTATCTCTGGTGTCTCCTTATTATAGTTTATAAAATTAAACGTTCCGTTAGAAATTGTTACATCACTAGAGGATAATAAAAAGGTGCTTTTTTCTGGTCTAGGATTGTCGTCGTCAAATCTAGCAACAAAAACATCAAGATTAGTATCTGTTTCGTCCTTATAAGTAACGATATTAAAAATTAAATCTTCTAAATCAATATCTGCAAAATTTAATTTTCCTTTATATAAATTTTTAAAATTAACTATGGATGTATTTAGCTGGCTTGCACTAATTAATGTATCCTTTTTATAATCTCTAATTAATACGCCTTTAATCTCAACTTCTCCATTAAACTGTAAACCAATCTTTTCTATATTAATATTAGTTTTATATTGCTCATTTACCCAATTAGTGGCAGATTTACCTAAACGCGTTTGAACCGCAGGAATAGATAGAACTAACACCACAATGACGAATAACAATAGCAAGATAGCTATCAGTTTACCTATTATTTTGAGAATTTTTTTGATATTGCTTTTAAAGTTAAAAATTATACGGAATACCTTACTTTTGTAATTATTATAACAAATGTAATTGAGTTGTTAAACATTTCATCAAAATTAACAATTATTATGCCTAAAAATAACTAATGACTTCACAAAATATTTATATACTCGGAATTGAAAGTTCTTGTGATGATACAGCTGCTTCTGTAATCCTAAACGGAAAAATATTAAGCAACGTTATTGCCAGTCAAAAAATACATGAAGCCTATGGTGGTGTTGTACCAGAATTAGCCTCTAGAGCGCATCAACAAAATATTGTCCCTGTAGTAGATCAAGCTTTAAAGCAAGCAGGAATTACTAAAGACCAACTTAGTGCTATTGCTTTTACAAAAGGCCCAGGATTAATGGGTAGCCTACTTGTAGGTACATCGTTTGCAAAATCCTTAGCTTTTGGATTAGATATCCCTTTAATTGATGTAAACCATATGCAAGCACATATATTGGCGCATTTTATTGAAGAGGACGGTTTTAAAAAGCCTCCATTTCCATTTTTAGCCATGACTATCTCTGGAGGACACACACAGATTGTAAAAGTCAAACATTACTTTGATATGGAAGTTATTGGAGAAACTATTGATGATGCTGTTGGAGAAGCTTTTGATAAAAGTGGTAAAATATTAGGATTAGGATATCCTGCTGGTCCACAAATAGACAAACTTGCAAAACTAGGTAACCCTAAAGCCTTCCCTTTTACTAAACCTAGAGTGGATGGACTTAATTTTAGTTTTTCAGGTTTTAAGACTGCTGTATTGTACTTTATCCAAAAACAAGTTAAACTTAACCCTAATTTTATAGCAGAAAACCTTAACGACATCTGTGCATCTATACAATATACTATAATTGGTATTCTGACAGACAAGTTAAAAAAAGCAGTTAAATTAACAGATATTAAACATATTGCCATAGGTGGTGGTGTATCTGCAAATAGCGGAATTAGACAAGCGTTAAAAGATGCCGAAACCAAGCATGGTTGGACAACCTACGTGCCTAAATTTGAATTTACCACAGACAATGCAGCAATGATAGCTATTGTTGGCTACCTAAAATTTTTAGATGGTGACTTTGCAGAACAAAATGTTATGGCCAACTCTAGACTTAAAATATAATTGCGATAGTACTAAAAGCAATAATTTATCTTCATTTAAACTTTAATTTTGTTTTTTTGTTGAAATTAAAATTCCTTTACAAAAAATGAAAACCCTTATTAAACTTACTATTTGCTTACTAACTGTTTCTATATATGCTCAAAAAGATTTAGAAAAAGAATTAGATACTATTGTAACGGTAGAACAAGCTGAAAAATTTTTGGTAAGTAAAAAATCTAGAAAAAATAAAATTTTAATTTTTAACGAAGAAAAGCACAAAACCAAACTGGCTACAAAATTAATGAACACTAGTGTTGGTGGTACAGAGGTCGTTAAATCGGAATTTAATACAACACACTACAAGGTTATAGATAAAACAGACGAGAGACATTACCGTATTAGTTATATCTATTTTGATGGTAACACGCTTGATGCGACACAAATTGTACAATATAAAAATGAAATATTTAAATCTTTTGAAGAAGGTATAAGTTTTGACGATTTAGCAAAGCGTTATTCTATGGATAAAAACGCTAAACGTGGTGGAGATTCTGGATGGCTAAAAGAAGGAAAAATGCCTTTAGAAGTCGAAGAACAAGCCTTTAATTTAGATAATAAACTAGACACCCTTTATACTGTAAGAGTTGAAGAAAGCAATGGTTTTTATATTATTTTAAAAACCGAAAGAATTAAAAAGATTAAGGAAATTAAAGTTTTAAAGGTAATCGCAAAATAAGTGATATGCAATTATTTTACAATCCAGATATAGCTCCAGATACTAATCAATTTTCGTTTCCTAAGGACGAGAGTAGGCACATTGTTAAAGTATTACGTAAAAAAACAGGTGACCTACTTAATATTACCAATGGTAAAGGGTATTTATTTGAAGCCGAGTTGACTATTGCAGACCAAAAAAACTGTGTTGTAAATATTTTGAACACCACACATCAAGCGCCTAAAAATTATCAATTACATTTAGCTGTTGCACCAACTAAAATGAATGATCGTTACGAGTGGTTTTTAGAAAAAGCTACAGAAATTGGTATTACCAGCATCACACCAATAATTTGTGATCATAGCGAAAGAAAAGTAGTCAAAATTGAACGTTTTGATAAGATAATTCAATCTGCAATGAAACAATCTTTAAGCTGCTACTACCCTATTTTAAATGCGCCAATAACATTTAAAGACTATATTAATCAAGATTTTGATGGAGATACCTATATTGCACATTGCGAAGAAACCGATAAAAAATCTTTAAAATCACAAGTACTTCCTAATAAAAAAATTACCATTTTAATTGGACCTGAAGGCGATTTTTCTGTTAAAGAAATAAAAATGGCAATTCAGAATAAATTTATTCCTGTAACTTTGGGAGAAACAAGGTTACGTACAGAGACTGCAGCAATAGTTGCATGTCATAGTATTGCTTTTATAAACGAGTAATTTATGAAACTAAGACACTTAATAGTATTTTTGTTATTCTCTGTTTTCTTACATAGTCAAGATTTAGCAATACTAAAATATAAAGGTGGTGGAGACTGGTACAGTAATCCAACAGCACTACCTAACCTTATTAAGTTTTGTAACGCAAATATTGATACCAAAATAAATACAAAACCAGAAACCGTAGAAGCAGGAAGTAGTGATGTTTTTAGGTTTCCTTTGTTACACATGACAGGTCATGGAAATGTAATATTTGACGATGACGAAGCTGAAAATTTACGTATTTATTTAAAGTCAGGTGGTTTTTTGCATATTGATGACAATTATGGAATGCAACCTTATGTTGTTGCAGCTTTAAAACAAATTTTTCCAAATCAAGAATTAGAAGAGCTTCCAACAACACATCCAATTTTTAGTACTGCTTTTTTATTTAAAGACGGATTACCAAAAATTCATGAGCATGACGGTAAAAGACCACAAGCTTTTGGATTATATCATGACTCTAGATTAGTGGTACTATTTACTTTTGAAAGTGATTTAGGAGACGGTTGGGAAGATCAAGAAGTACATAATGATCCAGAAGACATCAGACTTAAAGCTTTAAAAATGGGAGCTAATATTGTTAAATATGCTTTTGAAAATTAATTTGAATAAGCCTAACTTCTATTACATACTTTAAATTATATTAGCTTAAATCATTTTAATTTTTACTAATATTATCTTTATTTACTAATAGGTATTAAATAGCATCCATAAATTTGCAACTTACACACTACAATTCAAAATTTAAACAACAACAATTTCCTGTAACAGTTGTTTGTCAAAACGTTTCTAACGCACCAAATATTGGAAGTTTGTTTAGAGCTTGTGATGCTTTTGGTATAGAAAAATTAATATTTTGTGGAACAGACATTCCTTTAGGTCGAAAAATGACCAAAACTTCTCGTGCTACAGAAAAGTCTGTAAATTATGAAATGCATAAATCAGCATTAGAAGTAGTTAACAAATTAAAGGAAAACAATTATTTTATTCTTTCTTTAGAAATATCTACAAATAGTCAAGCATTAAATAAAGTTAAATTTAATCCTAATCAACCTATCGCTTTAATTATAGGAGATGAAAACTTTGGAGTATCCGAAGATATCTTAAAAATTAGCGATGCCATAGTACATATAAATATGTTTGGTCAAAATAGTAGCATGAATGTTGTTCAAGCAACTAGTATCACACTATATGAAATTACTAAACAGTTTTCGCTAAAATAAATTTCAATAATTATATATTTACATATATGACTTCAAGAACAATTGCAAACGGAATTTTAAAAGCTTGTGCTGTCCTATTAGGATTAGCCTTATTAATATGGTTTGTGTATAAAATACAATCTGTAATTGTTTATTTGGTAATAGCTGGAGTTGTATCCTTGTTGGGACGACCATTAGTCGTGTTTTTAAAAAATAGATTAAAATTTTCCGATACGCTGGCTGTAGTATCTACCATGATATTATTTTTAAGTCTTGTTTTCGGGTTAATTAGTTTATTTATCCCTTTAATTCTAGAACAAGGACAAAATTTATCTTTATTAGATATAGATTTATTACAATCTAATATCGAAAACTTATATAAAGAAGCAATAAGTCATTTTGGCTTAAGCACAAACGAAGTGGAAGAATCTTTCAAAGACTCTAAAATAATGTCGAAAATTAATTTTGGCGTTATACCAGAATTTTTAAACTATTTTATATCAGGATTAGGAAGCTTTAGCATAGGATTATTTTCAGTACTTTTTATTTCCTTTTTCTTCCTAAAAGACAGCAAATTAATGAGTACAGGTATAGTAACTGTGCTTCCTAAAAAGCATGAAAAAAGATTAAGAAAATCGTTTGTAACTATTCGTGATTTACTAACAAGATATTTTGGAGGCTTAGTATTACAACTATTAATATTATTTACAATTTACTCTATTGTACTATTAATTTTTGGAATCGAAAACGCTGTAATCATAGCAACACTATGTGCATTACTAAATATAATACCATATGTAGGACCAATAATTAGTGCATTTTTGCTAATCCTGTTAAGTATGTCTAGTAATTTAGGTGAAAATTTTAGCGATGTAATTTTACCAAAAACAATGTATGTAATGATTGGTTTTATAATCGCACAACTTGTAGATAATTTTATTAGCCAACCTTTTATATTTTCTAAAAGTGTTAATTCTCATCCTTTAGAGATATTTTTAGTAATAATCATAGCAGGATTACTTTTTGGTATAGTAGGTATGATATTAGCTGTACCAACCTATACAGCAATAAAAGTGATTTCAAAGGAGTTTTTATCAGAATACAGGGTGGTAAATAAATTGACACAAGGCTTGGATGACTAATTTTAATAAAGACATTTTAGACCCCAAAATACAAGAATTCATTAATCAAAATATTAATTCTGACGTAGCCAATTTAGCTTTAAAAGGAATTCCCTTTGATAATAATTTAAAACAAGATATAATCACACAAATTGAATCTAAAAAAAAGTGTGAAAAAAAATTACCGACTTGGTTTAATACGCCTAATATATACTTTCCTCCTAAACTTAATATAGAGCAAACATCCTCAGAAGTTACAGCACAATATAAATCTAATTTAATTTCAGGAAAATCAATCATTGATATAACTGGAGGATTTGGTGTAGATTGTTACTATTTTTCAAAAAAAGTAGATACAGTAATACATTGCGATTTAAACGCTAATTTATCTAAAATAGTAGAAAAAAATTCCTCTAAGTTAAAAGTAAACAACATAACGTTTCATGCAAATGATGGCCTAGAAGTTTTAAAAACTATAGGTGAAAAAGTTGATTGGATTTACATTGATCCATCAAGAAGAAATGATATTAAAGGTAAAGTTTTTTTACTTAAAGATTGCTTACCAAATGTTCCAGAAAACTTGGATATGCTTTTTCAGTATTCTAAGAATATAATGATAAAAACGTCACCAATCTTAGATATTACCTCTGGAATTAGCGAATTACAAAACGTAAAACACATTCATTGTGTAGCAGTAAATAATGAAGTAAAAGAGCTTTTATGGATTTTAGAAAAAGATTTTAATAATGAAATAGAAATCAAAACAATAAATATTACTAATAAAGATACACAGCGTTTTAATTTTAATTTAAAAAACGAATTAGAAACTACTCCTGCTTACAGTCAACCTTTAAATTATCTATACGAGCCAAATACAGCCATTTTAAAGTCAGGAGCATTTAATAGCATTGCAGGTATTAAAAACATATATAAACTACACAAACACTCGCATTTATATACAAGTAATGATTTAATTGAATTTCCTGGAAGACGTTTTAAAATAATCAAAACAATTCCATACAATAAAAAATCGTATAAAAAAGAAATAAATTTAAGTCAAGCAAATGTTACCACACGAAACTTTCCTGAAACAGTTGCTCAAATTAGAAATAAGTTTAAAATTAAAGATGGTGGTAAAAACTATTTATTTTTCACCACCATCCTCGAAAACTCAAAAACTATTATAAGTTCAGTAAAAATTTAATCTAAAGTTAAAATGATTGGTTCATTAACTTCATTTAAATTGTTAATTACGATTTCTACTTTAGTACAAGTAGACATATCTAAAACAACTTTACTGTCTGATACATTGTTTGCAGACCCATCAATACTAAAAATAGTTTCTCCTTCATTAAAACTTGACCAAGAAGATGAAGTTCCAGGAGCTACATTTAAAATTTCAATAACATTTTGGTCAATATCTATAATTGTAAACGTATACGCTATCGTTCCATTGTTAATTAGTCTAGATTGTGGATCTTGATTATCACAAAAAGTAGTTGCTATTTCATCACTCATTTTTGTAGAATTGCTAGAATTCTGACCCTCTAAAGGTTCTAGACTACAACTAGTTGATGAAAAAATAAGGCATAGACATGCCACGAATTTAAGTAGGTTATTCATTTATAAAAATTATTATATGTAAACTTTTGCTTACATAGCGATTTGGGAGTGCAAAATTAATCTTTATTTCGAAACAAAATAATTTTTTTTAAAATATTCGATGAAATGCAATTTAAATAAATAACCGCTTAAAAACCAATACTTTATGTTGGGCTAAAAAAAAAAGCTTCACTATTTCTAATGAAGCTTTAAGTAAGCTAATTTTTTATTCATATTGCTTTCCTTTTTCGTCGGTAATAAATTTATTAAATATTTAAACTTTCAAAAATAATTAACGCGTACTTAATTGATAATTTAGGAATCTTTTATAATACCATAAAAATGGTATCAAGATTAATTATTAAATGATATTACAATTATTACTTCTATATTAAAAAAGTTTAAAGAATAGTAAAATATAAGAAATCAATATAAAACAAAAAAGCCTCACTATTTCTAGTGAAGCTTTAAGTGAGCCCGACAGGATTCGAACCTGTGACCGCCTCCTTAGAAGGGAGGTGCTCTATCCAGCTGAGCTACGAG